>RWZD01000001.1_pt1 | contig 493454 bp, 413 predicted proteins | sample 2187771 | NCBI WGS metagenome assembly RWZD01 (sample SAMN10531866, study PRJNA481165) | viral metagenome | isolation source: viral particles purified by filtration and ultracentrifugation from about... | place: USA: Tennessee
AGGAGCATACAAAGGTATGTGACTTGGGTAACTGAGTGTAGCCAACACCGCCACAGCGGGAAACATCAACGGGTTTACCCTAAATAGTTCTCGTTGTGGCTAGGCGGCAAATGAAGGCATCCCAAGGAGCATACAAAGGTATGTGACTTGGGTAACTGAGTGTAGCCAACACCGCCACAGCGGGAAATATAACGGGTAAACAGATGAAAAAGATCCCTTGCACATTAATGCGTGGCGGCACCTCGAAAGGTGTATTCCTACTCGCAGATTCTCTTCCCAACGATATTCAACAGCGCGATAAACTCATTCTTGCATTGATGGGTTCTGGTCATGCTTTACAAATTGATGGCATTGGAGGTGGTAGCCCACAAACCAGTAAAGTCGCCATTATTGGCCCCTCTTCTCACCCTGACGCTGATATAGACTATTTATTTGCACAAGTTTCTATGATGGAAGCGATTGTCGATACTGCGCCGAACTGCGGTAATATCCTGTGTGCGGTTGGCCCTTTTGCCATTGAAAAAGGCTTAGTCCCTATTCATCATGACACGACCACGGTAAGAATTCGTAATGTGAATACCAATACCTTTATTAATTCAACAGTACAAACACCTAATGGCGAAGTGAATTACCTTGGTGAAACCTCAATTGCTGGTGTACCTGGGTATGCAGCACCTGTTGCGCTAACATTTTTAAATGCCTGCGGTACTAAAACTGGGAAACTTCTGCCAACTGGGCACTCAATTGATACCTTTGACGGTGTTGAGGTGAGTTGCATCGATATGGCAACGCCTGTGGTACTCATTGATGCCCCTCAGATGAATAAAACCGGTTATGAGACGGCTGAACAATTAGAAACAGATAGCGAATTTATGCAGAAATTGGAAGCTATTCGCATTAAAGCGGGGGCAGCAATGGGTTTAGGTGACGTGAGCAAAAAAGTGATCCCCAAACCTATTTTGGTCTCTCCTGCTATCCATGGTGGTACCATCAACGTACGCTATTTTATGCCTCATAAATGTCATGGTGCCCTTGCTGTAACCGGCGCTATTGCTATTGCCACCAGTACCCTTTTACCTGACAGTATCGTGAAACAATATATTGATTCTGTGGATATGAAAAATATCGCTATTGAGCATCTCAGTGGAATGTTTGAAGTCTCATTAACTCCAAAAAGTGACTTTCCTGAGGGGCTACAGGCATCAATTATCCGTACAGCAAGGAAGTTATTTGAAGGTGATGCGTTTATTCCATAATACAAAATGAGAACCTGCCTCTTACCTAGAGGCAGGTAAACCATGCTATATCTCCCCGAACAACTCAACAAACTCACTATTAATATAATAAGAAACTTGGTGCGCTTCATCGGGAGTGGGTAATTCCAACTTGCCTGCCATTCTTTCCATAATATTATCTGGAACAGCATATTGCCGTTGTTGATTTTGTTGCCGCCATTGCTTGAATGGCACTTCCAAGTAAACTAAATGAACTTTTGCTTGATAACGTTCAAATAGGCTGATCATACTGGCTCGCAAAGAAGCGCTTAACGAAGTCGCATTCCAAATAAAATCCGTTTTAGTGCGCAGTAAACCTTTAGCTTGCTCTTTCGCTTGTTGAGCCACCCACCCTTGTGCATTTTTATCTGCAGGGTTAATTTTATGTTCTCGACGAATATCATCGAGGCAAATTATTTGAGTTTGTGGATAAAACTGTTTTACAAAGTGATCCTTCCCCATACCGGGTAAACCGCATAACATAATCACTTCGCTACCAAACTCCTCAAAAGGGAGGTAATCTGCCGTGCCCTTCTGGTAGTGAAAATATTGGAAACGGCCCGCTAAAGAGGCAAATGATTTAGGCTTATCCCAACAATCTTGCTCACGACAAAATAATTCAAACAGCTCAATTCTAGCGAGTAAATCAGCTTTATCTTCACAAGTTCGGCCTATTGCATCCGCTTTCGCCAACATACACAACAACGGCATTTCGACACGTAAAGAGGCGGCAAATAAAGTACGCTCAGGGTCTGGTTTTTCCATTATCCATAACGGTAAGCCGTGAAAACGCACTAATGCAGCAATATGTTCACGAATGGCAAAAGGTGTTTCTATTTGACGAAATAATATATTCCGTACAGATAACTCACCTTTTTTAGCGTGCCCCGGTGAATGAATTCGCCCCTCTTCATCTTCACGTGTGGTACTGCGCTTTTCTACGTCATGCAATAATGCCGCAGTCCAAACCACCTGCTGCTTAAACGGTGATAGTTGCTGATATTCAGGCAAACTTTCAAGCGCGGCTAACACCATTTGGGTATGAATAGCCACATTACCCTCTGCATGGTGTAAGCTATCTTGTGGTACATTTTGCATGTCGCGGATAAAATCAAATTGAGCTTCAAGCTGCGACCAATCGCGGTTTTTTGTCAATTGCCAGCTCATCATTACCCTCCTTGATATTCAAAAGCCAGTTTGGCTCTTTGCCAATTACGCTTCCAGTGGATATCTGTTTTGACATGATTTTTACGCACATATTTAAATACATGCGACATAAAATCCTCTACTGGGAAGGCTTGGCTATCACGGCTAACAATACCTTCCATGCTACATGCTTTGCCTATATGTGTATCATAGGCAATAAATTGGCTATCTTGGGATGCGGCTTCTATTAATCCACGGGTATATTCTTGCTCAGACATATTCTTATTCAATGATAAATCCAACTGAGGCACCGTAGGGAAATCAAATAATGCTGCATAAAATTGCACTTCTTCCCAACTAAGCCAATAACCCCCTTGCCTAACGGCAAACAGATAAAAATAGTCTTCAATATGCTGATACTCAATGGAATGCACAGCATAAAGATTTTCACCGAATAGTTCGATATCACCTAAATCATCTTTAATTAACTGCCAACGCTGACGTATCTGTTGGCTCCATGCAGATTGTGTTGGCGCGCCATGAGAGCGTGCAAACACACCATAGCGATTTAAACAATTGTTTTCGCCATCGAGTTTTTCTGTGTGAATTAATTGCCCAATATTTTGGATGTGCGACCACCAATCGCTATTGATGCGATCGTCACTAGTCGTACCGGGTGAGAACGGATAATGATACGTTCTACCATACTTTCTTGATTGCATATTCATCATGCTTTCTCTAAAGAATAGAAATCACAACAAATCTTTTGCAAGATTTGCTTCTTTTATTGTTGAGAAATCAAGTGTTGGTATTACATATCTAGTCCGAGTGTCGGCCTCATATTGATACTGCCTAGCGTTTTCTCTAGGCCTGTTTGTGTTATATTCAGTGAGATCCTAACTTAACTGTCAAGGAAAAAACTATCAATTTATTCCTAAACTCATGAAAAACGCAGTTATTCGATAACAATTCGGCTTTCATCAATAGGGTATTTCACTACGACTTTATTGCAGTACAAACAATTATCTTGCAAAGTGACTGGTTCTTGCCCTTTAGTCGTCACTTTTTGCCAAATTTCATTGTGGCGATAAATCACCCCTTTTTCACGGGTAAATTTATGGTTTTTCTCATAAATATGGTATTTCGCCTCTCGCGGATCACTGCATAACAACTCCCCTTCAAGTTGGTGCTCAGCAATATTAAAAACCAATTGAAATGCACTTTGAGTTGGGTTGTAAAAGACAAGGTCGATGTAATTATAAAAAATGGCAGCGCCTGAGCCAAACGGCAATACTCTGCCCTCATCAGGAAAAGGGTCAAAACTATGATTAGCACGCTCAACCACCTGTAATGGTGAGTGCAAAATCATCCAGTGTATTAGGTTGCTGAGCTGGCAAATTCCACCACCAATACCACTACGAGCTTCGCCAAATGATAATTCCATCCCCTCAAGAAACCCCCTACGCGCTGTGGGCTTTCCCACTAATCGACAAAAGGAAAAATACTCCCCAGGGTATATCGTAATACCATTCATGGCTTTAATGGCTATGCGCAAGTTAGTCACTTTGTTGTACTGCAAACGTAAATCCGACTCACCTAATTTGCGGATTAATTTGGATGTGTGCTTATTGTAGCGATATTCAAGACGTTCAGAAGATTTCGCTTTCGCATAATATTGAGAGGAAAATGCCCAATGCAGTCTTCGAGCTAGACGTTTTTGAGTCACACGCAGCCAATAGAGGATAGGATGATAAGAAGAAAGTGGCCGACGCATAACAAAACCTTATTGATAATAATTAACCAATAAATCATGTCATAACCGTAAATTTTACGACATAGTAACTATCTGATAATTCGCAATATAGCTATTCAATCACCTTGGTACCTGTACCGACTACAGATTACAAACCAAAAAATAAACTGGATGTATTCTAATCTGATGCTATTGCAACTAGGCGACAAAAATTAACCCCTAGAACATACCAATGTATGACTAGGGGTTACTTTTAAAGCCAACAACACTGCGGCGCGAAAGCCAATTAGTAGAGACCGAGTACCGCACCAGCGCCAAGTAAAAATAGACTAAATAGCCAAATCCACCCAAATGAATAACGCAGGTGACGCCCCATATCAATCCCCGCTAGCCCCATGGCTAACCAAGCTGCCGGTGAAAATGGGCTAACAAAAGTCCCTGCATTATTACCAATAGCCATAGAGTAAACAACAGCAGATGGGTCTACCCCTACAGTGGCTGCAATTTGTTGAATTATCGGTAATAAAGCAAAATAATAAGCATCTGTACTGGTGAATATATCCATCGGCACACCCAAAATACCAACAAAGATATGCACTTTTGATACCCATTCCATTGGTAAAATAGCAGTTAAATCTTTTGCTATCGACTCAAGCATTCCCCCTTCAGATAAAATCCCCAAAAATGCTCCAGCTGCAAGTATAATCGCGACCATACCGAGTGCTTGTGGCGCATGAGCAGATAAGACCTTCATTTGGTCTCTAGGGTTAGGGAAGTTCACCATCAGTGCGATTGATAGTGCTATCATAAATACATATGGAGCTGATAATAAACCAAATGCCAGACACACCACCGATGCAACAATTAAACCACCATTAATTAATGGCTTTTTAGGCTTTTGGATAGTTTCATTGATTTCGCCAATTTCTTCACTCGCAGGTAATAATGAATCCATCTCATACGGCGTCGTCCCTTTCAACCGTGCGGAAGCTATGCGGCGTTTCTCGCGCAAACCCATAATAATAGCGAATACCACAGCGCCACCCATACCAATTAATTGAACAGGTATAAGTTGCTGCCATAAAGTTGATGCGTCAATTCCAGTGACTGCAGAGGCGCGCCCTAAAGGCCCTCCCCAAGGCACCATATTCATCACCCCCATGCTTGCACACATCAGTAATAACATTAAATATGGGCTCATACCTAGCTGTCGATATAAAGGTAATAATGCAGGGATAATAATTAAAAATGTTGCTGCTCCTGAGCCATCTAAATGGACAATACCCGCGATTAGGGTAGTCATAATACAAACAACAACAATATTTCCACGAGTCATTTTGACCATTATCCGAATTAATGGGTCAAAAATATGGAGATCTTTCATCAAGCTAAAAAACAAGATGGCAAATAAAAACATTGCAGCGACTTTCGAGACTTTATTAATCCCACTCTCGAAGAAAACTGAAATTTCCGCTACAGAATATCCTGCAAATAATGCACCAATAAATGGTATACAGGACATTGCGATAATAGGGCTCACTTTTCCCATCATGAGCAATGTCACGATAGATACAATGATTAAAATACCAATAATTGTTAACACATCGACTTCCTTCTTAGAATTATATTTTTCAGGTGAAATAAGCTTTAATTAACTAGCCTAATTATTTAATGCTATTTTACGACTATGCAAATTGCGTAATTAAATTGTCTATTTGATTCAATATCAGTATGTTGCTTATATAAACCATTAGAAACAAGTGCAAGGCTATTTTTATATTTTTGCTGCGATAACAACTTGTTCACACTAATTAAAATCACTATTTAAAATAAAAAACCAGTGTATTTTTCTATTACAACCATTAAAACCATAAGGTGAAATTAAAACCATTATATATTGGTGATTATTTATTTAATTTATAAGTGACAGAATTATAAATACCAAGATAATATATTTACTCTACTATTTTATTTTTTATGCTATTTTTTTAAGTATTTCAGCTATTTTTTAGCCATCAACACAGGGATTTATACTTTTTTTTATGTTTTTCAAAGATCCAAAAAACTACTTGCTTTTTAGTTTCAACTTTATGTAAAGGTAAGGTTGATTTGCAATATCACACCATCTCACAAAAAGACCAAAATAAACTAGGTATAATATAAGAATAACTAAAGTTATCTAAAAAGGAATGTTCCTATGAGTCATCTTTTTTCATCCGCATCAATAGGCCAAGTTTCACTAGAAAATAGAATTATCGTTCCACCTATGTGTCAATATTCAGCAGACAATGGGATGCCAACGCCGTGGCACAAGGCGCATTATATGAACCTCGCTTTGTCTGGTGCTTCATTAGTCATTATGGAAGCTAGTGCAGTTACGCCCGAAGGACGTATTACACACAAGGATTTAGGGCTGTGGAATGATGAACAAATGGCCGCCATGCAGCAAATGCTGATAGATATTAGGCAATATTCGAATGCACGTTTAGGAGTGCAAATAGCCCATGCAGGTAGAAAAGCCTCTACTGATTTACCTTGGTTTGGTGGAAAAAGCCTTCAAGCAACTGACCCTCATGGGTGGCAAACCGTTGCACCATCCGCGCTTGCTTTTGGTGATAACTACCTACCACGTGAGTTAACTATTGGACAAATTATTGAAATCAAAAAACAATTTATTGATGCAGCAAAACGAGCAGAACAAGCTGGATTTGACGTCATTGAAATTCACGCAGCTCATGGGTATTTATTGCATGAATTCCTATCCCCAGTTTCAAATCAACGCCAAGATGAATATGGGGGGAGCTTCGAGAACCGAAGTCGCTTATTAGTGAATATTTTTCATGAAATTAGAGAAACAATTAGCCCAAATATTGCAGTTGGCGTACGGATTTCCGCAACTGACTGGCTTGAACACGGATGGAGCGTTCCCGAATCTATCGAGCTTACTGAAATATTAGAAGATTTAGGCTGTGACTATATCCATGTCTCCTCAGGTGGCCTATCTGCGGAACAACAAATTCCTTTAAGCCCTAATTACCAAGTTCCATTGGCTCAAGCAATTAATGAACATACTATGATGCCTGTTATTGCTGTTGGCCTTATTACAGAGCCATTACAAGCAGAGGCTATTCTGGCGACTCATCAAGCGGATTTTGTCGCTATTGGGCGGGGGATTTTATTTGAGCCACGCTGGCCATGGAGAGCTGCTTGTGAATTAAATCAGCAAGTTAATGTTGCGCCACAATATTTACGTTGTGCACCACATCAGTTTAAAAATTTATTTAAATAGAAATAAAAAACCCGCAGCACTTATACGATGAATAGCCATCAAACTGCGGGTTTAAAGCGACTAACGTGCGTTTTGCGAACACTGCTGAACAAATTCGATCATGGATTTTTGGAATTCAGGTTCTGCATCACCTGACTTAGCCAATTCACCATCAATACGTTTAAATTCAGCTAAGCCATATTTCTCAATTGTTTTGTCATAGGCACATCCGCATATCGCTGAAACAGCATTTGCTGTTTCGCCCTGTGGATTCCCTGACCCTGCAACACAAGTATTCACAAAGTTAGTTTTATATTCAGCAATTTCTGCCTTTTCATCAGAACATGCAGATAACACAGCTACTGCCCCAACCATACCCAATATTAATGCTAATTTTTTCATCTTATGCCCATTTTCTCATTAAGCGCTTGACCCAAGAAGACAACAATAAACAAATTATCGTCTTAGTACTTCGCTATTTTGGATAGATAATTTATATTTACAACACCATTAATCTTAATATACAAAATAAGAACTTCTAATTTAGATAAATATTCCTATCTATGATTGTTACTATTAATCATAGACGTTTTCCTATAAAAGATCTGCAATCATTAAGTTATTTTTATAATTTAATTTCACTTAGGTAGCGAATTTGAACAACGCCAACGATAATAAAATAAAGCACATAAAATCAATATACAACCCACGATTTGAATCAAAGGCATCCGTTCGTGATACCAAATAGCCGCAACAAATACTGTCATAACAGGCTCTAGGATCATAATAATTGCAGCATTTGCAGCTGTTGTGTTTTTCTGGCCAATAAGCTGTAAAATAAACCGTAAACTCGTCGCTATCACCACACTTGCAATAAACCACATCATCGTCGGTGCAGTAATACTGGCAGGCCACTCTTCCAAAAAGATGGATAGCACCAATCCTACAGTACCTGTGCAAGCTAATTGTATTGTCGTTAAAGGTAAAAGCGGCACGGTTCTGGTATATAAGCTGGTATAACAAAAATAAATAGCTTGGACGATAGCAGCACAAAGAAACCATAGTTGGCTCGCCTTAAATTCAAGTTGTGCCTTAAATAAAGTTAAGCACGCCAAACCCACTACAGCAACAGGAAGGGCTTGCCAAAAATAACGCACTGGCTTATTTTTTAAAATGACCCACGCAACTAAAGGAACAAATAGCATGGCTAGGCTCATAATGAATGCCCCTTCCCCTATCGAATCCGTTGTTGCCACTGCGTAGATCCATAACACCATATTCAATGCCATCCAACCGCCTGTCATTAATATTTTTGGCAGTTGTTGAAGAGTTACTTTATTTTTCTTTCCGCGACAAAATGGCAGTAAAATTATGGCGGCTAATAAGAAGCGGCTGCCGAGAAAGGCGAATATAGGCATTCCCTGTACAGCTTCGCGAGAAAAAACCCACCCCCAAGCTGCAATTATCGTGGTCAGCACTAAGAAAAATTCTGCCTTTCTTTGCGAATACATGTGTTCCTCTAAATAAATTCACCCTCAAGCACTTACATCATACTGGCTTTTGTAGGCAAACCAATCATATTTATTCGCTTTGTTAATTCATTTTCCAAATAAAAAAATACTTATCCAAAAAGCATAAATATGACCTTAGATGAGTAACCATTTCCTCTTAATGAAGCTAATTTAGCGCTTAAACTTCCTTTTCCCTTATTTATTTAACTGAAACCGAGTTTTATCGTAAAAAAGGAGGAAGTTTGTATAAAACCCCATCAATTTTTCTGACTTTACATATCTGAAATAATCACAGCAGACAAAATAAGCCACATATCATTACCTTAATAAAAGGCAAGTAATCATGATGATGCAAAAAAATGCCGACACTACCACCGATATAGTTAATAACGTTAAAAATGCCATTAATACTCGCAAATATGCACATGCTGATGAAATAAGCTTATTATGGCAACATGCAATGAAATCCCCCTATATGATCAGTTGGGGGCATGTGATGTTAATTGCGCTAATCGTCGCGGCTATCATTACTGTGATTAGCACATTATTTTTTTAAGTTAAAAACACCAATAAAAAATCGGGCTGTTCGCCCGATTTTTTATTCTAACTAGATAAATTTTTCACTATTACCAGTAACCTAAGAATTTCCACCAAATGCTACCGATAAAGAACCAAACGGCTAAATTTACAACACTCATGACAAAACCCGTTTTCCACCATTCGCCTAACGTCGCATAACCCGAACCAAAAATAATCGGCGCTGTCCCTGTACCATAATGCGTTAATGACATCATTAGTGAAGATGAGAAAGCTAACGTTAAAGCTAATAACATTGGCGGGGCACCAAGCGCTAAACCTGCGGAGAAAAATGCCGCATACATTGCTGTAATGTGCGCTGTGGTACTTGCAAAGAAGTAATGTGAATAAACATAAATTAAAACAAGGATTAGCATCCCCCACACCCAGCTTATTCCCATACTGTCAATCGTGCTACCAACAGTCACTGACATCCATTTAATTAAGCCTAGTTTGCCTAAGAAGGTCGCCATCATAACCAAAGCAGAGAACCATACTACCGTATCCCAAGCCCCTTTATTTTTCAGCACATCATCCCAATTAATAACCCCTGTTGCTAATAAAATACTCAAACCAATAAAAGCAGCAGTGGTAGCATTAACACTATAGGCTGGACCAAAAACCATGGCGGGCACACCAGCCCACATCAATAATAGCAGCCCGAAAACAGCAAGGGTTATTTTTTCGGGTAATGAAACCGCACCCAACTGTTTCAAACGCTCTTTAGCAAAATTCGGGGCATCAGGTGTTGAGGTAATTTCTGGTTTATACATAAAATAGATCACCAAAGGCATTAAGATTAATGACACAATGGCAGGTACAAATGCAGCTATTGCCCACATACCCCAAGTCAATTCATTACTTTGACTAGTTTCACTAATGATCAAACTTACTATCAATGGGTTTGGTGCAGTGGCAGTAATAAACATCGCAGAGGTAATGGGGTTAATATTGTAATTAACCAGCGATAAATAACGCCCTATTTTACTTGAGGTCCCATCTTCAGCTTTTGACCCAAAGCTATCCGAAATAGAACGCATAATGGGGTGAATAATCCCCCCGCCCCGAGCGGTATTACTTGGCGTTACTGGTGCAAGAATGGTTTCTGCAATTGCTAATGAATAAGCTATACCGAGTGTTTTTTTACCGAATAGGGAAATCACATAATAACCTATCCGAGCCCCAAGACCTGTCTTATTTAGGCTCATGGAAACCATAATAGAAATACCAATCAACCAAATTAAGTCATTGGAAAAACCACTTAATGCGTCAGCAATAGCGCCTTTGGTTGATTCTGGATTAGTGACTCCGGTTACAGCAACTAAAGAAATAGCCACAATAGAAACACCACCAATAGGTAATGCTTTACCTATAATGGCGGCAATTGTGCCAACAAATAATGCTAAAAGGTGCCAAGCATTTGGATTAACCCCTTCAGGTACAGGGATCAAGAACCAAATTATTAGCGTAATGGCAACTGCGATTAAGGTCGGTACAGGCTTTAAAGGTGTTAACTTATTCATAAGGTTATCCATGTACGTATAAAAATGGAAATACAGATTAATTTCAGTTATATATTCTGATTTTTATCATTATGTTAACAATACAGCTCAAAAACTTTGATCATTATCAGTGAGTAGCTTGGTTTTATTAAAAATAGCCAGACTATTTTGTAACAATAAGTAATATATAATTATAAGGTTATATTGACTCATTTTTAAAAAAAATAGAGGACCACACTCTTATTTTAAAGAGTGAACCTATACAGCGAATTAATAATTCTCACATTTGATGATGTCAATACAGTTAACTATTCATTGTAATCAGTAAATTATTTCGATATTACCTAATATACTAAAATTTCAATTTTATTTATGTTTTTTCCTCTATTTTTGCAGGCTGAATCGAATTAATAAAATAAAAATAGTAAATAGTGTTATTTTTTTTGAGTGGATAAAAATACCACACCACGCACAATTGATTAAAAAAAAACCAAAATGAACAGTAATAATACTTACACAGCTTAAAAACAAACCAGATAACCGAATTAAACCAATATGACTCTCTTTATTAAAAGTATTGTTACCTAACCTAATAGTTCCAATTAGAAATAACTATAAATATTATGCCTTGTTTCCATACACAGTGTGAATATTTAATCTAACATTAATAGTAGTTTCATTTCTAAATATGACTGATAAGGAAATTAAATGTCTACCATGAACACTTATACCACTAGTAATCATCAACCTTGCATTGTGCTATGTACAACGAATAGCCATGAAAGTGCAATTAAAATTGCACAACATATTTTAGCGAATCGCCTTGCAGCCTGTGTTTCACTATTACCAGAAGTGGTATCTATATATCTTTGGCAAGGTAACATTACACAAGATAAAGAAATTTTGCTTTTGATTAAGACAACACACGATAATCAGCTCAGTTTATTTAATGCAATAAAAGAAATTCACCCATACGAAACACCAGAACTTATTCGTCTTGACCCAAGCCAAGTCGAAGATAATTATTTACAATGGTTAATTAATTCCGTTAAAAAATAGCTATCTACATGAATTAATAAACATTATTTTACAGCTCAGCGGCTTATTTATTTTTTTACAAAATTATTTTACTGGTCGGGTATGGTTTATACATAATTAGTGGTATACCAATAGGCTCGCTTTATATTTATTTTCCCTCCTTAATGTTTGGAGGGTTTTTTTTACCTAAAATTCCAGAACACTTTTCTATACGCCTTAAACTCACCACTAAACCCAAAAACCCAACATAAGCTAAATTTAACATATTTTAATTCATTGTTTATATTTCACGCAAATACCGGTTGATCATTTACATGATTACATTATATTAAATTATATAATATAAATAACATAAATATAGTGAGGAAAAAATGTCAGACTTCAAACAAATAACAACTCATATCAGCCAAAATTTGCCTGAACTCGCTAAGCATATTCCTGATGTGATGAAAAATTTTTCTAACCTAGTTAGTTCAGGTAGCCAAGATGGTGCATTAGATAAAAAAACAAAGGAATTGATTGCTATCGGTATTGCTGTGGCAAATCGTTGTGATGGCTGTATTGGTTTTCACACCAAAATACTGGTTGATTTAGGTGTTACCGAACAAGAGTTAGCAGAAGCACTCGGTGTGGCCATTTTTATGGGGGGTGGGCCTTCTGCAATGTACGCAGCAGAGACCATGAGTGCATACAAGCAATTTACAAGTAAATAAATATATTAATGTTGTCTCTGAACCTACTGGCTCAGAGACAACTAAATTGATTGCAATTTAAAAAGTCGCTTCTAACCCAAGCCTGAAGGTTCTTCCTGGAATCGGCATATAAATAACGGTTCCTGGGTCAAATGCATAACGATTCGTCAAGTTATCAATATTAAAATTCACATGGATATTTTTCTGAATAGAGTATTTACCTAACAAATCAAATGTTGTCGTGGAATACAGCTTGGTAACAGGTGCTGCAGCTGTTCCAGCAAGCCATTCTTGTGGGTAATCTTTCCCTGAGTTATAACGTACACGTAAACCTGTTTGTAATTTTTGATCAAACATTTTTACCCCAACAATTCCGGTGACAACTTTCTTGGGTGGAATACGTGAAGGTGATAACCCCCATGCAAAACCAACCGAATTACAAGCAGATGGTAAACTCCCTAGCGCCATTTCATCCCGAGAGCAAAGTTCTGCATTGTTATAAAAAGTGGCATCAACGGAACCAAATGCATAATTTGAATTGTATTTTAATTCAACCTCATAACCTGAAAGATTAAACCTGTCATAGTTTTTGGTTATGACGTAAGGTGATGACCAATCCTCCAATTTAGGATTCACACCTTGTGAAAGATAATCTTTGATATCATTATTAAAATACGCCACCCGCAACTCGGCAACATCTTCATCGGCAATCAAGTTATTTTTTTCAAGGTTCATGCCAACCTCAAACGACTTGGCATGCTCAGGTTTTAGTGGGGAGTTAGGGCTATAAGAGTAAGTCTGACCGGATGCCGTTGTTTCAAATAAACTAGGTTCTCTATAACTATCTGAATATTTAGTATAAATATCCAATTCATTCGTCATATGAAAACGCAATTCACCGAATAAATCATTCTTTGGCCCGTAATGAAGGCTTTTCCCTTGAACATGGTCATCAACATCAAACGAGTGGATGCGCCAACCCGCCAGCGCCGTGACCCAATCACCTTGGTACTCAACGTTAGTAAATGCGGATGTATTAATACCTTTCGCATTACGTGTTACCGGCGTCAGTTCGTCCCCCTCTAGTGTTCCGTCGGGTGTCCATATCGGCTGATAAGTCTTACTAAGTGGCTTTGATTTCTGCTGCATATATTCCACACCATATGTAATCCCGATGGGATACGCGGCAAGCTCGGAAGTATTTTCTAAATTAAATCCAAGCCGCTCATCGGTATAACGGTGTTTATATTGATCACCATAATGAGCATTTACATTATCCGATGTACCATTACGTTGCTTAAACTTACCTTTCGTCCACCATACTCCTAAATTCATATCAACCCATAAAGAATCAGGTTTATACGAGTAGTTTAATGACGCGGTATCTATATTTGCGGTTCCTAACGACCACTGTGGCATTTTATTATCATACTGATACCAATAAGCAGCTAAAACTTCGCCAGCTTGCTGTTCGTGGCGACGATAATTTAATTCAATACTAGAATATGGGTTAAGATAAATATTCGTCTTTAATAATGTTGACTGACTTTCATAACTCGTATTAACCACTTCTTGCCCGGGTTTTATCGGTGCATCTGTGGATGAATATTTATGATAACCATTTTTCCCTGCAAAAAAATTGCCTTGTTTTCTGTCACTATGCGCAATTAACACGTCAAACTTATCATTTCTATAGGCAATACCAGTGGTTATGGAACCATTATTAAAATGACTATTTTTAACCCCATTAGATAACCGATACTCTGACTCCCGCCCTTCCTCTGATGCTATAGAAGGCCGTCGGTTATTGTTATAAATATTTCCTTTAAATAAAAACCCGAACTGCTCTCCTTGGGGGATAATACTATTAGCAGATAACGTTTTTAATTTAACTGTTCCACCGATAGCACCGCCGGAGAATTTACTCATCGATGCTCCTTTTTCGATCTCTATGGTATCAACCAAATCCATATCAATATAGGTTCTATCGGTGCTACCTTGATAACCTCGCCATGTATTCGTCGATTGCAAACTACCATCGATAATAATAGGCACTCGGCCATTACCTTGTAGACCTCGAATACCAATATCTAAAGCACCTGCTTCATTTCTGGCATTATTTATTTGAAGAGAGGTCTCATTAGCAAATATATCCGAATTAGTTGTGCCTCTTACTACCGAAATATCTTTAGTCTCTATTCGCTTACTATTTGACTTTATTTTACTCGCAGTAACGAGAAGTTTATCTTTCTGCTGTGCTGTATTGGCTTCATCCGCTAAAACCGTCCTTGAAGAACATATAACAAGTAAGCTAATTATATTTTTATTTTGAAATATCATTTAAGTAATGCCTTCATTAATTAATGAATATTTAATACAAATGAAGAAATATCGTACGAGCAGCTTGAAAATATCCCCTGCTATACTTTAATTCGTCAATTAAAAGTGAGATGTAAGTGCAATTAGATAAATACAGCTAACACCAAAAACCTTATTTATTGAATGGTTAAGGGCGATTTTTTCCTCGTATTAATCAATTATCCTGAAATATACACCAATAATAACAATGATCAAGATCATAATGAATATCATTTGCATTCTCATTAATATAACTATTGTTTATTAATTCCTTTATGATTTCACCCCATAAAAAAAGCGGCTGATATAACTATCAACCGCTGTTGAATAACCAAAAACCGGGTTTAATAATATGCTAGTGCCTTATTACCCCCTTAAAGGCGTTTTTCTAACCGGCGTATTCCCCGCCACAAAATAATCCGCTTGACTGACAGGTAGTGGTGCCCGATTACGTATTTTATCTGCTATTTTTTCAGCAATCATAATCGTCGTTGCATTCAAATTACCGGTAATAATTAATGGCATTATTGATGCATCAATCACCCTTACCCCTTCAATACCGTGTACCTGCCCTGCACCATTAACAACTGCCATTTCATCATTACCCATTTTACAAGTACCACAGGGGTGAAATGCGGTTTCAGCGCGCTCTCGGACAAAAGCATCCAGTTCTTCATCGGTATTCACCTGTTTACCGGGGCTTATCTCTGCACCACGATATGGGTCGAGCGCTGGCTGAGCCATAATTTCACGGGTAATACGGATAGCTGCACGAAACTCTTCCCAGTCCTGTTCCGATGACATGTAGTTGAATAAAATACTCGGGTGTTGCCTAGGGTCTAATGATTTTAAACGTACTCGCCCACGGCTAGGAGAACGCATTGAGCCGACATGAGCTTGGAAACCGTGCATATTAACTGCATTACTACCATTATAATTAATTGCAACTGGTAAGAAATGAAACTGAATATTCGGCCACGTAAACTTATCACTAGTACGAATAAAACCGCCCGCTTCAAACTGATTACTGGCACCAATTCCCGTCCCTTTGAACAGCCACTGAGCACCAATCATCGGTTGATTATACCACTTTAATGCTGGGTATAATGAAACTGGCTGTTTGCATTCATACTGCAAATACATCTCAAGATGATCTTGTAAGTTTTGCCCAACACCGGGCAAAACATGTACTTTAGGGATATTAAACTCCGCCAATACATCTTCAGGACCAACCCCTGAGCGTTGTAATATTTGTGGCGATGCAATCGCCCCTGCACATAATAACACCTCTTTACGCGCTTTTATCACCGTTGCAGTTGTACTGTTACCTAGGTAATACTTCACACCAACCGCTTTTTTTCCTTCGAACTCAATAGTATCAGTGGTTGCATGAGTCACAATCGTTAAATTTTTTCGCCCTTTCGCTTGGTCTAAATAACCACGCCCCGTACTTGCTCGACGTCCTTGAGGGGTCACTGTGCGATCCATAGGACCAAACCCCTCCTGTTGATAGCCATTTAAATCATCAGTTTGCGGGTAGCCTGCTTGAACTCCAGCCTCAACCATTGCATGAAATAGCACATTATTGCCATTTTTAGGCGTAGCTACACTGACGGGCCCATCACCACCATGGTAATCATTTGGACCAATATCCCGCGTCTCCGCTTTTCTAAAATACGGTAAGCAATCTAAATAGCGCCAATCTTCTAGACCGGGAGCTTCAGCCCAGCCATCAAAGTCCATCGCATTTCCACGGATATAACACATCCCATTAATCAGTGATGAGCCGCCAAGCCCTTTTCCTCGACCACACTCCATACGGCGGTTATTCATATGTGGCTCGGGGTCAGTCTCATAGGCCCAATTATAACGTCGACCTTGTAATGGATACGCTAATGCCGCTGGCATTTGTGTGCGAAAGTCGAACCGATAATCCGGTCCTCCTGCTTCAAGGAGCAGCACAGTAACTTCAGGATCTTCTGTCAGGCGGGTAGCAAGAACGTTACCGGCTGAACCAGCACCGATAATAATATAGTCATAGACCATTGTTATCTCCTCTGTTTCAGTCAAATTAAAATGATGTGATTAAAAAACCGATGAAAACTCCCCAAGTTCAACTTGAATAGATTTGATTTGTGTATAATTTTGCAGCGTTATCACGCCATTTTCACGACCAACACCTGAATGTTTATAGCCACCAACAGGCATCTGTGCAGGAGATTCGCCCCATGTATTAACCCAGCAAATACCTGCTTCTAATTGATTAATTACACTATGCGCTCGCGTTAAATCTTGAGTAATAACCCCCGCCGCCAACCCATACACACTGTTGTTGGCACGAGCAATGACTTCCTCTTCCGATTGATAACCTAAAATACTCATTACTGGACCAAAAATTTCTTCCTGAGTAATTTGCATTTCATCATCACAATCTGTAAATACCGTAGGAGCAACATAAGCGCCATCAGCAAAGTGACCATCCACTAAACGCTGCCCACCACATAACAAACGAGCCCCTTGCTGCTTCCCTAATTCGATATAACGCAGTACATTTTCCATATGCGCAAAACTGACTAATGGCCCAAAATTCGTGCCCTCTTCAACAGGAGAACCGATTTTAATCCGCGCAACACGCTCAACAATTTTATGTTCAAATTGTGATTTAAGAGAATTAGGCACAAATACCCGTGTACCGTTCGTACAGACTTGGCCTGAGCTATAAAAATTAGCCATCATAGCGATATCAGCAGCTTTATCTAAATCTGCATCATCACAAATAATTAATGGTGACTTACCACCAAGCTCCATGGTGACTTCTTTCAATGATGAAGCAGATGCATTGGCCATGACTTTTTTACCCGTAGCTATCCCACCCGTAAATGAGATTTTAGCAATATCTGGGTGCTCTGTTAGCCATTGGCCGACTTCCCCGCCTGCTCCAGTGACCACATTGAACACCCCAGCTGGTAAACCTGCTTCGGTATATATTTCAGCCAGTTTTAAAGCCGTTAACGAAGTCACTTCACTCGGTTTGAACACCATCGCGTTTCCAGCTGCAAGCGCTGGCGCCGACTTCCATAAAGCGATTTGAATTGGGTAATTCCATGCACCAATACCAGCAACAACACCTAATGGCTCACGACGGGTATAAACCAATGCGCTATCACGTAACGGAATTTGTTGCCCTTCCAGCATCGGTGCTAGCCCAGCATAATATTCAAGGACATCAGCCCCTGTCACAATATCGACATAACGAGTTTCAGATAACGGTTTACCGGTATCCAAGGTTTCAAGATAAGCCAGCTCATCATTACGTTCGCGTAAAATATCAACAGCGCGGCGTAAAATTCGTGAACGCTCCATCGCTGTCATTGCCGCCCACACCTTTTGGCCTTGTTTGGCGCTTTCTACTGCCCATTGAATATCTTCGAGGCTAGCAGATTGTAACTTGGCAATGACCTCCCCATTTGCGGGGTTGATTGCCGAAAATTGACTGCATTCTGGTTGTGAGCTATCGACGTAACCACCATGAATATAAAGCTTATGGATTGGTGGATGTTGCATATTATCTCCTTTGAATTGATATTTAGGTTTTTGTTACCTCTGCCCGATGAAGTTGCATATCGATATATTCATTAGTGATTTTCAGTGCCTCTAGGACTGGGAATACTTCATTACTTAAAGCACTCCGTAACCATAAACCATCAATTAGCGCTGCAAGCCCTTTTGCAGCCATCCGCGCATCGGATTTGCTTAATACCCGCCCAAATTCATAACTTAAATTCGAATAAAGCCGCCTATCATTCACCTGTTGTAGTCGGTTTAAGTTAGGCTGGTGCATACTACTAGCCCAAAATGCTAACCACGTTTTCATCGCGGCTTCGCTAGTCTGTGTTGGGTCAAAGTTACCTTCAACAATCGCCTGTATTCGCAATTTTGGCTCTGCATCCGGTAGCATTCTTAAGCGCATCGCAACTGCAAGCCCAAGTTGGTATTGAATATGGCGCATAGCCGCTTCAAGTAACCCATTTTTATCTCGAAAATAATGGCTAATAATACCTGTAGACACCCCAGCTTTACGGGCGATTAACACAAAGCTGGCTTCTTGCATTCCAACTTCGTTAATCACAGCCAAAGTGGCCTGAATTAACTGCTGTTTACGTATCGACTTAATTCCTACCTTCGGCATAGTATTTAAACCTAAAAAATACACTGTTCCCTTTTATTAAACGTTTTTTTAATTGAATGTTCAATCAATATTCTCTATTGTATTTTACAATTAATTCACAATATATGCAGGAGGGATATGGAGGAAAACCAAATTCACACTAATTAATCAATTAGTTAGAGTGAAAAGTAATTTTAACCTGTTAAATAAATAAAAATGTGGAACTGCCGATGACAACTCAACATAGTTCGAAAAATCAGCAGAAAGACAAATTAAATTCTGTGGTTTTTTTCACTTCCGCTGGTCTTATTCTAGCGTTTTCTTTTTTTACAATTCTGATGACCGAAACAGCAAATCAGTGGATCGTCGCCACCTTAGGTTGGGTATCAAAAACCTTTGGTTGGTATTACCTATTAGCGGCAACCTTGTACATTGTTTTTGTTATTTTTATTGCAACATCACGCTTTGGGAATATCAAACTCGGTCCTGAGCAATCCAAACCTGAATTTAGCGTTCTTAGCTGGTCTGCAATGCTATTCGCTGCGGGGATTGGTATTGATTTAATGTTTTTCTCTGTAGCTGAACCCGTCACTCAATATATGCTTCCGCCAACAGGCGATGGAGAAACCTTAGAAGCAGCCCGTCAGTCGATGGTGTGGACACTATTCCACTATGGCCTAACGGGCTGGTCTATGTATGCATTAATGGGTATAGCTTTAGGGTACTTTAGCTATCGTTATAATTTACCTCTGACCATTCGGTCTGCACTTTACCCTATTTTTGGTAAACGCATTGAGGGGCCTATCGGCCATACCGTTGATATTGCTGCAGTACTGGGGACTATCTTTGGTATCGCAACGACACTTGGTATTGGGGTAGTACAACTCAATTATGGGCTAAAAGTGTTGTTTGACTTACCGCAAGGCTTAACGGTACAAACTGGCTTGATCTTTCTATCCGTTGTCATGGCGGTGATTTCAGCGACCTCTGGGGTTAATAAGGGTATCCGTATACTCTCCGAGCTCAATGTGCTTCTAGCTTTAGGCTTGATTTTATTCATATTATTTGTCGGTGATACTGAGTTCTTGCTCAATGCGTTAGTGCTCAATGTAGGGGATTACGTCAACCGCTTTATGGGGATGACACTCAATAGCTTCGCATTTGACCGCCCAACTGATTGGATGAATAGCTGGACATTGTTCTTCTGGGCTTGGTGGGTGGCATGGTCGCCATTCGTTGGGTTATTCCTCGCCCGCATCTCTCGTGGCCGAACGATCCGTCAATTTGTGATTGGTACTTTAATTATTCCTTTTGTTTTCACTTTATTGTGGCTATCCATTTTCGGAAATAGTGCTTTATATGAAATCATTCATGGCAATAGTGAGTTAGCTCAAACTGTACTCGAAGCCCCTGAAAAAGGGTTTTATTCCCTACTTGAGCTCTATCCTGGCTTTGGTTTAACCGCCTCAATCGCCACCATCACAGGGTTACTTTTTTATGTTACTTCTGCGGATTCCGGCTCATTAGTATTAGGGAATTTCACCTCGAAACTCAGTGATATCAATAATGATGCACCTAATTGGTTGCGTATATTTTGGTCCGTCGCGATTGGCTTACTAACTCTAGGAATGCTAATGACTGATGGAGTTGCTGCCTTACAAAATACCACGGTGATCATGGGGCTACCTTTTAGCTTCGTCATTTTCTTCATTATGGCAGGGTTATATAAGTCATTAAAAGTCGAAGATTTTAGGCGCGTTAGCTCATTAAACACCAATGCACCCGCACCACTGTATGGCAATGGTACCCTCAATTGGAAACAACGTTTAGGCCGTGTGATGAACTTCCCCGGTACGACTTATACGCAACGGATGCTTGATTTAGTTTGTATCCCTGCGATGCAAGAAGTGGCGAAAGAGTTATCTTTAAGGGGAGCAAAAGTGGAGTTTAATACGATGCCACCAATTGCAGATGAACGGTTAGAACATTTAGAGCTGACCGTTGACCTTGATGATGAACAAAGCTTTATCTATCAAGTCTGGCCGCAACGCTATTCTGTTCCTGGCTTTACTTATCGCGCCCGCTCGGGGAAATCCCATTATTACCGTTTAGAAACCTTCTTATGGGAGGGTTCCCAAGGGAATGATTTAATGGATTATACCAAAGAGCAGGTAATTAGCGATATTCTCGACCAATATGAAAAACATATGAATTTCATTCACTTAAGCCGTGAAGCTCCGGGAGCAACATTGACTTTCCCTGAATCAAGTTAACTTAAAATCAATAAGGGAGCCTATTGCTCCCTTATTTCTCAGTAAACCTGCTTATCAGTAGCGCCCCGCTTGCTCCAACATTTTCTTCATTTGTTGTCGGTCATTCACCCAAGGCCTAGAGTTTGGGCACCCTGCTCCCGTAGGGTTGGCATCACAAGCATTAAACTGATGTAGTATTGAATTTTCATCCGCATTACGTTGGTCTAATAAAGCTTGATAACTTTGTTCCTCTGCTGGAAGTTTCTTCTTGGGATCAAAGACAAACTTTTGTTGTGCCTGTAATTTTTTAACACCTTGGTAGTCTTGATTAAACTCGCGATCAGCGGGTGATTTTTCTTTAAAGGTAAAATCGCTGGCAAAGCCGTAAGTAGTGAAACTAAGAAAAATAACAAAAATAATCTTTTTAAACATATGAATATCCTACTGTGCCTGTAAGTCAGTATTATATAACGCAGAATTATCACATCCAAAAATGATTAAAATAAAATATAATAAAATCTTATTATTCAATATGTTAATTATAATAAAACATCAAATCAATTGATTGATATAGATACTATTAGTAATGAACTATTAGCATGACATTAATCATGCATCAGAAATATAAATACAGTTCATCTTAATCATAACCATTTGTTTTTAAATAATTAACACTCACATGAAAGACCAATGGCGTGATGATATTAAATAAGCCAAGATGCAAAAAAGGCTAACTACCGTCATTCAAATTAGCCAAATAATTTGTATCGAATTACCTCCATTATCATGATCATAATAGAACTGTAACTTATCAGATTACTAATAATTTTTAGTCTTGTTCCTAAGCCTATTTTCTATAAAAGTGACTTTGCCCTATTAGTTAGTATTGGGCACCAATTTCACTTTATCTAACTCATTAGACTAGGAATATACAATGAATAAAACCTATTTTGGTCCTTATATCGATGTCAGTGTCGATGCCACTTGGAACGATTGGCAAAACTACCCTGATGGCAGGCCAAATGCTAAATACAGCCAAGCTGCAATCCAATATGGGGTTGATATACTTTACCTTGGTTTTTTAACTGCGGACCGAAATAGACAAGCGGCATGGTCCGCCCAACCCACAATGCCAATAAGCTGGGCTAAACCCTTGTGTGACGAACTTATTGCTGGCGGGGTAAAAGTTGCAGTGTCATTCGGAGGAGCCGCTAATCAAGATGTCTCATTGGTACAGACACAAGAAGAACTAATCAAAACCTATCAAGAAGCTATCGATAAACTAAACGCATCGCATATAGATTTAGACTTCGAAAATGGCCTCTATGATGCTGATAATGCATTTTCTGCTTTAAAAGTGATTGTCGACAATAACCCAAAAATCACCTTGAGCCTAACCCAAATGAAGAAATATCGTACGAGCAGCTTGAAAATATCCCCTGCTATACTTTAATTCGTCAATTAAAAGTGAGATGTAAGTGCAATTAGATAAATACAGCTAACACCAAAAACCTTATTTATTGAATGGTTAAGGGCGATTTTTTCCTCGTATTAATCAATTATCCTGAAATATACACCAATAATAACAATGATCAAGATCATAATGAATATCATTTGCATTCTCATTAATATAACTATTGTTTATTAATTCCTTTATGATTTCACCCCATAAAAAAAGCGGCTGATATAACTATCAACCGCTGTTGAATAACCAAAAACCGGGTTTAATAATATGCTAGTGCCTTATTACCCCCTTAAAGGCGTTTTTCTAACCGGCGTATTCCCCGCCACAAAATAATCCGCTTGACTGACAGGTAGTGGTGCCCGATTACGTATTTTATCTGCTATTTTTTCAGCAATCATAATCGTCGTTGCATTCAAATTACCGGTAATAATTAATGGCATTATTGATGCATCAATCACCCTTACCCCTTCAATACCGTGTACCTGCCCTGCACCATTAACAACTGCCATTTCATCATTACCCATTTTACAAGTACCACAGGGGTGAAATGCGGTTTCAGCGCGCTCTCGGACAAAAGCATCCAGTTCTTCATCGGTATTCACCTGTTTACCGGGGCTTATCTCTGCACCACGATATGGGTCGAGCGCTGGCTGAGCCATAATTTCACGGGTAATACGGATAGCTGCACGAAACTCTTCCCAGTCCTGTTCCGATGACATGTAGTTGAATAAAATACTCGGGTGTTGCCTAGGGTCTAATGATTTTAAACGTACTCGCCCACGGCTAGGAGAACGCATTGAGCCGACATGAGCTTGGAAACCGTGCATATTAACTGCATTACTACCATTATAATTAATTGCAACTGGTAAGAAATGAAACTGAATATTCGGCCACGTAAACTTATCACTAGTACGAATAAAACCGCCCGCTTCAAACTGATTACTGGCACCAATTCCCGTCCCTTTGAACAGCCACTGAGCACCAATCATCGGTTGATTATACCACTTTAATGCTGGGTATAATGAAACTGGCTGTTTGCATTCATACTGCAAATACATCTCAAGATGATCTTGTAAGTTTTGCCCAACACCGGGCAAAACATGTACTTTAGGGATATTAAACTCCGCCAATACATCTTCAGGACCAACCCCTGAGCGTTGTAATATTTGTGGCGATGCAATCGCCCCTGCACATAATAACACCTCTTTACGCGCTTTTATCACCGTTGCAGTTGTACTGTTACCTAGGTAATACTTCACACCAACCGCTTTTTTTCCTTCGAACTCAATAGTATCAGTGGTTGCATGAGTCACAATCGTTAAATTTTTTCGCCCTTTCGCTTGGTCTAAATAACCACGCCCCGTACTTGCTCGACGTCCTTGAGGGGTCACTGTGCGATCCATAGGACCAAACCCCTCCTGTTGATAGCCATTTAAATCATCAGTTTGCGGGTAGCCTGCTTGAACTCCAGCCTCAACCATTGCATGAAATAGCACATTATTGCCATTTTTAGGCGTAGCTACACTGACGGGCCCATCACCACCATGGTAATCATTTGGACCAATATCCCGCGTCTCCGCTTTTCTAAAATACGGTAAGCAATCTAAATAGCGCCAATCTTCTAGACCGGGAGCTTCAGCCCAGCCATCAAAGTCCATCGCATTTCCACGGATATAACACATCCCATTAATCAGTGATGAGCCGCCAAGCCCTTTTCCTCGACCACACTCCATACGGCGGTTATTCATATGTGGCTCGGGGTCAGTCTCATAGGCCCAATTATAACGTCGACCTTGTAATGGATACGCTAATGCCGCTGGCATTTGTGTGCGAAAGTCGAACCGATAATCCGGTCCTCCTGCTTCAAGGAGCAGCACAGTAACTTCAGGATCTTCTGTCAGGCGGGTAGCAAGAACGTTACCGGCTGAACCAGCACCGATAATAATATAGTCATAGACCATTGTTATCTCCTCTGTTTCAGTCAAATTAAAATGATGTGATTAAAAAACCGATGAAAACTCCCCAAGTTCAACTTGAATAGATTTGATTTGTGTATAATTTTGCAGCGTTATCACGCCATTTTCACGACCAACACCTGAATGTTTATAGCCACCAACAGGCATCTGTGCAGGAGATTCGCCCCATGTATTAACCCAGCAAATACCTGCTTCTAATTGATTAATTACACTATGCGCTCGCGTTAAATCTTGAGTAATAACCCCCGCCGCCAACCCATACACACTGTTGTTGGCACGAGCAATGACTTCCTCTTCCGATTGATAACCTAAAATACTCATTACTGGACCAAAAATTTCTTCCTGAGTAATTTGCATTTCATCATCACAATCTGTAAATACCGTAGGAGCAACATAAGCGCCATCAGCAAAGTGACCATCCACTAAACGCTGCCCACCACATAACAAACGAGCCCCTTGCTGCTTCCCTAATTCGATATAACGCAGTACATTTTCCATATGCGCAAAACTGACTAATGGCCCAAAATTCGTGCCCTCTTCAACAGGAGAACCGATTTTAATCCGCGCAACACGCTCAACAATTTTATGTTCAAATTGTGATTTAAGAGAATTAGGCACAAATACCCGTGTACCGTTCGTACAGACTTGGCCTGAGCTATAAAAATTAGCCATCATAGCGATATCAGCAGCTTTATCTAAATCTGCATCATCACAAATAATTAATGGTGACTTACCACCAAGCTCCATGGTGACTTCTTTCAATGATGAAGCAGATGCATTGGCCATGACTTTTTTACCCGTAGCTATCCCACCCGTAAATGAGATTTTAGCAATATCTGGGTGCTCTGTTAGCCATTGGCCGACTTCCCCGCCTGCTCCAGTGACCACATTGAACACCCCAGCTGGTAAACCTGCTTCGGTATATATTTCAGCCAGTTTTAAAGCCGTTAACGAAGTCACTTCACTCGGTTTGAACACCATCGCGTTTCCAGCTGCAAGCGCTGGCGCCGACTTCCATAAAGCGATTTGAATTGGGTAATTCCATGCACCAATACCAGCAACAACACCTAATGGCTCACGACGGGTATAAACCAATGCGCTATCACGTAACGGAATTTGTTGCCCTTCCAGCATCGGTGCTAGCCCAGCATAATATTCAAGGACATCAGCCCCTGTCACAATATCGACATAACGAGTTTCAGATAACGGTTTACCGGTATCCAAGGTTTCAAGATAAGCCAGCTCATCATTACGTTCGCGTAAAATATCAACAGCGCGGCGTAAAATTCGTGAACGCTCCATCGCTGTCATTGCCGCCCACACCTTTTGGCCTTGTTTGGCGCTTTCTACTGCCCATTGAATATCTTCGAGGCTAGCAGATTGTAACTTGGCAATGACCTCCCCATTTGCGGGGTTGATTGCCGAAAATTGACTGCATTCTGGTTGTGAGCTATCGACGTAACCACCATGAATATAAAGCTTATGGATTGGTGGATGTTGCATATTATCTCCTTTGAATTGATATTTAGGTTTTTGTTACCTCTGCCCGATGAAGTTGCATATCGATATATTCATTAGTGATTTTCAGTGCCTCTAGGACTGGGAATACTTCATTACTTAAAGCACTCCGTAACCATAAACCATCAATTAGCGCTGCAAGCCCTTTTGCAGCCATCCGCGCATCGGATTTGCTTAATACCCGCCCAAATTCATAACTTAAATTCGAATAAAGCCGCCTATCATTCACCTGTTGTAGTCGGTTTAAGTTAGGCTGGTGCATACTACTAGCCCAAAATGCTAACCACGTTTTCATCGCGGCTTCGCTAGTCTGTGTTGGGTCAAAGTTACCTTCAACAATCGCCTGTATTCGCAATTTTGGCTCTGCATCCGGTAGCATTCTTAAGCGCATCGCAACTGCAAGCCCAAGTTGGTATTGAATATGGCGCATAGCCGCTTCAAGTAACCCATTTTTATCTCGAAAATAATGGCTAATAATACCTGTAGACACCCCAGCTTTACGGGCGATTAACACAAAGCTGGCTTCTTGCATTCCAACTTCGTTAATCACAGCCAAAGTGGCCTGAATTAACTGCTGTTTACGTATCGACTTAATTCCTACCTTCGGCATAGTATTTAAACCTAAAAAATACACTGTTCCCTTTTATTAAACGTTTTTTTAATTGAATGTTCAATCAATATTCTCTATTGTATTTTACAATTAATTCACAATATATGCAGGAGGGATATGGAGGAAAACCAAATTCACACTAATTAATCAATTAGTTAGAGTGAAAAGTAATTTTAACCTGTTAAATAAATAAAAATGTGGAACTGCCGATGACAACTCAACATAGTTCGAAAAATCAGCAGAAAGACAAATTAAATTCTGTGGTTTTTTTCACTTCCGCTGGTCTTATTCTAGCGTTTTCTTTTTTTACAATTCTGATGACCGAAACAGCAAATCAGTGGATCGTCGCCACCTTAGGTTGGGTATCAAAAACCTTTGGTTGGTATTACCTATTAGCGGCAACCTTGTACATTGTTTTTGTTATTTTTATTGCAACATCACGCTTTGGGAATATCAAACTCGGTCCTGAGCAATCCAAACCTGAATTTAGCGTTCTTAGCTGGTCTGCAATGCTATTCGCTGCGGGGATTGGTATTGATTTAATGTTTTTCTCTGTAGCTGAACCCGTCACTCAATATATGCTTCCGCCAACAGGCGATGGAGAAACCTTAGAAGCAGCCCGTCAGTCGATGGTGTGGACACTATTCCACTATGGCCTAACGGGCTGGTCTATGTATGCATTAATGGGTATAGCTTTAGGGTACTTTAGCTATCGTTATAATTTACCTCTGACCATTCGGTCTGCACTTTACCCTATTTTTGGTAAACGCATTGAGGGGCCTATCGGCCATACCGTTGATATTGCTGCAGTACTGGGGACTATCTTTGGTATCGCAACGACACTTGGTATTGGGGTAGTACAACTCAATTATGGGCTAAAAGTGTTGTTTGACTTACCGCAAGGCTTAACGGTACAAACTGGCTTGATCTTTCTATCCGTTGTCATGGCGGTGATTTCAGCGACCTCTGGGGTTAATAAGGGTATCCGTATACTCTCCGAGCTCAATGTGCTTCTAGCTTTAGGCTTGATTTTATTCATATTATTTGTCGGTGATACTGAGTTCTTGCTCAATGCGTTAGTGCTCAATGTAGGGGATTACGTCAACCGCTTTATGGGGATGACACTCAATAGCTTCGCATTTGACCGCCCAACTGATTGGATGAATAGCTGGACATTGTTCTTCTGGGCTTGGTGGGTGGCATGGTCGCCATTCGTTGGGTTATTCCTCGCCCGCATCTCTCGTGGCCGAACGATCCGTCAATTTGTGATTGGTACTTTAATTATTCCTTTTGTTTTCACTTTATTGTGGCTATCCATTTTCGGAAATAGTGCTTTATATGAAATCATTCATGGCAATAGTGAGTTAGCTCAAACTGTACTCGAAGCCCCTGAAAAAGGGTTTTATTCCCTACTTGAGCTCTATCCTGGCTTTGGTTTAACCGCCTCAATCGCCACCATCACAGGGTTACTTTTTTATGTTACTTCTGCGGATTCCGGCTCATTAGTATTAGGGAATTTCACCTCGAAACTCAGTGATATCAATAATGATGCACCTAATTGGTTGCGTATATTTTGGTCCGTCGCGATTGGCTTACTAACTCTAGGAATGCTAATGACTGATGGAGTTGCTGCCTTACAAAATACCACGGTGATCATGGGGCTACCTTTTAGCTTCGTCATTTTCTTCATTATGGCAGGGTTATATAAGTCATTAAAAGTCGAAGATTTTAGGCGCGTTAGCTCATTAAACACCAATGCACCCGCACCACTGTATGGCAATGGTACCCTCAATTGGAAACAACGTTTAGGCCGTGTGATGAACTTCCCCGGTACGACTTATACGCAACGGATGCTTGATTTAGTTTGTATCCCTGCGATGCAAGAAGTGGCGAAAGAGTTATCTTTAAGGGGAGCAAAAGTGGAGTTTAATACGATGCCACCAATTGCAGATGAACGGTTAGAACATTTAGAGCTGACCGTTGACCTTGATGATGAACAAAGCTTTATCTATCAAGTCTGGCCGCAACGCTATTCTGTTCCTGGCTTTACTTATCGCGCCCGCTCGGGGAAATCCCATTATTACCGTTTAGAAACCTTCTTATGGGAGGGTTCCCAAGGGAATGATTTAATGGATTATACCAAAGAGCAGGTAATTAGCGATATTCTCGACCAATATGAAAAACATATGAATTTCATTCACTTAAGCCGTGAAGCTCCGGGAGCAACATTGACTTTCCCTGAATCAAGTTAACTTAAAATCAATAAGGGAGCCTATTGCTCCCTTATTTCTCAGTAAACCTGCTTATCAGTAGCGCCCCGCTTGCTCCAACATTTTCTTCATTTGTTGTCGGTCATTCACCCAAGGCCTAGAGTTTGGGCACCCTGCTCCCGTAGGGTTGGCATCACAAGCATTAAACTGATGTAGTATTGAATTTTCATCCGCATTACGTTGGTCTAATAAAGCTTGATAACTTTGTTCCTCTGCTGGAAGTTTCTTCTTGGGATCAAAGACAAACTTTTGTTGTGCCTGTAATTTTTTAACACCTTGGTAGTCTTGATTAAACTCGCGATCAGCGGGTGATTTTTCTTTAAAGGTAAAATCGCTGGCAAAGCCGTAAGTAGTGAAACTAAGAAAAATAACAAAAATAATCTTTTTAAACATATGAATATCCTACTGTGCCTGTAAGTCAGTATTATATAACGCAGAATTATCACATCCAAAAATGATTAAAATAAAATATAATAAAATCTTATTATTCAATATGTTAATTATAATAAAACATCAAATCAATTGATTGATATAGATACTATTAGTAATGAACTATTAGCATGACATTAATCATGCATCAGAAATATAAATACAGTTCATCTTAATCATAACCATTTGTTTTTAAATAATTAACACTCACATGAAAGACCAATGGCGTGATGATATTAAATAAGCCAAGATGCAAAAAAGGCTAACTACCGTCATTCAAATTAGCCAAATAATTTGTATCGAATTACCTCCATTATCATGATCATAATAGAACTGTAACTTATCAGATTACTAATAATTTTTAGTCTTGTTCCTAAGCCTATTTTCTATAAAAGTGACTTTGCCCTATTAGTTAGTATTGGGCACCAATTTCACTTTATCTAACTCATTAGACTAGGAATATACAATGAATAAAACCTATTTTGGTCCTTATATCGATGTCAGTGTCGATGCCACTTGGAACGATTGGCAAAACTACCCTGATGGCAGGCCAAATGCTAAATACAGCCAAGCTGCAATCCAATATGGGGTTGATATACTTTACCTTGGTTTTTTAACTGCGGACCGAAATAGACAAGCGGCATGGTCCGCCCAACCCACAATGCCAATAAGCTGGGCTAAACCCTTGTGTGACGAACTTATTGCTGGCGGGGTAAAAGTTGCAGTGTCATTCGGAGGAGCCGCTAATCAAGATGTCTCATTGGTACAGACACAAGAAGAACTAATCAAAACCTATCAAGAAGCTATCGATAAACTAAACGCATCGCATATAGATTTAGACTTCGAAAATGGCCTCTATGATGCTGATAATGCATTTTCTGCTTTAAAAGTGATTGTCGACAATAACCCAAAAATCACCTTGAGCCTAACCCTACCCACCCTACCGACAGGGTTAACAAATACTGGATTAGCATTAGTGAAAAAATCTGTAGAAGCAGGTTTGGTCATGAAAGTTAATGGAATGGCAATGGATTATTATGACCCAAACATCATTAGCTTGGGCGATGCCGCTATCAAGGCTGCCATCAGTATTAAAAACCAATTAAAACCTTTCTACCCATCGGTAGAAGATAAGGAAATGTATAATTACGTTCAAATTACCCCGATGATTGGCCTAAATGATGACCATGCTATGTTCAGTTTCCATGATGCCGACATTCTAAGCGAATTCGCAAAAAAAATAGGTTTGAACCTCGTGTCGATGTGGAGCTTAACCCGTGACCGTCCTGGTAATAAACCCTACCCAGAAGCAACAAGCTCAGGTAACCCAGAACAAACCTATGATTTTCAATATACAGAACTATTTACTCAAAAACTTAACTCATAGATAACCCGTTATCACCAATATTATAGGTATTGGTGATAACCCATTTTTTCTGAAATATTGCGCCCCGCCGTTTTTAGTAATTCAACATAATCATCAATACATTGTTCATCAAAGCGGATCGTTGGAAATGAAATGGATAGCCCTGCAATCACATGCCCTAACCGGTCATATACTGGGACAGCGATACAACGTAAACCAAGCTCTTGTTCTTCCCTATCCTGCGCATAATGACATTCGCGAACAGTGGCTAATTCCGCCAGCAAATCATCCAACGTTAAAATCGTGGTATTGGTTTTTTTGGTAAATAATTCATCTTTTAATGCACAGCGAATAGCGTCTTCACTTTGCCAAGCCAATAAAATTTTACCTATCGCGGTACAATACAACGGGTTACGGCGACCGACCCGTGAATACATACGTAAATTATAACTAGAATCTATTTTGTGAATATAAATGATAGCGTCTTCATCTAATGCGCCTAAATGCACGGCCTCATTGGTGAGTCGGCCAATCTGGCGCATTTCTTTATCTGCAATTTCAATCAGGTCAACGTACTCGAGGGATTTCGCCCCTAATTCGAAAAGCTTCAATGTCAGTGAGTATTTATCTGCCTCACCTTCTTGCTCCACATACCCCAGCTGTTTCATGGTTTGTAAGAAACGAAATGTTGTCGCTTTTGACATCAGCAAACGCTGGGAAAGCTCCGATACACCGATTTCCTTTTGTTCACCAAGAGCGCTAAGTATGCTAAATACTTTGACTACAGCTGAAACGGCGTCCGTTTGAGTCGTCTTATCCATTGCTTTTCCATCATCCAATTCAATTGATAGCGATATTATAGCGAAACCAGCCAATACCACTCTAGGCTAAATAGCATAATAGGCAGGTCAAAGAAAAACAAGAACAGTGATTCAATATTTTTAAAACAGCGTTTCATTTTTATTTGAAGTTATGAATAAAATGAGTTTTAATAGCTCTATCAGGTCAGTATTAGTTTACTAAGTCGTAATCACGCAGGTGGTAAATATGAGTACACATCCGCAAGTTGCCGTCATTGGCGAATGCATGGTTGAATTACAAAAATCGGGTGAGCTTTACAGCCAAACTTTTGGTGGGGACACGCTAAATACCGCGTTATACCTCTCACGTTTAACTCAGAAACACGGAGTGACAACCCGATATATTACTGGTTTAGGGAAAGACCCATTTAGCCAACAAATGCTTACCCGCTGGCAGCAAGAAGGGATCAATACCGATGATGTGTTTATTTCTGATACACGGTTACCGGGTATGTATTTAATTGAAACCGCCCCCAATGGTGAACGCCGTTTTTTCTACTGGCGTGATAACGCAGCAGCAAAATTTTGGTTAGATGAAAATAGCAAAGCACACACACAGCAACAGCTTAATGCACAACAATTCATCTATTTAAGTGGCATTAGTTTAGCTATTTTACCTGACGCCACACGCCAATTGTTATTAGAAATTTTACAGCAAGCCAAACAGCATGGCGCAAAAATTGTATTTGATAATAACTACCGCCCAGCTCTTTGGCCTTCAAAACAAGCGGCACAGCAAGCTTACCAGCAAATTTTAAGCCTAACCGATATCGCTTTTTTGACCTTTGATGACGAACAATTGCTATACGGTGACAATCACGAAACCGATGCAATTCTTCGCACTCAACAATATGGCGTTAATGAAATCGTGATAAAACGCGGGGCTGATGCTTGTTTTGTGGTTATTGATAACCAACGCTTTGAAATTCCTGCAAATAAAATTAGCCATGTTGTTGATACAACTGCCGCAGGGGATTCCTTTAGTGCCGGCTACCTAGCTTGCCGCATTTTAGGTGGCAGCCCTTGCGATGCGGCAAAAACAGGTCATTTACTGGCTGGAAGCGTCATCCAACACCGGGGAGCGATTATTCCATCCGAGGCCATGCCAACCATTACTTTAGCCCCCATTGAAAAGGTTTAATCATGAATCAATTAATTGAAAAAATTAAGCAGCTGAAAGTTGTCCCTGTGATCACCATTAACCACGCAGAACATGGGGCGCCACTAGCTAAAGTGTTGGTGGAAAATGGCCTACCGTGCGCAGAAGTCACTTTCCGCACCCCAGCCGCGGTACAAGCTATCAAAAACATGCGCGCTGCCTACCCTGAGTTGCTGATCGCAGCAGGTACCGTATTAACCACACAGCAAGTTGACCAAGCCATTGAAGCAGGCGTGGACTTTATTGTCAGCCCAGGCTTTAACCCGAAAATTGTTGCCTACTGCCAACAAAAAAATGTGATTATCATTCCGGGCGTCAATAACCCAAGCTTGGTAGAGCAAGCCCTTGAGTTTAACCTCACCACCTTAAAATTCTTCCCTGCAGAAGCCTCTGGTGGGGTTGCGATGCTCAAAGCACTCGGCGCCGTTTACCCTGTTAAATTTATGCCAACAGGTGGTATCGGCATGAAAAATATTAAAGAATACACCGCATTACCGTCTGTATTAGTGTGCGGCGGTTCGTGGATGGTACCAAATGCATTAATTGACAGTGAAAACTGGGATGAACTTGCAAAATTAGTTGCTGAAGCAGCAAGTCTCTAATTAAAAAATAAAATCTCGTTGTCGTTATGTTGCCCTTGCCTAATGGTAAGGGTATTTTTTTTGCTATTACATATAAAAGCCATTAAACCAAGTCATTACTTTTATTTAATACCCATTTATTTCCCATAAAAACAGGAAAGTTTAGCTATTTAAAGCTAAACCTATAAGAATACATTTTATTATAGGGAATAAAGATGAGTACTATCGCTAATAACCTGACTTATAAAGTTAATGCGGCAATTTCCGTTGATAATTTTCGTTCGCTGATTAAGCAATCTCCACTAAATTCAATTGTCCCTACTGATGATACAAAACAACTTAGAAGCATGATAGAAAATGCCAATTTGTTAATTAGCGTTTGGTTAGACCAACGATTTATTGCTTATATTCGGGCCATAACTGATTTTAGTTTCTGCTGTTATATATCTGAAATGATAATCCACAATGACTACCAAAATAACGGGATTGGGACACAGTTAATTCAAATGATAGCAACTGAGCTTCCAACGAAATGCAGTATTATTTTCCTTTCTACTGAAGAGACTCAAGACTATTATCTCAAACAAGGGTTTAACCCCTTTACTCTTGCATGGCATACCCGAGTTCAAGACTTGTTAGATAAACAAAATATTAGCACCCCATAAAATGGGGCGGCTCATTATCATGATGAATCAATAAACAGCGTTTAATCAAGAGCTAAAATACTCACATAAATAACCACCACAAGCCTAATTTCACTGAACAAGGCTTATGGTGGTTAGTGACTAACTCATTGACAACACTAACTAAGCTAACCAATAAAACGCTGCAACTGTAAACGCAACATCTCATTTTCGCGCCGTAGCCTTTCATTTTGGTCCATCAGGCTCATTGCCATTGCGATGCCCGGCCAGTCAATCTCTAATTCATGATAAAGGCGTACCGCCCTTCTCACGACCACCACGGCTTGGTCGTCAAATAACCATTCATCTCTAATTTCAATAGGTTGTACAATCCCAAGCCCGACGATTTCCTGTAATTCATCTTCAGCAATCCCCGTATGAAAGCAGAAATCAATAACGGTTAATGTAGTTAACTGTTCCATTATTTACCTCCCCAATTTTTACGTGGGTCAAAATGCGTTTGAGCCTCCGCCAACTTCTGCCACAATGCTTTCGATTCCGCATCATTACTATCGGGCATTACAATTTTTATAATGGCGTATAAATCCCCTGCACTATCTTTATGTTTCAGCCCTTTACCTTTAAGTCGCAATTTTTGCCCCGCTTGGCTATTGGCGGGAACCGTAATAACAATCGGGTCCTTTAAGGTTGGTATAGTAACTTTAGTTCCGAGCGCCGCCTCCCAAGGGGCTAATGGCACAACCACTTCTAGGTCATAGCCTTTAATATCGAATAAGGGGTGTGGCGCAATACGGATGGTTATCCATAAGTCACCGTTTTCACCGCCATTTTCTCCCGCGGTCCCTTGCCCTTTTAAGCGAATGCGTTGCCCATCAATTACCCCCGCAGGGATGGTCACATTGAGTGTTTTAGGGATTTCATTTTCGATAAAACCAAAAGCGTTGTAGACCGGTAAGTTATAACTGATAGTGCGTTTATGTGACTCTTGGCTTTCTTCAAGGAAAACGGCTAATTCAACCTCTAAGTCATGGCCACGATGGCTGCGTGCTTGCCTTGTACTGCCGCCACGTGCGCGTTGGGAAAACATCGATGAAAAAATATCATCAAAGCCCCCCGCATCGAACCCTTGTTGGGAATAGCCTTGGCTTTGTTGACCTTGGTGCCTTTGATTAAAATAAGGGTCATTTCGATGTTCCCACATTTCATCGTATTCGGCGCGTTTTTCTTTGTCACTTAATACCGCCCACGCTTCTGCTATCTCCTTAAAGCGGGCTTCGGCATCCGATTCTTTACTGACGTCGGGGTGATATTTTCGCGCTAAACGGCGATACGCGGTCTTAATGGTTTTTAAATCATCGGTGCGTTTTACACCCATGATGCTGTAATAATCCTTTAGTTCCATAGTCATATCTCGTTCACTTATCTGTTGAATAGAATTCATATGGTGTTTAGCCTTACTACTTAAATGGGCTAAACATAACGACTTACCTTGAATTTAACTTAAGATATTTATATGGCAATTGGAATAGTAGAACAATGATAAATATTAAATATATTGGCAAATAAAGAAGATGCAAATCGATAACATCCCACAAAAACAGGAAATTTTCGCTATTTAGAGCTAAACCTATAAGAGAGCTCACGTCTTGCAAGGGGAATTTATGGATGCCATCGCCAACCGATTGACCTATAAAATGAATTTTGCCATTAACATTGAGGATTTTATTCGCTTAATCCATCAGTCATCATTTAAAGAAACCGTACCTACCGATAACCTAACCAAATTAGATGCAATGTTAAATAATGCGGACTTATTAATTAGTGCATGGGATGAAGAGCAAGTTGTGGGTTTTGTAAGAGCGGTCACCGATTTTAGTTCTTGCTGCTATATCTGTGAGCTTGCCATAGATACCAATTATCAAAAGCACGGTATCGACCGTCATTTAATGCGCCTTGCCGCTGAAGAACTGCCTTCTGAATGCAACCTTTTATTTTTTTCGACCGACAGTAACCTCACCGAGTACCTAAGACTGGGGTTTACTCAATCCCCAAGAGCGTGGCACACCACGGCAGAGAATTTTTTGGCTAAATTAATAGAAGGGGAATGATAAATAGACTATCTACATAGCCTTTCTTTTGCGTCGAGATCAGTAAATAGCGTATAATATTTCACTTATGTCACCTCACCGCCTGTGTGGCGTAGTGAGTTTGCGATAGCGCGTACACCTTTTAGTCAGGATGCAATATGTATTATTTTTTAGCTGTCTTACTCCTTATCTTTAGTATTATCCTTTTAAGAATACGCGCCGTTAAAGCAGCAAATAAAAGCCAAGTTATTCCTTTTAAAACCTTTAGAGAATATGAAGGCATTGATGATTATGAAAAAGCGGTAAAACATGCTGTTTATGCCATATCGAAATGCCACACAGTCATGGATAAAATGAAATGTTATTTTGACCTGCGCGTTTTATCCTACGCTTTATATTCCGATTACGAACATGAAGAGAATATGGTCGCCGCCCTTGAAGGACTACTAACTCAAAAATTCACATTTACGTATTCTTCTTTTATTATCCCCTACCCTGAACCCGTTGAAGAAACTGCCTTAGCGCGCTTTTATTTGACTCAAACACGAGCCCATTGCCCCCAAAATATTTGGGATTACCTGCTTGATGCTTCTGTCATGACCAATGAAGAAATTGACGCCATCAATACCCTCGAAAGTGCCCTTGAAGTACATCATACGTTAATGGGAACGATATTATATGATGAAAAAATAGGCTGTTATTTTGATGAGGACTACACTAAACCCGCAATTTACGATAATGATGTGTATACCGTGACCGAAGCACAATTAAACCAATGGTTAGATGAAGAGCTGGATTTGATGGCTTTTTATTGTGAGTCACTTTTAAAAGTGTGCATCGAATATATCAAAAAAGAGAATGGCATTATTCGCGTTTAGCTGCGGGATAACACAAAAATAAGCCGCAAGTCACCAAGGTGTTTTAAAAAATAGATTTATTTAACTCCAATGTATTAGCTAATACAGAAAACACTAAAAAAACAGTTTCAATTTAGGGTTTATTAAAAATTCACCCGATGCGGATGCTCTAAATAATTTGTGTTGTGGGTAGAAGACCAGTGAGGATATCTCGGGGAGCATACACAAGTATCGAAAACTCAGGGAATATCTAAAAAAACAGTTTCAATTTAGGTTTTATTAAAAATTCACCCTATGCAGATGCTCTAAATAATTCGTGTTGTGGCTAGAAGACCAGTGAGGATATCTCGGGGAGCATACACAAGTATCAAAAACTCAGGGAATATCTAAAAAAACAGTTTCAATTTAGGGTTTATTAAAAATTCACCCTATGCAGATGCTCTAAATAATTCGTGTTGTGGGTAGAAGACCAGTGAGGATATCTCGGGGAGCATACACAAGTATCGAAAACTCAGGGAATATCTAAAAAAACAGTTTCAATTTAGGGTTTATTAAAAATTCACCCTATGCGGATGCTCTAAATAATTCGCGTTGTGGGTAGAAGACCAGTGAGGATATCTCGGGGAGCATACACAAGTATGTGACCCGAGTAGCCGAGCGCAGTCGACACCCCCACAATGCGAAGTATGACGAGCATCGAGGAGCATCACTTAAGGCGGCCACGAAGTCGTTTCACGGCCTGACTATGAAGTTGACTCACCCTAGACTCCCCCACATCCAACACCGCACCAATCTCTTTTAAATTCAGTTCTTCTTGGTAATACAGCGTTAGCACCATTTTCTCACGCTCAGGCAATTGCTCAATAGCCGCTGCAATTTGGTCGCGTAAACTGGAATCCAATAACAAACTCAATGGGTTGCCGCCATCATCTTCATCCATTTGCGGCTCACAGCTTTCCCCGTGAACCTCATGCCACTCATCATAAGAAAACAACTGGCTATTATTCGTATCTAATAATGCTTGACGATACTCCGCAAGGTCGATATTCAGTGCTTTGGCGATTTCCGGCTCGGTAGCACTGCGCCCTAACGATTGCTCCAACGCACCAATAGCTTTGGTCATTTCACGCGCTTGGCGGCGCACACTGCGCGGCACCCAATCACGGCTACGCAGCTCATCGAGCATCGAACCTCGAATACGTTGCACCGCATAGGTGGCAAACGACGCCCCTTGGGTAACATCGAAACGTTCCAATGCATGCAATAAACCAATGCCCCCCGCTTGAATTAAGTCGTCAATATCAACACTGGCAGGTAGTCTGACTTGCAGTTTCAGGGCTTCATGGCGTATTAGAGGGTAATAACGCTCCCATAGGCTATTTTTATTGATCACACCTTCGGCAGTATACAAATCACTCACAACCTGAATCACCCTTCAAGCTTTATAAAAGGTACTTATTATCAGTGTTGGATTTGAATTCAATCCGTAGAGTAAGGCAATAAATAGGGCTTTATTTGCCTTATCCTAAATAGGTAAAATTTGAATGATTACAATGTTAATTATTGTTTTAACAAAATTTTTAGGGAATTTTACTGGCAATACAAGTGAGAGTAGTGGTTTTATTGAGAAGCAATTTTTGAACCATTTTTAGCTTTTGGTGTTTTGGCTTTAAAAACATGTTTCTTTAGCCTATATAGTTCGTGCTATAGCTAGGCGGCAAATAAGTTTTACCGATGAGCGTACATAAGCACTTGATTCGGATGAACTTATGAAGCCAACAACGCTATGGTGCGAAATATGAAAGCTAATATGACGGGCATGAAAAAGGCCAGCAATGCTGGCCTTCAATATCATCCACCAATTACGAATTAACGTAACAGACTTAAAACACCTTGTGGAACTTGGTTAGCTTGTGCTAACACAGCAGTACCTGCTTGTTGCAGGATTTGACCACGGCTCATGTTAGAAACTTCTGTCGCGAAGTCAGCGTCTTGAATACGGCTACGAGCAGCACTCAGGTTGTTAACAGAGTTGTTCAGGTTGTTGATGGTAGATTGGAAACGGTTTTGGATCGCACCTAATCTAGAACGGCTTTCGTCAACTTGGTTAATTGCATTGTCTAAAGTTGCCAGTGCATCATCTTTTACGTCTAATCCAGCAGGAACATCTTTACCTGCAGAAAGTTCAAATTTAGTTTTTGTCGCTCCTGCTTTTAGACTTAATTTGCCCGCATCACTTTCCAAGTCTGCCTTATTAACAACAAATTGCTCACCAGCTGCATCTTTAATAACGACCTGTGTATCAGAATCCTTAGTATCCACATTATAAGTTGTTGCAGATTTAATATCTCCAGTAAAGTCCGCACCAGAAGCTAAGGTGTCAGCATCCGCGATATTAGAACCATCAACAATTACACCTTTCTTACCAGCAGGAGTTGCTTCAAACAGCTTATCGCTTGCTACACCTAATTCAGTTGTATCAACTTTATCTAATTTAAAGTTGATAACTTCACCATCATTAGTACCCACTTGGATACTCATATCTGTTTTTTCGCCGCTCAGTACTTTTACACCGTTAAACTGAGTTTCTTTGGAAATACGGTCAATTTCAGCTAAACGTTCGGTCACTTCATTTTGGATTGAAGTTAAGTCAGAATTAGAGTTAGTACCGTTTTTCGCTTGAACTGTTAACTCACGGATACGTTGTAAGTTATCATTGATTTCGTTTAAAGCACCTTCAGTAGTTTGTGCGATAGAAATACCATCATTGGCATTACGAGATGCTTGAGTTAAACCTTTAACGTTAGCAGTAAAACGGTTAGCAATTGCTTGGCCTGCTGCATCGTCTTTTGCGCTATTGATGCGTGAACCAGAAGATAAACGCTCAATTGCAGAACCTAATACGCCTTGTGAACGGTTTAAGTTGTTCTGAGTAGTCAGAGACAAAATGTTAGTGTTGATAACTTGTGCCATGATGTGATCCTTATTATTCAAATTAATGCGTTAAGCCCAAATGCTTAACTTGATGAATTTCGTCAGCAACTAGGTTATCGGCTACAAAAAAGTCCCCTTTAGGCTTTTTAGTGAAAATTTTTCTTTTCACGGGCAGAAATGGCTTTATAACCCGCTTTTTAGCCCTTAATTTTTTAGCAAACAAATTTGTTTTTATTAATTTTCTTATTATTTAATTCCAATAGTAATAATTACCTACTTTTATCTTCTCAGTTCTTGCCATCACTCTTTTTCAGAATAGTCTAAAATTTTGCTCCGTTTTGCCGATAAGACCCTAAATAAATTTTATTTCAGAGTTTATGTCACAGACATAGAATAGGAGAAAACATGGCAGGAATATCCACACTCGGTATCGGGGCAAACTTAGATTTAAATGTGCAAATGGACCAAATTGAGGCAATGGAGCGTCGTCGCCTTGACCCATTAACCACTCAAAAAGCCAGCTATGACGCACAAATTAGCGCCTATGGCAAAATGCAGTCATCATTAGAAAAACTGAAAAAAGCGGCGGAAGACTTAAAAAAATACGGCGATATCAGCACCACTAAAGTCACCGGAGAATATAAAGCTTTTGATGTGAAAACTGACGGTAAAGCCGTGGCAGGTGTCCATGATGTACTGGTCACACAACTAGCTAAAGCACAAACTATTGCGACTAAAGGCCATTCTGACAATAAACAATTATTAGGCAGTAATGCTAAAGAACGTACCATTACCATCACTCAACCATCACAAAAAGAAGAAAAAGATAAAATTGTTATCAAACTTGATAACCAAAGTACGTCGTTGATTGAGCTTGCCGATGCAATTAATAAAACTGATAAAGGTGTTACTGCCTCTGTCATTAAAGATAAAAATGAGCAATATCACCTCGTTGTCACATCGAAAAAAGAAGGTACGGATAACCGTATTAGCATCAATGTCGAAGGCGATGATGAGCTTGCTGCAATTTTAAACGTTGAGTCAGAATTAGACGCTGATAAAAATGTAATACTTAAAAACCCGGCTGGCATTGGTATGGAGCAAAAAGTTGCCCCGCAGAATGCTCATTTGACGATTGATGGATTCGAACTTGAGTCTCAAACTAATGAAGCCAAAGATTTATTTCCTGGTTTAACCTTAACGCTAAAAAAAGAAAGTGAAGACAACAAAGCAGATCATTTAATGGTATCCGAAGACATTGAACCCGCAAAAGCGAAAATTAAAGCGTGGGTGGATGCTTATAATGAATTTCAAACTTTAGCGAAAGAACTCACTAAATACACACCAAATGAAAGCGGTACAGCACCAAATAAAACCAATGGGCCACTCATTGGCGATTCAACTTTACGTGTTATTCAAAGTACTATGCGTACTCAAGTACGTTCATCACAAAATAGTGGTGAGATAGATCTACTGAATAAAATGGGAGTTAAACAAAAGGTAGACGGCACGCTAGAAATTGACAATAAAATATTAGATAAAGCGCTTAAAGAAAACCCGTCAAGCGTTAAGGTATTTTTTGCTGGTGACGGCAAAGAAACTGGTTTTGCTACCGAAAACTTTAACTTCTTAAAAGACACTTTAGACAGCAAAGAAGGCACGTTACACAATGCTACCGATGGTATTCAAAAGAAAAAGAAAAGCTTAGACAAACGTATTGAGCAAACTAATAAACAAATCGAAAATACCATGGACATGCACCGTCGACAGTTCCAAAACCTCGACAAAATGATGAGCTCACTCAATAGTACCACTAACTCTTTAGGTCGACTTTTAGGTTAAACATTATGTATCAAAGACACGCACAGCAAGCCTATCAGCAGGTTGATTTGGAAAGTGAAATTACCAATGCGACCCCATACCAATTGATCCAGATTCTGTTTAAAGGGGCGCTTAGTGCCCTGAAACGCGGTGAGATTTTTATGCAGCAGGGTAAGGTGGCGGAAAAAGGTAAAGAAATCTCAAAAGCTATCGACATCATTGACACAGGGTTAAAGCAGTCGTTAAATTATGAGGCTGGCGGCGAGCTTGCTGAAAATTTAGCAAGCTTGTATGAGTATATGACAATGCAGTTACTTCGCGCCAACCTCGAAAACAACGTGGCTTATGTCCAAGAAGTTTACCAATTACTCTCCGATATCGCTTCTGCATGGCAGCAAATCGGTGCAAATGTGGATGAAAGATAATCAGGTGGACAATAAAAATCCTATCGATTTACATGAAATATACCGTAATGTCTTAGTATTGAGTGAAGAGTTAGTTGCCTTAGCGCAATCCGGGGAATGGGAGACATTAGTCTCCCGCGAGACAGAATATGTCCTTGCGGTGGAAAACCTCACCCAGTTGACCCAAGCGTTCGAACAACAACAACCAATCACTGAAGAATTTATTCAGTTATTGCATAAAATTATTGAAAATGAACGTATTACTAAAGAATATTTACAGCAGCATTTAAATTTCTTAAGCAAAGAAATGAAACAATTAGACCAAAAACGGGTACTCAATAATAGCTACGGCCAATTTGATGAGCCAGATACCCCGATTGTCATTCGCCCCATGGAATAAAAACCAGTCCGTGTGTCAGGCCATTAGACCTGACACGCCATTTTCGGATATAAATACCAAAAACGACTATTGTTGCTGTTTTAAACGCTGTTGTTTTTTCAGCTTTTTCAATAGCATATTACGTTTTAGTGGTGATAGGTGGTCGAGGAACACTTTGCCATGTAAGTGGTCAATTTCATGCTGCATCACAATCGCCAAGAACTCATCAGTATCGACTTCAAACGCTTTGCCATGCCTATCGAATGCTTTAACTTTAACACGCAGAGAACGCGCTACATCCGCATAAATTTCAGGGACTGACAAACACCCTTCTTGGTAGCTAGTTTCCCCTTCACTTTCCACAATTTCAGGGTTCACAAACACCATTGGTTGGTCGCGGTTTTCTGAAATATCTATCACCATAATCGACTTGGTTTCAGCAATTTGGGTTGCAGCAAGGCCAATTCCATTATCAGTGCTGTACATGGTATCGATTAAATCGTCAATTAAGGTTTGAACTGCGGCGAAATCCGTCACAGGGCTGCATTTAATACGCAGTCTCTCATCAGGGATTTCAATAATTTCTCTTACTGCCATGGTTTAAATCCTATTAATTCAGTCTTTATTCTCAATAATTAAATCTATTGCTCAGCTAAAGTTGCTATATCACCACAATGGCGGCCACAACCACTTAATAAATATAGTAAAAATAGATATTAAGAGTTAAATAGGCTGACACATTAAGTTATTTAGCTATTTTTAAAAGAATAAGTATAAAAAACATTATCGGCTTTTTTATTTACTAACAATATGCAAAAAATGACATCTAGATTGAACGCAATTTATTCAACACCCTATTAATGATAAAGAAAGTGAACAAATTGAGTTAAAATTCCCTGAAAAAACAAAGTATAGTGAAATTTGACAGAAAAATACCATGTTATTTAACAAACTGCATCAAAAATTGGCAAAAAGTGTCATTCTATACATCGTCCTGTTTACACTCTATCAATATTGGTTCACTTATCGCAGCGCTATCCCCTTTAAGCTAAGCTGATATTTTACACCATTGTGCGATGTAATCGATTGCAATTGATCTAAGCGTAAATAATCGCGGATACAAATTGCAACGCTTTATTTATCTCTATACAATGCTCGCCTTTACAAGGAGGCATCCTCCTCATTCAAGCAATAATCACCTTATTATTAATAAGTTAACTTGGTGCTATACCCATTAACAGCATCAGGCTATTAAAAAGAACACAAAGCTGAATCGAATCAACTTAGAGCCATACAACCTAGAGATATACTCTACATAACTTAAAGTGCATATTGTGAAATTACTATTTTGTCTTTCGTTAACCACCGCCATTCTCTCTGGTATTTGGGCTTGGGTCGCAGACTCTTTAGGGTTAATTAGCTGGGCTGGTTTTCTTGGCTGTACAGCTTATTTTGCTTATCCAAAAGATGGCGTTAAAGGGCTTGGTATTACTGCTTTAACGGTTAGTAGTGGCGTTATTTGGGGGTTAGTGATCCTCAATAGTGGCCATTATATTCAACATCTACCCAGTTATGTGGGTTATTTTATTACAGGCTTAGTTGCTTTTTTTATGTGTATTCAAGCCAAAAAACAGTGGCTAGCTTATATACCCGGTACCTTTGTGGGGACATGCACTATTTTTGCAACACAAGGCGCATGGTTAATTACCATTCAATCATTACTTGTTGGCATACTTTTTGGTTTTGCGATGAAAAAGAGTGGACTTTGGATATCGGATAAATGGTAAAAAAAAACCGCCACTCAGGCGGTTTAAACATAAATATAACCAAGGGAATTTCAAACAAATTCAATATTACATTAAACAGGTATAACAGCAACACTTAACATAATGATTTAATTAGGAATTATCAACAATTCCCACTAAGTAACCCTACTTAAATCAAAATATTAAATAAACTAAATATTATTAATGAAGCAATTAAAAATCAGATTAAGACTCTTTTTTTGACTAAAAAAGATTATGACTTTGAGAAAAAACACCCCAATATCCATTGGGCTCATTTTTCAATATTTCATAATTAAGATTAATCTGCCTTAATTAATAACCATTAATGCTTTAACTGCCAATTAATAACATTAGTTTACTAATTTAATAACCATATGCCGCTTATATTTAAATTAAATTTATTATAAATAACGACCAATCAATTTATTTTTAATATAACCCAAAGTATTAAGGTGTGAATGTTACAACCCCAATGGGGTTGTGTGTTGATTTAGTTGTCAGCCAAATACTAATGTTACCTATAGGTGTTGTGAACCTCTCACTTGTTTTATCGCAAGCCTCACTGTTTTGGCAATTTTGCTTTATCTTAGTGATGAGGTCTGCATTGAAACCATTTTTTTGCAGAAAATCAGCCTCAATATTCAGCTTTTCATTAAAATTCTGGAAACTGGGATTACGCCCATCAATCCCCGCGAATGTAGAAATAACTTTGACCAGCGCTCCTTTATCAAAGGTGAGTTCATTTGAATAGGACCATTGATTAAAAGGCTTCTGATTTTCAAACTTACAGGTTGTGATATTTTCTTTCGTTTCACAGTTACCATCTTTAACAAAGTTGATACTTTCCATTGACTGCCCCCAAGTTAAGCCAAATGGAGCATCAGGCTTGCTATCACAGCCAACTAATAAAGCTGTAAAAGCCATTGCGACTAAAATTTTTTTCATCATCATGCCTTTTTAGTGATCTATCGTTTGAAAGTAGTAAATGATACTAACAACTGGATACCATAACGCTAAAGAAAAAATACAGTAACAAGTTTACAAACCAACCCGCTATTTATAGGTTAGTTTATAACTTTCATCGATCAACAAGGTAAGCTCGTTCTTATTAAAATCACTATTCAGGTGTACCGTCACCCAGTGCTCCTTGTTCATATGGTATGCAGGGTAAACACCTTTATTTAGCCTTAAAGAACCAACTAATTCAGGGGCAGCTTTCAGGTTTATAATGTCAATTATCTTACCCCCTCCACCTTCATATAATTTATTTGCTGGAATACTCATCATAACAGCAAACCACTTTGAGTTGTTTGTATGCCGAAAAACAAGGTATTTAGGTAGCTTAGCCCATGGGTGCTCAGGAGCTACACCATAATAGCTCTGTATATAATCAATGACCTCGTCTCTCTTCATGTTTTGCCCTCATCAACTCACTGCAACCATGTTAGATCAGTAAAAATGCAAATTAAAACCAATAAATACCTTGATGCTTTGGAAATAGGGTTATACAACTAGAATGCCGATAAGTGCCTAATCTACAGATAAATACAGCTCTCACTTTCTAGATTACTTATTGAATTTTATTAATTATTTTTAAGAATATAGTCTAGTTAACTTTGATAACGTTACTCTTGCTGTTAAAAACTTACAAAAAGAAACATATTTTTAACTATGTATTCATAAGCTAACTAAAGAAGCGGTATAGTGAACACCAATGTTAATCTCATTTAATACATTCCTTTCGGCTCCTACTCGGAGCCATTTTTTTCTTGATATAATCGTTAACCTAAGCAAACCCGATAGAACACTTCACATAGGACAAAATTAATTTTTTAGCCGTAATCTTATTCACAACTATCACCCCATCTCTTTTGAAAGTCATTCTCTGACATTATTTCACCTTCAAAATCAAATAATGGAAAAGAATACACGCATGAGCCCTGCTTACTTGCGGCCACTTGGACGATAAACCGTTTATATTTATAAGGGCTCCCATCCTTAAAAGTAAAAACTTCGCCGCAGACATGACCAATCACTTTATTTTTCATGCTAGTGCCGTTTGAATAAAACGTGACATTTTTAAAACTAGCCGCTTGAGGTTGATACATAAAATCAGCAACCATCGCTTTTGCGCCGTCAATAACGCTCGGGTTTTTACTCACATTCAGAGAAATGCCAAATATAAATGCAAGCAATACCAATAATAGAACACATAAGAAACGCAAAATCTTAGTTAGCACAGCAAATAACCATGAATGAAATACAGGCTCAAAATGTACTCTTTATAACCATCCAGAGCAATAAAAACGCGTATTCATCAGGCAATTACATTAATTGAGTGATTAGGTGACATGGATAAAACTCGCGTAAAGGATAAATGACCAAGCAACGTTAGCTCAAACCTTTACAAAATTATTCTGGTCATTTTTTAACCATAACTATACATTAATATTCTCAGCTGAAGAATGTTAAAAACACTGAGTACATAGAACCAAGCAATAAATTACTCTCGATAGCATACTAATAAGACAGTCTAGTGTATTTAAACCTTGATACCCTGCGATCTCTTAACCCTATTGCAGGGTTCTTTTTATTTCCTGAAATACTCATTTATTTACATCGGCAAAATGAGCCAAAAATGACACTGTTGATATTCTGCTATAATTAAATAAGCACTATCTGATGACTTGTGTTTTTTTACAACGAGAGGAAGAAGATATGTTAAAAAAGATCAGTTTATTCGTATGCTCAATCGCGGTTATATTCTCTTTAACAGCCTGTAATACCACCAAAGGCGTCGGTGAAGATGTCGAGGCCGGAGGCGAAGCGATACAAAGAGCGGCTCAATAGTGACCCAAGGCAGGCTGAATTAGCGTCACTAAAGGCTACTTAATGTAGCCTTTATAATATGAATAGGGTTATTATTTTATTAATTATCTGAAGATCATGCATATATATTATTGGAATTTAATCGCCATATAAGCCATATAATAAGTTATCGTAAAAACCTAACCTATTAATGTCAAAAAACCCCGCACTTGGCGAGGTTTTAAATATTGACCTAACTAGCAGCTAATTAGCTTGAGCTTTCATCGCACTTTTGCAAAAAATACATTTTGCACCATGTGGATTACTTATTGAAATATCAAACTGTGAAGTCCGATATTGTGAGCCGCTACAGCAAGGACATTTAAAATAAAAATAAATTTTTATTGTGCCCTTAAAGCGCAACTACATTTGCAGCAGCTGGACCTTTCATACCATTTTCAATGGTAAATGAAACTTGTTGGCCTTCAGCTAAAGATTTGAAGTTATCGCTCTGGATTGCAGAGAAGTGAACAAACACATCTTTACTGCCATCAGCAGGAGTAATAAAACCAAAACCTTTATCATCGTTAAACCATTTTACTGAACCAGTCATTGTATTAGACATAGAATTTCCTTTAATTTTTTAATTTTGCCATAAGGCATATGTGCGGTTTGTTTGGTATTTTTACTTATGGGAATTAATTAGAAGGAATTCGCAATGAAGAGGTATCTGAGATAGCGCTTAATGGTGAACATCTTAAAACTGACTAGCATAAATAGGCCTGTACTTCCAAACCAGTGAACGAATTAGACCACAAATATTTAGAGATAGCAAACTTTATTATACTAACCATTAAATAACTAGCTTTATAAGAGAAGTTTAATGACCAGGGTTTACGGCGCATAGGATAAATATGTTTATTTTATATTCCATCCAATAAAAACCCACAGTAAGCGGGCCTTGTAAGTTTTTTAAATGACTTCAATTAGCTCAAACTCTTCAGCAACTAGCTCCATATCATCAGAAAAACAGCCTTCTCGAGTAAAAAAGCCCTTATGACCCGCTCTCCAAAAATCTAAGCTTAAATCACCCTCACCTTCTTTCCTCGCAAACTCTTCAGTAACTTCATTAAACTTAATTAGTTTTAATGCTGTTGTCCGTATCACACACTTAGGCTCTTTAGCCCCATTAAGGATAATATTGATGCCACCAATTTTAATTAAATCTTCAGATAAATAGGATTTCAATGAACTACATGACGCGGTTTTACGCCCATTAACTACAAGAGCAACTAACTCATCAGCAAGTTCGGGGCTATCACCGAATGACCATACCGATGCATTTGGGTATTTAGTTTTTAATTTATCCAAAGTATTCATTATCAATCTCTCTATATTCTTTATTAGCCTGACAATATATATTTATTATGGTCACTTGTCATACTTGTGGCATATCACTAAACGCCCTATCTATTTCTTCATGAGGTTTTGGTAGATGGATAATAGAACGCAAATCTTTTGGAAAAGAAAGTCAGTGATAATGGAAACTTTAATGAAGGTTATGGAAATGGAGCGAGACTAATCACATGGCTAACGGACAAGCACGTGAAAGAGGCCCATTCAGGAAAAATTAAAAGGCATTAATAAAGATATAAACCGACAAATCACTCAGGCTGTTAACGCTGGGAGCCGTAAAAATGCCCTCGATAAGCTCACTAGAATGGTTGTGATGACAGCCAAAAATCAAAACGCTATCAAGCACAAGTAACCCACCGCACCAACACTAATGTATAAACATAATAATGGAAACCGCTTTTCCAACACTTTCAGCTAACGTGAAAGGATGTGTAGGGAATAATTGCCCGAAAAATTGAATAGCAACAAATGAAGCTTCCATAAATAACACCTATACAAATCAGAATGCAATCATTTAAACAGAATAAATAATTGTTATCAATCGATAAGTAATGGTTTCCCACATCCTGAGGTAAGCATGAATATTGATAAATACAAATTACGTGTAACCCAAAACGTAAGTACACCATGAACCCCATATTTTAATTGCCTAGCCATAACAATAAAATTAACTCTTCAACCTAAAGGAGAACTTGAATGGTTAATAATATATAGTGTGGATAACTGAAAATGATGCCAGCTAAATTGATATTTTGAATAGAAATGCCCCATCACTGCCCCAAGGAAGCAATGACAAGGCAATAAATTCATAATATTAAAGCAGGTAATTAAATCACACTGGCATTGACATAATTTCTTGGTATGCAGCCACCAGCTTATTTCTGACTTGTATGCCCATTTGGAGGCTTAAACTCGCTTTTTGCATATCAACCATCACATCATTCAAAGAAATATCTTGTTTTCCCAACGTAAAGTTTTCAACTTGCTTAGCAGAATCATTACGTGTTTTATTTATTTGATTCACAGAGGCGACCAGATGATCAGCAAAACCGACGGGTTCTATTATAGGTTTTGTTGGGTTCGTTGCCTGAGTTGCCACAACATTTAATTGTGATACAACTCCTTCAATCGCTTGAACTGTCATTTTATTCTCTTCTTATATAGTGTGAATTTTTGTCACAAATTTATTTAGCAAGCTTACCCTACCACACCCTTTTTAACTTGAAGCCGATAAATAACACCTAAATTATAGGCTGATTCCGTCATTAGAACCCTACAAAACAATAAATAATAGCAAAGTGAAAAAGTGACGTTACGAAGAGGGAAATAACATTGTTTCACCAAAAGTATTTTCATCCGTCTAGTAGTCTGCCAAGCAGGGAATATTTATGAGTGCCGCATCTAAAGACACGGGGGAGGCCAAAAAGGGTTTTGCCTCAATAGTTGATCGTATTAAAGCTGATCCTAAAATACCGTTAATGATTGCGGCGGCTGCAGCTGTTTCAATTATTGTTGCCCTACTTCTCTGGTTACGCAGTCCTGACTATCGCGTACTTCTTAGTAATCTTAGTGCTAAAGATGGTGGCGATATTGTCAGCCAATTAACTCAGATGAATGTGCCATATCAAATCGCTGATAATGGTAGCGCCATTTTAGTTCCTGCAGATAAAGTGCATGAATTACGTTTGAAGCTCGCCCAATCTGGTTTACCTAAAGGGGGGAATACTGGCTTTGAATTATTAGATAAAGAACAGTTTGGTATTAGCCAATTTAGTGAACAAATTAACTACCAGCGTGCTTTAGAGGGTGAATTATCTCGCACTATCGAATCGTTGAGCCCCGTGCAAAGTGCGCGTGTACATTTAGCAATCCCAAAACCGACACTATTTGTCCGTGAGCAAAAGTTGCCTACAGCTTCTGTCACGGTAGGTTTATTACCTGGAAGAATGCTCGACGAAGGGCAAATTAGCGCCATTGTGCATATGGTCTCAAGTAGCGTAACAGGATTAACTGCAAGTAATGTAATTATAGTCGACCAAGCGGGACGCTTGCTCACAAATAATGATAACAGCCAGCAATCAGCTAATAGCGCACAAATTAAGATGACCAAAGAGATGGAATCTCATCTCAAACAACGCATTGAAGATATTTTGTCACCATTAGTTGGGCGTGCCAATATTCATGCACAAGTCACCGCGCAAATGGATTTCTCCAAGGTTGAGCAAACCTCCGAAGAATATAAGCCGAACCAAACACCGGACAGCGCCGCTATTCGTTCCCGCCAGAACAGCCAAAGTATGCAAAACAATAATGGCGGCACGGGCGGTGTCCCGGGGGCATTGTCGAATCAACCAGTTAGCGCACCGAATGCGCCAATTGAAACTAACAAAGACAATAAAGACGCACAGCAAACCACCAATAACCGTAATAACACGACTAACTCGCAAAGCGATGAAACCACAAATTACGAAGTAGATCGCAAAATTAGCCATACTCAACGGCAAATTGGCGTCATTGATAGGCTCTCGGTCGCAGTTATTGTTAATTACCATTCACAAGAAGGCGAAAATGGGCCAGAAATGAAACCATTGCCGCCAGAGATGCTACAGCAAATTGAAGCGTTAACACGAGAAGCGATGGGCTTTTCTTCAGCACGAGGAGACTCAATCAACATCACTAACTCCTTATTTACTGATGATACGCCTGTTGAAGTAGAGCCATCATTACTGTCCAATCCACAGTTGATTACACAACTTTTGGATTACGGAAAAATATTGCTCATCACCCTCATTGCTTGGTTTATGTGGCGCTTCGGTATCAAACCTCAATGGGTTAAATATCGTAAAACACAACAAGCCCAAGTTGATGCTGAAATTTTTGTCGCAACTCAGGCAAAAGCACCGTTCGTGGTAGATGAAGAAATAAACGAAGACATGGATGAGCAAACACGCCGCCGTCTTACTCGCCAGCGTGTTAGTGCAGAGATCCAAAGCCAACGTATACGTGAAATGGCAGAGAAAGACCCACAAGTCGTGGCAATGGTTATCCGTCAGTGGTTAGGAAAATCCCTATGAGTTTAAGTGGAACAGAAAAAAGTGCCGTAATGTTAATGACACTCGGTGAAGATCAGGCTGCGGAAGTATTTAAGCATCTAAACCCTAAAGAAGTTCAACAATTGAGTATGGCGGTGTCTAACATGCGCCAAATCTCCAATAACGAACTTGCGGAAGTGCTAACTGAATTTGAAGAGTCAGCAATTCAATTCGCGGCCTTAAATATCAACACAAATGATTACCTGCGTTCGGTACTGGTCAAAGCGTTGGGTGAGGAACGCGCAGCTAGCTTACTTGAAGATATCTTTGAAAAACAAGAAACCACCTCAGGTATCGAAAGCCTCAACTACATGGAGCCACAAACTGTTGCCGATATTATCCGTGATGAACATCCACAGATTATCGCCACAATTTTAGTCCACTTGAAACGTAACCTCGCTGCGGACGTACTTGAATTATTTGAAGAGCGCCAACGCAATGACATTATGCTACGTATCGCTACTTTTGGTGGAGTGCAACCTGCAGCCCTAGCGGAACTGACCGAAGTCTTAAACAACTTATTGGACGGCCAAAACCTCAAACGCAGCAAAATGGGTGGCGTAAGAACAGCAGCAGAAATTATCAACTTAATGAAAAGCCAACAAGAAGAAAGCGTTATCGATGCAATGCGGGATTACGATGGCGAATTGGCTCAACGCATTATTGATGAAATGTTCCTGTTCGAAAACCTTATCGAAGTGGACAACCGCAGTATCCAACGTATTTTGCAAGAAGTGTCAACCGACTCACTGGTCATTGCCCTCAAAGGCAGCAATCAAGCCCTGCGCGACCACTTCCTCAACAATATGGCGGTTCGCGCTGCCGAAATTGTTCGCGACGACTTGGAATCGCGTTCACCGGTTCGCATGTCCCAAGTGGAAAACGAGCAAAAAGCGATCCTGCTTATCGTTCGCCGTTTAGTAGAAAAAGGCGAAATCGCCATCGGTGGTGGAGACGATGTGTATGTCTAATTCAACAACGCCTAACGACCAATGGCAGCCTTGGCAACTGCGTGAGCTTAACCAATGGGATCTTAATTCAACTTTAAATGAAGCTCCTGAGCCAGACGCACCAAAAGTGCCATGCTTAGAGCCGAAAGAAGTCTTAGAGCAAATCAACTTGCTCGATAACATAAAAGAAGATGCGCAGCGTACAGGTTATCAACAAGGCTATGAACAAGGCCAAAAAGAGGGTTATCAAGCCGGGTTTGAACAAGGTTTACGTGCTGGCGAAGAGCAAGGGCGTGAGCAAGCACTTGCTTTGCAACAACCCGTCATTGAGACATGGCAAAAATTGTTATCTGAGTTCAATTATTCTCTTGATACCTTTGATACGGTTGTTACCACAAAGCTGCTACAAATTGCATTAACCGCTGCAAAACAAGTGTTGGGTCAATCTACTGTATGTGATGGTACTGCATTACTTGAGGAAATCAGTAACTTATTACAGCAAAAACCTATTTTTGCGGGTCAACCAGAATTACATGTTAACCCCAATCATTTTGAGTTGATTGAACAGCACCTTGGTTCACTCTTAAACCTGAATGGTTGGCGGTTAGTCGCAGACCCTAAGCTGCATATTGGGGGTTGTCGTGTGGTCGCTGAAGATGGCGAAATCGATATGACCGTCGCAACACGTTGGCAAGAATTGTGCCGTTTATATGCACCGGAGAGCTTTACATGACCGCACGTTTGGGACGCTGGATTGCCTCGCTTGACGATTTTGAATCGCGGATGAAAGGCATTCCGATGGTACGCCGTTATGGCCGCCTAACAAAAATTACGGGCTTAGTCATGGAAGCCGAGGGGATTAAAATGCCCTTAGGGGCAACCTGCTTTATTGAACGCTCCATTAATGGCGGTACAGACGAAGTTGTGTGTGAAGTCGTCGGTTTTAGTGGGCCTAGAATGTTGTTGATGCCATTAGCCGACCTCGAAGGTATCTCCCCAGGTGCTCGTGTCTATGCTCAATCAACGGGGGATGACGGGCAAACCAGCCGCTTACTCCCTATTGGTAATGAACTATTAGGGCGAGTGCTTGATGCACAAGGCACCCCATTAGATGGCAAAGGCCCACTCGAAGTTAAAACGCGAGCCCCATTAATCACACCCCCCATTAATCCTCTTGAACGCACACCAATCAGTAGTGTGCTCGATGTCGGTGTACGAGCAATCAACGCGTTATTGACTGTGGGTAGAGGGCAACGCATGGGCCTGTTTGCTGGCTCAGGCGTAGGGAAAAGTGTATTACTTGGCATGATGGCACGCTTTACCCAAGCCGATATCATCGTCGTTGGGCTGATTGGGGAACGTGGCCGTGAAGTTAAAGATTTTATTGAAAATATTTTAGGCACTGACGGTTTAAAACGTGCAGTGGTGGTTGCTGCACCTGCTGATGTTTCCCCCCTCTTACGTATGCAAGGTGCATCTTATGCCACGCGTATCGCCGAATATTTCCGCGATCAAGGCCTCAGCGTGTTGCTGATTATGGATTCCCTTACTCGCTACAGTATGGCTCAACGCGAAATCGCCTTAGCCGTCGGTGAACCACCAGCAACGAAAGGCTACCCCCCTTCTGTTTTTGCCAAGCTACCCGCACTCGTTGAGCGCGCAGGTAATGGCAAGAATGGCGGCTCGATCACCGCTTTTTATACCGTATTAACAGAAGGCGATGACCAGCAAGACCCGATCGCAGATTCTGCTCGCGCCATCCTTGATGGTCACATTGTGCTTTCTCGTTCTTTAGCGGAGTCAGGGCACTACCCAGCTATTGACATTGAAGCGTCCATTAGCCGTGCAATGACTGAACTGATCCCAAAAGAACATTACCGAAAAATTCAGCGTTTTAAACAACTCACCTCTAGCTATCAACGCAACCGCGATTTAATCAACGTGGGGGCTTATGCAATGGGAAGTGACCCAATGCTGGATACTGCAATTCAATATTACCCACGTATGTCTAAGTTTTTACAGCAAGATATTGATGAACGTTGTGATTACCAAACTGCTTGCGAGCAATTACAGCAAGTGGTACCTAGCGAGTAACGAGGGGATAAATGGCCAATAACAATGCCTTAACGACATTACTCAGTTTAGCCGTAGAAGCCTCCGAAGAGGCAGCAAAGGTGTTAGCGCAAGTACGCCAAACTCATACACAAATGGCGCAACAATTAACCATGCTGGAGAATTATCAAACCGAATATCGGCAAACATTAAACCAGACATTGCACAGCGGAATGGCCTCCGATAAATGGCAAAATTACCAGCAATTTCTCGTCACGTTAGAGCTAACCATTGAACAACAGCAGCAACAACTTAATTTGTGGGAACAAAAAGTGGATGAGGCTAATCGTCATTGGCAAGAAAAACAACAACGAGTCAATGCGTTTGATACTTTGATACAACGCGCTGAACACACCGAACATCAACGTCAAAATCGTATAGAGCAAAAACAAATGGATGAATTTGCCCAACGAGCGACTTTACGGAGACCACAATAAATGGACATCAACGCGACTATCGTACCTGTTGCACCGCCAGCAAAGACCATAAAAAGTGCTAATGAACAGCAAAATGGCCCCAAGGATGACGAAAACCAAGCTCCCGCATTACCATTTCAAGCGCTACTTGATAACCAACAACCCGCGCCCAAAAATACGGCTGTAAACACGGCCGTTGATGAACAAGCGCTGAATAAAGAAATTGTCGCCGATAAGTTAGCGGTTTCAGATAAAACAAGCGCGTCCCCGGCAAGCAAAACACCCACTCATGGTGAGAACACCCTTGAGCAGCTTAATTTCACCCGCAATCTTAGAGGTGACGGCGTACAAACCGCTCTACAATCTGAGCTGTTAGTCGGGGAAAATTCAAGCGAACAACCTTGGCTCAATAATTTAAAGTTATCGCTTTCTAATCAAATACATCCATCAGCTAATGGGCAACTTGCCGCTGAGTCGCTCCCTAAGTTAGGCGCGTTTAACCAAAAGATGCAGCAACTAAATGGTGACCTTGAAGATATCACACTAACTAGTGACAAACTGCTAGATAAGAGCCAATTAGTGCTTGATGAACAAGAAGATAAACCGGCAATAACGGCGTTTATTAAAAACGAAAAGGATGAGCGTCGCGACCAGCCCCTTTTACCGTTAGATAATCAACGTGACGTTCGTAGTAAAAACCTGACAGCGGATTTTATGCCATTAAATAAAAAAGTGAGCGATAAAGAACCGCAGTCTGGCCTACCCACTTTTTCGGCTGATATGCTTGGTTCAAACGGGAAAGGTGCTTTTGTCACACAAAGCGAAACGAGTGCCTTTACCACGGCCACAACACACCAGACATCAACTCAACCAATTAGCATGATGCCAACAACCACTGTCGCACAAGCCGCTGCAATGAACGCTCCGACCGCAGCGCCAACCTTGCATCTCACTAGCCAATTAGGCAGCGAAGCTTGGCAACAACAGTTAAGCCAACACATGTTATTTTTCTCCCGACAAGGTGTTTCTCAGGCGCAAATTCGCTTACATCCTGAAGAGTTAGGCTCACTCAATGTGCATTTACGCATTGAAGATAACCAAGCCGTCATGCACTTTGTTTCGCCTCACAGCCATGTTCGCGCCGCGATGGAGTCCATGATGCCTGTATTACGTAATGCGCTACAAGAAAGTGGCATTCACTTAGCTCAAGGCTCTGTGGGGCAAGATAACTTGGGTAACTCATCAGATAATCAACAGCACAACACGCATCAACATGATGGCCATATTCAAGCCACTCATGCAACGGCCGGTACCGTTGGTATCAGTGAAGCGAATGCTTCTGTTGCCGCTCAAAAGTCGGTATCTAGGCAAGGTGGGATTAACACTTTTGCATAATAAGTAAACGAAATGCGGTAATTTCCTAGCTAAAGCGCCGAGTTACCGCCTTTTTGTTTCGTTTTTCACTCCTTTAACTCTTAGCAATCAAGCGATAATGCTAGAGATCATAAAGTAAAAAACCCATTTGGGTTTAGCATCCAAGAAACAGGAATTCAGCTAACATGTCGTCACGCAAAGAATCAAAAAGTTCTCATAAAGGGTTGATCATTCTGCTTGCCCTTATTGCCTTAGCAGGGGCTGGTTTTGGTGGTTACACCTGGTGGACGACACAGCAAAACACTCAAACGGCTAGTGAAGAAGAAAAACGTCCGAACATGCCACAACCCATTTTTATGGAGTTAGAGCCATTTACCGTGAATTTAGCCGGTGCTGATAATGGCCCTGATCGTGTGCTCTATATTCATATAACCTTGCGACTTGCAAATGAAAAATCTCGTAAACAACTTCATGAATATCTCCCTGAAGTACGTAGTCGCTTACTACTATTACTATCAGAACAAAAATCAAAAAATATTGAAGTTCATGAAGGCAAGTTGCAGCTAATGAAAGACATTAAGCAAACACTCACCCCTACCCTGATCCCGGGGGATACCGATCAGGATATTTCTGATGTGTTATTTACTACTTTTATTCTGCGGTAATATTCATGAGCGATAATATTTTATCTCAGGCTGAAATTGATGCGCTTCTTAATGATGATGCGCCTTCAAACGATACGCCGGTGCCAGAGAATCAAGGAAAAGATAATATTCGCCCTTACGACCCAAATACGCAACGTCGGGTCATCAGGGAGCGAATGCAGTCTCTTGAAATCATTAACGAACGTTTTGCGCGCCAATTCCGTATGGGGTTATTCAATATGTTACGCCGTAGTCCGGATATCACGGTGGGCGGAATTAAAATTGAACCTTATCACGAGTTTGCTCGTAACTTACCAGTACCAACCAACCTAAATTTAATTCACATGCCACCATTGCGGGGCACTGCGCTCTTTACCTTTGAGCCTGCTCTCGTTTATATCGCGGTTGATAATCTATTTGGGGGAGACGGTCGTTTTCCTGTACGTCAGGAAGGTAAAGAATTTACCAATACTGAGCAACGGATTATTAACCGAATGTTGAAGTTAGCATTAGGGGCTTATCGCGATGCTTGGAGACCAATAGCGGATATAGAAGTGGAGTATGTACGCTCCGAAATCCAAGTTAAATTTACTAATATCACCACATCACCAAATGACATTGTGGTAACCACGCCATTTTTAGTTGAGATAGGCAATACGGTTGGTGAATTTAGTATTTGTATTCCCATTGCCATGATTGAACCATTGCGTGAGCGTTTAATTAACCCACCAATGGAACAAGGGCACCAAGAAAATGAAACTTGGGTGACAAATCTCGTCACACAAGTAAAACGTTCTGAACTTGAATTGGTTGCCAATTTTGTTGACATTCCAATGCGAATTTCTCGCTTACTGCAACTGCAAAAAGGGGATGTGCTCCCTATTGAGAAGCCTGACCGCCTCATTGTCAATGTTGATGGCGTTCCTGTACTAACCAGTCAATACGGAACTCAAAATGGCCAATATGCGTTGCGTGTAGAACATTTGATTAACCCTGTTTTAAACACTCTAGATGAGGAAAGTACCAATGAGTGAGGCGAAGAACTCTCCTGATGCATCAACCAATCACGCTAGTGAAGACCTATGGGCTGAAGCGCTGGAACAGCAAAAAAAAGCGGAATCCGCCTCAGCTGGTGCACAGGCTTTTGATAACCTTGATGGGCAGAATCCATTAAATCAGTTGTCCGACATCGATATGATTATGGATATCCCAGTTCGCCTATCCGTTGAGCTAGGGCGTACTAAAATGACCATCAAAAAACTACTCAGTTTGTCTCAAGGCTCTGTCGTTTCTCTCGATGGTTTAGCTGGCGAGCCATTAGACATTTTAATTAACGGTTATTTAATCGCTCAAGGGGAAGTCGTCGTCGTTTCAGATAATTATGGTATTCGCATTACAGATATTATTACGCCATCCGAACGTATGCGCCGCTTAAGCCGTTAATAGACAATATGAGTCACTGAAAATGGCAATAACCAACCAAGCTGAACAGGCACCAGCATCCGTGCCTTTTTTGTCAACTAGCGTTCCTTCCAGTGAATTGAATGCGCCAGCTATCGACCATAGTAATAGCTTAACGCAAATTTCAGGCTCATTGGGGGTCATTATTTTATTGATTCTGATTGGCGCTTGGTTGGTTAAAAAACTGGGTTTTGCCCCGAAGAAAATGGGGAAAGAGCAAATTGTGAAAGTGACAAGCAGTTGCTCATTAGGCAATAAAGAACGGGTTGTCGTGGTTGAAGTCAATAACGAGTGTTTAGTATTAGGTGTGACAGCTCAAAATATTAGCCTGTTACATCAATACCCTGCACAAGATAAAACCACTGTATCTTCAGTTATTGAGCCCCTTACGTTCCAATCCGTATTAAAGAAAAAACAAGATGCGGCGGATCATGCGGCATCAGTAACACCTTTGTATAAGTAATTGGAAGCACACATGTTACCACGTAAATCCCTACTGATGATTGCTGTGCTTCTATTTGCATTGCCAAGTTCTGCATCAGCAGCACTCCCTGCCGTTATCAGCCATAGTTTAGCCGATGGAGGCCAAACTTGGTCATTACCCGTTCAAACCTTACTATTTTTAACCCTGTTAGGCTTTATACCCGCCTTACTCTTAATGATGACCAGTTTTACACGCATCATTATTGTTCTCGGTTTATTACGAAATGCCTTAGGGACACCCTCTGCACCACCAAACCAAGTATTATTAGGTTTAGCGTTGTTTTTGACCTTTTTCGTTATGTCCCCCGTTGCCGACCAAGTTTATCGTGAAGCATACCAACCCTTTAGCGAAGATAAAATCAGCCTTGAAGTCGCACTAGAAAAAGGGACTGCCCCGTTAAGGACCTTTATGTTAGGGCAAACTCGCGAATCCGATTTAGCGCTTTTTGCTCGTATTGCCAAAGTGGGGGAGATTCAAGAGGCGAAGGATGTTCCTTTACGGATCCTCGTTCCCGCATTTATCACCAGTGAATTAAAAACGGCATTCCAAATCGGCTTTACCATTTTTATTCCATTTTTAATCATAGACTTGGTTGTTGCTAGCGTCTTAATGGCCTTAGGGATGATGATGGTTCCACCGGCAACCGTTTCACTTCCCTTTAAATTAATGCTGTTTGTATTAGTCGATGGCTGGCAATTATTGCTTGGTTCATTATCGCAAAGCTTTTTTAATTAGGAGTAACGATGACACCTGAATCTGTCATGGCAATGGGCACTGAAGCAATGAAAATTGCCTTAATGCTAGCGGCTCCATTATTACTGGCGGCACTAGCCGCAGGGTTGATTATTAGCTTACTGCAAGCCGCAACACAGGTTAACGAAATGACCTTATCTTTTATCCCTAAAATTTTGTCAGTCATTTCAGTGATCATCATTGCGGGGCCTTGGATGCTCAACCTACTAACCGACTATATGCGAACGTTGCTTAGTAATTTACCCTTTATTATTGGCTAACAATGTTAACCATTACCAGTGAAACGCTCACGCTCTGGTTGAGCCAAGGTTTTTACCCTTTCATACGCCTTTTGGCGCTGCTCGGAACAGCGCCCTTTTTTAATGAAAAACAAGCCATTACCAAGGTTCGAGTTGCCCTTGCTTTTTTTGTCGTGTTGATTGTTTCCCCGCAACTTCCCGTGGTAAATATTCCCCTATTTTCTGCAATGGGGTTATGGGTCATTGTGCAACAGATTGTGATTGGTGTGGCGATGGGTTTAACCATGCAAATCGCCTTTGCCGCAGTTCGCCATGCAGGAGAAGTCATTGGTTTGCAAATGGGGTTATCTTTCGCGACCTTTTTTGACCCAACCGGTGGGCCCAATATGCCTATTTTAGGGCGCATCTTCAATGTGATTACTATTTTATTGTTTCTCGCCTTCGATGGCCATTTATGGTTAATTTATATTATCGTCAATTCATTTGAATTGATCCCCATTCAAACAGCCCCACTGAATAGAGACGGTTTTTGGGTATTTGTTCAATTTGCCAATACCTTATTTATTAATGGGTTAATGTTAGCGCTGCCTTTTATTACATTGTTTTTAATTCTCAACCTTGCGCTCGGTATCCTAAACCGTATGACCCCACAACTGTCCGTATTTGTGGTGGGTTTCCCCCTCACCTTAACTATAGGTATCAGTATGCTAGGGGTAATTATCTCCATCCTTCCCCGATATACTGAACGCCTTATCCACCAAGCTTTTGAGCAATTGTCATTGATGTTTAATTTGTTTATTTGAGTCGTGATGTTTGTATTTTTTTAATTAAATGCAGGTTTATAAAATCATTTATAAAATCGAATGATGATTGAAAACCAATAACAATTTATTTCAAACTCAAAGCTCATAACCCCTCCTAGTTATCTCTATTATTATCTGGTTACCCGGTCTATTTTTCAGGTATTTATCTCTAATCAAAATCTGCCTTTGTGGCAGTAATATAATACCCGTTCTATATTTCATTTCTAAGCTATCGAATGATAGATACGTATTATATTTGATATTAAATTTACCTTAAGGAAGAGCAGTGTGGCTACTCATTACACAAAAACTAGTTTTAACTCATATTTATTTTTTTCACCAATTAGAGAATCTAGATATCTATTCTTTAATATTCTTCTCTAAACTGCCTATATGGCAGTAAACTTAAGTTGATAAATTAAGCTCTTTAATCCACTTTTCTGAGCTGCCTATACGGCAGTGAACATCAGCGGTCTTATGTGTGATGTAAAAAGGGTTTTCTAAGCTGCCTATACGGCAGTGAACTACAATGCGAATCATGCGGTCAGGCGTCATGTTTTCTAAGCTGCCTATACGGCAGTGAACTTCTCAATCGCCGCTTGAGTCTCTCCGTATTGTTTCTAAGCTGCCTATACGGCAGTGAACCATTTTAAAACTCCTGCCTACTGGCATTTAGTTTTCTAAGCTGCCTATACGGCAGTGAACACTGGGAAAACACGCAAATTGCAGTCGCAAACTTTCTAAGCTGCCTATACGGCAGTGAACTTTGATACTTTCTGTCACGCGTTTTAATGACTTTTCTAAGCTGCCTATACGGCAGTGAACATCAGCGGTCTTATGTGTGATGTAAAAAGGGTTTTCTAAGCTGCCTATACGGCAGTGAACTTTTCTGGCTTCCAGTGGCTTGAAAATAATCTTTTCTAAGCTGCCTATACGGCAGTGAACGCTTGAGTGAGAAGCTGGCGACTTGAGAGAATTTTCTAAGCTGCCTATACGGCAGTGAACAAAAACCAATGTCACCGTTTTACCCTTATCTCTTTCTAAGCTGCCTATACGGCAGTGAACACAAATGGGCTTCCTTGATGGGGCTTCCCGTGATTTCTAAGCTGCCTATACGGCAGTGAACGAAAGCTAAGGATCCGCGCAATGCTTATTACTTTTCTAAGCTGCCTATACGGCAGTGAACGCAGAGATTGCCGCCTCTTCTAATCCCTTTATTTTCTAAGCTGCCTATACGGCAGTGAACATGGGGTTAGCCGGTGACATGGATCTCGGTGATTTCTAAGCTGCCTATACGGCAGTGAACTAAAAGGACTTAACTATGTGGCCTAACATTCATTTCTAAGCTGCCTATACGGCAGTGAACAAATAAAAATTCAAGTATCGTAAACGATGATGTTTTCTAAGCTGCCTATACGGCAGTGAACCCGCAGGAGCATGAAAACGGATTGCGAGCAGTTTTCTAAGCTGCCTATACGGCAGTGAACTCGGAAATCGTGAGATTCTTTGCTATTTCTGATTTCTAAGCTGCCTATACGGCAGTGAACATTTGCGTGCATAATTACAATGCTCTAAGTAGTTTTCTAAGCTGCCTATACGGCAGTGAACTCCGGCCTTTGTCGCTGACACTATCTTAGCGTTTTCTAAGCTGCCTATACGGCAGTGAACATTATTTAGAGCATCGAGATCACCTACCTACGTTTCTAAGCTGCCTATACGGCAGTGAACTATATTTGCCTACTTGAATATGAGAGGGAGCATTTCTAAGCTGCCTATACGGCAGTGAACTTTCTTTATTTTTTATTACCGGAGTTATTCTTTTTCTAAGCTGCCTATACGGCAGTGAACAATGAAAGGCAGACCGCGTAAAAGAGAGTTCATTTCTAAGCTGCCTATACGGCAGTGAACTACCTGCGGGGCTTTTTTTATGCTTTTTTCGCTTTCTAAGCTGCCTATACGGCAGTGAACTCGGGCAGAGATAATTTTTTCACTTCTAAATCTTTCTAAGCTGCCTATACGGCAGTGAACTAAGTGGCTGTACCGGCTCTTCGGTAATTTCATTTCTAAGCTGCCTATACGGCAGTGAACAGGTGGATATCAGCCACCAAGCGTTAGTGAATTTTCTAAGCTGCCTATACGGCAGTGAACTATGCAATTTAATATAATAATCATGCTATAACAATTAGTTAAGGGTATTTATTATAAAATACCCTTTAATTTATGAATAATTATAACATACTGATTTAAAAGTTATTTTTTAAAGAACAAAAAATAATGGTTAAAAATGAGGAACCGTTGCAACCAACGTTTGGTCATTTGAAAGCAGGCTTAAACCATAGCAATTAAACATCCCAGCTTGCATTTGTATTGCTATCACCTTTTCAATAAAGAGTGGAAAAGGCCGGCTTCCGGTTTTCTCATTCTTTGCATGTAAACTTGTAACCCAAATAAACGGTAAACGGTTATTGGCTTTCGGCCGACTTTTAGATAACACTTCCAAGCACTGCGCCACTGACTGACCTGATTTTTCAGACCATAAACGTGCCTTTTGCTGCATATCGGCTTCTATCCGGTTTTGGCCTTTTACATGTCGTCGAATATAACTGACAGGAACACTTTGCTCCGGCACGGTTTGAATAGATTTAATATGAGCGTAATCCATTAACCTTGCTAACCACTTCGGTAAATTTAGCTGCTCAAGTTCCTCTGGTGTTTTAGCATGCAAACGGATTTTTCTACCTAAGCGAAAACCAACGCTACCATATTCAGGAAATGCAACAGCAATAGCGCTTTGGCCTTCAGCCGTTTGGTTATCTGCCAGCGCAATATGAATTTGCTGGTAAACTTTCTGCCACAAAAAATCCACTGAAACGGTTGAGTCAGGTAATAAAGTGACCTCCTGATAATAATTCATATTTCACCTTATTTATCACTTTCACCAAACACACCGCCACGCACTAAAACTGCCATCACATAATGCTCATCTTCAATACGTGATAATTTTTCACCGCGAGCCCATTTATCGAATAGGGTATAGAAGTCTTGGTTATCTTTTGGCGTTCGAAAAGCGGTACCTAAATTCGTCACTGCGCCATAAGGCTCAATTGCGATAGCCCCTGCACCACTTTCAGTTCCATACGCGGGGTACCACGTGTCAATGGAGCGCAAAGCATTACCAATTTTTTGTGAATGCATCGCAGCATGCCCATTCACATGATATAAAATTTTGCTTTTATCCCCTTTGCCTTTATCCATCACCAGCTCTTCACTTGGGTAAACTTCTTGTGCTTTGCCTAGTTGAGAGTAAGTGGTAATTTCTAATAATAATGCACCTTGAGGGTGAGCTAAAGCGGTAGCAATTTTCTCACCTAACTGAGCCACTTTTTCATCTTGAGTATCAAATTGGTGAATACTATATTGTGTGGCGTCAAAAACCCATTCCATTGATTGCCCTTTATTAAGTACTTTGACAACCACTTCGATATGTTCGGCACCTACTCGGTTACGCCATAAAAAGCGCCCATTAGCGACATTCTGCGCATAACGATAACCTAATTCACGAAAGCCTTCTTTTTCAATATAACCTTTTGCTGCTTGCACATAACCTTTTTTAAATAACACGTTATTACACGCAGAAGGTGTCTCAACTCCACCAAGTATTTTTAAGGTGAATTGATGAACTAAAGTATCTTGCTCAGTTCCTAACGCACAGGCATCGACTGTTTGTAAGTTGGCTTTTTCCACCTCAGAGTTTAGCTTTAAAGGATCATTTTTTACCGCACCTTTTAAGCGATTGGAAATAGTACCCCGTACCGATTTTTCTTGTAATGATAAAGGGGTAAAATGCGATTTATTTTCCCAACAAGTACCATAAAAATAACCATCAGATGGAACCAATTTTTTTTCAAATGCTAAAACAGATGCAACATCATTATTCTTCGCCATTACTTATTCTCCACTCGAAATAAATTTAGATGCCACTTGTTGGCATAAATAAAGGTTATTAGGTTCGTCATAACCGTATTGCCACAATATTTCATTAATATTGTTAGCGCGGTTTGCCAAAATAAACTCACCGAGCGTCACAACACTTTCTGCGAACCGGTGAGGTACGTCTAAATCTCGCTGATTTTTTGCCTGGGCAAGTGGCGAAACCCCTTGATATCCGGTAGCAATAGGTACAACCCAACCTGCCACTTTACGTTGAGCACGCCATTCAAATTGCGATTTCCCCTCATTTTCGTTGCCCCATTCGACGTAATTATTCTCTACCACCACATAGTCCAACAAAGCATCCATAGCATCTTGCCCATCTTCCATCGCTCGAATCATTAAATCCCTACGTTCTATTAGCGCATAACCGGGCATTACGCTATTTAGCAGCCCCTGCCTTGATTCCCCGTCTACCTCATCTGATTGCAGAATATGTGCTGTTGGTTTACCTAATGAAAGAATGTCGCCACCAGCGAGCTTCATCGTCTGTATTAAGTCGTAAATGACCTCTAAAATAGGCGATTGTGTAGGGAGTGCTTTAGTCTTACCACCGTCATTCACGCCATATCTGATAAGTAATGACACGTCTAAATGACAACGGGCCTCTTCAATAAATGCGGAACGCGTACCGTCACTATTCAATGGGTTTGCAGTACCTACAATGGAGTTAACATAATCATTCGGCCCGCGATAGGTTTGTAAATCACACCCGTGACTAATAACAGCAATAGAATCAAACACAATATCCAAGTGGCCATCAGCCCGCAATTTACGCTCTAGGGCATGCATAAAACCGAGCCAAGCCGTCATGGCTGGAAAGCCAATGGTATAAGGGCTAGATAACGCATTGGCATTTTGTATTTTGATATGAGGAAGCTTGAGTATGTAGGTTGAGCTCATCGTAACAGCTCCTTATTAATGGCGATAACCTGCGCGATAGCCGCTAGCTCGTCGTTACCTAAAGCAATGGCTTTTTTCCCTAACACTTTTTTGTAATGACGCATAAACTGCTGAGCAATAAGAGTAATAATTCCCTCTAGCCATTCATCCGAGTTATTACGCTGCTGTTGGTCTGGAAACAGCCAAATTTGCTGTACTTTTGCTAATTGAGTGGGTAATTGAATGTTATTCTGTTCAAACCCACGCCTGACCTCCCACATGGTCAACATAATGTAGTCTACATATTCTTGGATACGCCTATCACGATATTCAATAAAACGGCTACCACGCTGCGCTTTCGGTAGGGAGATCAAACCATGAAATGCTTCTAACGTTTCTTTAACTTGCCAAGGGTTTACAGTATTGGTAAAGAAGTCATAAGTAGGTAAACGCCGCTTACGCTGAGCTATTTGGGGGGGTAATGACGGCAATAAATGGGCTTTCCCTGCATTTTGATTATTAAGCACGGAAATATTTTGGGGCTTAGTTCCCCCATAGCCAATAGTGGTTAACCCATAAATTTCTTTATAGCCAACCTGGCTAAATTCCCCCTTGCGTTTTAAATCACGCAGTGCCTTAGTTTGCTCAGAAAATCGAATTGTATCAATACGTTTGCGTAGTTCAAAAACCAAACCGGATGGGGTCAGTGGAGATAATAAATGGTATTCGTTATCCTCCAACCACACAGGAAAGTAAACTTGTTTTATTTTTGAGCTAGTGATCACGGTTTTATCTGCCACCACCATGGCAAGAAAACCATCCCTGAGTAAATGATACTCTTCATCCCCTTGATTAAGTATGTCTTTTGCTAACGGTGTTTCATCCTTAATATGGGCCAACAACGTTCGGTTATCTTGCAATTCAAGTGTGAGAAATTTATATACATCAAGCGCTGCCGCATTACCCAATGCATCCGTCTCAACCATGACATTCCCTGTTCGGAGCAAGCCATCATTTGTGTGCTCTGCACTCGCTAATATTGGGGTGACATACCCGTTTTTGTTTTTTCTAGAGCTTGGATGACTAAAGGTACAAGGATGCGTGGATAATGAAATTTGCCCCGCCCGCTTCGCAGCACTCGGCAACCACTGAGCCAATGATAAAATAGCATCACATTTCTGCTGCAGTTGCTGTATTTCCCCTTCACTCATCGACGCTTTTACATTTTTTTTAAGCCAACTTTCTTTACGCTCTGTAAAGAAAGCCTCTATTGCTGGATCTAACATAGTAAATGGTCCTTGTGACTTAAGTTTCTATTCAAAAACCTTAAATGTGCTGAGCCCCATTTGGTCGTTATAGTGGTAAAAAACTCCGCTACTTTTACGCGGTAAGAAACTAATTTCGCCATACCGTTTTGAAAGCTGCTCTGCTTGCTGATATTCATTTTCTCGGCTCGCCAATGATTGCTGATAGTCTCGGATGAGCCATAAGCGCTGTTTTAATGGTTCGGCAAGTGGTTGAAAACCAATTCCATATTCATCCTCCTTCGTGACCCAACCACTGTCTTTGTCGTACTCACAAAAGTGAAGTCTATTTTTTGCTGATAAGATTAAGGATACCCGTTTGGTCGGTTCACTTTCCCTAAATGACGCAAACTGCTGAGGAAGTGCCGTCATCCACCACCCCCCACTGGTATACCCCCATAGCGTGGTCGGGCGGTTTTTAGGAAGTACTGCGCTTGATAAAAATGTAGAGCGTGTTCTTACGGCTGCCTTAGCAGGCTTAGCGGTGGATACATCGCCCATCAGCCGTTCGATTGATGCATGTTCTAAACAGGCTAAATTAGTTGTTTGCTGAGTTTTCCAACCTGTAATAGGCTGTATTCTAGGAATGGCATCAACAGATTTAAGTAGCTGTGATTCATCCACCAGCTCAGATAGGTTATAAGTTGATAAGCTAAGGTTTAGATTGCGATTTTCATAACCTGGTTTGGAAAATGCATCTCGTTGATTATTCCCTTGAAAAGCGACCCAGTTATATTGCAGTAAAGCGATGTTAGGGCTCGCCACTTCACCCGCACGGTGCCGACGAACCCGCCCCGCCATCTGTACGATTGAGCGGTAAGATGAAGGTTCAATAACGGCCCAATCAAAGTCATGATCACGCCCGACTTCCTCCACCGGTGTTGCCACTAAAATAAAAATAAGATGTTTAGCTTTCCCATTTCGGTAGGCTTGGTCTAAATGCTGCCTAACAATAGGGTTTTGGAATGCTTCAGGCTGTTCTCCTTCTTTTTCCTTACGTTTCAATACGCCATCAAGGTGTTTTTCTTGCTCATGACGTAAAAGTAGTACCTGTTGGCTATGGTAGGCCATAGTACGAATTTCCACCTCTTCAGGCCATTGTGCCGCCAGTAAATAGTGAGTCAATGCAACACAAACTGGAATATTAGCAACACGCACAACCCCAAAGGAAACTTGCAACTGGGTTTCCCTCTCAGAATAGGCGTGAGCCTGATGCAACCTAAGAATAGCTTGCTGAATGTGAGTAAAATACTGAGTTTGTAAGTCTTTGCCTTGTTCTTTTTGTATCGGCAAGATAAAGGCTTTTCGGCGAGCAACCAGCGCCTGCAATGCCTTTACACGTTTTTCTATAAAATTGTTATGGTACTGACGATAATGACTGACCGTTAATTCATCATCGGCTGTGGTAATGGTTGCGATTTGGCATGCATGTATGCATTTATCTTTTTTCTCATCATACTGCCCCTCATCCACCCAAACACAACCGACTTTTAAGGATTTTTGATGGCTAAGTGCATGAATATGCCAGCCTTGTTGGTAAGCATTAAAATAAAAAACAGCAAGTGTAGGGGGGATAGTGGCTGATGAAATCATAACTTTACGCCCCAAGGCCCCTGCGAGATAAATAAGCCGCCCAATAGCTACGGGGTCATTCCCTGTAAAATCATCAATTTCATCAATAACTAAGTCAGATGACATTAATCGAAGATAGGGAAGAATATAGCGACCACCTCGCAGGGTTTCCGTCGCCCCCATAATATGGTCAATGGTACAAGCTAAAATAGGGGCATAAAGCAAAGCTCTATCTTTAGGCCGCGTCAATACAGTAGCCAACTCTTCTTCTGGTAAACTACCTTGCCATTTTTCTTCTGACCAATTTAATTCAAGCCCTTCATCATCAAAAAGGCGGTCTTGGGACTCAGAACCAAATTCTGCTAATTGGAGCTCTTGTTGAATTGTTTTTTGTTTATCTTCTTGATGAAGGTCTAAAACGGCTTTAGAGCCAATTAATACTGCAAGGTTGTCATCTTTTATGCCTAAGCGAGTACGATACTCATCCCCTGTTTGCAATGTAAGAGCTCTGAGGCCCAACGCAAGAATAAACCGCAAGCTTTGTTTATCCTCCGATAACGCTTGCATAATTTTAGCGTTGGCAACCGTCTTACCGCAGCCCGTACTTGCCATATTGACAACAAAATACCCTTCCGTTTTATCTTGTTGCTGTTCTCGATATTGCTCAATGGTATTAACCACATCTTCCTGCCAACTAAATTGCCCTGAGGCATTTTTATGCTGTTTCAGTAAGTTAATATCACTCGCTACAGGGGGTTCTATGACAAAGAATGGCAAGTACTCCGTAATATTTGCCGCAATATTAGCCACATTAACCAAGTGTTCATCAAGCCGTTGCTTGTATGCAGTTTGCCCATTCACGCGCTGGTTATTGGCATATAACGCCATATTTGATTGCCATGTTGGGTCTGCCTCCTTTGAGGAGTAATTGTGATCTCCCAGCATCAAGCACAAGCGTGCTTGTTCAGCAACTAATCGCCAGCAACCATTGCTTAGCGCTTCATCAAATAACGGAAGTTGGTGTTTAAGGTGTTCTGCCGCTTGACTTAGGGCTTGACGCCAAACTTTTGACTCACTTAATAAGCCATGAGGGAATTCAAAGCATTGCTGAATGCGTTGCGCATATTCTGAAACATCATAGAGATTTTGGTATCCCCATTGTTTATCAACAATATCTAATAATTGAGCTAATGAATTACAGGGTTGATCTGCATATTGTAGACGCTCTGTTTTATTAGCCAAAAAGGGTAACCTGTGATGGGAAACAATCAACCAAACCAGCAATGAAGCTGCATCAGGTAGCTGGTTTAGTGGTTTTTCCAGTTGATTTTTTTCCTTCATCCACGACTGTAATTGTTGCTCATGCCATGATGAAGTGATTAATGCATCCAACCAATTTTCGTCACTATTCGGTTCTTTCTGGCTTTTTACCAATGCACTAAATAGCAGTGACGATACCCATTCATGGCGCAGCGGGTCGCCTTTAAAACGCATGTTTGACGCGGGGTTTAATTTATCTTGAAACAATTGTGAGGCTTTTCCCCAGTCATGTAACAAAGCGGCTAAACGAACAAATCCATTAATTAACGGCAAATACTTCCAATCATTTCCTTTCTCACTACCCAGTAAGGATTTTTCTGTTCGGTTCACTGGAACATAACCTTGTTCATTGAATTTGTTTTTTCTTCCCACTACCCATAATAATTGGCTGCGAGAGCGAGAACGTATCCAATGGCAGCTTACAGCTGTATTGCGACTGGCGCTGCGGCGCAGTAATTTTTGTACTGTATGCAACCCTTCTTGGGTGATCAAGGTTTGCCATGTATTGTCACCAATTCGGTTAGCAAATGCATCTAGTACCCGCCGAGTCCGCTTTAACGCGTGCTTTTCACACTGAGAAATAAAGGTTACCATCATAGCTGAGTAACCTGTTGTTGTACCTCGTTTTGTTGTAATGCCAAAGATTTAACTACATCGAACATAAAATCAAGGGATTGATGGTCAACAAATGATTGCAATATTTGCTGGCGAAACTCTTGCTCTGTTGCCCCCTCTTTACCGCAAATAAATGCCCACGGTAAAACAACCGCATCTTTAATTAAATCTGCGATATCAAAGACTAAAGCGCCACGACGAGTTTTACCATGCATTACTGCAAAACCATGGGGAATACCCAGTACCCATAGGCAACTTGCGGCTAACCCATAAGCCAGATAATTACCATGGTTTAAAAAAGAATTCGCTTTATCAACAGCTTGGTGTTGACGAGTGAAATTTTTTTGCCCTGTATTATTAGCTGCGTATTTATACAAGGTTTTAGTTAACTGAGCTTCTGTAAGCAGTAGTTCTTGTGTATCTTGAGCAGCGATAGTGCGATTATGGAAGGCCTTTAATGCGGATTGAATCGTGCTGTCTTGGTATACAAACCCTTCATTCTGTAATTCACGAGAGCTTTGCCAAACTTTCTGTAGGTATGTGATACGCGACTGTTGTAATACCTTAGCCGCGGCTAACCTTTTTTCATCATTAAACCAAAACGATAACCAGCTTTGTAAATATTCCGTTGGCCGATATTCGCCTTGTGGTGTCATCCATTCTACTTCTGTAGACATATACAGAGGTGTACCACCACCCCCACAAAACCCAACTAGCACCCCCGCTTGAGATAACATTCTCATTGCGGCTTGGGTAATTGATGTTCCTGTACCAAGTAACAAAACTGTTGTATTTGCAATAGGGATATTGAAATAGAGGTTTTCATTTTTTGCCTCTGTGAAATACAACACTCGACCATCTTTTTGCATCACTCGACAATGCTCTAAGTAATACATGTTAGCGCGCTTGGAATGTAAGATGGTTTTTAAGTCACTAGGTGAAAAGTCATCCATAAGCAGTTGAATTCTTCCTTAAATAATAAGTTTTTTGAATCAATCTTATTAGAATAAGCTTTAACCAATGAAACAAGCCTTAAATTATCACTAAAGCCAAATTTGCGAGGGGTTTCACAGAATATCCAGTAAAAATAACTCCTTGGCTGTTTTTTAGCTGCCTGTACGGCAGTGAACGATTAATTTAACTCGCAGGGATGCAATGAAGATTTCTAAGCTGCCTATACGGCAGTGAACAGAGAACATCCTGATCCCATTCATCAGCATGATTTCTAAGCTGCCTGCATGGCAGTGAACCTAAACTTAACACTCGGAGCCAAGTTATTTATTTTCTAAGCTGCCTGTATGGCAGTGAACAGCTTGCAAAAAGGGGAACATGACTTAATGGATTTCTAAGCTGCCTGTATGGCAGTGAACTATGGCCCCGGCTACAATTCAAGCACTGTTGTTTTCTAAGCTGCCTGTATGGCAGTGAACTTGTGGTGCGTAGCTGTTGAGTCGTTTGGTCTTTTCTAAGCTGCCTGTATGGCAGTGAACGAAAATAATCCGCGGCATCGAGGAACAGAGCTTTTCTAAGCTGCCTGTATGGCAGTGAACGATATGTGTGATTTGCCACAAGCATTCAATCATTTCTAAGCTGCCTGTATGGCAGTGAACGAATATAATATTGAGTCACTACGGCTTCGATTTTTCTAAGCTGCCTATACGGCAGTGAACAGTTAACGCACATGGCAGTGGGCGATGGTGGCTTTCTAAGCTGCCTGTATGGCAGTGAACTATTGCCCGGTACGTTGCTCACTGATCACAATTTTCTAAGCTGCCTGTATGGCAGTGAACAAAACATTGGCTAAAGTCTTTCATTTAGTTGATTTCTAAGCTGCCTGTATGGCAGTGAACCGAGGAACGCGCTCACAACGGGCTCTGATAACTTTCTAAGCTGCCTGTATGGCAGTGAACTTTTTCGCTGAGTGTTAATTGAAACTTAGGTATTTCTAAGCTGCCTGTATGGCAGTGAACTTCGTGTTCTAATCCAAATAATTCTGATTATTTTTCTAAGCTGCCTGTATGGCAGTGAACAATGTGGGCGGCTTTGGTGATGTTGAGAAAGCTTTCTAAGCTGCCTGTATGGCAGTGAACTATTAGTTAAATAAGATAAAACAAAGGAAAACAATGTACTAGCTTTATAAACGCCAAAATACCTTTGTTTTGGGAGGGTATCCTAACTTATTGTTTAATAATTAATTTTTTAAATAGCAAAAAATAAAGGTCAAACTAGGGTAAAACAAATCGGGATTTATGCAATATGCACAAACAAAAATAGTGCGTAAATAAAGGTACCTCAAAATAAAAAAAACCGCGCTCGAATCACTCCAAAGCGCGGTGAGTAAAATTAAACCTTTAATTTATTAACGGTTACCAAAAAGTGACATACTGTTTAAATCTTTAAAAATACTTTGGGATGCATCAAACATCGCCTTTTCTTTATAGTAATCCGTCGTAGTACCCGTCCAGTTGGTCTCAAGCAGCTCACTTTTACGAGCTGCATTTTGAATCGAACGGGTATCTGCCAAGAAATCTAATTTATCAATTTCTTGCAGTTGTAAGCCTTGTTTCGCTTCAATATTAGAAATTTGGTCAAGCGCTGCTTTAATTCCACGGTTAGCTTCATCCATCCCTGCTTGAGCGCGGTCTAAATCAGCTTGAGGCGCATCTTGTTGTGGAATTTTCAGCGCGTCAATACCTGCATTCAACGCTTTGAAAACATTAACAACATTATCGCTGCCCGTCTCAAAAACTTGCGCACCCGTAAAATAGGTGGTCATTTCTCGGTCACTAGCGACATTTTGCATAATCGGTTTATCACCGCCGTGGTACAACACATTACCATCAGCGTCAATTTCAAACGGGGGCTTATCCGATTTAAAACCAGCAAAAATATAACGGCCATTACCATCCGTTGTATTACCTAATCCCACCAGTTGTTCTTTTAAACCTGTTAACTGTTCTGCCAGTGAATGACGGTCTTTATCACTTAAAGCACCTTGGTTAGAAGCTTGAATGATAGTGGTATCAATTTGTGTGGTCACATCCGTCATTTGAGTCAAAATACTCATCTGCAATGTCATGCCCGTTTTTGCAAACCCACGGCTTGCGACATATTGCTGGTTACGGTTTTCTGATTGGCTAATTCGCACCGCTTGTGATGAGGCTTGAGGGTCATCAGACGGTTTACTCACGCGCTTACCCGAGGCTAATTGGCTACCTGCATCCATCCAACGCGCCTGAGCATTATTCATGTCTTGCAGGCGTTGGTGATAAATCATATTTGTACTTAAACGCATCGCTAAACCCTTATTATATTGCTAAAACTTAGAATGCACGCATCAACGCATTAAACAAATCATCCACCGTTTTTAATACTTGCGCATTCGCATTAAAAAACTGCTGGATCTTCTGCATTTGAATACTTTCTTCATTCATATTCACGCCTGAGATAGCCTGCTCTTGGGCATAAAAGCTCTCAGTCATTTTATTTTGTGTTTCCGAATCAATTTGGGCTTGTTTAGTTTTACTACCGACATCATTGACTAAGGTTGCGTAGAAATCAGAGAAGGTCGAGCCGCCATCAATCAGTTTTTGGTCTTGTAATTTAACCAGCTCTTTAATATTTTCATTATCACCTGGGCCACTATCTTTACTCCCCGCGGCAGCAAAGCCCGATGCATCACTAATCAATGTTTGCATACCGTTGATAACACCGCTCACAGGCTTAACAAGGAAAGAATCACCTTTTGTCATGCCTTGGCTATTGCTTATTTTGACTTCTATACCATCAAATTTCAGTGTGCCTGCGGTTGAATCATCTACCGAAACTTTAATGCCTTCAGGTAAACGAGTGACATTCCATTCGCTACCATCAAAACGCATTTCATAGTTATTGCCTGTCACCTTAGAGACATCGCTATAGCTCAAATCGAAATCCGCTTTACCGCTATTATGGGTATTGCTAACAACGCTGCCTTTACCAATCTCAAAAAAGTCTTTACCCGTATTACCATTGGCATCATAGCCTTTGCTATGAACTTCATTGAATTTCGTTGCAAAAACTAATGCTAATTTATTGAGTTTTTGATAAGCCGGGTCAATCACTTCCTGACGAGAACGCAAAATACCGCTTAGCTCTCCCCCACGAAATGACCCATCTGGGATTTCACGCGCTTGGCCATTTGCGCCCACAAAACCAATACTAAAACGGCTATCGTCTTTTGATGAAGGGACTGCTTCTAAACGGTTAGCTTTTTCGCCAGTCACCAGCGGTAAACCATTGGCAAACGTCACATTATAGTTGCCGTTTTGTTCAATGACCTTAACCCCAACTAACGAGTTAACTTCATTTACTAAGCGATCACGCACATCCAATAAATCATTAGGTTCAGAACCGCTGACTGAACGTACACGGGAGATCTGCTGGTTTAGACCGGCAATTTTTTCCGCATATGTATTGATATCTTTCACCTTATTTTCGATTTGGTGATTAATATCCCGCTCCATTTCTTGTAAACGGCGATCAGCGTCTTTAAATTGACTTACCAACGCATTTGAATTGCCCAAGAAAACGTCAATCAATGTTTTATCACTGGCGTCACTGGTTGCTGCATCTAATGAAGTGAAAAAACTACCAATATTACTGGAGATATCTTCAATATCATTAGTAAGCAAATCATCGACTTTATTACAGTTTTTAACGTACGCCTCATAATCACCGCTGCGAGCGCGTGATTGGCTGTACTGTGCATTGATAAATTCATCAAACTCACGGCGAACATGGCTGAAATAAGTGCCGTTACCAAAATAGCCATTAGGTGTCATCGTACCGGGATTCTCCCCGAAAACAGCACTTTGGCGGTGATAGTAACCTACACCTGCGTTCGCTAAGTTGTTAGAAATCACACTTAACCCGCCTTGTGCAGCGTTCACACCACTGAGCGCATTATTCATTACATTGTTCAGCATAAGCTTTTCCTGTTCTAGATGCTGACCCCTTTAATTGGCTGACACAATCAAAGTGATAAGCAACTCAAATTATTTACAGCATATTTGGTTATCGGAAATTCAGCGTAATTGTTTAGGCCAAACTCGCATTAATTCCGTGTTTTTAAAAAATATCGTTTAAGTCTATGGTATAGGCTTGCACTGCCCTTGATGCCGAGGTATTTGCTGTCGGTTGATGACCGCGAATTTGGTTAATCAAGGTGATCAGTTTGTCTGAATAACTTGGGTCAGTGGCGTAACCGGCTTGATGTAAGCGACGCGCAGCAATTTCAGGCGTCGGCGCTTTTTTCACATCTTTATAGCGCGGGTTTTCGGTTAATAGACTGATATAATCAGCAATCGCTTCTTCGTATGAACCATAGACTCGGAAGTCATCGCGCATTTTTATTGTTTTGCCATTAATGACTTCGGTTGTCATGATATTAGTGACGGGTCCCTGCCAGTTTTTTCCAGCTTTAATACCAAATAAGTTATGGCTGGTTTTACCGTCACTTTTCAAAATTTCCCGCTGTCCCCAACCACTTTCTAATGCCGCCTGCGCTAAGACGAGAAAGTGTGAAATACCACTGTTTTGACTTGCAGCCTTTGCTGGTTCAATTAAGCGACGAATAAAATTACTGCTGTTAAGCGATAACGCTTTGATTTTTTGAAATGGTGCTGAAAGCGTATCCCCCGTAGGCGCAAAATGGCGCATCATCTGCTGCATATTAAATGGTGGCAATGTTTGGATGGCTTTTTCATCGAGCGGTAACATGCTATTGCTGAGCGCTACATTAGGCTCTATTTGCTCGCGCGTTAACTGTTGGTACATCATCTCACCAAAACCTAAGCCTTTTTGTGAAAGATCTTGGGCGATTTGCTGGTCATACATGCTGGTGAGCATACGCGTTTGGTCGCTGGAAAATAAACCATCTTGGGGTAATGCGTCACGCATACTTTTTAGCATCATTTGGACAAATGTTGCCTCAAGTTGCTGCGTGACTTGGCGCAGCCCTTGCTCTGGGTTTTTATTCAGTTCGCCTTTTAGCTGGCCTAGCGACTGTAAATCAAACGCGGCACCTTGCAATAGCTGCATATCACTCATTAGATGATCTCCAATTTTGCACGCAAGCAACCTGCACTTTCCATAGCTTGCAATATTGACATCAAATCGTTTGGCGTCGCACCTAAAGTATTTAAAGCCTGAATAACTTGGTTTAATTGCACACTCGCATTCACTTTTTGCAATGAACCACCTTGGTCGCGTATACCGACATTGGTGTTACGGGTTACGACCGTTTGCCCACCTGCAAATGGGGTATCAGGTTGGCTGACTTGTGTTTGTCTTTCAACGGTAACCGCTAAACTACCATGAGCCACCGCACAGCTTTCAAGTGTCACACTGCGGTTAATGACAACTGAACCGGTCCGTGAATTGAGGATCACTTTTGCTTCTGCCATTGGTGTCCGCACGTTAAGTTCCTGTACCCGAGACAAAAAGCGTACTTGGTCACGGTTGTTAGCCGGAACTAATAATTGAACCGTACGCGAGTCCAACGCGGAAGCTGAACCGACTCCCCCCATACGGTTTATTGCATCTGCAATATCTTGCGCTAATGTGAAGCTATCTTCGTTTAATTGCAGGTTAATTGCGCCACTTTGCCCAAAGTTACTTGGTAGTTCACGCTCAATCGTTGCCCCGCCAGTAATGCGTCCACCATTAAGTTGATTCACTTTAATGCTGCTACCACCACCGCTTGCGCCAGCTCCACCAACCAGAATATTTCCTTGCGCCATGGCATAGACTTGCCCATCAACACCTTTCAGTGGCGTCATCAATAATGTTCCACCCCGCAAGCTTTTTGCATTCCCCATTGAAGAAACAACGATATCCACAGACTGACCAGTACGCGCAAAAGGTGGTAATTTTGCGGTTACCATCACCGCTGCCACATTTTTCAATTGCATGTTAGTACCGGGGGGGACCGTAATCCCCATTTGCGACAACATGTTATTTAAACTTTGGGTTGTAAATGGGGTTTGCATGGTTTGGTCACCCGTGCCATCGAGCCCGACAACAAGTCCATAACCGATTAATGCGTTATCACGTACCCCTTGAACCGTGGTTAAATCTTTAATACGTTCACTGTGCGCTGCAAATACAAAACAGCAAAATAGCGATAGCAAAATTAATACTTTGTTTTTCATTGAGTTCTCTCGGCTATTCTCTCTTATGTTCAATTAATAAGGCGAAACATTTAAGAAAAAGCGTTGCAGCCAGCCCATGTTTTGCGATTCATTGATGTAACCATCACCCACATATTCAATACGTGCATCCGCCACCTGTGTGGAGCTTACATGGTTATCTGACCCAATGGTCCGTGGGTTAACCACGCCAGAGAAGCGGATCGACTCCGTTCCTTGGTTAATGGCAATACGCTTCTCACCGACGACATGTAAGTTACCGTTCGCCAGTAATTGGTCTACCGTCACGGTAATCGTCCCTTTAAAGGTGTTATTGGCATTCGCTCCGCCCTTACCACTAAAGTCACTATTACCTTTAATATCGAGTTCGGTATTCTTACCGCCAATCCAGCCTTGCATAAAGCCGGGCAGTATCGCAGCCAAGAAACCAGTTTTCCCAGTGCGATTCGCATTTGCAGACGAGTTTTTGCTAGCACTGACATTTTCTTGTAGATTGATAGTCAAAATATCGCCAACATTACGAGGGCGCCTATCTTCAAATAGGGGCTGATAGCCATAATACGCCGGCTGAGCACTTTGAAATATTGAGCCATTCGGTGCAGGTGCCGTCGGTGCACTTGGAATTGCCGTTGTCTGTGTGTCCACTAACGGACGTGATTTTATGTGTGCGCAGCCACTGGTAATCAAAACCAAAGCAATGACTAATCCCACCTGTTTGGTTGCGATTAAAGGCGTTTGCAACGCTATTTTTTGCTGTTGAGAAATCGTGCTGCTTTCAATCATCATGCTACTCTTTTGCTGCAGTGTACGTTCTACCATCACGAAGAGATCCCTCTCATAGGTAACTCACCATCGTGATTGCAAGTTACCTTTCTGTGTCTTTCCCGCTCAATAAACCAATTACAGCTGAGTTAAACGCTGTAGCATCTGGTCAGATGCGGATACTGCCTTACTATTAATTTCATAAGCACGTTGAGTTTGGATCATATTCACTAACTCTTCGGCAACGTTGACGTTAGATGTCTCTAGCATATTTTGATAAATCAACCCTGCACCATTCGTTCCCGGAGCACTTTCATTAGGGGCACCTGAACTTGCCGTTTCCATATACAGGTTTTCACCCATACTTTCTAAACCTGCATCATTGATGAAAGTAGTTAAGGTGATTTGACCAATCTGTTGCGGCTGATTATCACCATAAACGGTGATAGAAACCGTACCATCACGGGCAATTGACATGCTGTTTGCGTTATCAGGGATCATAATCGCAGGGACAATTTGGTAACCGCTTGAGGTTACAAGCTGGCCATCTTGGTTGGGCTGCAATGCCCCATCGCGGGTATAGGCGTCGGTACCATCTGGCATTTGTACATGCAAGAAACCTTGGCCTCGAATAGCGATATCGTTGGTATTACCCGTTTTGTTTAACGCACCTTGTGCGTGAACTCGCATTGTGGCAACGGGACGAGCCCCCGTACCCATTTGTAACCCTGACGGTAACGATGTTTGCTCAGAGCTCATCGCGCCAGGTTGGCGAATATTTTGATACATTAAATCTTCAAATACGGCACGTTGGCGTTTAAAACCATTAGTACTGACGTTTGCCAAGTTATTAGAAATAACATCAAGGTTGGTTTGTTGAGCATCAAGCCCTGTTTTTGCAATCCATAATGAACGGATCATAATAATTCCTTACTGAATTTAGCTGACGGCAAGCAATTGGTTTGCCCGCTGTGCATTTTCATCAGCACTACGGACTACTTTCATTTGCATTTCAAAATGCCTTGCATTGGCAATCATGGAAACCATGGCTTCAGCAGCATTAACGTTACTTCCCTCAATCACACCAGCGGTAACGATAGCGCGCTCACTTTGTGGAAGCACATTGCCATTAGCCGCTTGGCCTTGAGGTGATAAATGAAATAACCCATCTTCCCCACGAAGTAGGTCTTGTGGCTGTGCTTCAACCACTTTTAAACGGCCAATCTGCCCTAGCATCGTTGGGGGGTCGGTCGCCAATAGCGCTGTCACTGTGCCGTCTGTGCCGATAGTTAATTCGGCATTCGGCGGAACATTAATAGGACCACCATCCCCTTGTAAACGACGCTCGCCAATCATTAACTCACCTTCACTCGAAACCTGAATATTACCGTTACGCGTGTAGGCTTCGCTGCCATCGGCAAGTTCAACAGCCAAAAAGTGCTTGTCATTTAACGCCACATCTGTTGACTTGCCTGTATAGTTCAGTGGCCCTTGGCTCATATCTGCACCGGGTGTTGAGGCAACGACCAGTGTCCTTGTTGGTTCGCTGTCCCCGTTAATGGGCACAGCACGCATTGCCGATAGTTGTGCTTTAAAGCCCGCCGTTGACACATTAGCAATGTTATTTGAAACAACCGCTTGGTTTTCAAGCGCATGACGCGCCCCACCCATGGCAGTATAAATGACGTGATCCATGCCCACCCTCTCGGTTTATCGTAAGTTAACCAATGTTTGTAACATTTGATCTTGCGTTTTGATGGTCTGCGCATTGGATTGATAATTACGCTGCATCACAATCATACTGATCAACTCTTGGCTCATGTCCACGTTAGAAGACTCCAGCGCACCACTGGTTAATTTACCGTATTGCCCTACACCCGGGACACCATCCATTGGGTTACCTGAAGCATTTGAAGAAGCCCAAACGTTACCACCTTGAGAAACTAAACCATTCGGGTTAGCAAAAGCAGATAGCGCAACTTGCCCTACCACACGTTTTTGTTGGTTAGAATAATTCGCAGTAATTAAACCGTTATCTTCAATTTTAAACGTGGTGTATTCACCGGCAGGAAAGCCATCTACATCAATAGCACTGACCGAGGATTCACTGACTTTCTGTTGGCGAGTTTTACTCAGATCGACATTTAACGTTCCATTATCCGCCCCATTTAACCCGTTATAAGCAAAGGCAAATGTGGCTTTATCAGCGTCTTTTAGCTTGCCGTTGCCGTCAAACTCTAATTCACCTAATTTTTTAGCTTCTGTGTCGTTAGTATCTTTTGCATAAGCCGTCCAGTTATTGTCAGACTCTTTGACAAAATACACTGAAATTTCGTGAGTATTACCTTGACTATCAAATGCAGTCATTGTGGTACTGAAATTATAAGTTGCTGAATCATCAGGTTTTGTTATATCAAACTTTTTATCTTTAACTTTATCTTCTGAATTAAGGTTAACTGTCAGTTTGGCTAAGTCTGATTTTTTAGCATCCATCATATCGGTTGGAATGTTAATTCCCGCAGGAACACCACCACTTTGAATAGTGACATTACCGTCCTCATCAACACCTGCCGGATAACCTGTGACGATCATGCCTTGGTTGTTCACTAAGTTACCGCTTTTATCACGTAAAAACTGGCCATCACGGCTATAGTAAATATCGCCATTTTTGTCTTGCACACGGAAAAAACCATTGCCAGAAATAGCGACATCCGTTGGTCTATCCGTACGTGTGATAGGGCCATCTTTAAAATTTTGTGTTACTGCTGCAACATTAACACCCAGACCAACGCCTGATCCTGCGAACATATCGGCAAAAGAGGTTGTCGCCCCTTTAAAACCATTGGTCGCGGAGTTGGAAATATTATTACCAATTGAATCCAGCCCCGCTGATGCTGCATTTAAGCCACTGACTGCTTGTGAAAAAGACATATTTTCTCCATGAGTATTGGGGATAAATTAAGATGAAGGATAAACTTTGAAGATGCTGCTCAGGGGGACACTTTGCCCAATACCAACATCTAATAATGGTGCGTCAGAACCTGGGGTCACGCCGTTGACGCGGGTATAACCTAGTTTTGTGACTTCAACTTCGGCTCCGGCTCTGACGGCTTTCACATCAAAGTAATATTTCCCTTTTGTATCTGCCACTAGATTTCCTTTGTTGTCGCGACCATCCCAAGCCATATCATAAATATCGGGTTTGACTTCAGTATCATAAGTAATGGTGCGTACCACCATTCTGTTTTTATCGCGAATAGTAATTTCAACGTTATCTGCCAATTTCGGCAAAAAGAAACCAAACGGAGATGAGATAAATTCGGACTGTGGTTCTTCGCTGCCGCCTTCATCACCCATCACACTTTTATCACTCAGTGCAAAGTTTGAAGGACTATCAGGGCTAATCCCCTCATCCGGTAATGGATTTGAAGGTTTAATGATTGAACTATCTTCGCCAGTGCTCTCTTTTTTAAGTGGCGCTAAAATAATTTCGTTGCGAGGAATAAGAACACCTTTGCCAACAAGCTGAGTGGCTTGTAATGATTGCCCTGAACCGATTTGTTGGGAAATACCACTAACGCTATCACTCAGCTTATTCATACTCTCAAGCGTTGCGATTTGTGCCAATTGACTGGTCAAGTCGGTATTTTCCATAGGGTTAGTAGGGTCTTGGTTTTGCATCTGTGTGACAATCATCTTTAAAAATGTGTCACGCATATCATCACTTTGACTTTTCTTTGGCACATTACTGGCAGCCGGCTCTGGACCGGCTGTAGTATTATCCAAAGAGTCGTACATTGTGGCGGCAATTCCCATTACAAACCTCCCTTACTGGCCTATTGTTAATGTCTTTTGCAATAACGTTTTTGCCGTATTCATCACTTCAAGGTTGGCTTGATAACTCCGAGAAGCCGAAATGGTGTTGATCATCTCCCCGACCATGTCGACATTTGGCATTTGCACATAACCTTTTTCATCAGCCAGTGGATGGCCAGGCTTATATTCCATACGCGGCGGTGCGGGGTCTTCAATGAGTTCACTCACACGCACACCACCCACTTCATTGCGCCCTTGTGGTGCCATTTGAAAGACCACTTGCTTTGCACGATACGGCTGCCCGTCCGGTCCTGCGACGCTTTCGGCGTTTGCCATGTTGCTTGCACTGACATTTAAACGCTGAGACTGCGCTGTTAATGCAGAAGCAGAAATATCAAAAATACTCAGTAACGCCATGCTTATTACCCTTGCTGTAGAACAGCCAACATACTTTTAACGCGGCTATTAATAAATGTGAGATCAGCCTGATATTTCAGGGTATTATCAGCGAATTGACTACGTTCAATATCCATATCTACCGTATTACCATCCATCGATGTCTGATAAGGAACACGGTATTTCAAGTCTAAATTTGGCGCTTTAATGCCTCGTCCTTCGATATGGCCTTTAGCTGTCACGGCAAGGGTGACGCCCTTTGAACCAACGACACCTTTGTCCATTGCTTGTTGAAGTTGACGATTAAAGTCAATATCACGTGCTTGATAGCCCGGAGTATCCGCATTTGCGATGTTTGAAGCCAAAACAGTCTGCCTTGCTTCGCGTATTGATAACGCCTGCTGCTGAAAAGCAAACGTGGCATTTAATTTATCAATCATGATGGCCCTCAATGGAAATAAAGCGACTCCTGAATCTGAACATTCGCTCATATAATTTAAAATTCGACCTGCATATCTTAGCCGTCTACTAAAAAATCTAATGGCAAGATAAAGGCAAAATAATTGACCTATTTGGCTCATTCATTATTAAAGACCTGCGTAAACTGCAATCGTGAAAAAGTTTGCTTACCAAGGAGGCTATCCCTACATGCGTTATCGTCAAAAGCTGTCATTTAGCATTGTAATTAGTGTATTAGGGTTAACCATTAGCCTTGCTCAAGCCTCATTACCTCAAGATATCAATCACTATTTCCGCCAAATTCACGGTAAAAAAAACCAAGTTTCTATTGAGATCAAAACGCCGATTGAACGTTGGCCAAGCTGTGAGAAACCCCAAATCAGTCCACCTATTGGGGGCAAAAATATGGGAAATGTATCTATTCCAGTGCAGTGTGGTAAGAAAAAACAATTTATTCAGCTAATTGTGAATGTGACGGGGCAATATTTCGTTGCAACACGTAATATAAATCGTGGTGAATCTATTGAGTTTGTGGATATTGGCAGTAAAAAAGGCTTATTACATAAGCTTCCCGCTGGAGCGAGTACGGATAAAATGGCACTACGCGGCGCAATAGCACTTCGTAATATCCCTGCGGGGCAAACATTTACCAAATCGATGATCCGGCTCCCTTGGGCAATAAAAGCAGGTCAAACCGTATTTGTCTTTGCTAATGGCGATAATTTCTCGGTGAAGTATGAGGGGCGCGCCATTAATAATGCCACCATTGGGCAAAATATTCGTGTAAGATTACTCAATGGTCAAGTAGTCAATGGGTTAGCACAAGAGAATGGCAGTGTTAATATCGCATTAAAATAAATGCCATCAAGACCGAATATGACGAGTCTGTACTTAATGTCAACTCACTCAAAATGAACCTTTATTCTAAATAGTTCAAGTCGCATCAAGGCGACAAGTGAATGAGTCGCTAGGAGCTTACATAAGTAAGTGACTAGTGCGAATGAGCGTAAGTTAACGCAGAGGCGGCTTGAAATATGACGAATAAAGGCAATATTTTGTAACACTATAAAGACTAAAGATCCCACAAAATACGCCGATAACTCTCATATGATAAAAATCGGGAACAGGAAAACACATTATGGCTATTGAGCAAACACCTGCAATTTCTGCGCTAACTCAGGTAACAAACCGTGACCCACAAGATACGGCTACCCCGATGCGCGATAAAAAAATTTCGACAAATGAAATCATTAAAGAAAGTACATTTGTCCCGAGTGAGCTGCAAAAAAAATTATTACAGCCCCAAGCTAGCGATATTAACAGCGCTAAAGTTGAACAAATTAAACAAGCTATCAAAGATGGCACCCTGAAAATGGATGCAGAAAAGATTGCTGATGGCATTTTACGTGATGCACATGAGTGCATGTTATCAATGAAATAAATAACTACCATGACTGATGAACTATTAATCTTGCTAGAACAGCAACATGCTCATTTACAATCATTGCAAATCGTGATGAAAAATGAGGAACTACTATTAGGTTACCAGCGTGTTCCGCCTTCGCCTTTTCAGGAAACGACTGAACAAAAACGTTTCCTTGTTGCGGCGATAGGCCATGGGGAGACCCAGCGGCTACAACTCGAATCACAAGCAGAAATTACCGCGCCTTATGAAGGTAATACTGAATTAGCCAGTGTATGGGAAGCGATTAAAGTATTAACAACCAGCTTAAAAGAATTAAACTATCGCAACCACCAAATGCTGCAATTACATATAGAACTCAATGCTCAACGCCTAAACTTTGTAAAGAAACACAATAACCAATCCACTTATGGTGCTGATGGTTTAGAATCAAAACGCCCTGTTTTAGGTAAAAAAATTTCGATTTAAACTGTGTTCTGCCTAGTTCAAAAACCCTTTTTTATCATCTCAAAGCCTATCAGACAGCTTACTCAATGACCTGATATAGCTTCAACATTAAGTCGACTAAAGGAAACCTACCGCCATTTAACCGACCTGCTGGCTATCCCCTGATATGCAGCCCATCTAAGAAGCCTCTGATAAAGGCCTAATTCAGTTTCCCCTCATAAACAAATTGGTTCATTTTAATCAGCTATCAAATGCGAAAAGGCCACTCGAATAAGAGTGACCTTGCATACTTTCTTTACGCTTTAACGTGGGTTCAAATATACGCCTTCGGTATATGCCTTAAAACAATGACATACCTATCCTACAGGCCATATAGGTTGGCGCAACAGGGTTAGCTACCACTAATCATCGAAGTCATTCTAATCTTACGGTGGTCAGTCATTTCTAAATTAGACATCACCACTAACTGCGGCAAACTTCGGCGTAAGAAACGCGATAAAATTAGGCGTAAAGCATGGTTAACTAATAACACTGTAGGAGCCCCCATCGCTTCTTGGTGAGAAATTGCTTGTTCTGCTTGAGTTTGAATAAACTGCGCAAGGTTAGGCTCTAAGCCCCCACCATTTTTGGCCGCTTGCAATAAAATTTGTTCAAGCCCCGCATCTAAACCAATAACTTGAATTTCTTCTGCATTACCAAACCACTGCTGGGTAATAGCGCGGCCTAATGCAATTCTCACTTGCGAAGTTAAATAGTCCGTGTCTTTTTGCTCGCCATTTTCCCCCGCCATTTCTGCTAGTGTTTCAATAATGGTACGCATATCGCGGATCACTACGTCTTCCATTAATAAATTCTGTAGAACACGATGCAAAATTGTTAATGAGATGGTATCGGGGATCAGGTCATCAGCCAGTTTTGGCATCTCTTTTTTCACTCGGTCATATAACATTTGTGCTTCTTGGCGACCAAATAACGTGCTTGAGTTTTGCAATAAAATTTGATTGAAATGCGTTGCTACCGCGGTACTCGCAGACACTACCGTATAGCCTTGAATTTGCGCTTGCTCACGTAAATCATCATCAATCCAAACGGCAGGTAAACCAAATGCAGGTTCTTTAGTCTCATCACCTTGCAATGACCCCGCCGCATTACCAGGGTCGATAGCAAGACTACGCCCCGGTTGTGCTTCACCACGCCCAACTTCAGCGCCTTTAATTAAAATACGGTATTCACATGGGGAAAGTGCTAGGTTGTCACAAATATGGACAACAGGGGGCAAATAGCCTACTTCTTGAGCGAATTTCTTACGTAAACCACGAAGGCGACCCAGCAATTCACCTTGCTGCTCACTGTCAACGAGCGGTATCAATCGATACCCGACCTCCATCGCTAACAAGTCTTCTAATTGCACATCATCCCACGTTGCTTCAACAACTTTGTTCGCTTCTTGAAAATGTTGTGCTTGGTTGTTGTCCCCCGCGGCATTTTCCGGTTGCTGAGCTTTACGAACTAGATACCAACCCAATGCCGCTAACGCTGCAGTAAACAACAGGAAAACAAAGTTAGGCATTCCAGGTATTAAACCTATTAGCCCAAGGACCCCTGCACTGAGCCACATCACTCGCGGGTTATTGAAGAGTTGGTTGACCATCTGTTCACCCACATCTTCATCCGTTGCAACACGAGTGACGATAACCCCTGCCGCGGTCGAAATAATTAATGCCGGAATTTGGGCGACTAAACCATCACCGATGGTTAACAAGGTATAGGCACTGGTCGCATCCCCCAGAGACATATTATGTTGACCGACCCCAACAATTAAGCCTCCAATCACGTTAATCACCATAATCATGATCCCCGCGATAGCATCGCCACGGACGAACTTACTCGCCCCGTCCATTGAACCGTAAAAATCAGCTTCTTGGGTTACTTCGGCACGGCGTTTTTTCGCTTCGTCATCACTAATGATGCCAGCATTGAGGTCTGCGTCGATAGCCATTTGCTTACCTGGCATACCATCAAGTACGAAGCGTGCGCCCACTTCCGCAATGCGCCCCGCACCTTTAGTGATAACCATAAAGTTAATCAATACTAGGATGATAAATACCACAATACCGATAGCAAAATTACCGCCGACTAAAAAGTGGCCAAATGCTTCAACGACTCGCCCTGCTGCGTCTGGCCCTGTATGACCATCAAGTAAAATAATCCGCGTGGAAGCAATGTTAAGGGAAAGACGTAACAATGTGGCGAATAACAAGATGGTTGGAAACGCGGCAAAATCGAGGGTCCGTTTAGTGAACATCGCCACTAGCAATACCATGATGGAAAGTGCGATATTAAAAGTAAACAATAAATCCAATAAAAATGCCGGCAATGGCAGTACCATCATCGACAAAATCAATAAGATAAGAACCGGACCCGCAAGTATTTGCCACTGCGTTCCTTGTAAGTTTTTCGGCAATTTTAAAAGTGAAGCCAAATTAGCCATCTCGATTGTTATCTCCAGCAAAGTCCAGTGTTGGTGGCACTGGTAAATTTTTCGGTTTTTTCGGTCTGAGCCCACCTTCACGACGCCAGCGACGTAATTGGTAAACCCATGCTAAAACTTCTGCTACCGCAGCATATAAGGCAACAGGGATACTTTGTCCTATCTCTGCATGGCGATATAATGCACGTGCTAAGGGCGGTGCTTCTAACTGCAATATTCGGTGTTCTTCACCGATTTCTTTAATACGTTGAGCAAAAACCCCGGCACCTTTTGCTAATACTTTTGGCGCTCCCATTCTTTTATCATCATATTTTAGCGCCACCGCATAATGGGTTGGGTTGGTGACTATCACATCCGCATTGGGGACATCCGCCATCATCCTATTACGCGCGATAGCACGTTGCTGCTGGCGAATTTTGGCTTTTATCTGGGGGTCACCCTCTTGCTGTTTAAATTCATCTTTGATTTCTTGGCGGCTCATTCTTAATTTTTTCAAATGAGAGCGAAATTGGTAAAACACATCAAACGCCACCATTGGGATCAGTAAAAAGACAATTAAGTAGCCAGCAAAAATTACTTTTTGTAGTGCATTACTAAGGGCGGTAATCGGTGATTCCATCACTAAATGCAGCAATGATGGCCAGCTTTCCCATAAAAATATAAAGGCCCCTAACCCAACAAATAACGATTTCAAAATTGCTTTAAATAGCTCAGATAATGCATTCATTGAAAAAATACGTTTTAACCCTTTCAACGGGTTAAGTTTTTTCAAATCAAACTTAATCAATTTGCTATTAAATACTAGCCCGCCCACCAGTGACGAAGCCGAAATCCCAACGAGCGCCAACCCACCAATCACCGGAAGTAAAGCAAATAATGCCTCACTAACGACCCTACCTAAGTAGCTGATCATTAAGCCCGTATTTTGTAAATAATGCCCATCAAAAATAAACCCTTGACGAGCTATTTGTCTTAGTTGAGTTGCCAGATGCCCACCACTTAGCCACAGTAAGCTAATACCCGCTAACATCATCATTAACGAGCTCAATTCCTTTGAACGAACTATTTGCCCATCATCTTTGGCTTTCTGCTTTTTATGGGGAGTGGGTTCTTCTGTTTTTTCTACATCACTCTCGTCGGACACATCTGTTCCATCATTTTAAAATACGAGTTATCGCATAGCATGACAGAGTGTAAGAAAATCAATGGTGGAAAATAGACACACTTCGAGGGGGTTATTTGCCCATTGAGCAATAAGCCAGCAATCTTGCGAATAGCTTCGCAAACATGAGCGCTCACTGAAGATAATCCTATATTTCGTATTAATAAAGAATAAAAAAACATCAGTATCACTGTAGCGCCTGAGCTCTGCGAACAAGCAAGGCGGGCTAAACTCAACTTATCTGCAATACTAACTTGTGCCTTACAAGCTGAATTAAAACGCCTAGAAGCACAAAAGTGGAAAAATGAAAATATCGAAGGTTTTAATCAATTAAATAGGAACAATGAAGAATACGGATTACTCTCAGATAAATACAAGGGTTTTTAATGCAATATTGCCTCTATCAAAATCGAGAAGATACAGTCAAACACCCATATTTACTGGACATTCAAAGTAATATTATTGATATATTGAATACTCTTTTAGTCATCCCGTTATTCGATAGCAGGCTAGCTAAAAAACCATTACCTACTTGCCTTAACCCCCAGTTATTTAGCAACGGGCAGGTGTTTGTTTTAATGACACACCAAATGGCTTGCGTCCCTCATTCATTATTAGGGAAAGAAATCGTTGACTTGAACTACCAACAAAACACGATTAAACACGCAATTGACTTACTTATTGATGGCTTTTAACAATAAAAGGTTATTATGGATATTTGTCATCTTGTTGCCCCTGATATTCCCTTAGAAGATGCCCCTAAGCATGCGCAGCACATACTTAATTGGCTAAAGCAACAAGGCATTATTGACCCACATTTTCAACATATTGAATATGGTGAAGTCATTTATCGCCCAACGCCCGCCTATAAAGAGCCAATTCTCTATGTTGTCAATGATGAGATAGTACCGACTCAATTACCTGAAGAGACATTAAAAAACTATTTAACTATCGTCACCGAACGCACCGTATTCCACGCAGGGGGAAATGGTCTTGGTATTTATTGCCCACAATGCGCCAAAGAACAAAGTGAACATAGTAACGCATGGGGCGATACCGTTTCCGATTGGTACGAAGGGAGACCTGAAATTCTTGGGTGTTTTAATTGCAACTTCAATGCCCCACTTTCCGGTTGGAATTTTGACCCACAATGGGCTTTTGGAAATTTAGGTTTTAGCTTCCATAATTGGGACATACAAGACTGCTTTATCGACCAACTAGAACAGGTGCTCGGCAGCAAAATCATCACGGTATATCAGCATGATTAATATTCGCTGTACCTTTCAACTTATTTGACCGTGACGCTCAGTGAAAGGCGCATGCCTAATGCATCTGCATACTTTAGTAATGTGCCAAGCTTAGGGTCAAATTGCCCTTTTTCTAAACGTGAAATATTTTGCTTTTGCGTTTTCATTTTTTCAGCGATTTGGACTTGGGTTAAATTATTGGCAATGCGGGCTAATTTAAGCTGGTTAATCATCTCTTTGCGTATTTCTAATTCTATATAAGGTGATTCAATATCAGTCTCATTATGTTGTTCTGTTTCAGTGTCCCTGACTATAGTAGAGATTAAATCGTTATTTATCATTACAATACCCCCTATACTCTAAATAACTCAAGTTAGCGCTAGCCAATAAATGAACTCGTCGATAAAGCCTCTATCAACAAAGTGACTAAGGTGAATGAATGTAGTCAACAGCGCAGCCGCTTGCAGTCTGATGAAGATATAATTCAACTAAATTGAAGCTACTCTAGCAGGATGACTATTAGGGTAGCTCCATAAACAAAGGCTTAAAATGTTCGGTTAGAAACCGAGTTCATCAAGAAGATCATCAACCTGTGACTGTGATGCCATTACGTTCACACCTTCTTTATTAATTTGAGGCCCATTGAGCAAACCTTCATTTTGCGTTTTGACGCGCATTTCTGGTGGCGTATTCTCCATCAACAAAGCCAGTAATTGTTTTTCCGCTTCTTCAACAACTTCCATCATTTTTTTGATGACTTGCCCTGTTAAATCTTGGAAATCTTGCGCCATCATAATTTCAAGTAGTTCAGCTTTAGTCGTTTCGCTGTCTTGGATCACTTGGCTTAAAAATGCCTCTGTTGATTGTCGCAATTGAGCCGGGACAGCATCATTTTCCGCTTCTTGCCATTGCTGTTGTAACGCTTGTGCGTTTTTATTCATATCAACTTGTAATGGCTTGATAACATCAATGCCATTTAACGTTTTTTCTGCTGCTTGCGCAGTCATTTGAGCAATATAACGTAACCTATCTTTACCATCAGGAATGCTGGCAACCGCCTGTTGAACACTTTTTTCAAGACCAAGCTCTCGCATGCTCTCTCTTAGCGTTCTCATTAAGGTACCAATCCGCGTAATGACTTGTTTTAAATCATCATTACCATTGCGATTGCTCCCGATACCACACTGTTCTGTCATGACAATCTCCTTTGGTATACGCGTTTATTGCAGACCCATTTTTTCAAAAACTTTATTTAATTTTTCTTCCAAGATAGCTGCGGTAAACGGCTTAACCACATAACCACTTGCTCCTGCTTGTGCGGCTGCAATAATATTTTCCTTTTTGGCTTCTGCGGTGACCATTAGAACTGGAATATGTTTCAGGGCATCATCACCACGGATAGTTTTAAGCAGTTCTAAACCATCCATATTTGGCATGTTCCAATCTGCAACAACAAAATCGATATTGCCTGTGCGGATCTTCTCTAATGCATCAACGCCGTCTTCTGCTTCTTCTATTTTATTAAACCCGAGCTCTTTTAATAAGTTACGGACGATACGACGCATTGTAGAAAAATCATCGACAACCAAAAAACTGAGATCTTTAGCGGCCATAACCACTCCTTCAAAAAACAATTGTGAATTTCTGCATCGTTAAACCGACACAGAAGAAAGTCTTGCTAAAACGCTAGGGGCAATTTTAAGAATATCTTGCACCTCATCCGCCGCATCCATTTCTATCGCAGCACGCGGCATACCAAATACAACGCAACTACTTTCGTTTTGCGCATAAGTGATAGCCCCCTGCTGGCGTAAATTAAGTAGCCCTTTTGCCCCATCCATTCCCATTCCTGTCAGCAAAATGCCAATACATTTTCGGCCAACACACTGGGCAACAGAATCAAATAACACATCAACAGATGGGCGATGGCGGTTAACCGGCTCACTCTGTTGCAAAATGACTTGAAAACCTTTGCCTTTATCTGCAATTAGCATATGTGAGTCGCCAGGAGCAATGTACGCATGGCCTTTTTGCAGCAATTCGTTGTGCTCCGCTTCTTTGACTGTCAACACGCAAAGTTTATTTAGTCTTTCAGCAAACGAGCGAGTAAACCCTGCGGGCATATGCTGGGTGATCACTACGGGCGGGCACTCTTTAGGGAGCATTTCAAGAAATTGACGTATCGCCTCTGTCCCCCCAGTCGATGCACCAACCGCAATGACTCGGCTATTACAAACATATGGAGACAAAGCTTTAGCCTGTGAAATCGGCTCTGTAACTTTTTTCTCTGCACGCGTAAAACGACTGCGCTGTGTAATTTTTGACATCGCCGCTGCACGAATTTTTTCACCAATCACATCGCGATAACTGATCATCGTTTCACGGATACCAATTTGCGGTTTGGTGACAAAATCTACCGCGCCTAATTCCAGTGCTTTTAACGTCACTTCGGAACCTTTAGAGGTTAATGTCGAAACCATGACGACGGGCATTGGGTGTAAACGCATTAATTTTTCTAAGAAATCAATACCATCCATACGTGGCATTTCAACGTCTAACGTAATGACATCAGGCTCATGTTGTTTAATTAAGTCACGTGCAACATAAGGATCTGGAGCGGTATCCACCACTACCATGTCTTCATGACTATTAATAATTTCGCGCATTAATTGACGCATCAGTGCTGAGTCATCCACACATAGCACTTTAATTTTTTTCATTACCCCCTCCTCGCAGCTTGCAAGCTGTAGACGGTTTGCCCTTTAATCACAAAACTTTGCGATAACTGAGATAAATTTTCTGAATGTCCAATAAATAACAAACCATCTGGCTTAAGCAATGGAACAAAACGCTCTAGCATTTTCATTTGCATTTCTTTATCAAAATAAATCATGACATTACGGCAAAAAATAGCGTCAAAACGATGCTGTAATTGCCAGTCATGGTCGCTAAGATTTAAGTAACGAAATTCAATCATTTGCCGTAATGCGGGTTTCACTCGGGCATAGCCATCAAACTCACCAACACCTTTCATAAAATAGCGCTGTCGCTGTAATGCACTTAGGTTCTTCAACTCTTCAATGCGGTATACACCCTGCTTAGCTCTTTCCAAGACTTCAGTGTCAATATCACTAGCAATCACTTTGGCATTAACAGCATTAGGCCCCAGAACATCACTCAGTGTCATGGCGATAGAGTAGGGTTCCTCACCAGTCGAAGAAGCTGCACACCAAACATTAATAGGGCTGTTTTTCCGTGTACGGATAAACTCCGCCAGCGTCACAAAATGATGCGGTTCGCGGAAAAAGGCCGTTAAATTGGTGGTTAAAGCATTTACAAAAGCTTGCCACTCTGGATGCTGAGGTTCACGCTCTAACATCCGCAAATAATCCGAAAAATTGCCGATATTACAATCCCTTAACCTCTTTAATAGCCGGTTATAGACCATATTTTTTTTATTCATGGTAAGGACAATGCCTGATTTTTTATGAATAAATCGACAAACCCGACTAAACTCATCATCAGTCAGTGGTTCCACCTGTGGTACAAAAAGCATCGTACTTGTCGTCCTATTCAATAAAAACCCAGAAGCAGCCGGATATTCAGGCTGCTCTTGATGGCGGAGGAAATGAAAATTGTGTTTCACTTCCTCAGCCGAAAACCAATAAATTGATTCACTTAAAACTGTAAATTAAAACTCATCTACTCAACGTCGAATTCGCTGAGTCCCATTTTCGGGGAGTTCAAAGAACGCAACGGTATCAACTAAGTTGTTGGCCTGATCTTCTAAGGCAGCAGTAGCACTAGTAGATTGTTCCACTAAAGCTGCGTTTTGCTGGGTGACAAGATCCATTTGGCTTACAGCGGTAGCTACTTGCTCAATACCCCGACTTTGTTCATTTGAGGCTGAAGCAATATTTCCCATCAACTCAGTAACTTGGTTAACAGCTGCAACCAACTCACTCATTGTGGTACCCGCTTCATTCACTAATTGAGAGCCTTGGCTTACACGGCCCACGGACTCATCAATAAGAGTTTTAATTTCTTTGGCGGCTTCGGCACTGCGCTGGGCTAAGGCCCTAACCTCCCCTGCAACAACAGAGAAACCTCGCCCTTGTTCACCCGCTCGCGCAGCTTCAACAGCAGCATTTAGCGCTAAGATGTTAGTTTGGAAGGCAATACCATCAATCACACTAATAATGGCACTGATTTTTTGAGAGCTGTTTGCAATCGACGTCATGGTATCGATGACATCTTCTGTAATTTCGCCCCCTTTCGTTGCCGTCTTAGAAGCACTCACCGCCAATTCACTCGCCTGACGCGCGTTGTCTGCGTTTTGCTTAACCGTTGCTGTCAGCTCTTCCATACTAGCCGCCGTTTCTTCCAAAGATGCGGCTTGCTGCTCAGTACGTGAGGATAAATTATTATTGCCTAAAGCAATTTCGCGGATACCCGTATACATTTGGTCGGTATTTGAACGCAGCGCTGTCACTGATGTGACTAAAGACTCTTGCATTTGCTTTAACTTGCCAAAAACCTCGCCAATTTCATCACCCGTTTTCACTTCGATAGTTTGGTTTAATTTCCCATCTGCGACTAATGCAAAGTGTTCTCCCATACTTTTAAGAGGAGTGATTACCTTGCGTTTCATCCAATAGTGGGCAAATGCGATGACTACTATGATGATCACAATAACAGAGATAAATGAGCTCCAAGCGAAGGTGTTGTACATCCTTGCCGCAGATAAAGACTCTTCATTCTCGATTTTCAGTAAATCGAGGTAATCGCGAATCCCTGCTTCAAGTTGTTCTTGGTTTTCTTGAGCGGGTAAGGCAATGTAAGCTGGAACATCTTTATTATCTAAATGCGTTTTTAACGCTTTTAATGTGATAACAAAAGCTTGGTACCTTTCATCCAGCGCCGCGAGGTTCTCTTCTTCACTAAGGATTGGCTGGTTTTTAAATTCGGTGTAATCTTTAGCCGCTTCCGCTAGTAAATTATCGAATGTCACCTGTGTTTCTTCTATCAGAGGCTCATGCCCCCCAACTTTATTCAGTAATGCAATTTGCGTCAGGCTGTTACGTGCCTGCATTAAGTGTTTATTCGTTTCTTCTAATAGTGCACGCTTATTTGACCCTAAATCGATGCGTTCCAATGAATTTAATTCACTAACAACTATTCCAACAGAAACCCCGCTAGACACGATCTGCATCCCACAAAATAAAATGAGAAGTAGATATAAACTCACTGAAATCCGGATATTTTTACCAAACATTGAAATCCCCACTTGTGCCAGCTAAGAGAACTGATCGCCTAATACATTGCCTTGTTTTCTAATGCACAGAAACGCTGCAAAACCGAAGCTTTGCAGCGTAAAACTGAGCTTAATCGTTAGAAAGTTTCCCAATTGTCATCATCTTTATGTTCCTTCGATGATATTTTTGTTAAATCCGGCGTCTTAACGATATTCGAAACCGTTCTTTCTGCCGGTTTAATATTACGTATTTCACTTTGTTTTAATGGTGGTAAGCGGAAGATAGAAATCAATTGCGACAGTTTCGCGACTTGTTCTTCCAATACATTGGCAGCAACTGCCGATTGCTCAACTAAAGACGCGTTTTGCTGTGTGACTTTATCCATTTCGGCTACGGCGATGCTGACTTGGGCAATCCCTTTGCTTTGCTCATCGGAAGCCGTTGCAATATGAGTCATAATGTCTGTCACACGGGTAACCGATTCGACAATTTTAGTCATTGTCTCACCTGCGTCTTCGGCTTGGCGTGCCCCGGTATCCGTTCTTGATACTGAATCTTCAATAAGCGTTTTAATTTCTTTTGCCGCATCCGCACTACGCTGAGCTAAGTTACGCACTTCATCGGCAACGACTGCAAACCCGCGCCCATGCTCACCCGCTCGTGCAGCTTCTACTGCTGCATTCAATGCTAAGATATTGGTTTGGAAGGCAATGCTGTCAATGACGGCGGTAATATCAGAAATTTTTTGCGAGCTATCCGCAATGTTCAACATGGTACTCACCACATTGGAAACAACCTTACCGCCCTCTTTCGCAATAACCGATGCTTGGCTAGCAAATTCACTGGCTTGATGTGCATACTCAGTGTTTTGTTTCACCGTTGCCGTCAGCTCACTCATACTGGCAGAAGTCTCTTCCAAGCAAGCTACTTGTTGCTCTGTTCGTGCAGATAAATCATTATTACCCGCAGCAATCTCAGTAGTGCCTTGGTAAATAGTTTCGCTACCATCCAATACGCCACGCACCGTATTAATCAACTCCTGCTGCATGTGCTGGACACCATTCGCCAACTCACCAATTTCATTGTTCGCCGTTGTGGTTATATTTGGCGTCAAATCCCCTGAAGCAAAGACTTGAATTCGTTGATTTAATAAACTGAGAGGTTCAATAATTCCCTTACGAACATAGCGATAACTGAAGAATCCAATAAAGGCTAACGCAATCGATAACGTCATCAACATATATAATGACTGGCGATAATTATTGTCTGCATTTACGACTTCGGCTTGAAAGTCAGAGGAGATATCAGCAAAATATGCGTTAAATTGCTCTTCAAATTTCACTTGATGCCCTGAGGTTCTATGGGCATAAAAGCCTTCTAAATCACCTTTTTCTGCATATTCACCTAGCTTAATTAGTGCATTTCGGTAGGTTTCATAAGTGCTAAAAAGCTGTTCAAATTTGGCTTTATCATAATCCGAACTTTGCATTAGCTTCTTATAACGGTCATAAGCACCATCCGCCGCTTTGAAGTTATTTTTCGCAGCCTTAATCAGCTCTTCATTGGTGGCATCGTCTTGAATTTTGCGCCCTTCTAATAAATAAGCGTTAATTGACCGATTTAAATTAGCTCGAGCTTGTAATAAATTAACCCAACTTTCTGTTAAGACTTGCCTTTGGCGTTGTAATGAATTCAAGTAATTTATACTGTCGCTGTTATCGCCCAGTTTGGTAAACATCAAACCACTGGATACCAGCTGCAGTAAAATAAAGATAAAAATGACGGACAAAAGTCCTGATACGATTTTAATTCGACTGTACATGACGTTTTACTAACATAATTTTGTTGTATTTTGGATATCGGTCATCAAGCCAAAAACTTTAGCCAATGACTTATTATTATTTGCACAAATAGTTAGGCTGAGAATTACTCAGCCATGCTGTCAATTAGTGCCATTTCATCGCTTGTTAGTAACTTTTCAATATCGACTAATATCAACATACGGTCATTAACTGTCCCAAGACCTGTTAAATATTGTGTCGATAAGGTCACAGCAAAATCAGGTGGCGGTGCGATTTGTTCTTCATTTAATACCAGCACATCAGAAACACCATCCACAACAATTCCAACGACTCGGTCTTTTAAATTCACCACAATGACAACGGTATTATCGTTATACACCACGTTTTCATGGGAGAATTTCACGCGTAAATCAATAATAGGGATAATCACACCACGTAAATTGGTCACGCCCTTAATAAAATCTGGTGTATTCGCGATACGAGTAACCTGCTCATAGCCACGAATTTCCTGCACTTTTAAAATTTCAATGCCGTACTCTTCTTCACCTAAAGTGAAAATAAGATAGCCTTCGCCGTTCTTTTCTTCTTCGTGTTTATTTAAATCATCATCTAACATAGACATGGTGTATGGCCTCTATTTAGTGCACGACAGGTTGAGAAACCTGTTGTTTCTTTTTAATCAAAATGCTGTTATTCATTCTTTGCAGCTCGGCCACATCTAAAATCAATGCAACAGAGCCATCGCCCATAATTGTTGCTGCAGAAATACCTGGGATCTTGCGATAATTACTTTCAATATTTTTCACCACCACTTGTTGTTGTCCTACTAGCTTGTCAACTAATAAGGCAAAGCGATGACCTGCATTTTGGATAATCAACACAATGCTGTTATCTAAATGGCGTTCAGCCCCGTCAATTGAAAAAACATTATGTAATTCAACGAGTGGTAAGTATTCTCCACGCACAAGCAACATTTTTTCTTCACCCGCTAAACGGTAAATATCTTCCTGACGTGGTTGTAATGTGCTGATGATGGCGCTTAACGGCACGATAAATACGTCTTCCGCAACTTTTACGGACATACCATCGAGAATAGCCAAAGTTAAGGGGAGTAAAATACGGATGATTGTCCCTTTACCTTCGGTGAAACCTATCTGAATACGCCCTCCCATGTCTTGAATGTTCCGCTTAACAACATCCATTCCAACACCCCGACCAGAGACATCCGTCACGACCTCTGCAGTTGAAAAACCGGGTGCCATAATCAGCATGGCTACTTCATCATTGCTCATCCCGTCATGCACATTCATGCCTTGAGACTTGGCTTTTGCCAAAATGCGTTCACGGTTTAACCCCGCACCATCATCACGAACTTCAATGCAAATATTGCCGCTCTGATGTGCCGCAGCCAACGTCAATGTGCCAGCTTCTGGTTTACCATTGGCTAACCGAACTTCTGGTTTTTCAATTCCGTGATCAAGACTATTGCGTACCAAATGATTTAGCGGGTCAACAATCCGCTCTATTAAGCTTTTATCTAGCTCCGTGGAGCTACCTTCCACTTTGAGTTCGATTTTTTTGCCTAATTTCGATGCAATATCGCGTACCATGCGAGGAAAACGGCTAAAGACATAATCCATTGGCATCATGCGAATAGACATAACAGATTCTTGTAATGCCCGTGAATTCCGCTCTAATTGCACAATCGAACTTAATAAATCGCTGTATTCGTTTTGGTCTACTTGCTGACTATGTTGCGTCAACATAGATTGGATAATGACTAGCTCGCCAACTAAGTTAATCAGTTGGTCAACTTTTTCGACTGCAACACGAATACTGCTAGAGTCCCCTTTGGGTTTAGCTACAGCAGGTTTTTTCGATGTATTCGTTGTTACAGCAGTAGCCGGTGATGTGGCTACTGGCTTAGTTTCTTCCTTCGGCTCAACAACGTTGGCGTTGGCTTGGTTGTCAGGTTCACTAGCAGTGATTTTTTCAGGAGCAACAGCCTGGCAGTCGCTAAAAGAGACCGTTTGATGAGTAATTTGTGACTCGTCAACCACAAAACATAATACGCCACAAATATCATCAATATCTGTATTAGTTCCAAGCCAAGCCTGTAGGCTATCAGCGGTTTTTTCAGTGTGGTACAGATTGCCAAATAAACTTAATTCATCGGCAAGTAAATCAACTTCACTTTCTTTTAGTTGATTTAATGTGATCATAAAATAGTGTGAAAACTCGCCTTGTGACGTGGCCGTTTCAGCAATCTCAGTTTCAACTAATTGTTCCGTTTGCGGTTGTGCTGGCTCAGTGACCTCCTCAGCATGGTTTTCAACCCGGCTAAGGACCTCGCAAATCCGCTTAAATGTTTCCTCATCAGGTAAAGAATCATTTTTATACGCATCTAACTGTGACGCCATTACATCTTTTGCATCAAGAAATACGTCAATGATGTCAGGTGTGAGCGTTAACTCATCATGACGCGCTTTATCCAGCAAGTTTTCCAATGTATGAGTGGTGTTTTGCAACTGAGTGAAACCAAAGGTTGCAGCTCCTCCTTTTATTGAATGGGCACTGCGGAAAATGGCATTTAGCTGTTCGCTGTCCGGGTCAAAAGGATCAAGCTCAAGTAAATGTTGTTCCATATCCCTGAGCAACTCATCGGCTTCATCGAAAAATGTTTGATAAAACTCGGTAATATCCATGGTTTTTATCCAGTTTCGCTTAGGTTTCACTTAACGCTGTCTGCCGGTATGACCGGCAGACAACTAAACAAGTCATGTAATAAATTCAAATTACTATGATTTATCACGGTATTTTTACCGCAGATATTTCATCTACAATGGGGTCAGACGATATTTTTTGCGGTTTATTCAGCACATCGTTGATGGGTTTTGCCCCACTGTATTCACGTAATATTTGTTTTGCATCTTCATCATTTAACACGATAATGCTTATCCGGCGGTTAATAGGTGCAAGTCCATCTTCGGTATCTAAATGGATTGCAGATGCCATTCCTACAACTCGTAGTACCTTGTTTTCATCCATCCCTCCACGAATTAACTCACGACGAGAAGCGTTTGCTCGGTCAGATGACAGCTCCCAGTTACTATAATTTGCCCCATTAGCATAAGGTAAATCATCCGTATGACCGGAAATGCTGATACGGTTTGGGACATCATTCAGAAGCGGTGCAATCGCACGTAGGATATCGCGCATATAAGGCTCAACAGTGGCAGACCCCACTTTAAACATGGGTCGATTTTCACTATCAACAATTTGGATACGTAAACCATCATTAATCATATCAATGAGCAAATGTGGTTTTAATTCGTTCAAACGAGGGTCTTTTAAAATGGCTTGTTCAAGTGACTTTTTTAATTTTTCAAAGCGATAATTTGCGTCACCGTCAATAATATTGTTTGGTTCTGGCATCACATCCCCTTCGCGGAAAATAGGGTCTTTACCACCACCGGGAATTGGGTTTGTAGCATCCCCACTTTTTTTACCTGGGTTAATTGCGGTACTTAATGGGGTGCGAAAATACTCAGCAATCTGAGTCAGTTCCTGAGGACTTGAAATTGAGATCAGCCACATCACGAGAAAGAACGCCATCATTGCAGTCATAAAATCGGCATAAGCAATTTTCCATGAACCGCCATGACCACTTTGCCGATGTGAATTACGCTTTTTAACTCGGATAATATGAGGAGTATTGGCTGCCATCCTAATGCTACTCCTCAGTCGTTTCTTGTGTGCGAGCGCCTACTTTCACCTCACGAACTCTATCCTCAAGTTCAACAAAGGAAGGTCTATCTACGCTAAAGAGTACTTTACGACCAAACTCAACGGCGATTTGGGGCGCATAACCTTGTAATGCTGAAAGAAAGGTCACCTTAATGCACTCCATCATTTTCAGTTGTTCGCTACTACGCTGCCTAATCAGTGCTGCTAATGGCAGAATAAATCCGTAAGCGACTAAAATACCTAAAAATGTCCCAACCATTGCATGGGCAATTAAAGCGCCTAACTCTCCCGCAGGACGGTCGGCCGAGCCAAGCGCATTCACCACGCCTAAAACTGCAGCAACAATCCCGAATGCAGGCATCGAGTCTCCAACCATGTTTAAACCTGAAGCTGGGACTTCATTTTCTTGACGAAAGGTTTCTAATTCTTCATCCATTAACGCCTCAATTTCATGGCTTTGTAAGTTACTACTTACCATCAGACGCAAATAATCCACCACAAACATCATGGTTGTTTCATCTTTTAAAATACGAGGGTATTGGGAAAAAATTTCACTTTCTTGCGGGTTCTCAATATCTTTCTCAAGGGCAAGTAACCCTTGTTGACGTGATTTATTGAGTAATTGAAATAACAACGCCATTAAATCCATCGACATGGTTTTGTTATAAGAAGAACGGCGAAAGAGTTTTGGTAATACTTTGCACAAAGCGATGATAGATTTGCCACTGTTACCAACAACAAACGCACCTAAACCTGCGCCTAAAATAATGACAAATTCAGCTGGTTGATATAACGCACCTAAATGGCCACCGACCATTATATATCCGCCAATAACCGCTACTGTAACAATGAGATACCCGATGAGTATTAACACAATATTCCCTTTCACTCCGTTGGTTAACAGATGGCAGTCAAAGGGAATTTTGGAAATGACAGGCAAAAAGCTTTGCCTGTTGACCAATCAATCCAATTACATTACCGCTTTAGTAATGCCATCCTGTCGATATACCGTAATATCGGCTAGATGCTCGGAAAGTTTACGTTTTTTTATTGCTCTTGATGGCGGCTGGCATAAACTGCAAGTGAAACTGTTTTCAGGGATATGTGCATAAGTAATAAATGACCCATGGCAACAACTGCATTGTGAACTTTGCAACATGCCACTTTCAACAAAACGGACAAGCGTCCAAGCACGCGTTAAAGCTAACAAAGGTTCCTGATCAGGCTCTGGAATACATTGCTCAAGGTATAACCGATACGCTTTTAATATGGCATCAACCCCTTTGCATTGGCCACTTTTGAGTAAAAATTGATAAGCATTATAAAACATGGATGAATGAATATTTTGCTCCCATGTCATAAACCAATCTGTAGAAAAAGGTAGCATTCCTTTTGGTGGAGGGCAGCCTCTTAGCTCTTTGTACAAACGAACTAATCGGCCACGACTGATTTGAGTTTCGCTTTCTAACATTTGAAGACGAGCCCCTAAAGAGATTAACTCCATTGCTAAGCGAATATCATTCGCTTCTTTAACAATACTTTTCTCAGCTGCGGTACTCATCTTTTTCTCGCTATTTCATTGTCGCCTTCATTATGCGTTTGCAATAATCGGGTCGAAAGTAAGATACCTGTATGAATTTGTTGCAATTCATCCACCCTTGAATCACGAGTTAGCTTTTCTATCGTATCGCTATTCTCAAATCTAAACTGACAGATTAGCTGGTTTGTTTCTGCTAATTTGACTAATTGAGGAAGCGTGAGTTCTGCTAAAGTAGTTGCCATTGCATCAGAGATACCTAAACGGAACATCGCAGAGGCTTTCTCTTGAGAGATGAGTTTTTGGGCTAATAGCAAATATGAGAGGTTAATATCGTATATATGCTTCAGAAAATCTGTCGTCGAGCTCATTTTTTTTCCTTTACGAATATTTATCAACATCTGTGTGCAAAAAGAACAAATATGAATTTGAAAGTATTGTGTGTAGCCAAATTATTAAATATAAAAAGTAATTAAATTGGGTATATGTATTCCATTACTTTCCCATGTTGTCCATTGGTGAATACCCAGTTTGGAGTATAAAAACACAAAGTTTCAAACTTAAATTAAATACATTTCCTGAATACCTACAACAATAAAGAATGACTAGAAAGTTAGCATTTTCGGTAAAAGTCAGAATTTGCCGATGTCATTATTAGTCGTCAATTATTATGCACCACTAAATTAACTATTCAAGGTACTTATGTTTCTTTTTGTACCATTGGGGCGATTACCCATTAATTCATTAAATAATCTTTATTATTTCTTTATCTTCTTTCATCTTATCCCAAATATCTACAACATTTTGAATCAACCTAAGGTAAATGGCAGGATTTTAATCAATTTGTTCACTCTCCTTATGCGATAACTAAGCAATAAAAACCAATCACAACATCAAAACCAACATATTGATCCAAATCAAAGTTTGGTATTGAGAAACTGAATTGTTGAAATTACATTTAAGTCAATATCGGCATAAGAGGAATAAAATTTAGTCATTAATTTTCAATACGTTTAATTGAAAAACGAACCATCATTCAAAATTATTCAATCGTATATAGATAAAAAATAATTATATTGTCATACATATTATCGTCACCTCACACAAATTTCATTAGAATCATTAAACATTGTCTATTATATAGTCACATCATAATATTAATAAAATTAATTAACTTTGTGAGTATTGCATATAATTAATCATTCATTTAACTTAAAATTCATTGTTATATATTTTTGCTTATTTTATATTTTCAGTAATCATCTTGTTATTACTTCATTAAAGTCTATTTTTGTATTAATTCAATTTTATTTTTCTATTTAAATAGTCGAATATTTATTTTTTTTAATAAAATGATCAACCTACGATAACTAATCTCTTTTATCATCTTGAGAAAAAATAGAGGTTTCAATTAAGAACATTCTGTTCAGGATATGTTTTTTGTATCATTTTAATATACTCAAAATATGATCAAAATAATTGCCGATAAACACATTTTTACTGGTAACAATACTTATTTTTTTAAATGGCCCCCAACTGTACACTGCCCACCTAATAACTATGTGTTATTATTTACAAAGATTACTATATACTTTTATTTTAACAAATGGTGCTGACTAAAAACCAAATCTAAGTAAACCCCGTAATTCAATAACAACAACAATAAAAATAAATTAATTTTATTTAAAATAATTCAGTTAAAATAATGCTTATAAAAGATACAAATTTTGCTGCATTTTAAGCTTAAAAATATTGTTAAGTTTGTGACTTAATTCACATATATTTCTTGTCTTTCTTAATAGTTTCCGAATAAAACTATTCCGCTATTGATGCATTTGTGTTAAAGCGACCATATAAAAAATTATCGGCCTTCCCATCAGGTTTTTAGCTAGTCTGTTTTTCCTTGGCCTACCTTATAATGGTTAGAGATAAGCATACAAACTCGGAAGTCATGTGTTATCGCTTGTTTTACCCTCAAGCAAATGCAACACTTCCTCCCTCATTAAAAAAACAAAAGGAAAGGTATGTTTACTTATCAAGCAACAGTCGAGTTTGTCGAGGAAGAAGGAGCATATGAAATCAGTTTTGCTGATTTTCCTGATCTTCAAGGTGTGAGCTATTGTAGAGAAGATGTTGAATTAGAAGCCCAAGAAATATTATTAGCCACTTTTGCAGAGTATATTGAAGGGAAAAAACGAATACCTACGCCAACTCAACCAACTGAGAATGCATTCACTGTCTACCTACCAATAACTTGCTGCCTAAAAATTGCCTTACATAATGCGATGCTAGATTCAAAAATTCAACGACTCGATATCGCCCGTAGGTTAAATATCAATGCGCAGCAGATAGAACGCTTACTCGATATCCATTATGCTTCTAAGCTCGATATTTTAGAGCAAGCTTTGTATTTATTAGGTTATGAAGCCTCAGTCACCGTCACCCCAAGGTAGTATTGAGACCATTCATATTGGCGTATTGAAATATAATTTTATGGTTTAACTGGTGGTTTTCACCACCAGAAAATCACTTATTTTAGTGATAAAAGAAAGGTTTATAACATACAGTTTTAAAAAACACTTAATAAAAAGTTAGTACCTATCAAAAACACCATAATCTGGTTTTTCACCTCTCATCACTGCTCTTTGTTGTTCATGTACAGCTTCTCTATCTATTCTTTTTTGTTCAGATGTGCGCTGATCTTTATGTGGCTTTGGCCATGTTGATTTATTCGCTTCAAAACTAGGATTAAATGTACACCCAGCAATCAAAAAAGAACAAAAAAGTGAAGAAATAAGTTTCATTAAGTCTATTTACCTAAGCGCGTATTAGAAGAAGCAAAACTTATCAGAATTAGAATATCACAACAAGCTTGAAAGGTAGGTGTAGCCTGTTATTAAGGCACTATAGGTAGTTGGGTAATAACTAGTTGGGTTTCACTTTGCTTATGGCACTCCACCCTATCCCCATCTTTATATATAAAATAATAACGCTTATTGTCACCTAGGGTTTTAATCAAAGAATCACCGTTTAAAAAATCGTAGATATTATATCTTGCATCTTCCTTGCGATACCGGATAGTCGGTCGCGATACAAAAAACTCGCTTCCCCATTTCAAAGTGGTAATTAAATAATTCGTATGTAGCACTGTCATTATTCCACGATCAGGGCAATCCAGTTGATAGGTTTTCATCGCATAAGTAGGTAAACTCATACTGTACAGTAATACAAAAATAGTGATTACCTTTGCCATTTTTACTCCGTAGGTTAGCTTATTGCTCGCATTTCAAGTTAAGCTAACTAGGTTCCTATCTACGTTGTTACAACACAAACATAAAAAACTGATATTCAATACAAGAAAAATGCGTAAAGATGAACTGTTTAAAGAACCATTCATTGTTAATACTATCGAGCCACTATCAGGGTTAGTTGTGTTAACAAACTCAATTCCTGTTGTCCCTATTTCAGGAAAATAATCCAAGGATTTCATCTGTCCCCATCTGGTCAGAGATATCGAATAGTGTGATCATTCCCACGAAGCTCTGTTCCCGTATACAGGTATGCTGTTGAAGTTGCAACAGGCGGCATAACCTCATCTATGTAACCTCTCGCTCCAATCGGGACCTTAAGCTCTAAGGCATAACTTTGCATAGCAACAGCAAATAATACTGCAATAGAGAGTATTCTTTTTGTCATATCATTATTTCTTCTAGTTAATGCATTATATGAAATGCTACATTTTAATTAATTAACTCAATATAAGTGTAATCACGATACAAACAAAGAAAACAGAGGCACTATTTTGTTACTAATTACCAAATCACAACCTAATAGAGTAAATATGATAATTCAGAAATATTCATGCGACCATTCACTTCACATCGAAACTTATCCTATTAATTAATAATACTTTTTTAATATTACTGTATTTTTTGACATTTCAAATACAGGAGTGAATGTAATCAACAATCCATACTTTCTATCTCAATAATTGGATTACACATACACAATAAATTACATATATAAACAAACTGAAAGCAAACCACTTTCTGCATCTAAAAGCATTAAAACGACAAAGCCCATCCTGTATGTTGAACAATATGCCCAACTTTTTGAGATACAGTTCAAGTTAAATCAGTTATTCCCATACAAGGATGAAGCTGAAACTCGAAATTTTCATGAAGAACCTTCTTAGGGGTTATTTTAGAAGGCTCAACGAAATTGGCTTTAGAAAATTGGGTCAATGAGCGCAGGGTAATGCAATGAAATCAGCCAAAAGACGGAGTAGATTAACTGGTTAGTAATGTAATTGGCGGTTATTTCCACCATATCCATTGCAGTCTGTTCTAACTACTCCTGTTGGCAACATAACCCATGCGTGCTGCTCATAGTATCCTTTAGGTGGAGAGTATCTGTTTATAATAGATTGGTAGGTTCTGTATGGCTTCGATAACATTTTGTATGATGTGTTCTCTCCAAAGGTTGTATGTCTTTAATGGTTTTTAACCTACTATATTTCTTAATTTATTTGACAATTTGCAATATAATCTCTCCCTATGAAAGTAATAAATCTACTCATGCCAAAAACAGAATCACTCGCTATGCTGCTTTTTAGCACATGGCTTCCGGCTATTATTGTTCCTGACTTACTAATTCTTGCCTTAATCAATAGCCATGCGTCAGAATACCTAACGGTTCCATTCATTTTCATACTCTCGTTATGCCTTTCTATTGTTAGGTTTGCTTTTTGTATGTCTGTAATCTTTCGTATTTTTTTGATGATAAAAGTAAGAATGACATTTTGGAGGGTTTCGGCGTTAATTCTAGTTGTTACTGAGCTACTTTATTTTATAATTTCGAATATCATCACTTACTGTTGACTCTCATGTTCCATGCTTACTCTGCCTCTTCAACATCTGTATAGCCAAATTTATTTGATGTACATATAGAGTTAGAGCAGAGAATTAAACACCTGTACTTTTAGTTAATAGATAGCCGTACACAGCTCTTGTGTTAATTGATAACGAGGGTAATTGATTCTGTGGCGGCGTATACGAAAAAAGGCCGCACGGCCGCACTAGGCGACCTTTTGAATGTAAACTGGTAAGGATTACTTACAGGTTGCATTGTCGCTATGGTGGTCCCCATAACGTAACACAAACCAGAATTGCCTTGATTGCTCATATATAACAATGAAAACCCTACTCGCTTAAATGCCATTACGTGCAAGATAGGAGGAGCTGGCAAATAGAGTTGTCATTGCCTAGATAGCAAAAAACCCGCCATTACTGACGGGTTGATAAAGTTAATACTTTTACTGCTAAAACTGTACACGATTTAAATGTAGTTAATAAATTGTACTTTACAAGGTGACTACAGTTGTTTTTTACAATAAAAAACCGCAATGCGAGGTCTTGAATTGGTTTAAAGCGACTAGGTATAGAATGTTCACTATTAGAAAATAATAATCTATCTTTATTTAAAGTAAATAATCAAAATAACACCCATGCTATCTTGTTTAAATAAGTTGAACATATCATTCAAATAACCCTTCTTTACTAATATCCACAACCTGCAATAATCCCACCCCCACATAGTAAACATTGGAAATTATCACATGGAAAAATTACTCTCATTGTTAGTAATTGCTGTACTTGGAAGTTCAGCTGGAAATGCTTTAGCCTCTACGAATGACGAAGGCTACTACGGTGCCGCACGACTTTCTAAAGTATGGCAAAAAGCAGATAATATGGATACCAGTAGTAGACCGGGCATTGGTCAATTCGTCACGGGTGATGATAAAGATGATTTTTATAATGGTTCTTTAGCTGCGGGTTATCAATTTGGTAATGGCTGGCGTACTGAAGGTGAATATACTTTTAACAAAAAAGCAGAATATACAAGTGGATCAACGATATTTTCGACCAGCTTTAATCACCATAAAACAGAGTCCCAACGATTAATGTTAAATGCTTATCGTGATTATGAAATTTATCAGGGCATTTCCATTTATGGAACCGTTGGTGTTGGTATCGCAAAAGTAAAATCATCTGGGTGGCAAGGGAATGTTACACGTCAATATGCGAGTAATACAGATACAAACATAGCATATTCACTCGGCGCTGGAGTCAGCTACGAACCTATCAACAAACTTAATTTCGACTTAGGCTACCGTTATGTGGACCTTGGTAAAATTGAAAGTGGAATGAACCGTTTTACTAATGCTCGAGGCTTACAAGACGAGCAAATGAAAGCACACCTTAAATCCCAAGAGCTTGTATTTGGTGTAAGGTATTTATTCTAATCCTTTTATAGAACTATCTCATTGGTATTGTCTAAAATATAGCTAACGGAAGTTAGCTATATTTGGTTATAGCAGCAAAACTTATATACGTTGGTTTTATTCTAGCCCTAAATTATTCTTAATTAGTTAATTTTTTAAAATTCTCTCTCAGCAAGAAACGACAAGTCCTATTTCTATATAACAAAAAACCCCGCAATGCGCAGCCTTGAAATCAGTTGTTCGGAATAACCAAATAGAGGAATTAATAATAAAAATCAGATGATGATTAAGTTCATCGTTCCCACTGCCATTCCCAATACTTACTATCTACACCTATGGAGCCTAAACCCTGAAGTCTTTCCCTATTTCGGTCGATATTTATCTGCTTCATTCTACTCTCGATATTTTTCTTTTCATCGCTAGATAGATCGCTATAAATATACATACCCTCAAGCGAGCTATACTCACTATCTAAAGATTGGATTTTTCGTTTAGATGCTTCAGATTGCTCTTTTTCCTTCTTTCGCCTGTCATTCTCTTGCTTATCTCTTTCATATCTAAGATAACCCAATGAAGAGGCATATAAACCATCACTTTCACTTCTCGCAGCGGACCTGTTTTGTTGTTGCTCTAATTCAATCTCAAATTTTGTTTTGCTGTGCCCCATTGAGTAGGTACTTATGGCTTTACTGGAAGACTCTTTGATTTTTTGGGGGGCATTTTTTACTTCTATTGAGGGGGTGGAGCATCCAAGTAAAAATAAGTAAGGTAATGCTATTATTGCTTTCATATAGTCACTATAAGTTATCATCGGTATTAAATATTACTCTAAAAGACACTTTTAGCGCTCAAAAAAACCATAATCGTTTTACTTGTATTTAACAAAATCCAATCGTTAGACTTTGAAAGTAAAAAAAACACCGAAGTGAACTGCACACCAGACAAGAAGCTAGCTTTAGAACTGCACGACAAACTTAAAGCAGATGCTTGGAAGGTTGATAGGCTTGGGGAAGACCCTGAATATACATTTGATGAGGCTTGCTTGCGCTGGCTTAAAGATAAACAGCATAAGCGAACACTCAGAAATGATAAGTGCAAAATGCGATTCTGGCTTATTCACTTCAAAGGCAGAAAACTAAGCTCTATCACTAATAATGAATGCCAAGACTTGATAGCTAAGATGAAAAATAGAGGGTCACAAAAAGGATTTCCCTCGCAATCATCAAAGTATTCACACTTGGCATTTATTCGCTCACTACTGAGAATAGCTGCTAATGAGTGGGGTTGGTTGAAAAGCGCTCCATATATTAAGGCCATACCACCACGACAGGTTAGGGTTAAGTGGCTGACTAGAGAGCAAGCTACGGCGTTAATTGATAATGCCGTCGATTACCTAAAGCCAGTTATTACTTTTGCATTGGCTACTGGTCTGCGAAGGGGAAATATACTTGGCCTTGAGTGGAGCCAAGTTGATTTAGTAAGAAAAGTAGCTTGGATTAACCCTGAGCAATCCAAAAACTATCGTGCTATAGGTGTTTCGCTCAATGACACTGCATGTCAGATTATTCGGGATCAGATAGGCAGACATACTAAATATGTTTTTGTCAGAGAGCGCAAGCAAAATGGCGTTATTGATTTAGTGCCCATGACTGTGAACGCAAACAAGGCATTTAATTCTGCCATGAAAAAAGCTGGTATTGAAGGGTTTCATTTTCATGATTTACGACACACTTGGGCGAGCTGGCTAATTCAAGCCGGTGTACCGTTATCAGCATTGCAAGAAATGGGGGGATGGGAAAGTATCGAAATGGTTCTTCGCTATGCTCATTTGGCACCCGACCATTTAGCTGAACACGCCAAACAAATTGATGCTGTTTTCAATGGCTGCGTCCCAAATACGTCCCATGCAGTCAGTATAAGTTCTGCGGCATGCTCATAACTCATTGAAAATATTGGTGGGTTGTGGGGGGCTCGAACCCCCGACCTAATGATTAAGAGTCACCTACTCTACCAACTGAGCTAACAACCCAATACGAAATATTTAACGCCCATCAATTGATACAGTCAATACTATTCTGCTATTTTTATTTCCTAAGTTAAATTTTAGTTGCGAATGTTAAATTTAGGATAATTATAGTTCGAATAAACATCACTCCGGTTCCAGTAAGGTAACTTTTCCTTACTCTAATTGAGATTTATGTCACAATATTTCATGCAAACATAACCACAAAATAAAAAAAGACTGTGGCTAACAATAACAAACCACTACGGACACTTTACAGTATGGAAGAAAATCCAACATCAACACCGAAGCAGCATAATGCTGACCGTAATCAATTAAAACGTAGCCTTAGTAACCGCCATATACAACTTATTGCAATTGGCGGCGCAATTGGAACCGGCCTATTTATGGGGTCAGGTAAAACTATCTCACTTGCTGGCCCGTCAATCATATTCGTATATATGATAATTGGTTTTGTGCTGTTTTTCGTTATGCGAGCGATGGGAGAGCTGCTGCTATCCAACCTTGATTATAAATCTTTTAGTGATTTTTCAACTGACTTAATTGGCCCATGGGCTGGCTTTTTTGTAGGTTGGACCTACTGGTTCTGCTGGGTTATCACAGGAATAGCGGATATTATTGCCATAACCTCCTATGTTAGTTTTTGGGCTCCGGAATTTCCAGAATGGGTAACCTCGTTTATCTGTGTGATCAGCCTACTCACCTTAAACCTTGTTTCAGTCAGGCTATTTGGTGAATTAGAGTTTTGGTTTGCAATGATAAAAATTGTTGCCATTGTTGCCTTAATTGCCGTAGGTGGGACGTTGATCGCCATGAACTTCCAGTCACCAACTGGGCATATCGCATCCTTAAATAATATTTGGAATGATGGCGGTATGTTCCCGATGGGAATAAGCGGTTTTTTTGCTGGCTTCCAAATTGCTATTTTTGCTTTCGTTGGGATTGAATTAGTAGGAACGGCAGCAGCAGAAACTCGAGATCCCGAAAAATCATTACCAAAAGCCATTAATGCAATCCCAATCCGAATTATTGCATTTTATGTTTTGTCCTTGATTGTTATTATGGCAGTAACGCCATGGAGAACTATCTTGGCTGATAAAAGCCCATTTGTAGAAATGTTTGTCCTTATCAGCCTCCCTGCTGCTGCAAGCATTGTCAATTTTGTGGTGTTAACTTCTGCGGCTTCATCAGCCAACAGTGGTGTATTTTCCACCAGTCGAATGTTATTTGGGCTGTCTAAAGAAGGGGATGCCCCAAAACAATTCAGCCAATTATCAAAAAAAGCTGTACCTGCAACAGGCCTAATATTTACTTGCATCTGTCTGAGCTTCGGCATCATTCTGATCTATTTTATTCCTGATATCATGCATGCATTTACATTGGTTACCACTGTGTCTGCTATCCTATTTATGTTTATTTGGAGTATGATCTTATATAGCTATTTGAATTTCCGTAAGAAACGACCAGAGATGCATAAATCTTCACGTTATAAAATGCCTGCGGGTATTGTTATGTCATGGTTAAGCTTAGCCTTTTTCGCCTTTATGGTGGTGTTACTGGCATTCCAACACGATACAAGACAGGCTTTAATTGCAACACCAGTCTGGTTTATCGTTTTGGCTATTGGTTACCAAATAGCTAAACGTAGGAAAGTTAATTAACCTTTGCCCATTAATTACTAGGCTGTTGATTTGACAAACAAAAAAGCCGAGCAATTGAAATTGCTCGGCTTTTTATCTTATCGGTACACCTCAATTAATGAGATTTATATTCCGCTTCCGCTTCATCAAACCGTGCTTGTGCTGCCGCACTAGGCCCTTTAGTTACCATACTGACAACAATAATTGCTATTGTTGCAAACACAAAGCCTGGGATGATTTCATATAAATCGAACCATTTATATTTCATCCAAACTAATACGGTTACAGCACCCACCAACATACCTGCCAATGCGCCTGTACGAGTCATCCGCTTCCACATCACAGAGATTAATACTACTGGCCCAAATGCTGCACCAAATCCTGCCCATGCATTACTTACTAGCGCTAAAACTTTATTATTTGGGTCACGAGCAATATAAATAGCGATGGCTGCAACAACTAACACCATACCACGCCCGACCCAAACCAACTCTTTTTGGCTCGCTTTCTTCCGGAAAAATGGTTTATATAAATCTTCCGTTAACGCACTTGCACATACCAACAATTGGCAACTTAATGTGCTCATTACTGCCGCTAATATTGCAGATAACAAGATACCCGCTATCCATGGGTTAAACAGTATTCCGGTTAACTCCATGAAAATACGTTCACTATTATTCGACACTGAACCCGCTAAGCTTGGATTGTTTTCAAAATAAGCAATACCAAAGAAACCTACTGCAATAGTTCCCACTAAACATAAAACCATCCATGTCATACTAATACGACGTGCAGAACGAATAGTGCGATGGGAATCTGCAGCCATAAAACGCGCTAAAATGTGAGGCTGGCCAAAATAGCCTAACCCCCAGCCTAATAACGATAGGATGGCAACAAAGTTCATTCCTTTAAACATATCTAGGTATTCAGGGTTTTTCGCTTTTATAACTTCAATTGAAGTATCAATTCCACCTAATGAAAGGATCACCACGATAGGCGTCAGAATCAAAGCAAAAATCATTAATGACGCTTGAACGGTATCTGTCCAACTAACCGCCAAAAAACCCCCTAAAAAGGTATAAGCGATTGTCGCTAATGCACCTAACCACATGGCTTTTTCGTAGCTCATATTGAATGTGCTCTCAAACAGTAAACCGCCAGCAACAACGCCTGATGCACAGTAGATAGTAAAGAAAACTAAAATAACCACAGCGGAGATAATACGTAAAATTTTACTATTATCCTCAAAGCGGCTAGTGAAATAATCGGGTAAAGTTAAGGCATTGTTATTCTTTTCTGTTTGTACGCGTAAACGCCCAGCAACAAATAGCCAATTAAGGTAAGCCCCTAGGCTTAAACCAATTGCTATCCAGCTTTCAGAGATACCCGCCAAGAAAATAGCACCAGGTAACCCCATCAGCAACCAACCACTCATATCGGAAGCACCTGCAGATAATGCGGTGACAACACTCCCTAAGCTTCGGCCACCAAGAATATAATCATCAAAGTTTTTGGTCGAGCGATAGGCCAAGTAGCCGATTAATAACATGCCAGTAATGTATACGATGAACATAATGATCATCGGAGTGCTTACAGTCATCCGTTTTCTCCATTGAGTATTTTTAAAAATTGTTAGTTATCTTTATATAATTGCCTTTGATAACTTGTCACTTCATGGTGTTGCACTTTATTGCACTTTTTCATTTATCTCTATGAACACCAAATAGGCTGTGATTGTTTGCGTTGCACTAATTTTAATTTCTTAGCGACTCCATCCTAGACAGACTCCTATTAAATTAACAAGAAATTAACTATTTTTTATTCCATAAATAGAATCCATATCACAAATGTTAAAATTTAAAGTCGGATTTACAAATGAATGACTAACTAATACCACAACAATCCAAAGGTTATAACTATATGAAATATATACAAAATAAATAACCATAAATTGAGCAAATAATATTCACCATATAAAAACCAGATGTGTTTCACATTTCCCTCAGAAACCACGATTAACAATGTTGCACAAAGTTGCAACATTAGGATACTCTGATGTAACTTTTCGATTTAACCGACTCGTGAACTAGAGGAATTAAGATGAGTAGCACAACAACTATGGGTGTGAGACTTGATGAAGCAACTCGTGAACGCATTAAAAATGCCGCTCAACGTCTTGACCGCACATCACATTGGCTTATCAAACAAGCTATTTATAATTACCTAGAACAATTCGATAATGGCCAATTTCTTCCTGAGCTATCAGCCGATGTCGACGCAAAAGAAAACCAATCAACAGATGAAGACACAACGGTTGACTCTAGCTATCAGCCATTCTTAGATTTTGCAGAGCACATTTTACCACAATCTGTAAAACGCTCCGCAATTACTTCTGCCTATCGGGTTCCTGAAACACAAGCAGTACCGATGTTATTACAGCAAGCACAACTGCCCGTAGAACAAGCCGAAGCTGCTCATAAATTAGCCTATTCGATTGCCGAAAAATTACGTAACCAAAAAAATGGTGTCGGTCGTTCTGGCTTAGTTCAAGGTTTGCTACAGGAATTTTCCCTGTCCTCTCAAGAAGGTGTGGCATTAATGTGCCTAGCAGAAGCCCTACTTCGTATTCCAGATAAAGCAACCCGTGACGCCCTGATCCGCGATAAAATTAGTAATGGTAACTGGCAATCACACCTAGGCCAAAGTAGTTCAATGTTCGTTAATGCAGCAACATGGGGCCTTTTATTTACAGGTAAGTTGGTTTCTACCCACAACGAAGCAAAACTATCGACCTCTTTGAATCGGATCATTAGTAAAAGTGGTGAGCCTTTAGTCCGCAAAGGTGTTGATATGGCAATGCGCCTAATGGGGGAGCAATTCGTAACAGGAGAAACAATATCTCAAGCGCTAGCGAATGCACGCAAGCTTGAAGATAAAGGCTTCCGTTACTCTTACGATATGCTCGGAGAAGCTGCGTTAACAGAAAAAGATGCCCAAGATTATATGGTATCTTACCAGCAAGCGATCCACGCGATTGGTAAAGCATCAAATGGACGCGGTATCTATGAAGGTCCGGGTATTTCGATTAAATTATCGGCGCTACACCCGCGTTATAGCCGTGCCCAATACTCACGCGTCATAGATGAATTATACCCACGTCTCTTGTCTTTAGTATTACAAGCACACCAATATGATATTGGTATTAATATTGATGCAGAAGAAGCTGACCGTTTAGAAATTTCTTTAGATTTATTAGAAAAACTCTGTTTTGAACCACAATTGGCGGGCTGGAATGGTATCGGCTTTGTTATTCAGGCCTACCAAAAGCGTTGCCCTTTTGTCATTGACTCTATTATCAATTTAGCTGAGCGTAGCCAACGCCGTTTGATGATCCGTCTGGTTAAAGGGGCTTATTGGGATAGTGAAATTAAACGTGCTCAAATTGACGGTTTAGAGGGTTACCCTGTTTATACTCGTAAGGTATATACTGACGTCTCTTATCTGGCTTGCGCTCGTAAATTATTGTCTGTACCAAATTTAATTTACCCTCAATTTGCGACACACAATGCACATACTCTTGCGGCTATCTACCAAATTGCAGGTAAAAACTATTACCCAGGGCAATATGAATTCCAATGCCTCCACGGTATGGGTGAACCTTTATATGAACAAGTCGTAGGCAAAGTTGCTGATGGTAAACTTAATCGCCCTTGCCGAATTTATGCGCCTGTTGGCACCCATGAAACCTTACTTGCCTATTTAGTTCGCCGATTACTGGAAAATGGCGCGAACACTTCATTTGTCAACCGTATTGCTGACGCAACTATTCCACTGGATGAGCTAGTCGCAGACCCAGTAAAAGACATCCTTGAATTATCAAAAACAGAAGGCCAAATTGGGCTACCGCACCCCAAAATCCCATTACCTCGCGATTTATATGGTCAAGATCGTGTAAATTCTATGGGCCTTGACCTTTCTAATGAACATCGCTTGGCGTCTTTATCTAGCGCTCTACTCAGTGCAGCAATGCAGCAAAAAATTGCCCAGCCGCTACTCGGTGGGGATTTCCAACCATCCCAAGCAATACCTGAATCGACACCAATCATTAACCCTGCATGTAATAAAGATATTGTCGGGCAAGTTCGTGAAACTACTGAGCAAGAGGCGGAACATGCCTTAAATATTGCCGATGAAGCAGGAACCATTTGGTTCGCAACGCCCCCTTCTGAACGTGCAGCTATCTTATTACGCGCAGCCGATCTGATGGAACAGCAATTGCAACCATTATTGGATGTCTTAGTACGTGAAGCGGGTAAAACCTACAATAATGCAATCGCTGAAGTCAGAGAGGCGGTAGATTTCCTCAATTATTATGCGACCCAAGTCAAAAATGACTTTGATAATAATACCCATCGACCGTTAGGTCCGATTGTCTGTATCAGTCCTTGGAACTTCCCATTGGCGATATTTTCAGGGCAAATTGCGGCAGCCCTTGCTGCAGGTAATACTGTCCTCGCCAAACCTGCTGAACAAACTCCGCTAATTGGTGCCATTGCTGTATCAATACTTCATCAAGCGGGAATACCGAGAGATGTATTACAGTTTTTACCCGGTAAAGGGGAAACTATCGGTGCACAGTTGGTTGGTGATAAGCGTGTTCGTGGTGTCATGTTTACAGGTTCAACTAAGGTTGCAGGGCTACTACAACGTAATATTGCTGGGCGTTTAGATGCACAAGGTCGCCCTACTCCGCTCATTGCAGAGACCGGGGGCTTGAATGCTATGATTGTCGATTCTTCTGCGCTAACAGAGCAAGTTATTGCTGATGTAGTTGCTTCTGCATTTGATAGTGCGGGTCAACGCTGCTCCGCATTACGCATTTTATGCGTACAAGAAGATGTTGCCGATAGAACAATCCGCATGTTAAAAGGCGCAATGGAAGAATGCCGGATGGCTAACCCTGAGCACCTTTCTACTGATATTGGCCCAGTTATCGACCGCGAAGCAAAAGAAAATATTGAACAACATATTCAGCAAATGCGCAGTAAAGGGAAAGCCGTATTCCAAGCCGCTTTCGAAAACCCTGACGATCAACAAGAACAAACAGAAGGAACTTATGTTAAACCGACATTAATTGAACTAGATAATGTCAACGAGCTGAAAAAAGAAATTTTTGGCCCTGTTCTGCATGTTGTTCGCTTTAACCGTAATGAATTAGATGCCTTAGTAGACCAAATTAATGCAGCCGGTTATGGGTTAACTCTAGGTGTACACACTCGCATTGACGAAACAATTAACCAAGTTGTCTCTAAGGCTAAAGTCGGAAATTTATATGTTAACCGCAATATGGTCGGAGCGGTTGTTGGCGTTCAACCGTTTGGTGGAGAAGGCTTATCAGGCACAGGGCCTAAAGCTGGCGGTCCATTATACCTTTATCGTTTATTAAGTGAACGACCGGATAACGCAGTTTCAAATACATTAGAAAGACAAGATAATCATTTACCTATGGATGCAAGTGCTCGAGCAGATTTACTGTCATCTTTTGAGTCCTTTGCCCAATGGGTAGAAAAACAAAATAACATTATTGAACCTTCGGTAATTGAATTATTTACTCGCTATACACAAGCTGGAACCACCAGAGTGTTGCCAGGCCCAACAGGCGAAAGAAATACATATACCTTACGCCCACGTGGTTTAATTCTGTGTATTAGTGACAACGAAAAAGATTGTTTGATTCAGTTAGCCGCGGTTCTTTCCTCCGGTTGTCAGTCCTTATGGCCACAAAGCGAACTCCATCAAAAACTGTTTAAATCACTTCCTGAAAAAGTGAGAAAATCAATCTCATTGACTAAAAACTGGCAAGAAACGAAGGAGCCAATTGAAGGGGTGATTTATCACGGCGATAGTGATCAGTTAAAAGACGTTTGCGCAGCTATTGCACAACGTAAAGGGCCAATTATTTCAGTACAAGGATTTGAACGAGGTGAAACAAACTTGCTTATCGAACGCCTTGTTCATGAACGTTCCTTAAGTGTCAATACCGCAGCCGCGGGCGGTAACGCAAGCTTAATGACCATCGGCTAAAAAACAAAAGACCTAGTTTCACCGTACATGAGACTAGGTCTTTACTTTATAGTGCTATTCATTATTTACTTATCCCTTGAATATTCAGCCTTCCATATTTTTTATCAAATGAGAATAATGAATTTTGGGGCATTATTTCGAATAATAATTCATTTTATAACAATAGGTTAATACTATAAAAACGCAAAAGGTGCCCTACGGACACCAATTCATTAAATTATAACAATGAAAATAGCTATTATTTATGTATTTTCAATATGTTATTGAGTTTTTTCTGATTCCCAGAATAAATACTGCTCATACTTGCGCAAGGCAATATTATAGTTACTAAATGCAGAGTCTGTCATTTTTTCACTTAACTGTTCTTGAACCTTACTTGCAGTAAATTCTTTCATAGAAAAGTTAGATGAAGATAACAGCTCATCTAAGCGGCGTAAGCGAACAACATATTCGCGAACAGTACTATGGCTCATCTCAGTCTGTAAGAATAAATACTGTTTAAATGACATGATATCAAAATAATCAGTATTACTATTGCAATAAATCTCACTACAAAAGCGGCAAAGTGCAGTAAATTTACCTTGTAGTTCCCCCCAAGTACTTTCATCGACCAATTCAGTCATATCAGCGATAGCTTCTTTATTTAAGATGTCATCGTTGAAAACCAAAGAGATACGATCCAAAGTTTTGTGACAATGTGCACAATGAGTTTGACTATGTTTAAAATCTTTAATGTAACGACTCAGAGGCCGTTTCTTTACAATAGAAGCAGACATAATGGTAAAGCCCTGTGTGTAAGTCTAAATATAAAATTGTAACTAGATAAATCAAGCTACATACATTACATGCCCATAGCATTAATAGAATATCTGCTATGTTGCATAGTGATACGAGTAACCCCGCATCTCGCCCTCTTACTTTCTCTTTAGGAGAATGATCCTCCTGAGAATGTAGTGTAAGAAAATTTAATACCCTTTATTTGAAGCATTCTAACTTGTATTTCGCTCTTTGGCGAATTTCAACAGTGAGTCAATTTTGGTATGAATTTGATTTAGCGTCAACCTAATTAACCTAAATACCGTTAACTCTGTACACTTATTGTTAACCTACCAAATAGCGACATGAGCTGTTCAGACTGCCTAAAGGCAAAGACTTTACCTTATAATTTCATCTTCGTACAAAGAAAATTTGATTTAAAAATCAAACTTATACATATACAAAGGTTTTATTCGTAAATTTGTGAAGCAGCTCACTTTTCGTATCTATAGTTGCATCTTAAATGTACAGATATTAATTCTAAAAATATTTAATAAAGCCAATTCATCACTCACATGTAAACATTTAGTTACAATTGACCCTTGTTTTAATCAATAGATACCGCATATAACAAAGTATTATAATAAATATAAAAATGTTATATGACCCCATAAAGTTAAGTAAATATGCGTAACATTGGGGTAAGCATATTTTTCAATTCAAAATATGTTTACCCCAATAATATGTAAGCAACGTCATTTTCTTCGCTAAATTTTGAAATGTTTTATCTTAGTACCCAGTACTTACTTCGAATGCATGTCTCATGACAACAACTCAATACACTGATAAACAATGATTTTATCGCTATAAGAATAATAGCAATCTAAAATAAAAAATATCCCGATATTATTATCCAACCTTTCGCATATACCACTATATTGTTGAAGTATTATTTTAGGATTTGTTACGTTTGATATTAAAAACATCTCTTATATACTTCGTTTTGCTATATAAATAAATAAATTTAATAAGGTTGATTATGAAAAAGTTAATTTTAGCTTGTGGTATGGGTTTATTGGCACTGACGATCACTGCTTGTTCAGAGGAAGAGAAAAAAGGTGAAGTTGCTGGTGCAACTGAAACTTGTAATACTTACTTCGCTGAAGTTGATAGCTTAATTGCTAAAGCTTCAGAAAACCCTCAAGCAAAAGCACAGTTGGATGCAATGAAAGGTCAACTGGAAGAAGGTAAAAAGCAAGTTGCAGCACTACCTAAAGACCAGCAAGACAAAGCTTGCCAACAAGGTATTGATGCGATGAAACAAATGAAAACGGCTTTAGGTCTATAATAAAGAATTATTTAGATTAGTCAGTTTTCCAAAAAGAGCCCTATTGCGGCTCTTTTTTATTTCCTTAACTCCCTAGAAAATCATGCCTTCCTATACATTCACTTTTCCCATAGTTTTTTGCAAGCTTATCCCCCCTTAACTTTATAGAATTAAATTGATTTAATACATTAAGGAAAAATAATGAGCGTGCATTTAAACCAAGTTATCAAGTCACCCAAGCCATTTATCACTATAACAAAAGGTTGTAGTAAATTTAGCCATAAAATCAAAGAAGCTTTAAATATCAATAGTAAAAAAATAGAACTTAAATTTGAGGGTAATACGATTACGTTAAATGAAAGTAAAATAGTGAGAAAACTGAAATCTCAAATTGAAACGGCTGATAAATTAGAAAAATTTAAAATAAGCGAAAAGAAAATTCAAATCGGCAGCACTATCAATAGAGCTATTGATGAAACAAGGGAAGAATTATCGGATAAACTAAATAAAACAAAAGTCTCTCTTACCTCTAGCGATAAAAAAGAAATTTTTCATCGTGTTGCGAAAAAATGTGGCATTTCTGAGTCTGATATTGATACAAATGCATCTCAGCAATTTATTAAGCACCTTCTTTCTCAGCAAAAACAGATACAAAAAGTAATTACACATGATTTATTCCTTAACAAAGAACAGCCGAATGGAGATAACGCGGCTGTAACAAAATATGTAATTGGTACACTCAATGCCAGAGTTCAGGAAATTTTTTTCCCGGATATTAATTTTAAGAAAATCAAAGATTGCGCAGAATCTGAAACTAAGGAATTACTAGAAAATAAACTCAACCAAGCAAATAATGAGATTGTTACTTTATACTTTTCAATCGAAAAAAAACGATGATTTAGTTGGAGATAGGGAGAGCAGTCCTTGCCCTCCCTTTTTCTTATTTAACAACCTATTATAGCCAGGTCCCAAAACGTTTAATATAAAACTGCTTCATCAATTGAGCAACAACACAATAGCTCACCAATGTTAATACTAACCATGGGAAATACTCTATTGGTAATGGTTGTAACCCGATCATTTCACCAAATGAAGAGAATGGAATATATAAACCTAATGCCATAATTAGCCCTGTTGTTAATAACACAGGTAATGCCGCTGTACTTTGAATAAACGGAATTTTTTGTGTTCTTAGCATATGGACAACTAATGTTTGCGAGAGCAACCCCTCAACAAACCAACCTGACTGGAAAAGCGCTTCATGGGCAACACTATTTGCTTGGAACACATACCACATCAAGGCGAAAGTTGTGATATCAAAAATTGAAGAGGTTGGCCCAATCCAAATCATAAAACGCCCGATATTTTTCGCATCCCATTTACGAGGTCGTTTTAAAAACTCTTTATCCATTTTATCCCAAGGTAATGCTAGTTGGGAAATATCGTACAGTAAATTTTGAACGAGCAAGTGAATGGCTAGCATAGGAAGGAATGGAATAAATGCACTGGCAATTAATACCGAAAATACATTACCAAAGTTTGAACTTGCAGTCATATTTAAATATTTAATAATATTACCAAAAGTCTCTCTTCCTTTAATAACCCCCTGCTCTAACACCATTAAATCTTTTTCTAGCAAAATAATATCTGCTGATTCCTTGGCGATATCTGTTCCAGTATCAACAGAAATCCCCACATCGGCATCTCGTAAAGCAGGCGCGTCATTGATCCCATCACCCAAGAAACCGACAGTATGACCGTTCGCTTGTAACCTTTTTAAAATACGCGATTTTTGTAATGGCGTTAATTTACAAAAAACAGAAACTTGCTCTACTTTTTGACTTAATTCTTCATCAGATAATGCTTCAACTTCTAAACCTGACATGATTTCACTAATATTTAGCCCTACATCATGACAAATTTTTTCGGTAATAATGGCATTATCACCCGTCAGAACTTTAACAGTAACCCCATTTTCACGCAGTGCAGCAATTGCAGAAATAGCGCTTTCCTTTGCTGGGTCAAGGAATGTTAAAATACCTTGTAACTCCAACTGTTGCTCCGCTTGTGCAGATAAGGGCAAACTAGCTTCCGCATCATTTAACTGACGAGTCGCAAGTAACAACACACGAAAACCTTGCCTGTTATAGTCACTTACTAGCTCAGTTATTTTCGCCCTCGCCTGCTCATCAAGTAAATAAGACTGTCCATCCTGCTGATAATGTTGACATACTGCCAGCATTTCTTCGGCTGCCCCCTTGCATATTAACAAGGCCTCTCCTGAAGGGGTTCTAACCGTCACTGATAATTTACGTCTGATAAAATCAAACGGTAATTCATCAATTTTCTGAAATGCTTTTAGTTTTTCAACTTCACTATTCCCTCTTCCTCGGCGAATTATCGCCTGATCCATCATGTTTTTAGTGCCGCTTTGATGGAAACTATTGAGCCACCCCAATTGCAAAATCTGACTATTTTTCTGCCCATTATTGTCTAAATAGTGTTCTAAAATAATTTTATCTTGCGTTAACGTCCCTGTTTTATCAGTACAAAGTACGTCCATGGCACCAAAGTTTTGAATAGCATTTAACCTTTTGACAATAACTTTGTGCTTTGACATTGCTATTGCGCCTTTAGCTAGATTCGAGCTAACGATCATCGGTAACATTTCTGGCGTTAACCCAACAGCAACTGCTAGTGAAAATAGCGTAGCTTCAAACCAATCTCCTTTTGTAAAGCCATTAATCAGTAGCACGATAGGTACCATGACTAACATAAAACGGATCAGTAACCAACTTACACTATTAACACCACGGTCGAATGACGTTTGCGCCCGACTACCAACAATGGATTTAGCTAATGACCCCAAATATGTGTTTGACCCTGTGGCAACAACAATTCCACGCGCTGTTCCACTGGTTACATTGGTCCCCATCAAACAAATATTGGATATTTCTAATAACTCGTTTTCTGTTGGTGAAACAGGTTCTAAACTTTTAGCAGAAATATCACTTAGAGTGTCATATTTTTCTACCGGTATAGATTCTCCGGTTAAGATAGCTTGGCTTATAAATAAGTCTCTCGATTCAACCAATTTTAAATCTGCAGGAACCATGTCACCGGCAGATAATAAAACAATATCACCGGGTACTAAGCATTTGATCGGCACTTCTTTTCGAGTAGAACGACCTGTTTTATTATCACGTCGAAATACGGTAGCAGTGGTACGTACTAATGATTTCAAGGCTTCAGCAGCTTTATTAGTTCGATACTCCTGCCAAAAACGAAGTAACCCACTCAGCAAAACCATTGTAATAATGATTATTACACCAGTTAAATCAGTCTCATCACCTTGTCGCTCAGGTATAAGATAGTCAGTAAAAAAACTCACTATTGCCAATATAATGAGTACGAATATGAATGGATTTTTAAAAGAAATGAGTAATTGCTTCCAAGCAGGAGGCGCTTTTTCATGAGCAACTTCATTTTCCCCTTCAGTAACAAGGCGGTCCATCGCCTCATTTTCTGTCAGACCTAATAAATTCGTTTGATATTCATTAAGTACTTGCTCAATATTTTTACTGGCCTGTTCGCCAACAATAAATTTTTGGCGAACAGGAGCAGCTTTAACGCTTTTGCGTTGATGTCTTATTTCAGTCATAGCGTTGTCTCTAATACAACAATTGCCTATTTTTACGCTACCTAACCAAAATAAAAACCTTTTAATTATCCGTTAGATAGCTCCATTTTCTACTCCATGACGGAGGGTGATCGTCCATTTCGGCTCCTATAGTGAGTTAATTTCTAACATCAGGCGGGTAGCTCTGATGCCACTTTCCAATTGATAGCACTGACACTTTGCTCAAGGCTTATTCGGCATACCAATGCTTCGATTTCTTTCTGCTCGGCAGGTGTTGCTAAAAATTCAGCACACACTTCCAGTTGTTCTGGCTTTAAAGTGTCCGCGCTACTCAAAGACCGTAAACGAATATGTAAGCCATTAATGGCTTGCAAGATAAGTGTTCTTACTAGGATTTCATCGGTTTGATGACACATAACGCGAATTTTATAGCGCTGCTCTACATCAAGAGCTTGCTGCTGTGGTTGCTTATTGATCCGCGAAGCCGCTTCCCTTAGTAAAATATTGGCACATAAAATTAACAATGTGGCCATCAAGGCGAGTGAGTACTGGCCTAATCCACACAACACGCCGATCCCTGCTGAGCACCAAAGAGTTGCTGCGGTATTTAAGCCACGAATATTCATACCTTCACGCATAATGACGCCTGCGCCCAGAAAACCAATTCCTGAGACAACTTGCGCCGCGATACGGCCCGGGCTATCTGGTGATGTTGTCACCGAACTTAAAATAAATACCGCAGCACCTGTAGCCACTAAAGCATTGGTTCTAAGGCCAGCCATTCGTTGACGCCATTGGCGTTCAGCACCGATTAATGCGCCAAAGCACATTGCAGAAAGCAGATTTAAAATATCAGGAGAAAAAAGCATAGTAGCTCCTCCAAAAACAGCTTGGATAATGAGACTTACATGCTTAATAAAAAGCACATAGCCATATTTTGAGTAAATAAATTACCCTAAAAATTATTGGCTATTGCCTGGAGGGAATAGAGAGTAAATATATACCAACATGATACACACTCAACATAGCAGTAATACACTGACTAAACTAAATAGCAGAGAGTACTTTATTTATAATATAAGGGTGTGTGTGAAGAAAAATATCAGACACCGCCCGCCTTAGTGGCAAGCAGCGAAAAGAAAAGACGATTACTGGCTTGCCGTTAAATTAAGTTTTTATTCCAACTCTGACTGTCCAAGTAATAATCTCCTAAGTAAAAGATGGGTGGAGTATAGGTGGGGAAATTTATGATGTAAAGAACAAAGTGTTAATTTATTTTAAATAAAGTAAAACTCTACCCTTCAATTGGGACAACAAAAGTCCCTTCATCACCATCTTTTTCATTAAAAAACCAAATACCTTCTGGGTAGTCCGGCAATGAAACTAAATACATGACGCCTTCATTGAAAGGTTCAATGAGTAAAATTTTACCTTCTCGGCGCTCTTGCCCATCGGTTTTTACATAAACACGGTCATTAATATTCATAACACTTAGTTTCCAATGAAATGATGTTAATCATAAATGTAATAAAAACGAAAAAGCCCGTCATTAGAAATGACGGGCTTTAGAAAATCAGTTAAGCAATAAGCTTAGATTGCAGTTACGTTAGCAGCTGCTGGGCCTTTTGCACCGTTTTCAATGGTGAATTCAACTTGCTGGCCTTCAGCCAGAGTTTTGAAACCAGCGCCCTGAATGGCAGAGAAGTGGACGAAAACGTCTTTGCTACCATCAGCAGGAGTGATGAAACCGAAGCCTTTAGACTCGTTGAACCACTTAACTTGACCTTTCATTTTGTCGGACATTTGACTTTTCCTATATAACATCAAAAAAACTTGCCTTTTTGGCATATACGGGCCAGAGTCAACTATTTAATCAGGAAAACACCAAGATGAAGCGTCACGGTCAAAGGCTATCTGTGATAACTTTCTTCTTTAGAACACACTAACTTAGTAATCATACATCAAATAGGACTGCTAAACAGGCCGATACTCATTAACTCATGACTTAAAGATAATAGCAACTATTTTATATGTTCAAACGCTAAAATTGTGCATTTTTTTCGAGTTCGTCACTTTTACAGGCTATAATGTTAATAAAAACACTGCATTTGGTTGATAGTTTACAAAAAAAATTTAATAAAAAGAGCCCCGTTTTATAAAAAGACAATCAAGAAATGCCCACCACAATGACAATCCCAGTAAATATTTTTCTTAACTGATATATAACAATCGAATCTGCTCGTGATACTCTCCTAGTATAGATATCTGACAGAGAGTTATCACATGGATATTATCAAACAAATACTCATTGAAGATTTAGATGCCATCAATAAACGCGAAAAACGTGATGGTAAGCCTTACTTTAATAGCCAGTTCCTTGGTAATCACCCTTACTTATGTATCGGTATGGTCGCCGCTTATATCCCTCTTGCTATTATTCTTTGGTACGCGCCATATTTTGGCCCTTATTGGACACTCGGTATTACTGTCTTATTTTTAGTTTTAGCCAGTGTTTTACTTTTTGATATTAAACCCGTTTATCACTTTGAAGATATCGGCGTATTAGATTTACGTGTTTGCTATAACGGTGAGTGGTTTGTCACTGAGCCAGTTTCAGATAACGCAGTGCGTAAAATACTTGATTCGAAAGAGGTTAGCCAAGCTATTAAGCAAGAAATATCACGTTTAATTGCCTTGAAAGGGGAAATTTCATTTTATGATATTTATCATGTCGTTTTCCCTGAAGTTTCTACGCCATTACAAGGTAAATTAGCAACACAAAATTAATGCATTATCAATTAGCTAGCGTAAAAGTTAGCCATAATGAACAGTGAGTGAGCAATTAGATTTTTTTTGTGCTTTTACCGTTGACAGCCTGAGTCGATCTCGTTAATATTCGCCTCGTTCTCAGGAACAAGCAATTCCTCCATAGTTCAGTCGGTAGAACGGCGGACTGTTAATCCGTATGTCGCTGGTTCAAGTCCAGCTGGAGGAGCCAAATTTAAGAAGCCCGCCTAGTGCGGGCTTTTTGTTATCCATACCTATCCTCTCTTTTTTATTTCATATCATTGTTGATGCAAATTATTGGTTCAACGAATAACTTCACTTTCGTTGTACTTATAGCTTATCAGCACTATCGGCAAAAAAATGGTTCGCCTTTTTATTCCTTTCTGTTATCTATGACTATCTTAACTTCCTGAATTTTGATACATATTGGGGTAGATAACCATCAAATTGCTTACTTAACACGCAGTTAATCATTTTTTTTATTTTTATGCTTTACAACTGAGTATAGGATGGGTAATATGCGCCTCGTTCTCAGGAACAAAGCAATTCCTCCATAGTTCAGTCGGTAGAACGGCGGACTGTTAATCCGTATGTCGCTGGTTCAAGTCCAGCTGGAGGAGCCAAATTTAAGAAGCCCGCCTAGTGCGGGCTTTTTGCTATCTATTCCTACTGAGTACCCACCACACACAAACTGGTTATATACCGTAAAGCCCCCATTATAAATTCCCCCGTATATTTTCACTCACTCTTTTTCAAGGAAAATTTGTTTTATCGCTTGTCGTAACCATTGATGTGCAAGGTCTCTATCTAAACGCAGATGCCAAACTTGGACAATAAATAGCGCTCTCAAAGCAAAAAGCGTATTAGCTGGCTTAATACTTCTGTTACCCGCGGTTTGCTAAATGGCGTTCGACAACCCGTGTTAGTTATCCCTCTTTAACGCTTCTAGGTCTTTTGACGACCAAATCGTGTTTACAAACTCAGTGATTAGCCACAAGTTAGTCACTGAAATAACAACCTAAAATTTAGCCACGAACAGATGATAGAGGTTTACCTTTTGACTCATTTACCTATCAGCATGAACCTCAATTCACTGTCACCAAATCATTTTCGATCAAACTTCCCTCAGTTCGCACAGATAACAGCCAAACGAACTTTTTTTTCGATATTCTCCTTTGACAATCCAGTAAGAGAAAGCTAATATCCTCTGCGTACCAAGGAGTTCCTCCATAGTTCAGTCGGTAGAACGGCGGACTGTTAATCCGTATGTCGCTGGTTCAAGTCCAGCTGGAGGAGCCAATCATTTAGAAAAGCCTGCTTAATCATTAAGCAGGCTTTTTGCTTTTGGTACATTAATCTCCCCCTCATCTATCTATGACATTAACCTTAATTGTGATTTCTCATAGCTATTTTTTGACTTTCCCTTTATCATTCTATCCCGGCTTGAGCACCCGCTCATCACCCCTCTCTACCCTTATGGAGCCGGTTTAATGACAACTGTAACTACCCTAACAATCCGCCGCCCTGATGATTGGCATGTTCATTTTCGCGATGATGATATGTTAAAAACGGTCGTTCCCTATACGAGTGAATTTTTTGGCCGTGCCATTGTCATGCCTAATCTTGTCCCCCCAGTGACGACAATTGAAGCGGCAAAAGCTTATCGTGAACGTATTATTCAAGCCGTTCCAGAAGGTCACCAATTTACCCCCTTGATGACATGTTACCTCACTGATAGCACTGACCCTGTTGAGCTGATTAAAGGCTTCCATGAAGGGGTATTTACGGCTTGTAAATTGTATCCTGCCAATGCGACAACTAATTCCAGCCATGGTGTCTCAGATATCAAAAAGATTTATCCCGTACTAGCGGCTATGGAACAAGCAGGTATGCCCTTGCTAATTCATGGGGAAGTAACCGCTAGCCATATTGATATTTTTGACCGTGAAGCGCTGTTTATAGATCACGTTATGCTACCTTTGCGCGCGCAGTTTCCACAATTAAAGGTTGTGTTTGAGCATATCACGACCAAAGAAGCTGCCCAATACGTCCAAGAAGCAAATGAATATACCGCAGCCACATTGACACCACAGCATTTAATGTTTAACCGTAATCACATGTTAGTCGGTGGTGTCAGGCCACATTTATTCTGCTTACCTATTTTAAAACGTAACGTTCACCAAGAAGCACTACGCTCAGCGGTAGCATCAGGCTGTGACCGTTTTTTCCTAGGTACCGATACGGCTCCACATGTGCAATCACGTAAAGAATCATCTTGTGGGTGTGCTGGCGTGTTTAATGCGCCAACTGCATTAGCCGCTTATGCCACTGTTTTTGAAGAGCTTGGTGCTCTAGCACACTTCGAAGCATTCTGTTCACTCAATGGCCCTAAGTTTTATAATTTACCTGTTAACGACGGGTTTATTACATTAACTAAAGAGCCCAATATTACTTGTGAATCAATTGATTGTTGTAATGACAAGCTGATCCCTTTCTTAGCAGGTGAGGACTCTCAGTGGACAATCGCACTTTCTAAATAATTAGCACTTATAGGAAGCTATTTGGGCTTCCTATATTACTTTTTATAGTCATACTCACCATTTTTGTGCATTTCCTGCCATTTATACAAAAAAAATTTTTAATTGCTTCCTTATTAGCGAAATCTCCTTATACTAAAAGTGGCTTCATTTCGAGAACATTGCTCTTAGTCAGTTATAGATATTTACTATTTATCACGCTGTTTGATTAGGAGGTTTCATGAATAGAAAAGATGATGTTATTCAAACTCACCCAGTTGTTGGCTGGGACATCAGCACAGTAGATTCCTACGATGCGATGATGTTGCGTTTGCACTACCTCCCTGAACAAGATAAAAACTCAGGAGATGCCATTGTGGATAAAACTATGTGGCTAACGACTGATGTTGCTAAGCAATTGATTAATATACTTCAAGCTGGCGTAGATAAGATAGAGTCAGGCGAATATATCGAACTTAATCTTAAAACACACTAGGGAAATGAATGGATATTTAAGAATTTAATGTCCATTTTATTTTATATAATATTCACCAAACAAGTAGTTATATATTTATATATAACTACTTGTACCTTTTTAACTAAATAACAATTGTAAATAAAAACACTATTTACTATTTTTATTAATCCTCGGTTGACTTCACTAGCAATTCCCATTTATTGTAAGACTCTTTTCGAACAAGGATGTTCCCGATGCGAATATTAGTTATTGATGAATGTTATTACACTAGACTTGGCATTACTGAATATTTATCTAAAAATGAAAAATTAGAATTTATTAGTACAGGTTGTATTGAGGAAGCTATCAGGTTTATAAATGAATTCACGCCAAGTATTGTATTGGCTAATTTAACTTATTATTGTCATTACTCTAATTACTGTCCAGTATTACAAGATCTATTAAATAGAAAAAATAATATTAGGTTTTATATTTATATAAACGCCCCTTACCCACAAACAACCAACCCATTGTTATTAAAGGATAACTATTTCATTCTATCCAAAAATATTATTACCCAAACCCTTGATAAAGTGATTCGAGAACACGAACAAATAGAACATATCACGAAGCTCGCTAATAATATAGATTCATCCATCTTCACTGCAAAAGAACAAAACATTATTAATAACTGGATGAATGAAACACCTAATCATATTATCTCAAGGAAACTAGGGATTAGTAATAGCACGGTTTATTCACAGAAAAGACATATCACTTCGAAAGTATTTGTAAAAAACAGAATTGAATTATTTTTTATCTATAATGTATTTAAATATTTATATTAAGAGAGAGCCCTAATTAAAGGGCTTTCTTATTATCGTTATTCTTTATTTAATAAGCCATCTGATAAACGATGACGCGATTTATTAAAAATCTTATTGCTGACTTCACGGCCTGCACGGCGAGCACGTTGTTCTTGCTCTGGGAGTTTCATTTCCTCAGTACAAGAAACACTACAGCAACCCTCGTATTTTTCTGCACAGCTAGGGCATTGGATAAACAACAAGTGGCAGCCATCATTACTGCAATTAGTATGAGTATCACATGGTGCACCACATTGGTGGCATTGGGCTAAGGTATCATCCGTAATGCGCTCTCCCATACGGTTGTCGAACACAAAGTTTTTCCCTTTAAAACGTAATGGTAAACCTTGTTCCTTTGCTTTACGTGCATACTCAATAACGCCACCTTCAACATGGTATACATTTTTAAAGCCATTATGCAGCATATATGCACTGGCTTTTTCACAGCGAATCCCCCCAGTGCAATACATGACAACATTTTTATCTTTTTGCTCTTGCAGCATTTCCACTGCCATCGGCAGTTGTTCCCTAAAAGTATCTGATGGAATTTCAATTGCATTATCAAAACGACCCACTTCATATTCGTAATGATTACGCATATCAACGAATACCGTGTTTGGATCGTCAATCATTTCATTCACTTCGTGAGCTTTCAGATATTGCCCTGTATTCGCTGGGTTAAAGGTTTCATCTTCGATGCCATCTGCCACCACGCGATCACGTACTTTCATGCGTAACACCCAGAAAGACTTACCGTCATCGTCAATCGCAATATTTAAACGCAGGTTATTTAGTGCGGTATCAGTGGAATATATCAGTTCGCGCAAAGCATCAACATTAGATTCAGGCACACTGATTTGTGCATTCACCCCTTCTTTCGCAATGTAGACACGCCCAAAAACACTCAGCGCTGTAAACTGTTGATACCATTCATTGCGAAACGCCACTGGGTCTTGAATATTAAAATATTTATAAAAAGAAATTGTGGTACGTGGCTCTGTTTCCGCCAACATGCGTTCTTTTAATATTTTATTTGAAATTTGGTTATGTAACACTGGCATGGTGTTCTTAATCCTATTTAACTCGTTGATAATTTTCTATTTATTCAGATTTCAGCTCATTGCTTGAGGCTTTTTAATCTTGGTGGATATTATCGCTGTTATTATGTTAATAAAAAACCCTTTATTTGCAGGGGTATTGTAAATAAAACATCAACAAAAAGTTTTTAATGCCCGCCTACCATTCGTTATGTTATAACATATTTATATTTGGCTAATTAGATTATCTTTATGAGACGTTTTTTTCCTTTATATCTATTAATACTGGCTATCTTTGCGCCACACGTTGCAGCGCATCCTCATAGTTTTATTGAGATGCAAATGTCCCTTGAAACCAAACAAAACAAATACTCAGGTATAAGCTATGTTTGGAAGATGGACCCGATGACATCGGCAGATATTGCCTATGAATTGAAAGGGGTTAAACCCGATGACCCACGCTGGAAACAACAAGAAGCCATTATTATGGCTAATATTTTAATGCAAAATTATTTCACTGATTTTTATTATCAAGACAAAAAGGTTAACTTTAAGCGTATCCCTGACAGCTACCATTTAGAAAAAGAGGGGTTTTCATTAGTATTTTTCTTTACAGCTTCATTTATGCAGCCACTACCTATTGCAGATTCACATATCAAAATACAAACTTATGACCCTAGCTTTTATGTCAGTATGACGTATCAAAATAAACAACAAATTACTCTGCCAATTGAATTAGCAGCCAATTGTGATATTGACTTACAAGAAGCCAATATCACTGATTCGATGCGGGCTTACGCATTTTCTTTAGATAAAAGTGATACCCCAGAAGAAGATTTAGCGCTTGGGAAACAGTTTGCACAGCGAGTTGATATTCGATGTCCTTAACCCCCTCATCCTCTGTATACAAAGCAACAAAAACTTTGCTAATCATTGTCTCGTTTAGTTTATTAGCTTTCGCCATTTGGCTAGCGTATCGCTATTGGGGAACATGGTTACAACTGAGTATTGGCTGGCAAAAACAGTTAAACCAAGGTTTATCGGATTTACTACAAGAAACCAGCTCACACCCACTGTATGCTGGAAGTTTGCTAATTGCCGTTAGCTTTTTATACGGTTTTTTACATGCTCTGGGACCTGGCCATGGAAAGCTCATTATCACAACCTATATAGCGACCCAAGGAACTCATTTAAAACAGAGTGTTATCATTAGTTTATTAGCATCGCTCTTACAAGGGGTCGTTGCTATTACGTTAGTTTCTGTCGTGTTAGTGTTATTTCAGCTATCCACCAAACATTTGAATCAGGTCAGCTTATATGCAGAACAATTAAGCTATTTATTTGTCATAATACTTGGCTGTTTTTTATGTATTACTGCTTTACGCCGTTACTGGCAAACACGCCTTTCTAGGGCATTATCACCACTAGTGATAAAAAACCTTAAGCCATTAACACAATCAACCAAGCGAATGATCCAGCCCAACACATTGACACCACACCCCGTATGTCACTGTGGCCATCAGCACGTCATCCAATCTCACCAAATTCAATCTAGTTTTAAAAGTAAAGTGTTGATTATTCTATCAATGGGGGCACGCCCTTGCTCTGGTGCCATTCTCGTATTATTGTTTTCTTATGTGATTGAAGTATACGCATGGGGAGTTATCGCGGCGCTAGCAATGGCGGTTGGTACAGCATTAACCATTTGTTTAATTGCTATTTTTGTTCATTTTATGCGTGATAAAGCTATTCGTTTATCGCGGTTAACAGGAAAACAGCTGTCCCCATATTGGGGAATAGCATTAAAAATTTTTGCCGGTGTTTTCTTTATACTGATGGGGGCTTTGATGCTACAAAGTGTCGGGCTGGAGCAATCTATTTCGCCACTTCTGCGTTAACCCAATAAAAAAGGGAGGGCTCCCCCTCCCAGGCATTTGCCGAAGTTACAGTGTGGTAATCTCACTGTGTTATGCGCAATGTCAACTGCTTAAAACAGATTGCTAATGATGAGACTATGCAGCCCCTCACACACTAGCAACCCTTACTACTTCTTTTAACCAATGAGCTCAATTCGAGCAGGTAAACCTTGACGTACAGAAGCACCCGATACCCAATCTAACCATGTATTGGCGACTTCCCTTGTTGGGTCTGCAAAACCTAAATCGTTTAGATTGATCCCTGAACCATTTGCAGCATTCATTGGCATCGGTTGGTCATCTAAATAATGCTGTTTCGCGCCCATTTCGGTATGACCATAGCCATGTTCAATTGCAAGTACTCCCGGCATCACGCCATCAAGCACACTCACTTGAGCTTCTGCTTGGCCACCCGGTGTGGTAATACGAATCCAATCTCCGTGTTTAACCCCCACTTTTGCGGCATCATCAGGGTGAATAGCAACAAGATTCGTAGGTTTAACATGACGTAAGCGTTCAATTACTGTTGTCGAACTACTCATCACATGGGATTTGAATGACATTAGTTTCAATGGCCATTCTTTTTCTGGGAACACCACATTCACATCGTCACCATTTGCCATACGCGGTGGGTAATATGTAGGGCAACCACTGTAACGTTCACCGGTGATCGCGTGGCGATTAACGGCCACAGTTGGGTTCCAAATTTGTAAGCCTTTTTTCCATTGCGGACCAGTTGCATCGCCATCCCATGCTTTTTCATATGGTGCGAAACGGCCACCTCGCGTAAAGATATAAGCAACACGGCGAACTTCTTCAGGTTTTAGCGTATTGGTGATCGCAGGTAAAATACGTTCTACCCCACTAATTTGGATATCTTCCGAAGCGGCTTCTGGTACTGGTTTTTCACCTAGCCACGCCATATTCGCAGCAACACGTAAATAATAATCTTCCGCTGTATTTAGTGAATGCAGGTTGCCATCCATATCTTCAATCACGTTGTCGCCAAAACCAGGTAACCCCAATTCTTTGGCAACTGCAATACAAAAGCTTTCCATCGATACGGGCTGACCATCTGCCGTTTTGGCGGTGCGTGACTCAACAATCGGCCAACGCGCTGTACTCGCTTTAACTTGAACCCCTGACCAAGGAGCGCTAAAACCCCAACTTTCAAAATTATGGGTATCCGGTACGATATAATCTGCCAGCGCAGTGGTTTCATTCATAAAGGCATCAATACCGATAATCAACGGAAGGTGTTTTGGATCTTTCAGTTTTTCTTCCATCACTTGGCGGATACCCGCGATTCCATACACCGGGTTGGTCATATTGGTGATCCAAGCTTTTAATGCATAAGGATAACCCATTAATGCTGATGCCAGTTGCTCAGTGAGTTGCCCTTTAGCAAACGGATACCAAGGTGCTTTTGCAGGATACGGATTTTCCCCTGCCGCAAGGCGCGCTTTGAACTCATCTGATTTTTCATACACTTCATTACTACGCGATAAAACAACGCCTTTTGGTTTTACTTTGCCTTTGTAGCTGGCAATTTTGTAACGTGGACCATCCATTTCACCGTTGAATTTACCGCCCCCAACGGACACACCACCTTTCAAGTTCAAGTTACCAATCAATGCGTTAAGCATAACGACTGACCATGCAGTGTAAAAGCCATTACCGCCCATCATGCCGCCATGAGAAATAACGGCAGCTTTTCTATCATATGACGTTAATGCTCTACCTAATGATTCAATGGTTTTCACTGGAACATGGCAGCGATCGCTATATTCTTGGAGTGTCATACGATTGGCCGCTTCTTTTAAGCATTGGAAGCTCGATTTTACGGTAACTTCACTGCCATCATGCAATGTCACTTGGCGAGTGACAAACAACTCTGCGGCTGGGACTTCACTGGCAAGTTTCAATTCACCAGACGTATCTTGGACGACATAAGCTTTTTCATCGTCGCCTTCGCCAGTAAGATAAGATGAAATTAATAATTTGCCTGCTAATGGGTGAGCATCATCAGTAATGACTAAATGCGTTGAGTTTGTCCAACTTTTCTCCCCCATCGCTTCCATTGATTTCTCACTAGGCACGCTAAGGTACTTGGCATTATAACGCTCATTTTCAATGATCCAGCGGATCATTCCCATGACTAACGCTGCATCAGTTCCGGGTTGTACTGGCACCCAGTGACCATGGTCATTAGCCAATGTGGTTGTCAGTGGTAGCGCAGGAGAAACCACCACATAGTTAAACGAGTCACGCAGACGTGCTGTCGCTAACTGGCGACCTTGGCGTTTAAATGGGTTACCTGACTGAGCTGGTGAGGTTCCAAGGAATAATGCAAAACGAACGTTATCCCAATCTGGTTTTACGTGCGCATTTTTGTTTAAGTCATCCATTAAAGCACCCGAACCGGCGCGATAAGCAAGACCGCAATAGGAACCGTGGGCACCGAAATTTTTACTGCCAAACGCGTTTTGAGCAAAGCGACGAATAAACCCATCACGCCCGTCATCCCCTGCGTTAGTTACCAGCAGCTGGTTCGCTTTGGGGCCCAATTTTGGCTGTGCTGGGTCAAGTGGCGTTTCAAGGTCACGAATAGCTCTTAAACCATCAACATGGCCTTCACCAAATAAATCACCGCCTTCAACAACTTCTTTAATTAATTGCTCAAAACTGATGCGTTGCCACTTGCCCTCTCCACGTTTACCAACACGTTTCATTGGTTCTAAAATACGCAGTGGGCTAGTTAAACCTTCCATTAAGGTTGCCCCACGCGCACAAGCGGTTGACCGATGTTCTAGCCCTGATTCCCCGCTCATTTTATTAAATGCAGTTTTCAGCGGCATTCCATAAGGAAAATGCTCTTCGTGTGATAATGGGTGATAAGGGTTACCTGCGATACGTAATACTTCATTTTTAGCGGTATCGACACGGGCACGAATACCACATTGTGTCCAACAACCAAAGCATTGGGTCATTGCAACTACTTGTTCCGGGTTTTCTTGCCAGCCTTTAGTCGCCTGACCTTCTGGTCGCAAAGAGTTGCCATTAATGCGGTCAAGAGTGACTTTACCAGAAGTGCCGTTAACTAGCCCATCGACTGCGCGTTTGGCCACATCTCGGTAGCTTGCACCAAATAATGCGATACCACCAACTACCAAACCACCTTTAAGCCATTGACGTCTTGAGAATTTAGCCATGTTGCACTCTCCCCGCAAACCAGCGAACACCTTCACGAACAATAATTGTTAACGCAATCCATAAACCAAATGTTCCTACGATAGCCAATAGTCCATCGGTTCCCAGTGGGAAATGATATGGGTTAGCGATAATGTTATATTTTGGTACAGCTTGAACTTCCATTAGGAAAATCCAACGTAATGTCCAAGCAAAAGCCATCGATACTAATGCTAAAACGGTAATGTAAGGGACAGAGCGAACGGCTTTTACATTACTCGCAGACATTCCGAAAGCCACTAACCACAGTGCACATACCCCCATTAGCATCCACCAACCTGGGCTCGCCATGTCTATTTGTTGGCGTACAGCAATACCCGATGTGGTATCCCCTGAAAGCCATAGCGCAAAACAGACAGCAAATAGTAACAACGTAATCACTTGGAAGCGTGCTAAACGGTTTTGATATTGGGGCTCACGACGAGCACCGAGTCCAATCAATGCAGGCAGAACCTGTAATGCACTCAAGAACATAAGTACTGGCATCCACCAGCTGTTCCAGATTGGGCGAGCCGTTAATACAGATGCCTCACGACCGGTATAAAGTAGCAGGCCAATTGCCGATAATGCGGCAAGCAATGCCACCCAGCGCGTCGCTTTAAAGTGTTTTTTCCAAATCATTTTGACGATTAAAGCAACAAAGTATAAGCCGATAAATGTGGTAAATAAGGGTAATAATACAGAGCCCCACCACATCCAAGACCATAACGTTGGGTGTGCATAAAAATGCCACACTCTTGCGGTTTGGTGTAAATCTGCCGTTAGTGCAAGCGGTGCAGTGATCCCCATTGTGATAGCAATAAATACGGAAATCATTTCTAAGCGGCTGTTTTCACTTTTGTTTTGCCAATGTAAATAACAGGCATACAGCACCGCGCAAGAGGCGATTCCAATAAAGAAAAAGTATTGTACCGCCCAAGGAAGCCAAAAAAATTCTTGTGGCTGAGCCATCATTTCAGAAATATAAGTCACTTGGCCATTCATCAGAATACCTCCTGCCATAACGCGGGCTGCCCTTTACCTTGCAGCGGCTGAACAAACGCATCATCTAAACCGAGATAGAATACTTGCGGTAAGGTGCCACTTTCTGGCTTGAGTACTTTAATTTCTGCTTCATGCTCAGTCAGCATTTTACGAATAGTACTGTTAGGGTCTTTTAAATCACCGATAATGCGAGCCCCACCTACACAAGATTCAACACAAGCAGGTAATAAACCAACTTCTAAACGATGAGCGCAAAACGTACATTTATCTGCAGTTTGGGTTGAATGGTTGATAAAACGCGCATCATATGGGCAGGCTTGTACACAGTAAGCACACCCTACGCAACGTTCATTATCAACGACTACTATGCCGTCTTCCCGTTGGAAAGTTGCTTGAACAGGGCATACGGGTACGCAAGGAGGATTATCGCAGTGGTTACATAAGCGAGGTAGAAGTACATTGGTAAACCCTTCTTCGCCCTTAACCGCAACTTGATATTGGTTAACTGTGGTTCTAAATTGCCCTTGAGGGGTTTGGTTTTCAACAGAGCAGCTGACTGTGCAAGATTGGCAACCAATACAACGACGTAAATCAATCAACATTCCATATCGTTTTTCTGGATTGCCTTCTCTACGCGTAGGAGAAAAATTTAGGCCAGCTTCTGCAATGGGAATTAATGATGCTCCCGCAGTCACAGCCCCAATTTGTTGTAGAAATTTTCGTTTACTCAGATCCATAATAGGCTCCAGTACTGACATTGCTAATGCGAAAATAAAAGTTATTAATCAATATGTTATTTGTATTGCATGTGTTATTGACAATGAATACAGTCTCGTTAAGATAACCACTGAAATTGTTATTTCTCTTTAAAACTACTGTATTATCTTGATAAAACTTGTAATGCCATTGTAAGAAGAGAGGCACCACCGCCCTATTGTGGTTTACCACATACCCGTAGCTAAATTGATCTAACGCAACGAATAAGCCAAATATGTTAAAAAAAACATCTATACCGTTGTATCACATACTATTAATTACGCTGCTTATGTGGTCCTTACCGGCCATTTCTGCACAATGGACTATCGGGGTACTGGCTTTGCGTGGGCCCAGTACCACACAATCCCATTGGCAACCATTAATTGACACACTCAATGATTCTATTCAGGGGGAACGGTTTACTTTATTGCCGTTAAACCTTGATGAAATGAAAGAAGCTATTTCTAACCGCAAAATTGATTTTTTACTGACCAACCCCGCGCAGTTTATTCAATTAGATAATCGCTATCACTTGCGCTGGCTATTATCATTACGTTCTGATGTCGAACCAAATAGCACCACCCGTAATGTGATTGGCAGTTTGATACTGGTACGAAAAGAAAGTGATATTTCTGACGTAAAGCATTTGATTGGTAAAAAAGTCGGTGCCATTTCACCTGATGCCTTTGGTGGTTACTTATTAGGCTATAAGGTATTAAGAGATATGGGGTATGACGCGGCTAAAGACTTTCAAATGCAGTTTTTAGGGTTCCCTGCGGATGCCCTATTATATGCACTACGGGATGACTCATTGTCTGCTGCCATTGTCCCTGTCTGTTTATTAGAAAATATGCACAGTGAAGGGCTAATAGATAAAACCCAGTTTCGTCCGTTAATTCAGCATCCAAGTTCATTATCTTGTTTAACTAGTACCGAGCTATACCCAAACTGGTCTTTCGCCGCATTAAGCGATGTTCCAGACAATTTGGTCGATAAAGTCACTAAAACGTTACTTTCAACGGATAATACCACTATGCGTTGGGGGGCTCCTGCCTCCGTCACTCAAGTCGAAACTTTGCTCCGCGATGTGAATCAACATCCACAACAGCGGCAAATATGGCAAGATATCGTCAGTTGGACCATTCAAAACCAAATTACTATTAGCCTTGTTGCGTTGTTCTTTGTTTTACTAGGCGTAAATCACATTTGGATTGCCTTCTTAGTTAGGCGCCGAAGCCGGCAACTCGAAGTGGCGCACAACCGCTTACGAGAACAAGAAGCCAATTTACAAAAAGCTCAGCGATTAAATATTTTAGGCGAAATGGCATCGGGCTTTGCCCATGAACTGAACCAACCTTTATCTGCCATTCGTCATTATGCGCAAGGGTGTATCTTACGCCTTAGCAAGGAGTCAAATAACCACCCACTCATTAGTGCGTTAACTAAAATCGATGACCAAGCGCAACGTGGTGCAGACATTATTCGCAACTTACGTCTTTGGGCAGGGAAACCGGGTCAAGACCCAGCGGTAACATTAAACCAGCAATCAGTGAGGCAAGCCATTAATCATATCTGGCAACTTTTACGTGTAGATCAGCACTATCCAGATGCAAAATTACTATTACCAGAGACACCTGATGTCACCCTGACTTTGCCCGATACACTGCTTGAACAACTCCTTTCTAATTTAGTGAGCAACAGTTTACAAGCCGGAGCCACAACCCTGAGCTTTGGTTTTCACTTTGCACAAGACCGCTTTCTTCTGGTTTTACAAGATAACGCAGGAGGAATGCCGACCGAACAACTAGAACAAGGGATCATCCCATTTCATACCACTAAAAAAGAAGGTTTGGGGCTAGGGTTGGTGATCTGCCAGCGTTTGATCCAAAGCCAAGGCGGCGATATTCGCATTGAAAATAATATCACTGATGAAGGGTTAAATGGCCTACGAGTGACCTTAATTTTCAACTACTATAATAATTCAATAAATTAAGCATGTTTTGCCACACAATTGATAACATTAACTTTAAGTCTATGTGACAATAGCTTTATTAAGACAATCAACGCTCATCAGCTAATACTTTATTTTGTCCCCCTCTAAACTACGAGGTATAAATTGATGCCAGTTATTCATCTAGTGGATGATGACACCGATGTGACCGATGCTTGCCAATTTTTACTAGAAACCCTTGGCTATAGTGTCACCGTGTGGAATGACAGCGAAACATTTATTCAGAATGCAGCCCTTCATCAAGAAGGAGTGGTTTTGTTGGATATGCGTATGCCTAAACTGGATGGTCGGCAAGTTCATCGGTATCTTAGGGAGCAACAAAGCACGCTAGCGGTCATATTTCTGTCGGGTCATGGCGATATTCCAATGGCAGTGGAACAAGTTAAATTAGGGGCTGTCGATTTCCTGCAAAAACCGATAGATAGCCAACTACTGGCGAAAACCCTTGACCAAGCGCGGGCGCAAACAACAAAGGCAACTGAACGTTATTTATTAAAACAACGTTATGAGACGCTCACTCCCCGCGAGAAAGACATTTGCCACTACGTTTTGCAAGGTTTGATTAACCGTGAAATTGCCGAGGCAGCCTGCGTTTCTGTACGAACCGTTGAGGTTCATCGTTCGCGAGTAATGGAAAAAATGGCGGTACGTAACTTAGCTGAGTTAATGAGTACCATGCAGGCGGTTAACGCTTTAAACGAATAATTTGATATAATTTAACCTAGTCTTTTTATTCATTAACCATGACTAACTAAAATATTCGGATACTCATGATATTAGCCCCAAAATTTCAAAAACGTTTTCTTCACCCTCGTTACTGGTTAACATGGGTGGGTATTGGCATCTTATATCTGCTTGTTTTATTGCCTTATCCCGTTATTTATTGGCTGGGAACTCGTTTAGGTCTACTGTCGATGCGCTTTTTAAAGAAACGGGTTCAAGTTGCTGATCGCAATCTTGAGCTATGCTTTCCAGATATGAGCTTAAAAGAAAGGCAGCTCTGTATCGACAAAAATTTTGAATCAGTTGGTATGGGGCTTTTTGAAACCGGTATGGCATGGTTTTGGCCTGATTGGCGAGTCCAGCGTTGGGTTAAAGTTATTGGGGCTGAAAATGCAGCCGCAGCACGAGAAACAGGCCGAGGGATTATCGCCCTTGGTGTGCACTTCCTAACTCTTGAGATTGGTGCCCGGGCTTTTGGAATGCTAAACCCAGGGATCGGTGTGTATCGGGCTAATGACAATGATTTACTCGATTGGCTGCAAACTCGTGGCCGCTTGCGTTCTAACAAATACATGCTTGACCGCAAAGATATGAAAGGAATGGTGCGTGACTTAAAAAATGGGGAAATTCTCTGGTATGCCCCTGATCACGATTATGGCCCACGTAACAGTACTTTTGCACCATTATTTGCCGTAAAAAATGCCGCGACCACCAATGGTTCACAAATTATTTTGCGTCTTGCATCACCTTTAGTGGTGCCTTTTACGCCAAAGCGTTTACCGAATGCAAAAGGCTACGAATTAATCATCCAGCCAGCTATAGATAACTTCCCTATTGAAGATAACCTTGCGACGGCAACAAAAATGAATCAAATCATTGAAAAAGAAATCCTTAGAGCGCCTGAGCAATATATGTGGCTACACCGCCGTTTCAAGACGCGTCCCGAAGGAGAATCTTCTTTGTATGGGGATTTAGATAAAATACACCATTAACTTTTAGCTGTAGTTCATTACCTTAATTCATTCTTTCTCCTGAATAATTTGACCTACAGCTAGGTGACACTTTGAAGCCCCTTTAAAATTTCGTCGTATAAGGGGCAACTAAGTGAAGCCAGCAATACTGAAGGACAATGTATGACAGGAAAAACAGGCTATTGGAAACGAAATCTCTACGTTGTGTGGTTCGGGTGTTTTTTAACCGGTGCCGCCTTTAGCTTGATTATGCCTTTTCTCCCCCTTTACATCGAGCAACTCGGTGTCAAAGACCATGCTTCGTTGAACTTATGGACCGGCGCAGTTTTCAGTATTACCTTCTTATTTTCAGCCATTGCGGCACCATTTTGGGGGCGCTTGTCCGACCGTAAAGGGCGTAAATTAATGTTATTACGTTCTGCCTTAGGTATGGCTATCGTGATGGTATTAATTGGCTTTGCGCAAAATATCTGGCAACTACTGGCTTTAAGGGCATTACTGGGCCTGCTAGGTGGGTTTGTCCCCAATGCCAACGCACTGATCGCCACTCAAGTCCCAGTGAAAAAAAGTGGTTGGGCAATGGGGGTTCTCGCGACAGGTGCGGTCAGTGGGGCTCTGATTGGCCCACTGATTGGTGGCTTACTTGCTGACCAATATGGCCTACGCCCAGTATTTTTTATCACCGCCACCGTCTTATTCATTTGCTTTTTTGTCACTCTTTTCTATGTACGGGAACGTTTCACCCCTGTTTCACGTAAAGACGCACTGTCAGGTAAACAAGTTTTTGCTTCATTACGTAATAAAAACCTAGTGATTAGCTTGTTTTTCACCACCATGATTATCCAAGCCGCTATGGGGTCAATAAACCCTGTTATCACCCTCTATGTCCGTGACCTATCCCATTCTTTAGAAAACCTCGCGTTTGTCAGTGGGGTTATTGCCTCTATACCTGGCGTAGCAGCTTTAATTAGCGCTCCGATGCTAGGTAAGCTTAGTGACCGAATAGGCCCTGAAAAAGTTTTACTTGCGGCACTAGGTACCTCTATCTTCATTCTATTTCCTATGGGCCTTGTTGGGAGTTATTGGGAATTAGGCTTTCTGCGATTTATGCTCGGAGCCTTAAATGCGGCGCTCTTACCCGCAGTGCAAACCTTGATTATTTATAACATTTCTCACCAAGTTACCGGGCGAATTTTCAGCTATAACCAAGCACTGCGCGATGTCGGCAATGTGACAGGGCCTTTATTGGGGTCATTTGTTGCAGCAAGTTATGGTTTTAGGGCGGTATTTTTCTTCACATCCGCTTTGGTTCTCGTCAACTTAATCTATTCATGGTTAGTCATCAGGCGCCAGTCCGATGACTTACGCGCATCACCTTCAGACCCATAACTAACAAGCTATTTATTGCACAAAAACCCGATGATTTCTAAGCTTTACTGACTTACCGAGTGAAAATCTAACCAGAAATAATATAACCAATTGTTTTTAAACAACTTAATCGATTCAAAAATCTTTCTTTTATTGTCAACAAAAATCCTGTATCTTCCCCTACCTTATCGTGAAAAATGAGAGTTATATCGAATTTTCACCTTAAAATATGGCCTTTTACTATAAATTCATTCTGTATATAGGCGATTCTATAATAATGTATGTTAAAAATATGTTTCCGAACTGAAAGTTAACATATCAATAATAATTGACACTCAAGCGCTCGGCTTGGTGTTTTAAATCATGCACAACCTCTCAAGAGATAATTTATGGGAGTTCACAGATGAATAATTCTGCGACTAAAACAAAAACTTTTTTTGGGCATCCATACCCATTGAGTTCGCTTTTCCTCACAGAAATGTGGGAACGTTTTTCTTTTTATGGTGTTCGTCCGTTACTTATCCTGTTTATGAGTGCGGCATTATTACAAGGCGGAATGGAATTACCCATTGAACAAGCTTCCGCTATCGTCGGGATTTTTGCTGGCGGTGTATACATCACGTCATTACCCGGTGGCTGGTTAGCTGATAACTGGCTAGGGCAACGTCGTGCGGTATGGTATGGCTCATTAATTATTGCATTTGGGCACTTATCCATCGCAATGTCCGCCTTTTTAACCAATACTTTCTTTTTCGTAGGCTTATTACTGATTGTCTTGGGAACCGGGTTATTTAAAACCTGTATTACCGTTATGGTCGGTACCTTATATAAGAAAGAAGATACACGCCGTGATGGCGGTTTCTCTCTATTTTATATGGGGATTAACATGGGTTCATTCATAGCCCCATTAATCATAGGCCCATTACATGAAAAGTATGGCTGGCACATAGGTTTTGGCCTTGGTGGCGTAGGTATGTTAATTGCTTTGCTTATCTTCCGCTTCTACGCTATTCCACAAATGCGCCGTTATGATAAAGAAGTCGGCCTCGATTCCACATGGAACCGCCCTACTGTTCAACGCAAAAATGTCGGTAAGTGGGTTACATTATCGATGGTGCTGTTGGCTATTCTTGTCGTATTAATCAACAACGGAACGATCCCATTTAATGCTTCAATGATAGCCAAAAGCTCGGCTTATGTAATTTCCGCTTGTGTGGGTCTCTATTTCTTATTTATGTTTTTCTTTGGGGGCTTAAACAGCAGCGAACGTTCTCGCCTAATTGCCTGTTTAATTTTACTGGTCGCAGCGGCCTTCTTCTGGTCAGCATTTGAGCAAAAACCAACCTCTTTTAATATTTTTGCTCGTGACTATACTGACCGCCAAATGGGCAGTTTCGAAATTCCTACTATTTGGTTCCAATCAATTAACGCGTTATTTATCATTCTGTTAGCACCGGTATTTAGTTGGTTTTGGCCTTCGTTAGCTAAACGCAACATGAACCCAAGCAGCATGACTAAATTTGTGATTGGTATTTTATTTGCTGCTGCTGGCTTTGCTATCATGATGGTAGCCGCAAACCAAGTTCTCGCCACTCAAAGCGGTGTATCCCCATTTTGGTTAGTAGCGAGCATTTTACTGCTTACATTGGGTGAATTATGCTTAAGCCCTATTGGGCTTGCGACAATGACACTATTAGCGCCACAAAAAATGCGTGGGCAAGTCATGGGCTTATGGTTCTGTGCTAGTGCATTAGGTAACCTTGCTGCTGGTATCATGGGCGGTAATATCCGCAAAGACCAATTAGATTCTATGCCTGAGTTATTCTCTCATGTTTCTATTGCGCTGGTGATCTGTGCCATTGTTTTAGCTGCACTGATTATCCCTGTCAGAAAAATGTTGAAAAATGCCGATAAAAACGAAGCTAATGCTTAATCACAAGTATTAATCACCAAATCCCGTTAGCTAACAGAGCTAACGGGTTTCTCACGTTATAATACCATTCACCATAATTAGCTTATTATTTTTTAATAAAATAGACGCTATACTGCCCTTCTTTCATCCTCTTTTCGCCCATTAGGGAAGCCTAAAATGAGCCTTTCATTGCCAATTTATTATGTTGATGCCTTTACTGATACGCTTTTTCACGGTAACCCCGCCGCTATTGTTTTACTTGATGACTGGTTACCGGATGAAAAGTTAATTGCAATTGCAGCCGAAATTAATTTATCAGAAACCGCTTTTTTAGTCGGGCACCATATCCGCTGGTTTACACCAAAAGTTGAAGTTAAATTATGTGGTCATGCAACATTGGCCGCCGCTTTTGTACTTAACGAGGTATTAAAACAAAATAATAACCCTCTCACATTGACGTCTCTTTCAGGGGAATTAACTATCACACCAAGCTCTCGAGGATTTACCCTCGATTTCCCAGCCCTAAGTTCTATACAAAGTGAACCTACGCAATATCCACAATTAGAAGAGATCCTTGGTGTGGAACTTCAAGAGCTTTGGATAGCAAAAGACCGTTACTTATGTTTCCTTGAAAACGAGGAACAAGTCCAATCCTGCCAACCTAATTTGTTCAAATTATCGCAGCTTCCACTACCTGGATTAGTTATTACAGCTAAAAGTGCTGAACAGGGTTATGACTTCGTTTCTCGTTATTTTGCTCCTGCAAAAGGGGTCAATGAGGACCCAGTAACGGGTACCTCACATTGTGCAATAGCACCATTGTGGGCTAATCGGTTAAATAAATTGCAGTTAGTTGGTAAACAACTTTCAGCGCGAGGTGGTGTTATGCTTTGTGAACTCACGGCTAATCGCGTGAGATTAACAGGTAAAGCCACTTTATTCCTAACAGGAAAAATCCATATTTAACCTATAAATCAACAAATTAAAAATCATTTTATTTTTCCTTTTATCCAGTCAACTCGCCGATAACATCCTCAATGGATGTACAAAGTATCGGCTCCCCACCTCCTTGCAATAAACAATTAAATATTTTTTTAACATTTAATTAATAGTTTTAATTATTCATTAAATTAGTTTACACTTATAATTATTATTAAAAATATAATTACAATTATAAGTATTACTAATTGAAGCATTGATTAATTGTTAAAACTCATTCAATACAAGGAACTCAATAAGATGGCTATTACTAGAAGAAAATTTCTTATCGGTGGTGCAGTTGTTACCGTTGCTGCTGGTGCTGGAATTTTAACTCCAATGTTAACTCGTGAGGGTAGGTTTGTTCCCGGTAAACCAAGATATGGTTTTGTAGAAGGAACAGAAGGCGCGTTACCGCAGCAGGCTGACGTAGTTGTTATTGGTGCTGGAATTCTAGGAATTATGACCGCCATAAACCTTGTTGAGCGCGGTTTAAATGTTGTGGTAGTTGAAAAAGGGAATATCGCTGGGGAGCAGTCTTCACGCTTCTACGGCCAAGTGATTACCTATAAAATGCCTGATGAAACATTCTTACTCCATCACATTGCTAAACAACGTTGGAGAGAAATGAATGCTAAAGTCGGCGCAGATACCAGCTATCGCACACAAGGTCGCGTTGAAGTTCCCCTCGATGAAGAAGACTTAGTTAACGTCAGAGAGTGGATCGACAGTAGAAATAAAAACGTTGGTTCAGATATTCCTTTCAAAACACGTATCATTGAAGGCGCTGAGTTAAATCAACGTTTGAAAGGCGCACAATCAGACTGGAAAATAGCTGGCTTTGAAGAAGACTCTGGTAGCCTAGATGCAGAAATAGCCGCTTTTGTTATGGCTGATTATGCGAAAAAGATTGGGGTTAAAATTTACACCAACTGTGCAGCGCGTGGCTTAGAAACACAAGCTGGGGTCATTTCTGATGTTGTGACTGAAAAAGGGGCAATCAAAACTTCCCGTGTTGTTGTTGCTGGCGGAGTTTGGTCTAGACTATTTATGCAAAATCTAGGTGTTGATGTCCCAACCCTACCTGCATATCAATCACAGCAGTTGATCTCTGGCTCCGCAACGGCTCCTGGTGGTAACGTCGCTTTACCGGGTAATATTTTCTTCCGTGAACAAGCTGATGGCACCTACGCAACGTCACCTCGAGTGATCGTTGCCCCTGTTGTTAAAGATTCTTTCGTGTACGGTTATAAATATATCCCTCTGTTATCTATGCCTGATTTCCCTGTTCATATTTCCTTGAATGAACAATTGATTAATTCATTCACAGAGCCAACAAGCTGGAGATTGGATGAAGTTTCACCATTCGAAAAACACAGAAATATGACTGCATTACCAGACTTACCAGAATTAAATGCTTCATTTGAGAAACTAAAAACTGAATTCCCAGCCTTTAAAGATTCTAAACTTATTGACCAATGGAGTGGTGCAATGGCTATCGCGCCGGATGAGCACCCTATCATTTCTCAAGTCAAAGAGTACCCAGGTCTGGTAATTAATACGGCAACAGGCTGGGGTATGACAGAAAGCCCAGTTTCGTCAGAAATCACAGCCGACCTGTTACTCGGCAAAGAACCTATGTTAGATGTTAAGCCATTTAGCCTGTACAGATTTAGCTAATATTTAATTATCCCCCAAGAAAACCCTTATATTTTTTAAGGGTTTTCTTGTTGCCTATTCTAATTCTATTCACTAACATTCTAGACTTAATTCAAATGGAGTGATTATGAATAAGTTAATATTAGGGATAGCTATTGCACTGGTCAGTACTGTCGCATTTAGTGAAAAAAATTATACGGTTGAACAGCTAGAAAGTCTGATTGCTGCAAATAATAAACCGTCTATATTGGTACCTTCTTTAGATGGTTCAATCGCAAAAGATGACTTTCCTACCTGCAAATCAGGGCTGATAGAGTGGCTCGACGGTGTAAAAACATACCCAGTTACCATCGAAAAAGATATTGATGGCGAATTTTCAGCCACCATTTGGTCTGAATCGAAAGCTTTTCTTGTTTCCTGTGTCAAAAGCGGGGATAAAGCAAAGGCTATTCGTATGAGTGCCGAATATTCAGATAATTAGAGGTTACCCACCTCACAATAATCTTAAAGACATATTAATAAAATAATAGGTCTTTAAGATTTCCTTATTATTTTTCTCATTAACAAAAAAACCGTCACTGGAACGATTCACCTCACATTTACAGATGAATTTATTTGTAATGAGTATTACACTTACCTTTTAACATTATTTATACACTAAGTAACAACTGTAAGGCTGAACCATGAGTTCCATTGCTGATGATGTCATCGCACAAAAAATTGAACAATCAATTTCCCGCGTCTCTAAAGTCGTGTTCCCAACCACCACTAACCACCATAGTACTTTGTTTGGCGGTACTGCACTCGCTTGGATGGATGAAGTTTCCTTTATTACTGCTACGCGTTTTAGTCGTAAACGCCTTGTCACCGTTTCAACAGAAAAAATCAACTTTACCCATCCAATTCCTTCGGGAACCATTGTAGAACTCGTTGGCAAAGTCATTCGAGTTGGTAGAACCAGTCTAACAGTCAATGTCTCTATCTTTTTAGAAGATATGTATTCTGAAGGTCGTGAAGAAGTGATCCATGGCCAGTTTAATTTCGTCGCTATTGATGACAACGGTAAGCCTACCCCACTATTTGGGGAATAACCCTTTAACCTCGTGAAGAAAGGCTTGTTTTTCTTTCGCTAAAAGGCGTAGATGTACCTACTTTTATTTACGCCTTTTTAATACCGCATATGTCACTCATTATGTGTTAATTACTTTCGAATACTTTTAATTATTGTCAGTGTCTATTTTTAAGTTAAAAATAACAGCTTTCTGGCATAATAATCTAAATATGTTTAATAAACTTAACCTCTTTCCCCACTTCTAATATATACAATATATTACTAGCATCTAAGTCAAAACATACTTATTAAGACAATTTAATTATTATTAGTATCTTGTTACAATAAACACATCACGTTACTAAAAGACCTTGTTTTTATACTCTAATAAGTTGTAATTACCATTAGATATTGATATTTTTTAGTTATAGTCGTAGAGTATCCAGAGATATTCATTACCTAAAAAATGCGTATATCCATTGAGTTTAACTTTATTGTATTATTGGTAGTAGCCTAGGTTTTTCTTTAAAAAGATGTTTCGCATTGTTAACTTTCAGCAATAAAAGATACAGATTACCATCGCTTTTTGATAATAAAAATGAACATTACACATATAAGATATAAAATTATGCTTAGAATTCTCTCACTTATTCTTTTATTTACCTTCTCCATAAACCATAGCGTCGCTGCGGTCCCTAAAGAGACAATTAAAAGAATTGAGCAAGAAGCTCAAAAAGGCGATATTAAAGCACAAGTTATGCTTGGCATCGGCTATTACCTTGGTAATGAACTCAAACAAGATTATGGAAAAGCCAAAAAATGGCTAACTATGGCATCAAATAAAGGTAACTCTGACGCACAACTATTTTTGGGCGATATGTATTTAAATGGAAACGGCGTTGAGGAAAACCTTGAAACAGCGATGGATTTATTTGAAAAATCAGCTAATAAAGGTAACGTTGAAGCTCAAAATTATATGGGGCAATTTTACTACCAAGGTATTGGTGTAAAGCAAAACTATATTACCGCCTTTGAATGGTTTAAAAAATCGGCTGATAAAAAGTTCCCACCTGCCCAATACCAAATTGGTAAAATGCTAAACAATGGTGAAGGCACTGAGATAGATGAAAAAGCCGCCGCGGATTATCTAGCACAAGCTTGTAAAGCAGGGTTGAAAGAAGCCTGTAACAAGAAATAATTTATACTGTTCACGAACGCCCTCTGGCTTGGCAAACTCAATACTCAAAATGAGGGTGCCGAGCCTTTTCCTTTTTCTTTTCCCCATAAAAAATGTATTGCGACTACTTGCTCACAACCTTTAACTTTAAAATTCGTTATTATTAATTTATGGATAATCAATATCAAAATATATGATAATGTTCTAAACTTATAATATAAAAGAAAAAAGGAGAATATATGTACAATACAATTTTAGTTCCGATCGATGTAACCGAAGACGCACTCACCAACCTATTAGTACCCCATGTTAATTCGCTACAGAAATTAAATAATGCGACGGTACACTTTCTTGCTGTAACTGCACCAATCTCTAACTATTTACGTTATGGTGGCACCATTTTACCAGGTGATTTTCCAGATGATGCAAAACAAGCTGAGCTTATCCTTGCTGAATTGAAAGAAAAAATTAAATTGTTCTCGGTTCCTGCAGATAAAGTGCATGCAAAAGCGACTATTGGCTCTGTTAAAGATGAAATTATTGCCGTTGCTGAAGATATCAACGCTGATATTATTTTACTCGGCTCACGTCGTCCGAGCATGTCAACCTACTTATTAGGCTCTAATGCCGCATCTGTAGTGCGTTATGCTAAGACAAGCGTATTAGTCGTCCGATAATAAAGACTAATAATATATATATAGCTAGGTCAGCTCATTTTACAAATGAAAAGTTTAGCTTTAATGATTGTTACAAAAAACAATAAAGGCATACACTTTATCAGACTATTTAAGACCTATTTAGGGTACATTAAAGGCTCATAAACATTTTCGTGATTTTTTTCACTCCCTGCTTTTATAGCAGGGATTTTTTTATGTCATTTACTTAGCTTTTATTTAAGCGAAAACGCTTGAAGGGAACCCCATCAAAATCTACGAGTGCCTCTTCAACAAAACCATAGCGCAAAATTGCTGATAATTTCAAGCGAGTTAAAGGTAAGTGGATCGTTACAGAGTCAACATTAAGTGACGTAAATGCTTTATTTATCATGCGCTCCACTAAGCATTTCCCTGCACCCCAGAAATCAGGATGTAACACTAAAGCCAAATCCGCATCACCGGCTTCATTTTGTAAACCACCCCACCCTGCAAATTGCTCATCAATCATGATTGCCCACACACCATAGCCATGTTGACCCCAATGTTGCTCTTTGCCAGCAACCCAATCGCGACAAAATGCCTCATCAAATTGGTTATTACCCAGTGGCATATGTTTTAAAACTAATGGATGGGTATTCAATGCAATGATATCTGCGGTGCAGATTTGACTTAACTTACGAAACTCTATCAACATAGTTACCTAGTTATTACTCATATTATACAGTCAGCGAAAAATTGATTAGCGGTTTTGAACATAATTTAAATATCATATTAAAACAATAGCCCACTCAATAGAATGGGCTATTAGCATAGCAATTAACCCATTATTGCTCTAGTGCCATTGCCATGACTTTTTGGAAGTCTTCCCATGAGCAATATCCATTTTTATCAATAGGGCAACCTTTTAGCTCCAACGTGACATGTTGTGGTGGTGTTTGCAGAGACAAGTAAGCATTATCTCTCAGTTGATCAGCCGTTTGATAAACATATTCTACTTTCATAAAATCTTTATTAGCCTGTTTATCAGTCCAACGCTGAAAGACTAATTTCCCACCAATCGGCGTATGTTCATACTGCTGAGGTAATTGATAAGGTTTAAAATCCATCGCTGACATCAACGACGCAATATTTGAATCGTGGCCGACTAAGAAAATAAATTTTGCAGTTTCGCCCTTATCAACTGACACAAAACCTTTATCAATGTAATTTAATATTGGGTGTGCAACATTCTTAGCAATCAATTTTGGTGTAAACAGCGTCTCTTGATAAGCATTTTTTAATGTGTTTAATTTTTGCCATTTTTCTGGCGAATTGACCATGCCCCAAGCGACTTCATCAGCAGGGAAACCTTCATAATATTGCAGGTCGATAGCATCTACAGCTGAATTGGCCATTTTTAATGGACCGCTAACCCCTGGCTCTTTATTTTCTTCAATAATAAAACTATTTTTCTGGCTATTTAAATTACATAATTTATCCGTTTTACATTTCTGGGAATCTTTAATGTTCAAAACGGTATCAAGCTCTTCATAGCCGGCTTTCAGCGATAAACCATTCAAATAATCATCCATTGCTGAGAGTGCTTTTTGTTTGAACTCTGGGCTTCCGTTGGTAATAATAGGGTTAAATACGGGGTCCATTTTACCAATTTCAGGTTGATGGTGGATATTCACTTTACAACCGGGGAAAGCACCCGCAGCGAAAAATTGGGCTGTCGCTATGGTTCTTTGTAGGCTGTTAGTATAAAGGTAAATATCCTCACTGCTGGTTGGGCATAGCTCATCCGCTAATAATTTGTTTTGGTCTATCCATTCCCGAAAATAATGCCCCATATACACTTCTAAAGCCCCACCTTTGGTGGTGAGATAACCACTATGTGCATCCCAAGCAGGCCATTTTTTATCGGTAATCTCAGTAAGAACGCCTGTGTTAACAATTGGTGTTCGTAAGTTATGGCGACTAAGCACTAAAACTTGGTCTAAAACCATATCAGTTTGGTTGTCTGTATTAGCTAGCGCTGGCGCGATAGGTGTGAATAATGCGGCAGATAAACAGAATGTTAGCAATTTATATTTCATTAAATATACCCCTAAGATCCAATCAAAAAATGAAAAAGTACCCTATAAAAAAGTCAGACGCCCAGACTTCACGCCCAATATTACGACTCATCTAATAATGAATTAGTTAGCTTTTTTTTCTGCGATAAATATCTCAAAAACAACCTTAACCAAAATTAAAAAGGTCATTGACATACCATATTGGATAATTAAGATCACCCCATAAATATAAGGAGTAAATATAATGATAGTCCAAACCGCCACACGTGCACACGATAATGAAATTATTCGTGTTTGGGAGTCATCTGTTAGAGCCACACATCACTTTTTACCCGAAGAAAAAATTGCTGAATTAAAAGTGGCAATTAAAGACATTTACTTACCTAATTTAGCTGTATTTGTCACATTTGATGACCTAGGCAATATGATTGGTTTTCTGGGCTGTGATGAGCATCGTCTCGAAATGCTGTTTATTTCGCCAGAAAACAGAGGCCAAGGTACGGGGAAAAAGCTACTGCAATATGCAATTGACACTCTGGGTATTACAGAGCTAGACGTTAACGAACAAAATCCTCAAGCCATTGGTTTTTATCAGCATATGGGTTTTACACAATATGCTCGTTCTGAATTAGATGGAGAAGGAAACCCATATCCTATTCTACATATGCGCCTTAACCCTGTGGCACAATAACCATGAAAATTATTGAGTTAGAAACCCCTCGCTTACTCCTAAGAATGTGGCAAGAAAAAGATAAACTGCCATTTACACTGATGAACAGCCACCCAGAGGTGATGCGTTATTTCCCTTCAGTGCTAAGCGAGCAGCAAAGTACCGAAATGCTGGCCACAATCATCGATAAGTTTTCCCAACAAGGCGGCTGGGGGTTATGGGCTGTTGAATTGAAGTCTACCAATGAATTCATTGGGTTTATTGGTTTAAACACCCCGGCTAAAACATTGCCTTTTTCTCCCTGCATTGAGATAGGCTGGCGTTTATTACCTGAATTCTGGCATCAAGGCTTGGCAACTGAAGGGGCAAAAGCGGTGATCCAATTAGCTTTCGAACAATTACAGATTGCCGAGCTAGTTGCATTTACTGCGGTACCTAATACACCATCAGAATTGGTAATGAAAAGACTAGGCATGATAAAACAACCAAATAATTTTTATCACCCAGCCTTACCTGATGGCCATTGGCTACAAGAACATGTACTTTACCGCATAACAGCTCACGATTGATTACTGGCAAATATCAACCCATGATGCTTTGACAAGTTCTAACAGACGAGTTGGTGAAATACGTATAGCACTATTCACTGACCCTGCAGCGGGTAGCACTTCGCTATATTGTTGTAGTGAAATATCACAGTAAATAACTAGGTCTCGGGGCAAGCCAAACGGGCAAACACCGCCAACCGGATGGCTTGTCGAGTCTACAACCTCATCCGCTCGTAACATTCTCGCTTTTGCCCCCAATACTTGTTTTACTTTTTGGTTATCAAGCCGCGCTTCCCCTGCACACACGACTAAAACGACCTCATTTTTAAGTTTAAGTGACAGTGTTTTTGCGATTTGGTTTGCTTCAACATTATGTACTATTGCCGCTTGTTGCACTGTTGCTGTTGGGGTGTCAGTTTCTATAATGTCAATATCGGGGGCATGTTGCGCTAAAAATGCCCTAACAGATTGTATACTCATATATTTTCTCGTTATCATTGGTGGCAAGTCACTTTGTCATATGACGATTTTTACCTTACTAAAATTTCGCCATCTTGCAACCTAATGGTTTTACATGAATTTAATTTTAACTATAAATAACATGGTAAAACCAATAAAAAAGCCACCACAATGTATAAACAAAGTGATGGCTTGATGTGACTTAATCTAACAATAAATTACTTTTTGCCTTCAGCTTCAGCTTTGGCTTCTTTCGCCTCAACATCACGATACCAGCGAGGGTGGTGTTTTCTCGCCCAGCGACGGCTAACCTTACCTTCTATCATGCCATTAATTGAGCCTTTCACCCAAAATGCCATATACATATGGATTAGAATCGCGTGGATTAGAATAATAGCGGAAAGTGCGTGGATCAAAATACTCCAACGAACCATCCACATAGGAAATAGATGAGCAAAATAAGGACGCCACATGATAATCCCAGTGATCAGTAGTACGAAAATCATACTCATGATACTCCAGAACATCATTTTTTGCCCCGCATTATACTTACCTACATCCGCCACCTCATGTTCATTACCTTTGAGAACTTCAACAATATTTTTAATCCATGGAAGGTCTTTCTTATCCGGAATATTGTATTTCACAAAACGAACAAACATGAACATCAATACGACGAATATCAGTACACCAAAGAATGGGTGTAAAATTCTTCCCATTTGTGGAGTACCAAAGGTTTCCGTCAACCATTTCAGTGTTGGGAAAAATAAGGCGATACCAGACAAAGCAACCAAAAAGAAGCTGATGACAACAGTCCAGTGACAGGCGCGGTCAATAAACTTTGTCCGCACAATCATTTTGCTTTTTTTACTCATGGTCATCTTTCTCCTCATCATCACTCACTTCTTTGTTCGGTCCAATTCCCACATAGTGGAAAATTAACCCTGCAAAGGTGGCTATAAAGCCCGCAACAGAAAGTGGTTTCAAGACGCTCTGCCACAGATTGATTGGAGTATCAATTTGTGGGTCTTTCGGTAAGTCATGATAAAGTTGCGGTTTATCAGCATGATGAAGAACATAAACAACGTGAGTTCCCCCCACGCCTTCAGGATCGTAAATCCCCGCTTGCGCATATCCTCGATTTTTTAATTTCGTGACACGCTCTTCGCCGTATTCCAGCATTTCCCTCTTCGTACCAAAGCGAATAGCACCTGTTGGGCAAGTTTTCACACAAGCGGGTTCTTGACCGACAGAAACTCTATCAACACATAAAGTACATTTATACACACGATTATCTTTAGGATTTAAGCGTGGTACATTAAAAGGACAACCCGCAATACAATAGCCACAACCAATACAGTGTTCCGATTGGAAATCAACAATCCCATTTGAATACTGAATGATCGCTCCCGCAGATGGGCACGATTTTAGGCAACCCGGGTCTGCACAGTGCATACAACCATCTTTACGGATTAGCCATTCCAGCTTACCGTTTTCGCTTGTTTCACTAAAACGCATCACCGTCCACGATTTTGCACTAAGATCGGTTGGATTATCATAAACCCCAACGCAATGCCCGACTTCATCGCGAATATCATTCCATTCAGAACATGCCACCTGACAAGCTTTACAGCCTATACAGGATGACACATCAATGAGCTTACAAACTTCAAATTTATCGTCACGCGCCTGTGGTGGAGGCGTAATACTATTGGTCGCGGAACGCTTAATAATGTCTTGAGATTGCATGGACATAGTTCCCTCCCTTACGCCTTCTCAATGTTAACTAAAAACGCTTTATACTCAGGTGTTTGAGAGTTAGCGTCCCCCACAGATGGCGTCAACGTATTGGTGATAAAACCTTTTTGCGTAGCCCCTTCAAAACCCCAGTGAATAGGTAACCCAACGGTTTCAATTGGTTTACCGTCCACCATCAGGGTTTGTAATCTCGGCGTTACCACCGCAACGGCTTTGATAAAACCACGTTTACTACTGACTTTGACCTTATCGCCTAACGCAATTCCTTTGGCTTTCGCTAATGTTTCGCTGATTTCAACAAATTGCTCTGGCTGAGCAATCGCATTCAAACGAGCATGCTTAGTCCATGTGTGGAAGTGCTCTGTTAAACGATAAGTGGTGCCGACATAAGGGAAATCTTTGTGGTCGCCAAGACGTTTTTTGTCCTCATCAAAGATCCGTGCCGCAGGGTTAGAAACCACATTCGGGTGTAATGGGTTAGTACCAAGAGGCGTTTCAAAAGGCTCATAGTGCTCAGGGAATGGCCCTTCTGCCATCTTATCGATAGCAAATAAACGCCCTAACCCTTCTGGTTGCATAATGAATGGACCTGTTCCGACTTCTGGTGCAGATGCATTAAAGTCAGGAATATCATTACCGACCCATTTTTTGCCATTCCATTCAATTAGCACACGGTCTTTATTCCACGGCTTACCTTTAGTATCACAAGATGCTCGGTTATAAATAACGCGACGATTCAACGGCCACGCCCATGCCCAACCTAATGTGTTACCAATGCCAGACGGGTCACTATTGTCGCGATTCGCCATCTGGTTGCCTTTTTCAGTCCAACTGCCCGTGTATATCCAGCAAGAAGATGCTGTTGTACCGTCAGCACGTAATAAGGCAAATGAGCTAAGAAGTTCACCTTTTTTCGCTTGTAAATTGCCGTCGGCATCGTACAGATCAGCCAGTGCAACTCCGTTATTTTCTTTTGCCACTTCTTCTGATTCAGGGTGGAATTGCTGTTTATAATTCCATTTCATCTGCATCAGAGGATCTTGGCCTTGACCGCCTTCTTTTTCATACAACTCACGAATTTTGTATAAAATTCCTGTCAAGATTTGGCCATCATTACGCGCTTCACCTGGAGCATCCGCTGCCTGCCAGTGCCATTGCAACCAACGACCAGAGTTCGCGATAGAGCCATCTTCTTCTGCAAAACACGTTGATGGTAGACGGAAAACTTCAGTTTGAATCGAAGCTGTATCGACATCATTCATTTCACCGTGGTTTTGCCAGAAATTAGCAGTTTCAGTGACTAACGGGTCGACAACAATCAAATATTTCAACTTACTGAGGCAGCTAACAACTTTGTTTTTATCTGGGAATGACGCTACAGGGTTAAATCCTTGACAAATATAACCCGTGACCTCATTACGGCTCATCATGTCAAAATACTTCATTACATCATAAGCTTGGTCCCATTTAGGTAACCAATCATAGCCCCATTGGTTGTCAGCTTGTGCAGAATCACCATAGAAAGACTTCATTAAACTGACGAAGAATTTCGGGTAGTTACTCCAAAAGTTAACTTGATTTGGTAAGGTTGCTTTTGGTGTATTAGCAGACAGATAGCTATCAATATTCAGGTGTTTTTCTGAAGGCAACGTCAAATAGCCGGGCAGACTGGTCGATAATAACCCTAGATCAGTTAAACCTTGAATATTTGAGTGGCCACGTAAGGCATTAACACCACCGCCAGCAACCCCCATGTTACCAAGTAGTAACTGGATCATTGCCATGGTACGAATATTTTGCGCACCAACCGTATGCTGTGTCCAACCTAAGGCGTATAAGAAAGTCCCTGCTTTATCTGAAGCACTCGTGGTTGCTAAGATTTCACAGACTTTTAAGAAATCAGCCTTTGATGTACCACAAATTTGCTCAACAATTTCAGGTGTATAGCGTGACACGTGCTTGTGAAGCAGATTCCACACACAACGAGGGTCTTGTAATGTGTCATCGCGTAACGCATGACCATTTTCATCAAATTTGTAGTTCCAGCTGGTTTTATCATAACTACGTGTATCTGCGTTATAGCCACTAAATAGGCCATCATCAAAGTCAAAATCATCTCGAACAATTAATGACGCATTAGTATAGTTTTGAACGTATTCAGCGTTTATTTTGTTATTTTCAATCAGGTACAACAAGACGCCCGATAAGAATGTAATATCGGTACCCGAACGAATCGGAACATAATGGTCTGCCACTGATGCCGTACGCGTAAAACGCGGGTCGATCACAATCAGTGTTGCATTGTTATTATTTTTCGCTTCAATTGCCCAGCGGAACCCAACAGGGTGTGCTTCCGCAGCGTTACCGCCCATTACGACAACAACATCGGCATTTTTGATATCAACCCAGTGGTTGGTCATCGCACCGCGACCAAATGTTGGAGCAAGACTTGCTACCGTTGGTCCGTGTCAGACACGTGCTTGGTTATCAACCGCCAGCATACCTAGCGATCTCGCGAATTTTTGGGTCAACATTCCTGTTTCGTTACTTGCAGCAGATGCACAAAGCATCCCTGTTGATAACCAACGGTTTACGGTTGTTCCCTCAGCGTTTTTCTCAATGAAATTTGCATCGCGGTCATCTTTCATTAAACGGGCAATACGTGTGAAAGCATCATCCCAGCTAATGCGTTGCCATTTATCAGAGCCTGGTGCTCTATATTCAGGATAACGTAAACGATTTTCGCTCTGGATATAGTCAAGCAGGCCAGCCCCTTTAGGGCATAAAGCACCACGGTTTACAGGGTGGTCGGAGTCACCTTCCACATGGAATATCGCGGACTTAGCATTCATGGCACCATCGCCCATGCTATATATTAGTAATCCACAACCGACAGAACAGTAAGTACAAGTGTTACGCGTCTCTTTAGAGCGTAGTAATTTATATTCACGTACATTAGCTATTGCCATTCCAGGCATAAAACCTAACGCAGCTACAGTTGTACCTGCCATCCCGCCAGCGCAGATTTTAAAAAACTTTCTGCGACTAACGTTCATTGCTAACCTCTTTATATTTTTTGTATAAATCGGTGAGAGAATAGCAGCCTAATATGATTAGATATTGCCTAAAATCAATGAAAGTGAAAATAAAAGTTTAATTAATATTAACTGAGTAGTTAAACATCAATTACAAATACTACCAATAGAGTAATTATTGTTAAATTGACTTAGATCAAATGTTACTTTTTGAAATATTTTAGTTAAATACATTTCATTGGCATTTTAAAAAATACAAATAAAAATAGAAGAAAATTAATTCAGGAACTACATCACAGCTGACCAAAAATCAAATTTATTTAATTTCATGAAAAATAAAATATCACCATATAAAACTGGTGGAAAAAACATTGACAAAAATAAGCATGAATCATTTAACATGCTTTAAAATCAATTAATTACAAAAACCCTCAAGCTTAGTCTAGCTTTTTACAAAACTAATATTTAATTGTTCTAATATGAAAAAATAATGATAAAAAATACCGAACATCACCACAGATACTTAAATAATAATAAACAAAAAAATAACCGTCTTATAAATAAGCCACCAGATAAAAATAAAACTCAGTTTTACGACAACCTTATCTGTATTTTTGAAGTAACAGCACTAGGCTATCTATGGTTCTTGCAGGCTTATAGTTTAAATATGGAAAAAGTGAATTCATTGAGAACTCACTTGCGAAATAATAATGACGTTCTTTTGGGATATTACTTTATCTAAATAATAATCTGTTTTTTACTCCCAGCCACTAATAATGATACCAGCGCCAACAAGCACAACGAAAGCCCCAACCCAGTCAGTTACCAAAAGTGCGACCCCATCGACAACTTTTAGCCATACTAACGCTGTGACAATATATATCCCACCGTAAGATGCATAAATTCGGCCACTGGCTTCTGGATGTAATGTCAATAACCAGACAAATAGCATCAAACTTAAAGCTGTAGGGATTAATAGCCAAGGCCCTCCCTGTTTTTTCATCCAGAGATAAGGGAAATAACAGCCTGCAATTTCAGCTAGTGCAGTGATAAAAAACAAACCAATAATTTTTATCGACATAAGACCCCATTCAAAATTAGCGCTACTGATTTCCCTTCTATAATAGCAACTGACTGTATGAAAAAAACACATGCTTTTATGAGGATTTAACTAACATTAATGAGATTCGTCTCGCGATAGGTAATACAAAGAACACCGTTGGAAAGGCAATCATCCAAGAAATCCCCCAAGAGCTAACCCAAGATGGGAAAACTTCCGAAGTAAAACCTAGCGCTCTAACAGTACTAATAAGGGAAACGATCCCACTCATTACAAGGGATAAAAAGAAAGGAACTAGAAAGATCATCGCACGAGCAGGTAATTTGGGAATACCTAATACATAATTACGACTTTGATTTGGCATAAAAAACTCCAAGGTTACTGGCACACATAAGCATATAACTATTCGTGTGACCAAAAGTTATATGCGTTGGTTAACGTAAACGCTTACGAGTCTAATGACCAATCTCCGCTATTTTATAAGCAGCAAAAATTTTGTCAATTAAGCCCATCCCCTAAAAAGCATTTTACCCACTAGACTTGCACCATAGAACCAATTATTATACACCGTATAATTAATCAATGGGGAACAAATATGATTACGGGGCATGTATTTATTGCCACTAGTTTAGATGGCTACATCGCACGTAAAGATGGGCAAATAGATTGGCTTGGGTGCATTGATACTTCTAATGAGGATCATGGCTATGACCAATTTATCAATCAAATAGATGCGATTGTGATGGGAAGCGGCACCTTCGAAACACTAAGTCATATCACACCTTGGGTGTACAATCTTCCGGTTGTCGTACTTTCTTCTACATTAACCAACCAAGCCGTGCCTGAACATTTAGTGGGGAAAGTTCGTTTTAGTGATCAATCCCCTGAAAATGTGATGAAAATGCTGGAATTAGAAGGATGCCAACACGTCTATATCGATGGAGGGCAAGTGGTTCAATCATTTTTAAAAAGGGGTATGATTAGCGACCTAATTATAACTAAACTCCCCATTCTACTTGGGAGCGGGCGCCCATTATTTGGAGACCTCAATCACGATATTTTACTCAACCACTTGCATACACGCAGTTTCCCTTCCGGCTTTGTGCAATCTAAATATGAGGTTTTAAAGTGAAAGATAAAAAGCCTGGCCGCCCGCCAGCTAACCAGCAAACTATCTCTTTAGAGTTGATAGTGACTAAAGCTATTGAAATGTTAGATGATAATAAGGTTGATAACCTATCTATGCGCATGCTGGCCAAAAAGATAAACGTCAACCCGATGGCGCTCTATCATTACTTTTCAGATAAAGATGCCTTAATACAAGCTATTGCCAATAGGCTTTATCAAGATATTCAATTGCCTGACTTGCCTGACCTTTACCAACAAATCGAGTCGCTATTACTGCATTACAGGCAAAAAGTGACCCTTTATCCGCAAATCACCTTAGCTATTTTCAGTTCCCCAAATGCTTTTCCAGAACAAGCCAAAAGGATCACCGAAATACTCACCCAACAATTAATGAAACTTGGTTTATCTCAAATAGAAGCAACGAAATGGGGGCATATCCTAATAGATTATACTCATGGAGAAGCGCTATCAGTATCCCCTAAAAATCAAGCTCCCTCATTCACACCTGAAGCCATCCACACTGCTGAACTTAGTTACAGTGAGACTATTAAAATGTTACTTTTCAAGATAAATAGCAAATAATAGTGCTCCTAGGCAATTTTACTCATCAATTTCACATCTAACAGTTCGACCCTATCTTTTACCTGGCTAATGAACTCGTTAAAGTGCGGTGTATTATTATGCTTATCAACGGCTTTTTGACTCTGCCATACCTCAAAAAAAACAAATGTATTAGAGTTGTCATGAAGCTGATGCAATTCATATTGAAGGCAACCTTCTTCCTGATGGCTCGACTTAACAATTGACTCTGCCGCGGCTCTAACATAAGCAACTTCGTTTTCTTTTGCTATTACCGTTGCAATGATCCTAACTTCAGACATAAAACCACCCTATCATGAATGATAAAGTAATTAATTTATCACATAATTTCATTATTTATTCTTAAAGATAAACAATTACAAATAAAACAAAATTATATTTTATTTTATTACAGAATTAGCGTAACCTTAAAACATAACGTGATAATAGACTTAATCACGTTATATAGAATTAAAGTATAAATAAATTTAATATTAAAATAATTAAACTTCGTTCAATACTGTATTTATAAACGCCATGCGGTGTTCATTTCCTCCCTGGGTTACATAGTCACAATTCATCCATTTACTATTTTTTAAACCTACCGCTGTCATACAATGAAAAATAGCATCACTAACAGGGTCTCCCTCTTTAATAATAAATTTTGTGGCTTCTTCTGATGTCGTGACAACAGTAGTTTTGGGGATGTCTAGCAAAGGTAATAATTTTTTCTGCTGTTCGTTATAATACCAAGCAAAACCGTTAAGCATTACTTTATCAAAAAAACCTTTTAAAATTGCAGGCATTCCCATCCACCAAACAGGAAATATGACAATAACTTGTGAGCTATCTTTCAACATTTCTTGGTATTTTCCAACTAAAGGATCAATATAGTTACCGGTGGAATAAAGTGCGAGCTCTTCTTCTGCTAACACAGGGTTAAACTTATCTCTATGCAGGTCAATCACCTGATAATCTTTCTTTTTTTCGGTTAACCCTTTGGTTATATTATCAAGTAAAAACTGGCAGAAGCTCCCTTTCCAAGGGTGTGCATATATAATTGTCACCATAAAATCTATCCTTTTATTAAAATATCAATATCTAATTTTTTATTATAACTTACTGTTAATTGGCTAAAATGACTAAGCTCAAATATATTATCTAGAATATTTAAATGTTTTTACAGTTGAAAATAATCGGTGTAGCATAACTAGACATACAGTATTCACTGGGGGTTTCATAATGAATGCGATTCAATTAGAAATTACGCCTCAAGAAACCAATCTCTCTTTTCTATCCAATAAAATTACCTTACCTATTGGTAGCGACAGTATTAATGGGTTTAAATTTCAACACTCACCAATAACACCTTATGAAGCAGAAATAGCCATTGAATTAATTGAAAACACGGTCATTCCTGCTAGAAAGCAACTCTCTATAAATAACCCTGTTCTGATTAATAGAGATAATAAACTAAAGGCCATTTGGCAACACACTGGTAATACAGAATATTTTTTAACTACCCAGCAGATTGAAAGTGCATTTAACGAGTTGGTTAATGTCATCAATGGTAGCCCTATTAACTCAACAACTTTACCAACAGACACCTCGTTTACTGCTTTTTTAATCATTATAAGGGAACTGACACATCACTGGGAATTAGATGGCATTTACCTTAAATAAAAAAGGCGGTAAATATCATTTCTATTTACCCCCCTTAATCATCTTTTGATAAATAGTTTATCAAACACTTATTTTTTCGTTGCAAGAATAATACTTGATGCTTTAATAATAGCAGTCACAGGGCTATTAACCATTAACCCCATCTCAGAGGTACTATTGTTTGTCACCACCGCAGATAACAAAGTACCTGCTTTTGTTCTTAAATTGACCACTGAATTCACACTGCCCTTTTCAATAGACTCGACAATGCCATTAAATTGGTTACGAGCAGAGAAATTATATTCATTCTCATCAGAAACAAGGACTACCCAAGGCGCTTTAATAACCGCAATTACAGGTTTCCCTTTTTCTAGACCTAGCTGTGCAGTACTATTTTTAGTAATAACCGCAGTAATGCTTTCCCCACTCGCTAAATCCAAAATAATTTCATCATTGACAGCACCAACACCAATGGATGCAACAACACCTGAAAGTTGGTTTCTTGCCGAAATAGTCATTATATATCCCCTATGAAATGGCTGCTTTATACTCTATTCAATCTGTATGTTAATACAAATTAAACAATCATGTTCATGCCTTAATCACACTTAACCATTAACAACAGGGTCATTTTTATCATATTCAGGGGAGGAATCATGGTCATCATGCTGAGGTCGATTTTTTATTTCTATATATTTTTTTTCACAATCGGTTAAAAATTGCAGCGAATCCGTTTTCCCTGTTTTCTGGTCAATTAAAAATAAACTAATTGTTTTTTGTTTTGGGGAGAAGATCTCAATAATTTTCCCGCTATCGTGGTAATAATCACCTTTATTAACAATGACTTTAAAATCTTTAACGGTCTTTATTTGCTGTTGTTGTTGGCTTTTTTCCAGTTTATAGCCTGCATATTCACCGGCTTCAAAATCACGAATATTGAATGCGCCATTGTAAGAAAACACTTTAACTGTCGGAGCCGCAGTCGGAAAAGCAAAAAAACCATTTCTATCTCTAGAAATCTGATTAATCGATTGGTCAATATTACATTCGTAAACTAACGTTGAATTAGAAGTCTGACAGCCTGATAACACAACTAAAGCCGTGAGCAAAATTCCTACTCTTTTCATATCATCCCTTATCTCTTCAATGTGTATAATTTAGCTCAGTATAAACATTGTTATCCTTAAGCTAAACATTCATATTGTAAGAATATACTGCTGAGATAAATCAAGCTCACTTTAATAGACAATTATTCAATTGTTCAGCTGTATGACCAAATTATCAGATCCTAACATTTCAAGCGTTCCAATTTAAAAGGGATTCCACCTTTCGGCTAAGAACCTACCGACACATGCTTAGCGGGTTCTGCCCTCTTGGCCAATTGATTACGGATTACCCAGTAAATAAAGTACAATCAAGTTGCTGTTGTTTTAATCAATAATTCAATAAATTTACTGAATTATTGATTAAAACAAAGCTCACATTCCAAATCCTGCGCGACAAGAGGTAATTATGAAAAACGGGGAGGAGCCCGCCCAGCAGTAGTGGGTGAGCACCTTATTTCATACGATGAAATTTAAAGGATTGCCTGCTCACCCAAATTAATTTTATAACTGCGCCATCGAAATGGTGATACTGGCGCTCCATGCACCCTGGCTCCCCGCGGGTACGACTAGGCTATCTGGCTTAAGGGCCATTCCGTAAATAAGGGCATAGGAAATAGTCTCTCTCGTACTAGTCCCAATCCCCAGTCCTGTTGTACACCTAGATGAAATATATCGTCCAGCCCATGTCGATGCCTGCATTGTCGTCCAAGGCTGTGGTGAATCAGCTAAAGCACTTTGTAAACCGTCATTTATCATCGTGCTTAAAACAGGTGCACTTTGCCTCCCCGTTATGTTGATGGTGGGGATGCCAGTGGTACCTAGAGGACTGTCCATCTGCAAAATGTCATTAGGCAAGAAGCAGGATGACTGACCAGGAATATATTCGCTCAAAGGGAGTGGGGCTGCTGCTGTAGAAATCGAAAGGGTATCCGTGCCAGTTGTCGTATTATGCGTATTGTACACAACTACACGTGCGTGGTCAGCTGATAAGGTCAACGTTCCTGTACCTGAATCTACCGTTGCTGGCAGTTCGATGGTTGCAAACCCCGTCGTAGGATCTACCGTCGGAACGATAACATTGCCGCCAGTTAGCAGGGCGACTTCCACTGGTACGTGTAAACCTGATTGAAGGACACCTGATTGCGCTACTGGAAGTTCAACTGACATCGGTAAATAAGCCATGGCTGCGCGCGCCCATACATTCGCAGATAAATCATACACATCATTACCCGAAGATGCTGTTGTATCCGCATCAGTTGGGTTTAAATTGAGATTTTCCCCACGGGGGTAGTCATACACGGAAAATACCCAGTTCGGATTATTTTGCGTAAAAGCCCCGAATAATGTTACCTCACCTACATCTGCCGGTGCGGTCGCTGCCACCGCAGTGCCTACCATTCCCATCGCAATCGCTATGGTCGATAATTTAATCAACATTCTCATCTTTTGTTTCTCCAAAATGACTTAGTTATAGGCAACTTGCACGGTGAATACACTCTTCCACATCGTCGGCGTGATAGCGTCTGTGAAACTTAATTCGCCTGCTGTGATACCTGAAGCATAACCCGCGATAACAGGGTTAGCTGAGTCTTGTCCATTATCTAAATATGAGCCATTGAGCTCTGTGTTAACATAGGTCGTACCAGTCGCCCCCGTAACATCGCCCAATTTCGTTTCTAATTTCGTTAACGCAGCATTATAAATTATCGGCACTGCTGTATCTGGTGATGCGATTTGGTTCGGCATCGGTTGGACTGTCAGAGTGCCTCCCGCAGGTGCGCCATTGGATGCCAACAATACTGGAGTGATGGTCAGCTTCAACGTGCCTTTAGTACCGTCATTTGCCTCTGCTTCCAGAGGAAGTGTGACCAAACCGCCCGTCGTCGTTGTGGTCACTGTTGCACCACCTTGCACATAACTAATGAGTGGGCTTAGGTTATTGAAAGGGATGCCTGGTGTGGTCGCATCCATGTACCCCTCCAGTAAATGAAGAGGGTTTTTGTGATTTTCCAATATGTCCCACGTATTCACGCCAGACGCATTTGTTGCAGCGCCTTGCTCTAAGTCAATACGGGTAATTAATGTTGGTAAAACCCAGTGCCACTCCGGCAATGCACCAATAATTACGCCACCAAATTTAATGTCATGATTAATCGAGCCTGAGCTCATCTCGTCCGCATTCGCGGCCCCCCCGAACAATGTCGTGGTCAGTGCTACACTAAGTAGCCCTAAACGATATAATTTCATAATTTTCTTCCTATAGGTTAAAAAATCAATTTATTGCTTGGCTCCTACCCGAAAGCAAACAGCCTGTTGACTTACTTCTCATTAGCGCTACCAGGAAGCCGATCCGTCTCACCCGGTGTCGGTAATACTTCAACTATTCGGATATCCGTCCGAATATCTCCACGATATACTGTTGGTACCATCAGACGGGGTAGGCCCCCAGTGTTAACCTTGACATCACGAGCCGGTTTCCCCCAAGTTAACGTAACACCACGGTTATCCGCGTGCGCGGTTACGGGTACGACTTTCCCATCAATGCTCACCTGTAACGGTAACTGCCATTGCCCCAAGGTACGCGGATCATTCACCAGCTCAGCGGGGTGTTGCACCCAAACAATGTCATTCTCCCCCCGGCTTGAGCCAGAGACTAAATCGGCGCGCTCAATTAGCACCTGTGTAATGCTCGGCTGCGTTTCCTCAACGTCATAGCGAAACAAGGGGCGTCCCGATAAAGTAGGATTCAGCTCAGTCAACACACCACGCTGCATCACACTGCCATTAATCACCCCCAGCGTTTCGATGTTTTCCTCCACTGCACTCATAACCACCGAACTGAACATGAGAGACAACAACGCCCCCATCCATCCGCATCGACAAAATAGGTCTAGCTTTCGAAAATAGTCCATATAGCGCTCCTTTTGTTCTTCTGTGAGCGTTACGGGGTAGTCGAATTGGTGACTGGCCCAGTGCCTTTTATCTCATGAGTGCCCGCATACCCTAAGTCATCCAGTGCCACCACACTTTTCGCCATACTACCTACAGGCAATGTCACGGTTTCACCCGGTGCAAACATTGCTAGTTGTTTATGGGTCATGTCATCCAACGCCACTGGCACTTCTTTCGCATCTAACACATCTGCAATCGCAAAAATGTACGGAGTGGTATTCATTAATACCGGCTTACCGCCTTTGCTTATGAGCGACAAACCTGTTTCTGCATTTTTACGTCCCTCTACCAGATTGGCTGGTCGATACAATAGTTTGACTTTAGTCCGTAGGGCTACCGATAATCCGCCTTCTTTATTAACAGGTGGAATTTCTTGTAAATTCACCCAGTAAATCGATTCTTTATCTTCTGGCATCTCATCCAGCGCTTTAATCACACGCAGCACTTGTTTACCATCACCTGTGATTTTAAAAAATGGGGGCGTCACCACGAATGTTGGGCGAGTATCCGTTTCTTTGATATTCTCAATCCAAGTCTGCCCGCCATAGGTTTTCTTCTCTGCATTTTTCACCACGATGGAGATAGCGTCTTTATTACCCTCAAAAATGTAACGCGTCTTGTCCATAGACAAAGCGGCCATCGAGGAGGCAGACATCGTCAATGAAAGCACTGCTAATAAACCCGTAAAGAGAGGTGTCAATTTCATAATGTGGTTACCCTTACTTTTAGAATGTTCTTTGTGTAAATATCAACGCATACGATCGGCTGACCGATTGAGAGCTATCGAACGCCCCTTCACGTTACAACGCCTCGCACGTCACTTCCTGTAAAACGGCAGATTCACTTAAAGCCTCTTCTGGTACCTGACAATCAGGGAACACAATGGTCCCTAGCGCATCTACACTGTTAATCAGCAGTACGCCATGCGCACCGACAAACCCCAGTGGTACGCCACTTTCTGACGTTGCCCAAAGCCCTGGTGACATCAATTCACCATCGACACGCCGCACTTGCAGTAGATAACGTTTAATTGTCACCGACTCAAAGGGGACGTATGTCACTGATGTTCCGGTTGGTTTGATTTTTTGGCTGGTGATGCTCAGTTCGGTATTTGCAGGTAACGTACTTGCATCCAACGTTAACGTATTGGTGCGATAGCTGTTCATTGGTACGATCAAATTACCATTGCGGTCAGTTTCATCTAGGCGCCCCATTAAACTGACGCCAGAAGCGTCTTTCACATTCACGACAGCCACTGTGTCAGAGATATTTTTACCGAAAATAACACTGTTATTGGCGGGTAAATACATCATCGACCCCGACAGTGAACCTGACCCCGTCGTGCCATAGTCAGTTCGGCTCATTTGGCCATTCAATTGGGCTAATGAACCGCTATAGGCGCTCCATAAGTTCGTTTGGCGACTCATCGAGCTGTCACTGCCCCAACTTTCGCTGGCTGAGACAGACCAACGGTCAGTTAGATTAGTTGAAGCCCCCGCAGAATAGCTGTTCCCTGTATTTTTCCCCGTCGACATCGATGCAAACGTATTGACGTTATTCCCAAACACCGAGAATGGAATAGATACTGACGTTGAAATACTGTATTGATCATCACGAGCAGTTTTGTAATAAGAAGCGGAGACCGATAAGTTGACCGCGCTCAAGCGGGTTGAAAAACTGCTATTTAGCCCTCTTTGTGACCCATCTTGGTTCCAATACCAACGTTCCCATCCCCCCACTGAAAAACTACTGCCTTGCCAAAGAGGCTGGCTAATACCAATGTTAAGATCTCTTTTTAATCGTTGACGCTCAGACAAACGGTCATACTCTAAATCGTTATATTCACCCAACGTATCGTACGACTGGCTCATTTGATTGGTCGTCAATCGAATCGACGTTCCCATATCAAAGGTTTTAGCGTAAGTTAACGTACTCTTTTGGCCTTGACGGTTCCCCCCACTGTAGCGTGATTGAGTACCCGATAAACCAGCTGAAACAGAGCCAATTCCCCATAGCGGAGTCGTAATGCTGCCCGTTACTCCAGTAAACTTATTGGCAACCAACGCCCCTGTCCGCAACGAAAGATCACCAAAACCGTACCCATAATTAAATGCGGCAATGCCACCGGAAGGGGTTCCTTTAGCGTTATTGTTATCAGTCACCCCGAATGATACAGAGTACTCATGCTCCCCAGGAGAAAGCTGACCATTAATCAACGTAATGGGGAAAATTTGCTGCGTTTGTGAACCATCATTTTCCGTAACGGTCATAACCACATCGCCTCCGGTGAGTACCGTTACATCATTAATTTCAAACGGCCCTGGTGGCACCAACTCGCTGTACAACGTGGTATTGCCTTGTCGCAAGGTTACCCGCGCGGTACTAGTGGCAACCCCACTAAATACTGGCGTATACCCTGACATCTGCCGACGCATAGTATTATTACTACTCAGCGTCATGCCATAGGTCGATAAGCCACCTAAATCACCACTACTCACGGATGTTTTGCCTATCACGATATCTGACTGAAGCTCTAATAACGCCTTGGAGACGGTAAACATCGCTACGGATGAGTCATCTTGGCTTAATGAAGCACTACCCCGCGCCACCCACTCATCGATATTGGCCAGCAAGGAGGTTGAGCCGTAATAATTCACCCCATCACGGTACTTATTCGCATTGAGGTTGTAATTAAGTCGTAATGCATTATTGCCAAAGCCCCAATCCAGTGAGGTATCTTCCTTAGTCAACCCTGCTTGCGGGATTGTTAGTGTCAAAGTTTGTGATGCTGCATCAAAACTGACTTCGGTATTAGCTTGTTCACCAAGAGCATAACAACCCGAGTTTTCCTCGGAACCCGTCCGAAACGTTTGGATAAAAAAACCCGGCCGCAAATACACCTCAACACTCGCCAACCACGCAGGTGTAAAGCATAATTGGTGTTTCTCCTCAGGGGTCACGGTTAACAGCCTCTTCCCCTTCCCGAACCCATTAATACTCACATCGACGAAATAGCGCCCTGGATAATATTGCGCATTCGGGTCTAAGAAATCAGCGGATTGCGCGGTGTCTCCGCCTTGCAAAAAACTCCAATTAAGCTCATCATTCGCCCACCCCGCATGCGGCAAAAAAAATGCCACAGCCAACGCCATCCCCAAAGAAGAAAAACGCTGACAGGGCAAACGCGTGGGGATTAAAGAAATTTCCCCACAAGAGAAAGGCAATAGCACGTTCGTTTGAATGTTCATTATTACCCCATTATTGATAAACAAGGGTTAATGTGAGTGTGCCAGTAAACTTACCTGGCTTTGCCTCATCTGCATTAACGAGACTGGCTAGAAAATCAAACTGCCCACGCGCTGCAAATTCCACCGGATACTGTACTTCTCGGTGACTTTGCGTAATAAAACCAGGCCCATCCACTGCCGTAAAACGCGCCTCAGGATTGGTAGGTGTGACACGAACGCGAAGTGGCGAGACGCTGCCGTCATCGTACCGAGTAACCACCCCCTGTTCATCCAGCTGATGGTTACTTAAATCACCAAACGTGATGGTGGCAAAGACATTCGTTCGCGCATACACCTCGAAAGCGCTGCACCCAATGTCCCCCCCATCATATTCACTTAACATTAAAGAAAAGGTTTCAACAGGCGTCTCACGCAACCTGGGGTTTATCACCCCAAAATCAATCATCCCCGTTATGCCACGCTGCCCATTTGCCACGATAGAACCTTGACAACTGGAGGCCACAACAGTGGCGGTGATACGTGTCGTGGTTTCAGCCAACACAACTGTGGGCAGTAATAATCCCCCTGTTAGCATTAAAAAACGGTAAGTCGTTAACATGTTCCCTTCCCTTTAAGCGTTATGCTGTTATGCCGTCGAGCCTATCAACCATTATTCGCTGAGATGCGTTGCTATGTGAATTTAGTGTTGCTGTGTGTATTTAACGCCCTGATTGAATACACAACTAAGACACCATAATGGCGCCTCAGTGGTGGTGATATTTTTTTACTTTTAATTAAAACCGTACAATAAGATAGAAATAGAAAAGGATATTCTCGGGGTTTTCCCTTCCTATTTTATTATCAAAAAAATGAATTTTTGACGCCTCTGTTATTTTTAATCTAATTACCGATAAAAATTAAAAATTCAGGTTTGTTTTTTTAGCAACTAAACTACAAGAGTCCCCCATTACTAAACACCTACCTTCTTAACTCTTAATCCTTTCCTAGGTATTTCAAAATAAAAGTTATCACGAGTTGCCTGGAATAAAACAGAGTTCCAATTGAAATTAAGTGAAATTAAAAAATAAAGTTATGTTCGGTTTTTTCTTATTGTTATGGATTAATTGCCATCAGTCAGCCCAATTCACAACCTTAATACGTTGAGTTAATTCTATTTTAAAAACAGACTCATTATTTGATATAACTCGTATGTATCAATACATTTATACAAAAGCAATCACAATATGAGTCACCAGATAACCCTATTTTAAAACTTAGTAAGTATCGCTATTTTCTTTCATACTTAATATAAACACACCCTAAATAATTGTAAAAATGTTTATACCATTTAAATTAGTCAATCCGATAGATAAAAGCTATCGATAAAAAAACAACAATCGCTACAACCAATTAAAACACGTAAAAAGATATTAAATGAAAAACAATAAATCCATTAACTTACAAGTGGTTATCGCGTATTACGTGTATCAAGCTATTTGATAAGTTATATGCAACAAAAAAAACAAAACACGTAATCCGATAATTTACACATCTACGTTTTATTTGACTTTTTATTTAATATAACTCGGTCAATCAATAAATGAATATATAATTAAACATTAAAATCCAACCACCTAATTATGAAATAAAAAACAAATAACAAAAAAGAAAGAAAACCAATAAAACCACTGCATAAAGCCAAATTATAAGATAATTTCGTTTGCAAAAATAGATTTTCACCCCCCCGCACATACAATAAAAAATAACTTATTCATATCAATTTAATTAAATAACATCAAAAAAAATGTTATAAAAAAGCAATTAAGATTAATAAAAGTAAATATAAAAAACACTCTCCCTTAATAAAAATAAATCACCCCTATTCTTAATATCCTTAACACCTAATTTTTCCATTTGCGTTAACACATAAAATAATATTAAAAATATAATCACACATCATTAATAATGTAATAAAATAATAACCATGAACCCCAAAAATAATAAAAAACGCTTTGCTCATCTCAATAATATATTCATCTGCCTATCGGTATCATACGTTATATTGGTTCTGTTTTTTAGCGTTACGTTATGCCGTAAGTCGGATTATGACCTATACTTTTACACATTAGAGACTCGTACCAGAGCTCCTAATCCCGTCTCGATGCCACTTTCTATCCACAGCAAATTCCCCTTGAGATGATACAGTGACGAGCTCGTTTATGACTTGAGGAGAGAATTAGAAGCCCCCGATATTTGTTATTAATCTTATCTGGTCATAAATGGCGATACGCTAAAGGTGACGAGGGTTTAGACAGCGTAATTTGCTTGTCTGTAGCTTGGGGAAACGAATAGTGGTTACTATTTTTGCGCAGAAAACAGCACAGCAAGGTGGTAGGTATTACAAATGCAATCGCCCCCAATATGGGGGCGATTGCATTTAACTTTGTTTCACTCCCTACATGTTAAGGCCAGATGACTCGGAGTTCTCCTGTCCCAGACGCCTCACCAGCTCGTGCATTCGGCTTCATGCACGCGAAGAACGAGAGCTTATAGTTATAATTATCTTTGTTGCCCACAGTGTCTCGGGTCCCACCTGGCACTTCGTATTCGGTGGACCCCATCGTTCCCCACCGTACCTGTCCAGCTTTTCCTGTCATACCGCACGTGACGGCACCAGAGTTATTGTTGATAGCGATGACATTTCCAATCACGATATTGGCTGCAGTAATCCTCAGGTCAGGCCCTAAATACGCATTCCCAGGGCGCGCGGCCCAAGTGGCGTTAGCATAAACTTTCGGACGGTACTCATCTTTTTCGGCTTCAGGTACGACATCGCAGCTGATGTTTAAATTATTCGGTCCTATAAATGGAATGGCGTCATCCCCTAAGTGCCCAGTCCCGGTGATCGTAGAGACATGGTTCTGTACTTGGCAGGTACGCGGTTTGGGTTTTACGATCACGCGACCAGCAGGGGCGATGTTCACGCGCCAGCCAGTAATTTCATCTACAATTTGAAATCCTGGCATTTCATATACCCCCGGCTTAACGTTGGGCCCCACTATGATGGTCGGTCGTCCTTTGATATCCATCAATTCAGGGGCTTTGTAATCCTTCGCCGATGCCAATGCCCCTACCTTATTTGGCCCAACCTTACCCACTCCCGTTGCGGATACTTTACTGCTTTGTTTACCCATCGTTTTTTGGCCGTTTAAGATACTGGGACAAGTGTGGTCTATTTGAAAACTTGTGGTTGTACTTGGATAGAAGGCCGGATGAGCGTACTGCCCTGACAGTATGTTTCCTACTGTTAAGAGGGAGTTTGGGATCCCTTGCATAAACCAGTATTGCGTTGCCGCCTCCCCTTCGGGGAACGATTGCCTTGGGAAGTGTGAGCAGCCCGCATTACCATAACATTCGGTCACATACCATGCTGCATTCCCCTGCGCACCGACACCCCATCCGACCGGTTGCGTTTGGCGAAGATTTGACGCTAATTGTGCGACACTATACTCTGCGCATGCTATCGGTTTCCAATGCTTCGCTATCATTACTCGATAATTACCATCTGGTATCAGCACACGCGGCCCCGCTGGATCCAGGACACCGTTACTCTTCAGGGTCACCACAGTGCCCTGAAAGGGCGCTGCTACAGCGGGGGCCCCACTATACACGTTCTCCCCAGCCTGTACATGCCTAAAAGCCCCAGAAGTACCAACACTAATCCCCGCACAGTTGGAAGCTCCTTCCCCTGGCCCAACACATAACTGCGCATTGGAATGAGTCGGATCCCTCATTAATATTACGCTGGCCGAGCCAGCGGGAAGAGTGTGGCTAAGTGAGTTGTTGGCCGGATCCGGTCGTACGAGTTTCAAATCACTCGGGAAGGAATTTGTGTTATACGGCTTGTAGTCCCGGGTGACGATCTGGTATGTAAGATCAGTCGATGAAATTTTTGTGACGCTGACAGCCGGTAGCTGGGTATTGGATCCCACGTTTACTTCATAATCTGCGGCCAACGCATTCCCCCCAACCAAGGCCATAGCCCATATTAGCCACTGTTTATGATATGCTTTCACTTGTTTATTTTTATCGTCATATTGACTCATCATACATTTCTACCTTAATGACTTAACCTTTAATTTAGGTGCTCATACCCAATTATTGGTAAAATTTATTTTTCCCATCGAACCCAACGGGTTATTCACATTTAACGCTAATTTGACGAATATCGGTGAGTGCGTTCTCTGGCTGTGACGAAACCGTAAATGGTGCTGAACATTGCTGGTCTGGAGCACTGCCCCATTTGGCTTCAATGACGCCACTTTCAGGTAGGCCTGATAAATATACCTGCCCGTCATCACCAACTATTCCACTAATTGACTCTAAATCATTTTGCCCTTGATAGGAGGCAACCCCCCCGAATGGCACATAGCCATCGCCTTTTTGCAGTGAAACCAATAATTGATAACCAACGCGGGTGGCAAACTTGACCTTGACGACCGCCCCTTGGGTCGGGTAAATACTCTCGTTGGTCTTAACAATATCCACGCCTTCTGGAAGCGTTGTTGGGTCAATCCCTACACTATTAAATTGGTAAGGTGTGAGTTGCGTCATTACGCCATAACCCCAACGGTTAATATCACTGCGTCCGTCAGTTAATTTCAGCCCTTTAGCTTCAGGGGCTTCAACTAACGCCATGGTTTCACCTAACGTATTAGCAAAAACAGCCCCACGGCTATGCAGTAGTACCCCACCGCTTAGGCTGGTATTAAATGATTGCGAATCTTTGGAGTAGTTATAACCCGTGTTCACATACCCTTTGGTCCCTTGGTAACCCAAGTTTAGGTTGGTATTGCTAATTTGTTGTTGGTTACCCCAACTTTGCATTGCACTATACGAAACGTCACCGTTCAATAAACTGCCACTCACCCCCGCGTTATGGGAGGTTCGCCCTTTGTTATCGTGAGTCATCGAATAGTTGGAATAAACGCTTTGGTAGCCTGGCGCATAACTAAAAATAGAGAACGGTACGCTAACATTTAAGCTTAACTGTTTGTTTTCCGGCCAGTTTCCTTGGTCATCTTTCATCCGGTCTATATTATAGTTAATTGAATAACCTACCCCTTTATAGGAGCTACTGAAGCCTACCGACCCCCCTATTAACGTTCGGTTAGTCCCCCAGAATTCATCTCGGTTAGCACGCAGATAAATACTGCCTAACGTGCCTATCGTTTGGCTTAACATGCCTTGGATACTACTACGTCGTTTTTGCATGCTCCATGGGTTAACATCGTCTTTTAGGCGATAGCCCTGAGTATTATATTCACTGAAACTAAAGTAGTTTTCGGTTGAATAGCGCAGTGCTACAAGGTCTACAGCCGTACCTGTGGCTAACACAGACTTAGAATAGCGTAAGCGATACGACTGCCCTGACTTACTGCCTACATCATCGAATTTCGATTCTGACAAGGTAACGTCAGCAGAGATAGCACCAAATGACCCTAATGAAACCCCAGTTCCCAACGTACCAGATTGGTAGTTTTGCGACCCCACGACCCCACCGAATAAGGTGAAATTCTGCATAAAACCATACGCTAGGGTCCCTAAAATAAACTTATCTTTACGGGAGCCTACCGTTGAGCCACCATTATATTCACCCGCGGCAACTTCGTAATTCCAACGCCCAGGGCGTAACATAACGGCAATAGAAGAATACGGGACAATAAATTTACGTTCGCTACCGTCGGACTCCGTCACCGTGACATCTAAGTCACCGGAAACACCTGCCTGTTGAATATCACGGATATCAAAAGGCCCCGGTGCAACATACGTTTCATACACAACGTTACCGTTCTGCCGAATAGTAACCCGCGCATTACTGTTGGCGACCCCACTAACAGCAGGGGCATAACCACGCATTTGTTGCGGTAGCATTTGCTCATTGGTACGTATAGATGCCCCTTTAAAAGGGATGCCGTCAAAAATATCATTCCCCGTGCTGTACTCACCAATAAAAATCGTCGATAGCAACGGAATAATATCGCGAGTCACATAAGTATTATTAAAATCCGTATTGGTGTATTTCTGGTTACCGGATTCGCTATGGCTATAATTAAAGTTTGTTTTGACTCGCCAAGCACCAAGCGATAATACCGAACGGACTGAGGCATAAAAGTTTTTGCTGCGCGTGTTGCCCGCATTTCCGCTAGTTTTCGTGGTCCCATAGCTCATGTTATAGTTATTACTTAATGCAGGGATACCGTCATCCCACAGATCAGGGGAAATATACCCACGGAAATTCGGGGTCATCGCGATTTGGGGAACGCTGATATCGACCTTTAATTGGGATAAGTCTAACCGAGTGCTTGCATTGGGAATATATTCGCGTATATCGTCAATTTCTGCGTCTTCTGCGACACCTTTAAATTTTTCAATTTGCGGTATATTTACCCCTATTGATTGTAAATACGCAGGGGTCAGTACGGCCGAAAGGTTACCGTCTGGTAAGCGACGAAATAATACTGACTTTTGTCCAATAACTTGGTTATTAATAATCACAGTGACCAAGTATTCCCCTTCAACTGCTCCCCCTTCTTTAGAAAATACAGAAAGGTCGACATTTTCGGCATCAACACCTAAAAAGCCAGATTCAAAGTAATCATCCCCATAGGCGGGTAAACAAGCCGTTATTAAAGCAAGAAATATAGGGCTAAACCGGAACGTACTTTGTTTGACCCTACTTTGTTTTGGTTGAATCGCGTTCATGATTGCCCCATATCCTTATTCAATTTTTTTAATTTAGAAATTTAGAAATTTAGAATGCAATAGCCCCGTAACGCTTAATGTAAGCATTACTTATTCGGTTATTTAATATTGCATTTGTAATTTAATTAACGATTATTTTTATTTCTTCATTTCTATTTATTCCTTCATTTCCATTAATGAAATTTTAATTTAGCTTCAGCTGTTTTTGGGATGTGCTCATACCTATTTCATTAATTAAGCTCCAAGTCACCTCAATATTATTTGTTAAGGTTGTTGGATACCGTTTTTGACTAAAAGGAGGGATCATCTCATATAATATGTCATCCTTGACCTTATTCCCTCCCATAGAAAGCGAGTTAAAAGTGATGTAATACGGTGTTGGGTTAGACGCAACGATATCTTTGCCTTGCAAGGTGAATTGCAGCTTGTCATTTATTTGTTCGTAAGTTAATTTCTCTATTCCTGCTGGCCGATAATACAGTTTTAATACATTGGTTAATGCAAAAGTAAGTGTGCTTGATTGTTCTGTTTCATCCTTACTGTTGACCGTTTTACTCGGAATGGCTTTTAGGCTTAACCCTAAAACTGATTCTCTGTCGGTTGGTAAGCTTGAGCTATCGACTAAACGTACACGTACAGTCAGCGTTTCCCCCCCTTTAAATAACTGTAACGGTGGGAGAACAATAAAAGGAACCTTACTTGGTTGTGCGTCACTCGCTGTTGTATTTTGTTTCTCCAATTGAACAATTTGGCTTTGTAACAAATAAGGTTCACCCATATTATTTGTCAACGTATAACCTGCACCACCTTTTCCCTCTTGGTTATAAAAAGCCCGAGTATTATTTAAGATAATGCCCTCTGCCGCATTTGGTGCAGCATAGGCACTACCCATCAATAAGGAAATACTGTTGATGCATAAAAAAAAGCCAACTAAATAGTTTTTTTGCAGACCATAACCACATAAAGCGGCTTTATTCCTTACATTAGAAGCACCACGGCTCTTTTTAGCTAGCATATTAATTTCCTATCGTACTAGTAAAGACTTTGGTCACATCACCAAGATCGGTAATCCCTTGCCATGTGACTGTGGTTGCAGTGCCAATTTCGTGCTTAAACGTTTTTTGCTCAAATGGCGCAACCATAGCCCCTACATTGTCCACCTCAACGACTTTGTTACCCACTTTTAACTCAGAAAACGTGACATGGTAAGGAGTAGGGTTATTGACTTTCACGCCACCAGCTACACGTTGAAATGTCAGTTTGCTCGGAGCCTCTGCGGGTAGCTCAGTTAGCCCTTCTGGACGATAAAATAATTTGATAATTAATTGCAGCCCGACGGTCATTTTCCCTGCCACCATGCCTTCAGAGTCCTGCTCATTTTTCCCTGAGCTCGGAATTGCCAAAAAGCTTAAGTAATACACAGACTCACGATCTTTCGGTAATGTTTTACCCGGTTGGCGAAGAATACGCAGCGCATTTTCACTATTCGCCTCTAAACGCGCAATTGGCGGGGTCAAGATAAAAGGTGAATTATTAGCATTCGAAGCGGTCTCATCTAATGTTGTTAATACATCAGATTTAACGAGGTAAGGTGCATCCCCGTTATTACGTACCGTTGTTAACGCACTCTTATCACCTTCGTTAAAAATAACGCGGGTTTGTAATACTTGCACTCCACCGGCCGCATTTGCCAAGCCCGTTGAAAATAAAGTTAATAACAGTATTGCGCGGATTTTTTTTAATAAAATAAACATATTACAGTTACTCATATAGAAATTGGTAAGTGATAGTGGCATTAACCGTGCCGGCTTTTAGCCCTGTCCCTTCTTGACATGTGCCGCATGAAAGTGCCGCTTCTAATTTTAAATCAGTTAATTTATTTGGCTGCCCAGCAACTGGGGTAAGGCTGATCACGCTACCATTAGCTAAAACAGCACCGTTCACTTTATCTTCTTTTAGTCGCACACCAAACCCCACTGAGCCTGTTGTGACATTATTCCTAAATAGCGTTGTCGTTCCCTGTGTAATCGTCGTGCCGACCACTCTCAATTTTGGGGTTATCCCAGGCCCCGCACAACTTTTCCCTGAAAACATAATAGAGAATTTTTGCGGAGTGACCCCACTATCGGCTGCCTTTACAATATCTTTCCATATTGTATCTGCGAAAATAATTGAGGGTTTTGAAATCGAAATATCGCAAGTTCCCCTTTGTAGGGTTAATTTGAAATTTAATGGAAGAGTCTGTGAACCCGCTAAGAGGGGGAAAGGGCTATAGCCTAAGCACAAACTCAATAATGCTGTAGTTAAAAAGCAGGTTGTATTTTTTTTAGTGTATTTTTGCATCATAAGTGCTCCCTGCTAGTTAGTGGAAAATTGAAAAACGATGGTGGCACTCACTTTCCCCATAGAGGCACCAGAAGAGGCGGTTGACCTAACTAAACCCGCGGTATATAAGTCTGTTCCTTTCATTATGTTATAAGTCGCATTAGGCTGGTACGCACCCGCTATATTAAAGAAATTGTCTAGGTTATAACTATGAGTTCGCCGGAGCATCACACCAAAATTTTTGGCACCCGTAGCGCTAGCTTCGGTATCTGAAAATATTTTATTCTCCCCCGATGCTATTGGGGTCGCTGATAGTCTCATTCTGACACCGCTCACTGAGGATGATTCACAATCAGATTTAATGGTAAATTTCACTAAGTCTGCGGTTGACCCAGGTTTGACGCTATCAATACTGACCGATTTAAACGTAAAATTATTCCCTTCAACAATAGAAAAATCACAACTTGGGGGCAATATGAGCCCAGAAAACTCTTGATTTATATTATCAACGGCATAAACAGACGACGACCCGATAGCAATACAAGCCACGGCGAATAATGCTTGTTTTATGTATGTTTGTATGGCCATTTATCACCTCTTATTAGCCCAATGACTGCATCTTATGACTTATCCATCTCGAACAATAAAACGATTAAAGCGGGGCAAAAAGCGAATTACGGTGTGCCCCTGAATAATTACTTAAATTCAGCAGAAAATGTAACTAAAGCCTCAACTGTACCTATTCTTGGGGTGAGATTCCCACTTGCCCTAACCATCCCAACAGTCCATTCTTTGGTAGACCCCGCCGCTGCCCCTCCTGTTGTCAAACCATGAGACACACTGCTATAGTTTAAAACCGCAGAGTCTTCATCATAAAAAGTCGCTGCGGTTACACCTGCTACCTTTGGCCTGATCATAAAACCATATTGATTTGATGTTGACGACGAAGTCCTAAAAATCATATTTTTACCAGTAAGGAAGGCACCTGATATTCTCACGACAGGCGTATTCGTTGTCGCACAGGTAATTTTGGTTGTTAGATCTTGAATTTCGGATGCTTTACCTGCCGCAAGGTTATCAATAGAGACTTTTGCAAATGTAAAACTCGCCCCTTGCGGAATAGAAATATCGCAGGTCCCCTCTGTGACTTCCCCTCCAAAATTAACAATTTGGCTAGCAGCCCCCCAAGCAGCCTGACTACTGATTAATGCACACGTGGCACCGATTAATGCCATATTCAATTTATTCATTCTATCCCTCTACTTCTCTCTTGTTTCCCATCATAAGCGGCATAAACAAACGATGGCCCGATAGCAATACAAGCCACAGCGAATAATGTTTGTTTTACATGTGTTTGCATGAACATGTATCCCCCCTTATTAGCCCAATACAGCATCTTATGACTTATCCATCTCGAACAATAAAACGACTAAAGCGGGGCAAAAAACGAATTTCGCTGTGCCCCTTGGTAATTACTTAAATGTTGCAGTCAACCTAACTACACCTTCAACTGAGCCTATGGTTGTGGTTGTTGCCGTATTTGACCTTACCATCCCCACAGTCCATTCTTTGGTAGACTCTGTCCCTACAGCCGTAGAATGAGACACATTATCAGCGTGTTTAAGGGCATCACTTTCATTATAAAAAGTCGCAGCAGTTACCCCTGTTCCCCTTGGCCTAATCATAAAACCATAACCCTCTGACGTTGACGACGTAGCCCTAAAAATCATATTTTTTCCAGAAATGGTACTCCCCGAAACAGCCAGATTAGGCTTATTCGCTGTCGCGCATTTAACTTTTGTTGTTAGGTTTTTAATTTCAGACGCTTTACCTGCCGGAAGGTTATCAACAGAGACTTTAGCAAATGTAAAAGTCTCTCCTTCTGTAATAGTAATATCGCAGGTCCCCGCGGTGACTTCCCCACTGAAGTTAAGGTTTACAATATTAGCCCCCCAAGCCGCCTGACTACTGATTAATGCACATGTGGCACCGATTAATGCCATTTTGAATTTATTCATTCTATCCCTCTAATTTTATATTCTTTTAAAATGCTTTCTTGCAGTGTATTTAAAACCCTGAACATTGAATGGATGTATTACTTAAATGCCACGGAGAATTTAACTGATGCCTCAACATCACCCGCTTTAGCGGATGCTGCCGTACCATCTGCTCTTACCAGGCCTATCATCCATTTTTTCTCAGTTTCTGTACCGGCACCGACAGTACCATAATCAGTGGTACTCGCTGGGCTTACCGCATCCGTTTCACTGTAAAAATTCGCTGCTGTTAGGCCAGTTTTATCTTCCCTAACCATAAAACCAAATCCCTGGGCAGAATTGGCTTTAGCATCAAAGAAAATCATTCCTTTTGTCGGTAGCACAGTTCCTGAGAGTTTAATTTCAGGTTTATTTGCAGTGGCGCATTTAACCACGGTGGTTAACGGTTTAATTTCAGTCGCCTTTCCCTCAGCTGTTGCATCAATAGACTTAGATGAAAAAGACATCGGCATAGTTTCTTTAAATGAAATATCACAGGTACCAACCGTGATAGAGTTTTTAAATTGTGCCGTTGCATCACTGGCTGCTGATGCAGACCCCGTGGCTCCTAATATACAAATAACCGCAGCCAGAACTGGCTTTATTAAATTATGTTTACTCATACAACACCTCTATTGTTTTGTTTTAAAGTTTTTATTTATGGGCTCTTAATAAACCACCCTGCCTTAATCGTTATAATCAATACAATTAAATTGATAACTTATTTCGGCTATTTTATGGTTAACTTATAGTTATCTCGGCCGCCTAAGTCATTGTATATCTCTAACTCGGCTTCCCCATGGTTAGGAACTGACGGATAAGCTCTCTCGCCAAAGGGGGGAATTAAACTTTCGGGTTTCGCTTGGTCAAGCGTAATAGCTGTGTTATTTACTTTTAATTTTGAGAGAGACATATAATAAGGGCTATTATTAATTACTTTTATTCCCTTAGGTTGACTTTTAATAACTAAATTCTCTTTCGCAACTTGTGGTAAGACATTGAGTTTAGCTGGACGATAAAATAATTTAATAATTAAAACTGAGGCAACTTTTACTTGTCCCTCAACAACCACTTCATCACTCAGACCTTCACCTTTTTTCCCTGCCGGAATTGAGGTGGCTTTGAAATAGAAAACCGACTCCCTATCTTGCGGTAAATTAGGATTATTGGCTAAAATAGCAATTGACTGTTTATTGTTTTTTTCAATTCTAAATAAGGATGGTGTCACCACAAATGGGGTTTTACCGCCTTCTTTTAATACTTCGGGTTCGACAACAGCTTGAACTAAATAAGGTGATGAGGCATTTTCTTTATTGACCACCACTATATTGGCTTTTTTATTTTCAGCTGAAAATATAATTCGGTTTCTCTCTAAATAGATACTGGCATTCGCCACCGAAGTAAAACTGCAAACCAATAGCGCCAAAAAATAGGCTATATATTTATTTCTCATCATCTCACCCTTTAAACATTATTAAATGGGATAAGGTTACCCCTATCCCATTACGGTCAATAAAACTTACTGAACAAATGCAACTTTGATTGGGCTTGACAGACCTTCAGCTTTAACTTTAGTTAAATCTGCAGTTGCAACGTTAACGTCATAATCTACTGATAATGGCGTTGCTGCTGGGATAGTGAATGTTTGTGAAGAAAGCGCAGCATTCTTAACGATAGCTGGTGCAGTAAAGCCTGTTTTTTCTTTAATTAAGAAACCAGTATAGGCATTAGCATCCCTGCCAACGAATAACGTTTGGTTTGCATCGTGTGTTGAAGTTTGGCCAGTGATCACTAAAGAACCTGTTTGATCAGCTGCTGAACCTGCACAATCAACTTTAACTGGTAAAATCGCACCATTTGGTACTGGAGTCATAACTGGAACAGCTTTTACATCAGCAACAGAATAAGTACCAACGTCCAAAGTCGCATTGTTATTATTCACTTCGATATTACAAGTAGAGTCAGAAATAGTTGCCAGTAAAGTAACATCAGCGTTATTAGCAGCTTGTGCACCCATAGAAACACCAGCGATAGCAGCAAGTAAAGCAGTAGCTAAAAATTTAGATTTCATATTAATCTCTCATTTATTGAATTGTATAAAACTTCCATTAAAAACCCGTCTATTTATAGAAACGGATTGGGTATATCACTAGCGACCAATAACAAGGGTTGTTTTGGGCATACCTTACTAGTTGGCCAATAGTGTTATTCTTTTTTATTACAATTTTACTTTTAAATAATAAAACCGTAATTTTTATTACTCTATTTTTCGATAGACACAGAGTCTCTTAAACTCATTTGGAAAAATGAGCCTATTTTTTAAAATATATTTTAAATACAGTAAAAATATTTTACCTAACGTTACCAGACCTTCCCATAGCTATGGCCATCTGAAGGATGAGCATGGTGAATACCGAGGTCACTATCGAAACTAATCAGCTCCGAGTCAGGATAACGCTGATGTAATTCCGCATTTAAATACTTATAAAATTTACCTAACGGGATATCTAGTACAATGAGCAATTCCAACACCTGCCCAAGGGACATTTTATTTATACCACGTTCATAACGTGATATTTGCTGTTGACTAATCTTCAGTAGCTTGGCTAATTCGCTTCCCGTCATCGAGTGTTCTAATCTTATTTTTCGAATAAATTTGGCTACAATATCATTTCCTGAAGCTGCTACATTTATTTTATTAGAGGTGATTATCATATATAGTACCTTTTTAGTAACGCGGATTAATTTATTATATTCCCTTCACACGTTCATCTAATTTAGATTGAGTTTAGTTTTTACTCATTAGGTAGTACTTCCTTTCGATGAAACAATATTAATGTTTAATTTGATTCAGGGATAATTGTTTAAATCATTTAGTTCTTGCCATTTGATAGCTAGCAACTATCAAATGAAGATAACCGATCGTTACATACAATCAATAAAGGCACGATATGTTAAACATTTTAATAATATATTAAATAACAATAAGTTATAATGTTGAAAATAAAAGAGGATTTATAGAGTAATACAATAGGAATAAGATAAACGAACCCAAAAACCCATAAAAGGAGTATATCTAAAGGCAATATGTATTCATAGCTCAAAGTTTAATATATATTATAAGTTTATTTTTAAAACTCTAATTTTTATCCTTTTTAACTAATTCATTAATAATAGGCATGATGTCAAAACAAAAAAATAAAATATAACCAATTGAATTAAAAGCATTTTTAATTAAATATATTTTTATTATTAAAAATAAAAATATATTACAAATTGTATATTTCATTAAGTATCTGAGTGTACAGTCACATATTATCCCATCTAAGATTATTCTTAATTAAATAGATAAAAACATAAAAATCCAGATCTTAAAGAATATTTCACTAAACCTACCTTGCAGATAAGTATATTTACTAATTTAAATTGGCTGTATTCTATGTGGAGTAAAAAAAATGAAACATATCGTAATATTTCCTGTTCATTTAATGATCAAAAATAATACAGTGGGTAAATTATTGGCGAATATTACATAATTATTACAATAAAACTAAAATTAACATCCGCCCTATAACTGAGAAGAAATTAGTTAAAACCTACGAAAACTACAGCTTATATTTACATTATTTCTAATTACCTATCGTTTATTACCTATTTTAAAGGTAATTAGTGTAGAGAGCGTTGCTTCTTGGTGTTTTTCTGTTTATCGCGAGATCTAGGTTATCAAAAATCATATTCACTAATGAGGAGTGAACACTCTTAGGAAGAAGTTTTATAAGGACAGGTATTGGCTTTCAAGTCGGTGCTGTATTCACCCCGTCACCAATATGAATAACAGAGTGTGCTCAAAAATAGGGCAGATACCTGTCGGAACCCCTCACTTTCACATTGAATCGATGATTGATAGTAGAGGAGTAAAGGTCTTTTTCTATAGGCCTGATTGACTTAACCCGCTCATCCCCGAGTAAAAATATTAAATTGTCTATTCTATATGCGCCCTTATCACTACTCGGTAACCAGCGTTTCTTAGAAAGACTGTAGTATAAAGCATACATAAAATGGTAGGGGAACAGTTCTTACTCATGCCCCTTATCCCATCTCAGATACCTTCTGTCGTGAAAAGACTTCGTATCCCCCCTTCCCCAAAAAAGTATTGCAATGATTTGTTAAAAGAGAAGTCTATACGCAGAGGGGGTGTATCACACCTTATTAAAAGAAGGCATTAATATCTTATTAAAAATTGATTTTGTTGGTAATTATAGGGGACTTAAAAAAGCTGGAACAGTAGTGTAATCGCCTATACAACTTTATATACCGAAATAAATACCGTTCAAGGCATTAATGGGGACGGTGTTGGGCTGCGACCATCATTAAATACTTGGCCAAAACGAGGATGACCTTGGTTCCACGCCTCAACAGCCTCGATAATTTCAGCTTTAGTACGCCCAATAAAATTCCACCACATTAATATAGTTTCATTTAAAGGTTCGCCCCCAAGTAATAAGATGTGGCTATTTGAAGCAAACCGCACAACAACTTCAGAATTGTTTTTGCCTAAATACACTAATTGATTCGTACCTACGTGTTGCCCATCAACAATCACAGCTCCTTCAATAACAAAAATACCGTATTCAAATTCAGACTGTAACGTTAAGCTATGTTCAACACTTTTTTGAGCAATAATATCGACTCCAACTAAAGGAGAAAAGCTCAACGTCGGCGCTTTATAAGCCCCGTATTCACCCACTAACAAGTGGAATTGGGTTTGCCCTTCAAGCCAATTCGGTAAAATAGGATAATGATCAAAACGAGGTATTGTATCTTTAACAGCTTCCGGCAATGCTATCCATAACTGCACTGCATGGAGTTTATGGTTTGCTCCATAAGTGTCTTCTGAATGGCTGATCCCATATCCTGCTGTCATTAAATTAACTTGCCGCGGCCGAATAACTTGCTCATAACCTAAGCTATCGCGGTGTAATACTTCCCCTTCTATCATCCAAGTGAAAGTTTGTAAGCCAGTATGAGGATGAGGAGCCACCTTCATTCCTTCGGAATTCCCTTTAAAAACAGTAGGACCTGCATGATCAAGAAAACACCATGCGCCAATTAACCTACGTTCTCTTGTAGGTAAAACCCGAGCGACAGGGATGCCCCCAACATCTTTGGAACGCGCTGTAATCAACTGCAATTCTGTTTTCTTATCATTGGATTCAATAGTCATGACTACCTCATCGGTCATTAAAGAATATTATTGTCGAATATCATTATATTCAGGAGTTCTATCAAATATCGCTTTCGCAAACGGGCACAGCGGGATAACTTTGCGCCTTTCTTTTCTCATACGCTCTACGACTTTAGCAACAAGCAATTTTGCGATCCCCTGTCCTTTTAAGCTTTCATCAACCAATGTGTGATCAATAATCGCTAATTCGTCTCCTGTATATACAAAGGTTATCTCTGCGAGACGAGTTTGCTTATCATCAGATAAAATAAAAAAGCTGTTGTGGTCAGATTGGATATTCATCATAAATAGCTCTTCTTAAAAACCTAACGTTAATCCAGAGTAAGCGACATAACCTGAAAAGACAACTGCCCACCTTTGTTGATATGATCCAAATATTTTGAAGTGAACAGAGTCAAAAAATACATGACCAATAGCAAAACTGATGTCGGCTATGACTGTCTGAATATTTTATGACTCCATAATTTAATGTGTAAGGGATGACAGGGTATTTTTGTGTTTAACGACTAAATTCTAATGGAAGCCCACTCGTATTATTATGTATATAAATTAAGGATAGTATGCAACCTGTAGCTGTAGATGTTTTTTAATGGATAATATTCTTATTTTAGCCGATGGTAACTACCGTATTATTTTTCGCTACATCAACAAACTCAGTACATAACGGCGAAAATTCAGTGGTTATTAAATAGTTATTTTTACTTACCATTACTATTCATCAACGCTAATCAATGATAAGTCTATCATTACGTCTATTGACTGAATCCCCCTGTACATAAGTGCTTTCTATCATAACAGCTTCGAGTAAATTACCCGTTATCCGTTTAATTTATCCGCTAGTATTTTAACTTTTCAATATATCAATTAAACTAATACAAACATATAGAACAGAGAAATATAACAATATCTATCTTATTAATTGTACTACTTGACTACTCACTGACAGGAATATGTAATGAAAGTACCATGCTTAAAAATATTATTATCACTTTCAACAATTTATATATGTAGTTCTTATAGCGATGAAAATTTGAATGCTGGTTACGCTAAGCTACTTGCACTTTCATTGACAGATGACATTAGCGCTTCAACACTTCATGCTGAGGGGTTTAACTACGAAAAATATTCTTTACCATATGAATTCAAAGACCTTTATCTAATAGATGATTACTCTTTTTCTATGCAATTGAAAGGTAATTACCTTAAAGTTAAATCGTCACTAGTTAATATTGACTCTTTAGGCAATCTACGCGCCCGTTGGGATATTTTTAGTCTATCTGCATCACCAAAAGTTTCCTACCAAATAAACGAAAAGTTCAGCCTAGAAAATGAGCTAGAATTAGGTTATGCAAATATGAGCAATAATTCCACCTTTCATGGTAGTCAACAAATGAAAGACGTATTGCGCGATGAAGGGTTATTAGATTGGAACGTAAATTCATTTCATATAACACCTAAACTTGGCCTGAGAAACACAAATATCCTAGACAATAATGATGAATTGAATCTATATGGCCATATATCCTATATGTTTACTAATGGTTTTGGAAAGACAAAAGGCCTAAACGTCAATAGCAGTACCGGAACATGGTCGATTGGTGGTGAATATGTTATGACGGAACTCATCAGTATAAATGACATTAACTTCAATCTAATCTTATCCAATGATATCGGCGGGTTCTATGGAAAGGACTATAGAGAATTGTCATTTGGTTTTATAAATAATACCTCTGTCGCATTAGAAACCCCCATTAATATCTATGATAACCAAGTAAAAGTAAAAGCTGGGATAGGCTACCTATCAAGCGATAACGCACATGGTATAGCCTTAACCTTGGGAATAAGGTAGGCGTTATTTCAATACGATGATTTAAATCGATAAACGTTAGGTTTTGGCATTATTGACCATAACGTTAATTTATCAACCGTTTTCCAATAGGCGATAGCAAACGTTGGAACCATGTAATTATGCAAGGAGAGCACTATATATAGCACTCATTATATTGTTATTAAATGATCATTTAATAACCTAACTTTCATTCTATTCGAATTTCTATATAACCAAGAACATGACTAGGCTATTTTTGATGCCTGTTTTTTCTTGGTTCAATGAGATGCTTAGACCGCATAAATATGCATTTATTATTAATTTTAACGCAGATAATAAAACACCAACTAGAGTAAAAGTGAAGCTTACCCTTTAACTATATAAAGTAAAAACTTGTTCCTCCTCACCCTCACTCCAACACGACCTTTTAGATTACAACCCAGTTTTGCACTTGTAACCAAATAGCAGTGGCTATTCACCCTAGTTTTTAATACTCCATGTTTTGCTATGACTGTAATGCTGTTCTATAGAGCGTACTTCCTCAAGGCCCAAAAAGAGCAGTCATTTTTATTGAGTACTCATCTATTTCTTTTCATAAAATAATTTCTAATCAAAAAGAGGATAGTCACACACTAAACGAGTAAATATTCTTATGAATCACTTTGTAATACTTTGAAAAAAAATATTACAAAAAGATTTAAATGACACTTTTTAATTATAAGCATAAAAACAACACACGTTAGATGTTGATATTATTGACTTTTAAATTTACAACCAAGATAACCCCAAAAAAACGTAGATTTCCCGTCACATTTATTGATAAGAAAAGTTGATTTATTGAATCAGTGAAGATATAAAGAAAATAATTACATAAGTTAAATGAATGGAATTCAATTGCAACCATTTAACAATACACAATTCAATATATTCACTAAAACTGAAGGAAATTTCACTCATGTCAGATAGCTTTCAAAATGAAGTCCCCAAAGCACGGGTCAATATTAAATTAGAACTGCACACGGGCGGCGCTCAGAAGAAAGTGGAATTGCCACTTAAGTTATTAGCGATGGGTGATTACAGTAACGGACAAGATAACCGCGCGTTGTCTGAGCGTGAAAAAGTAAATATCAATAAAAATAACTTTGATAGCGTCCTTAGTGAATTTACACCAACAGTTAACTTAACGGTAAAAAATACCCTTGCTGGTGATGGAAGTGACGAAAGCGTAAACCTCTCTTTCAAAAATATGAAAGACTTCGAACCTGAGCAAGTGGCTCGTCAAATCCCCCAACTTCGAGCCATGTTAGCCATGCGTAATCTGCTACGCGACCTGAAATCTAACCTCCTCGATAACGCTACGTTCCGCCGTGAATTGGAAAATATCCTTAAGGACCCAGCACTCAGTGATGAACTACGTGAAGAGCTAGCACAACTTGCACCGAAGAAAGATTAATTTGGATTATTAAAGGATTATGCTGATGTCTGTAAAAAATGAATCAACCCAAGGTGCAACGACTGTACTTGATGAAACCTCGAATCAAGGCGTTTATGCTTCTTTATTTGAAAAAATCAATTTAACCCCTGTTGCTACAATCAGTGATATTAACGCATTCCAAGATAATACTGCGCTAGCTGATGCAACTGCGGATGAACGAGTCACGGTTGCCGTTCAAGTATTTTTAGACCGTTTAAAATCTTCTGGTCAAAAAGTGGAGCGTTTAGACCGCAACCTGCTTGACCATCATATTGCTGAACTCGATAAGCAAATCAGCCAGCAATTAGATGAAGTGATGCACCATCAAGACTTCCAAAAAGTTGAATCTACTTGGCGTGGTTTAAAATTCCTTGTTGATCGCACTGATTTTCGTCAAAACGTAAAAATTGAGCTACTGGATATTGCCAAGGATGACTTGCGCCAAGATTTCGAAGATAGCCCGGAAATTATCCAAAGTGGTCTTTACCACCATACCTATATTGCAGAATATGACACCCCAGGTGGTGAGCCTATTGCAGCGATAATCTCTAACTATGAGTTTGACCGTAGCGCGCAAGATATCGCCTTATTACGCAGCATCTCTAAAGTCTCCGCGTCTGCCCATATGCCATTTATTGGGTCTGTTGGACCAAAATTCTTTGGCAAAGAGACCATGGAAGAAGTGGCTGCTATCAAAGATATTGGTAACTACTTTGACCGTGCTGAATACATTAAATGGAAAGCTTTCCGTGATTCGGATGATGCCCGCTATATTGGTTTAACCATGCCTCGTGTATTAGGTCGTTTACCTTATGGCCCTGATACTGTACCTGTTCGCAGCTTCAATTACGTTGAAGAAGTCAAAGGGCCAGATCATGAGAAATATTTGTGGACTAATGCCACATTTGCTTTCGCTGCCAACATGGTTAAAAGCTTTATCAACAACGGTTGGTGTGTGCAAATTCGTGGTCCGCAAGCAGGTGGAGCAGTTAAAGATTTACCTATTCATTTATTTGATTTAGGTACAGGTAGTCAGGTGAAAATCCCATCAGAAGTGATGATCCCTGAAACGCGCGAATTTGAATTCGCTAATCTTGGCTTTATCCCACTGTCGTACTACAAAAACCGCGATTATTCGTGCTTTTTCTCGGCTAACTCCACTCAAAAGCCTGCGCTGTATGACACTGCCGATGCGACAGCAAACAGCCGAATCAACGCGCGTTTACCCTATATTTTCCTACTCTCTCGCATTGCCCATTACCTGAAACTGATCCAACGTGAAAACATTGGTACCACCAAAGATAGACGCCTCCTTGAACTTGAACTCAACAACTGGGTTCGTGGTTTAGTCACTGAAATGACCGACCCGGGTGATGATTTACAAGCTTCTCATCCACTTCGCGATGCAAAAGTGGTTGTTGAAGACATTGAAGATAACCCAGGCTTCTTCCGCGTGAAACTGTATGCCGTCCCACACTTCCAAGTCGAAGGCATGGATGTGGATTTATCGTTGGTTTCGCAGATGCCTAAAGCCAAAGCCTAACGATTAGTAAAGGTCATTCAGGATGAAAATCTACCGTCCCTTATGGACAGACGGGGCCTTTTTGGCCCCTCAACAATTTCAACAACAAGCTCGTTGGGACAGCCATGTCGCTGAAGTCGTTGCTCAAATGGGTATTGCCTCAACGTGGGGTGTGATTAGTACTGAATTTGATGACAGTGCTTTAACCCTATCTCGAGTTAGCGCACAAAAGATGATTGTGCGTTTTCACGATGGCACACTTATTGACACGACTCTGTCTGATGCTCTTCCTCCGGTATTATCCCTTAATGACTACGCAGATCGTCAGTCATTAGACATCGTGCTAGCGTTACCTTTAATGCTAGCAAATGGCGGCAACTTGGCCCCTGAAACGGGTACAGATCGCCCTCGTCGGTTTAGCCAAGAATGGGTTAAAGTTCAAGACCTACTCGGGCATGAGCAAACGGATATTGCAGTATTACGTCATGTGGCAACGCTACGTTTTGCCCATGATGAGAATGAAGCCTATATGACTTGCCCAGTTGCACGGCTGATCCGCAATGCACAAGGGGCATGGGAATTTGATAAGCGTTTTATTCCCCCCTTGCTCGCTTGTCAGGGAAGTCTTGAACTACGCACGTTACTCTCTGAATTTATGCACCGCTTAGTCGCTAAACGCCGTCGACTGATGGCTCTGCGCCGCGAAAGCAATGAGAAAATGGCAGACTTCGTGGTTGCTGATGTCTCATTATTTTGGCTATTAAATTCACTGAACAGCGCCGAACCTGTACTCAATGAACTTAGCACGGCATTACATCGTCATCCTGAATTACTCTATCGAGAACTCGCCCGTTTAGCAGGGAGCTTATTAACTTTCTCTTTAGAAAGTAAATTGGAAGATATTCCGCAATACAAACATGAGCAACCGGAGCAGGTTTTCCCTCCTCTTTTTACGCTATTAAACACCCTGCTTGAAGCCAGCTTACCTTCACGTGTTATCAGTATTGAATTAGTAAAAGAAGGTCCTTTCTGGACAGGGCAGCTTCATGATGGCCGCTTACGTGAAGAGGCGGATTTCTATTTATCCGTACGCTCATCTTTACCCGCTCACCTACTCATTGCTCAATTTCCTTTGCTGTGTAAAGCAGGTAGTCGGGATGATGTTGCTGATGTGGTCAATGTGGCACTCAATGGTATCCCATTAAAACCGCTCAGCCATGTGCCAACCGCGGTTCCACTTCGTTTAGAAAATCAATACTTTGCGCTAGATATTGAAACACCTGCGGGTCAAGCCATGCTTTCTTCAGGGCAATGTGCCTTTTACGTCCCGAGTACATTAGGTGATATTCAATTAGAGCTGTTTGCGGTACTTCGCTCATGAAAAATACAATGTCACACCACACTATTGACATGATTTTTGCTCAAACTTGGTTAATGGTTTGTCAACTTCATCAGGGCACTGCCATCTCTCAGGGTGATAATTTTTACCACCGAGTTTGTCAGCTGATTGATGAAACGCGTCAAAAATTACTTGAACATGGTTATCCAGAAACTGCCATTGAACATATGCAATATGCCCAATGCGCATTAATTGATGAAAGCGTGATGAATCGCCAGCATCAACAAGATGATGGATACAACACTTGGATACAATCACCGTTGCAAGCCCGTTACTTCAATACATTGGAAGCGGGAGATAAACTGTGGGATCGCCTACGCAGTATTTTAAATGAAACGGCACCTAACCCAGATGTTTTGCTCTGTTTTCATCGCGTGCTCACCCTCGGGTTTGTTGGAAAATTTCGCCAGCAAAATGCGCCAGAACGCGAGCGTATCGTTGCTCAACTCAATGTTCAACTTCCTGATTATCTGATTTCATCAGACTTACCTCTTGTCGTAAAACCTAAATTACGTTTTAGCCGCCGCCGACTCTACTGGTTTGGTTGGATTGGTGGAGCTCTTGTGCTCGCTGCAATGTGGTGGGGCTTCAGTGCATCGTTAGAACACTTACTACAACAATGGATGACACAAGGATAGGCATGCAAAACCCAACCAAACAGTGTCTGACACTTTTTGCGACAGGCCTTTTTCTGTGGTTACTCTGGGGGTTTTGGTCCCTAGGGCAAACTGTCACTATTTTTGTATCGGTCTTAGTGCTGGCTCTTACCGGTGGGATGTTATTTTGGCAGTATAAGCAGCGCCGCCAAATGCTTTCTACTGAGCATGATTATGCGGGTGCATTGCCTGCCGATAACTACTCGGGTCCTGTTATCCTCGTTTGTGGTCAGTCTGATGCCCTATTTTTGAGTGACCAATTACACCGAGAAACTCGCCAAGGTTGGTATATTCGGGTATCTGCCCCCACTGAATTAGTTAAATTAGTGACTGCATTGATGGAACATGCCCCATCATTATCAGGGCAGACATCATTACTGTATATCGTCCTGCCGGAACAACTTACTCAGCAAGAAACACTCACTCAAGCATTGCTCAATTGGCGTCGAGCCATTGGTGAAAGCAACCAAAAAATAGGGTCAAAACTGCCATTTTGGGTCACAGTGTATCTCACTATGCCTCGCCAAACAGGTACAGACCTACACGTGGATGGCGAACACACTCCATGGATGACTTTACTCAGCCACCAAAATGAGTTTCAGGTAGAACAAGAAGGTTCTATGTCAGCCCCCTACTCTGTCTGGTTGCCCGCCCATATTGGGCACTCAGAGCAAAGCCTGCAATTTTCCCTGTGGTTAGATACCTTACAGAGTTGGCTCAACCAAGTTTTAGTCCCACAGTTCACCGTGTCTCAAGCAGGAGCACCAAAGCAAACTCCTTCAGCATGGGCTATTCAATGGATAGATATCACCAGCCAACCTAACAACTTATGGCAGCAATTTATCCAAGAAAAAACCATGCTGCCGCTATATTCATCAATTCAAACCACTGATTTGCTGCCTTTACCCGATGTGATGTTACGACGCTTACGCCATGATATTAGCTTAAGCCGCACAGAGAAAACCCTTGGGGCTATCGGAATTATTTTCGGGGTCTTCTTGGTAGGCGCATTAATCGGAAGTTACTATCATAACCAACAACTCATTCGTCACATTGGCGAAGATGTTGCTCGTTTTTCGCAACTTTCGGATACCCCTCTTGCACCAAAACAGACCGCTTATCTGCAATTGCAAGATGATGCAACTGAATTGGCACGTTGGGAACGCGAAGGGATACCAACCTCTCACTCTTTAGCGTTATATCAGGGAAATAGAATATTACCCTACTTGCACACGCTATTAGGTGGCTGGGCTCCTCCACCGCCACCCGCGCCTATCATTGTTCAAAGTGCCCCTGAAATAGTCACCCTTGATAGCCTATCGTTGTTTGATGTAGGGCAATACACCCTCAAAACGGATGCAACTAAAGTTTTAGTCGATGCCTTGCTCAATATTAAAGCCAAACCCGGTTGGTTGATTGTCGTCTCCGGCTATACCGATAACACCGGAAACCCAGCATTAAACCAAACACTCTCATTAAAACGCGCCGAATCAGTCAGAGATTGGATGATAGAAACCAGTGATATCAGCCCTGCTTGTTTTGCTGTTCGAGGGGACGGGCAAAATAACCCAGTTGCTGATAATCAAACCGCTGAAGGCCGAGCAAAAAATCGACGCGTTGAAATACGACTCATCCCTCAAGCAGATGCTTGCCAGGGCGCAGATAATCAAACCGTGTCACCGATGGACGATGACACACATTCGACACAAAAGGAGAAGTAACCATGGCTATTCCTGTTTATTTATGGCTAAAAGATGACGGCGGCGCGGATATCAAGGGCTCTGTCAATGTACAAGACCGTGAAGGCAGTATTGAAGTGGTCGCACAAGACCATAACCTGTATATCCCAACCGATAACAATACCGGTAAATTAACGGGTACACGTATCCATACGCCATTTATTTTCGTGAAAGAAATTGATGCATCAAGCCCTTATTTATACAAAGCGGTGACCACGGGTCAAACTTTGAAAGAAGCTGAATTCAAATGGTACCGCATTGATGATGCTGGGCAAGAAGTGGAATATTTCAATACCAAGCTTGAAAACGTCAAAGTGGTCAAAGTCGCGCCAAAAATGCACGACATCAAAGACCCTAACAAAGAGAAGCACAACCATCTCGAAGAGATTGAACTGCGCTACGAAAAAATCACTTGGACCTATAAAGACGGCAATATCATTCATTCCGATTCTTGGAATGAGCGTGCAACCGCTTAATTAAAACAAGCAGGCGTTTCGGCGTCTGCTTTTTTTGTACGTATTCGTACACCGATGACACACAACACACAATTTATCTTGATACCTAATGAACCTCGGTTAACGGTTAGGGGCGGTAGCATTTCTTGCTGTCTCTAACCGTTTTCACCCCAATATATTTTTACCCCAATACGAGAGAAAGAATATGGACAATTCATCCGTGATGCTATTACGCCGCCTAAACCCTTACTGTGCCAACGCATTAGAAGCGGCGGCTTCACTTTGCCAAACACGAGCGCATGCGGAAATTACCATTGAACATTGGTTGCTCAAATTATTGGAAATGGGGGAAAGCGATATCACGGTGTTAGCTCGCCGCTATGAATGGGATATGTCAGCCCTTTGGCAAAGTTTACTGACAGATATCGACAACTTACCACGCTCCATTCATACGCGCCCGTCTTTATCAAAACCGCTGCTGAATCTCATTCAACAAGCTTGGGTGATTGCATCATTGGATGAAGATATCGAACATATTCGCAGCGTGCATTTATTATCTGCCATGGCTCAGCAACCGTCACTGGTGCCCAATGATAATTTGTGGCCATTAATGACATTAAGTACCACCCAACTTCAACGCTTAAGACCGATGCTTGATGCCCAATCCGATGAGCGCCCTGAAATACAACAACTCGCCACACATAATCAATCCTTATCCCATGAAACGCCATCTGACGCTAACCATGTAGAAACGGCGAAAAGCTCAAATGTGATTGGCAATACACTGAACGAAGCACTACTGGCCGTACTGAATAAATTCACCGTCGATGTCACTGAAAAAGCACGCGAAGGCGCGATTGACCCTGTCTTTGGACGTGATGACGAAATTCGCCAAATGGTGGATATTCTTTCTCGCCGTCGTAAAAACAACCCAATTCTCGTCGGCGAGCCGGGTGTCGGGAAAACAGCCTTGGTGGAAGGCTTGGCCTTACGCATTGTCGAAGGGAATGTGCCCGTTAGCCTGCAAACCACCGCCTTGCGCACTTTAGATTTGGGGCTACTGCAAGCGGGCGCTGGCGTTAAAGGCGAATTTGAGCAGCGCCTAAAAAACGTGATTGAGGCCGTACAACAATCCCCTACCCCGATTTTACTGTTTATCGATGAAGCCCATACCATCATTGGCGCAGGCAACCAAGCCGGTGGCGCCGATGCGGCGAACTTACTCAAACCCGCGCTAGCTCGCGGTGAATTGAGAACCATTGCAGCGACAACATGGTCTGAATACAAGCAATATTTTGAACGCGATGCCGCCTTAGAGCGCCGCTTCCAAGTGGTCAAAGTCGATGAGCCAGACGACGAAAAAGCCTGTTTAATGCTGCGGGGGCTAAAACCACGCTATGCCAAATACCACGGTGTTCATATCACTGATGATGCAGTGAAAGCAGCGGTGACTTTGTCTCGCCGTTACTTAACGGGTCGTCAACTCCCCGATAAAGCCGTGGATTTACTCGATACCGCCAGCGCCCGTATCCGCATGAGCCTCGACACGCTCCCTGAAGAGCTGACCCGTTTAAAAGCCAAGCGCAATGCCTTAGAACTTGAGCAGCAAGCCATTCTTGATGACTTGGCGATTGGCAACACCACCAATCAATCCCTTCTAAACGAATTAGTCACTCAAGATGCGCAAATAGCGATACAACTGGCTGAGTTAGAACAGCGTTTTGAGCAAGAAAAAAACCTTATCAGCGAACTCTTAGAACAGCGCCGTCAATCCCAAGATGTGAGTGACATTCAAACCCAATTAGAACACGTACAGCAAGGTGAACCACTGATCACCCCTGATGTGGATGTCAGAACCGTTGCCACCGTCATCGCAGATTGGACAGGCGTGCCATTATCCAGCCTATTAAAAGACGAACAAACCGAGCTGCTTGAGTTAGAAGATTCGCTTGGCAAACGTGTCGTGGGTCAAGAAAGCCCATTACTGGGGCTTGGACAACGACTGCGCGCCGCTCGCACGGGTCTCGCCTCAGAAAATGGCCCGCAAGGGGTATTTTTACTGGTTGGCCCAAGTGGCGTAGGGAAAACGGAAACGGCTTTGGCCTTGGCAGATGTGCTGTTTGGTGGCGAAAAATCCTTAATCACCATCAACATGTCCGAATATCAAGAAGCCCACACCGTCAGCCAATTAAAAGGCTCTCCCCCAGGCTATGTAGGTTATGGTCAAGGCGGTATTTTAACGGAAGCCGTTCGCAAGCGCCCTTACAGCGTCGTGTTACTTGATGAAGTGGAAAAAGCGCACCGCGATGTGCTCAACCTGTTTTATCAAGTGTTTGACCGTGGTTTTATGCGCGATGGCGAAGGCCGTGAAATCGATTTTCGCAATACCGTGATTTTAATGACAGCAAACTTGGGCAGTGACTTGCTGATGCAACAACTCGAAGCGTTCCCTGAGTCTACCGACGGCGAACTGCAAGAATTGCTGCGCCCAACCTTGCGCGACCACTTCCAACCTGCATTATTAGCGCGTTTCCAAACCCTGATTTATCGCCCATTAGGCCCTGTCGCACTGCGCCAAATTGTTGAAATGAAACTGGGCAGCGTGATTAAGCGTCTCTACACCCATTACAAACTCGAAGGGATTGTCGATGAAGCACTGTATGACACCCTCGTGAGCGCGTGTTTATTACCAGACACCGGCGCCCGTAATATAGACAGCCTGCTTAACCAACAAATTTTACCGGTACTGAGCCAACAATTACTCATGCGCCAAGCTAACCACCAGCAAGCGCAAAGCCTGACTTTGGGTTATAGCGAAGAAGATGGGATCACCCTGAGTTTCAGTGATATTGAGGAGATAAATCCATGAGCCTACTCGATACAGCCAAAAACTTACTTCAAGGCCAAAACCGCTATCGCCTAGAAGTCCAAGGCTGCTCAGATTTACTGGACGTTGAACATTTTACGGGGCGTGAAGCCGCTAGCGAACCCTATCGCTACCAAATTACATTTACCTGTTCCGCCCAAGACCTTTCTGCTCAACAATTATTACGCCGTAATGCCAGCCTGACCTTTTCGGCACCAATAAATAACGTAATGGGACTCGCCACTCAACCGAGCGTTGCCAAGCGCGTTCATGGCGTGGTTACAGATTTTCGTCGTCTCTCTGGCTCCGCGGATGAAGCGCGCTATCAGTTAGTTATCGAACCTTTTTTTGCGCTACTTCGTCATCAAATTCGCAGCCACCGTTTCTTTATCAACCAATCTGTGCCGCAAGTAGTTGAACAAATTTTGCGGGAACATAATTTCAAAGGCTGGGAATTCGAATTTCATCTCGAAAAAGCCTACCCAAAACGCGAACAAATCAACCAAATTAATGAAAGCGACCGCCAATTTATCGAGCGCTTACTCAGTGAAGTGGGGATTTTTTATCGCTTTGGTTTACAAGATGATACCCAAACCGAGGTACTCCACTTTACGGATAGCCAACGCGGCTATGTGTATGACAAAACGCTGCCATTAAATAGCCCCTCAGGGCTGAACGATAACCATGCCGACAGTGTTTGGGGGTTATCGTTACGTCATCAAGTGGTCGAAAACACTGTTTTTGCCAAAGACTATAACCACCGACTGGCGGAAGATACGTTAATCTCCGCCGTTGCGGACATGACACGCGGTGATGGAGAAAAAATCAATTACGGCGATGTTTATCACTATAAAGGCCGCCACCTCACCCGTGGAGATAAAATTCGCCCTGAAACTGAAACCGCTAACTTCTGGGCAAGACTCGACCACGAACGCTTTTTAGCTCGCCAGACGTTACTACGCGGAGAAAGTAGCGCTGCAGACCTGACGCCATTATTAGTGCTAAGTATTCAAGATAACCCGCTCAGTTCGACGTTACCCAGCGTATTCAAATCACCAATTCTAATTACTCGCCTACGCTTTACCGCCAGCCGAGATAAAGCGCTAACTGTTCGCTTTGACGCGGTGCCTTACACCGAAGCACTGTGTTGGCGCCCTGCTCTAAAACCACGCCCTGTGATTGCCGGAACATTAATGGCGCGTGTCACCAGTGCAAAAGACCACGATATTTATGCCCACCAAAATGAACATGGGTTTTATTGGGTCAAATTCGATGCAGACCGTGATGATAAAACCAAGGGTTATGAAAGTATGCCCGTACGTTTGGCGAAACCTTACGCCGGCGATACGTATGGGATGCATTTCCCGCTGATCCAAGGGACAGAAGTCGCCATCGCCTTCCATGAGGGCGACCCAGACCGCCCTTACATCGCCCACGCACTGCATGATTCCCGCCACCCCGACCACGTGACGGATAAAAATAACACCCGTAATGTGATCCGCACACCTGCGAATAACAAACTGCGCATGGAAGATAAACGCGGGCAAGAGCATATTAAGCTCAGCACCGAATATGGCGGAAAAACCCAGTTAAACCTGGGGCATTTGGTGAATGCCGAACGCGAACAGCGTGGTGATGGTTTTGAGTTACGCACCGACAGCTGGGGCGCTATTCGTGCGGGTAAAGGGTTGTTTATTACCACCGATAAGCAGGATAAAGCCGGTGGGGATGTGTTGGCGATGGAAGAGGCAATACAGCAACTAGAGCAAGCTCTCGCAATAGCCAAAAGTTTATCAAAGTCAGCTGAAATTAGCGGCTCTATTCCAGCCGATATAGCATCCCAAGATACACTCAAGAATAGTTTAAATAACCTACAAGCTCCCGGTGTACTTGTTCATGCCCCCGCAGGAATAGGCGTATTTTCACCTAAAGCGATACATCTAGCTTCAGGTCATGAAAGTATTGCCATAACCGCTAATCAATCGGCAAATATATCTGCAAATAGCTCAATCACATTCAATGCCAAGAACGATGTCAGCATTTACGCTCAAAGTTCAGGCATTAATGCAATAGCCAAATATGGTGATATAAAAATACAGTCTCAAAATGATGCAATGTCAATTTTATCTAAAAAAGATCTTGATATTAGAACGATTGATGGAGCACTGAATATTACCGCAAAAAAAGAAATTGTCCTTAATTGTGGTGGTGGTTATATCAAGATTGCAGATGGTAACATTGAAATTGGCACACCAAGCAATGTATTACTTAAAACGACCAATGTTCAGAAAATGGGGGCGACTAACTTCAACTCTCCAGCACCTGAAATTCCAAAAGGCTTCAGCGAACAATTTATTATCAAAGATGAAATCAGTCAGGAAGTTTTACCCTTTACCAAATACACACTCACCACTGATGACGGAGACACCTATGAAGCCATCTCAGATAAAGACGGTAGAACGCTTGAAATATTTACGGCTACCCCACAAAAAATCGACATGAAAATAGAACGGAATAATCAAGATCCCCTTTCTGATACGGACTAAAACTAATATTCGCAACGAAATCTTACCGCCTATTTTATTCAAAGGTATTTTTATGTCAGAAAATATTGAAAATAGCCATCAATCAAAAACAAAACCGGGGGCTACTGGGGAAATCGCCACCAGCACTGCGCCAACTAGCCTCTATTTTCACCCCGACAGTGGTACGTTCCTTTTTCCCGATTATAACGATGCACGGGCCATCGAACTCGATAATAATCAAATGAACGGATTATTAGCACTTCGTGTGGATGCAGAATTACGCATAGAAGAGCTTCAACGAAAGCTCGGTGATATTTCACAACCCTATGATGTTAATAAATTGAAGGATAGAGAACGTTTACTGGCAGAGCTGCGCAAAGAAGAGTTATGCTTCGATACTGCCGTGAAAAATTTAAAAACGGAAATGAAAATGCTCGCTCCTCCGGAAGAGTTGCCCAAAACTAAGCTCTTGGACGACAGCAGTAAAAAAAGTGCCATTGGACTCATGGAGCTCATCGAAATTTCCGGGGGAAAAAAGGGGTATAAATACACCTACGTGCGCTCCGATAAAATTAAAAATCATATTCGCCGCTATCAGCTTAGCGACAAAGATAAAAACACCGGCTCGAAAAGTTTTATTTCCACGAAAACATACAAAGATGACAAGGGGAAAGAATACCAACGTCAAGAAATTGATATGGAAAAGCTCAAAAAACAATTGACCACGGCGAAAGCGAACATCTCCCTGTATGACAAAAAATTAGTGGAAGATAACGCCGGAACGCTCGGGGAATGGGCTAAAGAGCTGAATGAAAAACTGAAAAAATCCCCGTACAAAGGTGAGAACTTTGAGTTCGATTCCCAATCCCAATTGATGCGATGGGGGTATGGTGCAGGGTTTAAAGCTGGATTTAGTCCGTTTGAGGTGGATTTACGCACCGGAAAGCGCAAGGAAGGTTCATCACCCACCGCGGAGGGCAAGTTCAGCGCCTATGCGGGATTAGCGTTAGCCGAATCCAAAAGTACCTTGAAACTCAAATTGCCCTATGACCGCGGAATTACCCTAATGTACCCCTTGGATGCAGATAAAATTCAAGGGGGTGGTATGGGTGTCTTGGGCACCTTTCGATTCGATATTGATATCACGCTGTCCGGCAGTGTGGGCGCTAGTCTTGCCGTTGAAGGGGGATTGAACCTAAAAGGCAATGCCATTTCCGGTATACCGGCCAAAAGTGCCTCGAATGCCGACCCGAGTCAGCGCAAAGTCGATGTTAGCCAGCGACCGATTGAGCCCAAAGTCACGGGAGAGATAGGGGTATTTGTCGGGGCGCAAGCTAATTTAAATGTCACCGGATCCCTGAAATGGAATACCCCGCATAAATCACCCTCGGGCTCAACCCAGGGGGCAGATGGGTTTACGGTATTAGGCAAAATCAGTGCAGATGTGTCGATGCAAGTCGGATTTGGGGTCAATGGCGCGATTCAATTCTCGTATAAAAATGGGCGAGTGCGCTGTTTGGTGTCCGGCGGGGTCTGCAAAGGCGTCGGCGGTAAAGGGGCTCTAGCATTTGACATTAATGGTCAAGCGATTTGGGATGATTTTTTACCGGCGTTTGGCTACATGTTGCGCAGCATGGATTATGTCAAATTGGCAACTATCATCACGGAGGATGATTTCAAAGCGTTTTGTGTTTTAACGTTGATGGAGTCCATGGGGATAGTCAAGGATGTTCGACGATTTGTTGAGGCATATAAGGATGCCAAAAAATTAATTAGTCAGTTACAAGATGCATGGGAAGACAAAGAGGCTCGAGTTGCCTTAATGAATAATATCAATCAAACCCTCGGCGGGTGTTTAAAGTTTGCCCCTCCGGAAAGTAAAGGGGCGGCGATTGCCTCGCTGATGACCGGAAAGTTTTGGGATGAACTGAGCCAGGCTAGCCATAAAGGCACAGAGTGTGAAGGGGGCGTGCGGTTTGCGTCGCGTAAACGCGCGATTTTACTGATCCTCAGCTGGGCGCAATCCAAGCGCGATTACGAAAATATTATGCAGTACCTGTCAATGAACGTCGGGGAAAAAGGCGACTGGCGTGCCAATGAAGCACGGGTGGTAGCGTTTTTGGCTGATGGAGAAGCCCCTATTTCGGGCACACAATTTAACATGTTGGGGCCCGCCCCGCTCATCACGATACCCGCGCCCGAGATCCGGATTGAGCCAAGCCATTACCGACAAAACTTAACGGCCTTGTATCAGCAACTGCCCAACAGTCTTGAGGTGCAGCAAAATGTGGATATGAATCAGCAGACACCGTTAAAACAAGTCGATTTTATCTACGTGGACAGTTGTACGCGCGTATTTGTGAACGATAAGGAGTTAGGATAATGAAAATGGTTTGGTGTTTAAGTGTGCCCTTGCTGATAGGGTCAGTAACGGGGTGTGATGACGGACAAAAAGCGCAGGATGCCGCGCAGTTACGCGAAATTTCGATGGCGAATATGGTGTCCATTCCAGGCGGACGTTTTCAGATGGGGGATTTTGGACCACTTTTTGATGAAAAATTGCCGTACAGCAGTGATCCTTCGACCCGACCATTGCACTGGGTTTCATTGCACGATTTTAAGATGGGTAAATACCGAGTGACGTGGGGGGAATTTAATCGCTGGCTGGATGTGCAGGGAAGAGAACCGCTTGCATTGTACTCAAAGCGAAAAAAGAGTGAAATTATCCATTGGGATGAACTTGGGGATGATTATCCTGCACAAGTCTCATGGTTGGATGCCAAAGCTTATTGTCAATGGTTAGGGGAAGCGGACGGTAAACAAACAGATTTACCTACGGAAGCCCAATGGGAATACGCTGCGCGCAGTGGCGGGCAATTTTTAATTTTCGGTAACAGTGATAATCAGATGCACTATGAGCAAGATCCTGAGCGAAACTTTGTATCATGGGGAAAACCTGTCGGCAGTTTTGCACCGAACCCTATCGGACTATACGACATGATGGGCAATGGGCTTGATTGGGTGAATGATTGGTACAGTGAAGATTATTATCAACACTCACCCGAAGATAATCCTCAAGGCCCTGAGAGTGGCGAGAAAAAAGTGACTCGTGGCTACCATGACAGTATGGATGGATCATCTACGATCTCTCGAGGAGGTGAAATCCCTGACCATGAATTTGGTGAAGGGTTTCGGTGTGTGGAAAATCTGTAAAAGGTTAAGTACCCTACCCTGTGAAGTCGAGTCAACAGTTTTCGTCGCACAATTGAAAATGTTGTGATCGGTCCTGCTCATCACGATACCCGCGCCTGAGATCCGGATTGAGCCAAGCCATTATCGACAAAATCTTGAGGCACTGTATCAACAACTCCCCGATTGCTTTGAGGTTCTACAAAATACAGATGTAAATCAGCAAGCGCCATTAAAGCAAGTTGAATTTATTTATGTAGACAGTTGTACGCGCGTGTTTGTGGATGATAAGGAGCTACGATAATGACAATACCATGGCCTCTCAGTGCGCTCTTACTGATAGTACTACTCTCTGGGTGTGATAATAGGCAAAAAGAGCGCGAAGCCGCGCAATTACGTCAAGCCTCGATGGATAATATGGTCTCCATTCCTGGGGGGCGTTTTCAGATGGGGGATTTTGGACCACTAGTGGAAGATAAGCTGCCGTATAGTTTTGACTCGTCTACTCGGCCGCTGCACTGGGTTTCCTTGCCTGATTTTAAAATGGCCAAATACCGCGTGACTTGGGGGGAGTTTAATCGCTGGCTCGATTTGCAAGGGAGAAAACCACTTGCGTTGTACACAAAAAGAAAAAATAGTGAAGTTGTCAATTGGGATTCACTTGGGGATGATTATCCCGCAAAAGTATCATGGCAAGATGCTAAAGATTATTGTCAATGGTTAGGGAATAATAATAGTAAAAAAACCGATTTACCGACGGAGGCGCAGTGGGAGTATGCTGCTCGCAGCGGTGGGCAATTTTTAATTTTCGGTAACAGTGATAATAAGTTATATCATGATGGGGATCCTAAACGAAACTTTACGGATGGATACTCCCCTATTGGCAGTTTTGCCCCAAACCCTATCGGGCTGTATGACATGATGGGCAATGGAACAGATTGGATCAACGATTGGTATAGTGAAGATTATTATCAACATTCCCCCGAAGATAATCCGCCAGGACCGGAAAGTGGAACAATGAAAGTCTTCCGCGGTTATCGTGGCAGTGTTGATGGCACATTGACTATCACCCGAGGAAAAGATACCCCTGATACTGAATTTGGTAATGGCTTTCGCTGCGTTGAAAACCTTTAATGTGTGCAGATGACCCAGAGATGCAAAATGATATTCCATAGCAGAACGATAGCGTTTATCCCGTTACTACTAGTGGTGACAGGTTGTGATCAACAACTCACACCTGAGCAAGAAAGCCAAAAACAGCAACTGGTTAATGATTCGCTAAACAATATGGTGTTTATCGAAGGGGGCACCTTTTTAATGGGGGACTTTGGCAGTGGTCATGATGGTAAATCCACCCTGCCCTATTCTTTAGGTAAAGACAATAAATTTGTTCACGATGTCACCTTAGACAGTTTTAGTTTATCCAAATACCGCGTAACGTGGGGGCAATTTAATTTATGGCGAGCATTAACAGGGCTTCCGTTAACCGATCGATATAACGATTTAAAATCTCGCGATATTATGAAAAGCTGGCAAGCCTCCACCCAAGATAATTACCCAGCGTCTGTGGATTGGCAAGACGCTAAAGATTATTGCCTTTGGTTAGGCCAACAAACGGGGCTGCCATTCGATTTGCCCACTGAAGCCCAGTGGGAATATGCGGCCCGTAATCGGGGCCAATTTATTTTATTTGCCTCAAAAGATGGTACCTATAATGATGGCAGTGAAGGGGGAGAGCAGTTATTCGCCACTGATTTTGCCCCTGTAGGGGTTTACCCACCCACGCCTTTAGGCCTTTACGATATGATGGGGGGGGGGGTTGATTGGATGAATGATTGGTATGCCGCCGATTATTATGAGCATTCCCCAAATAAAAACCCCCAAGGACCTGAACTGGGAAAAGAAAAAGTCGTTCGAGGAGCTAGTGGATCTTTTTATCTAAAAACCTTGACCATCAATCGGCTCTCTTTTCCTTTAACAAATAAAAACATTCCAACCCTAAATTTCCGTTGTGCTGTGCAGTCCCCTACCCCAGTCCAACCAGTGGCGCAATAACCATGCGATTATTAAATAAAATACACTGCACTATTTGGCTAACGGGGCTTGGGCTATTAACAGGCTGCGATCAACAACTCACTGCCGAGCAAGAAACACAAAAACAGCAACTGGTTAATGATTCGCTACATAATATGGTGTTTATCGAGGGGGGCACCTTTTTAATGGGGGACTTTGGTAGCGGCCATGACGGTAAATCCACCCTGCCCTATTCTTTAGGCAAAGATAATAAATTTGTCCATGATGTCACCTTAGACAGCTTTAGTTTATCCAAATACCGTGTAACATGGGGGCAATTTAATTTATGGCGTGAATTAACAGCTCAACCACTAACTGAAAAATATCAAAATCTGAAAACCCGAGACAGATTAAAAGATTGGCAAGCCTCCACCCAAGACAACTACCCAGCCTCCGCAGATTGGCAAGACGCCAAAGATTATTGCCTTTGGTTAGGCCTGCAAACGGGGCTGCCATTCGATTTGCCCACTGAAGCCCAGTGGGAATATGCGGCCCGTAATCGGGGGCAATTTATTTTATTTGCCTCAAAAGATGGCACCTATAATAATGGTCGTGAAGGGGGAGAGCAATTATTTGCTACCGATTTTTCCCCTGTAGGGGTTTACCCACCAACACCTTTAGGCCTTTACGATATGATGGGAGTGGGATTTGACTGGGTGAATGATTGGTATGCTGCCGATTATTACGAGCATTCACCAACAAAAAACCCCCAAGGGCCAGAGCAAGGCGAGGAAAAAATTACTCGAGGGGCTGACGGTTCTTTTTATTTAAAAAACCTAACTATGAATCGTTATCCTACCCCATTAAAAAACAGGAATATCCCTGGCCTTGGCTTCCGCTGTGCCGTGCAATCCCCTACCCCAGTTCAACCTGTGGCGAAATAACCATGCGATTATTGAATAAAATACACTACACTATTTTACTCGCGGGGCTTGGGCTATTAACCGGCTGTGATCAACAACTCACCACAGAGCAAGAAACACAAAAACAGCAACTGGTTAATGATTCGCTACATAATATGGTGTTTATCGAGGGGGGCACCTTTTTAATGGGGGACTTTGGTAGCGGCCATGACGGTAAATCCACCCTGCCCTATTCTTTAGGCAAAGATAATAAATTTGTCCATGATGTCACCTTAGACAGCTTTAGTTTATCCAAATACCGTGTAACGTGGGGGCAATTTAATTTATGGCGTAAATTAACCTCCCAGCCACTGACTGACCGCTACCTTGATCTAAGCACACAAAAAGAAATAAAAGATTGGCAAGTCTCCACCCAAGACAACTACCCAGCTTCCGTGGATTGGCAAGACGCTAAAGATTATTGCCTTTGGTTAAGCCAACAAACAGAGCTGCCATTCGATTTGCCCACTGAAGCCCAGTGGGAATATGCGGCCCGTAACCGGGGGCAATTTATTTTATTTGCCTCAAAAGATGGCACTTATAATGATGGCAGTCAAGGAGAAGAGGCATTATTCGCCACTGATTTTGCCCCTGTAGGGGTTTACCCACCCACGCCTTTAGGTCTTTACGATATGATGGGGGGGGGGTTTGACTGGGTGAATGACTGGTATGCTGCCGATTATTATGAGCATTCTCCAGAAAAAAACCCCCAAGGGCCAGAACAAGGTGAGGAAAAAGTTATTCGAGGGGCTGATGGCTCTTTTTATTTAAAAAACCTAACCATGAATCGCCTTCCCATACCATTAAAAAATGGAAATATTCCTACACTTGGCTTCCGCTGTGCCGTGCAGTCCCCTACCCCAGTTCAACCTGTGGCGAAATAACCATGCGATTATTGAATAAAACACACTGCACTATTTTACTCGCGGGACTTGGGCTATTAACCGGTTGTGATCAACAACTCACACCTGAGCAAGAAAACCAAAAACAGCAACTGGTTAACCAGTCACTGAACAATATTGAAATACTAAATTAATATTCTCTTAATATCACGACCTACCTATTACTATTTAAACTCTTATGACTAAAAACATTATTTTACTGGGTGATAAAACCAGTCATGGTGGCACCGTTATTACTGCAACTTCCGATATTATTATTAACGGAAAAAGAGCCGCTAAAATAGGCGACTTAGTCAGTTGCCCCAAAAAAGGTCATGGCACTAATGCCATTATTGAAGGCGCTACAGAATTTACATGTAAAGGTATTCCTGTTGCCGTGGATGGAAGCAAAACTGAGTGTGGTTGTTATCTCATTGCCAGTATTACTGACTTTAATTTAGGATAATTATGTCTTGGAATAAAAAAGCATCGCTACAAGTACCTAAGCCTCAAAAACCGCCTTATGTTAAATGGATTATAGCGCTAGGATTAACATTATTTTTTCTATTTTATTCACTCTATTTTAATTCTCAAAAAGAATCTCTCGATTCAGATAGAGAAAGGATTATCACAGTTTTTGTGGCTACAGCCCCGCTCATTACTGTTTTAAGTATATTCTTTATCAAACTCATTTTTTATTTTAAATCAAAAAATAATTACGAATTCTTAGAAAATGAAAAAAAATACGCTGATAAAAAATGGGAGGAATGGGGTTCAAGAGCAATTAGCATATTAGACTCCGTTATATTGCTTCCTGATAAAATCACATTACCCTATATTTTAAAACATCAGAGTTCACATATCGCAAGCTACCAACTACCAAAGAGAATTGATTATTTACCTGAAGATAAATCTCCGTGTTTTATTTTATTAAGGGCACTTCAAGATAAACTTATTGAAGTTAGTACCAAACGCCCTTTTTCTGTTCACTATTTAACGAATCAAAACCTCACCACATCAAGAAAAGAGTTTGAGTATTCATGGGAAAAATTATTTCATAATCCACCACCACACAATGTAAATTTCACTCATGAACTAGATTACAACTACATCGAAGATACTGTTAGAAAGAATGAAGACCTAATACAACTTATACTCATTGAGCAGGCTTATAACCAAAATCAATCTGCCGCTTTTGCAGCTTTTATTTTTACTTCCGATGAAGTCGCTCTAGCATATCAACTAAATATAATTGCGAATGTAAAAAGACCGATGCCAATCACAATCGATGAAGATAAACAGCATGCCATCCGTTTATTTACTGAAATACAGACTGAATCAAAAAATACGTTTCTTTGTTTTTCTGACAATAAATGCCAAAACGATTTAATCGGCGCGCTTTTCGGCGCCTCTGAGGCGCTCCCTAAAATAGAACCCAATAAATTACTTAACTTAGAGTTTTTTATTGGTCCAGTAGGCGAATTTTCAAGTTGGTTAAATTTAGCCATCGCCATTGACTATGTTTCTCAAACCAAAAACTCAGCTTTAACACTTTCTCAAGATAACCAATCAATGTTTATTGGAACTATTACTTCGAGTCCATCAATATGAATATAAAATTGAATAAACCCGTAGTGAAGACATTTTCTTTCTTCATTTTTGTCGTCTTACTATGCCTGAGTGTGTGGTTTTATGGTGAACATTTTTACCTAGAAACAGGATTCAAAAAGTACATTGCGATCGGTATTATTATTTCTTCTAGTATTATTTATAGAGTCGTTCGATGGGGGCTCCATCACAAAAAAATAGCTGATCACCGTGAGGAAAATAAAGACACGGGCACTTACCCAGATGAAGATAAAAAATCCATCCTTAATAACCAAAATTTATCCCCCATATTAGCAACACTAAAATCCCAATACGGCACTTTCTGGCATTCCAAGGTCTCTATCCAGCTCCTCCTCGGCTCCCACTCCGCCGTCGAAAAACTTGCTCCTAGCCTGACGCAAGAAATCTGGCAAGAATGTGATGGCACCCTGCTTATCTACGGTGGCGATATCGGGAGTTCTATCGATTCAGAGCGACTAGAAACCCTCAAACACCTGCGCCGACGTCGTCCGCTCGATGGTGTGATTTGGGTGACGGAAAACAGCATTTCATCCCAGCTTTTAGACAGCAACATTCACTTTACCAACCTGAATGCGGCCACTGCCCACAATGCAGGGCGTGCTATCCAAAACCTCTTCCAAGAACTCGGCTGGCGTGCGCCTGTTTGGGTATGGAGTGTCAGTGACCAACCCTCCCTCAGCGCGGTTGAAACGCCCTCTATCCTCTGCATGACTGAGCAAAATATGCCTGCCGAGGCGCTATCGCCTAGCTTATTAAGCCTGATCCCCGCACTTGTGAGCAACGGAACCCAAGCGTTACTGCGCGAACAGAAACACACCTATCTGCTTGCTTTAGCCCAATTTTTACAAAACGGTGGCAGCCAACAGCTCGCGACCGCATTAGCCCCACTCAATACCCCATCACGTACGCTGCCTTTTTCTGGCATCGCATTTAGCCCGTCTATCAATCCGTTAAATCAGCAACGTTTGCCAAATAGTTGGCACCCCGATACCCGCTGGCAAAGCTGGTTAAACGTACAATCTGAACTGGCATCCGGTTTACAGCCGGCCGCTTTAGGCTTTGATAAAAAACGTCTCGTTCAATACGGCGCGGCCACGGCCATGACCTTGTGGGGCGCAGGCATGATTGTCTCTTACTTCGCCAATCGCCAGCTCATCGAAGACAGCTACCAAAGTGCGAGTGTCGCCGCTAACCACCAATTACCGGAAACGGAACGCCTTCAAGCCCAATACGACTTTCAGCAAACTCTGGGGCTGTTAACGCATCGCGAACAGAGCTCCGTCCCTGTTTGGCTGCATTTTGGCTTGAATAGCAATCAGCCACTATTAGCCCATTTATGGCCGCTGTATCAACAAACGGTACTCCCTCCTCTGCAAGATAATCTCCGTCAGCAACTTGAGCAACGGTTACAAGCTTATGCACAATTATCGCCAAATAGTGATGAACGCCGCCAAGCCACCCAAAGTGCGTATCAAGATTTAAAAACTTACCTCATGATGAGTACGCCAGAGCGTATGGAGCCTGCTTTTTTCACCAATCACGTTCTGACTGCCCTTCCTGTCCCGCAAGGAATGAACGAAGGCGAATGGCACACTCTCGGCAAAGAGTTACTCATGTTCTATGCCCAACAGCTACCGACGCACCCTGAATGGCAATTAAACGCCAACAATAACCTGATTAATCAAAGCCGTACCTTACTCACGCGGCAAATTGGTCAACGCAGCGAAAGTGCCACACTGTATCAAGAAGTGTTACGACAAGCGCAACATCAGTTCCCCGATATGACCTTAGATGATATGACGGGCGATACCGATGCCCACTTTTTATTGACGACAGAAGAGTTTGTACCGGGTATTTTTACCCGCAAAGCGTGGGAAGAATCGATCCAACCCGCCATCAAAAAAGTGGTTGAATCGCGCCGTCATGAAATTGACTGGGTATTGAGTGATAGCCAGCATGAACTTAGCCAAGATATTTCGCCTGATGCGCTCAAACAGCAGCTTACTGAACGCTATTTTGCTGACTTTGCTAATAGCTGGTTAAACTTCCTCAATAGCCTGCAATGGCGCCATACTGAAAGCTTATCCGATACTATCGACCAATTATCCTTAATGAGCGATGTGCGCCAGTCCCCCGTCATTGCACTGCTAAATACCCTCGCCTACCAAGGGAAAACCGGGCGTCAGGCAGAAAAACTGGCCGACTCGTTTGTTAACTCGGCGAAAGAACTGCTCAACAAAGAACAAAAACCCGTGATTAGCCAAAAAGCCGATTTTACGGGACCATTGGAAGACACTTTTGGCCCTGTCCTGAACTTTGTTGACCCTCAAGCCGCCTCACAAACTGGCGATAACCTGAGTTTACAAGCCTATTTAACCCGTATTACTCGTGTGCGCTTAAAACTTCAGCAAGTGGTCAATGCCCCCGACCCGCAAGCCATGTCCCAAACCTTCGCCCAAAGTATTTTAGACGGTAAAAATGTCGATTTTGCCCAAACGCGTGACATGGGCAGTTTAATTGCCGCCAGTTTTGGGCAAGAGTGGCAACCTTTTGGCGATGCACTGTTAGTGGAGCCGATGACGCAGGCGTGGCAACAATTGCTCACCCCAACCGCTCAGGGGATCAATAGCGAATGGCAAAATGCCATTGTCAATGAATGGAACAACGCCTTTGGCGGACGCTACCCCTTGAAAGACACGCAAAGTGATATTTCTTTGCCTCTGATGGCGCAGTATCTTCGCCCTGATAACGGACGTATTCAACGTTTCCTAGAAACCCGTCTGCAAGGGGTTTTACGCAAAGAAGGTCATCACTGGGTACCGAATAGTGCTAATGCGCAAGGATTACGCTTTAACCCTGAATTTATTCAGGCGATGAATACCTTGAGTGAGCTAGGCGATGTGGCCTTCGCCAATGGAGAGGCTCGCCTGTACTTCGAAATGCGCCCGGGAACCAGTAAACAGGTGATGCAGACGGTACTGGTGGTCGATAAGCAAAATCTCACTTACGATAACCAATTCCCTGAGTGGCAACGTTTTGTGTGGCCTGCCGACACTATCGCTTCAGGCGCCTCATTGACTTGGATGACCACCTCCACTGGCACCCGCCTCTATCGAGATCATCGAGGTGTTTGGGGGTTAATCCGCTTACTTGAAGCGGCTCAAGTTACCCCTTATGCAGGAAGCACCAGTAGCTATACCGTGTCGTGGACCACCTCCGATGGCAATACACTCAATTACCAGCTGCGCACCGAAATGGGCCAAGGCCCACTGGCGCTGTTAAAACTACGCAACTTTGTGCTACCTGAAAAAATCTTCTTGGATGACTAGATCATCATTGATAGTTATTTTCGGTTTGACGTTTTTCGTATATTAAAGACGCCCTCTAACGTCACTCACTAAATAAAAATGGGTTTTTGTTGAAATATTTCATTCATTATGCAACCCAAAATGAACGATGACAGTTCAAAAACTGATATAAAACTTCAAGATAGATATTTGTAGAGTCTTAGAATCATTTTGATGATATTTAATGTGTAGTATTGAACATTAAACTCACCAGTTTGACATTGTCGCTCTTATCAGTACCAAAGAATCGAACATCGCAAAAGAAAACATCAAAGGAACATACGTCATGTCAGAGAAAAAGACTCCTGAAATCGGCGAATGCCAACACGTTTCATATTATCACCCTCAATGGGATGAAAAAGGAAAATGTCATTGGAAAGGGGTTGAACTTCAACACGAATCCCTTAATGCGGAAGCCAAATGCGTGGTTCCTCCAACCAAAATTATTCCAGTCATTTTTTTACCAGGGGTGATGGGCAGTAATTTAAAGTCATCCGGTGGTGAGATTAAAGAGGGAGAACAGATTTGGCGAGGGGATAATGATATTGAAGTCTATTTGGACTGGGCGAATTTGAAAGGAGTGAAGAGACGAGAGTTATTGGATCCTAAGACCACAACTGTCGATAATGACGGTGTTATTAATTCAAAAGTTTACTCGTTAATTACGGATGATGGTCAGGGGGATTGTGGAACCTTACTTCAACCGAGAAAAGAGCGGGGTTGGGGCGAAATTCTCAATTTTAGCTATGGGAATACATTGAGCGTGCTTCAAGGCGCGTTGTTAGATGATTGGCAAAAAGCTGCCAGACGGCGTGCTGATGGTAAAGCGGGTATCAGCGACAATCCGAAAGAAAATGGCATAGTGCGTCAGTTATGCAATATCCCATTAGGCACTGAGGATAAAAATGAAGATTACCTGACTGAAAAAGAAGCAGATCATTTTTTGAATTTTCTCTATCCTTTGCATGTGTTTGGCTATAACTGGTTGGAAGATAATGCCATCTCCGCGTCTAAACTGGTTGAATATATTGATAAAACCCTCCGATATTACCAAAGACAAGATGGACACGGCCATGGTCTCGCGATTGAAAAAGTGATTTTAGTCACCCACTCCATGGGGGGATTAGTGGCTCGTTATGCCATGAATCCACCAGATGATGCAGAATTTAAAGGTTGCCAGGATAAGGTGTTAGGCGTTGTTCATGGTGTGATTCCGGACTTAGGGTCACCCGCCGCTTATCGGCGAATGAAAGTCGGCGGAAAACAAGAAGGACTGGCAGGCATTGTTATGGGGAAATCGGCTGAAGAATTGATGCCAGTATTAGCACGCGCCCCTGCACCCTTGCAGTTATTACCTGCGCCAAATTACACCAGTAATGCCCATGGAATGGCGTGGTTTAGTGTTGAAAAAGGGAGTGCTGATGGCAGTGATTTAGTCTTACCCCAAAAAGGTGACCCGTTTGGGGAAATTTACCTGAATAAAACCTTATGGTGGCGGCTGTATGAGTCCGATATCATCGATAAAGCAGAGGTGGTTAGCCAAAATAACTGGAAAGAGTATTTCGACCTTATGAAAGATAAGGTTAAATCTTTTATTTCATCGTTAAATGTCGCTGGTTATCATCCCAATACCTATGCATTTTATGGGCACACAAGGCCGTCGGATGGCTCAGTGAAATGGCATATCACGTCAATCACGTACCCGAAAGATATGCATGACGGCGATAAAAAAATTCCCAATAACTACCGTGAAGTGCCTTTGCCGTTTAACCGCTCCCGTCTTTATGAATTAAAATCCTCAAAATCTGCGGGAGATGGTACGGTTCCTGCGGAGTCCTTTAAGACAATCCAACATCAAAATGGGCAGTCCATTAAAAGTGTGTTAGCAACGGATGTCGACCATCAAGGCGCTTATGAAGTCAAAAACCTCGAGGATATTCATCAACGCCCTGCACTGCAATTTACCCTGAGAGCCATCGCTAAAATGGTCCAAGAGGTACCCGCATGTTAATGAAGACCTCGTTGCGCTCAATCTGCTTTTCTTTAGGCCTAGTGCTTTTTACGCCAACGTTGTATGCAAATCCCATTGTTAAAAAGGACGCTGTTATGGTTGAACCGTTATTTTCAAAAACAAAACCGCAATGTGCGGGTATTTATGTGGTGGATGTTCCTGAGTCTTTTAATAATGGTACGCATAAAGCCACGTATGATGACTTTGATATCGAAAGTCAATTTATTTACCCGCCCGCATTCAAACAACGTATTGCATTGCGTGAAGAAGCGCTTAGGAATCAAAAAACCAGTCAGAAAAATGCCCCTGCGTTGAAAGAAGTCATTCAGCTTCCTGATAATCAAGGGGTGATATTTGATAAAAATAAATCAGGATCGCAAGATTCTTATCGAACGTTAGAAGCTCATGTGTATCTCAATCATATTGCTTTTATTATTACGATAAATATTAGAGATTTGTCTGCCGCTAGATACGCGGATGAAAGAAAATCTTATTTAGAAGCTGGTTTTACTGAAATGGAATTAAACGATAAACCCACTAAATTAGCGGCCATGCGCTCATTGATTTCGCGATTAAGCGGTCGATTAGATCATGATATTCCAGCCGATAAAGGGTGGTGTATTCCGAATGGGTTTATTGCGGATGATGGAGGGCAACATAAGATAGTGACTGGCTTTAGTTATAAAACCGTCGATTTTCAGTTTGATGTGAACACCTATAATACTTTTACCGCTAATGGTGATTCATTGTTTAAGCGCAGTGCTGCGATGAATGATGAAATAAAAAATTTCCACTTAAAAATCTTAAAAAAAGAAGCCTTAGAGGTTAATGGAATACCAACTGAAGCCTTATTTTTTAAAGGTATTCAGGAATATGATAAAAAAAGTTTACAAGTCTATGATTTTTTTCTCATTGGCAATGAAAAAATTGCAAGTAAAACCAAACCGATAGTAAAGCTTGAAATCGATAGTCAATATTTACAAACGCGCTATAGCGAAGCTCAAATGGTCGAGATTTGGGATCGGATTGTTGACTCTCTGCGTTATAAGCCTAATTCATTTTAATGTTACCCAGAGTGACAGTGATTATGTTGTTATCGCTTAAATTTCACCTAAAATTGTTTACTTTAGCCCCCGCCACTTAAGTACTAAAAGCACATAGGGTCTAATAAATGAGTCAAAAAATTACCTAAGTTTTTTCAACGCCAGATGGCAATACACTCAATTACCAGCTGCGCACTGAAATGGGCCAAGGCCCACTGGCGCTGTTAAAACTACGCAACTTTGTGCTACCTGAAAAAATCTTCTTGGATTAGACCCAATAGGACATCACCTATGCCTTTATTAACTGCCTTACGCACAGCCTGTTTTACCGGAAACCCGCTTGCTGCTAATCAATTAGTAGAACAGCAAGTCGTGTTATGGGAACGCTGGCTATTGCCAATTACGGCTGAAAATCCGGTTGGGGAAGACCCCAGCTATGACGATGACTTCGAACGAATGAAAGAAGAAGTCAACAAGTTATCAGGCTCAGATACGGAGTTAATCTGTACGCTCGCCGAAAATCTCTTAACTCATGTATGTAAAGACGCACGCGTGATCACTTACTATGTTTGGGCGCGCTTACATCGAGAAGGTGAAACGGGCTTAGCTGATGGATTAGGATTACTGGCAGGATTACTCCATCGTTACCACGATGACCTACTACCAAATCGCCCAAATAGCCGAAAATCAGCCATTGAATGGTTGGCAGGTCAGCGAGTTATCGACAGTTTATCCCTTTATCCTGAAGTTGATAGCAACGAATTTGCACGTATTGTGGCGCTACTGAGTTCGATTGTGGATGAGTTTAGTGCATGGGATGAGGCAAACCGCCCTAATCTTGCACCACTACTACGCGCACTAGAAAATCGACTTGCGCAATCTGGCGGTGCGAATAGTGTTGTTCCACAAAATATTAAATCAACAGAAAGTATATCAACGAAGCAAACATCAACCGGTATCAGCCCTATCGCCCCTATTCAGTCTGGTCGAGAATTACTTGACCAAGCCAAAGTGCTCGCCAATTATCTGCGTAATCAGCCTAATGGTTGGTTATCGGGTCATCGGCTGATGAAATCCGTACGTTGGGATACGCTACACCAAGCTCCCCCACAAAATCAGCAAGGTTGTACTCGATTAGCCCCACCACGCTCAGATGCCAAAGCCCAGCTAAAACGTTTATATCTGCAACAAAATTGGCTCGAACTCACTGAACAAGCAGATCGATTGTTTGCAGAAGGGGTTAACCATTTTTGGTTAGATGTGCAATGGTACTTGCACCAAGCATTGAGTAAATCCCCTGCGCCATGGGATGGCTGGGCAGAAGTGATTGCCTCTGATTTAAAGCAGTTCTTACTTCGCTTACCGGGTTTAGAAAATCTCGCTTGGGAAGATGGCACACCTTTCGCAGATGAAGTCACCTTAGCGTGGATCAAACAGCATATTCTGGAAGAGAATATTCAGTCTCTCAATCACATCCCTGTTCAAGGCGCAAGTGACGATGATAACGACTCAATATTCGCGTTAGAACAAGAAGCGTTAACTCAAGCTGACACCGAAGGCGTTGAAGCCGCATTAGCATGGCTAATGTCACGCCCGAATATCCAAACTTCCCGTCAAAAATGGTTACTGCAATTAGTGATGGCAAGAGTGGCTGAACAATTTGCTCGTCATGATTTGGCACTGAATTTACTTCGTGAATTAGACCGTAGTGCTGAACAGATGCGCCTCGCGGATTGGGAACCTCATTCGCTGTTTGAAGTTAAAGCCCGCCAGTTGCAATTGTTACGAGGTAAAACGCAGCGTAATACGCCAGACAAAACTGAACTGCACCATCAAATGTCTGAGTTACTGGCTCAGCTAACTCGATTAGACCCTGTGCGAGCGTTAGTGCTCTATCCCTAAATTAATCAACGAGAACCATACTAATGGATGATTTAACCCTTCGCTATTATGATGCGGAGATGCGATATCTGCGTGAGGCAGCCAAAGAGTTCGCTCAAGCTCACCCCGATCGAGCAGCATTATTAGATTTAGACAAAGCGGGCATTCCTGACCCTTTTGTAGAACGGCTTTTTGAAGGTTTTGCCTTCTCCATGGGGCAATTGCGCCAAAAAATTGATGATGATTTACCCGAGTTAACAGAAGGATTAGTCAGCCTACTTTGGCCTCATTACCTACAAACCATTCCCTCACTTTCTGTGGTTGAACTCGCGCCGGATATTCATGATATGAAAATCTCATCAGTGATCCCCGCTAACTTTGAAGTACTTTCACGCCCTATTGGACCTAAAAAGACCGTCTGCCGCTATCGCACAACTCGAGACTTAACACTCAACCCCATTGTGCTATCAACGGTTAATTTAACCACAGAGCCTGATGGCCGTTCCGTAATTCGCTTGCAGTTCGATTGTGCGAAGCTTGCTGACTGGAAACAAATCTCACTTAATGCTCTCTCCTTTTATCTGGCTGGTGATGTTCCAACTACCTATGCACTACATTTAGCGCTGACTAAGCAAGTTGCAGCCACCTATATTCGGCTGCCATCGTCCCCTGACCGTATTCGTTTACCACTTTGGTTTTCCCCTGGTGGATTTGCTGAAGAAGACCAACTGTGGCCTAAAGGAGATAGCACCTTCAGCGGCTACCAACTATTACTGGAGTATTTTTCTTTTCGTGAAAAGTTTTTCTTCGTCAACTTAAACGGACTTGATGAGATTCAATTACCCGAAGGATTAAGTCATTTTGAGCTAGAAATTGTGCTTGATACGCTCTGGGACAGCGATATTCCATTAACTACTGATAACCTAAAACTACACAGTGTCCCAGTGATCAACTTATTCAACATTGAAGCTGACCCACTTACTGTTAATGGATTAGAAAGTGAATATTTACTGCGCCCTCGGCGCTTACAAGATGGACACACCGAAATTTATGCGGTCGATACAGTTCATGGTACGCGACGCGATGAACAAATTCACTATGTGCCATTCAGTAGTTTTCGCCACCGAGGCGGAATGCTCCGCCACAATGCCCCTGAACATTACTATCACACACGAATTAAACGTGGTGTCAGCGGCCTACATGATACATGGCTAATTTTAGGGGGAGAGCACGAGCAACCAACCGCATCTCTTGAAAGTGAAACGCTATCTCTACAATTAACCGGGACTAACGGGCAGCTCCCTCGCAAAGCGTTACAAAGTACATTGCTGGACAGAACTGAAGAGACCTTGCAGACACAGTTACGGGTTCGTAACTTATGCAAACCTACGCTACCTTGCTACCCCCCTGCTGAAGATAGATTTCATTGGCGCGTACTCAGCCACCTTGGTGCCAGCTTCCTGAATATGATGGATAACGTAGAGGTATTACGAGGAACGCTAGCACTTTATGACTGGCGGGAAGATGACCTGAACAGCCGCAAACTCGATGCCATGATCCACGTTGAGCAACACCTTATCGAACGCTTTGAAAAAGGCTTTTTACAGCGAGGTATTGCCATCGACATTACCCTCGATAGCCACGGCTTTAACGGTGAGGGCGACATTCATCTATTTGGCGAAATGCTCAACCGTTTTTTTGCCCTCTATACCGATGTACATCTGTTTAACCAATTGACTTTACATATTTTACCGACAGGAAATAGCCTTACATGGACCGAAAATCATCCTCAGTAAATCCGCTTTTTGATGCGCTTGGGGAGCGTCTTCCGCTGGTAAACTTCTATCGGTTTTGCCAGCTGCTAGAACAAAGTAATGCACAGAGCCCGCCGCTCGGTAGTACCCAAGACCCCAAAACAGACGCTATTCGTTTTCGCCCCCACCGTGGAATGGGCTTTCCCGTCACCGAAATTAAAGGGTTGGATATTGAAGATAGATACCGTGATAGCACAACCCCTAGCATTAGAACCACTTTTTTAGGGTTATATGGTGTCACTTCTCCACTACCGACAACCTACCTTGATGATATTGCACAGCGACGAGAAGGAACCGAGTCTCTTACCGATTTTTTAGATATTTTTAACCACCGACTGACGACGCAGTTTTATCGTATTTGGCGAAAATACTCTTACCCCGCAACATTTTCAGCAGGGGGGAAAGACGAAACGTCACAATATTTATATGGATTAATTGGCTTAGGTATACCTGGCACGGCGCAACATATACAAGCGCCGTTATCCCGATTTCTCGCATTACTAGGTACGCTACGTTTTCCGACTCGTACCGCCGAAGGGGTTATATCTTTAGTCAAATTACTGGCGCCTGATACGCAAGTTAAAATCAAGTCCCATGACCCAAGACGCATCGAGCAAGTCACTCAAACAGGGTTATCCTGCAGAACACCGATGACATTAGCCAACAAACCCGTATTAGGTCAGTACGCCACTGATGTTAATAGCCAAGTTTTGATTATCTTACAAACCAATAACCTTGAAGAAGCTCGGAACTGGTTGCCTGATGGGTTGCTGTATCAAGATTTAATGGCGCTATTGCATGTTTATCTCGGATCACGCGTCAATGCTCGCCTTAACTTAAAGTTACCAAGAAAGTTACTACCCAATGCAGCGTTAAGCACCCAATCACATCAAGGTGTTCAATTGGGTCGTACCGCAGCAATGGGAACACTCAGCCCACAAACTGTGCGCCAAGAACATATTATCACGTTAAATTTAGGGCGTTACCAACGATTAACGACGTCATCACAGAATACGTCTCCCCAACATTATGCTAATTATCGATTTTAATTTTGAGAATCATTTATGAAACAACTACCTTTATTACCATTTTGTGGCAAAACGTTAGTGCTCCTCTGCGCACTAAATCTATCGGGCTGTGGCCTTACTCAGATGGTCGGTGATGGTACTCGCAATGTTGCAAGCTCCATCTTTTATAAACAAGTGAAAGTCGTACACTTAGATTTTGTCGCACGTGAAGCATTAAATACCGATGATACTGGCGCATCGTTATCAACAATTATCCGTGTTTACCAACTAAAAAACTTTGAAAGCTTTGTAGAAAGCGACTATGCCACTCTTTTCGCTAAAGATAGCCAAGTACTCAAATCCTCGTTAGTCGCACAAAAAGACCTACGAATTCGCCCAGGAGAATCAATTTCGCTTGATATGCCTCTCGAAGAAGGGGCTGAATTTGTTGCTATCGCCGTGATGTTTCACGACCCAGACCTTATCACCGATAATTGGCGTGTGGTGATCCCCAAAAAACGCTTATTACCTGATGACCCACGTTTATTAACTCTCACGGATAACGCTATGACACTAAAACCACTGGGAGAAAAATAACATGTCCCAGCCTTCGTTATATGAAATGTTGACGGGGTATTTTGCTGGAGGATTAAATATTGATGATATTCCAGAACATGACCAAGTGATAGTTTCCGTCATGGACAATATCCGCCGTATTCTCAGCGCCAGAGCGGGGAGCATCGAACATATTCCGGATTATGGGCTTCCCGATATGAGTAAAATGATCCAAGGTCTCCCCGGCACTGCTCACAATATGATGACCATTTTATCGGCAACATTGCTCAAGTATGAGCCCCGCATCAAATCCCTCTCTTTAGTGTTATTACCGCAAAATAGCTTTGGGACACTCCATTATGCCCTTGAGGTTGAATTACACGAACAAGGTTTGATCCGCTATGGCACTGAATTTATGCCTGATGGTCGCATTTTATTGCATCATCTAAAAAAACAATTCGATACGATTTAAACCGACAATTGCTTGAGACAATTATGAACCCAGATTTAAATACATTACGCCTTGGCGGCGACCCTCGCACACTGGCTGATTTTGCAGCCCTTAAAGACGAATTAAACAAACGCTTCCACCCTGCACGCCCTGATGTTGACTGGGCTCGAGCCCATGGCTTATGTTTATCCTTATTTAATCAAAATGGTGCAGACCTACAAACTTGTGCATGGTTTACCCTGATCCGCCAGCATCAAAATGGCATAGCGGGATTAAATGAAGGGTTATCGTTGCTCCAGCATTTACTCAGTCACCACTGGCAAGGGCTTTGGCCCCAACAGACCCATGCTCGCGTCGAAATTATCGCCACATTAAGCCAACAATTGGTGACAGGATTACGTGCACATGCTCCCATTTATGCCGATCTTCCTGCCCTTTACCAAACTGAAACCAAGCTTAGTCAAATTGCACAACAGTTACAAACATTAGAGCTCAAACACCTGACTCAGCTAGAGCGCTTACAAAATTTACTTGCATCTCAGGCAAGGCAATTAGAGAGTACAGATGCTCCAGATAGCGGTTTTATTCCGCCTACACCACCGCAACTTCCGAAAACTTCGCCATCGACATTTCAAGCTCGTACTGCAGTCCCCCCAATTTCCATCAAAGCCAATGCCACCATCAGCACTCCAGCACCTACTCAACCTTCTTACCGCAAAGGCATTTGTGTCGGTCTAGCTTTAGGTATTGTACTCACAGGAGCGATATGTGCAGGAACCTTGTATGCATTACACCCACAAATCAATAATCATGCTTTAGCACAGGTACTCCCACAATTACCTGAATTTACACCAAATATTGCAGCAATAATTGAGCAGCAATTACAACCGAACCCAACTCAATCTAGCCGTATTTCTGCTGAAAAACTCAATGTGATTGATAACTACCTTGTGGAATTAGAGTCTATATCCCCTATTTGGGCTCAGCAATATGGGATTAGTATGGCGAATTACCTCACCAAACATTATGGGGAACGACAAGAAATAACAGCGTTTAACGATAAATGGCAGCAAAATATGCAAATTAATGCGTCATCTAACGATAAACTACAACAATGGTCTGAAGGTATGACGTTATTAAATAACCTAAGTACGCGCTTAGATAGCCTTGATGGGAAACCCCGCAGCTATATAACAGGCTCTGAGCTAAAAACGATTATTTTTAATGCACGTCAACATTTTAATCAAGGTATGCCACTTGAGGAAGAACTACGCCAGCTAGAGCAATTACAGGCGCAAGGCACCGTACCTGAATCAGAATATCAACGTATCGATACCCACTTTAAGCAACTACTGAATCGATATGCATTGATTCAACAAAATAAATAACACCACCAGCCCCGAAATTCTCGCTCTTAGTTAAAGAAAAAAGAAAGGGATTACATTGACTTTTTGAAAGTAAGTGGCATGGTTTGAGCTTTAAATAAGGGATGGATAAAGAAAGACATGTTTTAAAATATGTTTCAGTTTGGTTAATTGCGCCCGCTTTCTCTGCTTTTCTGGCTTCACTTGGATTAATACCATTGGCAACCTGTTTTCGTGCCTCATCTCTTTTCGCTCTTGCTTCATTAAGAGTGACAACAGGATAGATACCTAACGATATCATTTTGGTTTTGCCAGCGAATTGATACCGATAACGCCAGCCTTTGGAACCGTTAGTTTCAGCTAATAAAGCTAGCCCGTTACCATCCGCCAGCGTGTCGGTTTTTTCTTTTAGCTTGGCACGCTTGATTGCCATATCTGTTAGCTTTATAAATCACCAATATTGTATAGGAAAATTGTAGAGGGAATTTCTATACAAAAACTAGGCAACAAATTGTAAGGATTTAGAAAGATGATAGTAGGCTTCGATAGTGTGAGATTTCGCTGGAATGCTTGATTTACTTGGGATTGGAAGACGTTGCTAGAAGTGAAGATGGCGGAGGAGGAGAGATTCGAACTCTCGGATGGTTGCCCATCGGCGGTTTTCAAGACCGCTGCCTTCAGCCGCTCGGCCACCCCTCCGCAATGACGAGCACTATAAACATCCTCTGATTGGATGTAAACCCCTAATTTAATCATTCGCTTTAAAAATATACGCATTTCATACTGTTGGGCGAAAATATCAACATTCTAACGACTTTACTTGGGTTATTTCTCTATTTTTGTTAAATTCATACTCTAATTTTATTTGGATTAAAAATGAGTATGTTGGTTTTTAACAATCAAGAAATTAAAACAGACCCGCAGGGCTACCTGCTTGATAGCCAACAATGGAGTGAAGACCTCATCCCTCTACTTGCGCAGCAGGAAGGCATTGAACTCACCAATGAGCATTTAGAAATTATCCGTTTTGTGAGAAATTTCTACTTGGAATTCAATACCTCACCGGCCATTCGTATGTTGGTGAAAGCGGTTTCTCAGCAATTTGGCGAAGAAAAAGGCAATAGCCGCTATTTATATCGGTTATTTCCTAAAGGGCCCGCAAAGCAAGCGACAAAACTCGCAGGCCTACCAAAGCCAGTAAAGTGCATTTAATTTCTTCCTAATAGCGGACGGAAAAGTCCGCTATTGGCTCAGTTTGCCAACTTTCAGTGAAGAAATGGTCGATATTAGCCCCCGGAGGCCCACCTGCTTTAAGCCATTCATCTACAAATTCAATATCTTGCTCTGAACCATAAATGGCCAGCCTAACACTGCCGTCATCTCGATTACACACAAAACCTTTTATGCCATTTTGGTTAGCCCAATGATAGGTTTGATAACGAAACCCAACGCCTTGAACACGCCCATAAATGTAAAAATTGCGACCTGATGCAGTCATATAAGCCTCCATTGTCAGAGCATAATATATAGATACCTTTTTTTAGCAGTTGTTTTTTATTCATTGAACAGATAATCTGCTAAATGAGGCACTGCTTTTCATAGTTGCGTATAAAGACAGTGTATTGCGTTATTGATAATTGTCCATACTTCGCTTGAAAACGCACAACACTGCCCATATATAAATTGAAGTACAAGCAAGGCTTTTAGGAGGTCGCTATGATGATCACCAGTAAATATGGAATCGGGCAACAAGTCAGGCACAAGCTTCTCGGCTACCTAGGTGTCGTTGTTGATGTAGATGCTGAATATTCGCTCGAACAACCACATGATGATGATATTGCCGCAAACAGCACACTACGCGATCTGCCTTGGTATCATGTTGTAATGGAAGATGACAACGGGGATGCTGTTCATACCTATTTGGCTGAAGCTCAAATCACTTACGAGACTGCTGATGACCACCCAGAACAACCTTCTATGGATGAACTGGCAGAATCAATAAGGTCTCAGTTATTAGCGCCACGTCTGCGTAACTAACGGCTTTATCATTCATGAACGCTCCGTAAAGCAGCTCACATGCTGCTTTACTTTTATCATCAATGAAAGGCTACTTTTCAAGCCCTAAAGCGGGTATTTCCTGTTTTGGGCATTTATCCATAACAAATTGTAACCCTGCCTGTAACGCAATACTTTTAGCTTCTTCGCTAATAACCCCTTGTTGCAACCATAATACTTTCGCTTTAACTTGCACTGCTTCTTTAGTGACACCAACAGCGGCTTCTGCATTGCGGAACACATCAACCATATCAATGGATTGAGGTATATCACTAAGTTTTTCATACACTAACTGACCTAATAACTGTTGGCCAGCCAATTTAGGGCTAACAGGAATAACGGTATAACCTTGATGTAAGAGATATTCCATGACTTCATAACTTGGCCTATTGGCTTTATCACTAGCCCCAACTAAAGCGATGGTATTGACACTCTTTAAAATTTCAGCAATTTCTTGATCTCTCATCAAAATATCTCCTAAAATCAGTAAACTATTCATTAGCATTATGGTATATGTTGTACTTCTTTGCTCACACAGTTTTAAAGATGCCTATCTCACATCTTATTTAAGGGAACCTCATGGAATCAACAACCCGTAAAATTGCTGCATCAAAAAATATCGCCTTGGTTGCCCATGACCACTGCAAACCCTCGTTATTATCTTGGACAAAAAAGAATAATGAGCGACTTAAAGCGCATAAATTATATGCCACAGGGACTACTGGTTCATTAATTAGCCAACATACAGGGTTACCCGTCACCAGTATGATGAGTGGCCCAATGGGCGGAGACCAACAAATTGGCGCGATGATTGCGGAAAAAAAAATCGACCTATTGATTTTTTTCTGGGACCCACTTAATGCTGTACCGCATGATCCTGATGTTAAAGCATTATTACGTTTAGCTACCGTATGGAATATTCCCGTAGCCACCAACCCAGCAACCGCTGATTTTTTAATCACATCACCTTATTTTGATGACAATATAGAAATCGTGATCCCTGACTACCAAAACTACCTAACAAAACGTACTAACTAGTTTAATGGGCATGTTCGCATGCCCATCCCCCTAAGGCTTTTTCTGTTTTGGGACACCTAATTGTTTAAGTTCTTCAACAAATTCTGATGGTAATTCGGGGTTATATAATAACCAAACTTGCTGTTTAGCCCTTGTTAAGGCCACATACAGTAACCGCCTTTCTTCTGCATGCTCAAAATCTTCAGGTTGTGGCAACAGTGCTTGCTCAATAATTGACTCCCTTGCCGGCGCAGGGAAACCATCCTTACCACTGTTTAAGCCACAAATAATCACATAATCTGCTTGCTGCCCTTTTGATGCATGTACCGTCATAAATTCAATCGTCAATTTTGGCCAACGGGTATGCGCTTTATTCAAAATTTCAGGTTTTAAATAATGATAACGTGCCAGTACTAATATCCTTTCATCATCAAGTACATAGCCGCTCATTTTATCCAATAACCGTTCCAATGCTTGTTCATATAGAAGAACAACTGATTTTTTACTACCTTTAGTTAAGCTATTTAATGGCTTATGAAGCTGAATTGGATTTTGTAAAATAAACCGATTCGCAATATCACCAATACGTTCATTGAAGCGATAGGTTGTATCCAAAGCACAAAGCTCCCCTTCCCCAAAATTATTTTCAAATGAGGTGGTCAGGTCTAATTCAGCGCCACTAAAACGGTAAATAGCTTGCCAATCATCGCCCACTGCAAACAACGTTGTTTGCTTATTTTGTTGACGTAACGCTTGAAGTAATTTGGCTCTAAGAGGTGAAATATCTTGGAATTCATCAACTAAAATATGTTTCCATGGGCTAATAAAGCGCCCTTTTTCTAAAATATTCACCGCCTGATGAATTAACCCAGAAAAATCAACCGCACCTTCCTCTTTTAGCGCACTTTTCCATGCTTTTAATAATGGTGCCATCAAACGAATGCGTTTTTGGAAAAGATCTTTAATTTCATCATTGACCTTATCTACCATATCCTTTTGGCTACCACCATGCATACGCATTAAGCTTAACCAACGTTCTAAACGCGCAGCAACTTTATGGCTTATTTTGTCATCATTCCAAAACTCACCATCGGGAATTTCCCATTGGAGCTCTTCAGTCAGCCACTCTCGCCAACCTTTCGCTTGAGCCTTTTTCGTTGAACATTGCTCTCGCCATTCTGTTAATAACAATGTTTGACGTTTTTGACTGTTGGTTTCGAGTTCACTGATAACCGGTGATTTTTTACTACCTTCCCGAATAATATGCAGAGCAAGCGCATGAAATGTTTTCGCTTCGATATCCTGCTGTAAACGTAGCTGAATGCGCTGATTCATTTCATCAGCAGCTTTGCGACCAAATGCCAGCAATAAAATTTGCTTTGGTTCTGCCAGCCCTCTTAGTATTAGCCAGCCTGCTCTGGCGACTAAAACCGACGTTTTCCCACTACCAGCACCTGCCAGCACTAACACATTATCTTCGCCGTTAATGACAGATAGTGATTGTGAGTAATTTAATGGTGAAGATTCAACTTGTTGGAAAAAATCGTGATAACGCACCAAAACAGACTCGCACCACTTTTCATTAATTTGCTTGCGACATTTTTCACTGTCATTCAACCACTTAAGGCAAAATTGATACTGAGATGCACAATTTTCAAACGATGGAATACGTACTAACGGTAAAGGAAGTGATGAAAAGTTCTGAGTAATTTTGTCTTTGATGCTGCTAACTTGACGTAAACCAAGCCAATGATCTTGTTTTATCAGTTGTTCAATGGTTTTCACCAATTCAGTCAATACTTGCGCACTGACTTGGCTCATTTCGGCACTCCATTGTTGCCATTTTTCATACAAATAATGGTAAAAACGTTGAGTTTGTTTCCACTCTGTACCGTGTAAACGCACAACTTGTTCGTTCACAATTTCAAATTCTAATTCCCCCCAAACAATGCCCCTCTTACAACGAAGGTCAATAAGTTCATTGAATGGGATAAGATATTGGTGGTTTTCACCACTGACTTCGATACCTGCGTTGAGTAAGCGAACCCGATTGTAGGGATGCTGAGCCAGACGCTGTCCAATCTGTGTTGATTTCAGTTCCATACGTCCTGCACCTGAAAAAAATCAATGACAAAATACGGTTGGCTTGATTCCAAACGGTTTTTTATTCCCTGCAAACACGCTATCCTATATAAACTAGAGCTTGTCTTACCTCTGAGGTACTTTGTGTTAACACTGCTTACCAGTTATCGCCGCGTGCTATATAACAGCCATATTTTATATTATATCCGAATCTTTATAGCCCTGACAGGCGCAACATTAGTGCCGTGGCTTTTAGGGCAAGACCCTAAAGTGACTATCCCACTGACATTAGGCGTGGTTGCCGCAGCCTTGACTGACTTAGATGATAGGCTAACTGGCAGAATAAAAAATTTAATTATTACCCTTTTTTGTTTTTTTGTTGCCTCAGTTTCAATTGAGTTACTCTTCCCATACCCACTATTTTTCTTTTTTGGCCTCGCTTTTTCGACTTGTGGGTTCATCTTACTTGGTGCTTTAGGGCAACGTTATGCCACCATTGCATTTGGCGCCTTACTGATAGCCATTTATACCATGCTAGGTGTACCCATTTTTGATACTTGGTATCAACAACCTGTGTTATTACTTACAGGGGCCATTTGGTATAATATTCTAACATTAATTGGCCATATTTTGTTTCCCGTCAGGCCATTACAAGATGCCATCACTCAATGCTACCAGCAACTTTCCGCCTACCTAGACGCAAAAGCTAACTTATTTGACCCTGATCTTGAAGATGATTATCAACAATCAGTTTATGATTTAGCTTTAGTAAACAGTAATTTAGTCAACACAATGAACCAAGCGAAAATTGCTTTATTGAGCCGACTTAAAGGTGATAGAGGCCAAAAAGGGACTCGTAATACGCTGCATTACTATTTTGTTGCACAAGATATCCATGAACGTGCTAGCTCGTCTCACATTCAGTATCAACAACTTAGTCGCACCTTACGCCATTATGATATCTTATTTCGTTTTCAACGCTTACTAACCATGCAAGCAAGAGCCTGCCAGCAAGTTGCTCAATCCGTATTGCTACGTAAACAATATCAACATAATCCACGCTTTGAACGAACTTTCAGCTACCTTGAAAACTCACTATTATTACTTAAGCAGCAATCCCCTGAATTACATGCAATAAAAGCACTGCATAATTTACTCAAAAATTTAAAGGGAATTGATGTTCAACTTAAAGGGCTAAGCCTTGAGCAAAGCTCATGGCAACAAAATAATAAACAAGTAGAACAATTGTCTGACGAATCATTATCAGGCTTTAATGATATTATTACACGGGTTAAGCATCATTTAACCCCAAAATCATCGTTGTTTCGCCATGCAGTTAGGATGTCAATACTTCTTTGTACTGGTTACGCGATTATCCAACTATTTGATATGGAAAGAGGGTATTGGATATTACTCACTAGTTTATTTGTCTGCCAACCTAACTACAGTGCCACTAAACGCCGTTTAGCACTGCGTATCATCGGGACTATCGTTGGTATCCTAATCGGGTTACCATTACTTAATTTAATCCCATCAATTGAAGGCCAGCTTACCCTTATTGTGATCTCTGGCTTACTGTTCTTTATGTTCCGTAGTAGCCAATATGCACAAGCTACCCTTTTTATCACTTTGTTAGTGCTTTTTTGCTTTAACTTATTAGGAGAAGGGTTTGATGTCGCATTACCTCGGATTATTGACACCCTTATCGGCTGTTTTATCGCACTACTTGCTGTAAGTTTTATTTGGCCTGATTGGAAATTTCGCCAACTTCCTCAGGTCATTCAAAAAACAATGGACAGTAATTGTAGGTACCTTGATGCCATTTTACTGCAATACTACCAAGGTAAAGATAATAGCCTTGAATACCGTGTTGCACGCCGTGATGCACATAATAATGATGCAGAATTTGCTTCTATTGTCTCCAATATGGCATCAGACCCCAAATCTTACCGGATCACCCAAGAACAAGCTTTCAGACTTTTATGTTTAAACCATACACTACTTAGCTATATTTCCGCGTTAGGTGCGCACCGTGAAAAAATCCATAATGAGGATAACTTGGCACTGTTAAATGATGCAATTTGCTATGTTGAATCTGCCTTGCAAACCAACATACTAGACTCTCAAATTATCGATGAAAAATCTGATAGGCTGCGCCAAAACTTATTACAGCGAATCGATAACATTGCAAAAAGTGACGATGAAAAAACATTACTCATCATGGAACAAACTAAGCTTTTACTTGAACTTGTACCTGAAATAAAGCAAATGATCCGAAAAATCAGTGCATAATAAACATACCGATGAGCGGGTATTAAAATATATAAATATCCTTTCTACCCGCTTATTCTTCTCATATTAGTATTGTCTGGTTTTGAGGTAGCCTGCTATAAGTTTCCTTTGATTTATATTAGGCAATCACCTCGATGCGAGTTCAAAACTGTTATACCAAGTAATCAATTCTTGCTTAGTATTCTTTGGCAATACAGCACTATGACAGCCTTCTATTGCCGCTGCTAGGCCAATTAATAATTTAATACTCGGGTCATGCCGCCCATGTTGCTTAAGTTTGATAAAACACGCTTTTGCGCCCATCGTACGTAAATCATCTACATGAGAAATTCCAATTTTCCCCAATGCCCTCTCAACTGACATATTCATATTTGGCAAATCTTTGATACGCATTGTGATGGACTGTTTTTGTTTTAATTCTTCAATTGCAGAACGATAAGCGAGTTCAATATATTGGAGACACAAGACTTCATCGCCCCAAATTTGTTCAGAAAGTTGGTAATATCGCATTTCCAAAGGTATGCCTTTCTTACTATAAACAAGCCGATTAAGCCCTGAAGCCTCAAAATGGCTTCTAGCTACTAGACACCCTCGTAAATAATATTTCCCATCCAGCACTAACCCTACAATGGCATTATCAACTAATAGGCAAAAACCGCCGAAGTGATTTTTACGCTTTAACTCTCCGAATTGACCTAACAAACGAGATAAATTAAAAAATTTTTCTTCTTCTAATAACATATACCTTAACTCCTTTTTGGGTATGTTTCATTTTTATCCTTGAGAGAATCAATTTTATAATTTCTTGCTTTACAAACAATTACACCTAGCCAATTTTGAGAGTTTCAATAAAAAATGCCAAGAAGAATGCAGCGGAAAACAACAAAGTTGCGAAGCGCTTTGAAAAAATAGGCTTGATATTGGATAAATATACAGTTACTGTATGTTCATACAGCATTGTAACGAGGTTAATAATTATGAGCATCTATTCTTGGAACAACACAACAGAACATTCTCTTAATAATTACGCACAGTCCATCCCATCCATTGAGCTTGCGAGTAACTCTACACAACAAGGTATGGTGAGCGAACTCGTTTACGATGAAAAACATCCAATCATGGACTATATTTTGCTTCCAATGCTCCGCCAGTTTGGGGCTCAATCACGTTGGTTGCTCTGGCTAAGCCCAAATAAAAAACTGAGTAAACACTGGTTAGAACAAGCAGGCATCCCTACGAATAAGGTCATGCAACTAAGTCACATGGAAACCATAACAACCATAGATGCAATGGAAAAAGCCTTAAAAAGTGGTAACTATAGTGTCGTTTTAGGCTGGTTGCCTGAACTGAACGAACAAGATTTTGTTCGTTTACAATATGCGGCTCAAGAAGGTCATTCTATTGGCTTTATTATGCGCCCACAAAAAACATATAATATGGTAAGTATGCAATCAGGACAGTCAAACCACCTAAAAATTCACTCAAATCATTATCACTAGCCAAGATTAAGAATTTTCTTACTAAATTTAACCTTTAGAAATATTTATCTCTAAAGTGAAATGAAAAGTATTGCAGATCAATTAGATAGACAAAAAACAATCATAATACAAAATATACATATCTCCCTGATTTATACACTAAAAAAATACTTTTTTTAACGTTTATTGCTCACTCTACTTGTATCTTTTTAAGTTCGTTGTAGACTTTAGCTTGTTAAGCTTATGGCATTATTTTTTACTTTTATTATTTTTTTGTAGATAATGTCAGCGAAACCTAGCAAGTAAATTGAACCAATGGCACATAATAAGGCTCAGCGAAGCCAAGCCAATATTGGATGATAACGAGGCGTAAAATGAAAAAAACAGCTATCGCAGTAGCAGTGGCAGTAGCAGCTTTTGCAACCGTTGCACAAGCAGCTCCAAAAGATAACACTTGGTATACCGGTGCTAAATTAGGTTGGTCTCACTATGAAGACACTAAATTCACTTCACCAGAGACTGATTTACACGTAGGTAAAACTACCGATCGTGATACTATTGGTGCAGGTGCATATGCTGGTTACCAATACAACCAATATATGGGTTTTGAACTGGGTTATGACTGGTTCGGTAAAATGAAATACAAAGGCGCTGGTAACAGCGGTGACCTGAAATCTATGGGTGTTTCATTAACTACCAAATTAAGCTATCCAATCATGGATGACTTAGACGTTTACACTCGCTTAGGTGGTATGGTTTACCGTACTGAAGCTAAAGCAAACCAAACTCAAGGTCACTTCAAAGAAACTGATACTGGTGTTGCACCTGTATACGCATTGGGTCTTGAGTATGCAATCACTCCAGAGTGGGCAACTCGTTTAGACTACCAATGGGTTAGCAACTTAGGTGATAAAGACAATATCGGTACTCGTCCAGACAACGGCATGCTGAGCGTTGGTGTTGCATACCGCTTTGGTCAAGAAGATACTCCAGTTGTTGCTCCAGCTCCAGTTGTTGAGCCAGCTCCAGTTGTTGAAAACAAACGTTTCACACTACGTTCAGACGTTCTGTTTAACTTCAACAAAGCTAGCCTGAAACCAGAAGGTCAGCAAGCTCTGAACGAACTGTATAACGAACTGAGCAGCATCGATCCAACTCAAGGTCGCGTACTGGTAGTTGGTTTCACTGACCGTATCGGTTCACAAAACTACAACCTGCCACTGTCACAAAAACGTGCTCAGTCTGTAGTTGACTACTTAGTATCTAAAGGCGTTCCAGCAAGCGCAATCGCTGCTGAAGGTCGTGGTAAAGAAGATCCAGTAACTGGTAACAAATGTGACGCAGTTAAAGGCCGTGCAGCTCTGATCGAGTGCTTAGCGCCAGACCGTCGCGTTGAAATCGAAATTCAAGGTACAACTGAAGTTGTAACTCAACCAGGCGCTTAATTCTTAGCCCTAGTTTGAATTTTGAACTGAACAAAAAACCCCAATTATTATTGGGGTTTTTTTTATTCTTATAAAAACTAATATAACGAATATAGACCGTTTGTTATTTAGTGTTTAATCTACTTTTCGCTTCCCATTACACTTAATAGCAAGAACAACAACCATAAAGATCTTTTCAGGTAGCCTAGCTGCCATCTCCTTTCGACGCCCCTAAAATCGCTTGTAGATCCTGCTTCAATGAGCTCATTTGGCTCTCGTATTTATCTTTATGCTCAGCATCTTCGATCAACTGGATAATCGTTTCAGAAAGTGTTTTATTACGTTTTACTGCTAAATTAGACAGACGCTGCCAAACCGAAAAGGTTAGATCTATCGATTTTTTGCGAGTATGTGGGTGCTCAGCATTGAAATGACGTTTACGCCTTGCACGAATGCTTTGTTTCATTCGGTTATCAAGCTCAGGATTCATATGTAATGAAATCCACTTGAGCACATCAATCGGTCTATTTTCCATTTTTAACAGCAAATCTATCGCTTCTTTTTCTGCGCTTCGTTCTATATAGCGGGTAATCGCTTCGCCACCTCGTGCTTTATTGACGAGGTACTCCCATTTCCAGCCACATTCAAGATTTTCAAGCTGCTGATATTTCATAATTTTTCCTGAAGAAAACCGAACCTATCTTTATATTAGCAATATTATAAACAAAATGCTCAAGCAGACGTTCGATTTAGTGAAATATTCGTTTCTGCAATAAAGAAAGTAACCTGTCTTTGTAAAAATAGTGTACAATCCGCCCCCATCTGTTAACAAATTAATAAAACTGCATGTCCACTTTTGAAAATATACTCGTCATCTATGGGATTGTCGGTGTATGCGCTATGCTATTCACCCTACTCGTCACAAAAGACCCTAATTGTTTTATGCGCTTACTTAGCGCCATATTAATTGGTTTCACTTGGCCAATGACATTACCTATTGTGTTTATGTTTTCGTTATTCTAGTCAATAATTCAACAATTCTTGCTGCAAGATTGCCTATCAAAGGCTAATATAGCAGGCTTGCCCACTGGGTAATTAACAGGCCTGAAAATTGTTTATAAAACAAACGATGTTATTTGGCAAATTATTAAATAAACCAAATTCAGGCACATGCGCCCAGCTCATTGGCAGGCATTTTATTTATAACCCTATTAATAGCAGATAATTATAGTGATCAGTCAAGAACTAACATGGCAAGGCCTCATTCCTAACTTATCGTCATTCCAGACGAAATTTGTATCCTCAGAAACGTTGTCCCCAACAACACTGTCAGACATTCAGCCTAGATTGTCCGATGGAATACAACATTTTGTCGATGAATTTGCCCAAACACGCTTTATGTTTATCAAGTCTGATGAAAGTGAGGAATACCTTAGCACTTACGCTAATGCAATTGGCCCATTGCTTGTAGATATCAACACTATTGATGGCGACTACCAATTATCTGAAGATAAACATTCCTTTCAATGGAAACATGGCATTAAAAGCCGTTTTTCATCTCGCACAGCGATTGCATACCGTAATTGGATAGAACCAGAGCAACTATTTGGTCATGTAACCCCATCTTTGACCCTTGTCCCTGGCCTATTACATCAGCTTAATGGGGGCATATTAGTGATTGCAGCTAATGCACTCATTAGCCAACCTTTAATGTGGAATCGCTTAAAAGATATGGTTATTCGTCGGCAATTAGAATGGTTACCCTATTCTGATAGTCAACCTTTACCTATAGAAATCGAGCCACAACCTCTTGAACTTAAAGTTATTATTGTTGGTGATAGGCTTGCTTTAGAAGAGTTTGAATATACTTCACCAGAAATATTTGAAAGTGCAATTTATGGTGAATATGAGCCAGTCATGTTCTTTGAGGATGAACAACAATTAACATTATGGATGCGTTATATTAAATCCATCATTGATTCCAATAAATTACCAAATATCTCAGTTGATGGTTGGTTACCTTTGGTTCATCAAGCAACCCGCTATTGTGAAGATAAATTTACTCTTCCCCTTGATATTCCATGGCTTACAAGGCGCTTAATGGACGCGGTTCATTACCAAGAAAATAACTTATTAACTCAAAATTCATTTAATCAAGCGGTCGAAAACCGCCTATGGCGCCATAACTTCCTCATGGAAAGAACGCAAGATGATATTTTGCAAGAGCAAATCTTCGTTAAAACTGAAGGGGAAGTCATTGGGCAAGTGAATGGGTTATCCGTTTTACAATACCCTGGTCACCCTGAAGCGATTGGAGAACCCTCACGTATCACTTGTGTGGCTCATCTAGGTGATGGGGAATTTACCGACGTAGAACGTAAAGCTGAATTAGGTGGCAATATTCATGCAAAAGGTATGATGATTATGCAAGCCTATTTAAACTATGAGCTTAAATTAGAGCAACCACAGCCCTTCTCAGCCTCAATTGTCTTTGAGCAATCCTACGGTGAGGTTGATGGTGATAGCGCCTCACTGGCTGAGCTATGTGCGTTAATTAGTGCTTTATCATTACAACCAATTGATCAACAAATTGCTATTACAGGTGCAGTTGACCAATTTGGCTACGTCCAGCCGATTGGTGGCGTCAATGAAAAAATTGAAGGCTTCTTTGATATTTGTGCCAAACGGGGCTTAACCGGTGAGCAAGGTGTTATTATTCCAATGGCGAATATCCGTCATTTATGCACTAAAGCTGAAGTCGTTAGCGCGGTACAAGAAGGGCAATTCCACATTTGGCCTGTTGAACATGTCGCTCAAGCTATTACATTATTGACTAAGCAACCTTACTTTGAGCAGCAAGCTGAAGAAGAAAACGTACACCTGTTAGCTTTAATTCAAGAGCGTATTAACCAAGCAAATGCACCGGATAAAGCAAGGCTTCCTTGGTTCTTAAAATGGATGAGTTAAGTAAAGATTGCGTAAAAAATAGCAGATCGGAGTTGTTCAGCGTACAAGTGTAAGCTATCCTGTGCCCCTACATTTAATAAAGGCTATCTGAAGAACATGGTTGAGAAACGCGGATCCTACACAAAAGATGATTTAATTGCTTCTGGAAAAGGCGAGTTATTTGGGGAAAATGGTCCTCCACTCCCATCAGGAAACATGTTGATGATGGATCGTATCGTCAGCATGACTGAAGACGGTGGTACATATAATAAAGGCTATGTTGAAGCTGAGCTGGATATCAATCCAGACCTTTGGTTCTTTGATTGCCACTTTGTCAATGATCCTGTCATGCCAGGCTGCTTAGGGCTTGATGCAATGTGGCAATTAGTTGGTTTCTATCTGGGCTGGCTTGGCGGTGAAGGTAGAGGCCGTGCATTAGGTGTTGGCGAAGTAAAATTTACTGGCCAAGTCCTACCTACTGCAAAAAAAGTCACTTACCGTATTAGCTTTAAACGTGTAATTAACCGTAAGCTGATCATGGGGCTAGCAGATGGTGAAGTTTTAGTTGATGGTAAATCAATTTATACCGCAACGGATTTAAAAGTTGGCTTATTCAAAGATACAAGCGCATTCTAATTTTTAGAAGCCTAAGCTATGAGCTAATTAATGCAAACCTCCGCAATGGCGGAGGTTCTTAAATTGATTAGTATCTTTAAGTTAAAAACCCTAAATATAAAAAAATGACAGGTTATTTAACCTTAAAAATGAGATAAATTCTGGATTACACAACCGCTACGGTTCGATCCTCCATCGCCTTTCGCCAACCACCTAGCCAATGCGAACGAGCATCTACTGCTTGATATGGGCAGAGCTCTTTAGAACGCCCTGCTAAACCTGCTTGATAACCTCTTGATAAAGCTCTTTCTAAACGATCTCGCTTCTGTCTTTTCATGCCTTACTTCCCTCATCATTAAAAATGGAAAAGAAAACAGCACCTACTATTTATTAATAGGTACCTTATAGAAATAACGCCCACAGATAAGAAAATCAAGTAAAGATTTTCATATATTTGTCATAAATAGCATAAATGTGACTTAGATATGGCAATTAATATAATCATTTGATTTTACTATGAAATATTTTACTTTATTTATCATGACATTAGAGCATATAAGGTGACTATTATTAACTACATATAAGTTTATTAAATATATTTACTTATTGAAGATAAAAAAAATACACCTCAGAAATTTATATTTACCATATATATCTGAGGTGTATTTAATTAGTTAACTAGGTAATAACTAATACTTTGCAATTTCTTTAGCAATATTATCAGCAACTTGTTGCCAGCCTAGTGACAATGTACGAACCAAGTCCGGATACCCATCTTGTTGTTGGTCTAACTGCACATCAAAATTACGACGAATGACTTTATCACCATGGGAAAGCGTCCAAAAACCTTGAATAAGCACTTTTCCATCGTATCGACCATTAAATGCCGTCAAAGTGATATCCAGTGTATCTGGAGAATTCTGTAATGGCTGCAAAGACACTAGCTTATCCGGTAATGCGGCGGATAATTCACTCACCATTGATTGCCCGAGCTGTTGTTCCAATGGGCTAGCCCAAAGATGTGTGCTCGCATTTGTATAACTCACATCGGTTGTTTGGTAAGTAATACCGTTGGAAGTTAATACATCAGACAACATAATACGCTGTAGCCAAACTTGGCCTTTATCCATCACTGCCGCTGATTGTTCCTGAGGAGTTTTTATTGGCAATTGATAATACTTTTTTTCTGGCGTACTACTACACGCTGCCAACAATAAAACAAATACTGATAATAAATATCGCATTATTTTTTCACTCCTTTCGGCTCTACATCCTTAGTCGGCTCCGCTTCAAACACTAATGCATTACTCTTGTTGTTTAATGTACGTAAAAGCGGCTGAACTTCTCTCAATACTTGGTCTAAACGCTGCATGTTATCCACCATTTTATTATAAGCAGGTGAACCCGGTTGGAAACCTTGCATTGCACGGTTCATTTCTTGCAGTGTTTTTTGTAAGTCATGAGGCAAGTTTTGGAACTCTTTACTTCCCATGACTTTGTTTAATTCCACCAACATGGCATTGGCTTCTTTAACCACTTTTTGCCCTTCGGCTAATGTTTGTGTCGTTTGATTAAGCATTGGCTCAATTGGCATGTTATTGATCTTATCCAACACCGCGATAACTTTTTGTTGGATTTGCGCTAAGCCACCACTGGTCGTTGGGATAATTTTATATCCAGCCACTACCGTAGGCCCTTTATAAGGCTCAGCATTAGGGTCAAAATCTAAATCAACAAACAAGGCACCTGTTAAAAAGTTACCCGATTTTAACGATGCTCTTAATCCGTCTTTCATGGCCAATTTTAATTCATTTTTTAAATTAAAATTCGCACCAACATCTTTTGAAAAACGCTCTGGCTCGATATGAATTAGAACAGGAATTCTAAAGTCATTATCCAAAGATTGGTCAAGCCCCTCGGTATAGAAAGGCACTTGTGCCACTGTGCCTAAACGAATACCACGGAATTCCACTGGTGCCCCAGGCTGTAACCCACGAATAGAATCAGAGAAGAACAAGACAAAATCTTGGTATTCTGTATACAGTGAATTTTGAATACTGTTTTGGTTATCAAAGAGTCGGAACTCTGTATTTTCCTTAACACTCGTACCTGGAACCCACCCCGTAGGCACATCAAAACTCACACCACCTGTCAGTAATGTCGCAATAGACCCCATTTCAACATGAACACCTTGGGATGACATGTCGAATGCAATTCCACTGTCTTTCCAGAAACGCACATTGGAGCTGATCAGCTTATCATAAGGAGCATTGATAAATAATTGGTAGCGCATATCACGCTTGTCCATATCAAAATTGCTAGTTTCAACTGACCCAACACGATAACCACGGAATAATACTGGGTCACCAGGGTTTAATTGCCCTGCTTTATCGCTGACTAATGCTACTCGTATCCCTTTTGCATCCGGTGATGCAAGAGGAGGTGTGTCCAATAAAGTAAATTCAAAGTTTTCTTTGGCCTCTACCCCAGGCTGAAGTTCAATATAAGCCCCTGAAAGTAAAGTACCTAACCCTGTCACACCATCACGCCCGATTGTAGGCTTAACAATCCAGAATGATGAATCAGCACGTAGTAAATCCTTCATGTCATTATTTAAGCGCGCTTTTATTAACACCCGACTAAAATTATCATCAAGAGTGACGCTTTCAACGACGCCAATATCGACGCTACGACTTTTAATTTTCGTTTTACCTGCTTCTATTCCCTCAGCATTGTAAGTGATTAGCGTCACTTCCGGGCCTTGGTTGCTAAAATGGTAAAATAATACCCAAGCACCAATTAAGACAGTTACTATTGGGATCACCCAAACTGGTGACCAACTTTTTAACTTACTAACTTTGGCATTGGCCTGTGATGTTTCTTGTGAGGTCACCCGACGACTCCTTCTTGTTCAACAGCATTCGTGTTTACTGCGTTTTTCCTTTCACAACGATCCCAAGTTAACCTTGGGTCAAACGTCATCGCTGCAAACATTGTGAGAATAACAACAACACCAAAGAAAATAATCCCCATTGCTGGCACGATACTCATCAACTGGCCCATTTGAACCAAAGAGGCTAAAATCGTGATCACAAATACATCAATCATTGACCAACGCCCCACATATTCCACTAGCTCATAAATAAAATGCATCCGATGAGGGTCTCGATTGCCATATCCTTGTGAATCAAGGCAAAGCCATGCAATACCAATCATTTTTAACGTAGGTACCATGATACTGGCAATAAAAATGACCATAGCAACAGGATAAGAACCATCCTCCCACAATAGAATAACCCCATCAATAATGGTTGAATTTAATGCGCTGCCCAGTGTATATGTCGTCATCATGGGTAACACATTAGCGGGAATATACAGCATGATTGAAGTAACGAGCAGTGCTAATGTCCACTGCAAACTTTGGTGTTTACGTACACTTCCACGGGAAAAACACCGTGGGCACTGTGATTGTTCCGCTGGTAAAATAGCCGTGCAAACAAGGCATAAACGTACGTTTTGCTTAATACCTGTTTGACCTACTTTTAATGGTAGCTCTAGTTTTGGCGGTGCTTCAATACGGTTCCAAAGCCAATGGCGGTCTAAACATTGAAATGCCCTTACCTGCAACATGCAAAACAAACAGTAAGGTAAAAAACTTAAGCCTATTCCGATATCACCATAAGCAATCAGTTTCACAAAGCTAACTAAAACCCCAGCTAAAAATATTTCCGCCATGCACCAAGCTTTCATTTGGAATAAAATGCGAGTGCTCACGACCTTTAATCCCTTAGGAATATGAACTTGCAACCCTAAGAGAATAATTGTGATCATGCAAAATGCTGGGATAATCAAAGAAAAAAACAGAAAAAATAACGCCAACCCACTATAGCGGGTAGCCGATATAATTTCGATTATCTGAAATAACGATATTTCATTTTCAATTCCTGCCGCCCCCATTTTCACAAAAGGGAACAAGCAAGCAACAAACAGCATAATTAATGCACTAAATGCATATGCTGCTGGTTGCTTATATGGATACCGCCACTTTGAGACTAATGTAGTCTCGCAGCGCGGACATGTTGCTTTGCTCCCTTGTTCCAACTCAGGGACTGCAACCAACATGTCACACTGAGGGCAAAGAACATGTTCATGAGACTCATGGGTACACAAAGTGTATTTGCTCCTCTAATTAAAGCTAACTTAGCCGTTTTTAAGTAATTCAAGCTCTTGCCAACGGTCAAAGGCCTGTTCTAATTCAGACTCTTTAGCCGCTAAATTAGTCAACGCTTTTTCAGTGACTTCATGAGGCTGATTAAAGAAATCAGCATCACCAATCGTAGCTTGTAAAGCCTCAATTTCAGCTTCAAGTTGCTCAAGTTTCGCAGGTAACTGTTCCAGCTCACGCAATAAATTATAGCTTAATTTATTTGCACGCTTTACAGCTTCTTTTGGTTTAGCCACCTTATCTTGGGCAGCTACTTTACTCGTTTGTTCAACTTTTAAACTCACGGTTTGTGCTCTTTGTTTCTGAGCATCAAAATACCCACCCACATACCGGTTGATGACACCGTTACCTTCAAAAATCCAGCACTCAGTTACACTGTTATCAACGAACTCTCGGTCATGGCTGACGAGCAAGACTGTACCTTGATAGCCATCAACAAGTTCTTCAAGTAACTCAAGCGTTTCTACATCCAAGTCATTTGTTGGTTCATCGAGAATTAATAAATTACTTGGTTTTAAGAATAAGCGAGCTAATAACAAGCGGTTACGTTCCCCACCAGAAAGAGCTCTAACCGGTGTCATTGCACGTTTAGGAGGGAACATAAAGTCCTGTAAATACCCTAATACGTGGCGTGGCTTACCGTTAACCATCACTTCTTGCTTGCCTTCTGCCAAGTTATCCATAACCGTTTTATCAGGGTCTAATGCAGCACGGTGCTGGTCAAAATACGCCACTTCCAATTTGGTTCCACAGTGCACACGCCCACTATTTGCCTGTAAATCGCCAAGCATTAAGCGCAATAACGTGGTTTTACCACAACCATTTGGCCCTACTAATGCGATTTTATCACCACGCATAACTTGAGCAGAAAAGTCTTTGACTAGGACTTTATTGTCAACTTGATAGTTAACATTTTCCATTTCAAAAACAATTTTCCCAGAGCGAGAAGCTTCACCGACTTGCATTTTCGCCGTGCCCATAACCTCACGGCGCTGTGAGCGTTCAACACGTAACGCTTTCAAGGCACGAACCCGCCCTTCGTTACGCGTACGTCTTGCTTTGATCCCTTGGCGGATCCACGTCTCTTCTTGCGCTAATTTGCGGTCAAACTCTGCATTTTGCATCTCTTCAACACGCAAAGCTTCTTCTTTACTGACCAAGTAATCATCATAATTGCCCGGCCAAGACGCTAATTGTCCACGATCTAAATCGATAATACGGGTTGCCATATTGCGGATAAAAGAACGGTCGTGCGAAATGAAAACAATACTACCTTGGAAATCCTTTAAGAAAGTTTCCAACCAGAGGATCGTTTCAATATCTAAATGGTTAGTCGGCTCATCTAAAAACAAGACCCGCGGGTTGCTCACTAAAGCACGACCTAAAGCCGCTTTACGTAGCCAACCACCCGATAATGAGGATAGTTCTGCATCCGCAGGTAAACCGAGTTTTTTCAGCACATCACTGATACGAGAGTCTAATAACCATAAATTACGGTTATCTAACACTTCTTGTAATTCAGATAATTTATTTAAATTTTTCTCACTAGGGTCATGTTCAACCAATTTAGCGACATGATGATAATCTTTCAGGTATTGAGCTTGTTCAGCAACGCCTTCAGCAACAAAATCAAAAATAGTCCCTTCGATATTACGTGGTGGGTCTTGTTGTAAACGAGCAACAATTAAGTCCTGCTCATAAATAAGTTGCCCATCATCCAGTGGCTGTTCTTTGGTTAACACTCGCATAAGTGTTGATTTACCCGCGCCATTGCGCCCAACCAGACAAACGCGTTCGTTATCTTCAATGTGAATTTCAGTATTATCAAGTAACGGAGCATCACTAAAAGCAAGGTATGCACCCGATAAATTAATTAAAGCCATTGATTCTATCCTTTACTCTGCGTGGCGAATTAACCAGCAGTTATGTATTTGACGGTTACGAGCAAAATCTTCTGAAAGTGTTTTAGCAGTAATTTCCTGCGCTTGTAACCCTAATTCTTGCATCGCTTCAATATCCATTTTGAAACCGCGTTTGTTATTAGAGAACATCACAGTTCCACCACGACGCAGTAACCGTTTTAAATGTGTAATTAATTGCACATGGTCGCGTTGTACATCAAATGTACCATCCATGCGTTTTGAATTTGAAAATGTAGGGGGATCGATAAAGATCAGATCAAATTGCTCAGTACTATTGGCTAACCAACTCAAACAATCAGCTTGGATTAAGCGATGTTGGCGACCCGTTAACCCGTTTGCTTGCAGGTTTTTCTCTGCCCACTCAAGGTAAGTCCTCGACATATCAACGGAAGTCGTACTTTTTGCCCCACCTAAACCTGCGTGTACAGTTGCAGAGCCGGTGTAACAGAATAAGTTTAGGAAATCCGCGTCTTTACTCATTTGCCCTAACATTTTACGGGCAATACGATGGTCAAGGAATAACCCAGTATCAAGATAATCAGTTAAGTTAACCAACAGTTTTGCGTTGTATTCTTGCACTAAAAAGAAATCATCTTTTTGGGCTAATTTTTCATATTGCTGCTTGCCTTTTTGGCGTTGACGCGTTTTCAATACTAACTGATTAGAGGTAAGCTCAAGCACATTCATTGTCGCCGTGATCACGTCAAATAACCGCTGGCGAGCCTTACGTTCATCCACGGTTTTTGGTGGTGCGTATTCTTGAATCACCACTTTGCTACCATAAATATCAACCGCCACGTTGTACTCGGGTAAATCCGCATCATAAATACGGTAACTATCAATACCTTGCTGTTTTGCCCACTTACTTAACTTTTTCAAATTTTTACGTAAGCGGTTAGCGAAATCAGGTGAAATTTCAGCCACGGTTTCTGATGGCGTAGCAGCTAATTGATAGTTCTTTTGCACACAGTCTAAAGGGCCATTTTTGGCTTTAAATTCACGTTCTGAACGCAATTGCAAGCAGCTAAGTAACTCAGGAGAAGCACTAAAAATCGATAAACGCCAACCTGGGAAACGGGCCTTCACAATACGCCCTAACTGGCTATGCAGTGCAATTAAGGCAGGCTCACTTTCTAAACGCTCACCATAAGGCGGGTTACTGATAATTGCCCCTACCGTATCGGTGTTAACTGGGTTTTCCAATGCAGCGGCATCACCTTGTTTAAAGGTGATTAAGTCTTGTAGCCCCGCACGGCGCGCGTTGGCACGCGCCATTTCTAGTACACGCTTATCGATATCAAAACCATAAAAACGTGATGTCGTTTCTTTCAAGCCTTGACGAAAACGCACTTGTGCTTCCGTCGTTAACTCGCGCCATAATTCAGCGTTAAATTTCGACCATGCATAAAAACCCCAATGGGTACGGTGTAAACCCGGAGCTTTGTCTGTTGCCATCATTGCGGCTTCAATTAACAAGGTTCCTGAACCGCACATTGGGTCAACTAATGGAGTCCCTTGCTGCCACCCTGAGCGATTAATAATAGCTGCTGCAAGGGTCTCTTTCAGCGGTGCTTGCCCAGCAAGGTCACGATAACCACGGATATGCAAAGAATCGCCGCTTAAATCAAGAGCAACACTGGCTCTTTCTTTATTCAAATAAACATTAATACGAATATCTGCCTGCTGGCGAGCAACATCCGGCCGTTGGTCTAATTTGCGCACGAAGCTATCAACAATTGCATCTTTCACCTTTAATGCACCATATTGGCTATTGCGGATCTCTTCGTTGGTGCCTGTAAAATGCACGACAAAAGTGTCATTAACTGAAAAAATCTCAGTCCAATCGATAGCTTGCACACCAAGGTATAAGTCTAAGTCACTGTAGACATCAAAATCATTCAGTGGCAATAAAATACGCGATGCCAAACGACTCCACAGCAGGCTTTGGTACATGCCTCGTTCATCGGCCTGAAAGTAGACACCCCCTTGCGCAATTTTGCACTGGCTAGCGCCAAGCGCTTCCAATTCCGTTTTCAGTAGTTCTTCTAGGCCACGAGCTGTGCTGGCAAACAGAGAATTCATAGTATTTATTACCGATTTTGATGAAAAATTGTTGCGCATTATAGCTAATCTTATGCAGTTGTCATAAAGTTGCTGCGCAACAATTATAAGGATTAAAAAATGATTACGCTTTCGCGCCTTTATACACACCCAGTTAAATCTATGCGAGGGGTACGTTTATCACATGCCTTCGCAGATACTAGCGGTTTGACTTTTGATCGTAATTTTATGGTAACCACGCTGGAAGGTAAATTTATTACGGCAAGAAAATACCCGCAAATGTTACTGTTTACACCCGTTATGCTTAACAATGGGTTACACCTACAAGCACCTAATGGCGAAAGTGCAACGGTATTGTATCAGGACTTTGATGATAAACAGAGCCCTACTGAGGTTTGGGGAAATCATTTTCATGCACTGATTGCTCCCCAGCAGGTAAATAGCTGGTTAAGTACCTTTTTTGATGAGCCAGTACAACTACGTTGGCTCAGCACTCAATTGTCTAGAAGAGTGAAAAATCATCAAGATGTTCCCGTATCTTTTGCTGATGGTTACCCTTTTCTACTCATTAATGAAGCATCCGTTCAAGAACTCCAAGGTCGTTGCCCTGCCAGTATTAAGCTAGAACAATTTCGTGGCAACCTAATTATTACTGGCGCTAAACCTTTTGAAGAAGATACTTGGAAAACCATTCAAATCGGTGATGTTATCTTTACTCTAGATAAACCATGCAGTCGTTGTATTTTAACCACTGTCAGCCCCGAGAAAGGGATAAAACACCCTAATAGTGAACCATTAGCCACGTTGCAAACCTTCCGTACTGATGAAAATGGTGACGTGGATTTTGGTCAAAATGTTATGGCTAAAAATACGGGGATTATTCGTGTTGGTGATACGCTAACAGTATTAGAAACCAAACCAGCTAAACAATATATAACGCAAAAAAGAGAAGCTGAAAGCCCAAGCCCAAGCTTAAATTCTACAGTCGACAATGTCAGTTTAATTTTTGAAGAAACAGAATATCAAGGTGATAACCAAAATGTGGTCCTCGAACAACTGGAATCTCACGGTTTATCCATTCCCTATTCCTGCCGAGCGGGTATTTGTGGACGCTGTAAAATTAAGCTTATTTCTGGTGAGGTCACACCGCTAAAACAAAGTGCAATTAAAGAAAACGGCTATATATTGTCCTGTAGCTGTATTCCAAAAACTTCGCTCAAATTAGCACTTAACTAAACGTTTATTATGGCTCATTAACACCATCAGCAATTTTATATTATGATGGTGTTAGAATACCTATAACTACATTAGTTATCTAAGTCGGACATTTAGTTTTTATTCATTTTCTTTTTATTTGATCACTGACGATCAACTAAATAACGTTGCCATATAACTGCCGCTTCGTCTTTGATGAATACTCAAGCATACGATCGTTCATGATCTTAATTGGATCACAAAACCTTAAAGTACGATCGGGTAATTCTAAAACTGGTTCAGCTAATAAACACAAGCTTGCTGAAGGGCCCGCTTCTGCAATAATAAATGAAAAATAACGACTGGTATTTTCTAAACACACCTGAATTATTTGCCCCTGTTTAGGCGCATTAATATAATGAAAAGAAGAAAAATACCAACTTTTCGGCATCTGTGGTTTTAGAAAACGAAAAGCAACCAAGCTATTTAAGACTAATTCCGCTCTTTCTTCTTGCGTAATATTTAGTCTCTTTGCTTGCTCATCAAATAAATAATATTCCCCTGCATCTTCAATGCTAAATGGCATTTCACTACGAGCAAATGCAGTTAACATTTTAGCGGGAAAACATGAACGAAATATCATGCCGTTGGCGAGATCTAACATCACCCTGTCATGGTCATGATCAAAATACCAACGCCAATGATCATCAGGTTTAATATTCATAAACGATCCTTCAGCGATTTATCGGTAAATATATAATAGGAACGATCATCATTATGATCTTCCCTAAATTTACTCTGGGCAATTTTTATAGATTAAATTTTCACAAATTAAGCTTTCATAGATTAAGTCATGTCGTTTAATTGCAACTGGATATTACATTGTCTAAACAACAAATTTACTGAAAATTGATATCAATTTGATATAAAAATAGCCACTATTAGCAATATAGTTTAAAAGGGGGAATAAAGAAACCCCCTTGTTAAGTAAATTTACAATTTATTAGATATGATTGACAATATCTTTAATTAATTTTGGTCCATGGTAAATAAAACCAGAATAAATTTGAATTAATGAAGCGCCTGCTTCCATTTTTTCACGCGCCGCTGTAAGCGAATCAATTCCACCCACACCAATTATTGGTAACTTACCATTTAATTCACGTGAAATAAGTTTAATAACTTGCGTACTTTTTAATTGTACAGGCCGCCCACTCAACCCACCCGTTTCATTGCAATGGTTTAACCCCTGAACGAGGGAGCGATCTAGCGTTGTATTTGTAGCAATCACCCCATCTATATTATGCCTCACTAAGCTATCAGTAACTTGAATAATTTCTTCTTCAGATAAATCAGGCGCTACTTTCACCGCAACTGGCACATATTTTTGATGTAATGATTGCAACTCAAGTTGCTTCGCTTTTATACCACTCAATAAATCATCGAGAGCCTCACCGTATTGTAATGTACGTAAGCCCGGTGTATTTGGTGAGGAAATATTAATCGCAATATAGCCTGCATAGGCATATACCTTATCCATGCAAATTAAATAATCATCTTTACCTTGTTCTACCGGTGTATCTTTATTCTTACCAATATTGATACCAATAATTCCACCGTAATTAGCCTTTTTGACATTCTCTACGAGGTTATCAACACCTTTATTATTAAAGCCCATTCGGTTGATTAAACCCTCAGCTTCAACGAGTCGGAATAACCTTGGCTTATCATTACCAGATTGAGGACGGGGAGTTACAGTCCCTATTTCAATAAACCCAAACCCCATTGCGCCAAACGCATCGATACATTCACCATCTTTATCGAGACCAGCAGCGAGGCCAAGGGGGTTTTTAAAAGAAAGCCCCATGCATTGAACTGGTTTGGTAGCAACAGATTGACGAATAAGGCATTGAAAAGGGGAATGGTTCAAACGTTGAAGCTGGCGAAAAGTCAATTCATGTGCTTTTTCGGGGTCGAACTGGAATAGTGCCTTTCGGGCAAGATGATATAGCATATCCAATAACCTATTTTCTGCTAGTGCGTTTCAATAAAATAGACATCATACCGCGCATGCTAAAACCCCCACCAAAGGGTTCTTGTTGAGTTTTAACTGTGCGAACTATTTTTCGTCGGATAAAACGCGCAATAGACTACCCTATTTAGGGGCAACTTTACTATGAAAAGATCAATATATTCTGTTTTGTGCCTCTAATAACAACAAATAATAAAGGGCTCTTTAATTCACTCAAACTCTGGGGAAACAACCACTCCCATCAAAAATACTTGTATCGTATTGATTTATAATTAAATTATTCATCTAACTATTTGTTGGATGGAAAGCTTATAGTAACACACCAGCAGGGGGAAGAAACTATGTCATCACGACTGAAAATTATGAGTTACCACTCAACGTCTACCGAGCCCCTTATGACTAAAATAAGGGAAAACGCCCATCTAAGTTAAAAGCTTGCCGAGCTAAAAACCATATCATCGCTTAGTTTTTACAGTTCACATTATTAAACTGATAAACCATAGCAAAATCAAAAATTAAAAAGGGGAAGACGGTTAATCTTCCCCTTTAGTTCTAAACCAAAAGCCTATTTTTACTTTCTTATCGCCTCTGAGTAGCGCTCATTAGCCCATCATATAAAAATAGTGTAATGGCGTAATAATTAGCTTTCTAATGCTTTGGTGATTTTCTCAAATAAATCACCAGAAAGGTTATCTAGGGCTTTCAATTGTTCAAGCACTTTACGCATTTGAGCCTGACGCTTTTCGTCATAACGTTTTAAACGGATCAATGGTTCGATCAACCTTGATGCAACTTGCGGATTACGCGTGTTCAGATCAACCAAGATCTCATATAGGAACTGATAACCGCTGCTATCTTCCGCATGGAAATTAACTGGGTTCCCCGCGGCAAATGCCCCTACTAGCGACCTTACTCGATTTGGGTTACTCATGCTAAATGAACGGTGATTTAACAGCTCACGCACATGCGATAGCACCTCTTTCGATGGGTTTGCCCCTTGTAATGTAAACCACTTATCCATCACCAAGCCATCATGATGCCAGCGTTCATCAAAATCAGCCATTAGCTGTGCTTTACACGGTAACTGAGATTCATTCGCTGCCGTTAATGCAGCAAGAGAATCGGTCATATTATCCGCAGATTGGTATTGTTCTTGCACTAACTTATTCGCTAGTTCAATGTCATCACCCGCAGCCAAATATTGGAGGCAAATATTACGTAATGCACGTTTGGCAATGTCCTGATGATCAACGCGATAACCCGTGATATTGACCGAATGGTAAACAGCCAATAACTCATCCTGCATGTCTACCGCAAGTTTATGGTGGATAAAGTTCAGCACCTCGTGAATGGCGACAGGGTCAATAATGGCAAACAGTTCAGCAAGTTCGCTTTCTGATGGTAATGTCAAGATCAACGCTGCTAACGCAGGGTCAATTGATTCACTCAATAACACCGCTCTAAATGCATCAACGACAGATTCAGGTAAAACTAACTCTTCCCCTTTCTGATAGTTAGCGACATTAATTTTTACGTAGTTATTAATCAGTTGCTGAGCAGCATCCCAACGGGAAAACTCGTTATTGGCATATTGCATCAAGAATGCAAGTTGCTCATCGGTATAGTTATAATCCAGTTTTACTGGAGCAGAAAACTCCCGTAATAATGAAGGAACCGGACGGCTTGCCACTTCATCAAATACAAATGTTTGTGACTCTTGAGTAATATTTAAAACAGAGTTAACAGCACTACCATCACGTTTTAACGCAATCACGCTACCATCTTCAGCATATAGCTCAATATCTAAAGGGATATGTAATGGCAATTTTTCAGTTTGGTCAGCCGTTGGCGGCGTCATTTGCTTCACATGCAGGGTATACTGTTGTTTTTCTGCTGAATATTCATCTCGTACCGTAAGTATTGGTGTACCTGATTGGCTGTACCAACGGCGAAATAGTGATAAATCGACATTTGAAGCATCTTCCATTGCTTGTACAAAATCATCACAAGTTGCTGCACTACCATCATGGCGATGAATATAAAGTTGCATACCGGCTTGGAACATTTCTTCGCCCAACAGGGTATGGATCATACGGATCACTTCGGAGCCCTTTTCGTACACAGTCAACGTATAGAAATTATTCATTTCGATCACTTTGTCTGGGCGAATTGGGTGCGCCATTGGGCTTGAATCTTCAGCGAATTGGGCTGATCGCATCACTTTTACATTGTTAATGCGGTTAACAGAGCGGGAACCTAAGTCAGAACTAAATTCTTGGTCACGGAAAACCGTTAACCCTTCTTTTAAGCTTAACTGGAACCAATCACGACAAGTGATTCGGTTACCTGTCCAATTATGGAAATATTCATGCCCAATGACTGACTCGATATTGAGATAATCTTTATCTGTTGCTGTCTCGCTTTTAGCTAATACATATTTAGAATTAAAAACGTTAAGACCTTTATTTTCCATTGCACCCATATTGAAGAAATCAACAGCAACAATCATATAGATATCAAGGTCATACTCTAAGCCAAAACGCTCTTCATCCCACTTCATTGCATTTTTCAGAGACTGCATTGCCCAAGGTGCGCGGTCTAAATTGCCTTTATCAACAAACAGTTCTAACGCCACTTCGCGGCCACTGCGCGTAATAAACACATCTTTTAAAACATCAAAATCACCGGCAACGACGGCAAATAAATAACTTGGTTTTGGGAAGGGATCTTCCCATTTAACCCAATGACGCCCGCCTTCTAATTCACCTTCTGCAATACGGTTACCATTTGAAAGTAAATAAGGGTAGCGAGACTTATCCGCAGTAATTGTTGTGGTATAGCGCGCTAAAACATCTGGTCGGTCTTGGTAATACGTAATATGGCGGAAACCTTCTGCTTCGCATTGGGTACATAAAGCATCACCAGAAACATACAAACCTTCTAATGCAGTATTTTTTTCAGGGCTAATTTCATTCACAATACGCAAGGTAAAAGATTCTGGTAGTGCTTCAATCACTAACTTACCATCAACTTCGTGATAGTTTTCCCATGCTTTACCCTCTATTTCGAGACTAATTAACGATAAGTTTTCACCATTGAGCTCAAGCGTTGATGACTGCGCATTAAGGCGTTTTACCTGACTAGTTGCTGTCACAACCGTCTTTACAGGGTCAAGATTAAAATCGAGGTCAATCGCTGTAATGGTATAATCGGGGGATTGATAATCTTGACGGTATTTCGCTTGTCTTAACTGGGTCATATGTAACCTTTTTAATTTGTTATATCCGATATCGTACTGCTTGGTTACTTCATACAATACTATAAGACACAATAATGTGAATGGATTTGAGAAACATTTTCATCATAATGTGTTATCCATTTTAATATTGATGTTACCTTTCTATTTCTCACCCTAGCTAATTTTGTTACACAATCGTTTGTTTGTTGGTGCTATAGCACTATCAAATATTTTATAGCATGTTAGTATCTTTTCGTGATTAATGCTTTTGTATGTAATGACGAGATACGGTATGACTGAAATGTATTTACCTGATTTAACTACTTTACATAAAAGCGAATGCGTGAATTGAGCTTGCGAATGCCCTCTTAAAACAGACAGGTAGAATAACGCTTCTATCTTTTGGTAAAGTGGGTATACTTTTGCAACTTTAACGATTTAGCTAATTGCTACGTGCTGTTTTATTTTGTTTTTTTAATGGGGTGAATTTCAAGTTTAAACTCTGTGAGTTATCCCTATAAAAACAAACAGCCTTAGTCATAAAGATAAGCTCCGCGAGGATGTCTGCGTGCCATGAACTTAGACGCTACACCAATTATTACATCACTGCTTGATACCGACGCTTATAAGCTTCATATGCAGCAGGCCGTTTTCCACCGTTATCATCAGGTACCGGTTGTCGCTGAGTTTCGCTGCCGTAGTAGCGATATATTAGGTAGCTACGCTACTGAAATCAGGCAACAAATCCAGCAGATGGCAAAACTATCACTGACTGATGATGAATTAAATTTTCTCCGCCGCTTACCTTTTTTCCATGAAGACTATCTTACATGGCTAAAATCATTTCGTTTTAACCCACAACAAGTGGTTGTTAGTGTGACTGACGAAGGGCAACTGGCAATACGCATTAGTGGCCCTTGGCGCGAAGTGATTATGTGGGAAGTTCCTCTTCTTGCCCTAGTAAGTGAAATCGTGCAACGAGATAGGCACCCAAACATCACAACTGATGATGCGGTCCAACAACTGAAAAAACTGTTAGATGTTTTTTACCAACAAGCTGACGAGCACCAACTTGACCTATCCGGCTTTAAGCTGATGGACTTTGGGACGCGGCGCCGCTTCTCATACGGTGTCCAATCAGCCATTGTGGCTATGTTGAAACAGGAATTCCCTTACCTTGTTGGCACCAGTAATTACAAGCTCGCGCATGAGCTAGATCTTGCACCAGTAGGAACCCAAGCCCACGAATGGTTCCAAGCGCACCAGCAAATCAGCCCTGAGTTAGCAAATAGCCAGCGTGAGGCTTTGCAAATTTGGTTAGATGAATACCCTAATCACCTCGGGGTTGCCTTAACGGACTGCATCACGATGGATGCTTTCCTACGTGATTTTGATGCTAATTTCGCCAAACGCTATCAAGGGTTACGCCATGATTCAGGGGACCCTATCGAATGGGGCGAAAAAGCAATCGCTCATTATGAGAAGTTAGGTATTGACCCAATGAGTAAAACTTTGGTGTTTTCAGACAGCCTAGATCTACAAAAAGCACTGGAGTTATACCGCTATTTCCACAAGCGGGTTAATCTTGTATTTGGTATTGGTACGCGCCTAACCTGTAATATTCCCCATGTTACGCCACTGAATATCGTGATTAAATTAGTGGAATGTAACGGTAAACCGGTTGCTAAGTTATCTGATAGCCCAGGTAAAACGATTTGCGAAGATGATGAGTTCGTTAACCAACTGAGAAAAGCGTTTGACCTCCCTAAAGCCTGCTAATCACGTAACAACCTTAAAGCTCTGAATAAGAATTGGCATTTTTCTTATCGGGGCTTTAAAACCCCTTTTTCTTTTATTCACTTACTATTACTATAGCTTTTAAGCTCGATAAATCCTCATCACTTAAACAGAAATATTTTATCGTGATTTTTTACTTGTTTCCTAATAAATGGCAAGTAACATAGAGCTTTGGCCCCTGAAACATGGGATTTCGTAAGTATACCCCTACTTTACTGTTTTATTTATCATACACTGGTTGTTTTGCGCTTTAACTAACAACACCGCAATGCAATTAAAAAATGAATTTAATACAGCTTGAATGGCATCCTAAATAATTCGAGTTGTAGAAAGACGGCAAACAAATTGGGCCCTAAGAGGATACATAAGTATGTGACTAGGGTCAGTTTGTGAAGCCAACGCATCTACAGCTCGAAGTATGACGGATTGAGATAGTAAAGTAGATATTGTTAATATGAAGAGAGTGAATTATATGATAGTAGCGCCTGTAGTCGACGTACTGCAAGGCCGAGTGGCGGTAGGCACAGAAGTCACCGTTCAAGGCTGGGTACGTACAAGGAGAGATTCAAAAGCGGGTTTTTCTTTCCTCGCCGTTTATGACGGTTCTTGCTTTAATCCGTTACAGGCTATCATCAATAATAACTTACCTAATTATAATGATGAAGTCCTGCACCTAACTACGGGTTGTTCTGTTCAGGTTACGGGCGTTATAAAAGAGTCTCAAGGCCAAGGGCAGTCCTTTGAACTTGATGCAACCGCAGTCAAGGTGGTTGGTTGGGTTGAAGACCCTGAAACTTACCCTATGGCAGCGAAACGCCATAGCGTTGAATTCTTACGTGAAGCCGCACACCTGCGCCCTCGAACCAATTTAATCGGTGCGGTTGCACGCGTGCGCCATACCTTAGCACAAGCGATACATCGTTTCTTTGATGAGCAAGGTTACTTCTGGGTTTCAACCCCAATCATTACTGCCTCTGATACCGAAGGCGCAGGTGAAATGTTCCGTGTCTCCACACTGGATTACAATAACTTGCCGCGTAATGACAAGGGCGAAGTCGATTTCAGTGAAGACTTCTTTGGCCGTGAAGCATTCTTAACGGTTTCAGGCCAGTTAAATGGTGAAGCCTATGCAACTGCACTGAGCAAAGTGTACACTTTTGGCCCAACCTTCCGTGCTGAAAACTCCAATACCAGCCGCCACTTAGCTGAGTTCTGGATGGTTGAACCTGAAGTTGCTTTCGCTAACTTAGATGATGTTGCAGGCCTAGCAGAAAAAATGCTGAAATTCGCCTTTAAAGCCGCGCTTGAAGAACGCCGTGACGACTTAGAGTTTTTTGCTCAACGTGTCGATAAAGACGTTATCACTCGCTTAGAAAGCTTTGTTAACTCTGATTTTGCCCAAGTTGATTACACCGACGCGATCAAAATCCTTGAAACCTGTGGTCAGAAATTCGAAAACCCAGTTTACTGGGGTGTCGATATGTCATCTGAACATGAGCGCTACTTAGCTGAACAGCACTTTAAAGCGCCTGTGGTAGTAAAAAACTATCCGAAAGACATCAAAGCTTTCTATATGCGCTTAAATGAAGACGGTAAAACTGTTGCTGCAATGGACGTTCTCGCACCGGGTATTGGTGAAATCATCGGTGGTTCACAACGTGAAGAACGCCTTGATATGCTTGATGCACGCCTTGAAGAAATGGGCATGAATAAAGAAGATTACTGGTGGTATCGTGATCTGCGCCGTTATGGCACTGTGCCTCACTCTGGTTTCGGCCTTGGCTTTGAGCGTTTAGTGGCTTATGTCACTGGTGTTGGTAACGTGCGTGAGGTGATCCCATTCCCTCGTACGCCTAGAAACGCTGCATTCTAATTGCGTTTTTTTGGTGCAATAATGATGTAAAAAGCGGACTAAACATATTTTGGTCCGCTTTTTTGTTCAATAATGCTTTCATTGGCTAATCATTCCGATACGTTACATTAAATTACAGTAAAATATTAAGTAGATCACAACTTTCCCCTTAATACCTTATAATTATCCGTAAAGTAACGCACTGCCTGCTACCGCTAAGAATAATCTGCTTTTTTATTATATTTTTGCTTTTTGCTAATCATAAATCTTCAACTTAACTGGCCTAAGTTGCTCAAAAAAAGCTCAAATTATCTTTTGAAAAAGTTCCCTCTTTTTTGTAATATTTTTTAAACTGGTACGATGAGTGGTTATTTTTCACTCTATTTTTTACATTTTGAAACACCTTGTTACCATTTGTTTCAGAAACTTTGATTTTGTAGCACTTTGAGGGTGGATAAATTTATTTAGCAATGGAACACTGGTCGCCGACATAGACGACACTAATCTCTCATAAATAGTTCCAATTATTTTTTGAGAATTATTTTTGGCAGTGGCAGGTGTCCGAATAACACCAATGAGGGTAATAATAATGATGAAACGCAATATTCTTGCAATGGTTATCCCAGCTCTGTTAGCTGCTGGTGCAGCAAACGCAGCTGAAGTATACAACAAAGACGGCAACAAATTAGACGTTTACGGTAAAGTTGACGTTCGTCACTACTTCGCTAAAGGCGACAGCGGCGAAGATGGTGATGATTCACGCGTTCGTTTAGGTTTTAAAGGTGATACTCAAATCACTGATCAACTGACTGGTTTTGGTCGTTTCGAGTGGGAAACAAAAACTAACAAAGCTGAAGATGAAGGTGAAAACAAAAACCGTTTAGCTTACGCTGGTTTAAAATTTGCTGATTTCGGTTCAATCGATTACGGCCGTAACTACGGTGTTATCTATGACACGAACGCATGGACCGACGTTATGCCTTTATGGGGCGGCGACACTATGGCTCAGTCTGACAACTTCATGACTAGCCGTAACCGTAACCTATTAACTTACCGTAACAACAATGCGTTTGGTTATGTTGATGGCCTGAGCTTTGCTCTGCAATATCAAGGTAAAAACGGCGATGATAACAAATCAGGCGCTGGTAACCCACGTAAAGACAACGGTGACGGCTACGGTTTTGCTACAGCTTATGATTTAGGCTGGGGTGTAACACTGGGTGGTGGTTACTCTAACTCTTCTCGTACTCCAAATCAACGTGACCTTACTACTGCTGGCGGCCAAAAAGCTCAAGCATGGAACGTGGGTGGTAAATTCGACGCTAACAATGTTTACTTAGCAGCAATGTACGGTGAAACACTGAACATGACTCGCTATGGTAGCGGCAACCGTATTGCAAACAAAACTCAAAACGTTGAGTTAGTGGCTCAGTACCTGTTTGACTTTGGTCTGAAACCATCTATCGGTTATAACCAATCTAAAGGTAAAGATTTAGGCGCATACGGTAACAAAGACCTAGTTAAATACATCTCTGTGGGTTCTTATTACTATTTCAACAAAAACATGTCTGCAGTTGTTGATTACAAAATCAACCTGTTAAAAGATAATACCTTTACTGAAACTTCAGGTATCAACACAGACAACGTTGTTGGTTTAGGTTTAATCTACCAATTCTAATTATCAGTTAACTGATAAACTAGAAAACGGTAACATGTTTTTGCAAGCAGCGCTTCGGCGCTGCTTTTTTTTACCTGTAAACGCTGACTAAATTTTTATAAATCAAACCACTATATCGACAAGACAGACTGATTCACCAACTTTATAGATATTTATGGTTAGATTACATGCAATTCCTACCTAGCTCACAAGATCTCGCCAATTTATCGCAAAACGGTTGGCAAAACGCCTTTCTCACGTTACCCTGATAACTCGACTCGTTCGACTAAACCCGTTTTCAGCTATACCCTTTATTTCAAGCAGTATGGGCTTTTTACAAGCAAGGATAGCCAAAAGCATTCTCACTTAATGCCTTCATACGCTATGAACTGTATTGGGTAACCACAACAGAGCTTTGGAATCGACAACATGTTTGAAAAAATTACTTCTGCCCCCGCTGACCCAATTTTAGGTCTTGCTGATAGTTTCCGTGCTGATCCCCGTGACAATAAAATCAACTTAGGTATTGGCGTCTATAAAGACGAATCAGGGAAAACCCCTGTGCTTGATACCGTAAAAAAAGCAGAAAAATTCCTGCTAGACAACGAAAACACCAAAAACTATCTTGCGATTAGCGGAATGCCAGAATTCGGCCGTGTAACACAAGAACTGTTATTCGGTGCACAACATGAAATTGTCACCTCAAAACGTGCCCGTACAGCACAAGCCCCAGGGGGCACTGGTGCCCTGCGTATTGCAGCTGACTTTATTGCTAAACAAACCAATGCAAAACGTGTTTGGATCAGCAACCCAACATGGCCTAACCATAAAAATATTTTTGAAGCCGCTGGCTTAGAAGTATTAACTTACAACTATTATGATGCAGCAAAACATGGCATGGATTTCGACGGCATGCTAAGTAGCTTATCCACTGCGGTTGCAGGGGATGTTATTGTCCTACATGGTTGCTGCCATAACCCAACAGGGATTGACCCAACTGCTGAGCAATGGTCGAAGCTGGCTAACTTGTGTGCAGAAAAAGGCTTATTACCTGTTTTCGACTTCGCCTATCAAGGTTTTGCTAAAGGGTTAGATGAAGACGCTGAAGGCTTACGCATTTTCACCCAAAATAACCCAGAAATGATTGTCGCCAGCTCATACTCTAAAAACTTCGGTTTATATAATGAGCGTGTCGGTGCTTGCACCATTATCGCTAAAGACAGCGACAACGCAGAGCGCGCATTTAGCCAAGCAAAAGCGGTTATTCGTGCAAACTACTCTAACCCACCCGCTCACGGTGCAGCAGTGGTTACCACTATCCTTTCTGACGATACCTTAAAAGCAGAATGGGTCCAAGAACTAACAGCAATGCGTGAACGCATTAAACGTATGCGTCAGTTACTGGTTAAAACATTGGAAGAGAAAGGCGCTAAACAAGACTTTAGCTTCATTATCAACCAAAACGGTATGTTCTCCTTCAGTGGTCTCACAAAAGAGCAAGTAGAGCGTCTACGCAGTGAATTTGGCATCTACGCCGTAAGTTCTGGCCGTATTAATGTTGCAGGCTTAACACTGGAAAACATGGTTCCACTGTGTGAAGCCATCGTAAAAGTACTGTAAAACTCATAAAGTACACCCCAAGTTAGCCCTATATTTTATTGGGTTCTAATTTTGGGGTGTTTTTTTAGGAGTATGGTTCACTTTGAAGAAGAATCGCTCATATTAAAGCTTATTCCTCTAATCATTTGAAAGCTAATTAGCGGCTGATACGCTCGTCCCCTCTAATAAAAGGTTCATAAACGGTAGAGGGTTCCAACGGTTGCGTAGGTGGGCTGACATATTCGTTGCCTCAAAAGTACTTTCGTATTCAAAACGTGACTCAGCATAAAGCTGAATAAGCTTATCTACCATTTTCTCAGCTTGCCCATTCCATTCGTCCCCATCACACTTACGGAACTTTATATCTGTTACATCTGTCATCGACATTAAATGGTTACTATGATAAATCTCCACTTTTCGACCAGTATATGATTCATAGACACTGAGTGTTTTTGATGGATCTATTTGCTGTACCATCACTGGGGTCACATAAAAATTAACCAAAACAACCTGATTACGACCAGCCAAATCCTCAATCTTCACTGTTGTATTGCTTTCATAACCATTAACAAGATAAGTATCATTACCTAACCCACCAGACAAGGTGTCGTTGCCCGCAACGGAGATCAATAAATCTTTATCAACTCCCCCGGCGAGAATATCATTACCTTGACCACCAAAGAGGACGTTATTGCCCCCTAAAGTCACTATCCTATTATCTCCTTTACCCCCCTGAATTATCCGACCATGCCCAGTATGGTCCAAAACAACTAAGTTTCCTTCCTTAGTCTTAATTAACCAATGAGTTCGAGCATAATTTGGGTTTAAAATAGTTGGGCCATTAGTAGGTACATGTAATGACTCTAATAAAGCATCTGGCGTTCCATTTAGTAAATGAGTTAATGTATCAGCTAGTTTCCAATGACCTTTTTGCCCTGTTTTTTCAGCGATGGAATAACTATCTGCAAAGTATTTAGCTAAAGGCTCCATCCCATCTTTTGTTAATTCCTGCAACTTATGCGGCAATTTAGGGTACATGTAGACCTGACATACAGCGTCTTTATTTTCTTGTAGAGATGGCTGTTTTATTTTAATAATTTTGCCTGATTTTGATATATAAATGCGATAAAGAGCACCATTATCCACACCTTCAGTAATGTTTTCACAGTCAAAATTCAGTAAATGAATATTATTTTTCCCTTCAAGATCCTCGATATAAACAACCCCTCTATATCGACAATCAATTAAATAGTTATCATCGCCCTCCTTACCCATTAAAGTGTCGTAACCAAAATCAGAGAGTAATAAATCGTCCCCATCTCCGCCCGAGAGAAAATTCATTCCTGAGCCAGCATACAGCACATTATTACCTGAAACAGCTGCTATCGTATCATCACCTTCCCCACCGATCAGCACACGACTAAACCCACTATGGTCAAGAATAATATCATTTCCTGCTTGGCCGTTTATCAGTAATTTTTTACCAAGGTACCCCATTGGAATATTAATGGTATCATCGCCATCGGTGCTGTTTGCAATGGGATTTGAAGGGGCAATGACACTATTTTCACTCTTCAGGTCGATACAAAACATATTACTGTACTTATCTTGAATAAGTACCGCATTATTCATACCCCCATCGAAATTCTGAAAACGAAAGCTCAGTGTTGTCTTTTCGAACCTATCTTTGAGCAAAAGCTTTTGCCCATTCATTTGTAGTTGGTAGCCATTTACCGTAGGTAATAAAATAATAACCTTATCTTGATCTGTAAAATGCCCTTTGACATTAGCAAAATCAAATACAATATCTTCATTGTTATCGTCAAGTTTATTTATTTGATAACTATCTTGGCCCAATGTGACTTTTATATGGCTCCCCGATGCTATATGGGAGAGGATATTGTTTTTTTCACTTCCAGTATAAGTTAAATTCTTAGCTTTACCTATTGATACTAACCTTCCCCATTTAGGTGAGTGATATACTCGTGTTTTATTAACTTCAATCTCATCTTTACTTTCATCAATATAAACACTTTTTTCACCTGAATATAGCGTTTTATCATTATTTTGAACATATAACACATTGAATAGTTTTCCACGTATAGTATGTTCAGGATTATTTTCTTTTGGGAGGTCAACTAATTGACTAATTAAGGCAAAACCATCGTTAGTATTTAAGTTATAACTATGATTGCGTTTACGAACCCCATCTATATCACGATATACATTATTTAATTTTATGGTGACTTCACTCTTAACCTTATCAAATACATATTTATCTGTCTTATAATCATCAACCTGTATTTTAAGGTAAAGGTCGTTACCCTTGATATACATATCCTTAATTTCATTTAATGAGTATTCAAGATCAACCCAACTCACTGACTCGCTATTCTCTTCAATAATAACATTAGCTTGAAATCCTTTATTTCCCCCCTGATAAATAGGGTTGATATAATGTTCTTTTTCAACTCGGAATGCTTTTTTATTATATGACATTTTTGTTTTATAAAGATCATCTACATGAGAAGCCCATTCGAACCGTTTAATAAAGTAACTATCAATCCCACTGCCACCAATGGCTTTCCCTTTTGTTAGCGCTAATCGGTCATCTCCACCATATCCATATAGCGTATCTTCCCCTAACCCGCCATTGATATTATTATTTTCATCATCGCCATGGATAATATCATTAGTATTATCAATAAGAGTAATATTTTCAATATTTTTAGCATCAACAACATCAATAAATTGATATTTAAATTTAGATTTAGACTCCTCGCTGCAGAAATACGCAACCTTATTTATCCTTAAATCGATATAAACATGATAGCCATTAGGCAAATTATCAATAAGTAAAGTGTCGCTTCCTGATTGGCCATCTAGAAACTTCGTTACTTTGCCATCATTTGACTCCAATGATGTTAAACTATTATCCCTTAAGTAAAAATAATCTGACTTTGATCCTGTAGCAAAATACTTTTCACCCGATAACACCTGAAGAGCATACATTCTGTCGTCTCTTCCAATAAGATAATCAACACCATTTGCGAGATTAAAACTACTCCCCTTAGTCTCATCAATATCTATAATATTCGCAATTATACCAGGTTTATTCTCAATATATTCATTGGTGTTGTCTGCATATTTACGGATAGTGAAATTTTTTTGCGCAGCAACCTCGGTTTGTTTAGAATAAAAACTTAATTGTTCATAATCCGAAGCTGTAAGCTGCTTTTCTATACTCTGTGTTAAATTACTTTTTTGAATTCCATGTTTTTCTAAAAACTTATCAAATAATGGGTTTTTATAGTTTGTGTTAAAACAATAGCCCTCATTAGACGCTACTGTCCCAGTACGGACAACATCAGTAACCTCCTTGAGAACTTTGCTAAATACAACTCTATCTTCTTGCCCAGTAGCTCTTTTCACCCTACCATCGGCTTGCAAAGAATAATTTTTAATTAAAAAATCAGCTTCACTGAAAGTAAATGAAGGGGCACCACGTTTGGTATAACGATAAACATAATCCGAAAAACTTAAACGTACCCCCCACTCCATACCACCAAAATAATTATCATTAGTATCGACAAGATAATAACGTTCTTCTTCTTTATAAGTGGGTTTTTCAATTATGCTTAAGTGATGATCAAAACCTTCTCGGACAAACCTTTTTTCAAACAGGTCTATATCCATCTCTACATCTAATTTTTTAAATGCTTTTATGTAATTCACAATCGCCATTTCTTGCTGGCTACGCAGGGTAGGTTCAAAACCAAATGCACCACGAAGCCCTTCTTCTAGTTCCCTATCCCAGCTAATATCAATTACCTCTTTGATATTTTCAACTGCGCGGGCGCCTTGATATACCAAACCAGAAACCAGTAAAACGCCCCCAACAACAAGGCCCACTACGGGGATAGTGGAAGAGCCAATTATGACACCAATAACGGTGATGCCATTTAACACACAACTGACAATCGAAAAAGTCGCATTAACAATCAGATCTTGCCGCTGTTTTGGATCTGAAACACGGTCAAGTTTAGATAAACTGTCATACGCTTGGTAAGCGTCAAACCCCATTCCGACTAAATTAAATATAATCACTGTTCCCGCTGCAATTCTGCCACGGATTAACGATGTTGCCCCCCCTTTACTAGCTATATTTAATAAAATAGGTTGTACAATCATGTCTCCATAATTAGCAATTGCTGAACCACAAATAAGGTAAAATTGTTTTTCTAACTCAGCACATTCCTCATCCGTTAAATCAGGGTTATCTAATTTTTTCAAGATTAAATGTATACTAATTAATGTTTGTACTGCACCAACTCCACCCATTACTTGGCCAAACCGATTACCTATTTGTTGAAAACGCGGTAACTTAGTTCCTAACGTTCTTAAGTTCTCAACCATCTCCGGTGTCAATTTAGACACATTAGGGTCGATGTTTCTTGCAATATACTTCAACTGCTTTTTCAATACCGCGCTGTCTCGAAAACCAGCGTTATTATCTGTGATAGGAATATGATCTACATCGCCTAATTGCTGATGAAGAATCCTGAGCAAAACAAGGTCCGATTCATTTCCATCAACTAATGTTAATTCAGCCGCAAGCTTTTCGGGATGAAATCGCACTTTTTTCTGCCAACCATTTTTTTTTGTATGATCTGCAGTAATAAGTTGACCATCAATAGTCACCCCTAAGTTTTGTAACCTTGCCAAGGCAATTTTTTCACCATTAAAATTCACCCAACTGTTTTTATCAGCAATAGCGACAGAATTAATAAGTGCAGTTACGTTCTTTCTATACTGCTCATAATCATGAGGTATACACTTGATACTGTTATCATCAAGTGCAATAACCTGCATATCTGCCGAATAAAACTTACCATTTTTATCACTTTTCTCTCCAAAGCCTGCCTGTTGGCCCCGAGTTATAGTCTCTCCATTAAGTAAACTTACATTTTCGTTAAAATAACTATTGACTTGCTTCGCAAATAATTTTGCTGCTAAAGGGCGTTGTTCATTACGAATACTGAGTTGTAAACCATTAGGATCAAGTAAACGGTATTCATGAATGTTACCGCGGGTCGTATATTGAATAGTATATGTTGTGTTCTTACCTTGAAGGAATAAAAGTGAATGCCCCCGAGAATGGTAAGAATTATTATTGGCTGATAATACATATTTAATAGGCTGCCTAGCATGTTTCTCTCCCTTATTATCAAACCCATCTACAATATTATTTGAATAGCGCTTTATTTCATTAAGTAACTCGGTTTCCCCCTCGGTTAGGGCTCCATTATAACGTTTCTGTTCTAGCTTAATTTGCCACTCAATAAGATTTCTCGCCGAGTTTTCATCCCCTAACTGAGACTCAACGGTATAAATTAACCCCATCTTTCGGTCAAAACCTGCTGCATCTCCTTTACGTCTTAACCTATCATAGTTAATCATATTCACTTGGCTATCAGCAGACCACTTACGCATCTGATTACACAGTTCATTATATTGCTGTAACCGCTGATGACGCTCAACTTGATGTTTATGTAATGCCTCTGCAAATGAGGTTCCTTTTAATGGAGCGTTTTCCCCTTCAAAATTATCCTGGTTAAGCCTTAAAAATGAATTAAGGTCCTCGGACATTAATGAAAATGCATTTACATCTTTAGCTAACGCAGTGACTTTGCCACGATCAAAATCATTAATGGCAGGAAATATCGCTTTCAATTGTAAACATGATTTTTCGCTTAAATGATGTAATACAGATGGGTCATCCTGTATCGCATGCAAAATAGTAAGTGTATCTTTAGCTTGCTGTTGTAAATCCGTAGACAGACGAGCCTCAAATAAATTGTCCCAGTGAGCTTTATTTTCAGTTGTATCATTGCTCAGGTAATGGTTAACTTTTGGGGCTATTAATGGATCATATAGTGCTATTTTCAGCTTATCTGCACTAAATTGGCCGTACGCATCGTCAAAGTAACTCACTAAATAAGGGTGTTCTGCCAAACGAACATGCTCCAAACTGATATCTTTTGACGCTATTTTCTCTATTAAAGATTGAACTTGTTGATGATGTTTTGTATCTAAATAGTTTTTTACCGTTGGTGTCTCTTGGTGCATTACCCCCACTAGTTGCTCGGCAGCAGTCCCCTTTCGCTGATCAAGCTCTATAAATAAGCTACTCGTAATTTTTATTTTTTGTTTATTTATAGCGTGGAGCGACATACTCTCCTCTGCTGTAAATGGATATTTTTCCTTTACCTCCGTAAGAACCGAGAACAAGCCATCGATTGGTTTATTCTTTACCCCATCATTAGCGATAATAACCCACTTTACTGCTTTGCCGCTTTCTAGTAGTGAAGGAATATTATTTTCCCCGTATTCTACCGCCCAGATTTTATTATCTGTGTCCGCTTGCAAAATTAGTGTGTTTTCTGGGTTTTTACCTGCTAACCGCTCTGCTTGCACCTTTCCCTTTAGGTCCTCAGTAGCGCGCACAATAATAGAAAATGTTGAGGTGTCCTTCTGCAAATGAGATTGTAAATGTGCTTGATGCGCTATACTATCTTGATTAACCGTAGGCCATATAGGTGTTGATTTAATCCCTAAGTCATTTAATTTTTTAGTGAAGTGTGAATGAAAATCGCTAGGTAACTCCTGATTATGCTGTTTTAATTCATCAACAAAAAGTTGATAAGCTTGAGGGTTATAGATTATTTTTTTTATTAGAGAAAAATCTAAATCTTTGAATGATGAAAGCCTAAATATTTTCATTGGGTCTGGTTCAACATAGTTATTTAATTGCGATAGTTTTAATTCTCCTCGACGTAGCTCATTAATAAAATATAATGTACTAGATTTTCCATTTATTTTTACTTGCCCTGTATTAAGATCATATTGATATATAAATTTATAACCCTTAGTACTATTTCTAATGGAATTACGTTCCCCCTCTACAACCATTTTATGCCCATAATTATAATTGGTTATACTTCGATTATATGCAACTATTGGCATATTCATCTTATTATTAGCAAATAGATTTGTAGCCTTTAATGCAAAGTTTTCATATATTCCTCCCCTACCTAAATTGCACCCCATTAGTACTAGTTTATCGGGGACCGTATTTTTCAATACTTTCTTTTTCAAATAGACCATCGCATCTGTATATTTCTTTGCACTCCTTTCTGCATATAAGGTAGGTTCTCCATCATCAAAATAAGAACCATGCCCAATGGTTATCCAGCGTACTTTCCCTGTAGTTATTTTTTTTAGAGAGCCATATAATACCTTATGTTTTCGACTACCTAAATCGTATTGAATCACTGTACTATTGTCGGGGTGTTTTGAGAGAGCTTTAGCTACCACATCCGCTGAAACTTTATCCCCTTGTAATTGAATAATAACGTTATGGTCATATGCTGTAGGGTTTGCCTGTTTATTATTCCTAGATTCAATGTTAATTGCCGTTAATTTATGATACACCTTAATAGGGTCACACCAGGTATTAATTGAGTGCGCCTTTGAAGCCAAGTCACCAGCTAGAGACGCATGATGGCTACCATTAAAATTATTTTCATGTATATCAGAAAAGTCATTATCTAATCCAACAACCGCTTTTCCGAATACGCCTTCCATATACCTACGCCTATTAACAATTAGCGCCTTATCTACTTTGTTATCCGTTGAGCCTTGCTCATGATTATCTGAACTCGGTATTATTTTATCTGAGATTTGTTCGTTGTTATCTGAGTTTAGTATTATTTTATCTGAGGTTTGTTCGCTGTTATCTGAGTTTGGTATTATTCTATCTGAGGTTTGTTCACTGTTATCTGAGTTTGGTATTATTCTATCTGAGGTTTGTTCACTGTTATCTAAATTCTGATCTATCTTATCATTAAATATTGAGATGCTTTTTTTTCTTTTAATCTCACCATGGTTTACAATATACCCTTCCGATTTTTTTCTTTTAGGTTCAAATAACCTACCGTTCTCACCTTCGCTCCATTTTCTATTTAATGGTGCTCGATAGCCTTGATTAATTAATAACTGCTGAAAATTAGACAACTGTTCGACATCATTAATAATGATGGCACCATGAGGGTTCATCTCAAAATAAGTATCAATAGGTTGAGTTGTTCCCGACAACTTATTTTTCCCTTTTAAACTCTCAGGTAAAAAGAAGGTAATAGGGAAGTTATCCTTCATCACACTCACGGGGTTTGCATCATCAGAACCATGATGAACTAATTCAAAGCCCTCAGTTCTCCCTAGCTCTCTATTAAGCTGCCTATTAACCTCTTTTATTCTATTATTGATAATGCCATTTTCTTTCCCTTCTTTCTTATTATATTCTGCCTCATTATTATACAGTCTCTTTTGAGCTGGCGTTAACTCCTCATAATTTACACTCGCTTTCCATTCTTGCCAATCAGGCATTTCCGTAACTTTAACATAATGCTCTAACTCTGAAATTGGGAAGATAATGCTAAAAATATCATAATCAGCCGTCATTGCCTTACCCGTTTTAGGATCACCTATCACAAGAAAAGGTTTAATTTCATTATTTTCTTGATAAGAAACCTGCCAAATATTACCTTTTCCTGAAGGGCTTTTTTTTAATAAAAAGGTATGTTCTTCCCCATCAATAGTTGAGCTAGTTTTCTTGTAATCCCCATCATCTGTATCAATTAGTGGCGTGATGGTTTTATAGTTAATTAATTCATTAATCCGTTCCGAACTAATTTCAAGGGGAACCGCTATTGCATGCTTTTTATCAATAGACTGTTGCACATAGTCATTATATTTGCTTTGCTCATCTCGACCCGATTTCTTAGAGAACTGCTGCAAAACTGGAATAAAACCACTGTGTGGGCCCCAGTCAGAACTTTTACCTTTAATTGTTAATCCCTTACTACTGTATATACCTGATTCGATTAAACTAGCCGATTTATGGTCAACAGGCCGAATACCAATGGTAATATTATATTTATCCGCAACTTTATTAATCGCTTTTTGGTGGTTTTCTGGGACTCCCGTAGCTATGGTTGGTTGGTCACCCATACGTGGAACAAGGTGCAAATTGACACTTTTATAATCTCTATCACCCTCTTGTTGAGGTGGTGAAAAAGCATTTATATCAAATTGTTTACTTACTAAGTAAACTTGATAATCATCTTGGCTAATAAATTTATCACTATTAATTTTTGATAATGCATTTACATTATCCTCAATTATTTTAGTAAGCTCACCGCTATTTAAAATATCAGTATAAATGAATGATGTCTTTCCGTTCAGTGTAACCTTTAGTTTAGCTATTTGATTTTTTTGATTAAATTCCACATAGGTTAATTTACATTTTTGATCACTACTAATGTATGCCAATTTTCTTTTTACTAATAGCGTATTTTCCGTAATTAGTTTATCTCGGTTATTTAATTCCTTCAGTTGAAATGGCCTTCCGATACTGTCACTAGGGTTAAATGAAAATGTTCTAATTTTATAATCATTATTCTTAACCTTACTAAACCTATATTTATCTGCATTAATTTTTACAAATGTATCGATATAAGAAATAAAACTGTCTTTTTTGTTAAATGTCATGACTCCAGTATCAGGATCAAAGAATTTATATGTCCACACCTTTGTTTTTTGATCATAAATTATGGATATCGCCATTGCATGGCTAGCTGAACAAAACTTAATTAACAGTGGTTGATTGCTTGTATTTATATGTGAGTAGATTTTTTCTTTAAAGCGACTCAATGTGGTTTCATTAGCTAAGTGTGTCGTAAAGTTCTTACTATCAACTACCTGAACACCTTTACCATTCCTATTGTCTTCTAACTCTAAATAATTATCTCTTTGAATAACCTCTGATATTGTATTAATGAATATTTTGGCATCATCAGTAGTAAAACTCGATGCTAGACTTTTCCCCCCAATGCTAAGTTTATCTTTTAGCTTTATAAAAAGCTCATCTGATGCGATATCTTTCCCTGCCTTTGTTTTGAAAAAATCACTATCAGCATCAGCCAAAAGCGCATCTGTATAAATTTTAATTTTTAATTTTTGTAACTCTGCCAAATAATTATAATAATTAGCCTCTCTACCATACATACTTTTGCTAACAGCATAATTTGTATTGACAATATCATTAATATATTTAACAAAACTACGTCCATTAATCTCTTCATATTTAAAGTTATAAATATAATTATAATGACGTACTGATTTTATATATGAAAGCTGTTTTTTAATTACATCTGATACATGCTCATTAAATAATGATTTAGCATGTAACTTCAAGGCATCATTTCTAGCTTTATCTAACGGGGGTAAATTATCATCATTTGAATTTATAATAGAATAAAGTTCATTTAATTGCTCGATATATTTACCACCTTGATTATTCATGCTGTAAACTAAAAACTCATCCGTTAGCCCATAGCCATACCCTGAGAAACTAGAATGAGATATACCATTATTATTTATTAACTTAATAAACAAATCATGATTTTCAGTATCATTAACATAGTCATATAATACATATTGATTAAAATTCACATCTGTATTTTCTACTTTCATAATAATTCCCTTTAATTAATAATTAATGTATGTTATTGAAATTAATATTTAAATTAACAAAGTAATTTATTAATAACCATATCAATATGAAACATTCGGATAAAATGTTTCGGATAGTAAAAAATTAACATAGGGTAATTATCAATGATAATTAACTATAAAAAACATACCCAATTCTTAGGGTATGTTTTTAAATTAGGAAGGAATGACTATTTTTGTTAATTACCAAACAGGTAATTCATCTTGTAAGAAAGGGTTGGTTTTGCGTTCAAAACCTAAATTAGACATTGGCCCATGCCCCGGTATAAACTGGTAATCGTCACCTAAAGGCAGTACTTTAGTTTTAATTGATGAGATTAAATCTTGGTGATTACCACGAGGGAAGTCACTGCGACCTACCCCACCCTTAAATAACACATCACCCATTGAAATTAGCTTATCATTGTGATTCACAAAAATAATATGACCGGGTGTATGCCCTGGGCAATGCAACACATCAAATGAAATGCCACCACAAGTGACTGTATCCCCTTCTTCTAGCCAATAGTCAGGCGTAAAATCAGGACATTCCCCTATATAAAACATGGCATTTTGCTCAGCAAGATTTTCAATCCAAAACGCGTCTTCTTTTTGTGGCCCATAAATAGGCACAGAGAAATGTTTGGAAAGTATCGCTGAAGCACCGATATGGTCAGAATGACCGTGGGTAAGCAGAATTTTAGTTAACTTTAGCCCTCGACTTTCAATGGCAGAAATAATTTTTTCTGCCTCACCGCCGGGGTCAACCACAACCGCTTCTAACGTATTTTCATCCCAAATAACCTGACAGTTTTGCATAAATGGTGTTACTGGGATAATAGTATATTTCATCGGGCAATTACTCCGTAATCTGTGTCACCTATGCACAGATTACCACGTTCTTGCTGGCCCTGTATCAATATGTATAAAATTGCTTCTAGGATAATAGCCAACACCACCCGCTTTCATTTTCAGCGCGGCTTTACGAATGTTACTTAACTGTAAACCTTCGATATGGAAATCCATCGCTTGCCCGCGAGTATGGTAACTTTTCTTCGCGACTCCCGAACTTTTACTACGCAATTTATTATTCGTTTCTAAAGAACGATAACCCGAAATAAGTTGAACTGGTTTGTTAGTTCCCATCATCATTTGTAATAAATAAATTTGGTCAAATAATTTAGGATCAATGGTTTTGACTTTATCGCAGCGGTAATCACGGAAAAAATGATTTAAACGTGCAAGTTCAGATTTGTTATAACGTTGACCGTCAAAAAATTCTGTTTTTAAAGACTCCCCCGTATTAATATTTTGAAAGCGTAAAATACGTGGGCGTGGGGTGGTCATTGCAGCAAATACATGGCTTGGTAATAAACTAAGGCCGACTGTAGCAGCCCCAATTCCCAGCCATTTTCTGCGGGATTGGTCAATAATATCCATAGGTGATAGCTCAGACTCTAATAATTTCAGTAATAATCGATAAAATTTTGACAACCTATTGAGTCTAGCAAAACATTCTTAATTTTAATGTATATTTATGTAAAGATATGCATACTTTAAGGGAATTTGGTTGCTATATTCGTCAAAAATAGCGCTTTGTCACTAAATTCACATGTAATAAGCGAATTACTACGCTTACTTTGCTGCCTTGGCTGATATGAATCGCGATCAGCTCTCTATTATTTACTGCATGATAATAATTAAATGCCTAAAAGCAACGGACCTAATAAGAAATTATGGGAGTTAAACAGAAATACTCGCAAAAAAGGGGGAAATCCCCCTTTCATATTTAAGCTAACATGATGATTAATGCAAAATCTTTTTCAACATTGGCAAATAGTTATCTGCATTATTAATGCTGTTATCATATTGATATATATCCGCTCGATATTGTGGTTGCTGGTCTTTATCAACCCAAGCGGTTTGATAATAAAGAAATACTGGGATCCTATCCGGTATATTCACATAACGGGTCGAACCTTCCTTAAGTGCACCATCAATGCGCTTCCTTTCCCAGCCCGCATCACCTAATAAAATACTTGCAAGCTCACTAGCTTTATTAACTCGTACACACCCAGAACTTATTGCGCGTGCGTTGCGATTAAATAGACTATGATTCGGTGTATCATGCAAATAAATTGCATCAGAACTTGGCATGTTAAATTTATAGCGCCCTAATGAATTAGTAGGGCCAGGAGCTTGACGAATTCGATAAGGGAAATTGGCAGGCGTAATATTTTCCCAATCAATGGCATACGGGTCGATTTCATAGGAATCTGCACCCCACCCCGAATAAACAGTATACCCTTTACGGCTAAAATAACTTGGATCTTGCTTTCCTCTCGGGGCAATATCTTTACGTGCCATGCTAGTCGGCACACTCCAAGGAGGGTTAATCACCACATTATTCAGTGCACTGCTCATGATCGGTGTTTTTCGATCAGCACGTCCAACAATCACTTTTGAGTCTAAAATAACCTCATCATTCAAATAAAAATCTAAGGAATAGCCTGGTATATTGACTAAAATCCCAGTTCCTTGACTTGCTGGAATAATACGCAAACGCTGAATATTTAATGCTATTAACCCTGCTTTTTGTTTTGGCTTCATATTCAGCCAAACACGCGTACCTTTACCGACAACACCATCCGCTTCTAAGCCATACTGTAATTGGAATTTTTTTACCGCATCAACAAGGTCTTGGCTATACACTTTTGATGCCTTACTTATTGGTGTCTCAGCTGTTTTTGCTGGTTCACTGGTTTGTTCAACCGCTTGCTCAGCAACTTGCGCCATCGTTTCAGGGGCTTCAACTTCGCTGCTCTCCATTACTGTTTCACCTTCCAGTAACCCTTCACGTTGCAGAATTTGGCGCAAAATAACCACGTCATCATTTGATTGACCTGGTTTTAATGTTTTAGTCCCCACGATTTCCAAGTCATCTTCAGGCATCGCCAATAACTTCAGCATTTCTTTGCGCATTGGCAAATACATTGGGTGGTTAGGGGCTTGCGATTTCACCCAATCACTTAAGCGATTACCTGCAATTGCATCTAACCATGGTTTCATTTGTGCAGAAGTCGGGGCAATAATTTTATAGGGGCGGCTACTATATAACCAATATTGCCCACTGCCTTCAACCGAAGATAAATAGTGTAAATACCCCAACATTGCATCGGACAAAATAACGTCACGACCAAGTTCATTTAATTGGTTATTTTCCAGTATCGCGAGCCACTCAGCAAATTGAGGTTGTACCCCCGCGAGTGCTAATTCGGCCAACTGTTGTTGGAATTGACTAATTGCTGTTTCATCTTGCCACAATAGCTGCATTTGCCGCTCAGCATATAATTTAGCTAATTGTGAAGCAAAAACAGGTTTCACCCCCGAAGGAAGCGAGACTGTTATTTTAGCCAAACTTTCTGCTGGTGTAACTGCCGCGGTAGCTTGTACTTCCTCGACACTTTGCTGCATATTTTCTTCATTTGAAAACGCAGGTATGTGTAATGCCATTAACCCACATATTACTGAGACTTGCAGAGCTTTCACACTTCTCTTTGCCATACATCCACCTTAAGTTACAACATGGATAACAATAGTTTTTATTATTAACGATTTTATTATAGTAAATTCTGGATACTCAAAGTATTCACACATTATACATGGTTAACAGTGCAGCATATCAACTTAAGCATCATTAAGTCAGTATGAACAATATAGGCAGGAATGTTATAGGAAAAAACTAATTCTGTGTTTATTTCTTCTGATTATCAATAAACGTAAGGTAACGATATAAACGGCTAAAACAAATAAAAACCAAGTGTGTTACCGCTTTTTATGCCCCATTTGAATATTTATTCAATTAAAGAATAAAAGGCAAAAAAACATAACATATGCTTTTTTGCCTTAAGTTAGATTAAAAGTGTAACCATTAGGGATTAACTAATGATTCCTATTACCATTCAAAGTTAACAGCGGCATTATAAGTCACGCCTTTAAAGTCATCAGTATTTGTTGCTACACCCGCTTTTACTGCCACACTTTCATCAATACGATAACCTGAACCTAGTGCAAGAGCTGTATTAGATTCATAACCACCTAACGCCATAGATAGGTTAAAGTGCCCAACATTATAAGGTTGGAATAACCCTGATAAAGCAGCTTGCGAAGCCAACCCACGCTTTAATTCGTTATCTAATGAATCAACACGCTTATCTAACGATGTGACTCTGCTATCTAGCTGATTTAATCTATTATCAACATTTTTATTGATCTGAGATTGGCGGTTATTAACAGCTATTTGGCTATTGTTGAAAGCCATTTGGTTTTTATTAAAAACAGTTTGTTTATTATTGGTTAATTTTTGGTCACTATTAACTTTAGCTTGGTTTTGGTTAATAACATCTTGCTTATCATTAACGACTTTTTGATTTTCATTTACTAATTTTTGGTCGCTATTAACTTTAGCTTGATTTTGGTTAATAACGTCTTGTTTATCATTAACGACTTTTTGGTTTTCATTTACTACTTTTTGTTCTTTATTAATATTAGCTTGCTCAACGTTAGTTATTGCTTGCTTAGAATTAATATCAGCTTGGATTTGATTCAAAACACCCTGATTTTGGTTAATTTGAATCTGACCATTATTATATTTTGCTTGTTCCGCTTTATGAGCTTGCAAATCTGCATTAACGTTATTTACATTGTTAGCAAGAATATTTTGATTTTCTGCTGTTAGTGCTGTACTTGCATGTCCATTATCGCTGCCAATATTGTTATTCCAACCGGCCCAGCTAACATCCGCAACAGATACGTTGCTCATCATGGTTGCAGAAACCATAACGGCTAATAAGGTTAATTTATTCATTTTTTGTATTCCAAATTTATTGATTGGTATTAATTGGCCATCAGAATACAAGCTAACACCATTACAGAGTATTTCATTTTACATCATTTTTTATATCTAATTAATATACACAGCAAGGTATACTCTTAATTATCTCTTTCCCATCCAACTTTTTTTTATACAAAATCATTAATAATTAATGCGCTTAAAGAGTAAAAATAAAATGAACTGGCTAACCTTGACACTCAGGTTACACTTTCATGTTATTTAACATTAAGAAAAACCAAAACAAACAAATCAATCAATTAAAACACTAATTCAGAGTCTTTTTAATACTCTATCAGTATAGATGAGAAATAAATAGTTAAAAAATTTTTCAATCCGTTGTAAAATTGCCAAATACCCCTATATAGAAACAGTTAATTATCCTTATCCATATTAGTTATTATATCTATATAACTATAAGTGTTTTTCATACAAAGTTTTACCTAAATTAAATTCATTATGAGGGTTAGTTATACTTCATTAATTTTTGTTACATTCTATATGCGTTAATCGTTAAAATAGACTTTCCCTAAGCAGTTTCTCTCGCTATCACTATTAAGCACCCCATTAAAACACAGATATCCCTTCTTCTAACTGAAGGGACATCAAATACAAAAAAGCCGATACTTATTACTAAGTATCGGCTTTAAATGCATTTAAGTTATCTATTACTACAAGGCCGGTTCTTGAACACTAACATTGTCTTGGCCAAAACCTTTTAAGCCAACCACATGCACATGCTCATGATTGCCTATCACCTTACGAACCAGCTTATAAGTTGTCCCTTTCTCAGGGCTTATATTCTCTGGTGCTGCAATTATTAACTGCATTTCTAACCTATCACACAATTCGAATAGGGTTGCTATCGATTTAGCATCTAATCGAGCGGCTTCATCTAAGAATAATAGACGACAAGGAATAATATCTTTTGCACGTAAACGACGGGATTCTTCTTCCCAGCTTTGTACCACCATCACCAGAATTGACATCCCTGTACCAATAGCTTCACCCGTTGATAGCGCACCACTCTCTGCTTTCAGCCAGCCATCTGAGCCACGGTTAACCTCAACATCTAGCTCTAAATAATTACGATAATCGAGTAATTCCTCACCAATGGTTTGCGGTAAACGCTGGCCAACATCCACTTGTGGGTTAAGGCGTTGATACAGTTTTGCCATCGCTTCAGAGAATGTCAGGCGCTGGCTAGTAAATAAGTCTTGATGCATTTCACTTTCTTCAGACAGGACACTGAGTAACAGCGCATGGCTTTCACGAATATTTACATTAAGACGAACGCCTTTCACTTGGCCAAACGCAACAGCTTGTAACCCTTGGTTTAACATGCGGATACGATTTTGTTCACGTTGGATCGTTTTGCGAATAATATTCGCCACACTTTTCGAGCTAATCGCTAATTTTTGCTCACGAGCGGTTAATTCTTCCGTTAAACGACCCAACTCAATTTCCATTTGCTCAATCGCATCAATCGGGTCATCCGTACGAATAATATCTTGGCGAATTCGTTCGCGTAAGTGTTGATACACTGCAATAAAGAACTTAATTTTGCGTTCTGGGTATTTTGGATCTTCAGATAAACGTAGCACATCACGTAAATGTTCGTTATCTGCCACCGCAAGGCGTAGCGCCCCTAATGCTTTATCCGACATAGAGCGTAAACTGTCACCATCAGTATAAGCAAGTTCACGGCGGTGCAAACGGCGCTCAACACCATTGTCTTTCACCAAACGCATTACAGCACACCAACCTGCTTTCGCAGAAACCACTTGTTCACGTAATAGATAATAATCTTTTTCTAACTTACGTAGGCGTTTTTGTAAGTTATCCATTTCAGCTTCACATAAGGTTAGCTGTTTTTCTAACTGATTAATACGGCTACGGTTCTCCATCACTCGTTGGTGTAATTCATCACGACGAATGCGTGCACGCTCTTGTGCGTCAGGGTCAGCTTTTACACCAATCTCCTGCATTTCGGCTTCTAGCTCTTTCAGCATTTCTTGCTTAGTTTCAAAAGAGCTACGTAACGAAGCCAATACTTGATGGTATTGCGCACTCTGCGATTGCTGCTGACGTAGTTGCTCACGGGCTCGAGCTCGCTCGGTTTCTGCCTGTTCCAAACGCTGGCGCAATTTTTCATTCAAATCACTATTTTCACTAACCATCCCCGTAGAGTCACTGTAACTAAAGTGAGCCCGACGTTGAACCACTTCAACCAATGCAAAAGCCTGCTGTTTTGCATTCTGTTGAGTGTGCTTCGCGAGTTCGTAATCTTTGCGTAGCTGGTCATGTTGCTCAGGGTCACTGAGTAATACCGTTACAATCGGCTCTAATTTTTCTAATGTACTTCCATGTTTATTGAGGAAATGCGCCGCTTCTTCAGCTTCTGATAGTTCCTCATTGATTTCTTCAACCCTATCCACCAGCGTTTCATCAAGTAACAAGCCCATCTGCGGTAACAAACGGTTAAGTGCCGTTAAACTTTCTTTTCCTTGAGCAAATTGTTGGCGCTGTTGTTGGGTTTGTTCTTCAAATTGCGCTAAAGCTCTTTCTAGTTCTGTTCGTTTTTGATTAAGTGTACGGATTTCAGCTTCTGGGTCTGCCTCGAAAGCGACAGAAATGTGCTGACCGATAAAACGACTGAATGCTTGATGTGAACGTTGAATTTTTTGTACATCAAATGACAATGTCGCATAGCGTTCGGCGAGCTCATCACGCTCAGCTGATAATGACTCTAAATGGCTTTCACGCGCTGCTCGCCCAAATAAAGGAAGCTCAGGATAACGCGAATAACGCCACTGCCGCTCAGAAGAGCGAACTAATACGGCTTGTTCAAATTCTTGGGCATCAAAAACGCTATCATCAAAGGAAGAAGGGTCCCCTTCGATAAAATACACATCATCAGGGCAGTCTTGTAAAGTTTCTAACTGGCTACGAACAGCTGATAAATCCTGTACGACAATACCATGGCGAGCAGGCCCATATAATGCTGAGAAATAAGCCGCATCTTCAATAGTAATGTCATCATAAATTTCAGACAGTAATACCCCGTTGAAACGTTCCGCCAATGCAAGCATCCGGCTATCTTCTGCACCACTTGGCTGACTTAAACGCTCTATTTGTTTCTCAAGGTCGCGCCGCTGCGCTGCAATCTCATCGCGCTCAACCGTGATTTCCCTTTCTTGTTCAAGCAACTGCTGCATAAATTCAGTTACAGCAGTACTCGATGCAAAAACTTCACCTGATTGTTCATTCAATTGAGTTAATGCTTCTTGAGCAATGATCCATGCAGGTGCTTTAGAAGATAACTGTTGGATACGCTGGCGAATTTGTTCCAATTCTTGGCGCATTTGCATGCGCCTTTCGCCACTTTCGTTTACACCAACACTTAATTCTTCTTGTTGCGCTTCTAACTCAGCCATTAACGCATCAAGTTCATCAGGCTCATAGCTTTGACCGTGGTGTTTACAAAACTCTGCCAACATACGCTCTGCATTCTGCTGGCTATTTAGGCGTTGTTGTAATTCAGAGAGTTGCATGCGTAACGGTTGTACACGTTCAGCTAAATGCTGTTGTGATGACCAATCCCGTAATAGAGCACGTGCTTGTTGGTATGCATCACTGCGACTTACCTCACCTACCATATTTTTAACTAATTGATAGGCTTGCTCAAATTGGCTATGTGCTGCATCAGCAACACTCATTTTTTGTTCAAGGGCCAATAACGACTCTGTCGCTTGTTGTTCCCGAGCCTCAAATGTATCTAACCATTCATCTGCATTATCAATTGATAATTCAGGAAGCTGACACAGATCACGAGCTCGAGTTAATGCATGTAACGCTTGTTGGTATTGGATAGCACGAGTTTGCTGTACATCTAATGCTTGTTGGTAGTCCGCTAATTGGTTTTTTAGCTCATCAACCTCTATCTCAGCGGCTTGGGCACGAGCTTCATATTCGTCTTGTGTTTCTGTTGCTTCTGCAACAACTTCGCTTTGCTCTTCAAGGCGATAAGTCAGCTCTTCAATATCAGCTTGATAACGGTCTATTTTTTCTTGCTGACGTAGCGCTGCTTGCACTAAATTCAAATGGTCATTGGCCGCTTGGTAATCAGCTTCCAATTCTGTTGAAGCGCTATTTTGCTCATTTAGTTCGCGTGCCATTTCTACACTACGAACTTGCTCTATACGCAGTTGTTTACGACTAGCGAATAACTCATTACGTGCAGCTAAAGCGGCATCTAAATGGATACGCCTTTCATTGGAATGACGCATATAATCCGCTGATACATAATCCGTTGCTTGGCTAATTAAATGTTTAAACAAGTCGCGGTCAGATTGTGTAACGCGAATGGCTTCCAACGTTAAGCGGTTTTCACGCAATGCAGCTTCCATATCTTGGAAGGCTTTACGAACGCCACCATTTTCAGGCAATAAGTAATCACGCAATGAACGCGTAATCGCGCTGGAAATCCCACCGTATAATGACGCTTCAATAAGCCGATAATATTTGCTTCGATCACTCGCTGAGCGTAAACGTTTTGGCAAGACACCTAATTCAAATAGAACCGAATGGTAATCTGTAATTGAGTTAAATTGCTTGAACAAAATCCCTTCTTGCTCTTCAAGGCGTTCTTTTAACTCATTCAGTGGGATCACTTTGGCTTGGCGACCATCAATCACTTCTGTCAATATTTCAGTCGGAACCGTTGCCAATGGAATGCCTTGCACCATGAAAGGCTTAATATCAACTTTTTTATCACGCCCAGCAACTTGCTGTAAGCGCACACCCACCATGACGCGCTGATGTTTAGAGTTTAAAACATCTAAAATGGCATAGCAGACTCCAGGACGTAATTTCCCATGTAACCCTTTGTCCCGTGACCCTGAGGTAGCACCGGCTTCGGTGGTATTACGGAAGTGGAGTAAGGTTAAATCTGGGATCATGGCAGTAATAAAAGCAGCCATCGTTGTCGATTTACCCGCACCATTACCACCAGATAAAGTGGTGACTAACTCGTCAAGGTCAAAAGTACGAGCAAAAAAACCGTTCCAATTCACCAGCGTCAGTGAGCGAAATTTTCCGCGTTCAATCATTATTCTTCATCCTCATCACTTTCTGCCGGTTCTTGACTATCTTCGACATTCTCTTCTTCACTGTCTTTTAGTGAGAGTTCACCTTCGAGAGAGATAGCTTCGCCATCACGGATCATACGTAACTGAGCGTCTTGCGGGTTATCACCACTGCGTACATCTGCACCAAAACGGAACACAGATTCACTAATAATAAATTTACTCGGGTCATTTTGCAGAAAATGCACCATCCCTAAACGACGTAGACGGTTTAATGATGTTCTTAATTTTTCCTGCAATTTTTGTTTATCAAGGTCAGAACCCGTGGAACGCTGATTAACAAATTTAAGCAGTTTATTTTCATCCGCTAAAGAGAGTAATTCTTCAAAAAGCTCTTGAGAGGTAAAGATACCTTGATTACTTAAACGCTCAGGGCTGAGGTAGAGATAACACAGAATTTTGCCAACCATCATATCCAATTCAGATAGGACTGAGCGTGGGATCAACGTGGTCGAACGCGGGCGTAAATAGAAAAACCCTTCAGGTGCACGAATTAGCTCAACATTATACCGTGAGTAAAATTGCTCCAATGCTTCCTGAAAATCCATCAAAAATGCGTGGTTATCAAGGTCATCAATACTAATATGCCGACCTGAACGCAATTGGCTGTCTAGCTCTGGGAAAATAGGGTTAGCTAATGCTTGAGCCAGTTTTACTGGCATAAATTGTTCAATATTTGTCGATGACATGTGCCTGTACCTTGGCTCCGTAATCATTAATAGCTTGCCATTCTGCCGGTAACCCCGCCAAATCAGCCTCTGCAATGCCTAGTCTTACCGCCTGATCAATAATAATTCGAGCGACATCAAAATGACGTTTTTGTGGATATTGCTGCAAGTACCCCTGTAATACACGACCAACGTCTAATGGACGCTGCTCTGTTTTATAGATGGCAAGTTCCACTTCCATTAACTCGGCTAGTTTATCATTGAGCTCACTAAACTCTTCAAATTCAAGCTCTGGAGGCAATTCACCCGTTACCTCTTCATCATGTAATGTGAGCTCTTCATCTCGCATATCGAATAACCGGTCTGCGTTGGTATAAGTAAGAGCCCAAGGGCTATCGAGATAATGTTGAACGGACTGACGTAACCGTTGTGAAAAGATCCTGTTTTTATCCATATCTATCGCTGTACGGATAAATTTATGGACGTGACGGTCATAGCCTATCCATAAATCGATAGATTGCTGCCCCCAACTGACGATACGGTCTAATTTATTTTGTAAGTCAAAAACCAGTCTATCCACCATTTCAGAAAAAGCAGGTGCATTCATATTCGCTTCTTGAATACGCAATAAATTGGCTTGTAGTTTATCCCCTGCGGCTTCTAACGTGTCTTGCAGCTCACGCAAAGTACCGGATGTTTCTGATAATAATTGCTCACAGTTTGCGATGGCCGCCTGCCAATCTTGGTTTAACAAGGCAGCAATATCTTCTTTAACGGTATTTTGCTGCTCATCCATGATACGTTGGGATAAATCGATGCTATCAAAAATTTCAGCGACTGAATATTTTAATGGAGCAAAAACATAACGATGCCAATAAAATTCATCACCGCCTTCTTCTGCTGCTTCAGCCGCTCTTTGCAGCTCACTGGCAACTATCGAAAGCTGCATGGAAAGTCTTAATGTGGAAAATTCTCGCTGGCGTATATAATAATCGCTGATGCCAATCCCCAATGGGGTCAGACGATAAATGGCATTGCCTTCAACAATATCACTGGCGAAACGGTTAAATATCTTTTGGCGCACCATATCATTGATGGCATTATTTGCCCTCACCGCCAAAGATTCCGTTGTCTGTTCAAAACCTTTGCAAACTTCACGAAAGGCGTCAACCAGTTCCCCTTCACTCATTTCGCCATTCACTCTTTCACTGTTTAATACTGCCACCGCCAGCAAAAATGCCAAACGCTCAGCAGGGAGTGAAATCGCAAAATCATTTTTTCGTGCCCAAGACACAAGTTCAGGGACGGTCTGGGAAAAATCACTCATAAATCGTCCTTTTGTATTTGTTTGCGTGCCATGACATGAATATAACGCCCCATACTAAGATAGGGTTCTTCACGACAATATTGTTGCTCTAACGCTAACAATGCAGGAAAATCTTTTTGCTGTAATTGCCTACTTTGCAGATAGTCATGGAAAACTCTGACGCCACTTTTAGCTAAGATGCCCATACCACACCCCCTTAACCACTCATCAACTTGCTGAGGAAATAAAGGTTTCTGTGGCGATAACGAGCGTTTACGACGCCGCTGAATATGCGGGGTTGCCAAATGAAAGTTCCCCAAAATCGCATTACGCATGACTAAGCCATTTGCATTATAGAACATGACAGAAAATACGCCTTCTGGTCTGATTATATCTGCCAGTTGTTCAATTGCATATTTTTGATCGCTAATCCATTCAAGAACAGCATGGAACAAAACAAGGTCAACGGGCTCATTAATATGTTGGGAAATATCTTGCACCGCGCAGTGAACAAAGCGAATGTTATCGCTAATCCCTTGTTCTTTTGCAAGCTCACTGGCTCGTTCCAACATTTCTTCGGATAAATCGCAAAGTATAACTTGATGGCCCATAGCAGCAAGTTTACGTGAAAAATGCCCTTCACCTCCACCTGCATCAAGTATTTTTAAGGTTTTCCCCTTAAATTGGCTATCTAATATATGCGTTAAATCTTGCCAAACCACCGCTTCACGTATTTTTCCTTTTGTCGTGCCGTAGATATTTTTTGCAAATTTATCGACAATATCATCAAAGTTGCGGTCTGCCATGTGCTATCCGGTTGCCTATCATTGTTCATTAACTAAGTTTTATGGGCCAATTAGTCGCAAAAACCGCCAATGTAGTCTATTTTCATCTTGAACTTAATGAAATTAAGCTAAATTGAGAATACTATCACTGAGTATTGTGCTTATCACACCAGATGTGGGCGACAATTGAAACATGAATTATAACAGATAATAGCGATATTTTTGCATTGTACTTTATTTTGCTCAGTGAATTTCATTTTGACATCATTGAAGGCGATTTTCGCTATTTTTATGTTGAAAAAGTGGTTATATGACGCTTTTTCAAGGGTAGTTCCACAACCAAAATTGATTGATAACCCTTAAGAATAGGCTTAGTTATGTTATTTTTTTTAAAAAAATATATTGGTTCCCTTTTGATGCCACTGCCATTATTGCTCATCATTGGGTTTATCGGGTTAATTTTACTCTGGTTCACTCGCTGGCAACGGTGCGGAAAAACATTTACTAGCCTGAGCTTAATACTCCTAGCAGTACTTGGATTACAGCCTGTTTCAGATAGCTTGCTCGCGCCTGTAGAAGGCCAATATAATAAGCGATATGAATTGCCAAACGCTCAGCAGGGAGTGAAATCGCAAAATCATTTTTTCGTGCCCAAGACACAAGTTCAGGGACGGTCTGGGAAAAATCACTCATAAATCGTCCTTTTGTATTTGTTTGCGTGCCATGACATGAATATAACGCCCCATACTAAGATAGGGTTCTTCACGACAATATTGTTGCTCTAACGCTAACAATGCAGGAAAATCTTTTTGCTGTAATTGCCTACTTTGCAGATAGTCATGGAAAACTCTGACGCCACTTTTAGCTAAGATGCCCATACCACACCCCCTTAACCACTCATCAACTTGCTGAGGAAATAAAGGTTTCTGTGGCGATAACGAGCGTTTACGACGCCGCTGAATATGCGGGGTTGCCAAATGAAAGTTCCCCAAAATCGCATTACGCATGACTAAGCCATTTGCATTATAGAACATGACAGAAAATACGCCTTCTGGTCTGATTATATCTGCCAGTTGTTCAATTGCATATTTTTGATCGCTAATCCATTCAAGAACAGCATGGAACAAAACAAGGTCAACGGGCTCATTAATATGTTGGGAAATATCTTGCACCGCGCAGTGAACAAAGCGAATGTTATCGCTAATCCCTTGTTCTTTTGCAAGCTCACTGGCTCGTTCCAACATTTCTTCGGATAAATCGCAAAGTATAACTTGATGGCCCATAGCAGCAAGTTTACGTGAAAAATGCCCTTCACCTCCACCTGCATCAAGTATTTTTAAGGTTTTCCCCTTAAATTGGCTATCTAATATATGCGTTAAATCTTGCCAAACCACCGCTTCACGTATTTTTCCTTTTGTCGTGCCGTAGATATTTTTTGCAAATTTATCGACAATATCATCAAAGTTGCGGTCTGCCATGTGCTATCCGGTTGCCTATCATTGTTCATTAACTAAGTTTTATGGGCCAATTAGTCGCAAAAACCGCCAATGTAGTCTATTTTCATCTTGAACTTAATGAAATTAAGCTAAATTGAGAATACTATCACTGAGTATTGTGCTTATCACACCAGATGTGGGCGACAATTGAAACATGAATTATAACAGATAATAGCGATATTTTTGCATTGTACTTTATTTTGCTCAGTGAATTTCATTTTGACATCATTGAAGGCGATTTTCGCTATTTTTATGTTGAAAAAGTGGTTATATGACGCTTTTTCAAGGGTAGTTCCACAACCAAAATTGATTGATAACCCTTAAGAATAGGCTTAGTTATGTTATTTTTTTTAAAAAAATATATTGGTTCCCTTTTGATGCCACTGCCATTATTGCTCATCATTGGGTTTATCGGGTTAATTTTACTCTGGTTCACTCGCTGGCAACGGTGCGGAAAAACATTTACTAGCCTGAGCTTAATACTCCTAGCAGTACTTGGATTACAGCCTGTTTCAGATAGCTTGCTCGCGCCTGTAGAAGGCCAATATAATAAGCGATATGAATTGATCACTGAAACACCACCGCAAAATATACAGTATATCGTGGTATTAGGAGGTGGGTTTACTTACAACCCAGATTGGAGCCCAAGCTCTAACTTATTGAATAACAGCCTACCAAGAGTAACTGAAGGCGTCCGATTATATTTAAAACACCCAGGCAGTAAGCTTATCTTTACTGGAGGGAAAGCGAGCAGCACCATAAGCAGTGCAGAAGTTGCGGCACAAGTAGCTCAATCTTTAGGTGTACCCGCACAAGATACAATCCCTCTTACAGAGCCTAAAGATACCCAAGAAGAAGCCTTTGAGGTTGAGAAAATTATAGGGAAATCGCCTTTCTTATTAGTCACTTCAGCCAACCATTTGCCTCGGGCGATAACCATGTTTACAGACAGAGGCATGCAACCATTCCCTGCTCCCGCAAATCAACTTGTTATTACTAGCGGCATTAACCCATGGGAGAAATACATCCCTTCAGCATATTACTTCGGTCACAGTGAACGAGCGTGGTATGAATTTCTTGGGACGATTTGGTGGCACCTAAAGCCTGATAATACACAATCAATAGACTCCTCGTTGCCAACTCCAGAAGCAACCGTCGCCGAATGAAAACAAAAAGGTGTAACCTATACAGATTGCACCTTTTGTTGAATACCAAGAGAACAAACAAGATGCTACCTCTTGGGCTTACTGAATAATATTTTAATTACAATAGAAATTGCTTTCTGACAGCATCAAGATCTGCTTGGGTATCAACACCCGCCCCTGGTGTTGTTTTAGCTACATCCACATGAATTTTCTCACCATACCAAAGCACCCGAAGCTGCTCAAGCATCTCGATTTTTTCTAATGGACTAGCTTCCCAACTAACATAACGGCGGATAAACCCAGCGCGATAGGCGTAAATACCAATATGACGTAAAAACGTGTCACCAATGACATCATGACTTTTAGCAAAACCGTCTCTGTCCCAAGGAATAGTTGCACGAGAAAAGTACAACGCATAGCCACCTTGATCAGTAACCACTTTCACTGCATTGGGGTTAAACGCCTCATGAGCATCACGAATAGGCACGGCCAGCGTACCCATTCCAGCTTGACTTCCCTTAAGATTATTTGCTACTTGGCTAATAATTTCAGGTGGAATTAAAGGCTCATCCCCTTGCACATTCACAATAATTTCATCATCAGAAAAGCCGTAAGTATCGATAACTTCTGCTAACCGCTCAGTGCCAGACTGGTGCTCGGGGTTGGTCATACAAGCCTCACCCCCAGCTTCAATCACGGCTTTAGCCACATCAGGATGATCTGTCGCCACAATGACTCGACTAGCCCCTGATTTAATCGCTTGTTCCATCACCCTAACGACCATTGGCTTGCCATGAATATCAGCTAAAGGTTTACCCGGCAAACGGGTCGATGCATAACGAGCAGGAATAATAACCGTAAACATGGCGATTATTTTCCTTCATCTAATGAGACTTGGCGTGCTTCATTTTCGAGTAATACAGGGATGCCATCACGAATTGGATAGGCTAAGTGATCAAACTTGCAGATAAGCTCGAGGTTTTCTTTGTTATAGCTTAATTTGCCATGACATATAGGGCAGGCAATGATTTCAAGTAAACGGTGATCCATGTTTTCTCCCGAATGGATTTTAACTCACTTGGAGTCAGGATATCACATGCAGATATCACCGTTAACTTTAATCTTTCTGAATAAGATCTCCTGCGTGAGATGAGAGGATAAAAGCAGGAGAATTTGTTCTGTTAATTGTTTAGTAGTTACTTCTAGTAAGCAATAACGTCTGCTGCCGTTATGCCATCCGAATTACGAGTAACAGAGAACTCAACGTTTTGACCTTCAAATAATGATTTGATTTTTTTATTAGCGATTGATTTTGTTGTCACAAATACATCATCTCCACCATTGAATGGTGAAATAAAACCGTAACCTTCTTTTGCGTCAAACCATTTAACTCGACCCATATGTAATTGAAAATTCATATTAAAACTCCTTTTGTTCTGAGAACAATATTTTTTTTATCTTTGTATCATTACTCTTTCTTGCGTCCCATTTATAAATTGCCGATCTATTAATACATCAAAGAGTAAATACACTTTTACCAATTTATGCACATAAATAATTGTGCATTTACTATAACGCCCGTAAATATAGATTTCAGATATCACTCATCCACTGTGAAGTTAACAGCCTAATTTGACATTATGATGACAAAACTTAGAAGTAACGACCCAATAATGTAGATTGTGCGAGGATATGAAGACTAACTAAAGAACGCGGCGTGAAATTCAAGCTAGTATAAAATCCAATTATTAATGTATTGCATCTAGATACATAATAAGTAGATCTATATCACATTGGCGATATTATTATCATAGTGAAACGTTAGTGGCAAGTTTTTTTGTTATTTGTGATAAGTTTTTTTATTTCGCTTAAAATTTTATCTGCACCACGATGTTGGAGCTGAGCTTGAACAGGAAGGAACCACCAGTTAGGTTGAGCAAATTCGCGGCATTTTACTGCATCTTTCTCCGTCATTAATAAAGACTGATGGGGTTTAACTAAAGACATTAACTGTTGTTGTTCATACGATTGGTGATCGGCAAAAGCTTGGCTTCCCTCTAATACAACCCCTTTACCCTGTAAAGAATTAAAAAAACGTGTGGGGTGACCAATTCCTGCCATTGCCACTACCGACTCTAGCTCCGTAACGGGTTGTTTTTTTAAGCTCACAAGGTTAATTGCGCTATCCCCCTCTAGGGTCATTAGCACTTCATTTCCTTGGGGATTACCACCATTAACTATAGATGCATTAACAGTTTTTAAACGCCCAATTCTTTCACGCATAGGCCCAGCAGGAAGCCACCAGCCATTACCAAAACGACGTTGCCCATCAATGACGACTATCTCATAGTCACGTTGCAGTGCGTAGTGTTGTAGCCCGTCATCGGTGATGATGACATCTAATTCGTATGCCTGAAGCAGGGCTTTAACTGCATCGCTACGCTTAGGGGCTACAGCAACAGGCGCCTTTGTGCGATGAAATATCAATACAGGTTCATCCCCTGCAACTTGTGTGGTAGTCGCCTCATTAAGTACTAATGGGTAATTCTCTGACTTACCGCCATAGCCTCTAGAAACGACCCCCACCCGATAACCTGCATTAGTTAATGATTCAACTAACCAAATGACTACGGGCGTTTTACCATTTCCACCCGCAGTTAGGTTCCCAACTACGACCACCGGAACCGGTGCTTTCCATGAACGAAATAGCCCAACTTTATATGCCATATGCCGAATTACTGTTATCAGCCCATAAAGGAAAGATAACGGCAATAACAAAATATATAGCCAAGATTTGCCAGACCAAATACGCTCTATCATTGTTTAAATTGGATTCTATGTAATTGAGAATACGCGCCATCTTGCGCTAATAAAGATGCATGATTACCACGCTCAATAATCTTGCCATCTTGTACCACTAAGATTTCATCGGCGTTCTCTATCGTTGATAACCTATGAGCAATCACTAAAGATGTCCTATTCTTTTGTAGTTCATCAAGTGCAGCTTGAATTGCACGTTCAGACTCAGTATCTAAAGCAGAGGTTGCTTCATCAAGAATAAGGATTGGGGCATCACGTAACAATGCGCGAGCTATCGCTATCCGCTGGCGCTGACCACCTGAAAGCATGACCCCATTTTCACCGATAACCGTATCTAAGCCTTTATCAAGCTTGGCAATAAAGTCCATTGCGTAAGCCATCTCTGCTGCTTTTTCAATTTGCTCACGGCTGTAGTTGCCATCTGTTGCATAGGCAATATTATTGGCTATCGTATCGTTAAATAAGTAAACATGCTGTGAAACTAAAGCAACTTGGTTCCGTAACGAAGCTAAGGTGTATTCGCGAATATCATGACCATCTATCTGGATCGTTCCTTCATCAATGTCATAAAAACGCGTAATTAAATTAGCAATTGTAGACTTACCTGAACCTGAACGCCCGACCAGAGCAACTGATTTCCCCGCAGGTAACGTAAATGAAATATCGTCTAACGCAGGATGCTCTTTGGTTTCATAGGTAAAAGTAACATGTTCAAATTTGATGTCACCTTTTACCTCTTTTAATACTTTCGTCCCATTATCTTTTTCTTGTTCAGTATCTAAGATAGCAAACAAGGTTTGGCAAGCAGCCATACCGCGCTGAAATTGAGAGTTAACATTAGTGAGGGATTTTAAAGGCCGCATTAATGCAAACATAGATGAAAATACAACGGCAATGGTACCTGATGTTAATTCATCGCGAATTTCGGGAAAGCTCGCAGCGTACAATACAAATGCCAATGCGAATGAAGCAATAAGTTGAACAATCGGGTCTGAAATTGCTGATGCGGTTACCATTTTCATATTTTGGCGACGCATGTTATTGCTTACCTTGTTAAAACGCTCAGTTTCAACTTTCTGCCCACCAAAAATTAAAACTTCTTTATGCCCTTTTAACATTTGCTCTGCGCTAGCAGTAACATGCCCCATCCCCGTTTGCATATTTTTACTGATTTTACGAAAACGTTTAGAGACAATGCGAATAGTCACAGAAACAACTGGGGCAATAACAATTAATATCAGAGATAGTTGCCAGCTGTAATAAAACATCATGGCAAACAACCCGATAATATAGGCGCTTTCACGTATAATAGTAATTAATGCACCTGAGGAAGAGGAAGCAACCTGCTCTGAGTCATAAGTAATTCTCGATAATAATGTCCCTGTTGACTGCTGGTCAAAAAAGCTAACAGGCATTCCCATCATATGACCAAACAATTTACGGCGCATATTCATAACGACTTTGCCCGCGACCCATGAAACACAATAGGTTGAAACAAAGCTAGAACTACCACGAACGACCATAAGACCTAACACCGCAAGCGGAAGCCATTTTAAAACATCGTTGTCGGCTTTATCGAAGCCTTCATCTAACAAGGGTTTTAACAAAGAAATCATAAACGCATCACCTGCGGCGTTAATGATAAGTGCTATTGCTGCTACAATTAAACCCGCTTTAAAAGGCGCAATAATTGGCCACAAGCGGCGAAAAGTTTGTTTTGTCGAAAGGTCTTTATCATTCATACTTTTAATTACCAGACTTAATGTAAGCGCACTATTCTACTCGGGAAATAGCGGCAAGCCAAACCACAGATGATACCAACGGGGTTGAATTTCATAGCGATAACGTAAAATTTTAATATTTTCTTTTTTAAACCATAAAGTTATCTGACCATTCTCTGCTGTGTTTAACCATTTAACGCCACTACTTTTATACCTAGAATAGACTTTTTGTGATGGAATTTTCCACGCACTGTACCTTGCAGAAGAAACTAATGCCAATGATGGTTTAACATTCCTTAACAATAAGGCGGTTGAGGATGTGCTACTTCCATGGTGAGGCACAAATAAAATGTTAGAATGAAGTCTTGATTTATACATTTCAACAATTGATCTTTCACCTTGTTTTTCTAAATCTCCCGTCAATAAGATTTTATGGTACCCATCAGTTAATTGAATAACACAAGAATCATTGTTATGCGATATTTTTGATGATTTTTCAGGCCACAACACTTCAAATGTTAAAATCCCCCATTGCCACTTTTGCCCTTTGAAGCAAGGAAGATGCTGAATACGCTGTCTTTTCTTTAACTTATTATATTCATTAGAGTAATTACCAAAACTACTACGTATGCTTATCCACGGGTATTGCTGACTTAAATCTTTAACGCCCCCAGTATGATCCAGATGATTATGACTGAGAATAACAGTTAACGGTGTAATATTATGATGTTTAAGAAAGGGGATAACCTGCTTTTTTGCACTGCTGCTCCCTTTCCATATATTTCCTGTATCATATAAGAATGCTAGATTATTTTGTTCTATAACGACTGCTAAACCGTGGCCAATATCGAGTACAGTTAAGCTCCAATCCTTTTTTGGTGATTTACTATTCCCTCTTTCCGTTAGTATTAATATGAGGACACAGCCGCATAGCCCTAAGTAATTTTTGTACCACCGGTAAAGGATCACTAAAGCAATAAGCCAACAGCTTACCAAAGCATAATAAGGCACATGACGTAATTCAAACCAAAAGCGGCTGAAGAATGGAATTGGCTTCAACCCCCATTCAATTACCTGATCAATAGCAAGTAAAATAACATTTTGTATCTCAGGAATTGGTAATAAAAATAAGACAAATATAGCAGGAACTACTAACCAAGAAATAATAGGAACAAACCAAAGATTTGCAAAAAAACTCATTAGATTAATGCCATTAAACATTATAAGTTGCATGGGAATAAGTAGAATAAGTAAACCTATCTGTAAATGAGTTAATATAATAATTTTCCCTATTACTTTTTGTTGCGCAAGATGAGGAGATAAAGGTAAAACACTGGACCAATAGAGTATGGCTAAAACCGCAAAGCTCGATAGCCAAAAACTATCTGATAAAATTGATAACGGGTCTAATACTAAGATACCTGCAATGCTCCATAACGCCCATTGCCAAGAAAAATAATGAGATGTTTTTTTTCGAATATAAACCCATAACAATAAAGCAAAAAATGCCCGAGTTGCAGGGATTGCAAAATCAGAAACCCAAGCATAAAGAACAGCCAAACATACCCCTGACAATATTGGGATACTTTCATTTAAAAATGATATAGGTAATAAATATTGAATCCCCCTTACAATCAAATAACCAAATAAATAGGCTAAACCTATATGTAAACCAGATATCGCAATTAAATGAGTTAACCCTGTATTCTGTAATAGCAGAGAATGCTGTGGGGTCAATAGCCCCCTTTCACCAAACATAAGCGCATAAATAACACCTGCATTATTTAATGGTGATATTTGCTGTGAATAATAGTTAATAAGCTTTTGTCTAATAGAACATTGAGAGTCTAATATTTTTTGTTGCTGACTCTTCAGTAAACCAATTTGCCTTTTTGCTAATAGATAACGCTGTTGATTAAACCCCCCTTCATTTAAAGAACTATGTAAAGGCTTAAGCTTTCCTACAATTTGCCATGACTGCCCCGCGCATAATGGCGCCTTAGTCTTCCATAAAGCATATAATGGAGGAAAAATAATTTTAGAGTTTATTCTATCAATACGTACCTTATGCTTATATTCTTTTCCTGCTAACGGAATACTTATAACGGTAAGGTCAATTTTGTGGTTTTTCTCAGATAGAAAATACATTTTGTTTTTAATATCAATACAATGCCAGTTTCCCCAAATAAACGATATGATAACCAATGAGATAAACTTCCCCACCTTATTAGTCATATAAAAGATTAAAAATAAAGTAATGATAAAAATACAAATAATTGTAACGTTTAAACTTATAAGTTCAGGAATAAATAATAAAGGTAATACCCCAGTAATTACCGCTAATGCTGCCAATGATAATGATAGTGATTTTTTATATTTACCTAGCCAATAATGAATAGTGTGATTAATAGCCCAGTTCTTCCCCCCTCCCTGTCCTTTCATATTTGGCTCCTTTTACCCATAATCTAGAGCCCAATCTAAAACTTAACTATTTATTCAATAAGTAGTTAAGATAGGTTTTGAGTCGCGCTTCGTAATAAGTTATTCAGGAAAAATACAGTATTCATTAAAGTGGGAAGCGCCTCGCAATTTATTTCAAAACTTATCAATACCTGTCGTGTTTAAGCCTACATCTACATTTATAATCCCATCTAGACCGATTGATTTCTTTTTCCATTTTTCAATGAGCGAAAGCTATGAGGTCAAGTATTTGATTCCCAGTGTTAGGTGTTAGGTGTTAGGTGTTAGGTGTTAGGTGTTAGGTGTTGGGTGTTGGGTGTTGGGTGTTGGGTGTTGGGTGTTGGGTGTTGGGTGTTGGGTGTTGGGTGTTGGCCAGATTATAAAAAACAGCGCTATACAATAATATGCAAGCGCTGTTTTGATGTAATAATTAAGATTTATAGCCCTTTATTGGCCATAAATATTTACACGATCACGTAATTCTTTACCTGGTTTAAAATGAGGAACATATTTACCTTCTAGCTCCACTTTATCACCAGTTTTTGGGTTACGGCCAACGCGTGGTGCACGGTAGTGAAGAGAAAAACTGCCGAAACCACGAACCTCAATACGCTCACCACCGGCTAACGTATCAGCCATATGCTCAAGAATTTCCTTTACAGCTTCCTCAACGGTTTTTGCTGAAAGATGAGACTGCTGGCTAGCCAGTCTTTCAATTAATTCAGACTTGGTCATAGTACCTCCCTAAACTACCGTTACAAAGGGGCAATTCTATTACTGCCCCCACTTAATTATTCGCCTTTAGCTGCTTTGAAAGCTTCAGCCATTGCATTGTTGCCGAATGCAGTATCTTCTTGTTTGTTCACAGCTGCGACAGCGTCTTTCTCATCCGCTTCATCTTTAGCACGAACAGACAGGTTGATTACACGGTTTTTACGATCAACACCAGTGTATTTAGCTTCAACATCATCACCAACGTTCAGAACCAGAGTTGCATCTTCAACACGGTCACGTGAAGCTTCTGAAGCACGCAGGTAACCTTCAACGCCCAGAGTCAGCTCAACAGTTGCACCTTTAGCGTCAACTGCGATTACTTTACCAGTAACGATAGCGCCTTTCTTAGTAGCTGCTAAGTAGTTATTGAATGGATCTTCAGCTAACTGTTTAACACCTAAAGAGATACGCTCACGCTCTGCGTCAACTTGCAGAACAACAGCTGCGATTTCATCGCCTTTTTTGTATTCACGAACTGCTTCTTCGCCTGCAACGTTCCAGGAGATGTCAGATAAGTGAACCAGACCATCGATGCCGCCGTCCAGACCGATGAAGATACCGAAGTCAGTGATAGACTTGATTTTACCTTCAACGCGGTCGCCTTTGTTGTGAGTTTCTGCAAATTGCTGCCATGGGTTAGATTTGCATTGTTTTAGGCCTAAAGAGATACGACGACGTTCTTCATCGATATCCAGAACCATAACTTCAACAACATCACCAACGTTAACAACTTTAGATGGGTGGATGTTTTTGTTAGTCCAATCCATTTCTGAAACGTGAACCAGACCTTCAACGCCTTCTTCGATTTCTACGAAGCAACCATAGTCAGTCAGGTTAGTAACGCGACCAGTCAGCTTAGTGCCTTCTGGGTAACGTTTAGCGATTGCGACCCAAGGATCTTCGCCCAGTTGTTTCAGACCCAGAGAAACACGAGTGCGCTCACGGTCGAATTTCAGAACTTTAACATTGATTTCATCACCAACGTTGACGATTTCGCTTGGGTGTTTAACACGTTTCCAAGCCATGTCAGTGATGTGCAGCAAGCCGTCAACACCGCCAAGATCAACGAATGCACCGTAGTCAGTAAGGTTCTTAACGATACCTTTAACTTCCATGCCTTCCTGCAGGTTTTCCAGCAGTTGATCGCGCTCAGCGCTGCTTTCAGATTCAATTACAGCACGACGAGAAACAACAACGTTGTTGCGTTTCTGATCCAGCTTGATTACTTTGAACTCAAGCTCTTTGCCTTCCAAGTGAGTAGTATCACGAACTGGGCGTACATCTACCAGTGAACCTGGTAAGAACGCACGGATGCCGTTAAGTTCAACAGTGAAACCGCCTTTAACTTTACCGTTGATAACACCAGTTACAGTTTCAGCTTCTTCGTAAGCTTTTTCCAGCATCAGCCATGCTTCATGACGTTTAGCTTTCTCACGAGACAGGATAGTTTCACCGAAACCATCTTCTACTGCATCCAGAGCTACATCGATTTCGTCGCCAACTTGGATTTCTAGCTCACCCTGAGCATTTTTGAACTGTTCTACTGGGATAGCAGATTCTGATTTAAGACCTGCGTCTACCAGTACTACGTCTTTATCGATGGCAACAACAGTACCACGAACGATAGAACCAGGACGAGTTTCAATATTCTGCAGGGATTCTTCAAAGAGTTGAGCAAAAGATTCAGTCATATTAATGATCTTCAAGAGTTTTTAATTAACGTCCACTTAGCTTCCCGCCAAATGGGGTTGTTTCACATACCCCACAACATTCCATGTCGCAAGGTTGATGCTATGCTAATAAAATAATCAACATAGCGGTAAGTGCGTATATTATCTAATTATAAGCTAAAATAAAGCCTATTATCACGATAATTGTAGAATTTTTTTTGCATAGGTGCGTGCTTTTTCAATAACTTCCTCAATTGACATACTTGTGGAATCCAGCACTAATGCATCTTTCGCAGCAATAAGGGGCGCAACTGAGCGATTGCGATCACGGTAATCGCGCTCTTCAATTTCGCTTAAAAGACGTTCAAAATTAACATCAAAGCCTTTCTCTTGCAACTGCTTCATGCGACGATGCGCTCTTTCTTGCGCAGAAGCATCAAGGAAAATTTTCACTGGGGCATCAGGGAATACAACAGTTCCCATATCTCGACCATCGGCAATTAACCCAGGGAATGTTCTAAATGCACGCTGGCGTCGTAATAGAGCTTCACGAACACGGGGAAAAGTTGCTGTTTGCGAAGCCGTATTTCCAACGGTTTCTGTTCTAATCTGATTTGAGACATCCTCACCTTCAAGGATCACTTTTAAGATATTCCCTTCAGGAACAAAGCGTACATCTAAATTAGCCGCTAAAGGAACTAGCCCATCCTCAGATTGAATATCAACATGATGATGTAATGCAGCTAACGCGAGTACACGATAAATTGCACCGGAGTCTAGAAGTTGCCATCCAAATTCATTTGCTAATGCTTGGCAAAGTGTACCTTTGCCTGCTCCGCTAGGTCCATCAACGGTGATTACAGGGGCTATCGCCACCATAAAAAGTCTCCTTTTCTGCACATAGCATCCGCTACCTGCAATTAAAATCAGTAGAGGTATTATACCAATTCATCAACTTTGTGAAATAAGCAGGTTCTGATGATTGTCAGAAAATAAGAGAATATTGATTAAATTAAGTTATTGTTGGGCTGGTACTGAACAAACATATCAGCCCAACAAAAGTATTAACTTAGGCGAGCAAGCTGCTCGAAGTAATCTGGAAACGTTTTGGCAGTGCAACCTGGGTCTAAAATAGTGACAGGGGTATCTGATAACGCCACTAATGAAAAACACATAGCAATACGATGGTCATTGTAAGTTTCAATTTCTGCGTGTTGTAATTTTTTGGGTGGAACAACACGGATATAATCATGCCCCTCTTCTACTTCAGCGCCAACTTTTCGTAGCTCAGTGGCCATCGCGTATAACCTGTCAGTTTCTTTTACACGCCAGTTATAAATATTACGAATAACTGTTTCGCCTTCAGCGAATAACGCGACAGTCCCTATTGTCATTGCTGCATCAGGGATTTCATTCATATCCATGTCAATACCGCTCAAAGTACCACGTTGACACTCAACGTAGTCATCACCCCAGCGAATCGTCGCGCCCATTTTCTCCAACACGTTTGCAAACTTAGTATCACCTTGCAAACTATTACGGCCAATACCAGTGACACGTACAATACCACCTTTAATAGCAGCAGCGGCTAAAAAGTAAGAAGCCGAAGAAGCGTCACCTTCCACTAAATATTCACCAGGTGATTGATATTGTTGCTGGCCTTTAATTACAAATTGTTGATATTGATGATTTTCAACAATAACACCAAAAGTTTTCATTAATGCTAGCGTTATATCAATATAAGGTTTAGAGACTAACTCACCAATAATGGTAATAGTCGTATCTTGCTCTGCACGAGGAGCCGCCATTAATAATGCCGTTAAAAATTGGCTAGAAACCGAACCATCGACTGAAATTTTGCCACCGACAAAACCGCCTTTTAAACGAATCGGCGGATAATTTTCTTGTTCTAAATAATCAATAACTGCCCCGCCTTCCCTCAAAGCATCCACTAAGTGCCCAATGGGACGCTCTTTCATGCGGGGTTCTCCGGTCAGAATAATATTATTGTGGCTCAATGATAATGCCGCTGCCAGCGGGCGCATTGCTGTCCCTGCATTACCTAAAAATATTTCTAGTTCATCCGAATGGGATAAGTTACCGCCTAGACCTTCCACGCAACACCGTGTTTTATCATCCGATAATTGGTAGCTAACCCCTAATTGGCTTAATGCATTCAGCATATGGCGAATATCATCACTGTCTAATAAATTAGTCAGTACGGTCGTCCCTTTAGCCATCGCAGCAAGTAACAGTGCACGGTTTGAGACACTTTTAGACCCTGGCAAATTAATTGTGCCATTAATTGAAGAAATTGGTTGTAATGTCAGGGATTGCATAAAAGGTGTTTTCTCCAGTGAAATTGCAAGTAAAATCAACCGAGCCCTATTTTCTTTTTAGTTAGCTACAAGAGGGCTCGATTATTAGCTGAACATCCTATCAGCCAGTTTATACTCGTCATTTTTCAGGTTGCATGCGTGTTGGCTATTTTCGTTTATCACCGACATGCAACCCAAATTATGTAGAGCTTAATAAAGAGTGTTATGCGTTATGGCGTTCAAAATCTGCCATAAAATCAACCAAAGCCTGTACACCAGCTAATGGCATAGCATTATAAATGGAGGCTCGCATTCCGCCTGCCACTTTATGACCTTTCAGTGAAAACAGGCCTTGTTCTTTCGCTTCTTCGATAAATTTGGCATCCAATGCAGGGTTTTGCATTTGGAATGGCACATTCATCCAAGAGCGGTTTTCTACTGCCACACGGTTTATATAAAACTGGCTATCATCAATAGCATTGTAGAGTAATTGTGATTTTTCATAATTACGCTTCGCCATTTCTTGTAAGCCACCTTGTTCTTTCAACCACTTAAAGACCATACCTGATAGGTACCATGCAAATGTTGGCGGTGTATTGAACATGGAATCATGTTTTGCTAGTAATGTATAATCAAATACTGATGGCGTCTGTGGAGAGGCTTTGCCCAGTAGGTCTTCACGAATAATGACAATTGTTAACCCAGCAGGCCCGATATTTTTTTGTGCACCCGCATAGATTATGCCAAAACGGCTGACATCAATCGGTTTTGATAAAATAGAAGATGAGTAATCAGCAACAATAATTTTGTCTTTCGGGAAATCAGGTTCTTCGTGGAGGGCTAAACCGCCAATCGTTTCATTAGGGCAATAATGGACATAAGCAGCATCGTCACTTAAAGGCCATTCACTCATTGGTTTTAGGCTCACAACGCCATCTTTTTCTTCAGCAATCTGAATGACGTTAGGTTTACAGTATTTCGCTGCTTCTTTCGCAGCAGATTCTGACCAATAACCACTGACAATGTAATCAGCCGTCGTTTTGCCACCTAATAAGTTCATCGGGATAGTAGCAAAGTGGGCACGGGCACCGCCATGACAAAATAGAATTTTATAATTACTTGGCACATTTAATAAATCACGTAAATTTTGCTCAGCTTCTTTTGCAACTTCAACAAATTCTTTTCCGCGATGACTCACTTCCATCACTGAAACACCTAGACCTTGCCAATTACAAAATTCTTGTTCAGCACGACGCATGACTTCGACAGGCAGCATCGCTGGACCTGCACTGAAATTATAAACCTGACTCATTGACCTCACCCTATCTTCAATAATTATGATTAATAAAACTCACTCAGATGCTTCAAGTTGTACCACTCCACGCCTTTAGCTGCAACGCTTATTGTGAATTGATAGTAAAAAGTAATAGGGGAATTTTGGGTAAAATAAACAAAAGAATTTTGTTAATCTCGTCACATTATCGACAACCATAATTTTATGAAGAGATTAACAATAAATAAGGAATAATATCCCGAATCATCTTGTCGATTTTGTCTTCGGGATATTTATTGAAATGAATTTTTTATTTATAAAAAGCGGAATTAACTAATTACTTTACTAACGATCTCGATAGCTTCTTTTTCAATAAGGCGTAGATGTTCTTCGCCACGGAAACTTTCACAATAAATTTTGTATGCTTCTTCTGTCCCTGATGGCCTTGCTGCAAACCAACCGTAATCGGTCATAATTTTTAAGCCACCTATCGAGGCGCCATTACCAGGTGCTGCGGTTAAGCGCTGTGTAATTTTATCACCCGCTAGCGTATCTGCGGCTACCATTTCTGGAGATAATTTACTTAACTTAGCTTTTTCTTCGTGAGTCGCTTTCGCTTGGATACGGTTGTAAATCGGTGCACCAAATTTTTTCGCGAGGTTATTATAGCGTTGCTGAGGGTTTTCACCGGTAACTGCTGTAATTTCTGCGGCTAATAAACAAAGAATGATACCATCTTTATCCGTTGACCAAGGTGTACCATCAAATTTCAGGAACGATGCCCCAGCACTTTCTTCCCCACCAAAACCGAGTTGACCACTAAATAAACCATCAACAAACCATTTAAAACCAACCGGTACTTCTACCAATTCACGACCAATATCACTGACAACTCGGTCAATCATCGCACTAGAAACCAGCGTTTTACCGACAGCAACATCTTTCCCCCACAGAGGCCGATGCTGGAATAAATAGTCAATCGCAACAGCAAGGTAGTGATTTGGGTTCATTAACCCATCAGGGGTGACAATACCATGGCGGTCGTAATCAGGATCATTTGCAAACGCCAAATCAAACCGTTTTTTCATCCCTAATAACCCTGCCATAGCCCAACTTGATGAGCAATCCATACGGATAACACCATCATGGTCAAGTGGCATAAAACGGAAAGTTTGGTCTAGTTGATCATTTACGATTTCAATATTTAATTGATAATGCTCAGCAATTTTTTTCCAATATTCGATACCTGAGCCACCTAGTGGGTCAACACCGATTTTTAGCCCTGATTTGGCGATAGCCTCCATATCAACAACTTCGCCCAGTGCTAATACGTATGGCATAATTAAATCTTGCTGAATAACATATTCACTTGCGATCGCAGCATCAAAACTTAGGCGCTTAACCCCCTCGAGGTTATTTACCAGTATTTGATTAGCATTTTTCTCAATAACCGAAGTTAAATCTGTATCCGCAGGCCCGCCATTTGCTGGATTATATTTAATACCACCATCTTCAGGTGGATTATGGGAAGGCGTGATCACAATGCCATCAGCAATATTTTGGTGTGACTGATTGTAACTTAAGATTGCATGGGAGATGGCTGGAGTTGGTGTGAAACCATTGTTCTCCTGAACAATTACATGAACTTGATTGGCTGCTAGCACCTCAACCACAGTAATAAATGCCGCTTCAGATAAAGCATGTGTATCTTTACCCACAAAGCAAGGGCCTGTTACCCCTTGTGTTTTGCGCAAATCAGCAATAGCTTGTGCAATTGCCAATATGTGATTTTCATTAAAATTTTTACGTAATGAGCTACCACGATGCCCAGACGTACCAAATTTAACCGCCTGAGAAGCGTCCCCTGCTTGCGGCTGCTGAGTATAATATTGAGCGGTTAATTGAGCGACATTGATCAAGTCACTTTGAAACGGAAGCTGCCCTGCACGTTCATGTATTGTCACTGGTTTTCTCCCAAAGCACTGATGCTTTGCTTTTCACATCAGTGATATTTCAGTTTTAAATGGTATTACTCACTTTTTCAATCACATTCGCAGGGAACTGCATTTCCTGCATGATGGCATCAACCATACTACGTTTGCGATTAGTATTTGTGTTCGTGATCACCCAATAAGGGGTCCCCGGAATATGACGAGGCTTAGACTGTTTACCCGCAGCAAGCAACGTTTGCTCATCGCCGGCAAAATAAATACGAGTTCGACCATGCATTAATTCTGTAGCGCTCGCAAAGCGCTTAGCATCTAAACTGTATAATGTGGACAGAATTAACATAAACCGGTCAATTGCTTTGCTTTTTTCTGCATAAGCATCGGATAACAATAATTCCCTAACAACCCTAACTGGGTTTTGTGCAACAGCAGGTGTACTCATCGCCAGTTCAGTTTTAGTTACTGGTTGTGCCTGACCGACTTCTTTTACTTGTACTGGCTGCCCGGACTTGAAATTTAACATACGGCGCAAGATATCCGATGCACTTTCACCGATATGCTGTGTATGGCTCGCAATATAGCGGTAAAGCTCTTCATCAACTTCTATCGTTTTCATTTTTTCCCAGTACTTTATTTTAACTAAAATTTGCGGTGTGATTATAAGACAGATTTAAAAAAAACAAAACAATTAAAATTTCAATAACTTAAAGTAAACACTCCTTTAAGTTTAAAGATAATTCAGTATGTTATCATACCATTACTTTACTCATTTCATCACAGTGACCAAGTTCAATTTTCTTAAATTCTTTGCATAAAAGCATTCTATTAACCCAATTATTGAATTGTTCACCCTCCGAAGAAGATTATTTGACTATTTGGATTTTATCCCTAGCCATGCCATGATAAAGCTACTTGTATCACTGATAAATTGATAAAACAAATATGACTGTGTTACTCAACCATACTATTCATAAACCTGAAAATCCAATCTCTAATAACCCTGTTGTATTAATTCATGGGCTATTCGGTGACCTGCATAACTTAGGCGTGTTAGGCCGTGATTTACAACAATATTTTGATACTATTCAAATTGATGTTCGCAATCATGGTGATTCATTTCGTGACGACCAGATGAGTTATCAACAAATGGCGCAAGATGTGATTAACCTTATAAAGTCATTAGGTTATAAAAATGCCATTTTAATTGGTCACTCCATGGGGGGGAAAATAGCAATGGCAGCAACGGCTTTAGCCCCTGATTTTATCACTCAGGTAGTTGCTATTGATATCGCCCCTGTCGCTTATCAAGTTCGCCGCCATGATAAAATCTTTGCAGCTCTGGATGCAGTTACTGCGGAGCAAGCTAAAACTCGTCAAGAAGCGACAACCATTATGCGTCACCATATCAATGAAGATGGCGTTATCCAATTTCTCCTAAAATCTTTTAAGCAAGGTGAATGGAAGTTCAATTTGCCCGCACTAAAAACGAATTATGAGAAAATTATTGGTTGGGAAACCGTCCCTGCATGGAATAAGCCTGTATTATTAATTCCTGGAGGAAATTCACCTTATGTACAAGCCGAATATTCCGATGAAATCGCTCAACAATTTCCTAAGGCCAAAGCTTGGGTTGTTGCGGATACTGGTCATTGGGTACATGCCGAAAAACCGGATCATGTGTTAAGAGCAATCCACCGTTTTTTGGCTATTCCAAAATAATAAATCATCATGAACGAGATATTGAAGATGAACTTTCATTCTCAATATCTCTAATAAGGTTTATTTTTTAATTATTTTTTTTCAAACTAAACAATAAGACTAACTTCAATACACAGATAATTGTAATCACTGTATTATCCAAATTTAAAAGCCCCTTCTTCATCGCCAATGTTAAATTGATTTTTTCAATATGCATTTATGTTTATGCATATAATAAAACCAAGGGAATGATTAATACAGAAAATGGAAACCGCCAAATCACAATCAACATTATATTTTATTAGTGTTATCGCCAAGTTGTCAGGGCAAATAAACCCTAAAGAACTTGAGGAAACGCTAAAGCAGTCTATTAATTATAATGAAAAACTCAAAGTCATTAAAAAAAAGTATCATATTAACTGCAAGAATAAGCATCAAAAAAATAAAGATATCGCCAAAATAGTCTGTCCGGCTATTTTATATAACACCCAGGGTGAGGCCTTCTTATTAGCTAATCGCAATCAAGAACAAGTCTTAGTACAACAAATGGGTAACCTCCCCCCTGAGATTTGGAGCATTGAAGAGCTACAACAACGATGGAGTGGTGATTGGTTGCATGTAAACCTGAAGCAAGGGCAATTTGATATATCTTGGTTTCAAGCAGAGTTTATGAAATATAAATCTATTATTTTATGGGTTTTGTTTTTTTCATTTATCTTACAAATATTAGCTTTGGTTTCTCCTATTGTTATGCAAGTTATTATGGATAAAGTATTAATTCATAATAGTTTAGTGACATTAGATGTGCTAATTTTCGGTTTAATTGTTGCTGCATTTATTGAAGTTATACTAAAAGGGTTACGTGAATACGTTTATCATCATACGGTTAATCGAATAGACATGACATTGGGTTTAAAATTAGTTAATCATTTACTACGGTTACCTATTCCCTTTTTCAAAAACCGTCAAATAGGTGCAATTGTTACCCGTGTAAAAGAATTAGAAACTATTCGCGAATTTTTAACGAGCAGCTTCTTTACATTATGTGTTGATGTATTATTTTTATTTGTATTTATTTTCGTGATGAATTTAATATCAACCACTCTAACATTAATCTTTCTATGCTCTATTCCTTTTTACCTTTTATTAGCTTGGTGGTTAACACCTAAAATTGAAGCCGCCGCTCAACAGCAATTTACTAACATCGCAATTAATACCTCTTTTCTTACCGAAAGCATCAATGGTATTGAAACAGCCAAAAGCTTATCGGTAGAACCTAATTTTACTCGCCGATGGGATGGTCAAACATCCGATATGAGCCATACTAATTTTGTATCAGGGCAAATAAGCTCACGCTCTGAACACTTAGTCATGGCTATTGAAAAAATCACCAGTGCTATCGTTTTATGGGTTGGGGCATCTGAGGTATTAGCTTTACAAATGACTATTGGCCAATTTATCGCGTTTCATATGATGGTCAGTCATGCCAATCAACCTTTAGTCAAACTCGTAAAATTATGGGGGGACTATATTCGTACAGGTGTTGCTATTGAAAAGCTATCGCAAATTATTAATCTCCCCGTTGAACAATCCAGGCAAGAAAACAAGCAGTCAATTCAAGGGAATCTATTTATAAAAGATGTCTCATTCCGCTATCAACCCAATATGCCTTATATCCTTAAAAACTTTAACTTAAATATTAAAGCAGGGGAAACCATTGGCGTTGTCGGTACTTCAGGCTCAGGGAAAAGTACTCTAGCTCGGTTACTGTTACGGCTTTATACCCCTGAAAGCGGCGCCATTTATGTTGATAACATGCCTTTGTCGGCAATTAATCTACATTCACTAAGGCAACAAATAGGTATTGTATTACAAGAAAACTTTTTATTTAGCCAATCTGTTTTTCACAATATTGCCCAAACGGCCCCCAATGCTTCGATGGATGACGTCGTTCATGCAGCGAAGATGGCCGGTGCTCATGACTTTATTTTAAAATTACCTATGGGATATGACACCGTACTGGCTGAAGGGGGGACGTCTCTTTCCGGCGGTCAACGACAACGTATTGCCATTGCACGTACCTTACTTGCTAACCCTAAAGTCATTATTTTTGATGAAGCCACCAGCGCTTTAGATGATGAATCCCAAGCTGTTATTCAAGAGAACATGCATGTTATTGCAAAAGGAAGGACAGTTATTACCATCGCCCATCGCTTATCAACCATTCGCCACCATCAACGAATTATTGTCATGCAACGTGGAGAAATTATAGAACAAGGCAGCCACCAGCAGCTTATTGAACAAGGTAATTTCTATAAACATTTATGGACCCTGCAACAATCCTTAAAACCGGACATGGACGTAAAATGAAACATCGATTAAAACAAAACCGCTATAACAGTTTTTTGCCTTCCCATTTGGCAATTTTAAAAACCCCCCCTTCCTATTTGGCCTTGTGGGTGGCAATATCAATTAGTTTTGGTATTTTCATTGCCGTTGCTTGGTCATTTTTTGGTAAACTAGATATTCAGGCAACTACCCAAGGTAAATTGATTGTTTCTGGGCGTACACAATTAATTCAAGCGTTTGAATTAAGTCGCTTAGAACACATTCATGTTGCAGATGGGCAAACCGTCAAACAAGGTGATCCATTACTTACGGTTAATGTGCTAGGCGTCGACCAAGATATTCTTAGCTTAAATTATCAACATAATTTCCAAATTGCCGAAACTCTCATTCATCAAGCTCTGTTATTGCAACAACCGATTGATCAATTACCTCAATTTCATCAATTAACTGAAGCTGAGCAAAAAAGTGCCCTCTCTAGTTACCAAACTCAACAAATAGAGTTTGACTCTCTCATTAATGAAATTAGTAATGAAATTCAATTAAATATTGTCAATCAGCAAGCTAGGAAAAATGAGTTAAACACGATTAACGCGCTAATCAATAATATAAAGCAACGACTTGATGCTCATCATTCATTAACGCAGAAACAGTTAATCAGCCAGAAAGAATTTTTAGAACAAGAACGAGAGCTACTTATCGCTAAAAAAGAGAAAGTTACCAAGCTCTCTGAATTATCCATTCTTGTCAGTCAGCACCATGCCTTAACTGAAAAACAAAGTAGGATAAAGGCACAGAAAAACCAAGAATGGGATGAAAAATATAAGCAAGCGGCTTTTAAACAAGCCTCCTTAGAACAAGAACTATTAAAAAATCATGAAAGAAATCAATTAGAAATCATCCGAGCTCCTGTTGATGGCACTGTTCAACAATTAGCCACTCATACTTTAGGGGGAGTACTACAACCCGCTCAGCAATTAATGGTTATAGTGCCTAATAACCATGTTCAATTAGCTGAAATTAAAATTTTAAATAAAGATATTGGCTTCATTCATGAAGGTTTAAAAGCCGAAGTCAAAGTCGATGCCTTTCCTTACACCCGTTATGGCACCATTGACGGTGAGGTTCTCTCTATTTCACGGGATAGCACGCAAGATGAAAACCTTGGCTTAGTGTTCTTAGGTCAAATAGGCCTTAATAAAAAACAACTGTTAGTTGATGGTGAACAGATTGAGCTCACTCCTGGGTTATCTATCGTGGCCGAAATAAAAACCGATAAGCGCCGAATTATTGATTACCTACTTAGCCCTATCAATGAATATACCTCGAATGCAATGAGAGAAAAATAATCGATGGAACAGATAAACAACCATGGCTTGGATGCCTTAGTTTGGGTGGCTAATTATTACCAAAAGAATGTTTCGACAGACCAACTCAGGCATTCAATTGGTATGCAAACTCTTTCGCCTACAGAGTGGGAGATCAGAGAATGTGCCAATACACTAGGCTACGAAACAGAACTCATTGCTATACCATATACACAGTTAGCAACCATCCCCCTTCCCGCGTTAATCTATACGCAAGGGTCATGGCAAATCTTGCAACAAGAAAAAGACCTCGTACTCATCAACCCTGTAAACAACGAAATCAAGTTAATTCAGGCTGATGATTTTAATAATGAAGCTGAAATCGATATTTTATTGCTTAAAGAGCAACAAGAGCCAGAGCAAAAAAGAGCTTTTGGGTTTAGCTGGTTTGTTCCTTCTATTTTGCGTCAACATGTTAAATTACGAAATATCTTTATTCTATCAGCCATTATTCAGCTTTTCGCCTTAGTTAGCCCTCTACTATTTCAAAACCTTGTAGACAAAGTTTTAGTGGGGCGAAGTTTATCCAACTTACATGTTATTGCATTGGCAATCTTCGCTATTGCCGTTGCTGAGCCAATATACGGTTTTATTCGCAATAAAATTTTTAGTCATACCAGTAGCCAAATCAGCGCCGAATTATCAGGGAAAATCTATCGGCATTTAATGGCGCTCCCCTTAAATTATTTCAAATTAAGGCCAACAGGGAAAATCATCGCAAGGATACGTGAGCTAGCGCATATACGGCAATTTCTGACTGGCTCAACTTTGATGCTATTTATTGACTTCATTTTTGTGATCCTCTTTATTGCGGTTCTATTTTCCTATAGCAGCCTAATGTCATGGATTTTACTCGGTTCGATGGGGGTTTTCTTCATTTTATGGATGATACTTGGGCCAATTATTCGTCAGCAAACTGAAAAGTCTTATCAAGCAGATGAAAATGGGCTCACGTTTCTTACCGAAACCATTACAGGAATTGAAACGGTAAAAACTACAGCAACTGAAAAATATTTTAATCAACGATGGAAAAAAATATTCAGTAAACAACTGAGACAAAGCTTTAAAGTCTCAATGCGCAGTGAAGTAGCCTCTCAGTTAATGACATTAGTGAGTAAAATTACAACTGCAATTATCTTGTGGGTTGGGGTCAAAGAAGTTTTAAACGGTGGAATATCGCCTGGGGAACTCGTCGCCTTTAATATGCTAAGTGCCCATGTTACTCAGCCCGTGCTAAGGTTTGCACAAGTTTGGCAAGATTTTCAACACACTATAATTTCACTTCGCCGTGTTGGGGATATACTCGATAAACCAGTTGAAAATGAACGCAAAGGCATTGCGAGCACTGCCAGCATTCAAGGGAAAATTGAGTTTCAAAATATTCGTTTTCGTTATCAACCTGATATGCCAGAGGTTCTCAATAACCTGTCGCTATCCGTTAAAGCAGGGGAATTTATTGGGATAACAGGCCCTTCCGGGTCAGGGAAAAGTACTCTGACAAAATTATTGCAGCGTCTTTATGTACCACAACATGGTCAAGTTATTGTCGATGGCATGGATTTAGCTGTAGCAGATACGGTTTCATTACGCCGCCGTATGAGTGTTGTTCTGCAAGAAAGTATGCTATTCGTCGGCTCTATTGCAGATAATATTCGCTTAAGTGCCCCGCAAGCTTCGGATGAAAAAGTTATTCATGCTGCAAAATTAGCAGGCGCTTATGATTTCATAATGGAGCTACCTGACACGTTTAATTCCCCCTTATCAGAAAAAGGCCTTAACCTATCAGGTGGGCAACGTCAAAGAATAGCTCTGGCACGTGCTTTACTAACAGAACCAGATATTTTGATATTAGATGAAGCAACTTCGGCATTGGATTACGAGTCAGAAGCGGCAATTATGGCAAATATGCCGCTAATCACCCAAGGCAGAACCGTTATTAGTATTGCTCATCGACTTAACACTATTATGCATGCTGATAAAATTTGTGTTATTTGCCATGGGGAAGTGACAGAAATGGATACTCATGAGAATTTACTCAAATTAAAAGGCCTGTATGCCAACTTATGGCAGCAACAGACACAATGATTATGTCTAAAAAAGCACCACCCATACTGTAAGTGGTGCTTTTTTGTTAAATGTGTGTTTTTTTTAACCTATTGAATACACTAGCCTAGTATGCAGCTATAGCACTAGGGGATTAGCTAGGGTATCATTGCGCGCTGAATTACTGGCACACCCCTTTAGCAGTTATAGACATGGCAAAAGAACAAACTGATCGTACTACTCTGGATTTGTTCGCTGAGGAACGAAGGCCTGGGCGACCTAAGACAAGCCCGCTATCACGGGATGAACAATTAAGGATCAACAAACGTAACCAGCTAAAACGCGATAAAGTCAAAGGATTGCGTAGAGTTGAGTTAAAACTGAATGAAGAAGCTGTCGCTGTATTGAACCAATTAGCTGAAGATAAAAATATAAGCCGTAGTGAATTGATCGAAGAAATTTTGATGTCACAACTTGAACAGGTTAATGAAGCGATACGCAAATAGTGTCATCTTGATAAATCACACAAATTTGACAGACTTAGACGCATTTTTTCGCCAGAATAAGGCGTAATATTATATTTATTTTCGTTCTAAAAGAGCTATAGAAGATCAGCACTAACTTCTATCTCCCTTAGAAAAACAAGAGGTTAATCACTTTATGGCAGTCATAGGCATTTTCTTCGGAAGTGACACAGGTAACACAGAAAATATTGCCAAAATGATCCAAGAAAGACTAGGCAAAGATGTAGCAGAAGTTCATGATATTGCTAAATGTAGCAAAGAAGATATCGAAGCTTTTGACATTCTACTTCTGGGTATTCCTACTTGGTATTATGGTGAAGCTCAATGTGATTGGGATGATTTTTTCCCAACTCTCGAAGAAATTGATTTTGAAGGTAAACTTGTCGCCTTATTTGGTTGTGGAGACCAAGAAGACTACGCAGAATATTTCTGTGATGCGATGGGAACCATTCGCGATATCATCGAACCTCGTGGTGCTGTTATTGTGGGTCATTGGCCAACTGAAGGTTACCACTTTGAAGTATCCAAAGGTATGGCAGATGACAATCACTTTATTGGTTTAGCCATTGATGAAGATCGTCAGCCTGAACTAACTGATGAACGTGTCGATGCATGGGTAAAACAAATCTCTGAAGAAATGTCCTTAGCAGAAATTATCGGCTAAGGCATATGAAATAGAGCCTAACCCATAGATCAGCTCACTTGTCGCTCTAAACGCATCATTCAAACAAGTGATCTAGTCTAAAATAGCCGATAAAGCATCCTAATAGGATAGGCTCTCAAGAGATTATCAAAATAATGAGACAAAGCATGGTTTCTATTTTTATTTTCCATGCCTATAATTGTAAAACAGTTTAGAAGACAACTGAATTTATGTTAAAAACGTCTCATTATTGTTAAATTTATGATTTAAGATACAGGACAAACCCGCATGACAGACAACAATAAAGCATTGAAAAATGCTGGACTCAAAGTCACTCTTCCAAGACTTAAGATTTTGGAAGTACTTCAAGAGCCTGAGTGCCACCACGTCAGTGCGGAAGATCTCTATAAAAAGCTGATCGACATGGGCGAAGAGATCGGGCTAGCTACCGTATACCGTGTATTAAACCAGTTTGATGATGCAGGTATCGTAACCCGCCATAACTTTGAGGGTGGAAAATCTGTATTCGAATTAACTCAGCAGCATCACCATGACCACTTAATCTGTTTAGATTGTGGCAAAGTGATTGAGTTTACTGACGAATCTATTGAAACTCGCCAGAAAAATATCGCCGCTCGCCATGGTATTAAATTATCTAACCATAGTTTATATCTATATGGCCATTGCGCAGATGGTGATTGCCGTGAAAATGCTGACGCACACGAAGCAAAAGAGTAAAAGAATCACAAGGTATTGCTACCCTATGAATAAATCATAGTAGCGACAAACGAAAAACCCCTGATAACCATGCTATTGCTAAATGTTATCAGGGGTTTTTATTTCCATAAATTATATTGTTATTCACACTATATTGGTGATTAAGCTCACTAATCTTCTGACAACTTTCACTTAAATCGCCAAATATCAGCACAGAGCTTGCATATTTAGCGCTCGATAATAAGTTGCAATTCAACCCAAATCCTTTATATTATTTTACATATGAATTTTCTTATATTAGAAATTATGCTGCCTTTATTAGTATAGGTACATAAATATCATCATAGATGATTTCCAATATATCAATAATATAAAATTTATATGTATTTAGTTTATTAACTCATTATAATTGTATTATCTTAAATTACAGTTATTCTTTAGTCTGTAACGAAGACGTTATATTACATTTTTTTTGTGTAGTCATTTTTTTTGACTAAACTCATTTATGTAGCTTTAGTCATTTTGTAAGAGATTAACTGATGAAAAAAACCTACCTTTTTCTTAATACTAGTTTTTTCTTCTGGTTTCTTACTTTGATAGGATGGTTTTTTAGTTACTCTGCCATCACCTTATTTTCATTTGTATTATCAATTTTGTTCTTGATCTTACACTTCAATCAAAAAAAGGTAAGTAAAATGTTCACCAAAAGACAAAACAAACCAACCCCTGAAGTAACCCCAACACCAACCGCTAGCACGCCCGAAGCACCCGCTAAGCTAGAAGAACAGATTACAATAGCAACCCCGACTATAAGTGAAGAGAAATCCAATACCATCATCTCAAGGGATGTCATTTTTGAAGGTAATATTACCTCTAATGAACAAGTACATATTTATGGCAAAGTGATTGGTAACATTATAGGGAAAAATAATACAGTGAAGGTCATGTTAAATGGCCAAGTTACTGGGAACATTACCAGTAAAGAGTTGATTGTTAACGGGCGAGTTGAAGGGGAATGTTTATCTGATTCGATAAGCATCGAAAATAATGGTGAAATTCATGGAACCATTCAATATAGTAATTTATCTATTAAGAAAGGTGGTATTTTATCAGGGCAAGCAAAAGTAAAAGAGGCTACTTTACATAATGAAAAAGTAACCCAATTAAAAGATAGGGTAAAACACGACCTTCACACCCCTACCGATAACATCGATAAAGACATCGCTTCTATATAATTATTAATAAATCTAAGTATTGTTTTAACCATTCAAAAAAGGTGAAATATATTCACCTTTTTTATTCAATCACCATTCCCTTAATATACGTATAATTAACTATTTCATTACATCATTTAATATTTAGTCTGTATGTTATTCCTATTTTTAGTAGATCACTGCCAAAATAATTAATTTAAAGCAGCAATCTACTCTCAAAAAAATTGATATTAAAATACAGTAAATGGCATCATCACCATAAATTTAATATCTTTTTCATCTTGGAAGATATTGCCATAACCACCGCCATAGCTAGGAATATCTGTATGGTTATCATATTTAGTAAAGTGCAACTTAAATAGTGTGTCTTTTGCACGGCCTGATTGTACTGTATATAAAATATCAAAGTTCCAAGCGCTTTCTCTTAAACGCACATCCTGAGCGTATTGTGAGTTAGTGCTCGGTTTTGCATCCCAACCATAAATATAGGATGTCCCAACTTTCCACCCTGCTAAATCCCAATTTTTTAAATCATACATTACACCTGCATACACCGCTTTTTCATTGTTCGCATTCCAATCAGAGCGGCCATCCCACCATATATCCATACGGCCGTTTGACGTCGCCCAACCCGGTGTCATACGTTGTAAAAAATAACCTTGGTTTCCTTCAGCTTTAACATATGTCCCTTCAACCTTAAAATCGAATTCGTCATAGGTATAACCTAATGTCATCGCTTGTAACCATGCTAAACCATCGTATACGTCATTAACACCACCGTCTGAAACTTTATCTTTCGAGCCATAAAATTGATAAGAAAGACGTAAATCGCGGTCAACTACAGGTACTGCATATGATACCTTCGCAAAATACTGGTCCATATAATCCTTTGCTTGACCGTATGAGCCTTCTAACACTAATGAATTTTTAAAATCATATTTAAAACCAATAGCATGTAAATAACTGATCCCTGTTTTACCATCCGCTTCTCGGAAATTGTACATATCACGATACCAAGGGGCTTTATAGCGGTCAGCCCATATGTACGACATGCTAAGTTCACCACTTTGCTCAAAATCAAATACCCCACCAACCTCTACCCCTCGGTAAGTTCCTGGCATATAGCTCCAATGAGAAGCAAGCAGTGTTTGCCCTGTTGGTTGAATATAGCCCCCTCTTCCCCAAAAAGGCCCATACTTCATTTTTGCCGCGGCTTTATAAATACTCACACCACTGCGGTCGCCTTTATATTTTTCATCCCAGCGTGTCTTTGCATCACTGAAACCAATTTCATTGGGAGCCGCAGGCCCACTATTGGATAATTCGATTGCGGTAAAACCAGCCAAATCTAAGCCAATAAAGTCCTGAAAATAACCTGAGGAAAAATCAAGGCTAGCGTTGAAAGTCGAGTGCTTAAGGTTATCTGCATATTTTTTATATTTGTCGCTATTTGGGTCTAAATCTTTACGTGAACGATCCCTTTGCCAATAGTAGAGTCCACCTTTTAGTGTCGAATCTTCCAAAAATTGCTCTGCTTGCATGATAGGATGATAACCAATTGGCAGCATAGCGATGGCTATTTTTAAGACGAGCAGTTTCCTGCCAGTATTGACATGTTTATTAACCATTCTTGTATTCCTCTAATAATTTTTAGTTTTAATTTTTCGGCCGAAATACGATTTAACTTTCCTTTTAAATCTAATAATTCACAATAACTTAAGCTATTTGTGATGTATTTAGCCTATTTTTTGCGACGCGAATTATCAACACAGATACTGGCTTTGTTGCCAAAATATGATCAGCGACACATTAATTTTTTTTAGTGATGGTTATCAATATTGATTACTCAATAAAAAATAAAATGTAACTATTTGATAAATAATTAAAATTAAACATGTACTAATAACAGCCTGGGTTAAAAAACAATTCAATAAATAGCTATCTAATGATTTATTTATCTTAATTTTATAGTAATTGCTTAAGTTATATCACCACATTGACCTAATTGAATAAAAATGTATAACTGGTATAAGCATATTTAGTTGGGTTTTCTTAATTTATTTCACATATTAGAGAAAATGGATGACTCAGAATAACGAACAAGGCTGGAGCGTACTCCTTACGGGTAAAAACCTTTGGCTAACTCTAGCGTTAGCAGGGGGCATTTGCCTACATGCGATTAATGTTTATATCACTATCACAACGCTCCCTTCTGTCGTTAGGGATATTGGTGGTATCCGATTCTATGCATGGAATACAACTTTATTTATCCTTTCATCCATTATTCTTTCTGCACTAACCTCTCGGATTTTAAACCATCTCGGTCCTAAACGGAGTTATTTACTCGCTACTGCTATCTTCCTAATTGGCTCTGTTATTTGTGCCATCACGCCTTCTATGTTTATCATGTTGCTTGGCCGGATTATTCAAGGAGCAGGCGGGGGAATATTACTGACACTTTCCTACTCAATGGTGCATATTGTTTTCCCTCAGCACCTATGGTCAAAAGTATTAGCCATGATGTCGAGTATGTGGGGGATGGCAACATTACTGGGCCCCGCATTAGGTGGTTTTTTTGCTGAATATGATATCTGGCGCGGTGCATTTTGGTGCTTAGTATTTGTTGGGATACCTTATTTATGGCTAACGTGGTTGATTTTACCAAGTCATAATTTAACTGAAAATTGCCCTCAAGACCCAATCCCACTGCAAGCTTTGTTGCTACTTTCTGCCGCAGTATTGGCTATTTCACTTGGAAGTCTAAGTAAAGCAAGTCTAATCCCTATTCTTGGGATGTTAATTGCCATTTTATTATGTATACGATTAGTTAAACTTGAACGGACAGCCGAAAATACACTATTTCCCCAAGGTACATTCCATTACAAAGCACAACTTGCTCCTATTTACCTCACGATGGCGCTATTAGGGCTAAGTGTGCAAACAGAAGTTTTTGTCCCTTATTTTTTACAAACCCTTCATGGTGTTGCTCCATTAATGTCAGGCTACTTGGCCGCCTTAGTTGGAGCAGGATGGTCATGTTCTGCCATTATCTCGTCTTCATGCAAACCCGAACATGCGATAAAAACTATACAAATAGGCCCTTTTATTACCTTTAGTGCATTAGCTATTTTAGCACTTTTCATAACAAACATTTGGCAGATTGAAACGCTGCAAATCTGGATAATCTGCTTAGCATTATTCACAACAGGAGCTAGTATCGGCGCAGCTTGGCCACATTTGCTAACCCGTGTCCTGCAAGTTTCTATCGGCCCTGAATCACAAAAAGCCTCTTCAGCGATTACCACATTGCAGCTATTCTCCACTGCGTTTGGCGCATCTTTAGCTGGGTTAATCGCCAACCTTGCAGGGTTATCAGTACCAGGGGGAGTTGAAGGGGCGCAATCCTCAGCGAGTTGGCTATTTGCTGTGTTTTCACTGATCCCGTTACTTGCCTTAATGACGGCAAATATCGTTGCTAACAGAATGAAAGGTCAGTAACTAGAAGGCGGTAAACTCACCGCCTTCTATGCATAGTTAATATTGTTCAAATAGTTCTTGAATTTGTTTTGCATCCTTCGTTTGCGTCAAGGCTAATTGTAGTAAAACCCGTGCTTTTTGTGGGTTTAACCGTTCTGATGCTACAAAGCCATATAAGTTATCATCAACTTCCGCATTACGTGTGGTATAGCCTGTTGGTACACGGCTTGAACGCACGACCACAACATCTTCTTTTGCTGCGTTTGCTAAGGCATCAAATACTGTTTTATACATATTACCATTACCGACTCCCGCACTTACTATCCCCTCAACCCCTTCTTCTCTAAGTGCTTTAACTGGTGCTGCGGAGGCATTAGCATAATTATACACAATACCCACCATCGGTAGTTTTTCGAGTTTACTCACATCAAATACCGCCTTATCACTACGGGGCTGGGCAGCTTGGAAGTACGTCACTTTACCATCATGAATAAACCCTTCGGCCCCCGCGTTCACTGCATCAAACGCTTGTACTTCTGTAGTACTCATTTTCATCACATTGCGGCCTTGAACAACTTTATCATTCATAGCCATTAAAACCCCACGCTGCCCTGCTGATTTGTCTGTCGCTAAAACGACGGCGTTATACAAATTAAGCGGGCCGTCGGCACCTAACGCCGTTGAGGGGCGCATTGCCCCCACTAATACAATAGGTTTTTTACAACTCGTGGTTAAATCGAGAAAAAAAGCGGTTTCTTCTAATGTATCAGTCCCATGAGTGATCACAAAACCATCAGTTTTATCACAATCTTGATTAATCTTTTTAGCCAGTGTTAGCCAAACTTGGTCATTCATATCTTGGGAACCGATATTCACCAACTGCTCACCACTTAAATTAGCAATTTTTTTAGTTTCAGGAACAGCATTAATTAATGCGTCAATCCCGACTTTACCTGCTTGGTAGTTTGAAGAGGTTGCTGAATCTCCTCCTCCAGCAATAGTCCCTCCCGTCGCTAATACCGTAATATTGGGTTGGGCAATTGCTGATACGGCAAACAATGAAACCAGTGTCGCGAGCAGCGCTTTATTTCTGTTTTTCATCTTAATTTCCTTTCATTAATAAACTTCAGTTATTATGTGTATTTGTGCTGGGTTTTATGTGATCTATATAATTATTTTACGATAAATAATGAATTTTAAGATGATTTCTCTATGAACGAATAAAAAGCGTGAGGCTGACGACAAAAATCCGTATCATAGCCCGTTTGAAACACCCTACTCACAAGTGACTGACAATGAGCCAAACTTTTATACCCGGCAAAGATGCCGCTCTTGAAGATTCCATCGATGCATTTCAAACCAAATTAAAAAAATTGGAGTTTGATATTGAAGAAGCATCTTGGTTAAACCCTGTACCAAACGTTTGGTCAGTACATATTCGCGATAAAGAATGCCCTCTTTGCTTTACTAATGGCAAAGGTGCGAGCAAAAAAGCGGCATTAGCCTCTGCACTTGGCGAGTATTTTGAACGTTTATCAACTAACTACTTCTTTGCTGACTTTTACTTAGGTAAAGCGATTTCTGAAGGGGACTTTGTTCATTATCCCAATGAAAAATGGTTCCCACTGACAGAAGATGACAGCTTGCCTGAAGGCTTATTAGATAGCCGTCTGCTCAAATTCTATGACCCAGATAACGCATTAGCAGCAAGCCAATTAATTGATTTGCAATCAGGTAATGAAGAACGGGGTATTTGCGCCCTACCATTTACCCGCCAATCAGACGATAAAACGGTTTATATTCCAATGAATATCGTTGGCAATTTATACGTTTCTAACGGTATGTCTGCGGGAAATACAGCGAATGAAGCCCGAGTACAAGGCCTTTCTGAAGTCTTTGAACGTTTTGTAAAAAACAAAATTATCGCAGAAAGTATCAGCTTACCAACGATCCCAGCAGACGTGATGGCACGTTACCCTAGCGTAGTTGAAGCTATTGATACCCTTGAAAAAGAAGGCTTCCCAATTTTCTGCTACGACGCTTCATTAGGTGGGAAATACCCTGTCATTTGTGTCGTGTTATTTAACCCACAAAATGGCACTTGTTTTGCCTCATTTGGAGCTCACCCTGACTTTGGTGTTGCCCTTGAACGTACCGTCACTGAATTACTGCAAGGTCGTGGCTTAAAAGACCTCGATGTATTCAATGCCCCAACGTTTGATGACGAAGAAGTGGCTGAACACACCAATCTTGAAACTCACTTTATTGATTCAAGTGGTTTAATTAGCTGGGATCTATTCAAAGATGATGCGGATTATACATTTGCAGATTGGAGTTTCAAAGGGACAACCCAAGAAGAATTTGCAACGCTTATCAGTATCTTCAATACCTTAGATGCAGAAGTGTATATTGCGGACTATAACCATTTAGGCGTATACGCATGCCGTATCTTAGTACCGGGTATGTCTGATATTTACCCGGTTGAAGACCTACATATCGCCAATAATGCGATGGGGGCTTATTTACGCGATACTATTATTAATTTGCCGGATAGCCAATGGGAAAAGCAAGACTACCTTGCCCTTATTGAGCAATTAGATGATGACGGTCTAGACGACTTCACCCGTGTCCGTGAGCTACTTGGTTTAGCTGTGGGTAAAGATAACGGCTGGAGCAACCTGCGTATTGGTGAGCTAAAATCCATGCTAGCACTGGCTGGTGGTGACCTTGAGCAAGCATTAGCTTGGGTTGAGTGGACGCAAGATTTCAACAGTTCAGTATTTACTGCAGAGCGTGCGAATTATTATCGTTGTTTGCAAACCCTGCTGTTGCTTTCTCAAGAAGAACAGCGTGAGCCTACTCAATACTACAACGCATTTGTTCGTATGTATGGGAAAGAAGCGGTGGATGCAGCATCTGCGGCTCTTGCGGGTGAATCATGTTTCTATGGTTTGTGGTCCATTGACGATGAACTAAAAGCGTTACCTGCACATCAAGCCTTGCTTACCGCTTATGAAAAACTACAAAAAGCGAAAAGAGACAACGCATAATAGATAATAGGTATTAGTTTATTGACGGGGTATCCTTACCCCGTCAATATTTAGTTTTATTCTAAATAACTTATAAATCGAGTGAACGTTTCCACAGTAAAAAATCATACTGCTCTAAACGGTCTGCTTTGACTTTATAGTCCCCACTCGCCGTTTCAATAACACGCTCAAACAACCCTTCGCTTATCGTCGGTAATGGGACACCCTCTATAATTGGCCCGCAATCATAATCAATCATATCCGATAAACGCTCTGCTATTGCGCTATTTGTGGATATTTTCAACACCGGAACAATTGGGTTCCCTGTCGGCGTACCAAGACCCGTCGAGAAGATAACCACATTACATCCCGCAGCCACTAACCCCGTAACCGCATCCACATCGTTACCGGGCGTACAAACTAACGATAACCCACTATTTGGCATTGGCTCTGCATAATCACACACCGCACTAATTGGCGATGTTCCACCCTTTTTAGCCGCTCCCGTTGATTTAATTGCATCTGTTATCAACCCATCTGCAATATTGCCCGGACTTGGGTTATCTGCAATGGTCGTACTAAAGAAATTTGCCGTTTTTTCATAGCGTTCCATTAGTTCAAGGAATTTCTTTTTATCATCAAAAGCGATACAGCGTTTCACCATATCCCCTTCAGCACCACAGAGTTCGGGGAATTCCGCTAAACCAGATGCACCGCCAAGAGTCACTAACCAATCAGAAACTAACCCCATTGCAGGGTTACCAGAAATACCTGAAAAACCATCAGATGCCCCGCATTTAACACCTAGTTTTAAATATGATAGAGGGACATCAACCCGAGACTGAGGCTTAACTGCTTTCATGCTCTCATACGTTTGCTTTAATGCCGTTTGCATCATTTGTTCCTCGCTGTTCCATTCTTGTTGACGGAAATACAGCGTCGGTTTATCAAAGTTAGGATTACGGGCAAAAAGTGATTCTTTGAACATGTCCCGCTGTGCTTTTTCACAACCTAAACTAAATACAGTGATCCCAATGACATTAGGATGGTCTGCATAAGCCGCAAGCACATCACACATCGTTTTGCTGTCTGACGTTGCCCCACCGCACCCGCTGGTTACAGTAATACAGCGAACACCTTCTATATGTGGAAATAGTTTTGGCTTAGTGATTGCCTCTTGTGCGCCTGCCGTTAAATCAAGTGCGAAACTTTTTAAGCTATTATTGCTGTAACCCAATGCGTCATTAAGAGCATCAGTCAACTTAGTCACATTGCGGTTTTCACAAAACACTAATGGAAAAATTAACCAGTAATTAGCCGTACCAACGCGGCCATCATCCCGTAAATACCCTTTAAATGTACGCCCCTTATATTGTGAAACATCTGGGGCCAGCCATTCATAAGGCTCTTGTTCTAACGAAACAGGTGCAGCATAGTGGCGGATATTATCAACCGTAATTGCCTCACCTTTTGCGATAGCTTTTGTGGCTTTCCCTACTGCCGTACCATACATAGACACAATGCCATCAACAGGGATAGCTTCAAGGGCAAATTTGTGCTTGGCTTTGACCTCTGTCACTAACGTAACGCTTTCATTTCCCCATTGATAAGTCTCACCTGCATGTAAGTCTTTCAGCGCTACAATCAGATTATCACTTTCATCTATTCTTAATATTTTTTGCATGTTTCACCTTCCAGAAATCAAGCTATTAATTTGACGGTAACGCCTTAATATTTTTTTTATGTGTATTCTTTTTTAGTAACCCAATAAGCAATGCGCACCCCACAGTGATCACCGCTAAAGTGACAATACCCGCGGTAGTACTATTCATCATTTTATCGACCTCAACGCGAATGATTGGCGCAAGGAATGAGCAAAATGCCCCCATCGTAGTACAAAAGCCGATCCCTGCAGCAAGTGCTGGGCCGCTCAATAGCTGTGGAGGAAATGTCCAAAAAATCGGTTGCACTGATAAAAAACCTACCGCACTTAAACAGAGAGCTGCAATAGCGAATACCGGACTCGCAAATGCAGATAATGCAAGACCTAAAGCGGCTGCTAGCATACACACAACAGAGATTTCGATGCGACGATTTGGGTACCTGTCAGCAATACGAGGGATAAAATACACCCCGAATGCAGAACAAGCCCAAGGGATTGCAGCCACCAGTGATTGTTTAAAGCCTAGGCTTTCCCCCATGAGGGATGCAACTTGAGAAGGTAAAAAGAACATCAAACCATACACTGAAATTTGGATCGTGCCGTAAATCAATGCCAAGTGCCATACTTTGGCATTTTTCAGTGCAGATAATACCGATGTTGTTTCTGTTTTTTCATTTTCTTTTGCTAACTGCTCTGTCAGTGCTTTTTTCTCTTCATCAGTAAGAAAACGTGCTTTTTCGGGGCTATCATCCAGATAAAAGAATGCAAAGATACCAATAACAATCGCGGGTAAGCCTTCAATAACAAACATCCAGAACCATCCCGGACGACCTAACCAACCATGTAATTCAAGCAAAGCTCCTGATAACGGTGAACCTAAAGTTAACGCAAGTGGCACACCAAGAACAAAAATACCAATCACTGAGCCACGAACATTATTTGGAAAATAAATAGAAGCTAGTAATAAGATCCCTGGATAAAACCCAGCTTCACCCAGCCCAAGTAAAAAACGCAAAATAATAAATTGCGTTTCATTGGTAACAAACCCTGTCATTGCAGAAAGAACCCCCCAAATGACCGTCGTAATACTGAGCCATTTTTGGGCGCCTATTTTATTTAAAATCAAGTTTGCGGGAATACCAAATAATGCATACGCGGCAAAGAAAATCCCTGCACCAAATGCAAAGGCAGAATCTGATAAGCCAATATCCACTTGCATGGCATCTTTGGCAAAACCAACATTCACTCGGTCAATGAATGCAACAAAATACAAAATAAACATCAGGGGGACTAAACGCTTCCACGATTTGGCTATCGCTGAATTTAAAACGGGATTGTTATAAGCTTTTATCGTTGCCATGATATTTTTTCCCTGTCAGTAAGATGTTCTATGTTTTGGATTCAGGAAAGATTAGAGCGGTGCATCAGCAAGTGCCAATAGCTGCTGAAGCTGCTCTGTCTGTGTACTGTTCAATCCAATAAATGGTGATGTGCAATGATCAGAATTAATCACCCCTTTGAGTTGTAACGCTTTTTTAAATGTTGGAATAAATGGCGTATTCACCCCATAAATCGCCATTAATTGGTCGACGCGTTGCTGATATTTTGCGACTAATGCTAAATCACCTTGAGCAAAAGCTTGCATCCATGATGCAAAAAATTGAGGGAAAATATTCGATAAACCGCCGATACAGCCACTTCCGCCAGACAACACGACATGAGCAAAGTTATTGTCATAGCCTGCATAAACTTCAAAATGTGGGAGCCGTGATTTTACTGTTTCAATCACTTGAGCTGTATGAGAAGTGTCAGGAATGGTATCTTTTAGCCCAACAATATTAGTGTATTTATCCGCTAAGCGAAGACAAACCTCAGGAGAAACAGAGTAGCCAGTGCGCTCAGGGAAGTTATAAATAAAAATTTTAGCGGGTGTTTTTTCCGCAATCGTACTGTAAAAACGGTAAACCCCTTCATCGTCTAGTGGGAAATAATACGGGCTAATGATCATCACACCGTCAATTTCCTGCTCATAGGCAAAATTAGCCAATTCAATGGATTCATTCACATCTAGGCGGCTTGCCCCTGCATAAACATGCATTCCTTCTTTTTGATAACCGCCACAAAGTTCTATTAATGCTTTTGAATTCTGCATATTTAATGCAAAAAACTCCCCAGTACTCCCCATCGTCACAAAACCTGACACCTTTCCTTTCAAAGAGTCATAAACGTGTAAGTTCTGTTCAAGATCTACTCGCCCCTTGTCATCAAAAACGGTCACTACGGGGGTAATATAACGACTTTCCATACTTTTTTTCTCCATTATTCTTTTTCTTCATCAATCATTGTTCATATATACAAACTGCATTCATAAATAAAAACACAATCAAATAAACACGAATTCTAGATGGAGTCAAATTTATCCATTAACTTTAACTATTCACTTAATGAATTGATTAATTGAGATTTAATTGATGAAAGGGATAATAACGGTAGATTAAATCTATTTTTTTATTAAAAAATTTTGAGCAGTATCACGGCTTTTTATTGCTCATATCAGGTTTATTCATGATGGAAATGAGACAAATCGTTTTTCTACGGCGATTTACATCGTGTTATTTTAAACCTAGAATAGCGGCAAAATTAATCAGGGAGATAGTTCAATGTCTACGGGGCACATGCCGACAATTCGAGTATTAGAGATACTTCAAGTTTTAGCGGCTGAAAATACTGGGCTTTCTTTGACACAACTTTCTGATAAAACTAATATTTTAAAGGGGACAATTTACCCTATTTTAAAAACATTGGCTGAGTTTCGGTATATCAATTACGATGATAAGAGCCAGCTTTACTATTTAGGTATTGCGTGCTCAATTCTTTCCCGCTCATTTTTCGAAAAATCATATTGGTTGAAAATGATACATCGAGAGATGACGCAAATTGTTGAAGAGTGTAATGAAGTTTGCCAAATGGGCATCTTAGATGGCGCTGATGTACTATACATAGACAAAGTGCAATCTGCACAAAAAGTCCAACTAATTTCTAACATTGGAACCCGCTTACCCGCCATTTATTCAGCATTGGGTAAAGCGATGATTTTTAACTATACTGACCAACAAATTGCTCAGCTATACCCTTCTGGCTTTACGCCACTCACTCAATATAGTGTGCAAACTCTACCTGAATTGCGTCAGCAACTTAATATTGTTAGCCAAAATGGCTATGCCGTAGACAATAAAGAAATCAACGAAGAAACAACTTGCTATGCTGTGGCATTGCGCCAACGCAATAAAATCATTGCAGCAATTAGTGTATCTATTCCGACCTTCCGCAGTGATAAACAAAAAGTTGATCAAGTCATCAAAACATTGCTCAACAGCCGTGAACGCATCGAACAAGAGCTAAATACATTAGAAGATATTGAATTTTATACTGAAAACTAATTTAGCGTCTTCATAAAAATTTAAAGTATTGGTTTCTTCCATCAAAGATTATTTTCTTATAATTGGCATAATTGTTAGATAAATATTGCTCGTTAATATAACTAACTAAAAAGTGGTATATCAGATTAAAGTTATACAAGTTAGGGGGATATATACACATAAGTTAAATTAAATATTAAACGGATCATATTCATCTTAAATAATTAACATTTGCACGTATTTTTTTACTTAATCATGGCCTTAAGATAGCCTTTATAAAAATATTTTATAAATTTTAAAAAATATTTTTATGTTATTTTTCATTTGGTTACAGTTAACTTTAACATTTAATTAACCATTTTGACCGTTTTCTCTAGAGACTTCATGATCCACATCAAATTTCTCATTTATCCCCTTTGTTACTATTATTGCGTGCTATAATTAATCAACTTTGTAAGAGAGTGTTGGTATGAAAGCTGACAACCCTTTTAATTTACTGCCACCAGCTGTAATGGCGCAAGTCGCAGATGATGCGGCCTTTTATAAGGCGAATAAGCATCCTGCAATTACTTACTTGTCAGCATTCACTGCCGGTATTTTTATCTCTATCGCATTTGTATTTTACATCACTGCAACTACAGGGGCGGCTGAAGCGCCTTATGGTTTTACTAAGCTCATTGGTGGGATTTGTTTCTCCTTGGGTCTGATGCTAGTCGTTGTATGCGGTGCCGACCTTTTCACTTCTACCGTACTCACTATTGTTTCGAAAGCCACAGGCAGGATCACTTGGGGACAAATGTTCCGTAATTGGTTTCATGTCTACATTGGTAACTTAATTGGTGCATTGTTCTTTGTCGCAATTATCTGGTTCGCAGGGCAATATACTGCAGCAAATGGGCTATGGGGTCTTAACGTTTTACAAACCACCAGCCATAAATTACACCATACTTTTGTTGAAGCTGTTGCATTAGGAATTTTAGCAAACTTAATGGTCTGCCTTGCGGTTTGGATGAGTTATTCAGGTCGTAGCTTAACTGATAAACTGGTTGTTCTTGTTCTGCCTGTTGCTATGTTTGTAGCAAGCGGTTTTGAACATAGCATTGCAAATATGTTTATGATCCCATTAGGGATTATGATTAAAGAATTTGCTCCTGCTGAGTATTGGGCTCAAATCAATATGTCACCAGAGCAGTTTTCGCACCTAACAGTCGGAAACTTTATTACAGATAACTTAATTCCAGTCACTATTGGAAATATTATTGGCGGCGCGATTTTAGTCGGCCTCATTTATTGGTTCATGCATTTACGTGGTGGCCAAAAACATTAATAGCCACTGACACACACAAAAAGATTTATTAAGATCCTTAAAAGATCCATTGTTAAAAGGTAAAAGTATCATGTCCGAGTTAAATGAAAAATTCGCTTTAGCATGGCAAGGTTTTAACCAAGGTAACTGGCAGGATAACGTCGATGTACGTGATTTTATCCAGAAAAACTACACTCCATATGAAGGTGATGAATCTTTCTTAGCAGGCTCTACCCCAGCGACTGACGCACTGTGGGATAAAGTCATGGAAGGGATCAAAATCGAAAACCGCACTCACGCGCCAGTTGATTTTGACACAGATGTTGCGTCAACTATCACTTCCCATGATGCTGGTTACATTACTAAAGAATTAGAAAAAATCGTTGGTTTACAAACTGACGCCCCTCTGAAACGTGGTCTTATCCCGTTCGGTGGTATCAAAATGGTTGAAGGCTCATGTAAAGCTTATGACCGCACTTTAGACCCAGAAATCAAAAAAATCTTCACTGAATATCGTAAGACTCACAACCAAGGTGTTTTCGACGTTTACACACCAGACATCTTAAAATGCCGTAAATCAGGTATCTTAACAGGTCTACCGGATGCATATGGTCGTGGTCGTATCATCGGTGACTACCGTCGCGTTGCACTGTACGGTATTGATTTCCTGATGAAAGACAAATTTAACCAATTCACCTCTTTGCAAGAAAGATTAGAAAAAGGTGAAGACCTGCAAATGACTATCCAACTGCGCGAAGAAATTGCTGAACAGCACCGCGCATTGGGTCAAATGAAAGAAATGGCTGCAAAATACGGTTACGATATTTCTGCACCAGCAACAAATGCACAAGAAGCTGTACAGTGGACTTACTTCGGTTACTTAGCCGCAGTGAAATCACAAAATGGTGCAGCAATGTCATTTGGTCGTGTTTCAACGTTCTTAGACGTTTATATCCAACGTGATATCGAAGCAGGTAAACTGACTGAACAACAAGCGCAAGAACTGATTGACCACTTAGTCATGAAACTGCGTATGGTACGTTTCTTACGTACACCTGAATACGATGAGCTATTCTCTGGTGACCCAATTTGGGCAACAGAATCATTAGCGGGTATGGGTCTTGATGGCCGTACTTTAGTCACCAAAAATACGTTCCGCTTCCTGAACACACTGTATACCATGGGCCCATCTCCAGAGCCTAACATGACTATTTTGTGGTCAGAAAAACTGCCATTGAATTTCAAAAAATATGCGGCAAAAGTCTCTATCGATACTTCATCAGTTCAATATGAAAACGACGACCTGATGCGTCCAGATTTCAACAACGATGACTACGCTATTGCATGTTGTGTTAGCCCAATGATTGTTGGTAAACAAATGCAGTTCTTCGGTGCTCGTGCTAACTTAGCGAAAACCATGCTGTATACCATCAATGGCGGTATCGATGAAAAACTGAAAATGCAAGTTGGTCCTAAACATGCGCCAATCATGGACGAAGTCCTTGACTTCGATACTGTGATGAATCAAATGGATGGCTTCATGGACTGGTTAGCAACTCAGTACGTCACTGCACTGAACTGCATCCACTTCATGCACGACAAATACAGCTATGAAGCTTCTCTAATGGCGCTGCATGACCGTGATGTCTATCGTACAATGGCATGTGGTATTGCAGGTCTGTCTGTTGCAGCTGACTCACTGTCTGCGATTAAGTATGCCAAAGTTAAACCAATTCGTGATGAAGACGGTATTGCAATCGACTTTGAAATCGAAGGCGAGTATCCACAATTCGGTAATAACGATTCTCGTGTAGATGATATCGCGTGTGACTTAGTTGAACGTTTCATGAAGAAAATTCAGAAACTACCTACTTATCGTAACGCAGTACCAACTCAGTCAATCTTAACTATCACATCTAACGTTGTGTATGGTAAGAAAACAGGTAATACCCCTGATGGTCGTCGAGCAGGTGCTCCGTTTGGCCCAGGTGCAAACCCTATGCACGGCCGTGACCAAAAAGGTGCGGTTGCATCGTTAACTTCTGTTGCTAAACTGCCATTTGCTTACGCGAAAGACGGTATTTCTTATACTTTCTCTATCGTACCAAATGCATTAGGTAAAGATGACGATGTTCGTAAAACTAACTTAGCAGGTCTGATGGATGGTTACTTCCACCATGAAGCGTCTATCGAAGGCGGTCAGCACCTGAACGTTAACGTTATGAACCGTGAAATGCTGTTAGATGCAATGGAAAACCCAGAAAAATACCCACAACTGACTATCCGTGTATCTGGTTACGCAGTGCGTTTCAACTCACTGACTAAAGAACAACAGCAAGACGTTATTACTCGTACTTTCACCAGTACAATGTAATAATTAGCTTATTAAAATAAAGTAAATTAAAGGCCCCGTTTTATGGGGTCTTTTTATCTATACCAGCAACGATATTTTTCTCTCTAAAGTTTGCGGTATGACGGATATTTTGGAGTGCCTGCTATGTCTATCGATGATACTAAAACTAAAACAATAGCGACAACTAATGTGACAGAAACCCCTGCCGTACTTGGCCGTATTCACTCTTTTGAATCATGCGGTACCGTCGATGGTCCGGGGATCCGCTTTATTGTCTTTTTCCAAGGCTGCCTAATGCGCTGTCTGTATTGTCATAACCGCGATACATGGGATACCCACGGCGGTCAAATTGTAACTGTCGATGAACTAATGAAAGAAGCAGTTACCTATCGCCATTTTATGAATGCAACCGGTGGTGGTGTTACCGCATCCGGTGGCGAGGCAATTTTGCAGGCAGAATTTGTCCGCGATTGGTTCCGCGCCTGTAAAAAAGAAAATATCCATACTTGCTTAGATACGAATGGCTTTGTGCGCCGTTATGACCCTGTTATTGATGAACTAATGGATGTTACTGATTTAGTCATGCTCGATTTAAAACAAATCAATGATGATATCCACCAAAAATTAGTGGGTGTATCCAACCAGCGTACACTTGAATTCGCTCGCTATCTGGCTAAACGTAATCAAAAAACATGGGTTCGCTATGTCGTTGTGCCAGGTTGGAGTGATGATGACCACTCAGTGCATCTGCTAGGTGAGTTTACTAAAGATATGAGTAATATCGAAAAAATCGAGTTATTACCTTACCATGAGCTGGGTAAACACAAGTGGGAAACTATGGGTGAAGAATATAAACTTGATGGGGTGAGACCACCATCAAAAGAAGTCATGGAGCGTGTTAAAAGTATTCTCGAAAGCTATGGCCATAAAGTGATGTATTAATACTCGTTGGGGCTTGAAATAAAGCCCCCCTTACCTTAGCGTATTGCAACTGGCTCTGTTAGTTGGGGTTGGTTTTATCAAGCAATACGCAGGTATAAAACAATTTATCCGATGCAAGTTTCCATTTCCGTATATTGTTTTTGAATTAATAACGAATATTTGGAATTGGTAATCAAACATAGAAAATGCTGTTTTACGTACTGTTCAAATACTGCAAAAACAGACCAACCGAGAATAAATCTGCGACTATGTGTTGATGCGACGTAGCCTGCCTCCCTTAAATCTACAAATAGCATAATTCAATGATAGAGCGGCCTTTGAATTTAATTTCTTTATTAACAGTTAGTAAAGAAGCTTTATTAATAAAAGCTTGAACTTTTATTGTGCCTTTTATATTAGAAAAAAGAGCAGGTTGCAAACTCCCTAATTTTGCCCAAGATATGATTTTATTTGAAGAATCATTAGGTAATAAATCACCATTCGCATGTTGCCAAATGATATTTTGGTCTCCACAAGATGCATTACCTGATATTGGCTGCACTCTCTCTGCCTTATTATCTACATATAAAGAACCTAAATCTAACGCTATCGCATATCCACCAATAGGAACACCTTCCTGAGTATTACCTAATCCCCCTGCCATCATATTGTTATTTAATAACTGAACAGGAGGAACTCCATAACCGCTAACACCTTCTTGTTTATTTGGCGCAAGTGAACGTTCAATTTGATTAAAAGTTTGGAGTGCTATAGCAGTTTTCCCCGAATCACATTGTACAGTGAAGTTAATATTTTTTTCGGGTAATATTGTATAAGAATAATTACTTAACTCATTTCTATTTATAGCACCATAGTCAATTGAGGTAGAATCAACAATAAGATTACATGCTGTTGTCATTTCTGAATAGCTAATACTTAAACTTGTACTTCCACCCAACGTTTTTAACGGTATTTTGTTCCTAACAACAACACCTTTTTTACTCAATGAATTAATTTTTAAATCAACAAGTAAATTGAAGGAAAATACTTTTCCTTTTTCACCCTGTGCGGGTTGAATACGTAGGTTGGGATAAATTTTAACATCTTTTTGTGATGAGTTGATTCTATTTGAGCTATTTAATTCAATAGCATCGATTAAAATAGGTTTCCCATCAAGCATCGGATTATTTACATTTAAAATAGCTTCAGATGTATTATTTGAAAAGGTATTGCTAATCGTAGAAAAATCAATATATGGGGTAGTTTCTTCACTGCACTCTACTACTACAGGAACAATCCGATTCCCCGCATATACCACACCATTTTGTTTTTTTGTATTAAAATCAGCTAAGGTATCATAGTTAACCTCATCTGTTCCCAAGTTGATGTTACATGTCCCATGACCATCTGATGCAAATGCACTAAAAGATAGGCAAGTTAGTAGCCCTGCAATTAATTTTATCATTCTAAAGCCTTTAGTTAGCCATAAAGCAAATAGGGTTTATTATTGTAAACAATTCAGTTTTCGAAATACCAACATCACTAGTGAGATTAATAGTGCATTTTTTATTATTGCCTACGTCAACAAAATAACTTGTCGGCAAGGATAGATTATCGATAATAATTCGCCCAGCATTGTCAGTTATGGTTAATAAATCACCGTTTTTATCATATACTTTTAAATTTTTAGAAAGTTTCTTCCCATTAAATGATGGAGTTAAAATAGCTCGGTTAACTTGATTAATGTAGAAATTAACCAAGGGAACACTTCCATTAGCAGGTTGAAATTCTATAATCCCATAGGGAGCATTCATATTTTTAGGTAATTTTCGGTAGTCTATCTTAGCATAATTAGTTCTATAACTATCTATACTTGGTATTACCGCGTAACCTTTACTATTAGTCATCACTGTTCCTGATGAAGATTGTATTGGAATATTTTCTTGGTTTTCTGTTTTTGCTATAGCAAATGTATTCGCTATTCTTTTCGATGAAAAAATGAGTTCATTATCAAAATAAACCATGCCGCCGGATAACGACCCATAGTAACTACTGGTATTATTACCTTTACTAATATTACCCGAAAGTAAAGTGACCGGTGTAGTATAATTCATATTCAATGAGACATTTTGATTACTTGGTTCTGTATTTTTATTCGCACTAATCGAATAACTTAAGTTATCATAATTATGGTTGCTATATCGCGTTCCGTAACTTTTGTTATTGTCATACTGATTCATCCAACTCGATAAATTTTGCCTATCCCCTAACGAAATATCGACATTGAAATAAATAGTGTTATCATTTGTGTGGTTATATAGCCTTCTCTCATATCCTAAATAAACATTATATTTATTTGCATATAAGTTGTTCCAATTAGCATTATAATAATTAATCGCTCTGTCACCAAGAGAACGGTTCCAACTTAATGAAAATGACCCTAAGCTATTGAAATGTGTATTTACACCAATACCATATTGAGTTTCACTGCTGTTTACATGATTTGAATACATTATTGTATCGTAATCATTCAATGTTTCGTTAAAGTCTTTGTATTCTTTACTTCTATATAAAGAGTTCGCCGCTAAATTAGTATTCGCGATAACTGGATAATTATAACTTAATGTATAATACTCACCGTATTTGTTGTCCATATCTTTAGATATATTAGTTGTTATAGTTGCTAGTGATAAATTCGGAAATTCATAAGTATTACTGAGCCCCACACCTTGGTAATCTTTTGATGCAAGCCCCCCGACAACAACCAACATATCTGGACGTAGATTAAACCCTTTACTGACATTCATAACATAAGGCTTTTTATCTGCTTTATTTTGGTTAACTTTACCTAAGCCAAATGTTATATCTTTATTGATACTATTTGAGGCTAATATAAATGAACTAGCAGGAACGATAAATGTACTTTCTTTATTACTTTGGTTTATAACCGTTACTGATAAATCCAACCGATTATTTAATAGCGGAAGGTTTTCTAATGTATAAGGGCCTTCTGGGACAGTTGTTGTATAAATTAAAATTCCCGCTTGCCTTACTTCAATCACAGAACGTTCAAATGCGATACCATTGACGATACCACCGCCTTGAGATGAGCTATCTAATGCCAATTCCGGAACTAACTGAAAGCCAATAACTTGCCCAGAGCTAAAAAACGAATTCGATAAATTAATCTGGCCAACCTGCAAGTTTTTTTTAAGAGGTTCTAATGTTTTCTCTGCATATAAGGTTTGATGATCAAAACTCGTTTCGCCATTAAAATACGTATATGTTTGGTCGCTTCTCACAATCCAATTGTATACATTGAATCCTAATGTAAGATTTGAATTAAAAAATGACTGAGAAGCAAAATCACTTTTAGTAGAAAAATATTTTATATCATAATTGAAAACGCCTGATTTCCCTGTGTGAAGCCAATCATTTGTTGATTTATTTTTTAACAGTGATGGCGATGCGTAGATATTGACGCGTAAATCACCAGGTATCAGTTCTACCTCTAAATTATCGTAGTCCTTTATTGTTGGACACGTTGAATTAATTTTAGATAGTTCGATATTTGTAGTATTAATAAACTTAGTATCAAGACAAAGCTCTCCTTGAGAGTTAAATAAAAAAGAACTCTGACCAATATATTTATCATTTAAAAACACACTAACGATATTTTCGCCTTGAGGAAAATGAGCCTTTTCACTATATAACTTTGCAATATCACTAGGTATTCCTTTGTGTTTTAGTGCATCTTGGTCGAAGACTACTTCTTTCGCATAGGAAGAAGTAGCCACAAATAGCAAAATTGCAACAATTTTATTCTTTTTTTTTCTAGTCATTTTTACTAGTTATTTAACTTGATAGAATATTTTTGCGTGGTTGAATACCCCCATTGAGTAAATGGTTGTATAGTAACCCCATCAATCAGTGTCGGCGAACGTTGAGATGTAGTTAACTCTATAGATTGATTAGGTAAAATATAATTAGATGGTAACACCCACTCAATATTCCCAGGCTTACTCAATACACTATTGCTTAATCTTACAATATAAGGGCTAGGGTTAGTTACGATTAACGTATTTTTTTCATACTTCCATTTTAACAATTCCCAAGGAGTATCATTTTCAGGCAAGTTTTTGGGTTTTATAATAAGAGGAAGATTTTGTCGAATAGTAAATTTGATCTGTTCAGCATCAGGATCTGCTTGTGGAGGGATGCCTTCAAAAATAACTCTCATTAATACTTCATGCTTTAAATCAGAATTACTTGTGAGCATAAAGCGTATTAATTGCTTAGCTTTAGGCTCAACTCGAATAAGTTGAGGAGTAGCAATAACCAGATCTTGGTATTCAGGATCGACATTTACTAATTCTGTTGTTAATAGAACAGGATAGTTGTCTGTATTAGTCACAACAATCTCACCATCTTGACTTTTTTCATTAACAACAACGACTGACGTAGCAGGTAATATACCTGCTGCAATTGATAGCTGTGGGATTAGTAATACAATTATAAGTAATAAATATGTTTTTATTTTCATTTTAGCTGCGTCATTTTATTATAAGGTAACTAAATTAATTTAGTTACCTACAAATTTTAGATATAATTTAATTCAATTGTTGATAAGCCATCGAGTAAAACAGGTTTTGATTTACCGACTGTAGCTGCCTCTTCACTTACATAAGCTTGAACCTGTAAAACTCCATCATAAATACTCGCTTCAATAGGCGTTGTTTCATTTGCTTTCGCAAAAGAAGTTTGTAAATCCATATTATTTGAGAATAGGTTTCCGCCCGAAACTTTCCAAACTTTGCTTTGAGTATTATAGTAAATATTCTGAACTTCACTACCTGAAATAGTTGTTAGCTGATTATTGCTATCCAATGTACTCACATTCAAGCTATTCGCTTTGTAACGAACAATATACCCGCCAATATTTATACCTGTAGAGGTTTTACCTAATCCAGCTACACCATTTGAGCTATTTCCCGCACCAATATCTAATAATTTAATAGGAAGTGCAGCAAATCCTCGAGAATTCTCAGTTGCGCCAGCAACTGTACCAACTCGTTTACTAGATGCAGATAATTTAACAGGAGCATTAGCTGAACAACGAATTGTAAAACTGGTTTCCTGTATTGGTAAGGCGGCAAATTTGCCACCAAAGGCACCATCTACAAATGTTAATGTATCAAGATCAATCAAACCATAATCAATATTACCACCACCAGCAATATCTAATTCACAAGCTGCAGGGTCAATTCGACCTGTAACGCTAATATCTATAGAACCAACGCTAGCCGCTGAGGCTGTAAATGAGCATATCATTGCTGACGAAATGAGGATTGGTAATAGCTTTTTCATACTTGTTTTCCATATAATTTATTAGTTCGGCTTATATCTTATGTTTTATCCCAAAAAAGAGTAGAGAAATAATGTTCTATTTTGTAAAATTTAACTACATATTAATAATATTATAGACCTTGCTATACGCAGAATAAAACACCAATAATTTCAGATTAAATACGATAACTTATTACTCTGGCATTCCCAATATGACACACTCTATGATTTAAATTAACATCATTAACAAAATAGCATCATTTTATGACTAAATTTTTAATGATGTTAATAATGATGTTAGTAACATTTTGTTTCATTCAATACCCCAACTGCTAACTAATAGTTAAAAATAATAACTAATTTATCGTGCTAATATTTTTAATATGGGAGAGTTCATAATTTAATTTACTACTCATAATACAATAATATAATTTTACGCTTGGGTTTTGCATAATGTTAACAATCTTATATTTAAGCAAATCAAGGTATTGAATACTCACCCTCTATTTCTTAGATTAGTGTTTTATTGGTACTAAAAAGCGCTATCTCAACTATAGCAATCGCTGGTTTAAAGGTCGTGCTCTAGTCTAGAGCAGCTCTAATTTACGTTGATGATGCGACAAGTTCACTGATGTAACTGAGATTTGTTAAATATGGAGCCACTTTTAGTTATTTTGAAGCAACTACAGTGATATAGAAAAGCATGACAACCTCCTTGCGTGATACAGAAACAAAGCAAGCATTTTTCAGATCAATAATAAAAATATAACTAAAGGCGATGAGCACACTGAATTTGGAAGAACGATGCGCGACTTAATATCCAAACCATTTGTATTCAGACTAGCTCAGATAAAGATCGTGTCGAAGTGCTCATTTAACCCTTCACGACTGGCTAGTCAAAGAGTTCAGGCATAAAGGTATCAGTTGTATGGGAGAATTGATATTTTCCCAATAGAACAACCTCCACAGCTGTACCATAAAAAACATACCCAATATGCTAGGTACTGGCTTTATACCTATACTCCCACTTCACCACACAGGTACATATCTTGACTTAGTTTTCCTACTAATTTTGATTAGTACAAACCCTACGTTCAACAATATAGTGCGATTAACCCGGAAAAATTAATATAAATACCTTATTTCAATATACCGATTACGTTCCTTTTAAATAAAGGAATTACAACGTATGTTTCTACTGAAAGAAATTAAACCATCAGATATCTGCCCAATATCGAGTATTAGTTTATAAAAATTACCAATATTAACCATGTTGTTTTCATGGGTAATGTATTTCAATTAAGAATGATTTAATGCTCTATTAATGTGTTATAAAAACAAAAAACAGTATTTTATACCAACTTAAAAAGCCAATTGTTTGTTGTCATTGATAAAATATTGTCTATTTGGATTTTTTAACAAAATACTTTTTATTGAAAAAATAATTAAACATAAATACCTTACCAGAATTGTCTGCTTTATAATGTACTCACTTATCTGCATACTACTGCCAATAAGTAACAAGAGTGACATAAACTCAAAACACTTATCTATAATAATATATTGCTAACTCACTACGAAAAATAGGTTCCTTTTTTATCATGAATAATGAAAACTTTAGTGCAGATAACAACCCTGCACCTACAATTGACCCACAAAATCAAACTGATACTTTTGTTTTCCATGCTGAGCCTCGCGCGGTAGATGCTGGTGAAGGGGTTAACTGGATCAGCCAATCATGGTCTCTCGTTAAAGAGAAACTGGGTATGTGGATCTTGATTAACATCGTACTATTTGCATTAATCTTTATCATTTCGATGATCCCTTTCCTTAATTTACTGATTACCTTTATTACTCCTATTTTTATTGGCGGTATTATTGCAATCTGTGAAAACCAGCGTAAAACAGGTCAAGCTGAAATTGGCTTACTATTCGCCGGTTTCCAAAATAAATTCGGTACCCTATTTGCCGTTGGTGCAATCAACTTTGCCGCTAACTTAGTGGGTATGATCATCGCCTTTATTATTGGTGGTTCCGCTATGTTTGGTTTATTGATGGAAAGCAACCAATATAGCTCACCATCTGATGCTGCAATCCTTGCGTCTTCAGGTACATTCTTCTTTGCAATCATTATTATGGCTGTTGCTGCATTAGTCGGTACCGCATTAACTTGGTTTGCACCTGCACTGGTAATGAACCATAACTTTACTGTTGGCGCTGCAATTTCTGCCAGCTTACAAGCTGTTAAGAAAAACATCCTGCCAGGTATTCTGTTCTTTATCGTTATTTCAATCCTAATGATAATCTCAGTTATTCCTTTAGGTTTAGGTCTGTTAGTTTCTATGCCAATTATGTATGCTTGTTATTACAGCAGCTACCGTAGCCTGTTTTTCTCCCAAGTAAAATAAGCCAAGGTATGATGATTTAGCGATTTTGCTAAATCATTAAATCTAAAAAAGGAAAGCATTTGCTTTCCTTTTTACTATCCCCTACAAATCCACATATATTCCTTTAAATAATAATTTTCTTCCTCCTTTTTTTAAATTAGAGTTGTTTTCCATGTATTTCGATATCACTGATTTGAAACTGTGTTAATGTCGCTAATGCAGGAAGCATCAGCCATGGAGAGGAACTAACTTATCTTACATTGCAATCTGTAGGTGAATGAATGGGTGGGTTAGAAAATGAATTAAATATTGGCATATTTAGTCATTCAGTGAAAGGGGGCTCAGGTTTAACCTGAAGATACTTATTCAGAACACGTTAAATTTGCAAAAAAAACGCGACCACTATGAGCCGCGTTTAACTTTTGAAAGAATAACGGAAATTAACCGATATATTCTAGGCCTTTCATATATGGGCGTAATACTTCTGGAACTTCAATACGGCCATCTGCTAATTGGTAGTTTTCTAAAATCGCCACCAATGTACGACCAACGGCTAAACCAGAACCATTTAGCGTATGAACTAGTTGAGTTTTCTTATCACTCTTACCACGGAAACGCGCTTGCATACGACGTGCTTGGAAATCCCACATGTTTGAACAAGAAGAAATCTCACGGTATGTATTTTGAGCTGGTAACCATACTTCTAAGTCGTAAGTTTTGCGTGAACCGAAACCAATATCACCAGTACATAAAATCACTTTACGGTAAGGTAAGTTCAATAATTGCAGAACCTTCTCAGCGTGACCTGTTAGCTCTTCCAGTGCATCCATCGATTTTTCAGGGTGAACTATTTGTACAAGCTCAACTTTGTCGAACTGGTGCATACGGATAAGACCACGAGTATCCCGACCATATGAACCCGCTTCAGAACGGAAACAAGGTGTATGTGCAGTCATTTTTAGCGGAAGATCATTTTCATCTAAAATTTCATCCCGTACTAAGTTAGTAACAGGGACTTCTGCTGTTGGGATCAACGCATAAGTGCTGCTGTCTGCTTCTTCTTCCAACGGTTTGGTATGGAATAAATCTTCACCAAACTTTGGTAATTGGCCGGTACCGTACAGCGTATCATGATTGACCAAATACGGAACATATAGCTCTTGATAACCATGCTGCTCTGTATGTAAATCCAACATAAATTGGGCTAACGCACGGTGCATACGGGCTATTTGCCCTTTCATCACCACGAAGCGTGCACCGGTCAGTTTTACCGCAGCAGGGAAGTCTAGGCCCCCTGTTAATTCGCCTAGGCTAACGTGATCTTTAACTTCAAAATCATATTCACGAGGTTTACCCCAACGCGCAACCTCGACATTGTCGGAATCATCTTTGCCATCAGGAACTTGGTCATCAGGAATATTCGGGATACTCAATGCAATATCACGGATTTCTTGTTGCAGCTTGTCTAATTCTGCCTTAGCAGAATCCAATTTTTCGCCTAATAAGTTAACTTCTTGACGTAATGGCTCAATATCTTCACCACGTGCCTTAGCCGCACCGATAGTTTTCGATCGCGAGTTACGGTCTGCTTGCAGGGTTTCAGTTTCAACTTGTAAAACTTTGCGGCGTTCTTCTAATTCACGCAGCTTTTCCACATCAAGGGTAAAACCCCTGCGAGCCAGTTTTTCAGCAACCGCGTCTAGCTCCGTACGCAGTAAATTTGGATCGAGCATGCTTATCCTGTGATAATTGTTAGTTATTGATGGTACTTAATATAACGCATTCCAGCGTTATAAATAAAAGTATAGTAATTGGCTATATAACCTTACCGCATTGCCCAGTTTAGCGATAGCGTTTTATGGCACTATTTTGATCCTGTTGGGCTAACCAGTCTAATTTTTCAGCAAACTTGCTCTCTTGCCCTCGTTTTTCAGGGTAATAATAACGCGTTGCCTGCATTGGCTCAGGAAAGTAGTTTTCCCCAGCAGCGTAAGCATTAGGCTCATCATGAGCATAACGATACCCTTTCCCTGCCCCCATTTCTTTTAACAACTTAGTTGGGGCGTTGCGTAAATGCTCAGGGACATCGTAGTCGGGCTGCATTTGAGCATCTTTAATAGCTGCTTTATATGCGGTGTAGACAGCATTACTTTTTGGAGCGCAGGCAAGGTAAATAATCGCTTGGGCAATTGCACGCTCACCTTCTGCGGGCCCCACTCGGGTAAAACAATCCCATGCAGAAATGGCCACTTGCATAGCCCGAGGGTCGGCATTCCCGACATCTTCAGAAGCTATTGCTAACAAGCGGCGTGCGACATAAAGTGGATCTCCCCCCGCCGTAATGATCCTTGCATACCAATAGAGCGCGGCGTCAGGGGCCGAGCCTCTTACTGACTTATGCAATGCAGAAATTAAATCGTAATAACGGTCACCTTTATTATCGAAGCGTGCAGTACGTTCACCACTGACTTCTTTCAGTAAGTCAGCGGTCAAAATACGTTGGCCTTGGCTATCGGCTTCAGCCATATCGGCCATCATTTCCAATAAATTCAATGAGCGCCGAGCATCGCCATTAACTAACTGTGCAATAATTTTACGTGTACTGTCAGGTAGAAGAATATTTTGCCCACCTAGCCCTCTTTCTGTATCAGCTAAGGCTTGTAACAATACTAGCTCAATATCCGCTTCTTCCAGTGACTTAAGTAAATAAACCCTTGCGCGCGAAAGTAGTGCAGAATTCAACTCAAATGAAGGGTTCTCTGTTGTCGCCCCAATGAATGTGATCGTGCCATCTTCGATATGAGGTAAAAAAGCATCTTGCTGGCTTTTATTAAAACGATGAACTTCATCCACAAATAAAATTGTTCTGCGGCCTGCGCTACGGTTTTGGCGTGCTTTTTCTATTGACTCACGGATTTCTTTAACACCTGAGGTAACAGCAGAAATACGCTCTATGTCAGCCTGAGCATAATGGCCAATCACTTCAGCAAGAGTCGTTTTACCTGTCCCCGGTGGCCCCCATAAAATCATGGAGTGCAAATGCCCTGCTTTAATAGCGCGTGGTAATGGTTTCCCCTCCGCTAACAAATGCTTTTGGCCAATGTATTGCTCAAGGGTTTCAGGCCGCATTCTTGCTGCTAAAGGTTGGAATTCATTCTGCGAAAAATCGAGAGACAGGTTACCCACGAGATCCTCTTTTTTACGTCTTAAAAATAAAGAAGTGCAAATCACCAGGCCATTAAAACCTGATGATTATTGTCGTTACTATTGGTTATTTTGCATTCGGTCGCTGGTCATCTAAGGTCACCCCTTTAGGCATCGTAAATTTGAATTTACTTGCATCAACAGGACCATTTTTTTGTTCTTTTAACTGATAAGCACTGACTTGCCCATCCTGTTCCACTGCCGAAAATTTTTCAATTGTCCCCTCTGGTGAGACTGTGATTGAAAAGCGTTTCAAGGTGCCATTAGTTTGCTTTGGTTTTAAATCAAACGTGTTACCTTGCTGAATAATTGAATACTGCTTCCAATCTTTAGGATCATTACGAGTGATTAATAAAAATGGCGTGTCTTGTGTGGCATCGGCCAAATTAGTTACCGTAACTTGTTCAACAAAAGGGTTATAAAACCACAAGTTTTTGCCGTCCGAGACTAATACACTTTCATCAGGTGATGTCATATTCCAATTGAATAAATTCGGGCGTTCAAGCCATAAATCCCCAACACCTTCTTGAACAAGATCCCCTTCAGGGCTAGTCACCTTCTGTGAAAAACTGGCTTGGAAGCTATTGACCTTGTTCAGACGAGCTTGTAGGTCTTGGCTGGCGTCGGCCAGTACTTGGCCGATATGTAAACTGAAGGCGAGTACGCCTAATAACATCATTTTTTTCATCGAACAATGACCTTAAGTTATGACCCTAAGAGGTGTGATAACGTTATACACCCCTAAAATTAAACCAACAATCAGCACACTAAATGATTAAGCTGTTAACCTATTTTTAATGCCCCATTGACGGTGGCGCAAGGACTTCACGATTCCCGTTATGACCTTGTTCACTCACAATACCTTGGATCTCCATTTGCTCAACAATCCTTGCGGCGCGGTTATAGCCAATCCTAAATTGACGTTGAACACCGGAAATAGAAACACGTTGTTTTTCAACCACAAACTCTACAGCTTGGTCAAATAATGGGTCAAGTTCTTCCCCACCACTATCATAGCCCCCACCTTCGTTATCATCACTACAAGTGGTAATGTTATCAATATATTGTGGTTTCCCTCGCGCCTTCCAATCATTCACAACCGCATGAACCTCTTGGTCACGAACAAAAGCACCGTGTACACGCATAGGGATTGATGAGTTTGGCGGAAGATATAGCATATCCCCCATCCCTAATAGGGACTCAGCACCGCCTTGGTCAAGGATAGTACGAGAGTCTATTTTACTGGAAACAGTAAATGCAATACGAGTAGGGATGTTTGCTTTGATCAACCCAGTGATAATGTCGACAGACGGACGTTGCGTTGCAAGAACAAGGTGAATACCTGCTGCTCGGGCTTTTTGTGCCAATCGAGCAATTAGCTCCTCAACTTTTTTACCTGCCGTCATCATTAAATCAGCAAATTCATCAACCATAACAACGATATAAGGTTCTTTTTTCAGCATAGGATGTTCAATTTCCATGCTATCACTAGGTTTCCAATGCGGATCAGGTATTGGACGCCCCATCTCTTCGGCTGCTTTAATTTTATCATTATAACCCGCAAGGTTACGTACACCGAGAGCAGACATTAGCTTATAACGACGTTCCATTTCATTCACACACCAACGTAATGCATTAGCGGCGTCTTTCATGTCGGTAACGACTTCTGTCAATAAATGCGGGATCCCTTCATAGATGGAAAGCTCCAACATTTTCGGGTCAATCATAATAAAGCGGACATCTTCGGGCTTCGCTTTATACAAAATACTGAGGATCATGGCGTTGACACCAACGGATTTACCTGACCCAGTGGTACCTGCTACTAATAAATGCGGCATTTTTGCTAAATCAGCAACCACGGGGTCACCTTCGATATCTTTACCTAACACAATCGTTAATGGCGAAGGGTTTTTCCTAAAGTCATCGCAGTCTAAAACTTCACTTAAATAAACCGTTTGGCGTTTTTCGTTAGGGAGTTCAAGCCCAACGTACGGCTTACCCGGTATCACTTCCACAACACGTACTGCCACTGTAGATAAAGAGCGTGCAAGGTCTCGTGATAATGTTGATATACGAGCGGCTTTCACACCGGGTGCCAAATCCAGTTCAAAACGCGTGATCACAGGCCCTGGGGAGAAACCAACAACCTCAGCTTTCACCCGATAGTCATTTAACCGAGCTTCGATTAACCTAGCGGTTTGCTCAAGTTTAAACATGTCGACTGGTTCTTCCTGTTCAGGTGGGCTCGCCAGTAAGTCAAGGGATGGCATTGGTGTTGTTGGTTTTGGTAAAGGTTGATCATTTCGCACCAAAAACGGGTGGAATAAGCTATCTTGCTGTGGCTGCTGTGGCTGCTGTGGCTGCTGTGGCTGCTGTGGCTGCTGTGGCTGCGCAAAAGTGTGTGCCGATGTTGACGAATTGCCAAGACCTTCATGAATATTATTTTGTGAATTTTCCGAAGGAACTGGCACCGCACTAAATGAAGGCATAAATAATGGGTCAGCTGGTTCATCGTCTACCAGATCATCAACTGGAGAAAAACTACCCAGCACGGAAAACTCTTTTTTCAAATCAACCTTAGATTCAAAGTGATCTGATATCTGGGAATGTTCATCTTCTGCAAAGCTATTTTTGTACACGTCATCGACTGCAGGAGTGGATTCAGTTGATGCGGGTATTGTGTGAGTATTATTAGAAAATGCTGACGCTGATGGCCAACGATGCTCAATTTCTGGCTGCGTCAAAGAACCTGATTCAGATGGTTCATCTTGCTGCTGTTGTTCTGCAACGCTCGGTTGTGCGCTAAATACCGGCGATTCATAGTCAGTTTCATCGATATCACCATAACGCTCTCGTTGTTGCTCTAAGAACTGAGCTCGTAGCAATTCATCTTGCTGTGCTTCCTCTTCCGTTTCAGAGGACTCCTGCTCACCTGCGGACCACTGTTGATACGCTTGCTCGCGTTTTAACGCCTCTTCTTGGCGGCGTTGCAACTCAGCATCACGCTGAGAAGGGATACGGATACCGTAAAGTTCACGACGAGTAGGTAAACGAACAGGGTTTGGCCTTGGTAATTCAGGCTCTACTGTTTGTTTTACTTGGGCGTGGCGTTCAAGTGCGGCAATGGAAATCCCCGCAGCAGCAATGGCCGCTGGGTCTGAAACACGCTCCGTCACTGTTGTACTTACAGCACTCGCGACATCACTAACATTCATCGATGGCGATGAAAGTGATTGTGGCTCAAACGAGTTATATTGTGGCCTTTGAGGCTCTATTTGATTATTTGACTGTTCTTGATGAGGAACATCAGCTTGATTTTGTGGTGTTATATGCTCATTAGCGTGATATTCAAATGGCGTGGATGTCGCGTTTGATTGATGAACAGGAGGTTCATCCGATATTGGTGCCGTTTCCTCAAAACCAGAACCTAATTGAGGTTGGTAATCTTCAGGCACTTCAAAATGATAGGTATTAGGCTCATCAATAGCAGAAAACGATGGCACCGTTTCTTGTTCCGGTACACCTTGAGCCGCTATTGGCGTTGCCCCTTCAGTAACCGCTGTATTTTCGGTAGACTCTGCCTCTGGTGCAGGGGATACTTCAGTCACCAACTCGGCAACAGTAGGCGCAGAAAATAAAACGTCATCTGGGTCTATAGTATCTGGGTAATTGTTAGCCCTATGCTCTGCTTCTTGCGCACGTTGTAACGCACCTTCGGTTTCTTCGACATCTACATCATAGTCATCTAAGTCATCACCCCTCGCCCTATTTGTTAATAAAGCGATAGGAAAAAGGACGGCAGATCCAATTTTTTCTGCAATTGTCAGCCATGACCAACCTGTAAATAACGTAAAACTAATAGCCCATAAGAACAGCAATGCAAGTGTTGCACCTAATGAGTTAAACCACGGCATTATTGCGTTACTAAACACGCTACCAATAACACCGCCTGAAGCAAAGTTAGGTAAATCATCAAAATTCAGTGCAGCTAGCCCACAAGAGGATAAAATTAGCGCTAACCCACCAATTAACCTTAGAGAAAGAGAGAAGAAATCAATATAGCGACGCTGACTTTCGTATTGGAAAATAGCCCAGCAACCGAGAATTAATAAGGGAGGAATTGCAAAAGCAAGAATACCAAAAGCAGAAAAAAGAATATCCGCGCTCCATGAGCCAACACTACCACCTAAATTCTTTACGGGCGCATTCCATGTGGTTTGGGACCAACTTGGGTCCGAAGGGCTGAAACTCAATAAAGCAACCATTAAAAAGATAGCGCTCAAGCAAATTGCGAGCAAAATAACCTCTAATAGCCGCCTACCGCTACTTAATTTTTTAAATTTGATGTGTTTATCTTCTGTGTATTCTTGGCTCATTATTGTTTCTTTGCTGACTGATGTTCTTTACTGATTTATGTTTATTCTAACATTAATCGCCTTGCTGTGCCTGTTTTACCGTTACGGAAGTAAATCAATGCATCACAGGAACGACAAGTTTCAGTATTTCATCTAACGCATAAGGATTCAATTTCTATTTCCCGTTAAAAATCCTAAATATTTATAGATTTAAAATCAATTAATTGGAAACAATACTCCTTGTTTACTAAGTAATTTTAGCAAACAAATGTCAACGCGGTTAGATTTGCGATTAAATGAGACACTTGAAGGTGAATAACACAATGTTTTTACTGTATTAAAACGGAACAACGCTGAGTAAACTCAGCGTTGAAACTGCAGTGCGACAACAAAGCTGAAAATGCTGTGCTGAAGTGAGGTTAAAAAAGTAAAAATTAGCGTGTTTTAATCACTAAACGGTTACTTTGTTTAACTTCTTCCATAACCACGTAGGTACGAGTATCGTTTACACCAGGTAAGCGTAAAAGAGTTTCACCTAGCAGCTTACGATATGCGGACATATCTGGCACACGCGTTTTCAACAAGTAGTCAAAATCACCAGAAACAAGGTGACATTCTTGAATTTCTTCAAGCTTTTGAACTGCTGTATTGAATTGTTCGAACACGTCTGGTGCACCACGATTCAGTGTAATCTCAACGAACACTAATAGGGATGCATCTAAGTAATGTGGATTTAACAAGGCGGTATAGCCAGAAATAAACCCTTGTCTTTCAAGACGACGCACACGCTCTAAACACGGTGTCGGTGATAAACCAACACGCTTAGACAATTCTACGTTAGAAATTCGCCCGTCTTTTTGTAATTCGTTTAATATATTCCTGTCGATACGGTCAAGGTCTTTGCCTGGACGCTTTTTATTGTCAATCATCTCTTAATCTCTCTTTCTCTAATTGTTATTTTCTACATCTATAAAATAGCACCTTAGCCGCACCTTTTATATTTAGGGAACCGTGTTCAGGAGCAAATTTTATTCATAGTGCTGAATTTCGTGTGAATGTAATTATCACCCACAATTTTGACTCATTTTTTAAGTTTGTAAGTAGCGTAAAGTTAACTTTCCAGTAAGAACAAAAATGCGCCATTTCCATTGACCTGCTAGATAATTAACTCTTACACAGATGTTTTCGCAAATGCGCAGCCGATTGTCAAAGCAAATGAATAAAAATCAGTACAAGATTTCGCTTTTTTTTCCAGTAAAACGTTTCGCAGCCTTAATTCAAGATAATTCCTAAAAATTGTGAAGCGTGACATATTCAACTTTTTGCTACATTTCTTTACAATTAGTAGGTATTGCCTATCATAGAAATTAGTGGCATGACACTCACTCGCACTTAAACCACTTTTGTTAACCTGCTATTTCTCCTACAATCCTGTTAACGCTTTTTTTTAGATTAAAAGAGGAATTCATGAGCACAACCACACATCGCAAGTTAATCATTCTAGGTTCAGGCCCCGCAGGTTATACTGCCGCAGTCTATGCTGCACGCGCAAATTTAAGCCCAGCCCTGATTACTGGGGTGGAAAAAGGTGGTCAGTTAACTACCACCACTGAAGTTGAAAACTGGCCAGGCGACCCTGAAGGGCTTACTGGACCGATGCTAATGGAGCGCATGCATGAGCACGCAGTTAAATTTGAAACTGAAATCATCTCTGACCATATTCAAAAAGTAGATTTAAAGCAACGCCCTTTCCGACTAATCGGTGATGAAAATCAATATACTTGTGATGCCCTCATTATCGCAACAGGTGCTTCCGCTCGTTATATTGGTTTACCTTCAGAGGAAGCCTTTAAAGGTCGTGGGGTCTCTGCTTGTGCCACTTGTGATGGATTTTTTTACCGTAACCAAAAAGTCGCCGTCGTTGGTGGTGGAAATACCGCGGTTGAAGAAGCACTATATTTATCGAATATTGCCTCAGAAGTTCATTTGATCCACCGTCGTGATAGCTTCCGTGCAGAAAAAATCCTTATTAATCGTTTAATGGATAAAGTCGAAAACGGCAATATTATTCTGCATACCGACCGTACTTTAAGCGAAGTACTCGGCGATGACATGGGGGTTACGGGTGTACGCCTTGAGTGCACTAAAACCCACGAAACAGAAGAAATACCTGTAATGGGAGCCTTTATTGCTATCGGCCATAGCCCAAATACCGCTATTTTTGAAGGGCAATTAGACTTAGACAATGGTTACATTAAAGTCCAATCTGGCACACAAGGTAATGCAACCCAAACCTCAGTAGAAGGTGTTTTCGCCGCTGGTGATGTAATGGACCATATATACCGCCAAGCCATCACCTCAGCAGGGACAGGCTGTATGGCAGCATTAGATGCAGAACGTTACCTTGATGGGCTTGCTTCTAAATAATCTATAACGAACATCTAGGCTTTAATCTTAAATAGATTAAAGCCTTTTTTATTCCTTCCTACTCTCCCTAGTTTTTCTTAACAACTTGCTATTGCTCTATATTTTAAGAGCAAGTTTATATTGCGTGCAAAACATTCAACCTATACTGTTTTTACATAAAATTAACGTTAACAAGGCACAAATATGGGGCAGCAATTAGGGCGTGATGATATTAGTGGTTATGCCTATTTTATTATTGTAGTTCTCGCAATAATCCAAGGTGTTATTATTGCAGCTACCACGGATTATTCTATCCGTTATGATAGCCAGTTAAGTACAACAACAGTGTATCTACCAGTCTTACTCGCTATTTTTGTTCCTTCGGTCATTAGCTACTTAATTACTAATGCGAAATCCGCCATTTTTTATCTCAATATTGCAATTACAGTCGGGTTAACTTGCTGGATTAACTACTGGCACGCCCAAGATTTTAAAACGCCAACAGAAGCAGACCCATTTTTTGCCTTTCTCACTCTGACTGTTTTATTCTTTTTCATGTTGCCATGGATGCAAATGTTACAAACAAGCGCAACATGGAAAATCAATTACAGTTGCTTAATGGGTTTATATATTAAAAATACTTTCCTAGGTATTTTATCCTCTGCCATTGGTGGGCTATTAGCGTTAATTATAAAGCTAGCTAGCTTTTTATTTGGCATTGTAAACCTCAATTTTTTGCACAATATCCTAGATAACGAATTAGTCTATTGGGCAGGCTTTACTCTTGGATTCAATATCAGTTTGGTCTTTTTAAGGGCTGTACTTGATATTCAACTTAGTAATTTTGCCAGTTTTATTGCTCGATTTTTCTTACCGTTGCTTAACCTAGTCGCTGCCATTTTCTTAGTGGGTTTTGTGATTTCATATTTCTCAGGTTTAGCCTCCGTCGGTCTAGGTTCGGCAGTCATGCTGTGGTTTATTATCCTGAACCTTATTTTTATTAACTTCGTATATGGTGATGGCAGTACACAATACCGATTCCGTCCGGGGCTAAATGGTTTTGTTCTCCTTAGCATTATTCTGCTCAATGCATTTTCAGCACTGTCTCTATACGGGATCATTGCACGTGTTAACCAATACAGTTGGAGCATTGAGCGCTTATACGCTTTCATAATTGCCTTGTTTTTATCCGCTATTGTCCTTGCTTATAGCCTTGCAATTCTTCACAAAAAAACAGCATGGATGGCATCTCTAGGTACTATCAACAAAGTCGGTATTTTGTCTTTGCTAGCGATTATTTTGGTCATCAATAGCCCGATTGCCGATTTTAAAAGGATCACGGTCAACAGTATCATAGCGGGGGTTGAAAACGGCAAAATTAAGGTAAATAGTTCTTTAGCATACGACTTAAAGCATTTAGGTGAATATGGGGAACAAGCCTATAAACAATTAGATAAAAACCCAGAATACACAGAAGCGTTTCAAACTAGCCCATACAATGAAGAACAACGTAAGCCATTGAAAGGTGTGTTAATACAAGCTAAAAACAGCCCTAAATTACCAGATAGTTGGTTTGACCTCGGTGAAAATCTCACCGGTGAATGGTATTGCACATCACAGTATGAGCCATACTCATGCATGGGCTTTATGGCAGACGCCAACCAAAATGGACAAAATGATGTTGTTATGTGTTATACCTACCCCACCAGTGCCAGTATTGAATGCAATATTTGGCAACAGCAGGAACAAAGCTGGGAGTTAGTCGATAACCAAACTCGTTTGTTTAATACTGTACAAGCGAAAGACAAAGCTTGGGATAATTTATTAGACGGACATTTTCAATTAAAACCTAAAGAATGGTTAATGATTGACCCTACCCCTTAGTTTTTTCTAAAAATGTAGATGGCTTAACAGAATGTCATTTAGCCATCTACATATCAAATAAAAATACAGTAATATCTCAACCAACCTCATCTTTTAAGACTGACTGAAATATTAAATTTACCTTTATAAAACAATTTAATAACAAAACACAGTTCACTTTAAATAAGGTGCTTTTATTATGTAACATATCCTAATGAAGCTGTTATGATGGAGCCTAAATAACTCGAATTACCGAGCAAGATCAAAAATACTGGTTTTCATATCGTCATTAATTATGTTGCTAGGTCACTCTATTATCTTTCTTGTGCAGTTTAAAATAGGGACTAGCGCAATATAGTAATGATGAAAGCGACGTTAGGTTGGCATAATCTAACTACACTCAATAACATTAAAACTACACCTGCTAACTAAATCATTATGGATAAATCAAGACAGACTGAATTGGTACGTTGGTTAAAACAACACAGTGCTCCCGCGAAGCGCTGGTTGCGGATCTCTATGCTGTTGGGCATGCTTAGTGGCTTACTGATTATTGCTCAAGCGTGGTTTTTAGCCGTTATCCTACAAGCATTAATTATGGATGGCACTCCACGGGAACAACTTGTAACGCCTTTTATTCTACTAATTAGCGTCTTTATTCTTCGTGCAATTGTCACTTACATACGAGAACGTATTGGCTTTCGCTGTGGGCAAGTTGTACGCCAAGAAATCCGCACAATGGTGCTAGATAAACTCCAAGAATTAGGCCCCGTTTGGGTCAAAGGGAAACCAGCGGGAAGTTGGGCAACCATTATTCTTGAACAAATCGAAGATATGCAAGACTACTACTCCCGCTATCTACCTCAAATGTATTTAGCGGGTATTATCCCCATCATGATTTTGATTGCTATCTTTCCCTTTAACTGGGCTGCTGCGTTAATTTTATTCGTGACCGCACCGCTTATTCCTATTTTTATGGCATTAGTTGGGCTTGGCGCTGCGGATGCTAATAGGCGTAATTTCATTGCATTAGGCCGCCTCAGCGGTAGTTTTCTTGATAGGTTGCGAGGCCTCGATACTTTACGATTATTCTTCCGTGAAAAAGCAGAAATTCAGCAAATTCGTGAGTCAACTGATGATTTTCGCTCTAGAACCATGGAAGTACTGCGGATGGCCTTTCTCTCTTCTGGGGTCCTCGAATTTTTTGCGTCAATTTCTATTGCGGTTGTTGCCGTCTACTTCGGGTTTTCATACCTTGGTGAAATGAACTTCGGTAGCTATGGTTTACCTGTCACACTGTTTGCGGGTTTTTTAGCTCTCATTCTTTCCCCTGAATTCTTCCAGCCATTGCGTGATCTCGGCACATATTACCATGCGAAAGCCCAAGCGGTTGGAGCTGCTGAAACGTTAGAAACATTGCTAAATAGCGAGGGGGAACAAAAAGCCCAGCAAGGTACAAAAACCCTCCCAAATGAACCTATTCGTATCGAAGCCAAGCAGCTAGAAATTTTATCGCACGATGGGGTGTGTCTTGCAGGGCCATTAGATTTTAGTATTGAACCACAGCAACGTATTGCTTTAGTAGGCCAAAGCGGTGCGGGCAAAAGCTCTCTACTCAATCTACTATTGGGTTTTTTACCCTATAACGGCTCAATCACGGTAAATGGCATTGAATTAAATGAATTATGCCCCGATAAGTGGCGTGAATTGCTTGGCTGGGTTGGGCAAAACCCACATCTACCCGAACAAACACTGATTGAAAATATCTGTTTAGGTAAACCTAACGCTTCTGAAGCAGAAGTTAAACATGCTATTGATAATGCTTATGTCTCTGAATTTTTACCGCACTTACCTGATGGCTTAAATACACGGCTTGGCGACTACGCCGCTCGCCTTTCTGTTGGGCAAGCACAACGAGTTGCTGTTGCTCGCGTTTTATTGAAACCATCGCGTTTATTGCTGTTAGATGAGCCCGCCGCAAGCCTTGATTCTCATAGCGAACAACGGGTTATGCAAACACTAAACCAGCTATCAGAGCAACAGACGACCCTGTTAGTCACCCATTTACTGGAAGAAACTATCGATTACGACCAAATTTGGGTAATGGCTAATGGCCAAATCATTCAACGGGGTAATTACAAACAACTCAGTCAATCTGAAGGGGCGTTTGCCCAGTTACTTGCCCACCGCAGTGAGGAGCTTTGATAATGAAAGTTTTATTACCCTTCTTAGCCCTTTATCGCCGTCATTGGTTTTTGATCACCTTAGGCATTATTTTAGCCATTGTGACCCTACTTGCCAGTATTGGGCTGTTAACTCTTTCTGGTTGGTTTTTAGCAGGTACCGCAATTGCCGGTTTCCCTGGGCTGTACTACTTTAATTATATGTTACCTGCCGCAGGTGTACGTGGCGCTGCTATTTTCCGTACTGCTGGTCGCTATGGAGAACGCCTAGTTAGTCACGATGCGACGTTTAAAGTTTTAGCTCACCTACGTGTTTTTGCATTTAGTAAAGTACTTCCACTCTCCCCAGGTGGGATCAGCCGCTTTCGCCAAGGTGAATTACTTAACCGCCTTGTTGCCGATGTAGAAACACTTGATCACCTCTATTTACGGGTGTTATCACCAATTATCACTGCATTTTTCGTGACTTTCGTGCTGATTTTTGGCTTAAGTTATCTTGACCCTCGCCTTGCGTGGACACTGGGAGGGGTCATGTTATTTTTATTATTTACCATGCCAATAGCCTTTTATCATGCGGGTAAACCAATTGGTCGAGAACTGACTGAATTACGTGGAAATTACCGCACTATTTTAACGTCTGCACTACAAGGGCAAGCGGAATTAACATTATTTGGCGCAACATCGCGTTTTCGCCAAACCTTGTGGGGAATAGAAAATAGCTGGCAAGCTCGCCAACAGCAACAAGCTGCGCTTACAGGGCTATCACAAGCGGTTATCTTGTTTGCATCGGGTATTACCGCAACATTATTGCTGTGGATGGCTGCGGAGCATGTAGGAGGTGATACAAAGCCTGGCGCATTAATCGCATTATTTGTTTTCTGCGCCTTAGCAGCCTTTGAAGCGCTAGGCCCAGTTGCTGTTGCTTTCCAACATATGGGCCAAGTTATTGCTTCTGCCACCCGAGTTTCACAACTGATGACAGCCAAACCGGAAGTGACTTTCCCTACCCAAAGCCATTCAATAGAAACACTAGAAAGCTTAGAGGTTGAAAATATTTCGTTTACTTATCCAGAGCAGCCTTTTGCTGTTCTGAACAATGTCTCCCTGTCTTTGACTAAAGGCCAACATTTTGCCTTGTTAGGTAAGACTGGCTGTGGAAAATCTACTTTGCTTCAGCTTCTTACCCGCGCATGGGATGTCGACAGTGGAAGCATTACTCTCAATGGTCATCCCATCAATGAGTTTAGTGAACAAGCCTTGCGCAGCGTGATGTCCGTAGTACCACAGCGCGTTCATGTGTTTAGTGATACTTTACGTAATAATTTATTATTAGCAAAAGAACAAGCGACTGATGCAGAACTTAATGAAGTGCTTCGCCAAGTTGGGTTAGGTAATTTGTTAGAAAACGAATTAAAACTCAATGCATGGATGGGCGATGGTGGCCGCCAATTATCTGGAGGGGAACAACGCCGCTTAGGGATTGCTCGGGCACTATTACACAATACTCCATTGGTCCTTATGGATGAACCGACAGAAGGGCTTGATGCACAAACTGAGCAACAAATTTTAGCACTGCTAAAAGAAAAGTGTGCAGATAAAACCTTGATTGTCATTACTCATCGGATGCAAGGTCTAGAAGAAATGGATAACATATGTGTGATGGATGATGGTAAAATCGTCGAACAAGGCACCCATCAAGCGCTGTTAGATATGCAAGGTCGGTATTACCAATTCCGCCAGCGCCATTGGGTACAGCAACCCCTTTGAGGCGCATATGTACCAATTAGATGATGACTCCAATTTATTTCCTCCCGTGTCTGAAGCGATGCGGGAACCGAATGGTTTATTAGCCATTGGGGGAGATCTTTCATCAAAAAGGCTGCAAGCTGCTTATTATGATGGTATCTTTCCTTGGTTTAATCCTGGAGAGATGCCTTTATGGTGGTCACCAGACCCCAGAGCTGTGCTAATGGTGGGCGATTTACATATTAGTCGTTCAATGAAAAAAGTGTTAAAAAAACAGATTTATCGCATTACGATTAACACTGCTTTCAAGCAAGTTATTGAAGCTTGTTCTGTCCGTCCCGAAGGTACGTGGATTTTACCTGAAGTACAAGCCGGTTATCTGGCTTTGCATCAAGAAGGGATCGCACATTCTGTTGAGGCTTGGCATGGCTCACAACTTGTTGGGGGGCTCTACGGCGTGAACATGGGTCACCTATTTTGTGGGGAATCTATGTTCAGTAGAATGAATGATGCATCCAAATTTGCTTTTATTACATTCTTTTATTCCTTCCTACTCTCCCTAGTTTTTCTTAACAACTTGCTATTGCTCTATATTTTAAGAGCAAGTTTATATTGCGTGCAAAACATTCAACCTATACTGTTTTTACATAAAATTAACGTTAACAAGGCACAAATATGGGGCAGCAATTAGGGCGTGATGATATTAGTGGTTATGCCTATTTTATTATTGTAGTTCTCGCAATAATCCAAGGTGTTATTATTGCAGCTACCACGGATTATTCTATCCGTTATGATAGCCAGTTAAGTACAACAACAGTGTATCTACCAGTCTTACTCGCTATTTTTGTTCCTTCGGTCATTAGCTACTTAATTACTAATGCGAAATCCGCCATTTTTTATCTCAATATTGCAATTACAGTCGGGTTAACTTGCTGGATTAACTACTGGCACGCCCAAGATTTTAAAACGCCAACAGAAGCAGACCCATTTTTTGCCTTTCTCACTCTGACTGTTTTATTCTTTTTCATGTTGCCATGGATGCAAATGTTACAAACAAGCGCAACATGGAAAATCAATTACAGTTGCTTAATGGGTTTATATATTAAAAATACTTTCCTAGGTATTTTATCCTCTGCCATTGGTGGGCTATTAGCGTTAATTATAAAGCTAGCTAGCTTTTTATTTGGCATTGTAAACCTCAATTTTTTGCACAATATCCTAGATAACGAATTAGTCTATTGGGCAGGCTTTACTCTTGGATTCAATATCAGTTTGGTCTTTTTAAGGGCTGTACTTGATATTCAACTTAGTAATTTTGCCAGTTTTATTGCTCGATTTTTCTTACCGTTGCTTAACCTAGTCGCTGCCATTTTCTTAGTGGGTTTTGTGATTTCATATTTCTCAGGTTTAGCCTCCGTCGGTCTAGGTTCGGCAGTCATGCTGTGGTTTATTATCCTGAACCTTATTTTTATTAACTTCGTATATGGTGATGGCAGTACACAATACCGATTCCGTCCGGGGCTAAATGGTTTTGTTCTCCTTAGCATTATTCTGCTCAATGCATTTTCAGCACTGTCTCTATACGGGATCATTGCACGTGTTAACCAATACAGTTGGAGCATTGAGCGCTTATACGCTTTCATAATTGCCTTGTTTTTATCCGCTATTGTCCTTGCTTATAGCCTTGCAATTCTTCACAAAAAAACAGCATGGATGGCATCTCTAGGTACTATCAACAAAGTCGGTATTTTGTCTTTGCTAGCGATTATTTTGGTCATCAATAGCCCGATTGCCGATTTTAAAAGGATCACGGTCAACAGTATCATAGCGGGGGTTGAAAACGGCAAAATTAAGGTAAATAGTTCTTTAGCATACGACTTAAAGCATTTAGGTGAATATGGGGAACAAGCCTATAAACAATTAGATAAAAACCCAGAATACACAGAAGCGTTTCAAACTAGCCCATACAATGAAGAACAACGTAAGCCATTGAAAGGTGTGTTAATACAAGCTAAAAACAGCCCTAAATTACCAGATAGTTGGTTTGACCTCGGTGAAAATCTCACCGGTGAATGGTATTGCACATCACAGTATGAGCCATACTCATGCATGGGCTTTATGGCAGACGCCAACCAAAATGGACAAAATGATGTTGTTATGTGTTATACCTACCCCACCAGTGCCAGTATTGAATGCAATATTTGGCAACAGCAGGAACAAAGCTGGGAGTTAGTCGATAACCAAACTCGTTTGTTTAATACTGTACAAGCGAAAGACAAAGCTTGGGATAATTTATTAGACGGACATTTTCAATTAAAACCTAAAGAATGGTTAATGATTGACCCTACCCCTTAGTTTTTTCTAAAAATGTAGATGGCTTAACAGAATGTCATTTAGCCATCTACATATCAAATAAAAATACAGTAATATCTCAACCAACCTCATCTTTTAAGACTGACTGAAATATTAAATTTACCTTTATAAAACAATTTAATAACAAAACACAGTTCACTTTAAATAAGGTGCTTTTATTATGTAACATATCCTAATGAAGCTGTTATGATGGAGCCTAAATAACTCGAATTACCGAGCAAGATCAAAAATACTGGTTTTCATATCGTCATTAATTATGTTGCTAGGTCACTCTATTATCTTTCTTGTGCAGTTTAAAATAGGGACTAGCGCAATATAGTAATGATGAAAGCGACGTTAGGTTGGCATAATCTAACTACACTCAATAACATTAAAACTACACCTGCTAACTAAATCATTATGGATAAATCAAGACAGACTGAATTGGTACGTTGGTTAAAACAACACAGTGCTCCCGCGAAGCGCTGGTTGCGGATCTCTATGCTGTTGGGCATGCTTAGTGGCTTACTGATTATTGCTCAAGCGTGGTTTTTAGCCGTTATCCTACAAGCATTAATTATGGATGGCACTCCACGGGAACAACTTGTAACGCCTTTTATTCTACTAATTAGCGTCTTTATTCTTCGTGCAATTGTCACTTACATACGAGAACGTATTGGCTTTCGCTGTGGGCAAGTTGTACGCCAAGAAATCCGCACAATGGTGCTAGATAAACTCCAAGAATTAGGCCCCGTTTGGGTCAAAGGGAAACCAGCGGGAAGTTGGGCAACCATTATTCTTGAACAAATCGAAGATATGCAAGACTACTACTCCCGCTATCTACCTCAAATGTATTTAGCGGGTATTATCCCCATCATGATTTTGATTGCTATCTTTCCCTTTAACTGGGCTGCTGCGTTAATTTTATTCGTGACCGCACCGCTTATTCCTATTTTTATGGCATTAGTTGGGCTTGGCGCTGCGGATGCTAATAGGCGTAATTTCATTGCATTAGGCCGCCTCAGCGGTAGTTTTCTTGATAGGTTGCGAGGCCTCGATACTTTACGATTATTCTTCCGTGAAAAAGCAGAAATTCAGCAAATTCGTGAGTCAACTGATGATTTTCGCTCTAGAACCATGGAAGTACTGCGGATGGCCTTTCTCTCTTCTGGGGTCCTCGAATTTTTTGCGTCAATTTCTATTGCGGTTGTTGCCGTCTACTTCGGGTTTTCATACCTTGGTGAAATGAACTTCGGTAGCTATGGTTTACCTGTCACACTGTTTGCGGGTTTTTTAGCTCTCATTCTTTCCCCTGAATTCTTCCAGCCATTGCGTGATCTCGGCACATATTACCATGCGAAAGCCCAAGCGGTTGGAGCTGCTGAAACGTTAGAAACATTGCTAAATAGCGAGGGGGAACAAAAAGCCCAGCAAGGTACAAAAACCCTCCCAAATGAACCTATTCGTATCGAAGCCAAGCAGCTAGAAATTTTATCGCACGATGGGGTGTGTCTTGCAGGGCCATTAGATTTTAGTATTGAACCACAGCAACGTATTGCTTTAGTAGGCCAAAGCGGTGCGGGCAAAAGCTCTCTACTCAATCTACTATTGGGTTTTTTACCCTATAACGGCTCAATCACGGTAAATGGCATTGAATTAAATGAATTATGCCCCGATAAGTGGCGTGAATTGCTTGGCTGGGTTGGGCAAAACCCACATCTACCCGAACAAACACTGATTGAAAATATCTGTTTAGGTAAACCTAACGCTTCTGAAGCAGAAGTTAAACATGCTATTGATAATGCTTATGTCTCTGAATTTTTACCGCACTTACCTGATGGCTTAAATACACGGCTTGGCGACTACGCCGCTCGCCTTTCTGTTGGGCAAGCACAACGAGTTGCTGTTGCTCGCGTTTTATTGAAACCATCGCGTTTATTGCTGTTAGATGAGCCCGCCGCAAGCCTTGATTCTCATAGCGAACAACGGGTTATGCAAACACTAAACCAGCTATCAGAGCAACAGACGACCCTGTTAGTCACCCATTTACTGGAAGAAACTATCGATTACGACCAAATTTGGGTAATGGCTAATGGCCAAATCATTCAACGGGGTAATTACAAACAACTCAGTCAATCTGAAGGGGCGTTTGCCCAGTTACTTGCCCACCGCAGTGAGGAGCTTTGATAATGAAAGTTTTATTACCCTTCTTAGCCCTTTATCGCCGTCATTGGTTTTTGATCACCTTAGGCATTATTTTAGCCATTGTGACCCTACTTGCCAGTATTGGGCTGTTAACTCTTTCTGGTTGGTTTTTAGCAGGTACCGCAATTGCCGGTTTCCCTGGGCTGTACTACTTTAATTATATGTTACCTGCCGCAGGTGTACGTGGCGCTGCTATTTTCCGTACTGCTGGTCGCTATGGAGAACGCCTAGTTAGTCACGATGCGACGTTTAAAGTTTTAGCTCACCTACGTGTTTTTGCATTTAGTAAAGTACTTCCACTCTCCCCAGGTGGGATCAGCCGCTTTCGCCAAGGTGAATTACTTAACCGCCTTGTTGCCGATGTAGAAACACTTGATCACCTCTATTTACGGGTGTTATCACCAATTATCACTGCATTTTTCGTGACTTTCGTGCTGATTTTTGGCTTAAGTTATCTTGACCCTCGCCTTGCGTGGACACTGGGAGGGGTCATGTTATTTTTATTATTTACCATGCCAATAGCCTTTTATCATGCGGGTAAACCAATTGGTCGAGAACTGACTGAATTACGTGGAAATTACCGCACTATTTTAACGTCTGCACTACAAGGGCAAGCGGAATTAACATTATTTGGCGCAACATCGCGTTTTCGCCAAACCTTGTGGGGAATAGAAAATAGCTGGCAAGCTCGCCAACAGCAACAAGCTGCGCTTACAGGGCTATCACAAGCGGTTATCTTGTTTGCATCGGGTATTACCGCAACATTATTGCTGTGGATGGCTGCGGAGCATGTAGGAGGTGATACAAAGCCTGGCGCATTAATCGCATTATTTGTTTTCTGCGCCTTAGCAGCCTTTGAAGCGCTAGGCCCAGTTGCTGTTGCTTTCCAACATATGGGCCAAGTTATTGCTTCTGCCACCCGAGTTTCACAACTGATGACAGCCAAACCGGAAGTGACTTTCCCTACCCAAAGCCATTCAATAGAAACACTAGAAAGCTTAGAGGTTGAAAATATTTCGTTTACTTATCCAGAGCAGCCTTTTGCTGTTCTGAACAATGTCTCCCTGTCTTTGACTAAAGGCCAACATTTTGCCTTGTTAGGTAAGACTGGCTGTGGAAAATCTACTTTGCTTCAGCTTCTTACCCGCGCATGGGATGTCGACAGTGGAAGCATTACTCTCAATGGTCATCCCATCAATGAGTTTAGTGAACAAGCCTTGCGCAGCGTGATGTCCGTAGTACCACAGCGCGTTCATGTGTTTAGTGATACTTTACGTAATAATTTATTATTAGCAAAAGAACAAGCGACTGATGCAGAACTTAATGAAGTGCTTCGCCAAGTTGGGTTAGGTAATTTGTTAGAAAACGAATTAAAACTCAATGCATGGATGGGCGATGGTGGCCGCCAATTATCTGGAGGGGAACAACGCCGCTTAGGGATTGCTCGGGCACTATTACACAATACTCCATTGGTCCTTATGGATGAACCGACAGAAGGGCTTGATGCACAAACTGAGCAACAAATTTTAGCACTGCTAAAAGAAAAGTGTGCAGATAAAACCTTGATTGTCATTACTCATCGGATGCAAGGTCTAGAAGAAATGGATAACATATGTGTGATGGATGATGGTAAAATCGTCGAACAAGGCACCCATCAAGCGCTGTTAGATATGCAAGGTCGGTATTACCAATTCCGCCAGCGCCATTGGGTACAGCAACCCCTTTGAGGCGCATATGTACCAATTAGATGATGACTCCAATTTATTTCCTCCCGTGTCTGAAGCGATGCGGGAACCGAATGGTTTATTAGCCATTGGGGGAGATCTTTCATCAAAAAGGCTGCAAGCTGCTTATTATGATGGTATCTTTCCTTGGTTTAATCCTGGAGAGATGCCTTTATGGTGGTCACCAGACCCCAGAGCTGTGCTAATGGTGGGCGATTTACATATTAGTCGTTCAATGAAAAAAGTGTTAAAAAAACAGATTTATCGCATTACGATTAACACTGCTTTCAAGCAAGTTATTGAAGCTTGTTCTGTCCGTCCCGAAGGTACGTGGATTTTACCTGAAGTACAAGCCGGTTATCTGGCTTTGCATCAAGAAGGGATCGCACATTCTGTTGAGGCTTGGCATGGCTCACAACTTGTTGGGGGGCTCTACGGCGTGAACATGGGTCACCTATTTTGTGGGGAATCTATGTTCAGTAGAATGAATGATGCATCCAAATTTGCTTTTATTACATTCTATTTTCATTTTTTGCGCTATAATGGGCAGCTTTTTGATTGTCAGGTACTTAACCACCATACCGCCTCGATGGGCGCAAAAGAGATATCCCGTAGGGATTTTTTACATATTCTTTATCGGTGGCGTAACAAAGCGATTGACCCCGCCTGCTGGTTACCGCAATCGATTGAAATACCGCCAATTTTTAATTAGTGAAAATTGGTTTTTACAATAATTTTATTCCCCATGAAAAAATAAAGATCGTGTTAAAATGCGACACTTCTTTACTTAGTGCGGGTTTTTGGGCATTATCTTGCCCGTTAAAAATCACGGTTATTAGACTTAGAGGATTAGATGGCCAAAGAAGACAATATTGAAATGCAGGGCACAGTTTTAGATACCCTGCCAAACACAATGTTCCGTGTTGAACTAGAAAACGGTCACGTAGTGACTGCTCATATTTCTGGTAAAATGCGTAAAAACTATATCCGCATCCTGACAGGCGACAAGGTAACTGTAGAGTTAACTCCTTATGACCTGAGCAAAGGCCGAATCATTTTCCGTAGCCGTTGATATTCTCTTCAGGCAAGGCCTGACATTACCACAGGTGCATGACACACCTGTGGTCTATTTCGTCAGAATACCGCATCCTCCGGAGAGGCCTTGTGCACGCTACTGAAGCTGTATGTCAGTGTGTTACTTTTTTCATCAAGCCCGATACTTACAGAGCCGCCATTGGTTAATGAACCAAATAGCAATTCATTTGCTAATGGTTTTTTCAGGTTATCCTGAATTGCGCGCGCCATAGGTCGGGCGCCCATTGCTTTATCATAACCTTTTTCACATAACCAACGACGAGCCGCTGAGCTCACCTCAATGGATACCCCTTTCTCATCAAGTTGTACTTGTAATTCAACAATAAACTTATCAACCACTTGCGTGATAATCTCAGGCGTTAACGAATTAAACCAAATAATGCCATCTAGACGATTACGAAACTCTGGAGAAAATACTTTTTTAATCTCAGACATCGCATCAGTACTGTTGTCTTGGTCAGCAAAACCAATGGAACGACGTTGTGTTTCTTGCACACCAGCATTGGTTGTCATCACCACCACTACATTACGAAAATCAGCCTTACGGCCATTATTATCGGTTAATGTGCCGTGATCCATTACTTGCAGCAGAATATTAAACACATCAGGATGTGCCTTTTCGATTTCATCCAATAACACCACTGAATGTGGATGTTTAATAACAGCATCAGTCAGTAAACCGCCTTGGTCAAACCCGACATAGCCCGGAGGTGCACCAATTAAACGACTAACTGTGTGGCGCTCCATATACTCAGACATATCAAATCGTAATAGTTTGATATCTAGTGCTTTAGCTAACTGAACGGTGACTTCTGTTTTACCAACCCCAGTTGGACCTGCAAATAAAAACGAGCCAACAGGTTTATTGTCTACCCCTAAACCTGCTCGATTCATTTTAATGGCTTCCGATAATGCATTGATCGCATTGTCTTGGCCAAATACGAGCATTTTCAAACGCGAATCAAGGGTTTTCAGTTTGTCTTTATCACTCGATGAAACCGTTTTTTCTGGGATACGTGCAATACGTGCCACCACGGTTTCTATTTCAGGTACACCAATGGTTTTTTTACGCTTACTTGGTGCAATAAGCCGCGTACGGGCTCCAGCTTCATCAATAACATCAATTGCTTTATCTGGTAGGTGCCTGTCTGTGATGTATTTAATAGATAAATCCACAGCAGCTTGGATAGCTTTAGCGGTATAACGCACATCATGATGCGCTTCATACTTAGGCTTTAACCCAGTGATGATACGAATAGTTTCTTCTGGTGTAGGTTCAACAATATCAATTTTTTGAAAACGACGCGCTAACGCCCTATCTTTCTCGAAAATACTACTAAACTCTTGATATGTCGTTGAGCCAATGACTCGAATACGCCCACCTGATAGCAAAGGCTTAATCAAATTAGCGGCGTCAACTTGGCCACCGGATGCAGCACCCGCACCGATAATCGTATGTATTTCATCGATAAATAAAATACTCTTCGGGTCTTTTTCTAGCATTTTTAGCAGCGCTTTAAAGCGTTTCTCAAAGTCCCCGCGGTATTTGGTGCCCGCTAATAATGAGCCAATATCTAATGAATAAATAGTGCAACCTTTCATCACTTCTGGGACATCGTCTTGCTCAATACGCCACGCTAAGCCCTCTGCGATTGCTGTTTTACCAACGCCAGACTCCCCGACTAATAGTGGGTTATTTTTACGGCGGCGACATAGCACTTGGATCGTACGCTCTAATTCTGCCTGCCGTCCCACCAGTGGGTCGATATTCCCTTTTTTAGCCTGCTGGTTCAGGTTAGTCGTGAAGTTGTCCATATGGTCTTCTGAGACCGGCTGTTCTTCATTTGGAGTACTACTCGGGGAAATATCTTGTTCAGATGAAGGCCCCTCACCTTTTACTGTGCCATGAGAGATATAATTGACGACATCTAAGCGACTGACATCATGCTTACGCAATAAGTATGCCGCTTGAGATTCTTGTTCACTAAAAATAGCGACTAAGACATTCGCACCACTGACCTCGTTGCGCCCAGATGACTGCACATGAAAAACAGCTCGCTGTAATACACGTTGAAAACTCAGAGTAGGTTGGGTGTCTCTGTTATCATTTTCGGGTAACAAAGGTGTAGTTTGCGCGATGAAGTGTTCCAGTTCTTGGCGCAGCGCGACAAGATCAACCTTGCAAGCATCTAGAGCTTCGCGCGCAGAGATATTACTCAATAACGCCAGCAATAGGTGCTCTACTGTCATAAACTCATGGCGGCTATCTTTCGCTTTTGTAAAAGCTACATTTAAACTAAGCTCCAGTTCTTGATTGAGCATAAGCACCTCCCAAAATTGATATTAAACCAGTCAAACTTTCTCTATAGTGCAAAGCAAAGGGTACTCATGTTCACGAGCAAAAGTATTGACTTGCGCCGCTTTTGTTTCAGCAACCTCTGCGGTAAAAATTCCACAAACTCCCTTTCCTTGAATATGGACATCTAACATTATCTGTGTAGCGCGTTCTTCATCAAAAGAAAAGTATTTTTGTAACACTTCGACAACAAAATCCATCGGAGTATAATCGTCATTATTTAATAATACCTTATACATCGATGGTGGCTGTAAGGTTTGCTCTACTTCATCTTTAAAAATGACGTCTGTTTTAAATGTGCCCAGAAAATCGCTCATTACTTTCTTGCTCAGTCTTACTAAATGTTAAATTTCAATTTTAGCATAGTCTTTATTATCAACGATTTCACCAATCAAGTTGATAATGCCATCAAACTATACGGTTAGATTAGTATGTCATTTTTTATCATATGTACTATAAACCACAGTGTAGCATGGCAATCGCCCTCACTTCTATGATTTGCAATCTGTGAGCCATATCAAATATCACAGAAAATAGCCGTCAATGCTTATCGAATTCTTAACACTTTACCATAATTACTGAGACTCGCCTCTTGACCTTATAAGGCAATTTACTACAGTATGTTTTACGAGCAATCAACAGAGTATTTATACTTAGTTGTTGTGTGTATTTTATACATGTCTGTAAAACACTATTTGCAAACCTAAAGGATAAAATATGGAGACGGGTATCGTTAAGTGGTTCAATAACGCAAAAGGCTTTGGTTTTATTTGCCCGGCTGATGGCGGAGAAGATATTTTTGCTCATTATTCCTGCATTAAAATGGATGGTTATCGGACTTTAAAAGCAGGTCAAAAAGTGCAATTTAGCGTAACGATTGGGCCAAAAGGTAATCATGCGGATCTGATTATTCCAATTGAAGTTGAGAGTACTCTTCCTGATAATACTGAATCAAATTAATACGTTGTACAATTTAACACTTTGTGCAATAGAGCACAGTTAATTATTTCAATATCATTGATGACGTCAATAATTAACTGTGGCTATTTATAACTTAACTATCAGATAATGGTTTTTTAGCCGCACAACCACCCGCTGTTTGCAGATGGGACATATCACCATACAATGACGTTAATAATGCATATTGTTCAACGTCATAAAACTTACATTGGTTTTCTGTAAACGCTTTTGCAACTTCAATCATAAATTTTACAGCCGCCGCAATATCAACTTCATGGCTAGCCCCTGTGGAGCAACCCGGTACGACGGTATCTGAGCAAATGGCCACACCAACAACAGGAGCTGATGTTGACACCGCAGGTTGTAAAATACTATTAATATGATGAAGGCCATTGCCGTAAGGCGTTATGTCTTGAATAGATAACGGGAACGTGACTGCCTTTTGCCCACTACTCCACTCCATTAAGCGGATCAAATCTTCAGACACAGGCAGGATATAACCACTTTTTACTGTAGGGGATAACGCATACCCCTTGTGGTTCAGTAAACGATTCCCTTTTGTCGTATCTACCGACAAAATTGCATCCGCCTCAGGAATTGCTTCATGCTGATTCATCGTCGCATCTTCAAGGGGAGAATCCATAAAATCAACAGGTGTATGAGGCCGCGTTGGGGCATTAGGGCAAATATGAGTTGTGATAATCACATCCCCTGCCAGTTTGTCCCCCTTTTCATGCATTTCTGCTAACTTAAGACCTGCCGCAACTGCAGCTATGGCACCATCAGCATCAGAAACAACACCAATTCGAGATGGCCTAGCACCAATACCACCTAAGCGGCCGATAATCCCCAGTGTTGGAGCACCTTTACCTTGTGATTTACCTTGTGTGCCAGGAATATGAATACGGACAAAATCACTTTGACCTTTAAGATCCTTGACTGTTTTAGACGTGACATTAATTTGTGGGAAACCCTGGAATAATGCAACAATGTCTTCACCCCTAACACTAGCGCTATCGATTAAATCGTAAACGCAAAGAGTTTGTTTTAGACTCATTGTATTTCCTTCAATTTTAATTATTTTTTATAAAAATGAAGGGCTACTTTGGGGATAACTAGCCCAATAAAGCTAGGTTTCCCCATTTCACCCCATGTGAAACCACTTATTGCTGAGGTCTCACCTTTTCCTGATGAAGGCGTTATTCACGCACTTAAAATAAAGTACTAACGATATAAACTGCTTATAATTTACTCTTTACTTTCACTACTTACTTTTACTACCTACTTTACTACATGACATAATTTCACTACTTTTTGATACTTTTTTGTAGCCAGTAAGGGTCGCCAACCATACAACCTAGATAAGCAGCCTTATGGCAAAGATTAGTGGATAATTGCTCCATAACCTCTTTGTTCATCTGCATTTCAGGCAAACTTAAACACAGTGCATATAATGAATTTTGCGATGGGTCAAAAACGGTACTGGATACAGAAGCAACACCAGCTACAGATTCATTCATCGAGAACTCCCAGCCACGCTCAGCAATGAGGTTCATTTGTTGAATCAACCTTTCTTGCTCATCTTTTGACTCACGACTAATAATTTCTGACCTTTCATTCAACGGTAGCCTAGATAACAACGCACGCCCCGTAGAAGTACCAAGAATAGGCAAACGAGTCCCCGGCTGGGTAACCACTTGCAACATACTATTGCCAAAACGCGCATGGACAACACGCACCATGTCATCATCAAGTGCGGATACATAGCTGGTAAAACCGCTATCTTTAGCAAGCTCATCAAGCGCTTCAAGCATCATATCGATTAAAGGGTTCATCCCCCTCGCTCGGTGAGCTAATTCCATAATCAATAAGCCAGGCCGATAAATTGGCGCATTATTTTTCTTTTCTAACAGCCCTAGTTCTGCCATCTGTTTTAAAAGGCGTGATGCGGAGCTCTTTGGCATACCTAATTCATTTACCAACGTTGTTACTGTTAGCTCAGCGCCTGTACGCAGGAACAGTTGATAAACATCAACGACACTAGATAAAATACTCATGACCCTAAACCTTGGGTTAATACACCGTAACTTTGTGGTTTTCTATCTCTTAGATAAGGTACTTTAAGGCGTGTATGCGCTTGGTCTAAGAAATCAATTTCACCAATTAATAGCTCTTCACCTGCATGAGTTGCTTCATAAAGAACTTGTCCACGAGGGCCTAATACCTTGCTTCCACCAAATAAATGGAGGTCTTCTTCATGGCCCCAACGGTTTACAGCAAGTAAGTGGGTACCATTTTCCAGTGCTCGACAAGCGCTGTTGATATCCCAAACGTCTTTATCTTGTACACACCATGCAGAGGGGGCTAATAACAATTCGGCCCCTTGTAGCGTTAAAATACGAGCGACTTCAGGGAACCCCATGTCATAGCAGATCATGATGCCAATTTTCCCTATTGGTGTGTCAAATACAGGGAAGCTGTCACCACGACCAAACCACTGTTTTTCTAAACCAAAAGCATGGACTTTGCGAAATATACCGCTAACCCCTTTACACCCTGGGTTCCAAACCCCCACAGAGTTATATATGTCACCTAAATAGTCGCCACGCTCAACAAAACCGCTAACGATGGTAATATTAAGGCGGGTCGCAAGTTCACTAAATAAGTTATAGGTTTCGCTGCCCTCTGAATCACTTAAGTCCCAGAGTTTTGTAGTTAATAAATCACCACGATAACCTGTTGTTGCTAATTCAGGGAAACAAACCAGCTTCGCACCTGAATCAGCAGCTTGTTGGCACATTAGCGCCATGCGCTGCAAATTATTCTGCTTATTACCGAGTTCAGAATTAAACTGAGCCAAAGCAACTTTAACTTTTGTACCTGACATTGCTTAATCCTTATCCAAATTAGAGACTTGGCGAAAATGCACAGCTTCAACACCTTTTGCTTTTGCCTGCCAGCTCATGGCAATCCAATAAGCTATAGCCCCCGTAACTAATGAGTTAAGTGCTGGAATACCGTAATCTGCATTAAATGGCCCTAACTCTGATGTTCCCCATCCGACTATGACGGCAATTAACCAGACAATTAAAGTAATGGGGTTATACGCTTCGCAACTAGGCGGCAATATGCCCTGTGCACGCGTAGTATCTAGCTCTTTGCGGTCTCGTTTTAAGATATAGTAGTCAACAACCATAATCCCTGCGACAGGAGGGATTGCTATTCCAAGGTAAATTAAGAAGCCAATAAAATTGTCTAAAATCCCTAACATTGAAGCGATGGTCCCAAAAATACCAATCACCCACGTTAAATAACGGCGGTCAAAACGTTTATTAAAAATCGCATTGAGTAGTGTTGAGAAACCTAAAGATGATGAGTATAGATTGATATCATTCATTTTTATTGTTGAAAAAATAACAATCGATGCACCTAATAGGCCAGTCAATGCCATCATTAAATCAAACACTTGGCTAGTACGTAATGAAAGTGCCATCAGTACCGCTATCATGTTTACCAGAAGCTCTCCAAAAAAAGTGCCGATGAGCGTCATCCAAAACACATCTTTAGGGGCTTTCATAAAGCGGCTGATGTCTGGTGTTGTCACCGCTGCAATAATAAAACCGCCAGCAACCATCGTGATTGCAGCTGGCATTGTCATTAGTGGCCCGGCGGGTTCAGTGTCATTGATAAGAGTACCAATATCCTGACCTGATAATAAATTATACGTCGCCCAACCTAATGCGAATAAAAATAGCGGCGTTGAGATATTTGCAGTAATAGATAAAAATCGATACCCATATACTGTAATAACCGTCACCGCAATACCTGTAATAAGTGACCAAGTCCCTGGTGTTAGCACGTTAGTCGCTTTATACATACCATCCGCGAAGAAGCCATTTTGTACGCCAAACCAACCCATTAAAGAAATGGCAATTGCGCCACCAATCAGAGCTGAACCTAACTTACCAAAACCCGCCCACCTAGAGAGTAGGCTAATCGACATACCTTCGCGACATGCAGCCGCCCCAAGCCCCCAACTGACTACCTGCAAAATTACAGAGCCAAGCATGGTTGCCCAAAACGCCTGCCAAAAAGTTAACCCGTACCCGAGCGCCGCACCTAACATGACTTGTGAAACACAAGCTAGTGCACCAATTCGTAGAATTAACACTTCATAGAATGGTCTACGAGCACTTTGGGGTACCCGAGCCAAAGAATAATCTTCACCTACTTTATTCGCCATATTCGCACCTGCTGTGTGGTTGTCTTTGCTTAGTTTTTTACTGGCTTTATTATAAGTTCCATTATATGGAACTAGGTTTCATTTATTCTACAAGCAAATAATATCCATGATCGCTACCAATTCGCAAGTAGAATTTATCTTTTCAGACAATATTTTTATTATGAAATATTTAAATAAATGAGGGAATACATATAGCGAGAAAAAATTTCATTGATAAATGAATAGGTTAAATTTGGAGCATTTAATTAGCAGAATTTAATCGAGGAACTCGGTTCCATTAAACGGAACTGTAACATGATGTAAATATATTCTTAAATAGGCAAAACTTCAATGCATGAATACCCTACTTATAAGGAAAATGATATCTATATTGATTGGAAAGGTCAGATATTAAACCGCCTTAAAAAACACTAAAGCAATTTCCTCTGTATTGTATAAACCAATACAGAGGAAAATATTAATAGGTTAATTACTCCCTCGCTAATGCATCAATCGGATTTAATCGGGCGGCATTACGTGCGGGTAGAAAGCCAAAAATAACCCCGATCGCTGTTGAACAAGCAAACGCACTCACTAGCGCCATAGGGTCAAAGGAAAAAGTCCAGCCGGGCAATGCCATTTGGGCCAATAAACTGATGCCATAGGACAATCCAATTCCTAGCAGCCCCCCCATTAAGCATACTAAAATGGCCTCAATCAAAAACTGCTGCATTACATCACTGGTCCTTGCACCCACAGCCATACGAATGCCTATTTCACGAGTTCGCTCCGTCACCGAAACAAGCATGATATTCATCACCCCGATCCCCCCGACCACGAGTGAAATGACAGCCACTAAAGTTAGGAATAACTGCATTGTTCTCGTTGTTTTTTCAGCTGCTTTAACAAAAGTATCAAGGTTAAAAGTAAATATATCTTGCTTACCATGACGCAATATCAGTAAACGAGTTAATTGTTGCTCTACCGTTTTAGCGTCATAACCCTCTTTTACCCGAACCGTGAAACTATCATAATAAGGGCGATTAATAATTTTACTGTTCACTGTGGTATCTGGCAGCCAAATTGATAATGACTTGCTTGAGCCAAAAGCTGATTTTTTCTCTTCAAGCACCCCAATAACGGTAACAGGCATATTACCAACTAACAAAGTTTCGCCCACCACACGCTCTTGCTTAGGGAAAAATCGTCGTTTCGTGTTCGCATCAATCACAACAACTTGCGCACGCCTATCCACCATATCTTGCGTAAAATTCATGCCTTCTGAAAACTTTGACGCATAGACATCAAAATAACCGCGCCCAACACCTAAAAGCTGTGCCGCCGCATCTAAATTTCCCTTTCTTAGGCGAGTCGAACTATTGATTTCTCCTGAAATCGCATACACATAGGGTTGTTTTGCTAAGGCTTCAATATCTGCGGCTTTTAAAGACTGACGATTTTGCGCATCATCACTGCCAAAATCTTCCCCGGGATAAATTGAAATGGTATTAGTTCCAATTGATTTTATATCATTCAAAACCATATCTTGTGCTGCATCACCAATAACCATAATCGATACCACCGAAGCGATACCAATGATGATCCCTAACATTGTCAGCAAAGTACGCATTTTATTGACGACCATTGCACGCCAAGCCATCAATAAAGCTTCACTAAACCGACCATATACCTGACTTAAAGACAGTTTACGGCTAGCAGCTTTTGGTAACGAATTAGTACGAACAGCTGCTACCACCCCCGAATCACGAAGAATTTCACCATCCTTAATCTCAACAACCCGCTCCGCTTGCTCAGCTATTTTTGGGTCGTGGGTGACAATAATTACGGTATGCCCCTGAGCGCAGAGGTCTTTTAAGATTTTCATCACCTCTTCGCCAGAATGGCTATCGAGTGCGCCTGTCGGTTCATCAGCTAAAATGATTTGCCCACCATTCATCAGTGCCCTTGCAATACTGACTCGTTGCTGCTGGCCACCAGAAAGCTGACTAGGACGGTAGTTGATGCGTTCACCTAACCCTAAGCGTTGTAATAATTGTGCAGCCCGTTCGCGGCGCTGTGCCTTCCCTGCTCCCGCATATATAGCGGGGACTTCAACATTTTGCTCTGCACTTAAATGACTCAATAAGTGATAACGTTGAAAAATAAAGCCAAAATGTTCGCGTCGAAGCTCAGCAAGTTGGTCGTTATCTAAGGTGGCAATATTTTGCCCGTCAACGATGTAATCCCCTGACGATGGTTTATCTAAACAACCAATAATATTCATCAGTGTTGATTTACCAGACCCTGATGCCCCAATAATTGCAACCATTTCACCTGCATTAATTTTCAGTGAAACATTTTTCAAGACTGTAGTTTGGTTTTCACCTTCACCGTAACGGCGGGTGATCCCTTGAAGCTCAATTAACGCAGACATTTTAGTTCTCCGTGTCACTGTGCCCAATGATCACTTTGTCACCATCATTTAACCCCTTGACGACCTCCACATACACATCATTACGGCTACCAATCTCAATTTGTTTTTTCTCTGCTTTATCACCTTGCAGAATATCTACCTCATAAGTTTGTGGCGAAATTTGATCTACCAATGCAGATAGAGGCAATAACAAAACGTTCTTACGTGAGTCTAATTCTATTTTGACCTGTGCCGTCATTTGTAATTTTAATAAATGTTGTGGGTTAGGCACTTCAAACCGCGCATAATAGAAAATAGCATCATTGATTTTTTCAGGTGTCGGCAGTATATCCTTTAGCTGGCCTGAAAATTTTTTATCTGGTGCGCCAAGCACCGTAAAAGATGCCTCTTGCCCTGGCTCTAAGTAAATTACGTCAGCTTCAGAGACTTCAGCTTTCACCAACATAGTATCCAAATCAGCAAGCGTTAAAATGGTTGGTGCCTCTTGGGCTGCGATTACTGTTTGCCCTTGTAATGTTTTAATAAAAGTAACAATACCGTCCATTGGTGCAGTAATTTGCGTGTATTTTAGGTTCGTTTTCGCGGTGTCTAAAGTGGCTTGGTTACGTTTAATTTGCGCTTGATAAGTCGCGACTTGGGCTTTTTTTACTTCAACGTCGGTTTTTGCTTTGTCTAAATCTTGTTGTGCGACCGCTTGTAACTTTGCCAAGCTAACATGACGCTGGTACGTGACTTGTGCCAAACGCAACTCAGCTTGAGCTAAGGAAAGGTTAGCTTCTAACTCGCGAGTCGTTGCTTCGGATTCAATCACATCATTTTGGGCTTTTTTAGGGTCAATAACGGCAAGTAAGTCACCTTTTTTGACGTAATCGCCTTCTTTAACATATAACGTTTGTAGCTGACCACTTACTTGGGCTCCGACATCAACTTTACGTACCGCATCGAGTTTACCTGTAGCGAGAACTTGCTTATCCAAATCGCCTCGAGTGACATCAACGGTCTGAAAAACTTCTGGATCGTTATCATTAAAGAGAAACCCAGCGATACCAGCGGCAACAATAATTATCACCAAATAAAGAGGCCACTTTTTTTTAGGCTTTACCTTCATTTATACCTGCTTCCTATGAACAAAAAGAGGGCTGCGCCCTCTAAAATAACTTACTGTAAGATAACAATAATGTTTCAACTTAACATATTGGCTTAATTCAATATGTTCATAATATATAACTTAAGTTATCAATTGATTAAACACATAGCAGGCTAAACTTTTCCTAGGTTAAATAATCAATCAACAACATACCTATTTTTGTTATCTCAGCTTAATTAGCTTTTCCCCTTGCAAGCCATGCAACACGAGAAAACATATTTTTCAGTTGCAGTGGAATGCTATCAGGCCCTAACTCTGCCGCCCGATTTACGGTGGCTAAGGCTAAATCAGGTTTTGAAGTACGGGAAATCGCTTTAATGATCACCCGTCTGGTTGAGACTTTTGCATTATCAGGAATATCTGCAATTTCATGATATAGGCTTCTGAACCCTTCGCGATATAGGAAATGTTCCATATCTGGAGCGGTTAACATCGTTAGCCTATCCCTATCTGGCGAATTGATTTTATTCGCATAATGCGTTGCAGTAGCGGCATATTTACGTCCCGCTTCATCACCATCCGTCAACACATGCCATTCAATCCCCATTTTATTGGCAAATTTCAACAGCGGCTTCAAGCCACTTTGTGCAAACGCAATAACTTTAATGCCTTCCGTTTCAAAGTAATAATGACATTGGCTTGCAAACTCGCTCATTAGCCAAATTTCAGTTTCCCCTTCAACCAATAACCAACAACGAGCAAAAAGTGCAGATGGCCGGTTAAATCGAATATGGAAAGAGATTTTACGTAACTCTTCAGGGCTTAAATCATTTTGGTTTAAACGATAAGCAGATACTTTATTCGTATTGCGCACCAAACGACACAAATCTTCCAAAGGCGCCAGTGAAAGTAGCTCACCTGAATTGGTTGTCGTGATACGTTGAAGTGAAAACAGGCTAAATAACCCCCAAGCAATAGAGAGCATAATCGGATGTAGTCGAGTTTCAGGGTCTTCAACAATAATCAATGGCCTCGCATGTTTATCTAAGTGAATATTACCTTTGGCTTGTAATAATGAATAAAACATCCCTAAGATAATTAAACGGATATTTCGTTGGTTTGGTTTTGCGATAAGACGATTAATATTGTCCAGTGCTTTCCAACCTTGTTTGCGAGGTTGAATATTTATGAGTGAATTGTCTGTCTTAATAATATGTGCAGTTTGCCCTGAAAAATAATGGCTCAATAATTGCTGCATTGCATCGATACCCGCCCCTAAATCATCATCACTCAGGCGCTCAGGGTTTTTAACTAACGCACTTGTTAATTCCTTAATATGAGCATTAAACATATCCCGCATTTCTTTTTGCCCAGTCACTATTATTTCTGGGTTAATCGACTGTAAGAAACGAGCATCTCGTAAACGGATAACGGGGTACAGCCGAACAATTTCTTTTATGTATTTCCCTACATTATCCAAGGATAATTTATTACCACCTGAATTTAAGAAGCTTTTATCAACCACGACAGTATTGTCATCTTTGAGTTCAGCACTCACTCGGTAAAAAATATGCTTAAGGTCATCACCATTATCGACCCAAACGGAGCTAAGATTATGGAAACGATATGACTGATGCCGGCCTTTACGGCGCTCACAAAATTTTAAAACAATCTGTAATGAACGATAACGTGAATCATCATTCCCTGCTGGGTGATGAAAGTCATGTAAAGTGAATTGATAATCTTTATGTTCGGGGGAGAGAAGAATATCAAGAGCATCAAGTAAACTGGATTTACCCCATGAGTTCTCACCGATTAAAACTGTGCTGTTATTAAGTTCTAAAGATAGCCGGTTAATCCCTCTAAATCCATATATTTCCACACGTTCCAGATACATATCTCTCTCCTTGGAATATTTTTAATTCACTTGGAACCACCAGTACAAGATAGCGCCAATGATTGAGCATACTAAAGGACAATATTTAGAGCTTACCGATTAAGCTTGTTTATTACTATATATATGTACGAGAAATAAAAAATCTTCACAACAAAACAGCTAACTGTATTGAGCATCTAATTGCAGTGTTATAAAATAGTAAAACTTTTATTTTTAGTATTTTTAACTTGCTTTTCGATGAATTAACCAATAAAAAATTTTATGGCGAAAAGCCCTTTTAGTACGGTGCGTTAAATCAGGTTTGTGCTGCGATAACTTAAATAAAGAAAAATAAGCATAACGCCTTGTTTATATTTACCTAGTCGATGGGATAACCTCTAAGGATGCGGCCATGTATTCAGGACTTTTAATTATTCTTCTACCGTTAACTTTCGGTTATCTTATTCCTATAAAAAACAAACAAATACTCCATCGTGTCCATCAATCATTGAACTCAATGGTGTATGTTATTTTATTTTTAATGGGTATTACGCTTGCACTGCTCGAAAACTTAAGTGTTCACTTAATTTCTATTTTAATTTATGCCGTTACCTTCTTTGCCTGTATATTTTTACTAAATGTTATCTCGCTGTTATTGTTAGATAAACTTGACCCGTGGAAAATTCCTCAGCATAAACAAGAAAAACCTCCTTCACGCCTCAAGATGGTATTCGAATCCTTACAGCTCTGCGGTGTACTGCTGTTAGGGTTTGTTGTTGGGCTAACTGGCTTTGATTTTCTACACTATGCAGATAAAGGCAGCCAGTTAGCGTTGATGCTACTGCTTTTATTGGTTGGGATTCAGCTACGTAATAGCGGCATGAGCATCAAGCAAATTTTAATTAACCGCCGAGGCACAACAATTGCCTTCGTGATGGCGGTCAGTGCGTTGGCTGGTGGCGCGCTTGCTGCATTTTTATTAGGTATTCCTGTTAAAATGGGGCTAGCTCTTGCTTCTGGGTTCGGTTGGTATTCCTTAACGGGGATTGTCTTAACCGATGCTTACGGCCCTGTAATGGGAAGTGCAGCATTCTTCAACGACTTAGCTCGCGAACTTGCTGCAATTATGTTGATACCAATGATTATTAACCGTTATCGCTCAACCGCACTGGGTATTTGTGGCTCAACCTCAATGGATTTTACCCTCCCCGTTTTGCAACGTAGCGGTGGGGTGTCTATTGTCCCTGCGGCCATTGTTCATGGCTTCGTACTTAGTCTTATTACGCCAATTCTTATGGCCTTCTTTACATAGGTAAAATTTCAGTCACAATAGCGGTTAATTTGCGTGAAACAGGAAATTAACATGACAGATAAACAACGTGTTTTAGTGTTGGGCGCTAGCGGCTATATTGGGCAAAACCTAATTCCCCAGCTGATTGAACAAGGATATGACGTTATTGCTGGGGCTCGTCGTGTTGATTGGATGCTATCTCAAGGTTGGCATGATACCCAATGCATTTATGTTGACCTTCACGACCCCGAAACTTTAAAAGGGGTAATGGAAGATATCGACATTGTTTATTTCCTAGTACACAGCATGGCAGACCAAGCTAATCTGGTTGAGCGGGAACGCGCAGCAGCACGTAATGTACAACAGGCTCTTGAAGGCTCTAATGTTAAGCATATTATCTATCTTAGCGCATTGCAGCACGGCCATACCTATTCACCACACCTTATCGCAAGGCGTTTAACCGGCGATATCTTGCGTGAAAGTCATATCCCTGTGACTGAAATCCGTTCTTCTATTATTGTTGGGCCAGGTTCAGCAGCCTTCGAAATTATGCGGGATATGGTTTATAACTTGGCTATTTTAACCCCACCACGCTGGGTGCGTTCAAAATCATCTCCAATCGCCCTATCCAATATTCTATATTATTTAACACAACTGGCAAAAACGCCGGTAACAGAAAGCCGAATTTTCGATGCAGGCGGCCCTGAATATATAAGCTACCAAGAGCTATTCAAAAGATTTATCAAAGTCAGCGGTAAACGCCGTTTGCTGATCCCTATCCCAATTCCAATTAGTATGATTTCGGTGCATTTTATTAGCCTTATCACCTCAGTACCGCCTTCAATTGCTAAGGAGCTAATCCAAGGCTTACAACATGACCTTCCTGCTGATGATAAAGCACTACGCGAGTTGATCCCTCAAACCTTAATTTCTTTCGATGACGCAGTCAGAGCAACCTTAGCGGAAGAAGCGGATGCCGTCGATAATGCAGATTGGGGATACGACCCTGAAGTTCGCAAGCGTTGGCGACCGGGCTATGGTTTTTATCCAAAACAAGCAGGTGCAACGCTTGGTACCATCGCTAGCAGCGAATCTCTTTGGCATGTCGTTCAACAAATTGGTGGCAAAGATGGTTATTTTTATGCCAACGGCCTTTGGAAAACCCGCGCCATCATGGATGATATGATGTTGAATAAAATTAAATATGGGCGCCCCAATCGCGAAGAGCTGCAACTTGGCGATGAAATAGATGGTTGGCGTGTCATAAACCTTGAACCTAATAAACAACTTAGTTTGCTATTTGGTATGAAGGCACCGGGCCTTGGGCGGCTGACATTTACTATTCATGATAGCGGTAACCGCCGCTCAATTGATGTTAGAGCTTGGTGGCACCCAGCTGGCTTCTGTGGTCTGCTTTATTGGTTTGCCATGATGCCAGCACACTTATTTATTTTTAAAGGTATGGCGAAGCGAATTAGTGAACTGGCTTTTGAACGGGATAAACAACTCGCTAAGCAACAGCCGATAGAGCATCCAACTGAGAAAACAGAATAATTTTAGCGTAAAAACCAAATTTTTATGCATAAATTATTGCATAAATATGCTCATGGGATTAATATCGCAGGTAGTGAAAAAAGATATTATTGGTAAGCATGAGCATTCAATTAAAAAACATCAACTGTTTCTATGGTTCCCATCAGGCTCTCTTTGATATCAATCTAGAGTGTTCTGCAGGTGAGACCATGGTATTACTCGGGCCAAGTGGAGCTGGTAAAAGCTCTTTACTGCGTGTTCTCAATTTATTGGAAATGCCACGTTCTGGCCATTTAAATATTGTCGGTCAGCAATTTGACTTTTCATCGGTACCCGATGCGAAATCTATCCGTGAATTGCGTCAAAATGTCGGCATGGTATTCCAACAATATAACCTGTGGCCTCACTTGAATGTGATGGATAACCTAATTGAAGCCCCTTGCCGTGTATTAAAGTTATCGAAACAAGAAGCACAAAGTAAAGCGGCTAAGCTGTTAGAACGCCTACGTTTATCTCAATTTGCTGACCGCTATCCTTTACATTTATCTGGTGGTCAACAACAACGTGTTGCAATTGCAAGGGCGCTTATGATGGAGCCTAAGGTTCTGTTGTTTGATGAACCAACGGCTGCGCTTGACCCTGAAATAACCGCACAGGTTGTCGATATTATCCGCGAATTATCAGCAACAGGCATTACACAAGTTATCGTGACTCATGAAGTAGAAATTGCACGTAAAACCGCTAGCCGTGTAGTGTACATGGAAAACGGTCATATTGTAGAACAAGGAGACGCCAGCCATTTTGCGGCGCCTCAAACTGAAGCATTTGCAAATTATCTGTCACATTAATAGATATAGGATTAAGCAATGAAAAAAATTATATTAGCCGCGCTACTAGGCGCAGTAACCCTATCAGCAACTGCTGCAGAAAAAGAAACCATTCGTTTTGCAACGGAAGCAACTTATGCACCGTTTGAAATGTTTGATAAAAATAACCAAATTGTGGGTTTTGATGTGGATTTAGCCAATGCAATGTGCGAAAAAATGAACGCAACTTGCACATTTACTCACCAATCATTTGATAGTTTAATCCCTAGCTTGAAATTCCGTCGTTTCGAAGCATTGATGGCTGGTATCGATATTACCCCTGAGCGCCAACAACAGGTCGATTTTACTGAAACCTACTACCCTAACTCTGCTGAGTTTATCGCAGTAAAAGAGAAAATCTCTTCGGTTGATCAACTAAAAGACAAAAAAATCGGTGTGCAAAATGGGACAACTCACCAGAAATACATCATGGAACAACATAAAGGGATGACAACCGTTCCTTATGATAACTATCAATCTGCCATTTTAGATTTACAAAATGGCCGTATTGATGCTGTCTTTGGTGACACCGCTGTTGCTGATGAGTGGTTAAAAGCGAAAGGTAATGAAAACCTAACGGCTGTTGGCGAAAAAGTCACTGATCCACAATACTTCGGTATTGGTCTAGGTATTGCTGTTCGTAAAGGAAATAAAGAGCTACTGGATAAAATGAATAAAGCCTTAGCTGAAGTTAAAGCAGACGGCACTTATGATGCTATCCACAAAAAATGGTTTCAACAGTAATTGATATAATTAATGAGCAACTTTCTATTTTTAACAAGTGCCGCCGGTATCACCGTCGGCCTTGCTGTTTCTGCACTGGTTTTAGGGCTGATCCTCGCCATGTTATTTACTGCGTGGGAGTCCGTCCGTTTTAAACCTATTGCCTTTTTAGGGACTTGCTGGGTTACTTTGATCCGTGGTCTACCTGAATTACTGGTCGTGTTGTTTGTCTACTTTGGTACATTACAACTGATCAATTTGCTTGGTGATGGGTTCGATATAAACCTCGGTTTTTGGCAAACCACTATTCAAATTGACCCTAGCATTTTCTTTGCTGATAGCGGTGAATTTGATTACACCCCATTTGTCTGCGGTGTCATTGCCCTCGCCTTGTTATATGCGTCTTATGCATCACAAACATTGAGAGGAGCTTTAAAAGCAGTACCTTATGGTCAGTGGGAAGCCGGTTTTGCATTAGGTTTAAACAAACGCACTATTTTCTTTCGGTTCATTATGCCGCAAATGTGGCGCCATGCACTTCCTGGATTAGGTAACCAATGGCTTGTATTATTAAAAGATACTGCGTTAGTTTCACTCATCAGTGTTAATGATTTAATGCTACAAACAAAAACAATCGTTAATAGAACTCACGAACCTTTCACATGGTACGCCATTGTAGGGTTGATTTACCTTGCTATTACGTTAGTCAGTCAAGTTATCTTAAAACGTATTGAATTACGTACCACTCGCTTTGAGCGAGGTGAATCAAAATGATTGATTTAATTTTAGATATTCTTCCGGGGCTACCAACCAGCTTATCACTGACGTTTAGTGCTCTTATTGTGGCTTTTCTTTTAGCGATATTATTTACTTTAATTCTCTCGCTTAAGACCCCCGTGGTTTCTCAAGCGGTTAAAGTCTATATCACGCTATTTACTGGCACGCCTTTATTGGTACAGTTTTTCTTAATATATAATGGTCCAAGCCAGTTTAAATCGTTGCAGGATTATCCAATGCTCTGGGAGTTTATCTCGACCCCATGGGTATGTGCGATGCTCGCATTAGCACTAAACAGTGCAGCGTATTCCACTTTGTTATTCCATGGTGCAGTTAAAGCCATTCCATCAGGCCAATGGCAGTCGTGCCAAGCCCTCGGGATGAGTAAAATGCAAACCATGCGTATTATTTTGCCTTATGCCTTTAAACGTTCGTTATCGTCCTATTCCAACGAAGTCGTTCTGATTTTCAAAAGTACTTCACTTGCCAGTACGATTACAATGCTAGATGTCATGGGCTACAGCCAACTGATCTTTGGGCAAAGCTGGAATGTCATGGCGTTTGTTGCTGCGGGGATTATTTATTTAGTGGTCAATGCAATTTTAACAGTGCTAATGCGTTTAATCGAGCGTAAGGCTCTAGCCTTCGAACACCGCAATTAACAAATTATAATTCAATTGGTTATATAAAAAGCTTGGGTGCCCACCAAGCTTTTTTATTCTATCGTTCTTCCATTCATATTGATAATGAGACCTTAGCTCAAATATGTACGCATATTATCAACTTAAGTCTTATTTTATTTTTAATAATGTTAATACTTCAAAATGTGCAGTGTGTGGAAATAAATCAAACAGTTGTACCTTACAAACTTGATAGCCAGACAACCACTTCAAATCTTGTGCCATCGTTTTTGCATTACAGCTTGAATAGAGAATATATTCAGGTTGCATATGAGAAAGGTAATCACACAGTGCTTTACCTATTCCTCTACGTGGTGGATTGACTAAAATAAGCTGCGGAATATCCTGATTAGCGGTAGCGAAACGCGTAGAGTCGAGGGCTTTAAATTCAACATATTGTAGCCCTAGTTCATTCGCTGATTGTTGAGCACTGGCAATTGCAGGAGCACTGATTTCAATGCCAGTTAAGCGGGTCTCTTTTTCAGCGCAGTGCAACCCAAAACCCCCAACCCCACAAAACAAATCCCACAAGCTATGAATATTTAATGCTTTTACCCACTCTCTCGCGGTTTGGTATAGCTTAGCTGCAACAACAGGATTAGTTTGGAAAAAACCTTGTGGTCGAATAAACAAAGGAACTTGATTAAACTCCTCACGCAGTGTGTGTTGCGGAGTTAAGAAAATCTCTTCCTCGCCTTCGAGTATTGCCATATGTACGGGCTGAATATTTGCCGTAATCACCTCAAGTTGTGGTAATTGCTCTTGTAACCAAGGCAATGCATTTTTGAGCTGAACCAGTTTTTTCTCTGAACGCAGCACAAAGCGCAGCATAAACCTACCCGTGTGTCGGCTTTGTGTTAACAAAAGATATTTCAGTTCCCCACGTTTGCGTTCAATGTTGTACGGCGTGAGCCCTGCTCGAGCGATAAAGGGGGAAAGCACACTAAAGATATCTGAAAATGAGGCGGGGTATAATGGGCAATCCGTTAGGTCGACACCGACCCCATTTTCTCCGATAATCCCGAAAATTGGCCTTTCAACACTCCCACTAACCACCATTTTCGCTTTATTACGAAAAGCGACTTGTAAGCCAGTGACGGGGGGTTGAAACTTAATAGCCTCAATTTCTGGTAATAACGCCTGTAGTTGCCCCTGCTTTGCAGCAATTTGTTGTTCTGGTGTCAGTTCTAACCATTGACACGAGCGACATGCGCCCGTGAGGTATTTTTCACAATGCATAACAAAAAGTTAGTGAAGGATTATGGAAGGTTTATCATCATCAGGAGAAAACTCCGACTCATCTTCAGCAGAGCCGTCATCCTCACTAAAATCACCTTGATTGGCATACAAGAGATTATTACTAAAGATTTCATAAACAATAGCAGAAATTTGGTCTTCTGCTTGCTGCACAAAAAGGCAAAACTGTCGGTAAGTCATTCCTGCTTCTAAGGAAAATGATTGACTCACAACGAGTTTAGGTAAGTTTTCATCGTTAATTTCAAGAAAAACTTTAGCTGTTAATGAACTGGCATTGATTTGGCTGATATTCGCCACAAGCGTCACAATAGCCGTTGGTTTCAACTCGGCTAATGCAGACAGTACCAAAACATTATTTAAAATATCGAGCTTCGCATCAAAAATACCCTCTATGTTTTGCATATGAGGTAAATGCAATGCTGCGCAGGAATCACACTCGAAATAAGAGGTTTTGAGTTGGTCTAGCCATTCACGTAACTTTGTGATGTCAGGGTAACAAATAGAATCCATGGGCAATAAACCTTCTTCAACTCAAAATAATCATGCAATATCGGTTTGTTAGAGCCTTGATTTCACCTCTAACAGAAAAGCGAATAATTTTCACACATTGTAAGCCGAAACGCTAGCGAAACCACGTTTTTTATGGCTATTCATCGTGTTTATCATCAAAAGATTCTGGTTTTTGGCTGTGCTTTTTGGTCGATTGTTTATTATCAATCCCTAAAAAACTTAAACTATGGATAGCGCGCCAAATAATATGAATGACAGCAGGAACTAAACAGCCAATCCCAACCATAATAATCGCAATTATTACCCCTTGCTGCATTAAAGGTTCAGGTAATGTCATATAATCATTTAATGTCAGTAAAACGATTATCAGGAGTATAATTCCCACACCTTCTAATACCAAAATAGGTTTGGGCATATCCGCTAATGAGCGCATAGTCCCTTTAGATTCCGGTTTGTTACTCATTATAGTTACCTTTCCACTGTTACATCGCTATCATACTCTCTCGATTATATGTCATACCTATAGGTATAACAGGAAAATTCGACTTTTATTTCACAATTTATGTAGGCATAGTATTGAATATTGCGATTAAAATTCGAGTTCAAGATAAAAGGAGATACTATGTATACTGTTATTTTTGGTCGCCCTGGCTGCCCCTATTGTGTTCGTGCGAAAGAACTTGCTGAAAAACTGAAAAATGAACGTGACGATTTTGACTACCGTTATGTCGATATCCAAGCTGAAGGCATTTCTAAAGAAGATCTGTCTAAAACTGTCGGTAAACCTGTTGAAACTGTGCCACAAATTTTTATTGATGAAACTCATATCGGCGGTTGCACTGATTTTGAAGCTTATGCAAAAGAAAATTTGGATCTATACAAATAATTAGCCCCTCAGATTTCTCTACTCAACAAGCAAAGTGGTTCACTTATTGACAAGTACTCACACTTTGCTTGTTCTTTTTGTGCTATTTCATTTAAATTTCATAAAAAAGTGCATTTTTTTTCATCTGCCTGAGAACTTTCTTTTTTAGATGGGGTCTTAATTTATGCCACTGCTTTTCTTTGATGTCCCCATATTGAGGAGCCCGATAGCCAACTCTATGTTTTCATGCTATCGGGTTTTTTGTTTCTAATCAGCAAGTTCCCCTTGTAATGTAATAATTAACCTGCGTTTCCCGCCGTAATTACGATGTTCACACAAGTAGATCCCCTGCCATGTTCCAAGATTTAAGCGCCCTTTTGTCACAGGGATAGTCAAACTAGCTCCTAATAAACTACTTTTAAGGTGCGCAGGCATATCATCACTTCCTTCATAAGTATGCTTAAAATAAGGTTCATTTTCCGGCACTGCTTTATTAAAGAAACGCTCAAAATCTTCTCTAACGGTATAATCTGCATTCTCATTGACTGTCAAAGAGGCAGATGTATGCTGAATAAAAATATTCACTAAACCAATATCGATTAAACTTAGTTCAGGCAATTGCTGAAGGATCTCCTCTGTGACTAAATGGAATCCCCTTTGTTTTGCATTGAGCTGTATTTCTTTTTGCCACCACACGATTTTTCCCCTTCCTCAACGACGCGAAAACACTTTACCGCGTTAAATAATCATTGAGTAATTGTTTAACCGCAAGTAAATTTGTCGCACAACGCTTTCAATAATAAGACAAAGGGACTTTACCTGCTAAGTCGGAAACTTTAATCTTTCCCTCTTACATGTTTGCTCTGTCTTATTTACTAACTGTCCGAGGTACTGAACTGTGCTGGAACAACTGAATCTTGATCTTTTCAATTTGATCAATGCCACACCAGAGACCGCGAGTGGAACCATTGCGCTAGCCAATGTTATTGCCAAGCGCTTAATCCTTATTTTTCCACTTTTTACTGTTGCCTGTTGGTTCTGGGGTGCCCAGCCAAATATGACCCGCCAACGTGCTTTTGCATGCAAAGCAGCGATTGCTATTGTTGTAGGTTTAGCCATTTCTTGGTTAATTGGCTATATTGCCCCACACGATCGCCCATTTGTCATGGGAATTGGAACAAACTTCTCAGATCATGAAGCCACACCATCATTTCCAAGCAACCATGGCACCATTGTCTTTACTTTCGCCTTTGCCTTCCTTTTCTGGCTAAGAACTTGGGTGGGGTTAGTGATGATGATACCGGCTATCGTGATTGCGTGGTCACGCATTTACCTAGGTGTCCATTGGCCTTTAGATATGGCAGGTGCCTTTATATTAGCAATTGTTGCCTGTGGAATCGCACAGGTTATCTGGTCTATTGGTGCAAATAAAATCCAAGAACCTATAACCCGGCTTTATAGTTTAATTTTTGGTTCTCTTATTCGCAAAGGTTGGTTCCAACCATAGTCATTAAAAAGTACTGGTGTTAATTAATACCAGTACTTTTATTCATTTTAGAAATTGAGCTAAATCAAAGTTTCTGCTTATTTTCTTCCTCTTCTTTAAAATTATTTTTAAGTATTAAACATAATTATTAAAACAATTAATTAACAAATATTTTGTTACGCTTTTTAATTATTTTTTTCGACGCAAAAAAAGTCACAAAAAATGACATGAAAATATCTATAAATAATTAATATATGATTTTACTCCCAACAAATTACCCTCTGGTTAATCACTCACTAAACCATTCCAAGAAATAAAAATATAATTTTAAATAACAACACATTACATAAGACAAAAGTCTAATTTATTGCCCTAGCATTAGAGTAAAACTTCATACTTAGATTAGCGTGGATTATATTTCAATCAGTTTAATGCTGATTATTAATATAATAATGTTTTTCCAGCAGAATTTAATTCTGTTTGTATTTAGCTTATTTAGAATTCATTAAATCAATATATAAACGTTTTAAAAAATAAACCTAACGCAAATTTTATTAACAATTTTATAAAATATAATGATTCCTTGCAAACTTGGTGGATATTTCTCTTTTGAGAGAATGATCACGGTACTTTATTCTGTTAAACTATAGATTCACACACTCAAAAACCATTTTTAAAATTTACTGATAAATTTACAAAACTGATTGAAGATAAAATTAGTATTACTTTTAGTTTTATTTCTAATCAGATTGTTACGTAAAAGAAAACGATTGTTATTTAGTAATTGTTCGTACCAAAAGATTAAAACGTCGTAACGCATTTGAACGTTACGCTTAAATGATTTTTTTGACTTTTATTTTCGGAGACTATTATGGATGCAACAAAAGTTGGTTCCATCGACAAAACAGCCTCGCAAACAGTAAACAGCAATGCTTGGCGCAAAACTGACACAGTATGGATGCTGGGTTTATATGGTACAGCTATCGGTGCTGGAGTACTGTTTTTGCCAATCAACGCAGGTATGAGCGGCTTATTACCTGTTTTATTGATGCTAGTTTTAGCCTTCCCTATGACGTTCTTTGCTCATCGCGGTTTAACTCGGTTCGTTCTTTCTGGTTCGAAACCTGACACAGATATTACTGGTGTTGTAGAAGAACACTTTGGTCGTACAGCAGGCAACTGGATCACCCTACTTTATTTCTTCGCGATCTACCCTATTTTGCTGGTTTATGGTGTATCTATCACCAATAACGTGAATAAATTCCTAACCGAATTATTAGGTGTTGGCGCGCCACCTCGCTGGTTACTTGCCTTGATCCTTGTTGGTGGTGTAATGGCGATTGTTGCTTTTGGTGAAAAATACATAGTCAAAGTCATGAGTATGCTGGTTTTCCCATTTATCGCTGTATTAGTTGCCTTTTCTTTGTATATGATCCCTCATTGGAGTGGGGATGTACTGAATACATTAACCTTTGAAGGCATCACTGAAGCCACTAAAAATACAGGTGGGCAAAGTATTTGGATCACTATTTGGTTAACAATCCCAGTGATGGTGTTTGCATTTAACCATTCTCCTATCATCTCGGCTTTCTCTGTCGCAAAACGCGAAGAATATGGCGATGCAGCGGAAAAAAAATGTTCACGTATTCTTGCTTCTGCACATGTTTTGATGGTTTTGACTGTCATGTTCTTCGTCATTAGTTGTGTGTTTACTTTATCTTCAGCAGACCTAGCACAGGCGAAAGCACAAAATATCAGTATTCTTGACTATTTATCTGGCTACTTCGATCAACCATTCATCAAATACGCAGCTGCAATTATTGCATTCATCGCAATTATTAAATCTTTCCTAGGGCACTATCTAGGTGCTCGTGAAGGTTTCAATGGCCTAGTTGAACGTGCTTATCGTGCAAAGGGTAAAACCGTTGATGTTCGTAAGCTAAACCGTGGTACCGCAATCTTCATGCTAGTCACTACATGGATAGTTGCAACATTAAACCCTGGCGTACTGGATATCATCGAAAGCCTCGGTGGGCCTGTTATCGCCATCTTATTGTTCCTGATGCCAATGTATGCCATCAACAAAGTGCCTGCAATGCGCAAATATGCCGATAAAATCAGTAATGTATTTATCGTAATTATGGGTCTAGTCGCTATCTCTGCGGCAATATATAAGTTATTCTTCTAATTGAAGCTACCAGGTCGTTATTATGAAAATAGCGACCTGATTTCAATGACTTTCTACAAAAGGAAGCACTGAATATGATTAGTGTATTTGATATCTTCAAAATAGGCATCGGCCCTTCAAGTTCCCACACTGTCGGCCCAATGAAAGCGGGCAAACAATTTGTTGATGACCTTATTCAACAAAACTTACTTACCACCACTACACGTATTGCGGTTGATGTATACGGCTCGCTTTCCCTGACAGGTAAAGGCCACGCCACAGATATGGCAATCATTATGGGGCTTGCGGGTAACTTACCCGATACTATTGATATTGACGCTATTCCTGCGTTTATGCGTAATGTCGAGCACACAGGTAAACTTCTTTTAGCCCAAGGGCAACATGAGGTCGATTTTCCGACCGAAGGTGGGATGAACTTTCATCATACCAACTTGCCGCTCCATGAAAATGGAATGACTATCACGGCATTTGCAGGTAACGAAATTCTATACACTAAAAATTACTATTCCATTGGTGGTGGCTTTATCGTTGATGAAGAGCATTTCGGCCAAGAGAATGAAAATGCAGTTCAAGTCCCTTATCCGTTTAAATATGCGGCAGATTTACAAAAGCATTGTAAGGAAACAGGTTTATCCCTTTCTGCACTGGTAATGCAAAATGAATTAGCTTTACGCAGTAAAGATGAAATTCAACATTATTTATCCTCCGTTTGGGATGTAATGAAAGCCGGTATTGAACGCGGCGTGACAACGGAGGGTTTATTACCCGGTCCATTACGTGTCCCTCGCCGTGCCGCAGCACTACGCCGCCAACTTGTCACAACCGATAGCACAAACACAGACCCTATGGCGGTCATTGATTGGATCAACATGTTTGCTCTTGCCGTCAATGAAGAAAATGCTGCCGGTGGCCGCGTTGTAACAGCTCCAACTAACGGCGCCTGTGGCATAGTCCCCGCCGTGTTAGCCTATTATGATAAATTCATTCGCCCTGTGAATGAGAACTCCTACACTCGGTATTTTTTAGTCTCAGGGGTTATCGGTGCTCTATATAAAATGAACGCATCGATTTCAGGTGCTGAAGTTGGTTGCCAAGGGGAAGTTGGTGTTGCTTGTTCAATGGCGGCTGCAGGTCTCGCAGAGTTAATGGGCGGTAGCCCTGAGCAAGTGTGTATCGCCGCGGAAATTGCGATGGAACATAATTTAGGGTTAACTTGTGACCCCGTTGGCGGGCAAGTTCAAGTCCCTTGTATTGAACGAAATGCAATCGCGTCGGTGAAAGCAGTTAATGCGGCGCGTATGGCATTACGACGAGTCAGTGACCCGCGTGTTTGCCTTGATAAAGTTATTGAAACGATGTATGAAACAGGCAAAGACATTAACGCAAAATACCGTGAAACCTCCCAAGGCGGGCTAGCCATTAAACTGGCACACTGCGAATAAATACTTGTATACACTATCTAGCCCTAATCCCCCATAGTGGGGCGGTTAGGGCTAGTTTTAGCTAAAGATAATCACTTACCCAAAGATTGCACTCCACCAGCCGCTGATGGTTTTCATGATATAGTCCCAAATACGACCAAAGAACCCGGCTTCCTCAACAGCAGATTTTGCCACTAAAGGATGTTGCTCAACGACTTCACCATTCAGAATAAAGTTAATCGTCCCTACCGCTTGGTTTTTCGCTAAAGGTGCTTCAAGGGAATCATTTGTAAGCTGAATATCTACTTTTAAATTTTGTAGCTGCCCTTTAGGGATTGTGATAGAAACATCATCAGCAACACCGAGTGAAACCTCCGAGGTATCCCCAAACCAAACCCGTTGTTTCTTCAATGTGGTGTCTGCTTTTATTGGTGTCACCGTTTCAAAAAAGCGAAAACCCCAAGTCAGTAACTTCTCACTTTCTGAAAAACGCACTCGGTCACTTGGCGCCCCTAACACAACAGAAATTAAGCGCATATCACCTTCCGTGGCTGATGCCACTAAATTATGCCCTGCGCCACTAGTGTGCCCTGTTTTTACGCCATCAACTTTTAAATTTTGGTTCCACAACAAACGATTACGGTTAGGTTGGCGAATTTTATTAAAGGTAAATTCTTTCTCTTTATGCAATACATATTCATCGGGGACATCACGGATCATCGCTTGTGTTAAAATAGCCATATCGCGTGCTGTACTAAATTGCCCTTCAGAATCTAGGCCATGAACTGTTTTAAAGTGTGTATTCTTTAAGCCTATTTGTTGCACATAATGGTTCATTAAACTGACAAATGAATCCTGGCTCCCCGCAACATAATCAGCTAAAGCGATACTGGCATCATTCCCTGACTGGATAACAATTCCTTTGTTTAAATCCAATACTGAAACACGGTCTTTCGGCTTCAAAAACATGAGTGAAGAGCCTTTTAATACCGGGTTTCCTGTCGCCCATGCGTCTTCCCCCACTGTTACCATATCCTGCGGCGTAATTTTCCCTGATTTAACTGCCTGACCTACCACATAACTGGTCATAATTTTAGTCAAGCTTGCAGGGTCTAAACGCTCGTCAGGGTTTGCAGACGCTAGGATTTTGCCACTTTTATAATCCATTAGAACGAATGCTTTTGCATCAACTTGAGGAGCAACCGGGGTCTGAGCCGCATACGTACTCCCACTTACGGCAATCAATAGACTCAACCCAACCCCGACTTGTCGGGTTTTTAGGGACAACATTTTTTTACTCATCGGTTATTCCTTCACTTATTCATAAAACATTTAAAATAAATATCATCTTGCTCAACATCACTAAACGATGAAACCACCGCTGTGATCAAATGCGATAACTCAATCTAACCAAGCCTAATATAAGACTTTATTTTCACTGAGACCACCTATAGGAAATAAAGATTTGCCTACGAGTGAATTTAATCTATCTTAACCATGGCTGATGACAAAAAAATCAATTTAGGAGGCTGCAATGTTAACTGTCTGGGGACGCGTCAACTCTTCCAACGTTAAAAAGGTACTTTGGTGCTTAGAAGAATTAAATGTCGCTTATAATCAAAAAGATGTGGGTGGCCCATTTGGTGGGTTAGATACACCTGAATATAAAAAAATGAATCCAAACAGTACAATTCCAACTCTACAGGATGATGACTTTGCACTGTGGGAATCAAATGCAATTTTACGTTACCTTACGGAAAAGTTTGATCACTCTCACTTATTGATCGCTAAAGACCTGCAAGAGAAAGCCGCAGCGGATAAATGGATGGATTGGAGTAGTGCTAATCTGTTTGAACACATCAAGCAGATGATGAACAAAATTGTCCGTGTCCCACAAGCAGAAAGGGACCCAGAACTCGCTAAGGTAATTTATGGCAACATTAATAAATTATTGCAAATTGCCGACGATGCATTAGCAAACCAAGCTTACTTCAGTGGCGACAAATTTGGCATTGCTGATATTGCTATCGCACCGCTATTTTATCCATGGCATGAAATCGTTACCGACCGCCCTGAATTCAAAAATTTAGAGCGTTGGTATCAGCAATTAACCACACGCCCTGCATTCAAAAAAATTGTTATGATCCCAATTAAGTGATTATAGCGTCATATTCATCAAGTCAGGGTTTGGATATTGATATTCAAACCCAAGTTCTTGGCAAATCTTATTACCATTAATTACTTTACCTCCTGACTCATTTATTTCATCAATAAATTCAGGTGGTACTAAGCCAATCGATTTAGCCGCCTTGGTATAGAATTCCGCGCGTGTGGGGTGCGTTGGTGCACACAAGTTAAAAATATGGCCGCCATCAGGCTGCTGAAGCAATAGTAAAATTGCCGTGATAACATCATCTTGATGCACCATATTCACCGGTAGGTTAGCCCCTTTAACCCCTGTTTTACCCGCTAAAAACCGGCCCGCATGGCGTTTCTCTCCCACTAAACCGGCGAGTCGTAAAATATCCACTGAAATGTTCGGCAATTGGTGTAACCAGCGTTCAGCCCTTATGAGTGCCGTCGCTGAGGTTGTTGACCCATTAAGATTCGCTTTTTCCGTGATTTCACCATCTTGCTCCCCATATACCGAGGTAGAAGAGGTAAAAATCACTTTTGGCACTCGAAAAGTGACTGCACAATTAACTAAAGTTTCAATCGCTTCAACGTATTGGTCCACATTCACTTTTGAAGGCGGGAGCAAAATGACCAAGGCATCGCTCTCCACCATAAGCTGAGTTAAATCTTCACTGTCACACTCAATTTCAGGGGTTAGCTTTAATGCATAGCATTCTATACCCACAGCACGGGCGGCCTCTATGCCATCAGGCGTCGTCTTAGTTCCGACAACTTGAATACCCTTTGCTAATAAAGCCTGAGCCAATGGTAACCCAACCCAACCTAGCCCAACGATGGTCACTTTTTTCATACAATCGATCCTCCATTGACTCATTCACTGAAATTCACTCTAGGTTATCTGAAAACCTTAAAACTTCCGAATACATTTTTTGAGGGATTTATCACTATAAATCCTACTCAACTAATTATTATTGGTTATTTTTTAAAAAAAGGTTGCATTCATAGGGGGAAATCGGATAGGTTGAATACCAATGAGTATTTAGTTAGCACAGTGAATGTTTAGTCATTCACGTAAATTAGAGAACGGAAGACATTATGAATCGTATTTCACGCAACCATCATCATCACCATCATCCTGATTAGTCTTTCGGGCGATGTGTGCTGGAAGACGATCAACGAATCTTCCGGTGGCTGAAATGCGAATTGAGAAAACCCTCGGAAGATAATCTTCCGAGGGTTTTTTTATTTTAAAACAAAAATTTATTAAAGGAATATGGGGTAAGGTTATGTTGGATAAATCACGTTTACGTATTGCAATTCAAAAATCAGGTCGTCTGAGTGAAGAATCAAGAGAATTACTATCTCGCTGTGGGATCAAAATTAATTTACAACAACAACGTTTGATTGCTTATGCAGAAAATATGCCTATTGATTTACTTCGTGTCCGCGATGATGACATTCCAGGGCTGGTTATGGATGGCGTTGTTGACCTCGGTATCATTGGTGAAAACGTTCTGGAAGAAGAGCTATTAAATCGCCGTGCTCAAGGTGAAGACCCTCAATATAAAACACTACGTCGCCTTGATTTTGGCGGCTGCCGCCTATCACTTGCTGCACCATTAGATTTCAACTATACCGGTGCAGAATGCTTAAATGGTTCCCGCGTTGCAACTTCTTACCCGCACTTATTAAAACGTTATTTCGACCAAAAAGGCATTCAATTTAAATCATGCTTACTTAATGGCTCAGTTGAAGTTGCACCACGTGCAGGCCTATCAGACGCGATTTGTGACTTAGTCTCAACAGGGGCGACATTAGAGGCAAACGGGCTGAAAGAAGTGGAAGTCATTTACCGTTCAAAAGCCTGTTTAATCCAACGCGATGGTGAAATGTCGGCAGATAAACAGCAACTCATTGACCGCATGATGACCCGAATTCAAGGCGTTATCCAAGCTCGCGAATCTAAATACATCATGTTACACGCGCCAAGTGAAACACTGGAAGAAATTATTGCACTACTGCCTGGTGCTGAGCGCCCAACTATTTTACCTCTAGCGGGTGAACAAAGCCGTGTAGCAATGCACATGGTTAGCTCCGAAACTTTGTTCTGGGAAACCATGGAAAAACTGAAAGCATTAGGCGCAAGTTCAATTCTTGTTCTGCCAATCGAAAAAATGATGGAGTAAATCGTCATGGAAATGGGATTCAACCAGCCAATTCGCTGGGCAGATTGTAACGACCAACAACAAAGTGCATTGCTGATGCGCCCTGCTATTGCTGCCTCTGGCAGCATTACTAGCGCGGTCAGTGACATTATCGACCAAGTCCGTCGTGAAGGTGACCTTGCCCTTCAAACCTTAAGCCGTCGTTTCGATAAAACCGAAATCGACACCGTGCGTATTGCAGCGAATACGGTAGATGAAGCTGAAGCTCGTCTTGGTGATGAAATTAAAACTGCAATGAAAACGGCAATTGGCAATATCCGTCGTTTTCATGAGGCGCAAAAGCCTGTATCAATAACGGTAGAAACCCAAGCTGGTGTTGTTTGCCAGCAAATCACGCGCCCAATTGATGCGGTTGGCTTGTATATTCCGGGTGGTTCCGCGCCATTACTGTCAACGGTTATGATGTTGGGAACACCAGCCAATATTGCGGGTTGTCGGAAAATTATCCTGTGCTCTCCTCCACCAATTGCTGATGAAATTCTGTATGCAGCCAAGCTGTGTGGTATTAGCGATATTTTCCAAGTAGGTGGCGCACAAGCGATTGCCGCCATGGCATTTGGTACCCAAAGCATTCCTATAGTGGATAAAATTTTTGGCCCCGGTAATGCCTATGTCACAGAGGCAAAACGCCAAGTCAGCCAAAGCCATGATGGTGCTGCCATTGATATGCCAGCGGGCCCTTCTGAAGTATTAGTGATTGCGGATAGCGGAGCAAACCCAGCGTTCACCGCATCTGATTTACTATCACAAGCGGAACACGGCCCTGATTCACAAGTCATTTTATTAACTGACGATGAAAACTTTGCCCAGCGCGTGATTGAGGAAACAGAAAAACAATTAGCGCAACTTTCTCGTGCAGAAATTGCAAGGGAAGCACTGAGTGCCAGCCGTGTGATCATCGCTGATTCGATCGAACAATGCGTTGAAATTAGCAATCGCTATGGCCCTGAGCATTTAATATTACAAACCCGCGATGCTGATAACCTAGTCGACGCTATCACTAGTGCAGGGTCAGTATTCGTTGGTGACTGGTCACCGGAGTCTGCGGGGGATTACGCATCAGGGACTAACCACGTTTTACCGACCTATGGCTATACCTCGACTTATTCAAGCCTTGGCCTTGCTGATTTTATGAAACGCATGACCGTACAAAAGTTGTCTAAACAAGGCCTATTAGGGCTAGCCAACACCATCGAAACTTTAGCTCAAGCAGAGCAACTCACCGCTCACAAAAATGCCGTTACCTTACGCGTTAACGAACTAAAAAAACAAAATCAGGAGTAAGTCATGAGCCAAAAATTTAATGCCGCCAGTCTTGCACGTGAAAATGTTAAAACCATGACCCCTTATATGTCTGCACGGCGCTTAGGTGGAAATGGTGATGTCTGGCTCAATGCCAACGAATACCCCATTGCCCCTGATTATCAATTCAGTGAACATAGCCTTAACCGTTACCCTGAATGCCAACCGGTTGCCGTAATCAATAACTATGCGGCTTATACGCAAATTACACCAGAACAGGTGTTGGTTTGCCGTGGAGCCGATGAGTCCATTGAGTTGTTGATCCGCGCATTTTGTGAGCAGGGAAAAGATGCGGTGATGTTTTGCCCGCCAACCTATGGCATGTACAGTGTCAGTGCAGAAACCTTTGGTGTTGAACAAAAGAAAATCATGGCGTTGCCAGACTGGGCATTAAACGTTAATGCGATCCGTGAAAACTTATCTAATACCAAACTGATTTATATTTGTAGCCCAAATAACCCAACGGGCAATATCATCGATAATAAAGATTTACGTGAAGTGTTAGATATGGCAGCGGGCCGTGCATTGGTGGTAGTTGATGAAGCCTATATTGAATTTTGCCCGCAATATAGCGTGACTACTTGGTTAGCAGAATACCCAAATTTAGTTATTTTAAGAACCTTATCAAAAGCTTTCGCTCTCGCTGGGTTACGTTGTGGTTTTACCCTTGCTTCACCTGAAGTTATTGAAGTGCTATTAAAAGTGATTGCGCCTTATCCATTATCAACACCGGTTGCCATGATTGCGGCTCAAGCCTTAGATGAACAAGGCATAACCACCATGAGAAACCGCGTAAAAACCGTAACAGAAAACCGCATCGCCCTCAGTGAAGCCCTGCGTGACTTATCGGTGGTTGAACATGTTTATCCGAGTGAAACTAACTATATTTTAGTGCGCTTTAAAGATGGCAATAAAGTGTTTAAAGCCCTGTGGGATCAAGGCATTATTTTACGTGACCAAAGTAAACAACCTGGTCTTGAAAACTGTTTACGCATTACTATCGGGACAGAAATTGAAAATACCCGTGTTATTGAAGCTATTGCAGCACTTTGCTAATTAGGAATGACTCATGAGCCAGAAAATTCTTTTTATCGACCGTGATGGTACCTTAATTACTGAGCCACCGACGGATTTTCAAGTCGACAGCTTAAACAAACTCGCCTTTGAAAAAGCGGTCATTCCTAGCTTACTTGCTCTGCAAAAAGCCAATTACCGCTTAGTGATGATAACCAACCAAGATGGCTTAGGCACCGATAGCTTCCCAACTGCTGACTTTGAACCACCCCATAATTTAATGATGCAAATTTTCACTTCTCAAGGCATCACGTTTGACGAAGTTCTAATTTGCCCTCATAAGCCTGAAGATAACTGCCCTTGCCGTAAACCTAAACTTCAATTGGTAGAACGCTATTTAGATAGCAATGTATTAGATAGCGAAAACAGCTATGTGATTGGTGACCGCGAAACCGATATTCAGCTTGCTGATAATATGGGGATCAAAGGCTTACGTTATAATGCAACTGAGCTTGATTGGGAAGCGATCACAGCACAACTCACTAAACGTAATCGCCATGCACGAGTAGAACGCGTTACCAAAGAAACGAATATACAAGTAGAAGTTTGGTTAGACCAAGAAGGTGGCAGTAAAATCAACACTGGGGTTGGCTTCTTCGACCACATGTTAGACCAAATAGCGACCCATGGCGGCTTCCGTTTAAATATCGAGGTCAATGGTGACTTATTTATTGATGACCACCACACAGTTGAAGACACAGGGCTTGCATTAGGTGAAGCTCTCAGAATTGCTTTAGGTGATAAACGAGGCATCGCACGCTTTGGTTTCGTGCTCCCAATGGATGAATGCCAAGCACGCTGCGCACTGGATATTTCAGGTCGCCCTCACCTTGAATATAAAGCAGAATTTAAATACCAACGCGTAGGTGATTTAAGTACAGAAATGATTGAGCACTTTTTTAGCTCACTTTCCTATGCAATGGGCTGCACATTACACCTAAAAACAAAAGGAAAAAACGATCACCACAAAGCAGAAAGCTTATTTAAAGTCTTTGGTCGGACACTGCGCCAAGCGATCCGCGTTGAAGGGGATACCCTCCCAAGCTCAAAAGGGGTTTTGTGATGAACGTCGTCATCCTTGATACTGGCTGTGCTAATTTGGCGTCTGTCGCTTATGCAGTAAAACGTTTAGGCTATGACCCGGTGATCAGCCGAGAAACCAATACTATTTTACAGGCAGACAAGGTGTTTCTACCCGGTGTCGGTACCGCTAGTGCCGCAATGGAAAAGCTCATTGAGCGTGAATTAGTCCCATTAATTAAGGCGCTAACTCAACCTGTATTAGGTATCTGTTTAGGGATGCAATTGCTTGGCTCCTTTAGCGAAGAAGGGCAAACAAATATCCCATTACTGGGGCTGATTGATAGCCCAGTACAAAAAATGGATGCTAACGGTTTACCTGTTCCCCATAGTGGTTGGAACCAAGTCAAAGCACTTGCTGGAAACCCGTTATTTAAAGGCATTGCCGATGATGCTTATTTTTATTTTGTACACGGCTATGCTATGCCTATTTCAGCGAATACCATTGCGCAAACACAATATGGAAATTTATTTAGCAGTGCTATCAATCGCGATAATTTCTATGGCGTACAATTTCACCCAGAGCGCTCTGGGGCTGCGGGTTCTCGCTTGATTCAGAATTTTTTGGAGATGTAATTACCATGATCATTCCTGCATTAGATTTAATCGATGGCACGGTAGTACGGTTACACCAAGGGGATTACGCTAAGCAAACAGATTACGGTAATGACCCTCTGCCACGCTTGCAACAGTATGAAAAAGAAGGCGCAAAACTCTTACACCTTGTGGATTTAACGGGGGCTAAAGACCCGCAAAAACGCCAAATTCCACTTCTTAAAAAATTATTAGCTGGCGTTAGTGTGCCGGTGCAAGTTGGTGGCGGTATTCGTAGCGAAGACGATGTTAAAGCATTGCTAGAGGCCGGTGCGACTCGCGTGGTGATCGGCTCAACGGCCGTAACAAAACCTGATCTCGTAAAAACTTGGTTTGAAACCTATGGTGGAGAAGCCATTGTACTGGCTCTAGATGTACGCATTAACACCGAAGGTGTAAAAGAAATTGCTATCAGCGGTTGGCAAGAAAACTCAAATTTAACATTAGAACAAGCCATTGAAATCTATCAACCTTATGGTTTAAAACATGTGCTCTGCACCGATATCTCTAAAGATGGCACGTTAACCGGCTCTAATGTGAATTTATACCAAGAAATCAGCCAAAAATTCCCTGATATTGCCTTTCAAGCATCTGGAGGAATTGGTAATTTAGACGATATTGCGGCTATTCCAGCATCTGGTGCCGCCGGGGTTATTGTTGGTCGTGCATTATTGGAAGGCAAATTTACCGTTACGGAGGCAATCGAATGTTGGCAAAACGCATAATTCCGTGTTTGGACGTCCGTGATGGTCAAGTCGTTAAAGGGGTGCAGTTTCGTAATCACGAAATCATCGGTGATATCGTTCCTTTAGCGCAACGCTACGCACAAGAAGGCGCTGATGAACTGGTATTCTACGATATTACAGCTTCGTCGGATGGCCGCGTTGTGGATAAAAGCTGGGTCGCTAAAGTTGCTGAGGTGATTGATATTCCATTTTGTGTAGCGGGTGGTATTAAAAGCGTTGAAGATGCAGCTCAAATACTGTCTTTTGGTGCAGACAAAATTTCAATTAATTCCCCCGCGTTATCTGACCCAACCTTAATCAGCCGCTTAGCAGATAGGTTTGGCGTACAATGTATTGTTGTTGGTATCGATACTTGGTTTGATGACAGTACTAATGAATACCTTGTATACCAATTTACCGGTGATGAAAAACGTACAACACAAACTCATTGGAAAACCCTCGATTGGGTCAAAGAAGTGCAACAACGTGGCGCAGGGGAAATCGTTTTGAATATGATGAACCAAGATGGCGTCCGCCAAGGATATGACCTTGTTCAACTGAAAAAAGTCCGTGATGTGTGCCAAGTACCACTCATCGCATCAGGCGGTGCGGGGGAAAAAGTCCATTTTCTTGATGCCTTTGCTGACGCCAATGTTGATGGGGCTTTAGCCGCCTCGGTTTTCCATAAACAAATTATTAATATCGGTGAGTTAAAACAGTACCTAGCCGAAAATGGAGTTCAAATTAGAGTATGTTAACCACAGAACAATGTAGCCAACTGGCATGGCAAAAAGTCGATAATTTAATGCCTGTGATCGTGCAACATGCCGTATCAGGGGATGTATTAATGCTTGGGTATATGAACCCTGAAGCATTACAAACCACTTTAGACAGCCGTAAAGTCACTTTTTATTCTCGAACTAAACAACGTTTGTGGACCAAAGGTGAAACATCAAATAATTTTTTAAATTTAGTTGATATTTACCCTGATTGTGACAGCGATACTTTATTGGCGCTCGCCTTACCGGATGGCCCAACATGTCATAAAGGCACTCAAAGTTGCTTTGCTCCCGCACAAAGTGATTGGGGCTTTCTGTTTGAGCTAGAAACCTTGCTAAAAGAGCGAAAAACGGCATCACCTGAAAGCTCTTATACCGCTCGTTTATATGCAAGTGGCACTAAACGTATCGCCCAAAAAGTTGGGGAAGAAGGTGTTGAAACGGCCTTAGCAGCCACCGTCAATGACCGCGCTGAATTAACTAACGAAGCCGCTGATTTGATGTATCACTTAATGGTACTACTGCAAGACCAAGAACTTGATTTAAGTACTATTATTAAACGTTTAAAAGAACGTCACCAATAAATCAATAGCTGCCAGTTTTACTGGCAGCTAAATTTTAAGGGTTCAAAATTTTATCGATTTGCTGGTCACTGAGGCGAATTGCAAAGAATTTCAGGTAAAAATCTGCGGTTTCCTGTTTCATGTCAATATCCGCAAAGCGTTCGGGGTAAAGTGTTTGCGCCAACCATAAAAATTGTAATGCTTCTTCTGACGTCTCACGGCACCACCAGAACATACCCTTTGGGTTCACATATACTTGCTGGTTCTTTACTGCGCGAAGCGCACTCCACTGAGCTGATGATTTTATTATCTGTGCATCTTCTTTATTCATTGCCACTATTACATCAGGGTTCGCCGCAATAATAGTTTCGAGTAAAACTTCACCAGAATTATTTTTCTTATTGGAAAACCATGTTTCAGCGACATTTTTTGCGCCAGCTAAATCCATCCAGTCTTGGTTTAATGAGGGACGACCAGAGGTAAATAACGCACTCCCCATACTATGGTACACCGTCCGCTTCTCTCCCTCGGTTAACCCGACTAAGCGTTCGCTGACTAATGTAATATTGCGGTCAAAATAACGTTGATATTCTATCGCTTTTTGCTGTGCATCCGGGCCTAGCTCAACCGCCGTTGCTTGTACTCTTTCCTGCAAAGCTTGTAGTGAATTGGCAGGGTACTCCACAACTTTCACCCCCGCACTTTCTAAAATGTCTCTCTGTGGTACTTCCATCCCTTTTGCAACAAACAATAATTGTGTTTGTAATGAAATAATCTGTTCTGGGTTTAATTGGTTACTTAGGCTGATAACTGGAACATTATCAATGTTAGGTAACATTTGGCGAAATAATGGAATTTTCTTCGCAATCACCGATGTACCAACAATCTGCTCACCATACCCCAACATCATAATAATGGTATTTTGTGCCGGCCATGGTGTCGCAATCCGTAGATCGGGGTTATCTGTTTTCGCTAGGGATAAACCATAAGTTAGCAGCCCTACCAGCAAAATAACCGTTTGTAAAAAATCAGCTTTTCTCATATTTGTCACCCTTCTTTGCTGAATAATAAAGAAAGGTGCCCCTTATTTTTATAGGATTAATTAGAAATCAAAAGTTGCGGTTGCGCGTACTTCACGGCCTGAACCTACAAATGCGCTATTACCACCGCCTTGGCCATTATTTCCCCCCGGGAAAATCGATGCCCAATAGCGCTTATCTGTCACATTATTAACGGATAACCTAAAAGTGGTAGGAACAAGACCTATTTTGGTGCTGTAACGAGCCCCTAGGTCTAAAGTGGTGTAGCTATCTATCCAACTCGTATTTGTATCATTAGCGGCACGTTTTCCGCTGTAATGCACATTAGCGCTATAAACCAGTTCAGGCACCGATGGTAAGCTATACTCTACGAGCATATTGGCTTGGACTTTAGGTACCCCAACGACGCGTTTGTCTTTAGTCGATATTAACCCTGTATCTGTTAATTTAGGGTCAAGAAAAGTCACACCACTATAGATATTTAACCCCTGCCATACATGGCCTGTCGCGCTAAGCTCAAGCCCTCGATTTACTTGTTTTCCCTGTTCACGAAAGAGATCATTACCATCCACATAAGCAAATGGCCGTTCTAAATGAAACAACGCAGCCCCTAGGTTTAAGTCGGCAACATCGGCTTTAATTCCCAACTCATATTGCTTACTACGGTAAGGGTCTAAAGTATGCCCTTCATTTTTAATACCTTGTCCTAATGGAGCAGTATCTCCTTCCTCCAGTGAATCCGCATAGCTAATATAGGTCATTACTTGTGGGCTAATTTTGTACATCAATGCCGCTTGTGGGCTAAGACCATGATGATGAGTTTGACTCGTTTTATGGTGTTGTTTATCAAAACTACGGCTTTCTAACCAACTTTGACTGAGGTAAAACATTGCAGACCATTGGGAGTCAAAGGTGATGGTATCGCCAATTGTGATACTTTGTTGGCGATTTTCAGCCGATTTATAACGTGAGCCCCCCGTATGGATCTTACCATCAGAAGGCTCTTCCATTGGCGATGGATGGTACATATTGGTATCACCTAAATTGCGTCGAGTACTATTTTCTTTTGAGCTATAAATCGACCATACATAGCCATTCGTCGCTAACGACAAATCATGAGCGATTGGCCCTGTCTCCACATGGCCATTTAACATTACGGAGTGACTTAGCACTCTAAAGCGCCCCGATGCAGGAGAATCCATCAACGATCGGGAAATCGTTCCATTATTATCTTGAATAGCACTGGTTACCGTCCGCATAGCTCTATCTGCTTGTTGATAGCCTACCCCAGCTTTCAATGACCAATCTTCATTAAAATCATGAAGTAAGCGAGTGCTAACTGTATCAGTAGTTAAATCATTGCCTGCGGTATGTAGTGCTAAGTTTTTATCTTGTGGATTTGGTGCTTTTGGTAACTTAACCTTAGGACCATAGCTGAAACTCCCCACATACCCTTTTTGCACAAAGTTATAATGGCTCGCATTAAGTTGTAATTGCGTACCAGGCTGAATATTCCAATCCAGTGCTAATGAGGCAAATTTACGCCGTAATGTACTATCATCTGCACTGCCCGTACCTTCTTCATCCAGTAAGTTAAGACGGTAGCCAAAGCGCTTATTTTCATCAAAATACCCTCCTAAGTCCCCATGACCACTATAGGCATTACGGCTTTGATAGCCTAACGTTAAGCGTTGCACATCCTCAGGTCGTTTGGCCGTAAAATTAAACTGCCCCGCTGGACTTGCAGGGCCATACAATGCCCCCGTCAAACTATTAATGATGTCGACCCTGTCCAGCATTTCAACAGGGAATGCTGTGGTCGAAATAATATACAAATCATCAAGGCGACTATTTGCCACCACACTACCCTGCATTCCTCTGCTTTGAGGACGCCCAACATCCATGCCCCCTCGGGCTTGCATTTGTGTACTTGGTGCAAACTTCAACAATTCACTCAAACTTTTAGCTTGTTGGTTATTGATTATTTCGCGGCTAATAGTGGTTGTGGAGTATGGTGTATCAATCCATTCCAAATTCCCTAATGGGCCAATATCAATTTGTGAAGTAAAAAAGCCGGCTCCGGCTTGCGCTTCTGTCGTGACATCGTTTGGCGCTACTGTCACCAACATACGGTCTTGTTTAGGTTTAGCTAGTTGCTCAGAGACTTGAGCAGCAACAATAGATGGGGCTATCCCTGCAATAAGAGGCAATATTACAGATAAGTTAAATTTACGGTTCATATTATCTTTTCGTTATATAAAACTTTATATTACCGATAATAAAATACAGCGTAAATGATCAACCTCAATTCTTAACAATTTGTATTCTCACTAACTCATGAAAAAACATAACTATAACGGTTTGATTTTAATAGAAATAAAAAACAAAATAGCATATGAAATAGAAAAGGCTATAAACTAACCAATAAAACAGATTAAAACCGCATCTGATATGCAATTTATAATATTTAGCATATTTTGATTTTTAACATCCCTTGGTTTTGCGGTTGTATCTGCATGTAAACTTGCTATCATTCCCTGATATTGATGTGGTTTTAAAGGGAATAACAGTGTCTGAAAATTCTATTTTTATGCAGTTAACACAATTACTTAATAAAAATAATGCAAAGTATCGTGTGATGGAGCACCCCACCGCTGGGAAATCAGAAGAAGTGGCAAAAATACGTGGCACTCAACTTGGGCAAGGTGCAAAGGGATTGGTATGTCATGTTAAAGGTAATGGTATCCGCCAGCATGTACTCGCGATTTTGCCAGCGGATAAACAAGCCGATTTAAACAAAATTGCACTGGCAATTGGTGGAACTCGTGCGTCCTTAGCAAGCCCGAAAGAAGTGGATGAACTCACGCAATGTGTATTCGGTGCGATCCCCCCTTTTAGCTTTCATCCCAATTTAAAGCTCATTGCTGACCCGCTGCTGTTTGAACGTTTTGAAGAATTAGCCTTTAATGCGGGCACATTAGAACGCTCGATTATTTTAAATACAAAAGATTACCAAAGAATAGCCAAGCCCACTTTAGTAAAGTTTATTCGTATAGAAGAAAGCTAACCATCTAATCGTAAAAAGGGTTATTCCATAGAATAACCCTAAATGACAATTACTGATTAAGCTGTCGGTCGTATTCAATACTGGCTTGCTTTAGTGCCTGAAAATCAGATCCACAAATCACGCGCTTTAAAGCGGAGAATTTTGCTTCTGGCCAATCATAGATTTTCAGCGCCAAGAGTTCGCTAATCACTTCAGGCGCAAACCGGTGTTTAACTGGCTTGGCAGGGTTCCCCCCAACAATGCTATAAGGCTCAACATCTTTAACAACCACACTGTTGCTCGCAATGACGGCTCCCTCACCAATTTTGACACCCGGCATGATAAAAGCTCGCATGCCAATCCATGCTCCGTCACCAATCACCGTATCCCCCTTTCCTATATAAGCTTCCTCAATATATTCAAGGAAAGGATATAAACAAAACCAATCCATTCGATGAGTATGATTCCCACCCATCAAAATCACGGCTTCACTGCCAATACAAACATAGTCCCCAATGTAAAGTTGGTCTACATGCCACGCAAGCTGCCAATCTCGACTTTGCTCATCCCCCTGAAGGTAACGAACAACCGAATTTTCAAAGCCATTATCCCAACAATCACTGTAGTAGCTATGCTTACCTTTAATATGAATATTAGGGTTTTGCACAACCTCATGCAGTAATTCATATTTTGACCAATGCTTTTTATTCATGGTAATAAACCTTTTAATCCGTTTATATTTACCATAGAACGCTGTCTATGGTGATGTATTCGCGTTCAAAATACATCACCTTTAGCTACCCTTGGCTTATTTAACAATGGATTCTGCATATTCAATACTCAGCTAGAAATATCATACAAACTTACCATTAATTAAAGTTTAAGACTAACTGTTAGTCAATCATGATTATTAGCTGCACTTTATTTAATATAATATTGATAAGTAATTTTAATTAATTACTTGATTGATAAATACCAAAAATATAAAAAGGAATTTTATGTTTAATCCTACTACGAGCGCACTACCATCAATAACAGAAATAATCGAGGCTGAAAATACCTATCCCTTCACTCTTAACCCTGAAAATGATAACAGAATTTTATTAGATATATGGCACATCATACATGAAGCTAATACTAACCCATTAATAAGTGATAAATACCTAGAAGTACAATTATTCCAGCAACGGTTCAACGATATCATTAATGCAAAAATGAAGTATTTTAATAAAAACCAATTTCCTAATGACCTTATTGGGGAATTAAAGGCTAATGTCACTTTTGCTCAAGCCAGTATAATCCCTGCCAAAAATAGAATTGCTGGAGACACACACCCAACTCTAGTTTCCGACCGTAATACTTTGATACTGGTAAAACCCCATAAAATTATTGCAGAGAGTGAACCTTTTCAATTCAAAATATTTGATAAAAAAACAACTTATTAATAACTAAAGAGCTTCTTCCCCCTTCAAAACTCCCCCCCACTGCAAATAACCATATTCCAGAAACTGACTTATTACCTCGCTATTTTAATAAAACAAATAAATTTGACCTGACTATTAACCATAATGATGACCTAAAAAAGGTAACAGAAAACCCCATTTACTTTGATAAGTTAATTAAAATAAATGATAAAATAAACATAATATTCAATGCCCCTTCCCCGCAGAAAACCTTTGTAATTAATAATAATACTGAATATAGCTATAAATACATCTCTATTTACAATGATTCAAATAAAACCGTAAAAATTGAATATGGTAATAAGTATACCTCACTGAAAAAAAACAACAGCCTTATTTTTATTTGTGATGGAAATGGCCGATGGCAAACAAAGAAGGATGTAGAAATATCTGAGTACTACCGGGTTACACCATCTTCTTTCGAATTTAAACTAAAAGGATTTACTCAATTACTCGCCCCCCGAAAAGAGGGCAGAACTGACACAAATAATTTAGACCAATATTTTAAAATTCACTCGAGTATAGAACTTGAATTAACAGATAATGATTGGGTTAAAAAAATTTACTTAATTAATAACAAGCAGCATAGTGGTAAAAAAATACTGTTTTCATCCAAAACTAAAAAACAAACGGAGATTAGCTTCAATAATAATATTGTCTCACTGAAAAAAGGTGAACAACGACTTCTCGTTTGTAACTTTGATGGTGTATGGGAAAACACTCCCATTGCTGCTCCCCCACCATTAACTATTTCACCTTCTATAATAGACGGCAGTTTATATGACTTACTCATTAGTGATAACTCACAAATCCAAAAAATCACCAATGATAGTGAATCTTTTAACCAGCTAATCGCACACAATGAAACGATAAAAATAGCAACTAGTGATGGGAATTGGGCGCCAAAATTTCGACTTAACGCTAATGACTTTTTCCATAATAAGAAAGTTATGTTTTCATCCGAAGCTTCTTATACCAGTTCTATTTTCTACGGCAGTAAAAAATATGAGCTAAAAACAGGCGAAAAAATCACTTTTATTTATGATATTAAAAAAAAATGGGTCCCGATAACAGAACCTACCACAAGCGCCCCGCTTGAAAACCTCGCCTATTCAGAAAATACTTGGTCAGCTATCATTCCTAAAGAATATATAAAACCGGGGATATGCTTTGAGTTCAATACCCTTGAGTCTACAGGAGCGCTTAATGATGTGAAAATTGGTGCTCCCAATATCCTGATGATTAACACTATAGATATTGGTATGTTAACCCCCCCAAGGAATGAGTTTGACTTTCAAAATAACCATGAGTTAAACCGCCAATATGGCCAAACAGTCCCCGCTGCGACATTGATTGTAACTCGTTTTGACCCCGTCTACTTAACTCAAGTTGTTACCCCTCGTGGTGAGCTATTTATTGATAAAGCAACAGGCGAAGGGGGTGGTCATGACGGGAATATGCGACATGAGATTGCCAAAGACCTCATTTCTGACGGCATTAATTCAGCCAACTATGGTATTAATAGTTCTCAGGCATCAGCTCCATCATTTCTCCCCACATTCCAAGTAACCATGCATAATTCTGTTGGCGTATACGAAAATGGCATACAACATCATGGTTGGTCGGGAGGCGGTGGAAAAGCCACATTATATGAATCAAAGGGAAATGAGGTTAGCCATGAATTAGGTCATAATTTTGGCTTAGGTGATTATCACGGCGGTCCTGAAGGCGGAACACACACCACACCCGATAAAAAAAACTCATCATGGCTATGGGATTGTGAGTACAATTATTTTATTCCTAACTTGTCACACGACGGGGTATTTAATACTGATGCAATGTCTAGTGGCTACCCTTTCGACTCAAACTATAATTCTTTTACCGCTTACACACCAAATTCATTAGCTGCAATTCAAAAACGGCTTCAAAATAGTTATATATTTTCCCCTGAATCGACGACTGGTTATAAAAAATGGGATTCTGACAAAGCAGAAATGGTAGATGCCAGCCCTGATCTTTCAGAGCTTATATTCTTTCATTATTCGACAAAGAATGGGGAAAATTTAACCGATGAAAAACTTAATACTTTTGCAGAGAAATATAAGTTTATTCACATACAAAGTGGTAATGGCTACCATACTCCTAATATGATTTTCCCTCCTGCCACGCCTAAAAATAAAGGCTCAATCATAAAAATAAGCTCATTTGCAGACTGGAGTAGTAACGTAATCGTCAATAGCGTTGAAAGTAAAATAACTAAAGACAAAATACTATCTTATATTTCGAATGGCCATACTTGGCAAAAAATAGAGAGCCAAGGGATATATAAAAAACCTGATAAACAAGGCGTCCCTATTATTACCTTAACCGGGTTTTATGACCCCGACGGCAAGTTTGAAAGGCAAAGCTGTATACCTCTCTATGGTTCTTTCGGCATGGTTTATCGACCTGATGAACACATTTCCCCTGACTCACCATATTTAGAAGTAATATTACAAGATGGCACAATTAATAAATACCAACTGCATGCCTTTAGAATGAAAGAGGGCCTGATGAATAAATACCATGTCAATATTGAATGGAAGCTTAACCCAGTAAAAGTGAATATTTATGTTAATAATAAAATAGTTCACACTGAAGATATCGAAATAAAAACCCTAAAACACCCAACAACAATTAATGGGGAAATAGTTTAATGTTGATATAAGGTATTAGCATAAAGTAATCTCAAGGCTCAATTAACATTGCTAGCTAATCGAGCCTTGAATGGCATTAATAATTAATGACTTTCGTCTTTAGTTAATTTTAAGCTCGCCTTTCTTGCAACTAAGCCAAAAATACAACCAATTAACATAACTATCGCTAGGGATAGTTTCGGGGCGATAGGTAAAGCAATGGCAAATAACCCTAACCCTGCTCCTCCTGCCATTTGCACAAACCCCACTAACGCAGAAGCCGTCCCGGCTTCGCTACCAAATGGTTCTAAGGCATAACTTGTTGCGGTGCCCATCATAAAGGCAAGGCCGGTACAAGCACATGCGACAGGTAACATATACACAGCCCAATGATTTTGCACTTGTTCAGAGAGTAAAATAAAACCAAGCAGCAACCCTAAACAACCTAATGCCATCATCGTACTGCCCACTAATAAACAAGTTGGCCGGCCAATTTTATGAATAAAGTAATTGGCAATATAGCTGGCAAACATGATCCAAAAACCATTTATTCCAAATACAATAGAAAATTCTAGTGGGGTAAGTTGTGCATCCCCCATTAGAACGCTGGGCGCAAGGGAAACATAAGTTAGTGCCATCCCCATAGTCCCTGCATTAACCAAAGCAAAAATGATAAATTGACGGTCACCCAAAATCCGCCAATAGGTTTTAAGTTGGGTCGTTTTTACTGCTGGCAAATTTGTTGGCCGTGTTTCCGGTAATAATATGATAATCAGTACTAATATTACCAACGCATACAGTGCAAGGAACCAAAATGGCGCGCGCCACCCCCAAGCCTCCGCCAATAACCCCCCTAATAATGGGGCTAATGCAGGAACAATATTGAGTGTACCATTTAGAAAACCGAAGGCTCGCGCCGCTTCTGTACCATTCATCCGGTCGCGCACACAACTAAAAGCCACTACAGAAGTGCAACAAACCGCAACTCCCTGCAATAAACGAGAAGCAATAAATACTGCCGGTGTCGTTGCTACAATCGCAACACCTGCACCGATGATATATAGCACCATACCTGCAATCGCGACAGGTTTTCGTCCATATCTATCCACTAGTGGGCCCGAAATTAATTGCCCTAACCCCAGAACGAGAATGAACAGTGCTATCGTTGACTGGATCACCGACTCACTGCTACCTAAATCCCTCGCAATATCAGGTATTGTCGGCAAATATAAATCAATCCCTAATGGACCAAGTAATACTAATAAAAGCAATAAAATAAGAAAGTTACGCATAAACCATGCCTAGACTCGATAAAATATAATTTAAAAATATTCGCTGTTATAAATTATAAAAAAGCTATATTCGATACCGAATAAGCGATTTACTCATCGTTATAAATTAACCATTTTACGGTGCTTAAAAGTCAAAAAAGGCGCTAAACCTAGCGCCTTTTATGTCATCAATAATCAATGATGACGGATTATTCCATCCATTCTGTGTGGAAAACACCGTCTTTATCCGTACGTTTATAAGTGTGAGCACCAAAGTAGTCACGCTGCGCTTGGATTAAGTTTGCAGGCAATACCGCTGAACGGTAGCTATCATAGTAAGAAATTGCTGCTGAGAACGTTGGTGTAGGTATGCCATTTTGCACCCCATAACAAACAACATCACGCAGAGCTTGTTGGTATTCATCGGCAATTTGTTTGAAATATGGCGCTAACAGCAAGTTGGCAATTTTTGCATCTTGGTTATAAGCGTCAGTGATTTTTTGCAAGAATTGAGCACGAATAATACAACCCGCACGGAAAATTTTCGCGATTTCACCGTAGTTGAGGTCCCAATTATATTCATCTGATGCCGCTTTCAGCTGTTGGAAACCTTGCGCATAAGAAACAATTTTACCTAGATATAACGCACGGCGAATTTTCTCAATAAATGCTTTTTTATCACCATCAACTGCTTTTAATACTGGGCCACTTAATACTTTAGAGGCGGCTACACGTTGGTCTTTCAAGAATGAAATATAACGCGCAAATACAGATTCAGTGATCAGAGTCAGAGGAATGCCTAAATCAAGAGCACTTTGGCTAGTCCATTTACCTGTCCCTTTATTTGCTGCTTCATCAAGGATCACATCAACCAGATATTTACCATCTTCATCTTTTTTCTTGAAGATATCTGCTGTGATTTCAATCAAATAGCTGCTTAACTCACCTTTATTCCACTCTGCAAAGGTGTCTGCCAATTCTTCGTTACTTAAGTTCAATGAGCCTTTTAGCAATGAATATGCTTCTGCAATTAATTGCATATCACCATATTCGATACCATTGTGAACCATTTTGACATAGTGCCCTGCACCATCTGGACCAATATAAGTCACACATGGCTCGCCTTCTGCTTTCGCTGCAATCTCTTTTAAAATTGGAGCAACTAATTCATAAGCTTCTTTTTGACCGCCAGGCATGATTGAAGGGCCTTTCAATGCACCTTCTTCACCACCAGAAACACCTGTACCGATGAAGTTGAAACCTTGTTCAGATAATTCGCGATTACGACGGATAGTATCTTTATAAAGAGTGTTACCACCATCTATTAAGATATCACCTTTGTCCAAATGAGGAGTCAGCGAGGCAATTGTTTTGTCTGTTGCTTCACCCGCTTTAACCATCAACAAGATGCGGCGTGGTTTTTCCAGAGAGTCAACAAACTCTTCAATTGTATAGTTGGGAACTAATTTTTTCCCTGGATTTTCGGCGATAACTTCATCTGTTTTATCTTTAGAACGGTTAAAGATAGACACTGAATAACCGCGGCTTTCAATGTTCAGCGCAAGATTGCGCCCCATGACAGCCATTCCGACAACACCAATCTGCTGCTTTGACATGAAAAACTCCTGTCTGATTAGGACCAAGTCAGCCTTGATAGTGCTGACATTCTGTTAACGGGATCACATATTAACCTAGGATTGTGCAGCATGGTAGTTATTGATGCAATCGATAACGTATTCACGACTTTTTTTGTCAAAAAATATCTAACTAAAGTGAATTTTTATTGATATTTAGTTCAACAAACCGCATTATTCACCTGTCGGCATAAGCCGTCATATCAGAAGGTAAAACAAACTGTATGGAATGGATCGCAGATCCTTCGATTTGGGCGGGCCTCGCTACCCTTATCGTTCTAGAAATCGTTCTTGGTATAGATAACCTCGTTTTCATCGCCATTCTAGCTGACAAGCTCCCGCCTAAGTTGCGTGATAGAGCCCGTGTAACGGGGCTTATGCTTGCACTTATCATGCGCGTTGTCCTGCTCTTTAGCCTGTCATGGCTAATTACGCTAACGAAACCAATATTGACACTCTTTGAGCATCCTTTCAGCGCTCGAGATCTGATCATGTTGATCGGGGGGCTATTCCTATTGTTCAAAGCAACAATGGAGCTAAACGAACGACTAGAAGGTAAAGACGAGCACACTAATACTCAACGAAAAACATCGAATTTCTGGGCTGTTGTTGCACAAATCATTGTTCTTGATGCGGTTTTCTCTCTTGACTCTGTCATTACAGCTGTCGGTATGGTTGACCATATTGGCGTCATGATTGCCGCAGTCACTATTGCAATGCTGTTGATGATTTGGGCAAGTAAACCGTTGACTAGCTTTGTCAATAACCACCCCACCATTGTCATACTGTGTTTAAGCTTCTTACTTATGATTGGTTTCAGCTTAGTTGCCGAAGGCTTCGGTTATGCCATACCGAAAGGCTACTTATATGCTGCGATCGGCTTCTCTATCATGATTGAAGTTCTTAACCAATTTGCGCAGTTCAATCGCCGTAAATTCCTGACGGGAACAAGGCCTCTGCGCGAACGTACTGCTGAAGCGGTATTACGTATTTTAAGTGGTAAAGCAGAAAGAGGCGAATTAGACCCTCACACATCAGATCTGATTGCGGATAACCAATCTGTTTTTGACCCGCAAGAACGTTTGATGATTGCGCGTGTCTTAGGTATGGCACAACGTAACGTTGAGAGTATTATGACCTCACGTCATGATGTGGATTACCTCGACATCAATAAATCCTCCGCCGATTTACTGCAATTGATGGAGAAAAACCCGCATTCACGCTTAGTGGTTATAGATGAAACAATTAGTGATGAACCTGTTGGTGTTGTTCATGTAATGGATTTAGTCAAACAACAGCTTCGTGGTAAACCGCTTAATTTGCGTGCATTAATCACGCAACCTCTAATTTTCCCTGAAGGGTTATCACTATTAAAAGCATTAGAACAGTTCCGTAAAGCCCATACACACTTTGCGTTTGTTGTGGATGAATTTGGCTCTATCGAAGGTATCGTCACATTGACCGACGTAATGGAAACAATCGCGGGTAACTTGCCTGTTGGTGATGAAGAAAATGACTCACGCCACGATATTCAAAAACTGGATGATGGTACTTGGATTGCCAACGGCTTTATGCCACTTGAAGACCTGATCATGTTTATCCCAATGGAATTAGACGATAAGCGTGAATATGAAACAATTGCAGGTTTACTAATGGAACACTTACAGCGCGTTCCTGAAGTAGGCGAACAGATGACTATCAATGGCTGCGTATTCCAACCACTTGAAGTCAACAGTCATCGTGTTAATAAAGTGCTCATTACACCGCCAGCACCCGAAGGTGATGGCTATGAATTTGAAGATGACTAACCTTTAGCTCTAAACAAAATAAATACCGGCCTCTGAGCCGGTATTTTTATTTCACTTTTAGTGAAAAATGGCTATTTAATAGCAGTAAATAAAAAACAACATCGTTTTTTAAAAGAATAATCATTGAAATACTGAATAATTTATAGCATTGAATACACCTAATCTTTAACCAAGGTCATGCTATGTATATAAAAACTCAGTCTCCAAATATAAATACGTTAAAAACACAGAAAATTAACCAAACTACAAATAAATCATCAGGAAAGGTTGCTGTTACCGCTAATCAACTTCAAAATAATACTGAACAATATCCTATGGCTTCTAAAAAGAAAGTCCGCTTTTTAGAAAACGACCAAATGAAAGAATTATCTCGTCAAGAGACCACGAGTAAACTCTCAAAAAATAAATCTACTGATGCATTAACCAAAAAAGAATTACTAATTACATCAGAGAAAATAATCCATAAGCAAGATATCAAAGATTTAAGAAATTACATATCTAAAAGCTTAGATTTAATTTCCAAACAAATAAAAAAAATAGGCACCTCAGATGATCGAGGGTGTAAAGTTACCCTATCTAAAGATACGATGAATAAGTTTAATAACATATTATTAAACTTAAAAGATAATATTCAACACTATAAGAATGAATTAGGGCGTTCAACTTACCAGCACAATAGTAATAAAGAAAAAACACTTAGCAAATTAGAAAATAAATTAAGTAAACAACAGGGGAATTTATAAAAAGTGAAGGAAGAAATAACTATTTATCTAGGGATAGTTCAGTTAAGCAGACTAAAAATACCTTTGAAAACACAAAACAAAGATAAGAAGATTATAAAAATGGAAATAGCTACTATTAATGTCCATTTGCATTTATAAAAAACGCCCAATAAAGGGCGTTTTTTTAAGTTAAAGCGCGTTTAATAAATCATTAAGCCCTTTATTTTCTTCTTTTTTTAAGAAATTACCAATGGCTTCTTTAGCTTGAGTTCGTAATTCATTTCGCAAGAGTTTTTCCACATCTAGCTGGTACTGTAAACTATACCAGCTACCGTAAATCCGCAGAGGAATTGTCATCTCTTGTAGCTGTTTAACCAAGCGTGAATCCCCTCCCCAACCATTGGCGATATTCACACCTAAATTAACATCTATAGTTTCATTAGGGATATTCATATTCCCTTGACCATTAATATTAACCAAGGCAGAGGTCGCTTGCATGGAGGATATATTTAAATTACCTTTATTCAAAATACCAGCTACCTTGAATAAATCTACTTCCGTATAATTACCAGTATTAACGGGAGCATTTATTTTATTCGTAACACGAGAAACCGACTGCTGAATTAGTTGTGGGATATTCAAGCCTTGTAATTTGGCACTTCTCAATTCAAAGCTAACCGGCCCCTGCCATTGGTTTTTTACCGCATAATCATCATACCCAATACCCGATAAGGTTGCATTTAACGAAATAATACCGCTTATTTTCTGTGGCATATTAAATGCTTTTAGTAATGGTGTTAAATCGATATGGTTAAATTTTGGCTTAGCTGAAACATAAGCAGGAGTTGAGCGGTAATTCAAGGTGACGGGCAATGAGAAATCCCCACCAAACGCTTTCCCTTGCAGTTTAGCAACGCTAAAACGTGGAGCTTGGTTTTGTGCCTCAAAAACCACATCAGTTACTGTCATTCCACGATAAACTAAATGATTAATAGCTAAATTAATATCTGCGGTAAAAGACTGTAAACCAGATAAATCATACTGTTGAGTATTTGAACCTGATATCACAGGTTTAACACCGACACGGTTATTATTTGTCTCAGCCGTTGAATTAGAATCAACCGCTGCTGTACCAAGTAAGTTATCTAAATCTAATTTATCTGAAACTAACTCTATCGCCACTTTTGGGATATTTGTTAATTGGATACTGATATTGCCCGTTAAGCTACTCTCATTGGCTTTGATCAACAAATTACTCAAACTTGCATTTTCTATTTTCCCTTTTGAATACAGGAAATCGCTGGTAATCTGCCCTTCTATACCGTTTTCGGGTAAATCAACACCACTTAATTTATAGTCAAATTGTGTCAACTTCCCACTAATCTTTTGATTAATATTAGATAAATCTATATCAGCCCGTGTATCAAAAATAAGTTCTTGCTGGTTTTTATTCAAGTTACCACTGAATTTGGCTGCGATTTGTTTTTTATCACTTTTTTTCAATGATAAATTTATATTTCGTAAATTAAATTCGTCTTTAGCAGTTTGCCAGATAACTAAGCTATTGGATATATTGATTTTTTCTATATCTAATAACCAATTAGTTTTTTCTGTTGGAGAGGATGATGGCGCTGTTCCGCCAGGGGCTACTGGGGCATTGGTGTGAATTTTGGGTTCGCTTTCTGGTGTTTTGCGAATGACCGCACCATCAATCACAATTTGCTCAACGGAGAGCTTATGAGAAATAAGCGGCCATAATTCAACATCTAAGCGCATGTTTTCCGCACTAAGAACAGGAGTTGTCGCATTAGGAGCTGTGAGAGATATCGGCCCCGTAATAATACTGAGTGTAGGCCAAACATGCCAACGCATATCCCCATTGAATTCAAGCTGATATCCACTTTTTTTATCTACTTGTTCCACAATGTAATGACGGAAATCGTTGGGGTTTACTAGCATCACAAGTGTTGTCAAACCCGCAACAATGACCACAAGTAAAATAATCAATGTCGTTAAAAAACGTTTCATGCTTCCCTCTCTTAAAACCCACCAGCGCCCATCATAAAGCGAACTTACACCACTGCTATCCCTGAAAATGGGCGGAAATTGCTTCTCATATCCTTCAAGAACAACAAGTTCCGCAAAATTACAGTGCTTAGTCTTCGCTAATCCGGCTACCTACTGCACCTTGTTGGTTTTTATATTTAGCATCTTGACGGCTATTATATGGGCGGTCTGCACTACCAGATAATGGCTCAAAACTTAAAGCACCGATCACCATACCCGGACGTAACGCTAAAGGCAATTTCCCAGAATTATAAAACTCTAACACGATTTGCCCATGCCAGCCGGGATCGATTCGATGTGCTGTTACGTGCACCATCAAACCCAGCCTTGCTAGTGAAGAACGACCATCTAACCAACCAACAAGATTGTCAGGGAGCGTAACAGACTCAAGCGTCACTGCAAGTGCTAATTCCCCTGGATGTAGGAAAAATGGTTCATCTTCACCTAGCACGATTTCATCGCTCATTACACGATCCAACGCGGCATTAACCTCATTTTTGGGACCGCTCAGGTCAATAAATGCAGCGGTATGCCCACGAAAAACACGGAATTGATTACCCAGTCGAACATCAGCGGTTGCACCATTAATCCGTTCAACGGGTGGGCGTGGGCTAATGACTAATTTACCATCATCCATCCATTGAATAATATCGCGGTCACATAGACGCATGGTTGTTTCCCCCTTCATTATTTTAGTCTCTGCGCTAATTTGTTAATCTTGACAGAATTCACCAATTTTTGCTTTCAAGACATCTATCGCAACCCGGTTTTTACCACCGCGAGGTACAATAATATCAGCATATTGCTTAGACGGTTCAATAAACTGCAAAAACATTGGGCGCACAGTTTTATTATATTGTTCGATGACAGAATCAAGTGTTCTGCCCCTTTCATTTACATCACGTTTAATGCGGCGCATCAAGCAAATATCGAGTGGAGTATCAACAAAAATAGAAAAGTCCATCTCACCACGTAAGCGTTTATCAGTTAACAATAAAATGCCTTCAATGATAATGACTTTTTTAGGTTTAAACGTAATGGTTTTTTGTTTGCGAGTATGAGCGACATAGTCGTATTGAGGAATTTCTACTGCTTGACCACTTTTCAGTGATTTAAGATGCTCATAAAGCAAGCTGTGATCCATTGAATTAGGATGGTCATAGTTTACTTTAAGCCGTTCTTCCATTGGAATATCTGCTTGGTCTTTATAATAACAGTCCTCTGGAATAACACCTATATTATGATCACCGACCTTTTCCCTAAGTTCTCGATATAGAGTGCTTGCAATTAAGCTTTTGCCAGATGCAGAGGCTCCCGATATACCTACAATGGTACAGTGATGCGCTATGTCAGTCATAAAATGATAACCTGGTTAAATATTTTAGAAATGAAAATACATAACATAGAAATGTTATGTTGGCGGAATTATAGGGGGTAATGACGTGTTGTTCCAGCATCCCTCGGCAAAGTTTGCTAAAAAAACGCCAATATTTGAAGAAAAGCCGCTAATCAATACTCGCTGTATTTATTTTACTATTAAAATTGCTTTTTACCTTCCAAGACAGCAATGCGGTTTTCAATAGATGGGTGTGTAGAAAAAACTGAATCTCCCTTATTAAAAATATAAGCCGCTTTTCGATAAGCCTGACCAGTACTTCGCTCATCGTACTCATGGGTTTCATGCTTCCCAGATATTTTTTTCAACGCACTGATCATGGCTTGGTTATCAGATGTCAGATCGACTGCGGCTGCATCTGCCATATATTCACGTGTGCGAGATAAGTAAAAATAAAGAATTTGTGTTATCCACGGTAAAACGAAATTAAGGACTAGTAAAATAACTTGAGCCTTATTAGCGGCATTATTTCTGCTTCGCCCAGCCGTGCGAATAAAGATTTGGCTAAATAAATTGGTCACCGTCAAAATAACATTTGCTAAAATACCCACATACAAGGTTAATTTTGAGTCCCCATGGATAATATGCCCCACTTCATGAGCTAAAACGGCCTGAACCTCCTGTCGATTAAGGCTTTGAAGCAAACCTCGGGTCACTCCCACAAGGGCATTACGTTTGTTCCACCCCGCAGCAAAAGCATTCGGCTCGTCAGTATCTAAAATATATAAACGTGGAATATAACCTAAACTAGCGCTCAAACTAAGCTCTTCGATAATATTGAACAGTTGTTTTTCTTCAGAACTTTTTGCATTTTCCTGAGTGATTTCCCTAGCGTTCATTCCCGCTAGCATCATTTTATGCCCTCTAAAATGAATATAAATCAACCCAAGAAATGTCAAACCTAGAACAATAAATGTCGCTATAGGCCACTCTTGAAACGTCACAAATTCCATCGCATTATCAAACAAATCTAGCTGTTCATTTGGGTGCGTTGCAATATCCGCCAGTAAACCAATGACTAACATTAGCAAAATATAACTCATCACAACTAAACGAGTACGAATATTATTTTTGCGTATGACGTTTCTAAAATCCATAAAATGACCTGTTCTCTACAATAATACAAAACATTGGAATGCTGTCGAGAAGGAACCTCAGCACCCCAATGATTTTTCAATATTATGAATTAAAACGATATTTAATCGAAGTTAATACGACGTGATTCTTCAGATTTAATCGTTTCTTCATCAAGACGCCAGTATTCCTTAGATATTTTTAAGCTCGGAATAATACCAACAATCAGTGCAGCTGGCATTGAGGCTATATAAGCGTTATACGTTTCTAATGAACGGTTATAACCACGTTTGGCAAAAGAAAGTTTATTCTCAGAAGAAACGATTTCCTCTTGCAAATTGGCCATAATCGCATCTGACTTTAACTCTGGATAAGCTTCAACCGCAACATTGATAGCGCCACTAGTCACCATTTTAGACAGCGCATCTTCCGCTTCTCGTGCTTTATCCCCTGTTGCATTTTGTGCTTGGGTTCGTAGTTCAGTAATTTTACTGAAAACTTCGGTTTCATGGCTTAAATATTTTTTAACCGTTGCAAGCAAACTATCAAATACTTTTCCACGGCGATCTAATTGAACTGAAATTTCAGTTTCACTAGAAATAACCGCTTCACGCAATGCCACAATGCGGTTATAAAAGTAAAAAATAATAATCGCTATAACAACAATAAAAATTAAAAATTTCATAATCACCTTTTAGGGCTTACCCGCAGGAAGACAACTGATTAAACAAGATATGCTGCTATTCTACGCGAACATTAAGCAATAAAGAAACGCTAAGCATATAAATCAGAAAAATAGAAAGTTTAGGTAAACATTTTTCCGTTATAAGAGATATAAAAAACAAAAAGAAAAATACAACTCAGAACATTTGCTAATAAAAAAGGGGAAAAGCCGCGCTTACCCCCTATTTCACTTATTAAGCTAGTTTACTTTTAGCGCTCAATAATGGTTTCTACTTTGCGATAACTTAAACCGCACGGAAAGAAATTTCCGTTGGGATTTTATCCCCTTCCCAATACATAAGTGCAGAAATACCTGACGCAATTTCACGGTAAATATCCGCAAACTCACCTTCAGGGTCACGCATAACTGTCGGTTGCCCGCGGTCTAAGTCTTCACGTAGAGAGATATGCAGTGGAACCTGCCCTAATAACTTAGTATGGTATTTTTCTGCTAATTTCTCTGCGCCACCAGTACCAAAAATTGGTTCAACATGGCCACAATTACTACAAATATGAGCACTCATATTTTCGACCACTCCCAGTACAGGGACATTCACTTTCTTAAACATCACGATACCTTTCATGGCATCAACTAATGCGATATCTTGTGGGGTAGTAACAACCACTGCACCGGTTACTGGGATATTTTGTGACAGTGTGAGTTGAATATCACCCGTTCCTGGTGGCATATCGATAACTAAATAGTCTAAATCTGGCCATAGTGTATCTTGGAGCATTTGCATTAATGCTTTGCTTGCCATTGGGCCACGCCAAACCATCGCATTATCGTCAGTAACTAAATAACCGATTGAATTCGTTGCTAGACCATAAGCCATTATCGGTGCCATGTGCTGACCATCAGGAGATGTAGGGCGCTCTAGTGTGGTCCCTAACATATTCGGAATAGATGGGCCATAGATATCCGCATCAAGAATACCGACTTTAGCCCCTTCTTGCGCCAAAGCTAATGCTAAGTTTACCGAGGTACTTGATTTACCAACACCACCTTTACCTGAACTCACCGCTAAGATATTACGAACACCATTAATACCGGGCAAATCATTTGCTCGTTTTAACGTCGTAATATCATGACGAAGTTTCCATTCAACTGCGTGTGCGCCGGTTTGTTGTTTTAATTCTGCTGTTTTTTCGCTAATTAATGCTTGAAACGGCCCTTTCCAAACGAAAGGCATCACTAACTCGACATGCAGCACATTGTCCAACATTGCGCAGTGGTGTAATGCTTTAATAGCAATCAAATTACGTTGCAGCGTTGGGTGTGTAAATGAAGCCAAAACCTTGGAGACTTGTTCAGTCAACAGTTCTGGTTTGTTTTGCTCGGGGGATTTATCGTTCATCCCGGCTCCTTTATTTATATTTTTGAACTATGTATATCCTAAATAGCGTCTCTAGGTTTATCAAACTCAGTAAACTACCGAAGATCCGCTGAATATACTTTGACTAAGATTAATCATAACAGAGAACACAAAAAATAGTGAAGCTAAGCTCAGGAAAAGCCACGAAGAGTTAATCTCCCCCCCTAAAGTGAACTGAATGACAAAGTTTTATGGTGTCTCAGATAACAATTTCTTTTTTAAACAAATTTCCAATTAATATTTTATACCCCTAGCAGCGATGGTTTTGATCGGTTAACATCAAAGACCCTTTTCAAATAATGGAAGTAAGAAAGTTACTATGTCTCAAGTCGCGAATAAATCACTGGTAACCTGTGCGTTACCCTATGCTAACGGTTCAATCCATCTTGGTCATATCCTGGAACATATTCAGGCTGATATTTGGGTCCGTTATCAGCGAATGCGCGGCAAAGAGGTTCACTTTATCTGTGCCGATGACGCGCACGGTACGCCAATCATGCTTAAAGCGCAGCAACTCGGTATTACTCCCGAAGAAATGATTGCAGCAGTGAGCCAAGAGCATCAGGACGATTTTGCTGGTTTTGCCATTAGCTATGATAATTACCACTCAACACATAGTGCAGAAAATAAAACATTATCAGAACTGATTTATGGGAAGCTGAAAAATAACGGTTTTATTAAAAACCGAACCATTTCACAGCTTTTCGACCCAGAAAAAGGCATGTTTTTACCTGATCGCTTCGTTAAAGGCACTTGCCCAAAATGTAAAGCTGAAGACCAATACGGTGACAACTGCGAAGTGTGTAGCGCAACCTATAGCCCAACGGAATTAATTAATCCACGTTCGGTGATTTCTGGTGCTACACCTGTAATGCGTGATTCCGAACACTTTTTCTTTGATCTTCCTGCATTTAGCGACATGCTTCAAGCGTGGACTCGCTCAGGCGCATTACAAGAACAAGTCGCAAACAAAATGCAAGAATGGTTCGAATCAGGCCTACAACAATGGGATATCACCCGTGATGCGCCTTATTTCGGTTTTGAAATTCCTGATGCGCCGGGGAAATATTTCTATGTCTGGCTTGACGCTCCTATCGGCTATATGGGCTCATTTAAAAACCTCTGTGATAAACGCGGTGATCTCGATTTCGATGAATTTTGGAATAAGGACTCAAAAACTGATCTTTACCATTTTATTGGTAAAGACATCGTCTATTTCCATAGCCTATTTTGGCCAGCCATGCTAGAAGGCAGTAATTTCCGTAAACCGACAAATTTATTTGTTCATGGCTATGTCACGGTAAACGGTGCAAAAATGTCTAAATCGCGCGGTACTTTTATTACTGCTCGTTCATATTTAGATCATTTAGATGCTGATTGCTTACGCTATTACTATGCAGCGAAGCTATCTTCACGTATTGATGATATCGATTTGAATTTAGAAGACTTCGTACAACGAGTGAACAGTGATATCGTCAATAAAGTGGTTAACCTAGCCTCCCGTAATGCAGGTTTTATCGCTAAACGCTTTGATGGCAAATTATCAGCAAACTTAGCTGAACCTGAGCTATACCAACAGTTTGTCGATGCTGCAAAAATCATTGGTGAGGACTATAACAACCGCGAATACAATAAAGCTATCCGTGAAATTATGGCTCTGGCCGATATCGCTAACCGTTACGTAGATGAGAAAGCCCCTTGGGTGGTCGCGAAACAAGAAGGTAAAGACCAAGAGCTGCAAGATATTTGCTCTATGGGTATTAACTTGTTCCGAATTCTCATGACTTACCTGAAACCCGTTTTACCAGGCCTGACTAAACGTGCGGAAGCATTCTTAAATACGGAACTTGCATGGGATGCGATTAACACCCCATTATTGAACCACAGCGTCGCACCGTTCAAAGCGCTATTTAACCGTATTGAAATGGCAAAAGTAGATGCGATGGTTGAAGCCTCAAAAGAGAGCATCAAACCTATCCAGCAAGTTACTGGGCCTTTGGCTGACGATCCTGTCCAAGACACTATCACTTTTGATGATTTCGCTAAAATAGACCTACGTATCGCGTTAATCAAACACGCTGATTTTGTTGAAGGCTCTGATAAACTTTTGAAATTACAACTAGATATTGGTGGTGAAACTCGCCAAGTATTCTCTGGTATTCGCTCTGCTTATCCAGATCCAAAAGTATTAGAAGGCCGTTTAACCGTGATGGTTGCAAACCTTGCGCCACGTAAAATGCGCTTTGGTATTTCAGAGGGTATGGTAATGGCAGCAGGCCCTGGTGGAAAAGATATTTATCTGCTCAGCCCTGATAACGGAGCACAGCCAGGTATGCAAGTTAAATAACGAGCATATGCAGTAATCCAGTTATTTGTTATAAGTGGGGAGCTAAAAACTCCCCACTTTTTTATTGCCTTTTTATTGTGATCGGTAGCACAATTATAAAGTTAATTGTATGATGAATAGATATTACATAACAGGACCAGTCTCATGTCATTTAAGCAGGTACTGATAACGGGGTGGCAATATTTGCGCGCTTTTGCAATACTTTACCTCTGCCTGATTATCGGAAACCTTATTTCCGCACTACTTCCCTTTTCCATTCCCGGCAGCATTGTCGGTATGTTAATCTTATTTGTATTGCTTGCATTACAAATAATTCCAGCTCACTGGGCCCAACCCGGTTGCAGTATTTTATTGAAAAATATGACCATTCTGTTTGTTCCTATTGGTGTTGGCATAATGAATTACTATGAATTAATCAGTCAACAAATGGTTCCTATCATCGTTTCTTGTGTGGTCAGTACCTTAATCGTCATGGTCGTTGTTGCTATCAGTTCAAACTATATCCATAAAGAACGCCCTGTCGTTGGCGCTAAACCAGATGAAGTTCCGTTACCCCCTGAAGAACCTATTTCTTCGGTTATTAATAATGATAAAACTAAGGGGGAGGACTAATGCTAGCGCATATTTGGTGGTCATTGCCGCTGACTATTGTAGTGTTTTATTTAGCACGCCAGCTGTCAGTAAAATTTAAATTACCAATTTTAAACCCACTATTGGTCACAATAGCGGTGCTTATTACGCTATTAGTTTTAACTAACACATCCTATGAGCACTATTTTGCAGGTAGCAAAATACTCAATGATTTACTGCAACCTGCAGTCGTCGCGCTTGCTTTTCCACTTTATGAGCAAATGCACCAGATCCGCGCTCAGTGGAAATCCTTATTAAGCATTTGTTTTGCTGGTAGCTTAGTGGCTATGTTCAGTGGTGCAGCCATTGCACTCTGGTTAGGTGCAACCCCTGATATCGCAGGTTCTATTTTACCTAAGTCGGTCACTACCCCTATTGCGATGGCTGTTGCTGATTCGGTTGGTGGGGTCCCTGCCATTAGTGCTGCTTGTGTGTTGTTTGTTGGGATTTTAGGCGCCATGTTCGGCCATAGCTTATTTGATGTGCTGCGTATTCGAACCCACGCGTCTAGAGGCCTTGCAATGGGAACTGCTTCTCACGCCTTAGGCACCGCACGTTGCGCTGAAGTGAATTATATTGAAGGGGCTTATAGCTCACTAGCACTAATGACCTGTGGTGTGATCACTTCACTTATTGCTCCGTTTATATTTCCTGTCATTTTACATCTTTTTAGCTAAGCTTAACTCACTAAGAAAATAACTAATCATATGAGTAAGAGGAATTAATCAGCCTCTTACTCACTAGCTCACATTAAAACATGAGATACTTCTCTCAATTCAAGAATTTGTTTCATATGTTTCATTTAAAATAGTGACTTTAATCACATATTGTTCTACGTATTATTGAATAGAATGAAAACAATTAAATAGGGAGGGTAACTCATGCATTCAAGATTTAAGGCCGCTTGGGCCGAGCTTCCAGAAAAGTTACAGTCTGTACTTAGACCTATCATCGATAAGTCCGATTTTTCGGGGATGTTAACCGCAGAACAAGTTAAAAATATTAAAACACAAAGTGGTATTAACGATTCGGAATTAGCTTTTGCATTGTTACCTTTTGCCGCAGCCTATGCCGTCACACCTATCTCCCATTTTCAAGTTGGTGCAATCGCTTGCGGTGCAAGTGGTAATTTGTACTTTGGTGCCAATATGGAATTTAGCCACGTATCAATGGGGCAAGTCATTCATGCAGAACAATGCGCTGTAACCCATTCATGGATGAAAGGTGAAACACAAATTACCTCAATTACCGTGAATTACACACCTTGTGGGCACTGCCGCCAATTTATGAATGAATTGCGTGAAGGCGGTAAAATTATGGTGAATTTACCGGGCCGCACACCCGCAGTACTACACCACTATTTACCCGACTCATTTGGGCCGTCTGACCTCAATATTACTACTTTACTACTCGACCCTGTTGACCATGGCTATAAAAACCAAAGCCGTGACCGGTTATTAAGTGCAGCAATTGAGGCTGCAAACCAATCCCATGCACCTTATAGCCAATCCCATTCAGGAATTGCGTTACAATTAAAAGATGGCTCACTGTTTACCGGACGCTACGCAGAAAATGCCGCATTCAACCCAAGTTTACCGCCACTGCAAGCCGCTTTAATTATGATTAACCTAGCAGGTAAAGATATTCACGCCATCGACCAAGCTAAATTTGTTGAAAAACAAGATGCGATTATCAAACATTGGTGTGTGACCGAAAATACATTACAGGCACTAGGTTGCCAAAATATTGAATTAGCTTATTTGGATTAATTTTATATTTATTTAAATATAACGGTTATTGCTGGGAGCTTGAATAAACAGCAATAACCGTATAGTTGCTATTAGAACTTTAATCTTGTTCACAGTACCATTTACCTGCAAAGTGGCCATCCATAATAGAACTCACTAGTTTTGATTAATATAAGCCCTAGTAAGTGAATTCATTAAACAATTTTTCTGTTTCATTTATCGTCTCTTCTAATGTAATAACTAAAGGGATCTTTCGCATTTTTTCTAGCCAAGCTTGGCTTTGTTGCTGTTTTATCGATGCAGATTGCGCGGCTTCTTCTTTCATGTCTAGCCAAATGCTAGCAAATAACGCTGATTCACCATTAAGTGATTTATTAGAAAAGCTATTTAATAGTTTCCCTATAATTTTATTCTTTTTATCTATAGATAATACTTCAAATACATCTTTAAACAACCAACCTTCATAAGGAATCCCTGAATTTAACATCGCTTCTTTTTTTATTTTAATAAATTCTTGATGTGTAATATTACCAATTGGGATGTTATCACTTTCTTTGCGATTTTTCATAATTCGTCCATATGCTAATTTGACTTCTTTTTGATACCGACTCCGCTTTTCACTGGTGAATGACTCACCCCGTGCCTTCATATGATTATTTAAAAACTCTTTTTCTAGATAAATAAAAATACTGAAATATTTATCACTTGAATCATTTACCTTTTGAGGGTTATATTTTTCATTAAAAGAGTAACCTTTATTTATGAGAATTAAACATGATAAAATTATAAAAATTAATTTAGAAATAATAGATTTAGAAACCATCATTAGAACTCCTTTTATTCTTATTAAAATTCATTGAATTATTAATCATTTCTTCAAACATAAAGTCTAATTCTTTTTCTATATTTTTAACTAAAGTAATCCGCCTCATTTTCTCCAGCCATCTTTTGCTTTTAATTTGCTTGTCTGATGGTGGTTTGGAAGCTTCTCTTACCATTGCATACCAAAGCATCATGAATAATTTAGCTTCCTTCGCAGGATCGTTGTTATTCATCACAAAAATGAACTGTTGCCATAGTGCCTCTCGGTTTCTCTCATTAATAACATCTAAAACATCTGCTAAAATCCAAGCATAATAAGACATTCCCATTTCATTTAAATTCTCACGATAAAAACCCATTGCCTGTTCATGGCTTAATTTTTTAATAAATGCTTCCTTTGGATACTTTAAAAATTCTAACATTAGGTTATTATCTTTTTCACCCTTAAAAATGACTAATTTTTTTCTATCAAATATTAAATCCTTAGATTCAGAAAAGTATAACATCTGTAGCATAAAGAAAAGACGTGGCGTTTTAACACCTTTATTTTCACAAAAATTAATTGTATTTTTTTTATTATATTTCACATTATTTCCTTGAGGATTTTGGCAAGCACCGAGAAGAAAAACTGAAAGTACAACTATTAATTTATAATTCATAGACATCCTTGTGATTCATAAAGTTAGAAACCAACAATCTTAAAAAGAAATTATGTAAAAAACACATTGTCCACATAAAAATAAACATCAGTAATCAGCATTCGATCACTAATAACTAAAATAATTTATTTTATTATAAGTACTCTTTTTAAATATTAATTAAAACTAAAAGATCCTCCAGAAGAATAACCACTATAACTAAATTCAGGTATACTTGGCATTGAGGGTATTGAGTATTTATCATCAAATGAGTCCATTGAATTATTCATTGATGACATATTGTCTCTTAAATTATCAATCATATTTTCAAAATGATTGTTATTTCTTATGGTATCTGTAGGGAAGTCTTTAAATCCGGAAGTTCCTGGAAGAACAACACTCGGGCGTTCTAGATAATAATTTGTTGGTGTTTCATTATCCTTAAACCTATCAAGTAAGTTTGTTGTACGAGGTACTAATTGTCTATTCGGTTCAGATTTTGGATAAGTGCTTTCCAATATCGATTTATCTACCATATTGTGTGGATACTTAATTGGAGGTGTTGACTTGTTGTTTATTGATGGCATATTTTCCCTTAAACCATCAATCATATTGTCATAATGAGCAACATCTGGTTGATAATTAACTGATGGTGAATCAAATAAGCCTGTTTCTGGTAATATATAGTCAGGTCTTTCTAAATAATATTCAGACAATAGATTTTTATGTGTAAATTCCGTTTGACCACGCCAATCTGTTTGTACAGAAAGTCGATTATTATCGCCAGATGGGAAATTCCAAAATGAAAACCTATTAGTTCCTCTATCGATTAATGGATTACCTGTTTCGTACACTAGCGCATTAATATTATCTATATTAGTTTTAATTGTAGGTGTTACAATGGAACCATATGTCTTTTTAAGACTAATGGTTACTCCATCCACAGCATTGTCTATGTCTACAACCCTTCTAAGCCAACGGTGTATTTGAGGTTGCTTACTAGCAGGGGCATCATATAAACTTTCAAACATAATATTTAAAGTTCTTAAACTTAATTCAGTTTCTTTTTCTGTATTACCTACCGCATCCAATGCCTTTTGCCAATACACCTCCCTTATTTCTCCGTTTGATAGTACATCAAAAACAGGTTGTAAGGTCCAGGATTCCGCAGGTAAGCCATATTTACTAAAAACACGTTCATGAAATTTCATTGCTTCTTCATGGGTTATATCACCTTTTATTTCTATGCCTTCCTCAGTGAATCTGTCTCGTAAAATTTTGACATAACCATAAGCCATATCGAATCGTATATTGTTAACTTTATCCTCATTAAATTTTTTACCATTTTCTATTGTTACTTCTTCTAAATAATTTAACGCAAAAGCACCTGAAAAAGAGTCCCCTTTTACCACACTATTAGCTAACGGAGCATATCGATCCCCTTTGCTTTCTAAATATTCATACATCAATTCTGGTTTTTTAGTTAAAATTAATATTTTTAAAGCCTTAGACGTATCAGTCCAATTTAATTTCATATTCCCTTTTCTACTAGTTACATTATTCATTTATCATTTCCTATTTATCATTTCCTATTTATCATTTTCTGGTTTAAAAATATAACAATATCATTCTTTATTTCTTCCCACATAATTAAATCATCAAAAATCATATTTAACCTAACTTTAACACCAATGTTTTCAATTAAAAAAATAGCATCACAGTCACTATACTCCTGTCTAAATGGAATCCAAATACATTCAAATAAAGTATTTACATCATTATTTTTCAACTCCCAATAGTATCTATTTTTATAATATTCCGGATCAATATTTTTTTTCATCCTCTTTAATTCAACATCGCTAAAGTAAAGATTTATTTTTTCATCATACAATACCTCGCCTTTTATTTTCTCCTCTCCTCTATCAAGATATAAGTATCTTTTATACTCTAGATAGCCATTAACATCTCCATCTAGTGGTTCAATAGATACTCTAATTATTTTTATATTTTCATTTGAATCAATTGGTTTCATTTCTGGCCATGACATCCTCATTGGCAGAATTCTAAAATTAGCCTCACACCCTTTTTTGTTTTCAACAAACCTTGGATCAAAATAGCTATACCCTTCATATTCAGCAAATGGAAAAACATACTCAGCAGGAACTTCGATAATATTCTTATTAAACTGTCCACAAACAAAACCGGGCCGGTTTTCCCCATAAGAAATATGAGAGAATAATAATAACGGTAGAATCAAACCAAAATATAATTTCATAATAATTGACACCTTAATACTTATATAATATTTAATTTTTAAACTTATTTAAATGAAAACTATGATTTAGCAAAAGATAATGTTTTACTCATACGTTCATACCATTTATTAATAATGATTTTCTGTTTTTTAGTGGCCTTCTTTTCCTTTTCTAACATCACTTTCATTAAGCTGTATATTACCGATAATTCATGGCCACGGTCTCCGGAAGCTGCCATAATTTTTTGCCAATAAAATTCTTTTTCTTTTTCATCTAATACAGAAAATACCACACCTAAAACCCAAGCTTCTTCCGGTATTTTATTACGTAACATAACCAGATAGTGTATTTCATCTGCTTCTTTATAGGTCATATCATGAGAGACTTTTTCACCTGTACTCTGTTTCCTCGCTTTTCGCTTCAATACTTGAAGCATTTCTAATGCATGGTCATAATTTATTTTGTCTATCAATGTTTTATTAATTGTTTTGTTTTTTTCTTTCATCACCAAATAAAAATAATCTGTTATAACTCGACCAAAAATTGATGAACCATATTTGTTTTCATAGAAATAGTTGTCAATATTCCTTAGTGTTTCTTTTGGGTTATAGTCTGCTCTTGAGTGATTCATTCCTCCTAGAAATGCCATAATAAGTAATATATAAATACGCTTATTTCTTAACACCCCATTAATTAAATTCATAAAACTCCTTAGTGAAAAATGAAATATAAAATAAAATTCAACTTATATAAATTTAAAACTTGCAGCAATATATGATGTTTGAAAATATAATTTCGCTTACAGTAAACTAATTTTTTCACTCACTAACTCATTAAAAACAGTGAAAAAAACATTAAGAGAATTTATCCATCAGGAAGTTAAACCATTGTTTAAAAAACCGTTGAGATAAAAAGAATTCATTCATACTTGCCTAATCGTGATCTACCCACCGTAATGAGTACACCATTGACAGCTTTCATTCCCTTTCGCGCTTAAACTCCTTATCATATGCACAATATTTTTCAGTAAATTTTTTAACGCTTTTTTATCATTATTTACTGTACATATTTGCTGTTTAGCTTAGGATCTACCCTGACTTTGTTGATTAATCGTCCGAAGAGTGATATTTCATGGAACATGAATACGAAACAAAACGCCCTCTCTATATACCCTACGCTGGCCCAATTTTGCTTGAGTTTCCTTTACTGAATAAAGGAAGTGCGTTCACCGAAGAAGAACGCGCAAGTTTTAACTTACATGGATTACTGCCTGAACAAGTTGAAACCATCGAAGAACAAGTTGAGCGTGCTTACCGCCAATTAATTGATTTTAAATCAGATATTGATAAGCATATCTATTTAAGAAATATTCAAGACACCAACGAAACCTTATTTTATCGCCTTATTGATGCCCACCTTACAGAGGTCATGCCAATCATCTATACCCCTACGGTGGGTGAAGCCTGTGAGCATTTCTCTGATATTTATCGTCGTGCACGCGGTTTATTTATTTCTTATCCGAACCGTGAATACATCGACGACATGCTACAAAATGCCACCAAACAAAACGTAAAAGTCATCGTTGTAACCGATGGTGAACGTATCTTAGGTCTTGGTGACCAAGGTATCGGTGGAATGGGCATCCCAATTGGTAAACTCTCTTTATATACTGCGTGTGGGGGGATCAGCCCAGCTTATACCCTACCAATCGTTATTGATGTGGGGACCAATAATCCACAACGCCTGAATGACCCCCTGTATATGGGATGGCGTCATCCACGGATCACTGGCGATGAATACAACGAATTCCTCGAAGAATTTGTACAAGCGGTAAAACGCCGCTGGCCAAATGTATTGCTGCAATTTGAAGATTTTGCACAGAAGAATGCAATGCCGTTGTTAAACCGCTACCGTGATGAGCTCTGCTGTTTTAATGATGATATTCAAGGTACTGCATCCGTCGCACTTGGTAGCTTAATTGCAGCTAGCCATGCTGCTGGTAGTAAGTTAAGCGACCAACGCGTCACTTTCTTAGGCGCCGGTTCAGCCGGGTGTGGTATTGCTGAGCAAATCATTGCCCAAATGAAATCTGAGGGTCTGAGTGACGAAGAGGCTCGTTCACGCATATATATGGTTGACCGCTTTGGTCTGTTAACCGATAAACTGCCTAATTTACTCGACTTCCAAGCAAAATTAACCCAAAACAGTGGAAATTTAACTGATTGGGATGTTAACAGTGATTCAATTTCACTGTTAGATGTGGTGCGTAATGCCAAACCAACCATATTAATTGGTGTATCTGGCCAAGCTGGGTTATTCACAGAAGAAATCATTAAAGAGATGCATAAGCACTGTGAACGCCCTATCGTCATGCCGTTATCTAACCCAACTTCGCGGGTTGAAGCTCGCCCTGAAGATATTATCAATTGGACGGATGGCAAGGCCTTAGTCGCAACAGGAAGTCCATTTAGCCCAGTGTCTTACAAAGACCAAGTGTTCCCAATTGCACAATGTAACAACTCCTATATCTTCCCAGGTATTGGCCTTGGTGTGATTGCCTCAGGAGCAAAACGGGTTACTGATGGTATGTTAATGGCTGCCAGCCGTGCGTTAGCAAGCTGTTCTCCTCTGGCAAAAGAAGGGAAAGGGGCGTTATTACCTTTGCTTTCTGATATCCAACACGTTTCTCGTATCATTGCTAAACAAGTTGCAAAAGAAGCACAGATTCAAGGTGTTGCAACCGTAACTTCGGATGAAGCACTTGATGAAGCAATTGAACGTAATTTCTGGAAACCGGAGTACCGCACTTATAAACGAACTTCATTTTAATTCGTAATAAGCGTATGAAAGGGGCTCTTAGGCCCCTTTTTTGTTTTTACAATTCCCTAAAAAGCTAAAATCTGTATTCTCAGATAATGATAAATTGCGCTAAACAAATCACTTATTTAAGATAACGTCCATGACTGATTAATAGGATATTTACATGACTGGCGACCTCAATGCAGCAACTGTGCAGAAACCTAAATTTTCCCTATGGGCAATAGCCCTGACGCTCTGTATTGCGGTGCTAAATATTGTTGTTTATTTTTATCAACTCAATTATGCCGCCCCACTCGATTCCCAAGAAAATAATTTATTGCTATTTGGTGCCAATGTTTACCAACTTTCATTAACTGGGGATTGGTGGCGTTATCCAGTCAGTATGGTATTGCACTCAGGCGGTATGCACCTTGCTTTAAATACGTTGGCCTTGTTTGTTATTGGGATTGAATGCGAACGTAACTATGGGAAATTTAGAATGCTCGCGATATACCTATTTTCAGGTATCGGAGCTGCCTTTTTCAGCGCTTATTGGCAATATCAAGAAGCATTAAAAGAAGTGGCATCTCAAGCCTCATTAAATACATGGAGCAGCCTTTATCTACCCGATAATACCGTTTATATCACTGTTAGTATTGGCGCTTCAGGTGCCATTATGGGGTTAGCCGCAGCCTCAGTTATTTACCTTTTAAAAGCCATCAATAACCCTGCTCTTTCTATAGAACAACGAAACCAGTTAAAGCGCCCGTTATACAATATAATGGCCATGATAGGTCTAACTTTGGTAAATGGTTTGCAATCAGGGATTGATAACGCGGCACATATTGGCGGTGCAGTTCTTGGCGCATTTATTAGTGGGGCTTTTGTACTTGCGCCACAGGCAATCAACCGAGGAAAATTTACATCTAGTATATTAATTACTTTAATTGCGGCTATTTTACTGTTTTTTGCACTTAATCAGTATTCATCATCCGAAGATGAAGAACTTAACTATGAGCGTCAATTTATTTATCAAGAAATGGAAAAAGAGCTCAATCAATGGCAAAGCTGAGCCCTAACACGATAAAACTAAAAAGAAAATAAATTCATAATCATCATCACCGCACTACAGGCAATCAATAACAATGTGACATATTGGAAAGTGCGCTCAGACAAATGAACCAATAAATATTTCGCAAGGGGCATCACCATCAATGCCCCAGCACATAATATCAACGCCAATTTTAAATCGGTATAGCCATCCTGTGCATAAGCCAAAGCTGATGAACCCGATAATAACGTCGTCACAAAAATTGATGTCCCTATTGCCTGTTTAATATTCAGCTGCATATATCGCAATAGCATAGGTAACACAACAACACCACCACCCACCCCCGTTGCACCTAGCACCACGCCGGCTAGAATAGCAGGGAGCGCCATCGCTTTTAGTTGGTTGGTTTCTACCATTTTTTGCTTAATGACTGAAACAAAAAACATTCTCTGAATAAATAAATACAACGAGAAAATAATTGCAGCAGCAACTAAAAGGTTAATCCCCCATTCGACTTGTAGTTGATACCCAGGCAACCCCCCAAGCCAAGTCACTAAAAGACTTGATAAAAAAGTACTCGGCAACATAATGGCTAAAACAATCATCGCCCCTTTAAAAGGAATATTGCCTAACCGAAAATGCATATAGGAAGAAGAGACTTTCATCAACATCGAAAGAAAATTAGCTGTCGCGACAGCCGCTAATGCGTTAAGCCCAAAAAAATAGGTTAATATGGGCAGAACAATCACTCCACCACCAACCCCCGTTGTACTGATAATCAGCCCAATTAGAGCACCTATTGCTAACTCTGTTACAATCATTAACTCTTGCCTTGTATCAGTGCTTGTCGCCCTTTTTGTAATGCTAAGTCTGCATCACTATCCACTAACGTAAGATATTTAAAAAACAACGTATCAAAGATGATCATCTGTAACACTTGGGGGGTAATTATCCCTAACTGTGTATGCTGTTCATCATAAAAATAAGGTAAACTGAAATCAGCTAATTTCACCGCTTCATCTTGCCCGAAACGAGTTAAAGCAACCGTCGGGCAGCCTGTCTCTTTCGCAGCTCGCAACATCTGGTTGATTTCTTGAGTATTCCCACGAGCAGTCACTGCAATAGCTAAATCATCTTGGTTTAAATTAGCAGAATAACTTAACTGAACATGTAAGTCGTAGCTGAATAATGCATGCTTGTTGATACGAATAAGTTTATGGTAAATATCACTGGCAACAATTGCTGATGACCCCACACCAAACAATACAATCCGCTTCGCATTATTCATTTTTTGGGCAACGTCATCGATAACTGACGGTTCTAGTAAATCCAATGACTTTTCAATTGCCGAAATAAACATTTGCCCTGTTTTAGCGATTATCTGCTCCGTTCCATCATTACGGCTCAGATTACCGTATAAGCTTTCCGCTTTATGTTGTTTTTCATCAGACAAATAATCAACTTTAAATTCAGGATAGCCACGGTAACCCATCTGGCGTGAAAAGCGGATAACAGACGCACTACTGACCCCAGCAGCTTGTGCTAATTCTGCGGCATTCATCGCAATCATACTGTCACGATTATCCAACAAAAATGTGGCAATTCGCTGCTCAGTGCCTTTACCTCTAGTTTGTAAGCTTTCCAGTTTTACCGTCAGTGTCGACATGGCTATTCCTTCTAGTTATTTTTCTGGATCAGTGAAGCCTATTATCATACTGGCAATGAACCCGACAATCCATGCGCCTGCAACTGCAATTAGAAAGTCCAGTATTTGCCCATCTCCTACTAATGGGATTAACGATAACCCAGCGGTGCCAAATGGGATGATAATACCAACATGGAAAAAGGCCATTAATGCACCACCAGCAGCACCACCAATACAGCCAGCTATAAAGGGCTTACCTAGCGGTAATGACACACCAAATAACAATGGTTCACCTACCCCAAAAATACCGACCGGCAATGCCCCGACTAGCGTTTTTTTCAACCGTTGATTTTTAGTTTTTAAATACACCCAGAAACAAGAACCTACCTGCCCCATACCGCCCATTGCTAAGATTGGGAATAAATAATTCAGACCAAAGGTTTGTAAAATTTCCGCATGGATAGGTATCAACCCTTGGTGCAGACCCGTTAACAGTAAAAATAAGAAACTACCGCCTAAGACCCCACCTGTCGCTACAGCACCACCACCACTATCCAGTAATGCAACAGAAACACCTTGCGCCAAGATTTGATTCAAATAATGGCCAGCAGGTTGGAATACGATAATGGCAACCATTGCTGATACTAAGATCGTAACAAATGGTGTGACTATCAAATCAAGGCTTTCTTTGATAATACTTCGAAACCACACTTCAAATTTTGACGAAAAAACAACGACCATCAAGACGGCGAATATCCCACCACTATTTGGTACCAGTTTGGAGCCAAATAAAGTAATATCAGCCAATCCCGGCATGGAGAGCAAGCCCGCCATAACCGCACCAATTGAGGTCGATGCGCCGAGTTCCTTTGCCGTATTTACCCCAATCATAATTGATAGATAAACAAATACTGAACTGCCGATTAATTTCAATAATTTGAATAGCTCTGGAAATTGTTCTACAACCCCTGGTGCAACCAAACGAACAATATTGATAAGCCCCATAATAAGGCCGCAACCAATCAGAGCTGGAATAGTAGGAACAAATATAGCAGCCAAGGTGTTTAAAGTACGACGAATAGAAAACGCTTTTTTCTCTACAGGAACTTGCTCGGCTGTGGTGGCTGATGCACTACCCTGCATTCGCTTATTCATTACTGAAAAAACTTTTGCTGCGGTGCCCATACCAACAATCACCTGCTGTTGCTCACCATTAAAAATAACACCTTTCACACCATCAATTTGCTTCAACGCATCAGCATCAAACTTGCTATTGTCCTTTAACACTAAACGGATACGAGTCATACAGTGAGTTAAAGTTGCCACGTTCTCAAAGCCGCCCGCATATTTTTCTATTTCTCTGGCGAGTACTTCCAGATGTTCTATCTTATTAGCCATATTATTCCCCTGATGTTGGCTGAGCCAATAGCTTGGCTCTCCATCATGCTATACCGGTTTATTAACGGTGAGTTTCTAACATTTTATCCAGTGTTGTATTTGGATGCTGCTGAACTATATCCGTTGCTTGCTGTGCACTAATTTGTAATTCATACATTAAAATTGCGCGTCGTGGGTGGTAATCCACTTGCACTAATAACTCTGCGGCTATTTGTGTATCAATACCGCAAACTTCACTGACAATTCGTTCTGCACGGCGTAATAATTTAATATTACTGGCAACGACATCAATCATTAAGTTAGTGTGGATACGGCCGAGGCGGCCCATAACACATGTACTTAACATACCTAAAATCATTTTTTGGGCGGTACCACTCTTCATGCGCGTTGAGCCTGATAGCACTTCAGGCCCTACATCTGGCGCAATCGCTATTTTTGCAATATGACTTAAGAGCCCGCGGCCCCGGGTCGTGATAGCAACGGTTAACGCACCAAGCCCATTGGCATAGTCAATCCCTGCTAAAGTAAATGGAGTTCGCCCACTTGCAGCGATACCCACAACAACGTCTTTTCCACAAAGCTGGCGCTTTTTCAATTCTTCTATTGCTGCTTCAGGTGAATCTTCAATATTTTCAACTGCCTTTAGCATCGCATCTTGACCACCAGCAATAATTGATTGCACTAATTCTGGTGAGGTACCAAAAGTTGGAGGGCACTCCGCGCTATCTAAGACTGCAAGCCTTCCACTAGTCCCCGCACCGATATAAAACAAACGACCGCCTTGTTTTAAGCACTCAGCAATAGCATCAACCGCCTCTGCAATCGCGGGTAAAACGGTCTGAATAGCCCCTGCAACTGTGCTATCCGCTTGGTTAATTAGTGTAACCATCGATAATGTCTCCAAACGTGAAAACTGTAAGGTTTCCTGATTGAATTCATTTTGTAGACAGTCACTCAGAGTACTTTCGGCTAGAGACATTGAAACACCCCTCATTGCATTTGAAATTTAATTTCAATAAAAATTACTATATATGAATTTTTATTTCAATTTAAATTACAATAATAAAATCAACTAAAGTGATGATTATGATCTTTCTCACAGTTCATTCATGTTCTAAGGGAAAAAGCGGCAGTGAAATACTGCCGCTCATAGCGTTATTTTACAAATTTACAGGTGCCAAAAGCAGAAGGTATATGAAAATCAGGTTTTACAGAATCAGGTTTGATCCAGCTAATCCACTTACGGACTTGCTTAGGCTCACCAGAACTAAACTCCCCGCGTAAGATAGCGCACATTAGGGTTTTCTTATCTTTGTCTTGCCATAAATTAAGCTTGCTGAACTCATCAAGGTCAATCTTGCCTGTTAATATATAGCCGTTTGGTGTTATTTCACCCACGGTTTGCAGCGTTTCCCAATTCCAACTAGGGTCGACCTCCCGATAAAAATTAGCCTTCGCGTCAAAAGTACGCCCTTTAGGGTCCATTTCAGCAGTATAATAAGGCTTTAGTTCAGGGCTGGTAGCAAAAAATAGCTCTACACGATCAGAATCTAATACTGCTTGGTCTTTATCAGGGTCATCCCCCAGCTGTATGTCTTTATCTTCGGCAATAAAACGAAAATATAATGCGTCATCACTCCAAAGTGCACGAAAATCTGTTTTCGGAGCGGCTTCTTTTTCCCATGGATAAGTAAAGTCCGTCAATACCTCTGCCTGTTCCCAGATTTCAGCACTTTTAGTCGCATCATTCAGTGATTTCAACTGTTCTGTATGGTTAATTTGGTAATCTTTTGCTGCTACGCTTGAAGTAATCAGTACCGCACTTGCCGCGATTAATGTCGTTAGTTTCATGCTTTTCACCTATCAGGTTACTGTGTTTATTATCAAAGATAGACTACATTTAAAGAAATTTAATTTCACAACAAAATATAAATATAGAATTAAAATTTCATAACAGATAGCCTTATGACATAAAAACTACCGAGATGTGAAACTGCTCACTGTTTATAATGGCAAACTTTCAATTTTTTCATCCAATCGCTGATGTTTTTTCACACAATAATGCGCTTTAATATTCGTCAACCTTATACAAAGGGCTAACATTGACACGACTTTACGTTACGTGACTTGCGCCACTTATTTAACTCAAGTAGCCTAGAAGCTCTGGTCAATTAAGGCTAGCAATCTCATTTATGATTTTTTATTTTCAAGGCTAGGACATGAGGAAACGTCTGATTATTGGTCTTTTTATTCTTGCAGGGATAGCAATAACGACCATTATTTTGCTTGATCGCTGGATAAGCTGGGATACCGCTCCCTATATCTATGAAGATATAGAAAAATTGCCTTCACGCGATGTTGGCATGGTGCTTGGTACATCAAAATATTACACATCCGGTGTGACTAACCTCTACTATTCCTATCGCATTAAAGGTGCAGCAGAAGCTTACCGTAGTGGCAAAGTAAAGTATTTGCTCTTAAGTGGTGATAATGGTGCACATAATTACAATGAACCCATCAATATGCGCAAAGACCTTATTAAAGAAGGTGTTCCCGCGTCAAAGATTGTTCTTGATTTTGCAGGTTTTAGGACTCTGGATTCTGTAGTTCGTACTAAGAAGGTTTTTGATACCGATAATTTTACTATCATTACCCAACGTTTCCATTGTGAGCGAGCGGTCTTTATAGCAAAACATAAAGGTATTGATGCGCAATGTTTAGCGGTCCCCACCCCCGAAGGAATGTATAGAGTCAGGGCTCGGGAAGTGTTCGCACGGCTCGGTGCATTAGCTGATTTATATATTTTAAAGCGCGAACCAAAGTTCTTAGGGGAGCAAGAATCTATACCTGCTCCAATAAAAATGCCGGATGGTATTAAAGGCTACCCAGCGGTTTCACCCGAAGAAATAAATAAATTAAACTAACTGACCTAAGTGAATAAGCCATCATTAAAGCCGATAACCGCTTAACGATACAACTTTTCAGTTAACGTACGCCAGCACCATTCAAGTGGCCCTTGGCGAAATACTCGCAACCAATAATGAGAAAATAATAGGTTTATAGCCCAAATTATTGGAATAAAAAGCAGTAATTCAACACGGCTGAATACCCCAAAATACCCTAGGTGATAAAATATTGTCGTACAAATCAGGGTTTGTAAAATATAGTTACTTAATGCCATTCGCCCCACATTCTGTAGGTAATCAACCAATTTACTAGACTGGATTTTACCCCAAAAGCCATATACTAATGCGATATAACCCAATGATTGAAAAGGGGTAACTAACTCATTAATAATGTACCCTACAATTGAAGTAGCAAAATAGCTCCAATTTAATTGGCTTTGTGCATATAACGCGATAATTTGCACCACCAGCGCAGGAACAATAAATAATTTAGCTATTTTCCGGTAATGTTGTGGACTAAATTGCCCTTTAAGCCAACCATTTTTAATTAATAACGCCCCAATGACCATTAGCGCTAATAATTGCCAGCCATATTGGATGACCAGCATTTCTACCATGATAAACATTTCTGTTGTGCGGTAAATAACCCCTTCGATTCCCCCCGCAATTCTTACCATTTGCTCATCAGCTACCTGTTGCGCTGAAATTTGCCAAAAATGGCTCGGGTCAACGCCACTACCTAAAATAAATAATATAATCAAACCAACTAAATAAATGGTAACAGCGAGGTTTAACAATACTCGGTCACTATAATAATTAATTAGATACACAGCGACTAACCCTGTCAATGCATAAGCAAGAAGAATGTCTCCATCCCAAAAAAGCACACCATGAATAACTCCAAAGATAGCTAAGATAAAAAGCCGGCAATGATTCCATCTCAATGTTCGCGACTGTAATAATGCTAAAGTCGCCCCAAATAAAATAGAAAAAATGGCCAAAACCTTGCCTTGAAACAGCACATTGAAAACAACCCAGATATAGGCTTCTGAAGGAGAGGTCGTTGACGTGTAATAGGGGTTTAAATAAGCTGCTTGTGGCAAAGCAAACCCAAAGATATTCAAAAGAAAAATACCTAGAATTGCCATGCCACGAACAGTGTCAAGCTGCGCTATACGCCTTGACGATGCCGCTGTTACCATAACTTATAAGTGGCGAACAGCACGTAGAAACTCTTGCCTTGTGTTTTGGCTCGACTTAAATAACCCACCTAACGATGTCGTCGTTGTCGCGCTGGTGGCGTCGCGTATACCACGTGCTTTAACACAATAATGCACGGCATCAATGGAAACAGCAACGTTCGTCGTTCCCAACAACGTTTGTAAGGCGACTAAAATTTGCTGAGTTAAACGCTCTTGAACTTGCGGGCGCTGAGAGAAAAACTGCACAATACGATTAATTTTTGATAAACCAATGACTTTATCTTTTGGAATATAAGCAACCGTCGCTTTACCATCAATGGTCACAAAGTGGTGCTCACAAGTACTGGTTAATGTGATATCCCGTACCGTTACCATCTCATCGACTTTCATTTTATTTTCAATCAATGTGATTTTTGGGAAATTAGTATAATCTAAACCTGAAAAAATCTCATCGACGTACATTTTTGCAATACGACGAGGGGTGTCAGCTAAGCTATCATCAGATAAATCCAGATTCAGTAGCTTCATGATCTCTGTCATATGCCCTTCAATCAGTTGCTTACGCTCTTCGCCTGATTTCGGCTGGATACGCAAAGGCGTTTCTAAGCCTCTAGCTTCCAAAGCTGCATGAACTAATTCGGCCTCTTTACTCAGAGATGGCATGGGTTCCTCCACAAATGGTGTAACTATTATTATAAAAATGCAGGTGTGCGCTTTACTCTAAAACAGCAGGTACAGATAATCCAGTATAACCTCAACTGTGGGAGTGAAATATTTGCATGTCCATAGGCAACTTTCTTCACCATAGTAATCCTATGATTTAAAATCACTATCACATATATAATATGCTGAACTAAATATTTATTAACGAAGCTCACGTTTAGGGTAACGATAAACCAATAATCCGCCTACTACCAAGGCGATAAGTGCGATATATAGCGCGGGTTCCAATCGCCCTGTTAAAGACGTGGATATAAATGATAGCGTTGGCCCTATTAATTGCCCAATAGCATAAAATGTTGTCAATAACCCTGCCATAAAACGGTTATGATCGGGTGCAAGTTCACGCCCTAATTGAAGCGCTAACTGCACCGTACACATAAAACCTGAACCGACCAATACCGCAGAAAATGCTAAACCTGAAATGTCGGGAACCACTTCCGCAATCAAAATACCGAGCCCTTGTAACCACAAGCTAATCGCTAAACGATTACGGGTTGTTGACAAATTTCGTAGTAGCATGGCTAATACAATCCCAACAACCGCTGATGCCCCAAAAATAGGCCAAACAAACTGAGCAAATAAGCTATCCGGGAAACGCTGTGCTGCCATTTGCGATAAAAATGTAGCAGGTAAAATATAACCAAAACCAGCCAACCCATAACACCAAACCAAACGTTTAATTTCTGGGGTTAGTATTAATTTTTTTATTTCACCAGAAGGCCTTTCCCACTGCCCTTTGCGGGGTAAATATCGGCTAATATATAAGCTTAAGATCAGCGCTAGTACCCCATAAATAATCCAAGCTTGGCTAGCCGTTAAATGCCAACTTTGGATAGCAACAGCCAGCACACCACTAATAAAAATCCCAGCACCTGTGCCCGCAAAAACAGCAACACTGAGTGCTGGCCTATTTAACCGAGCAAGGGTTTCATTCGCCCATGCTGCGACAAGAACTAATGCTATTCCACTCGCCCAACCAATCACAAAGCGGGCAACGCTGTGTAAAATAGGCCCATTTAACAACGCGCTAAGCAGAGTTATCACAACCGCGCCCCAAACACCTAACCACATACGCTTTTCAACGTGTGAGCGTGCTCTCATCGCATCAAATGAGCCAAGTAAATAACCAAGATAATTACAAGCAGCAACAACACTGGCAGTCGATAGTGTTAACTGATGTTCTTTGATCATTAAAGGCACTTGAGGGGTTAATGTAAATCGCCCTATCCCCATCACCACGATTAAGGAGAGAAACCCCGTAAATGCGATATGAAAAGCCTTTGCGCTATGGCTTGGAGAAAAAGTTATTGGTTTTATTGACACTATATTCACTCATATTAAGCCTGAATATTATTGTTATATAGAATAATTCAATTTCTAACTTTTAACATCATTTCAACAAATCAAGTATGCTTTTCGTGCAGTTTATTATCGCTTAATTCATTGCTCACTAATATAAATCTGACTAAAAGCTATTTGTAATCAATTTCTATTCATTCACCCAATCAGGTATTTCTGCCATAATATGCATTACCAACACATTTTTAGCCTCAAGGCATATAACAATAATGAGGGTTATTATTTATGGATCTGTGTCATACTAACGATTTGATTTCTCTAGAGCTTGCATTAGAAAAGCTACTCTCTAACACTAAAACCGTGACAGGCACAGAGATCATTCCACTGACCAGCTCAGCTCAACGTATTATCGCCACTGACCTGATTTCCCCGATTAATGTTCCACCATTTGATAATTCTGCGATGGATGGATATGGTTTATGTTTTGCTGATTGGGATGGCAAAACCCCATTGCCAGTTGCCGGTAAATCTTTTGCAGGTAAACCGATGGAGGGGGAGCTTAAAGCAGGTTGCTGTATCCGTATTATGACCGGAGCTCCAATTCCCCAAGGCGTTGATACCGTAGTTATGCAAGAATCAACAGAGCAAACTGAGCAGGGTATTATATTCACACAGCCAATTAAAAAAGGCAGTAATATTCGTAAAGCGGGGGAAGATATTGCCCAAGGTAGCGCAGTGTTCCCTGCGGGCACATTACTGACAACAGCGCAATTACCCCTTATTGCGTCATTAGGCATTTCTGATGTGACCGTCTATCGCCGTTTAAAAGTTGCCGTTTTCTCCACCGGAGACGAGCTACAGGCTGTTGGCCAACCATTAGCTGACGGGCAAATTTATGACACTAACCGTTTTACCGTTCGCCTGATGCTCGAAAAACTCAACTGTGAAATATTAGATTTTGGCGTGATCCCCGACTCCCCAGAGAAACTAAAACAGACTTTTATCGAAGCCGACCAACAAGCAGATTTAGTGATCAGTAGCGGTGGTGTTTCTGTGGGGGAAGCTGACTATACCAAACAAATTTTAGATGAGCTTGGTTCGATTGGCTTTTGGAAGTTGGCAATAAAACCGGGGAAACCTTTTGCTTTTGGCAAACTCAGCTCTTCATGGTTTTGCGGTCTACCAGGAAACCCAGTTTCTGCTGCATTAACCTTTTATCAGTTGGTACAACCGCTGATCGCCCGCCTCTCAGGGCACAGCCAATGGTGTACACCGCTGCGTTTTAAAGTACCCGTCACTACACCACTGAAAAAGACACCGGGCCGCCTTGATTTCCAACGTGGTATTTTAACGGCCGACGAACAAGGGCAATTACACGTCGCCACTACTGGCCACCAAGGGTCGCATGTATTTAGCTCATTTAGCTTAGCGAACTGTTTTATCGTATTAGAAAGAGAACGCGGTCGAGTTGAAGCGGGAGAAATGGTCGAAGTTGAAATGTTTAACTACTTATTGAAAAGCGAATAATTATCGTGCAAGAACTCAGTGATGACGAAATGCTGCGTTACAACCGCCAAATTATCTTACGCGGATTTGATTTTGACGGGCAAGAAAAACTCAAATCCAGCCATGCGCTCGTTATCGGTCTAGGTGGCTTAGGTTGCGCAGCGACCCAATACCTTGCGGCAGCTGGAGTCGGTCACTTAACCTTGGTTGATTTTGATACGGTGTCATTATCAAACTTGCAAAGGCAAATTTTGCACCGCGATGCAACTATTGGTGAGCCTAAAGTTAATTCAGCTAAATCGCAGCTTAGTGCTATCAATCCGCATATTCGTATTGACACAGTTAATATGCAATTAGATGACCAACAGCTTGATGAATTAATTAAACGCCATGATGTGGTCTTAGACTGCACCGACAATGTAGCCATTCGTGAGCAGTTAAATCGTTTATGTTTACCTCATAAAAAACCATTTATTTCCGGTGCAGCTATTCGCATGGAAGGTCAATTGTCCGTTTTTACTTATCAAGATGATACCCCATGCTATCGCTGCTTAAGCCGGTTATTTGGAGAAAATAGTTTAACTTGTGTCGAGGCTGGTGTGATGTCGCCTTTAGTTGGCACTATTGGTACCTTGGAAGCGATGGAAACGATTAAATTACTGGCTAACTATGGCCAAGTAAATTCGGGGAAAGTGTTGCTATTTGATGCTATGACTATGGATTTTCGCCAATTTAAGCTAACTAAAGACCCACATTGCGAAGTATGCGGTCAACACTAATAATCAAACCAAGTTCAATTAGGCGGGAAGTTTCTCGCCTTTCCATTACACTTGCAGTAAATTAAGAATAATCTGAAAAAATATTTTTTTTGCCCTTTCACCTTATACTATCCCTCTTTTGTGGCATTTACGGCTAGCGCTGTTACCACAGTTTATTATTTTGATAACGTTACTGAGAGTATGAATATGCAATTCCCTCCTTGCCCTAAATGTCAGTCTGAATACACCTATACTGATAATGATATGTATATCTGCCCTGAGTGTGCGCATGAATGGAATGATGCCGAGCCTGAAGCTGATATTGATGAGCTCATTGTAAAAGATGCCAATGGCAACCTATTAGCTGATGGCGATACTGTCACTGTAGTTAAAGACCTTAAAGTCAAAGGCAGTTCTTCAATGCTGAAAATCGGTACCCGTGTGAAAGGGATCCGTTTAGTCGAAGGTGACCATAATATTGATTGTAAGATTGACGGTTTTGGCCAAATGAAGCTGAAATCTGAATTTGTTAAGAAGAACTAAGTAAGCATTAGCTTTCTTTAAATAAAAAAGCCCCCCAAATGGATTGTCCAATAATTGGGGGGCTTTTTAGTGACTGAGCATACTCAATCGATACTAAAAGTTAAAATATGATTAGAGCACTACGCCTTGGCTAGTTAGATACTCATCATAACTTCCTTTGAAATCAATAACTTTATCTTCTTTGATTTCTAAAATGCGACTTGCTAGTGAACTTACAAATTCACGGTCATGGGAAACAAATATTAGCGTCCCCTTATACATTTCAAGGGCTAAGTTTAATGACTCAATAGATTCCATATCCAAGTGGTTAGTGGGTTCATCCATAATTAACACATTCGGCTGTTGCATCATCAACTTACCAAACAGCATACGGCCTTGTTCACCACCCGATAATACTTTAACTTTTTTCTTAATATCATCTTGAGAGAACAACAAGCGACCTAAAATACTGCGTACCGCTTGCTCATCATCACCTTCATTTTTCCACTGGCTCATCCAGTCAAAAACAGTTAGGTCTGTTTCAAAATCTTCGGCATGGTCTTGTGCATAATAGCCTATCTTACTGTTTTCAGACCATTTAACCACACCACTGGTGGCTGGTTGTTCGCCCATCAGTGTTTTTAAGAAAGTCGTCTTACCAATACCATTGGCACCGATCACGGCCATTTTCTCGCCCACTTCCAACAGTAAATTGACATTTTTGAATAGTGGACCTTGGTCATAACCATTTGTTACTGCTTCTAATTCAAGCGCATTACGGAATAGTTTTTTCTCTTGCTCAAAACGAATGAATGGGTTTTGACGGCTAGAAGCTTTAACTTCATCAAGCTGAATTTTGTCAATTTGACGAGCCCGTGAAGTTGCTTGCTTCGATTTAGAAGCATTTGCACTAAAACGGCTCACAAAAGATTGTAGTTCAGCAATTTGCGCTTTTTTCTTCGCGTTATCAGAAAGTAAGCGTTCGCGAGCCTGTGTCGCAGCAATCATATATTCATCATAATTACCGGTAAATAAACGCAATTCACCGTAATCTAAGTCCGCCATGTGTGTGCACACCGTATTTAAAAAGTGCCTATCATGGGAAATAATGATCATTGTGCAATTGCGGTCATTCAATACTTGCTCTAACCAACGGATAGTATCGATATCCAAGTTATTCGTCGGCTCATCAAGCAATAAAATATCTGGGTCAGAGAATAATGCTTGCGCCAAAAGTACCCGCAATTTCCAACCTGGAGCAACCTCGCTCATTGGCCCATAATGCTGCTCAACAGGAATACCCACACCGAGTAATAATTCGCCAGCTCGAGCTTCCGCACTGTAGCCATCCATTTCACCGTAAGCGACTTCTAAGTCAGCAACTCGATAACCATCTTCTTCGCTCATTTCAGGAAGTGCATAGATTCTGTCGCGTTCTTGCTTCACATTCCACAGTTCGATATGACCCATAATTACTGTATCTAGCACAGTGTATTCTTCGAATGCGAACTGATCTTGGCGAAGTTTACCAATACGTTCATTTGGATCTGTCGTACTCACATTTCCTGAAGTTGGCGTTAAGTCACCACCTAAGATCTTCATAAATGTCGATTTACCTGCGCCATTTGCGCCGATCAAACCATAACGGTTACCAGTTCCAAATTTAACTGAAATATTTTCAAACAGCGGCTTACTGCCAAACTGCATAGTGATATTGTTCGTTGTTAACACTGCTATGCCTTAAATTAAACGGTGTAAAATAACCTGCGATGAATAAGTTTATATGACAACAGCGTAAGCGAACGGAAATCCCCCAAAATGGGTATTTGGATAACAAAATAAATTTCACACGCCAGTCATTTGAGTACATAGATTACAGCAGGTATAAATAGCGGCGCATTATGCCATATTACGCCGCTTAGATCTTGTGCTGTTTTTAGCGGATTAATAACACAGAAGGAAAAGTTGATTTAACACCAAACTAAAGTTTAATCCCCATTGTCCGGCTGATCTCGGTTAATCCTTCTCGTTCATAAAACTTAATGGCTTGGCGATTTTGTGCCAGCACTGAGAGTTCTAGGTGGCTAAATTGTTTGCTCTTCGCCCACGATTTCATGCCATTTAACAATTCTTGACCTGCTTTTTTACCACGAAAATTCGGGGCAACTACCAAATCAAAGATATAACCAAAGTTTCTAGGGACGATGCAATTATAAGGATCGGCAGATTGTTGTTGAGCAATACAAAACCCTTTAATTTCACCTTCAAATTCAGCTACTAACAGATGAAATTTATCATCAGTTATTGCATTCTCAATAAACTCAAGAGCTTGCTGAGCTGGCTTAATCCGTTCAGGGTCAAATGCAGCCATTTCCGCAAATAAAATTTGATAAAGTGATGAAATAGCCCCTACATCGCTTTTTATCGCTAGTCTTATCATCGTTCTTTCCGTTTATTGCATTAAGAAGAGACGTTAGTCGTAAGTTTTAACTGGCGGCGCAATATATGATTCAAAACTATTTAGTATCCTCTCTGGGGAATCATCAACTATTGCCATATGACGATATTTTTCATGTAAAAAACCTTCATCTGCCATCTTATTAGTCATATCAACTAATGGCTGCCAATAATTATTGATATTAAACAGAGCACAAGGCTTAGTATGTAAGCCAATTTGGCTCCATGTGAAGACTTCTGCGTATTCTTCCAAAGTGCCATAGCCCCCCGGTAAAGCAACAAATGCATCCGCAAGCTCAATCATTTTATTTTTTCGTTGATGCATAGTGTCTACTTTATACAGCTGCGTTAAATTTTTATGCGAAATTTCCCGCTCTTCTAATAACGATGGGATCACCCCAACAACATTCCCCCCTAAAGCAAGGATGGTATCAGCAATGGTTCCCATAATTCCTACGCTCGCTCCACCATAAACTAACGTGATATCACGTTTAACCATCTCTTTAGCAAACTCTATCGCTTTTTGCTGATAGATTTCATGTTTTCCCATGCTTGAACCACAATAGACGGCAACGCTTTTAATTTTTCCCATTTGACCCTCATTTCCCTTTTTGATTATGACTTTTTTAGAAAAGAGGATTATACGAGCCTAATATAGAAGCTCAACCCTACATTATTTGTCATAATGAAATTATTATAAATTTTTGCTTATAGCATTACTCTTAATCTAAACTTAGCTATAAAGCACTTTATCCCCTAGGGTAGAAGGTTATTGGCAATAAAGAAATATAAAGCCTCTTGTTTTTATGAGATAATCATTAAGAAATTATTTTTCATAACCAAATACTTATTTTCTAAATATTTATTACCAACTCAGTTACGTTTTCCGAGGTTTACTTATTTATGTCTGCCGACACAAAAAAGAGCGCTCTGCCGCTATTGCCTATAGGGTTATTACTGCTTGCAATGGCCTCTATTCAAAGCGGTGCATCTTTAGCTAAAACTTTATTTCCTGTTATCGGCGCTCCCGGTGTTACTGGTTTACGTTTATTGCTGGCTACAATTATACTCTTTATTATTTTCAAGCCTTGGCGCTTAAAATTCAGAAGAAGCTCACTCGTCCCATTGCTCACATATGGTTTATCCTTAGGTACGATGAACTACCTATTTTATCTGTCACTAGAGCGGATTCCATTAGGGATAGCAGTTGCATTAGAATTCACAGGGCCTTTAGCGGTCGCGATGTTTTCATCTCGCCGACCTATCGATTTCCTTTGGATAGCTCTTGTTATAACTGGGTTATTATTCTTACTGCCTATTGGCGATAATATTAATTCCATTGACCCACTAGGTGCTATTTATGCGCTAGGAGCTGGTGTTTGTTGGGGGATTTATATTATTTTTGGTCAGCGAGCAGGAGCCGGTTATGGCGCAGCAACTGTAGCTATCGGTTCATTTATCTCGGCCATGATCTTCTTCCCGATAGGTTTAATGCAAACAGGGTTTGAAGTCATGTTTGACCCTTCTATTTTGCCTCTTGCATTAGCGGTAGCCATTTTATCGACCGCATTTCCTTATACATTGGAAATGATTGCACTCACACGCTTACCAGCTCGTACATTTGGTACGCTAATGAGCCTTGAACCTTGTATGGGGGCATTTTTAGGTATTGTTTTCTTACAAGAACACTTAACAATGACTCAATGGCTAGCTTTATTGTGTATCGTTTGCGCTTCGATAGGCTCTACCTCGACCGCTACGCCTAAATCAAAAATTGAGAAAGTTTCTTAGTCTATTGTAAAATAGGCTAATTAGTACATTAGGTTAATAAAGACTGTCTTTCCTGTGTTTATTAACCTTTTTTGATGTAAAGATTTATTCATCTGTTTGAAATAATCATTTGTTATTTTTATTTTAATATTTAAATATTCATTAATTACATCTATAGCACTTATTGCAAAAAACAATTAATCCTCAACATCCACAATGAATTAAAGCATATCGGATAGACCTATTAAATTAATCGTTTATTACGCTATGACAAATACACTTTAATATTTTATATTTATTAGCAGATGAGGTTATTAAACAAATTCATATTTAAGAGAGGATGAATCATGAGCACAGCTAAATTATTTAAAGCATCTTCAACTGAACTTTTATATACCCGTAATGATATGGAAGATAGCGTAAAATTGGAAACCATTGGTATCCTTAATGTTATGGTAGTCCATTTTACCGATCTCTCTTTGATGACTAAACAAGCACATTGGAATATGCGTGGTCGTAACTTTATTGCAGTTCATGAAATGTTAGACGGCTTTAGGTCAACCCTTGTGGAACACTTAGATGAATTTGCTGAGCGTGCTGTCCAATTAGGTGGCGTAGCAATCGGTACAACCCAAGAGGTTAATCGTTTTACCTCTTTAGAGGCTTACCCTATCAATATTCACAGTGTACAAGACCACTTAAAAGCCTTAGCTGATCGCTATGCTGTTGTGGCAAATGATATCCGTAAAGCCATTGATGAAGTCGAAGATGAAGACACCGCTGATATGTTTACCGCAGCTTCCCGTGATATGGATAAATTCCTTTGGTTCTTAGAAGCAAATATTGAGTAATGTCGTACCCTAGAGTCAATTTTAATTGACCGAAGGCCACAGCAATGTGGCCTTTTATTTTTGCTTAAAAACCAATATTTACTACTTTTATATCACCATTGATATTTTTCTAAAATAGACCAATAGCGATATAAACCGAATGACTTCCCTATGGTTTTTCAGGCATTTTAGGATGTTCAATAGGGAATACAGGCAAAGCATTTAATAAACGCTTTCCATAATTTTTTGTCAGTAAGCGTTTATCATAAATAATTATTTCACCATAACATTCATGACTACGAATTAGCCGACCTGCCTGTTGGATTAAATTAAATGAAGCACTTGGTAAACTTTGTACTTCAAAAGGGTAACGTTTCAATGACTTTAGCCAGTCACCTTCTGTAATAATCACAGGGTTTGTTACCGGAGGAAATGCAATCTTATGAATATGGACTTGGGTAAGATACTCACCTTTTAAATCTAACCCTTCCGCAAAAGATTGCAAACCAACCAAAGCACTGGATAGCCCTTGGTTAATTCTTTCACAATGTGTTTCGACTAACCGATAGCGAGGCTGATCCCCTTGAACTAAAAGCTGTAACCGTAGGTCTTTAACATGCTCAAGGAACCCTTCCATTGCACGTTGGCTGCTAAACAATACCAAGACCCCACGGTGAGTATCTTTTATAAACTGCTCACGGAAAAATGCCGCCATTTCAGCTAAATGCTGAGCTTCATTATGAATAGTTGGCTCATATTCCATTTGAGGAATAATAATTTTCCCTTGCTCAATATGATTAAAAGGCGAAGAAAGGGTGACAAAACGATCATCATTATTTTCTGATAGCCCTGTCAGTTCCATAAAACGTGAATAACTGTTTAGAGACCTAAGCGTTGCCGAAGTAATCACAATATGTGGGACATTTCGCCACAGTAAATGTTGCAATTGCTCGCTAACGCGGATCCCCGCGCAATGCATAAAGATGCGTGATTGGTTTTTTTCATAGCGCCGACTTAGCCATTTAGATATTGGCGCCCCTGAGCTTTGGTCTAAGGCTGCCAAACGCCAAAGCTTTGCCATATTTTCAAAATAACCCATAGCCCGACTAGTTGTTAAAATAGAGCGATGTAAGCGAACAATGTCTTGCTTTGCCGTTTGTTCAGTTAAATCGTTTAATATCGCTTCTGCTAACCCTTTTAGAGCATCCGTTTGCTTAAAGAGCATTTGGCAACTTAACTGCATTGGCTCTGGTAGTACCCCTAGAGGAAATAAATATTCATTCTCTTTCGACGTTTCAGGTAGTAAAGCATTCGCTAACATAGAAAAATCACGAAATGACTCTCGTAATTTTTCAGCATGTTGTTGTAGCCGCTCCGGATTAGCTAATTTTGGCGGCTTTACTGGCCGAAACTGCCCCATATATTGCCCTACATGATGAATAAAATTATCAAGCTGAGCAGTTAATTGAACTAACGTAATTTCACCTTCAACTTCAAGGGCATCCCTTGCGACATCAGGAACATGGTGCCCTTCATCAAGTACTAGTAATAATTTTTTAGGATCAGGTAGCACCGACTCGCTTTCCATCGCCGCCATCACTAATGCATGGTTTGCAACCACAACATCTGCATCTTCAATTTCCCGTCTAGCAATAAAAAATGGACAGCGCTGGTAAAATTGGCAATTTCGGCCTAAACAATTCATTTTATCTGTGCTGACTTTACGCCATAAGTTATCACTGAAAGAGCGCTTATGGTGGTCCCTTAGGCCATCCCATGCAAAACTTTGGAAATCATGGCTAAGCTGTTGGCAGATAGCCCGCTCTTCGCTATTTGCGACCTCTGTTTTATCTTCCACTAATAGCATTAAGTCAATTTGCTCGCCTTCTGCCGCACAGATTGCGGCTAAATTGCGAGGGCAAACGTAACGTGCTCGGCCAAATGCGCCAGTGTATTTCAAATCAGGAATAATTTTGCTCAATAACGGCAAATCTTTGCTATAAATCTGGTCTTGCAGCGCCACATTTGCCGTACTGACGACTAGCGTTTTACCTTCGGCTCTTCCCACTGCAATACCGGGTATTAAATAAGACAGCGTTTTCCCCACCCCTGTCGGCGCCTCAATAACAAGGTGGCGACCGTCATCATCTGCCAAATTTTTTGCTACTTCCGCTATCATCTGACGTTGTGGTGCTCGGGGAATAAACCCATCAATTTGTGATGACAGCCCCTTATACCACTGGGTTATTTGTTCTTTAATTTTATTCGACAGGGACATAAGTTATGCAGATGACCAAAGTTAAGATAAAAGATAATGAATCTGAAAACAGAAGGGAACGCCAAAACAATTTGTTTGCCAAGCGCTTCGCAAAACTACTGTATTAAACACCATTATACATAAAAATTGGGAAGCCTTTTGCAAAACACCAACTCATACGCAGAAAAAGCAGCTTTTAACTTGTTTGCAACACTCATCCAGTTATACTTTGTGTTCTTATTACTACTATGATTACGCAGGCCACAGAAAATGAAAAAGGTTGTTATCGCACTTTGCGCATTATGTGCTTTTGGCTCAGTAGGCGGCATTGTTTTAGCTGGCATGAATATTTACACTCGTTCAACGACACCTATTGAACAGGGGCAACAACAATCCCCCTCAGTATTACCAGCACCTAATCAAGTGCAATAATTTAGAGTCATTTATCAAACCAGCATGGAGATAGCTTATGTACAACGACTATTTTGTAACCCCTCAATGGTTAAACGCACATCTGTTTGATGGCAATATCATTGTACTTGATGCCTCATCTCCCCCACCAACCGCTCCTTATGACTGCCGTCAACGTTATCTAGAAGAACACATTCCTAACGCTCAGTTTTTTCATCAAGATGAAATCGCCGATAAATCCTGTGACTTACCTCATATGCTACCAAGCGCTGAAGTATTCAGCCACGCCGTTGGAATGATGGGTATAGGCAATGAGACGCAAGTTATTATTTACTCACAAAATAATTTATTTTCATCGCCTAGAGCATGGTGGACTTTCACCACTATGGGCTGCAATAACGTTAAAATTTTAGCGGGCGGTATCGATGCATGGAAAGCTGCAGGATTTACTGTTCAATCTGGTGAGGTTCCCCCTCCTGAAACTAAAAAATTCACAGCCTCACGTAAAGACAGTAATGCACTGAACCAGCAACAAGTACTTGATATTGTTCATGATGGTAAAATCCAAATTATTGATGCCCGTGCCACTGCTCGCTTTCTAGCTCAAGCACCAGAACCTCGCCCAGGGTTACGTATGGGGCATATTCCCGGCAGCAAAAATGTCCCGTGGGACCTACTGGTTGAAAATGGTATGTTTAAATCCCCAGAACAACTGAAAGCCATTTTTAATGAGCAAGGTGTTGATATTAATGCACCATCAATGACAACATGTGGCTCTGGGATGACCGCAGCTGTAGTGTTGATGGCCCTTACACTTTTGGGTAACCATAATGTACGGTTGTATGATGGTTCATGGGCACAATGGGGGCAGGATAATGGCCTTCCTATAGAGCCATAACTAATCAACCTTTTTCGATACCCCATAAAAGATATAAGCCACTAACTTGTCTGAGTGGCTTATATAATAGATTTTACTAACTAAGAAAGCGTTATTTTACAAATATACCCGCTAAGAACAGCACCACAATTGCCCCGATAACAGCGACAACAAAACTACCAAAGTTGAAGCCGTCAACCTTCCCTTTGCCAAAGAAGGTGCTAATGTACCCACCAACAACCGCACCAACGATCCCTAGCACAGTGGTCATAATAAACCCCATATGGTAAGTACCTGGCATTAGCCACTTAGCTAAGATACCTGCAATTAAACCAAAAATAATCCAAGCAATAACTCCCATCTTACTCCTCCTAGACTAGGTTGTTGCACAGTAATATTCTAAAAATCTTATATAATAGTAGTAAATAAGTTAACTAAACCACTACCATATCAAATAAGTAAAGACCCTATAAGCCAATTTAGCAACTATTAACTCCTGATAATTATTCGTGTTCATCATCAATGGCTAACTATTTCCGTTATTACCTGTGCTATCTGTTGAGCATTTTTTAAAGACCTTACTTGGGAAAATAATTCGTCTGCTTGCCGGTACTCTTTACGTAAATAACCAAGCCATTGCTTGATACGAGCTGCATGGTAATTACCTGTATCCCCTTGTTTTTCTAACTCCGTATATTTTAATAGTAATGACCCAACCTGCTCCCACGGCATTTTTTTATGGTTATGCTTAATCACACGACTCAGGTTCGGGGTGATCAACGCTCCACGCCCAATCATTACTGCATCACAACCTGTAATATTAAGGCAACTCTGAGCACTGGTATAATCCCAAATTTCCCCATTAGCGATAACAGGGATCGTAAGTTTCTGACGAATTTCAGCTATTGCATGCCAATTAATTCGCTCTGCTTTGTAACCATCTTCTTTCGTTCGCCCATGAACAGTTAGTTCTGTTGCACCTGCTTGTTGAACCGCATCTGCAATTTCATAAGCAAGGTCACTATTATCCCAGCCAAGACGAACTTTAGCCGAAACCGGTAACGGTTTAGGTACTGCTGCTCTCATCGCTTTGACTGCGTTATAGATTAAATCAGGCTGTTTTAATAATGTTGCTCCACCGCCATGGCCATTCACTGTTTTAGAGGGGCAACCACAATTTAAATCGACACCATATGAACCTAGTTCTATAGCTCTAGCCGCATTTTCAGCTAACCATTGTGGGTGTTGCCCTAATAATTGCACCCGTACTAAAGTCCCAGAAGGAGTTCGGCTTTTATACTTTAGTTCAGGGCATAGGCGATAAAAGGTTTTTGCCGGCAATAAAGTATCAACTATTCGAATAAATTCGGTAATACAAAGGTCATAATCATTAACTTCACTAAGTAAAGTGCGAACTAGAGGATCTAAAACCCCTTCCATCGGAGCTAATAAAACACGCATAAATTACTCACCCAAAAACGCCATAAGGTAAAAAGAAATTTCATACATTTAATTGCCTTAAATAAAGCACCTTTAGAATATTAATATTAACGTGTGACATAAAACTTAACCTAATCAATTGCCGCCTATAATACATTTTCGTTGGTAAATAAGCAGAAGAATTATCATAAGAATGAGCGTCTTAATGGGGAAATGGCAACGAAGAGTTTTAGCGAGGGGAAAGCTATATCAAAATAAGTAGCTCAACCGATGTAATAAACATCGTGCTGAGCCACTTTTTTAATACGACTAGTTAAATCAGTTAACCTTCGTGACGACCTTGTTTAGCTTTTTTCTGTGCATTTTTCCATGGCGAACTCAACGTTTTCCCCGTACTAGGCTTAGCCGTGGATACATTGGTACGACGAGGTTTATTGCTAGAAGCCCCACTCGAACGGCGCTCACCACGTTGTGGTGTTTTTTGAATAGGTTCCGCTTTAATAGAAGGGTCCGGCTCGTAGCCCTCTACAGACATTCTTGGAATCGGCTTTTTAAGTAATTTTTCAATATCTTTAAGCAATTTAGCTTCATCAATACACACTAATGAAACCGCCATACCTGTCGCTTCAGCACGGCCAGTACGACCAATACGATGTACATAATCTTCAGCAACATTAGGCAGCTCAAAATTTACAACATAAGGCAGTTGTTCAATATCTAAGCCTCGTGCTGCAATATCGGTTGCAACTAAGACTCGAATATCCCCCGATTTAAAATCGGCTAAAGCACGTGTACGAGCACCTTGGCTTTTATTACCATGAATAGCCGCAGCCTTAATACCGTCTTTATTCAAATGCTCAGCTAGACGATTAGCCCCATGTTTTGTCCGAGTAAAGACTAAAACTTGTTGCCAATTCTCACGACCAATCATAAAAGAAAGTAATTCCGATTTACGTTTTTTATCAACTAAATGAACATACTGAGTAATTTGTTCAGAAGCTGAATTACGAGGAGCCACTTCAATGGTCACTGGGTTATTCAGTAACTTATTTGCTAACTGCTTAATTTCATCTGAAAAAGTAGCAGAAAATAATAAATTTTGACGTTTTTTAGGTAATTTATTAATAACTCGGCGGATATCATGAATAAACCCCATATCTAACATGCGGTCAGCTTCATCTAACACAAATACTTCTACTTGAGAAAGATCAACCGCATTTTGATGAGCTAAATCTAACAAGCGCCCTGGGGTCGCGATTAAAATATCCACGCCTCCGCGTAACTTCATCATCTGAGGATTAATACTTACACCGCCAAAAACCACAAACGAACGAATACGTAGATGACGACTATACTCTTTTACATTTTCAGCAACTTGTGCCGCAAGCTCCCTTGTTGGCGTCAAAATTAATGCGCGAATTGGCTTACGATTATTCCCAGCACGAGGAGTAGTAACCAGTTTTTGTAAAATTGGCAACGTAAAACCCGCAGTTTTACCGGTGCCTGTTTGTGCGCTGGCTAAAAGGTCGCTTCCTGCAAGCACTGCTGGGATCGCTTGTTGTTGAATTGGCGTTGGGCTTTCATAGCCTAATTCATTAATGGCAAGCAAGATTTCCTCGTTTAATGCGAGGTCTGAAAAAGTAGTCAAATTAAATTACTCCGGGCTTCACCGCTTTCAATAGATTTTGGCAGTTATGGGGGAAGTGAGTCAGAGGAAAAAGCGCAAACTGCCGTGCGACATCACCAAATTCTAACATTATTTGCAGATGATAAATATATTAATTTAGTTTGGTTAATAAATTAATATAAAATCCCCCCTATATAGTATATATACTTACACAATACTATGAGATGTCGTTTTTTGTCCCTTATAAACATAAAAGCCAATTAAGAGCTTATTGGGTGTTATTTAATTCTGATTTTTAAAAGGAATGTTTATGAATACAGGTTCATCGCAAACTTTGCGGGGAGAAAACGCAAAAACACAACTGCTGCACACAGCTGCTGATGTCTATGGAGAGCAAGGCCTTGATGGCGCAACAACACGGAAAATTGCACAAGCTTCAGGGCAAAATATCGCCGCAATATCTTACTATTTTGGTTCAAAAGAAGGGCTTTACTTAGCCGTTGCCCACCTTATAGCCAAAAATATCAAAGATGATTTCAGTGATGTTTTCTTGGCAATTGATCAATTTTTAGAAAAACCGATAGCAACTCAAAAACCTGAGGATGCTTTAGATTTACTGCAACGGACTGTAATTGCGTATAACTATTTTCAACTCGAAAAGAAAAATTTGAGTTTTTCGCGTATATTAGCGCGCGAACAGCTCAATCCAACTGAAGCATATACCATCATTCATGAACATGCTTTAGGCCCAATACACTCACGATTAAACCGGCTTATCGCCCTCTATATTGGTGCAGACCCCAACCATTTAACGACGCTTATTCACACCCATGCTATTCTTGGTGAAACCCTGTCATTTCGTATTGCACGGGAAACATTGTTACGGCAAACGGGTTGGAAACATATCAATGAAAATGAATTTGAAATTATTAATCAAGTTCTTATTGAGCATACTAATATACTTTTAGCTGGTTTACGTCATCGCAAACAACATGAAAAGTGATATCATTAATTAAAGTGAAATATTCACGTTGATTATCACTAGAGGCTGATGATTTTCGCCGTCTTTCAAACAGAAACCGAGCATCAAAAATCAACAGCCTCTAACACCAATATCCGTTTTTCATATCACAGGCTCTTAAGTAAGGTTAGCTATGAACAATAAAAACCGTTCCGCAGTTGTTCTAATTATTGTCATATTAATCGGTATTGCCGCTGGAGGTTATTACTATTACCAATCTCAGCAAGAGAATACATTGACACTCTATGGTAATGTTGATGTTAGAACCGTTAACCTTAGTTTCCGTGTACCTGGAAAACTGGCGTCTTTAAATGTCGATGAGGGTGCACACGTTGTTGCAGGGGATAAACTAGGTCAACTTGATGATGCCCCTTATATCAATGCATTAAATAAAGCTAAAGGGGTACGTGATAGCGCGAAGGCTCAGTTAGCATTAAAAGAAAGTGGTTACCGTACTCAAGAAATTGCTCAAGTTGAAGCTGAAGTCGCACAGAAACAAGCCGCTTGGCAATATGCGGATAATTTTTATAAGCGCCAGCAAGGGCTAGCAGCTTCACGCGTTATTTCAGCCAATGAGCTAGATAATGCAAAAAATAATCGCAATCAAGCTTTTGCCGCACTCCAAGCCGCACAAGATAAACTCAATCAATATCAAAGTGGTTTTCGCCAAGAAGAAATAGCCGCCGCAAGGGGCGAATGGTTGCAGGCTGAAGCTGCTGTTGCACAAGCTGAATTGGACTTACAAGATACTCTTTTAACCGCCCCCTCCACCGGTACAATATTAACTAGGGCTATTGAGCCTGGCACTATCATTAATTCAGGCAATACCGTATTTAGCGTGACACTCACAAACCCTGTTTGGGTCAGAGCCTATGTCAGTGAACCCCATCTTGGTGAGGCAGTACCGGGCAAAGAAGTACTTTTACGTACTGATAGCCGGCCAGATAAGCCTTACCACGGTACCATTGGTTTTGTCTCGCCGACCGCCGAATTTACCCCTAAAAGTGTACAGACACCTGATTTAAGAACTGATTTAGTCTATCGGCTACGCATTGTTGTCAATGATGCAGATGAGGCATTACGTCAAGGAATGCCTGTAACCATTCAATTCACTGATCATAAGCAATAAGAGTTTGCAATGAGTGATAATTACAGTATTCACCTAGTCAATGTCGAAAAAACGTTTGTTGGCCTTAGCGCCCCTGCGGTTGAAAGCTTAACAATCGATATTCATGGTGGCTCTGTGACAGGTCTTGTTGGCCCTGATGGCGCAGGTAAAACCACATTAATGCGAATGCTTGCCGGCTTATTAAAACCAGACTCGGGGAAAATTCGAGTTATGGGGCTTGACCCCATTGAAGACAGTATCGCGATGCGTGCAAGTCTTGGTTATATGCCACAAAAATTTGGGCTATATGAAGACTTAACAGTCCAAGAAAATTTGGACTTATATGCTGACCTTAGAGGCATAGTGGGTGAAGAACGCATATCTACTTATCGGCAATTACTTTCTTTTACGAGCCTAGCCCCTTTTACTAAAAGGTTGGCGGGTAAACTTTCTGGCGGAATGAAACAAAAGCTCGGTTTAGCTTGTACATTATTAGGTAAACCTAAAGTGCTGCTATTAGACGAACCGGGGGTTGGTGTAGACCCAATCGCACGACGCGAGTTATGGCAAATGGTGCATACCCTTGCAGATGACGGTATGTTAATCCTTTGGAGCACATCATATTTAGATGAAGCCCAACAATGTAAAAATGTACTGCTTTTAAATAAAGGAAAGCAGCTTTACTCTGGCGCACCTGAAGTATTAACCCAAAAAATGGCTGGGCGTTCCTATTTACTTGATGCCCCAGCTAACCAAAAACGCACAGTGCTACAAAATGCGCTCGTATTACCCGAAACCACCGATGGAGTCATCCAAGGCCGTTATATTCGCCTAATTTTAAAGCCTAACGCATCCCAAGCAAATTTATTAGCAGCTTTAGATATGAGCGATAAAAAGCTGATTGAGGCACAACCCCGCTTTGAAGATGCTTTTATTGATTTGCTTGGTGGCGGGCCATCCCATCGTTCCGAATTAGCGGCTATCGTGCCACAAATACCTGCTAACCCGCAGGAAACTGTTATAGAAGCTCGTAATTTAACAAAAAAATTTGGTCAATTTGCGGCAACAGATAGGGTCAACTTTCAGGTCAAACGAGGGGAAATTTTTGGGTTACTAGGGCCTAATGGTGCAGGTAAATCGACAACATTTAAAATGATGTGTGCTTTAATGAAGCCAACCGATGGCCAAGCATTGGTACTGGGTATGGACTTAAAAACGAGTTCAAATAAAGTTAGGCAACATCTTGGCTATATGGCTCAAAAATTTTCACTATATGGCAATTTAAAAGTTGGGCAAAACCTAAAGTTTTTCTCTGGTGTTTATGGTTTACATCACAAACAACAATCAAGCAAAATTCAAGAAATGGTCGATGCTTTCAATTTTACTCCCATAATTAATCAGGTCACAGACTCTCTTCCCTTGGGTTACAAGCAACGTTTAGCACTGGCCTGCTCGTTAATGCATGAACCTGATATTTTATTTTTAGATGAACCGACTTCAGGTGTTGACCCGTTAACCCGTAGGGAATTTTGGTTACATATTAATGGTATGGTTGATAAAGGCGTCACAGTCATGGTCACCACACACTTTATGGATGAAGCAGAATACTGCGATAGAATTGGGCTGGTTTATCATGGCAAAATTATTGCTGCGGGTACCCCCGACGAGCTAAAACAACAAGTTGTGACTAACGATAACCCAGACCCATCGATGGAAGATGCGTTTATTGGTTTGATCAACCGTTATGATAAACAGCAGGAGGCTCAATGACTCAATCAGCTTCCCATTTTTCATGGCGTAGGCTCAAAGCGCTATGTTGGAAAGAAACTAAACAAATTGTCCGTGACCCAAGCAGTGCATTAATCGCTGTTGTTATCCCACTAATGTTATTGTTTATTTTCGGTTATGGTATCAATCTAGATTCAAGTAAATTACGCGTTGGTATTTTGCTTGAGCAGCAAACCCCACAAGCACGTGAATTAGTCGATACCTTTACAGGCTCGCCATTTATTGATGCAACTATTAGTAATAATAGAAACTTTTTGATAGACAAAATGCAAGCTGGTGAGATCCGCGGCATTGTCGTGATCCCTGTTAATTTTTCAGCACAATTATTGCAAGCACAAGGCCATGCGGCTATCCAAGTTATTACCGATGGTAGTGAGCCAAATACCGCGAATTTTGTGCAAGCATATACCAAAGGTATTTGGCATACATGGCAGATGCAACAAGGGGAAAACCAAGGTAAACCCATTTCCCCCTTGATTGAGGTCGATATGCGTTATTGGTTTAATGAGGCGGCCATTAGTCAGCATTTTATTATCCCAGGGGCAATCAGCATTATCATTACTGTTGTCGGGGCTATTTTAACCTCGCTAGTCATTGCTAGGGAGTGGGAACGTGGCACAATGGAAGCGTTACTTTCTACTCAAATTACTAAAACTGAATTATTACTTTCAAAATTACTGCCATACCAAGTGCTTGGCTCATTTGTGATGGTTTTATGCATGTTTGTCACCACTTTTGTGTTAGGTGTGCCTTATCGAGGTTCATTACTGGTGTTATTTGTGATCACCAGTCTTTATCTTGCAACCGCACTTGGAATGGGCTTATTAATTTCTACCATCACTCGTAATCAATTCAATGCTGCTATGGTGGCTCTAAATGCCGCATTCTTACCTGCAATAATGTTATCTGGTTTTATTTTTGAAATTGATAGCATGCCAGCAATCATTCAGGTAGTGACTTATTTTATCCCAGCTCGCTATTTTGTCAGTAGTTTACAAACACTATTTCTTGCTGGGGATGTCTACCTCGTTTTACTGACCGATTTTCTGTTGTTAATCGCATCAGCCATCTTATTTATTGGCTTAACGGCGCTTAAAACCCGTCGTCGTCTTGATTGAGGTGTCACTATGTTTTATCGCTTATACACCTTAATTATGAAAGAACTTCAATCATTACTTCAAGAACCACAGACGCGGATGATTTTGATTTTACCTGTGGTTTTTCAGATGATTTTATTTCCCTTGGCTGCCACATTAGAAGTCACTAATACCACGATTGCTATTTTTGACCAAGATAGTGGTAAACACTCTATAGAACTAACCCAACGGCTCGCCAAAGCCAGTGCTTTTTCTCATATTTTATTAGTGAAAAATGAGAAAGAGGTTCGCAAAGTACTTGATAACCGCCAAGCACTACTCGTCGTTCGTTTTAGCCAAAACTTTAGTGCTGATATTGCGACACAACAAAATGCCAATATGTTATTACTGCTTGATGGACGTAATTCAAATAGTGCGCAAATTGCTGCAAACTATGTTGAACAAATTGTGATGCAATACCAACAAGAATTGGCACAAACACAGGTCTCCCTCAATAACAGTAAATTAGTTGTCCGTAATTGGTATAACCCTAATTTGGATTATAAATGGTTTATCGTTCCATCATTAGTTGCTCTGATAACCACTATTGGCGTTTTGATTGTAACATCGCTGTCAATTGCAAGAGAACGCGAACAAGGAACCCTCGACCAACTATTAGTTTCCCCACTAACAACTTGGCAAATATTTATCGGTAAAGCGGTCCCTGCTTTGATTGTGGCTACCGCGCAAGCAACCCTAGTACTTGTCATTGGTATTTTTTGCTATCAAATTCCGTTTGCTGGCTCCCTGCTGCTATTTTATGCCACCATGTTATTTTATGGCTTGTCATTGGTCGGGTTTGGGCTATTAATTTCGGCATTATGTTCAACGCAACAGCAAGCATTCATTGGTGTATTCGTGTTTATGATGCCAGCAGTCTTGTTGTCAGGGTATATTTCCCCAGTTGAAAATATGCCAATTTGGCTACAAGAAATAACGTGGATTAACCCTATTCGCCATTTCACAGAAATAACCAAGCAAATCTACCTTAAAGATGCAGATTTCTCCGTGGTTTTTCATAGCCTTTGGCCATTATTTATCATTGCGATAATCACCAGTTCAGCGGCTTATTATTTATTTAGGAAAAAAATAGCGTGATCATAAAGATATAACATTACGTTTTAGAAGCACAATTGAACATGCTAGAGACACCAATAACGCCTTGAATTACAAACAAACTAATAATATTCAAATCATATTTTACGATAGTATTTAGATCAAAAAACCCTTGTTACCGAAGTAACAAGGGTTTTGAATTTTTACGGCTAAAGCGACCACATGTTAACTAATGGATAGAAACATGAATTATCGACGGTCACCGAAGATACGCAGTAACATTAAGAACAGGTTAATGAAGTCTAAATACAGAGATAATGCACCCATAATAGAGTACTTACGCATGGTTTCCCTGTCATCTTCATCAATTTGTGAACCCATTTCTTTCAGTTTTTGAGTGTCATATGCGGTTAACGCAGCAAACAGTAGCACACCACCGTAAGTGATCACCCAATACATCATTGTGCTTTGCAGCCAGATGTTAACTAAAGAAGCAACAACGATACCAATTAGAGCCATAAACAGGAAGTTACCCATCCCAGTTAAGCTACGTTTAGTGGTATAGCCGTAGAAGCTTAATGCACCGAACATCACTGCGGTAATTACAAACGTACCCGCGACGGATTCGCCCGTATAAGCAGCGAGGATCACTGAAATAGTTAAACCCGTTAGCAGTGAATAAAGCATAAACATGCCCGTCGCTGCCATTCCGCTAATTTTTTGCAGTAAGAATGATATCCCCATGACCAAACCAAGTTCAGCGATAATCATTCCAAAAAACAATATTTTATTCGTTGCAATGGTGTAATACAAACCACTGCTTACTGAATACCACGCAACAAATGCTGTCAGCAATAGACCGACTGTCATCCAGCCGTATACTTGCGACATAAATGCCTGAACGCCTGTATTGGCCCTCTGGACAAGAGAATCATTACGTTGATCAAACTGACCCATGATGGTTACCCTTTCGCTAAAAGAAAAATCGACCCAGTAAAAATACTGCAATCGGACAAAATTAACCAAAGTCTAACACATTATTTTGACAATACCATTCGGCAAATTCGTATTTTTTAGGGGAAAAAATGCGATTACCAACGGTTTGCAGACGTTTCATCGCTCTCTTTCGCTTCCACCCAGCGCTCGTTTTCTGGCAAGGTTTCTTTTTTCCAAAATGGGGCTTTTGTTTTTAAATAATCCATTATAAATTCAGCAGCTTGAAATGCAGCATTACGATGAGCACTGGTGACGCCAACAAACACGATTTCGTCTCCCGGTTGCAGTGTACCAATACGGTGGATAACACTGACCCTTTGGAGTGGCCAACGGCCTCTCGCCTCAGTGACGATGTTTGTTAAGGCTTTTTCAGTCATGCCAGGATAGTGCTCTAAAGTTAAGGCAGCTACACTGTCCCCTAAATTATGGTTACGAACCTTGCCTGTAAAGGTCACCACCGCGCCATCACTATCACATTCAGCAAGCCATTGATATTGTTCGCCAACACTAAAGTTATCTGTCTGTACTGCGATATGGGTATTTTCCATTTTATCCCCCTGTGACCGGAGGAAAAAATGCCACTTCATCGTTATCAGTAAGCGGATGAGTAAACGGAACAAACGATTGATTAACAGCCGCCAGTAACTTGCCATCCTCAAGTGCCAATGCCCAGCGTTCACCTTTTTGAGAGAGCGCGTAGCGTAAGTCTTCAACTGTCTGATAGTGTTCAGTAATGTCTAAACAGTCTACCCCCACTAACTCACGTACTTGCGCAAAAAATAAAACTTTAATCATCATTCCACCTTAAAATGTCCAGACTTCCCGCCTGTTTTTTCTAATAAGCGAACAGGGCCGATGACCATGTCTTTTTGTACAGCTTTACACATGTCATAAATAGTCAGTGCCGCTACCGAAGCGGCGGTTAACGCTTCCATTTCCACACCAGTTTTACCTGTTAAACGACAGCATGTCTCAATACGAACACGGTTATATTGTTGCTCTGCAGTAAGTGTCACTTCGACTTTAGTGAGTAATAATGGGTGACACAAAGGAATAAGCTGCCAAGTATTTTTTGCAGCTTGAATACCTGCGATACGTGCCGTAGCAAACACATCCCCTTTGTGATGGCTTCCATCAACAATCATCGATAACGTTTCGGGGTTCATCGTGACATAAGCTTCAGCACGAGCTTCGCGGATAGTTTCAGTTTTTGCAGAAACATCAACCATATGCGCCTCGCCCGACGCATTGAGGTGAGTCAGTTGGGACATATTTTCTCCTGAAATCTAAAAGGGTTAACCGCCAATAACAGATAAATTTGGTGTAATGCCGCTATCACCCATATGTAGGAAATGAGTTTCACGTTTATGGTGTAACCCACGCTGTATGCGGGCTTTTAGGTCTTCATTTTGGCTATCATCTGCCAACAAATCCCGTAGAGGAACACCATTTTCACCGAATAAACATAAATGTAAATTTCCTAGTGAGGAAACACGTAGGCGGTTACAACTTTGACAAAAATCTTTTTCATACGGCATGATAAGCCCAATTTCACCTTGATAATCAGGGTGACTAAAGACTTGAGCTGGGCCATCGCTACGAGAGCGAGGCAACATATACCAGCCCTCTTCAATCAAGCGAGCACGAACCGTTTCACCGGAAACATGGTAACGTTGGAAGATATCGCTGCCATCCCCCGTTTCCATTAACTCAATAAAACGTAATTGAATTGGGCGATGTTTAATCCAATTTAGAAATGATTTCAACGCAATATCATTGATATTTTTCATCAGTACGGCATTCACTTTGACTTTCTCAAAGCCTGCTTCAAAAGCAGCATCAATGCCTTTCATCACTTGGAAAAATTTATCTTGCCCTGTAATTGCAGCAAATTGACGAGGATCGAGACTATCGACGCTGACATTAATCGCGTTCAGACCAGCCTCTCTCCATGCTTGTACATCCCTCGCCATGCGGTAACCATTAGTCGTCACCGCTATTTTTTTGATGGCGTCATTTTCATTAATTGCGGCAATAATGTCGCTGAAATCTTTACGCATTGTTGGCTCACCACCAGTAATACGCACTTTTTCCGTTCCCAGTTCAGCAAATGCTGTACTGATGCGACGTATTTCATCTAGTGTTAGAAATTCATGGCGGCCACTGGGTTTATAGCCATCAGGTAGGCAGTATGTGCAACGAAAATTGCAAACATCTGTTATAGAAAGCCGAAGATAGTAAAATTTCCGGTCATATTGATCGACGAGTTGTTGCATAATCACACCTTTCCAAATACGGGAGATGCAGACATTTCTATCTTACACCCTGGTGGCTGTATGCCACGGCCAGTGCATCATATTTGTTTATGCAAACTTAGACGCAAAGGCTAGGAGTTTTATTTGGAACTTAGCCGCTGATTTTGAAAAATAAAATTAGCCACTCTGTTCACTTAATTTCTGTATGGATTCTAGCTGATAGAAATTGAAAAAGCGAATCAGAATTCGATATATATTATATTATACAGCGACTTACATAAGATGAGGTAATTGATTCGAAGCCATTATTATTACTGATAATTTTTTGTTTTGAGCTATAACAATGAATACAATTTCTCATAAAATGATTAACACACCTTATTATTTAATTAAACATTTATTGATGTAGATCTAAAATAAGAGCCCAGTTAGCCATTAAACCAGTGTAAACAAAACTCACACGGCCATTTAATTGCAATTCAATACCTCAAATGCAGTTGCAATTATGTTATGACTCCCAATACCGAAGCCTATCATTTCCAGTTTAGTACGATTTATAGCAAGATTATCTGGTGTATTTTTCCGCATTAAGCACACTTCAATACGGAATGTTCTCTTTTATTGTTTTTTATCACAGTACTTAAGCTAAGAATGATGTTTTATGATAGATTAATGCCCAATTTATTTAGAACCCTTTTTAAGTGCAGCATAAAAAATAGCAGTGGCATATCGGATGAATTTTGCCGTTGTAAACGATTTGGTTATTTTTTGGTGCTAAAAATTAATTGATATAGGAACACTATGCCGAATTGCAGTCTGGCGGATCTCAGGCATGTTGTCGCTCTCGGTGGCGGGCATGGGCTTGGTCGCGTGATGTCTTCTCTTTCCTCTTTAGGTTCTCGTTTAACCGGCATCGTTACCACCACTGATAATGGCGGTTCTACGGGTCGAATTCGTCGGTCTGAAGGTGGGATCGCTTGGGGAGATATGCGTAACTGTTTGAACCAATTGATCACTGAGCCTTCAATTGCTTCTGCCATGTTTGAATATCGTTTTAGTGGTAATGGTGAGCTATCTGGCCATAACTTAGGTAATTTGATGCTAAAGTCATTAGATCATCTGAGCGTGCGACCTTTGGAAGCCATTAATCTCATCCGTAATATGCTAAAAGTCGATGCGCAGTTAATCCCGATGTCAGAATCGCCTGTTGACTTAATGGCTGTTGATGAGATGGGTAATGAGGTTTACGGTGAAGTGAATGTCGATGCCCTGAGTGAAGTCCCGAAAGAACTTCGTTTATATCCAACAGTCAAAGCGACAGGCGAAGCTTTAGAGGCTATTCACCAAGCTGATTTGATCATCATCGGCCCCGGTAGTTTTTTTACAAGCCTGATGCCACTCTTATTGTTAGAAGAAATTGCAAGTGCATTGCATGAATGTAAAGCACCAATGATTTATATTGGTAACTTAGCAAAAGAAATAAGCTCCCCTGCCGCTAACCTTTCTTTACCTGAAAAGTTACAAATGATGGAGCATTATATTGGCTGTAAAAAAATCGATGCATTGATCCTTGGGCCACGCACGCAAATAGATAATATTAGTGGAGAGCGTAAAATCATCCAACGTGTTCTTGAGGCAGATGACATCCCTTATCGTCACGATAGAAAGCTACTATTACAAGCCATTGAGGCTGCCATCCAATTAATTTAATTAAGCATTTAAGAATTTAGTTCCTCTTTTTAAGGAGGAATTAAATTCTATTCCTAAAAACTTCGTAATTATTTTTCTCTTTTCCAAGGTTTTCATCTATATTATTAATATATGATTTTATAAAGATAACTTCTTAATATTTATGACTAGCAAAATGTGTTTCCATATAATGCCATTGAGGAACGTAAATGCTAAATGATTATTCAAATATTTTAATTCTTTTTCTGATTGTTGGGATAGGATTTATTTTAGGTAAAATAAAGTGGTTCAATGAAAATAGTAATAGTGCAATGACAAAGTTATTACTTAATATCACATTGCCTATAACGCTCATTTTATCTATCACTACTGACTTTTCAAAAAAAGAATTTTTAACATTAATTCCAGCTATTATACTCCCATTTAGCACTATTTTACTGTTAATGTTAATTTCCTTTATAGTTGCTATTATAATGAAGCTCCCAAGGGGAGAACATGGCTTATTTATTGGCCTTTGCTCGATGAGTAGCACTGTTTTTTTTGGTATTCCAATCACAATGGCCGTTTATGGTTCCCATCAATTACCTTATGCATTAATGACATACATAGCACAAACCATTATCTACTGGACATTAGGCATCTATTTACTTAAGAATGATAATAATACCGAAAAATTTAACGTTATAGATACAATAAAAAATATTTTCACACCGCCTCTAATCGCATTTATTATTGGTGTATTTCTATTATTAACTCATATAAAGATACCCAGTTTATTAACATCGTTTTTTGACTATTTAAATGGCATGACTTCACCTCTCGCAATGCTGATTATTGGGGTCATCATTTATCTTACTGGCTTAAAAACATTAAAAATAACCATACCTATTATAGTGATTATTATTTTTAGGTTTATTGTTACACCTTTAGTTGTTTTATTACTTGGCCATTTATTGAATATGCCAATAATGATGATAAAAGTCACAATACTAGTCTGTTCACTACCTATTCCAAATACGACTGTTATCTTAGCTAATAAATATAAAGCCGATATAACACTTGCAACACAAGCTTTAACATTTTCTATTCTTACTTATTTATTATATATCCCTGTTATTTTATATTTTATCCATACAATATAACTGAGCTTAATAATTAACTTATATTTATTAAGGAATAACACTTATGCTAGATCTAAAAAAAATGCGCGTTACTGTCGAAGATATTTACCAAGAATTCCGCCATGATACGGAAGGAGCAAATGCAGACTATATTCCATTTTTAGCCAAAATTGATAGTCAACTTTGCGCATTAGCCGTGGTGACGGCTCAAGGGGATATTATTTCAGCAGGTGATACCCAATACCGTTTTGCTATTGAATCGATTTCTAAGGTGTGTACGCTCGCCTTAGCACTCGAAGACTTTAGCCCTGATGTAATTCAAGAAAAGTTAGGGGCATCTGCGACAGGGTTGCCTTTTAATTCTGTGATGGCATTAGAATTACATGGAGATAAACCTTTGTCCCCCTTAGTCAATGCAGGTGCAATTTCAGCGGCAAGTATTATTAAAGCGCAATCAATAGATGAGCGCTGGCAACGTATTTTAGAGATGCAACGAAAATTAGGCTCTAAAGAGATTACTATTTCTGAGGAATTAAACCAGTCCGAACAAGCGACTAATTTTCATAATCGTGGAATTGCTTGGCTATTATATGCCGCTGGCTACCTTTATTGCGATACAATGGAAGCTTGTGATGTATATACTCGTCAGTGCTCAACACTTATTACCACGGTAGAATTAGCCACTATGGGTGCAACTATTGCAACCGGTGGGAAAAACCCAATAACCAAAGAGCAAGTCCTTAACCCTGATAACTGCCCGAAAATACTCGCTGAAATGACCATGGAAGGGATGTACGACAGTTCAGGCAATTGGGCCTATGACGTTGGGCTACCTAGCAAAAGCGGAGTCGGAGGCGGTATATTAACGATAATACCTGGAGTGATGGCAATTGCGGCATTTTCTCCACCTTTAGACCCAATAGGAAACAGCGTTAGAGGGCAAAAGATGGTCGCAAAACTCGCCAAAAGTTTAGGCTATAATTTATACAAATGCCGTTAGCCTATAATACCCCGCCTTGATTGAACAGCCCCGCTGCCAATAAGCGGCGGGGTAATCTTAACAAATTGTTTTTAATCAATATTTATGAGTTAGCAATAAACTGAGAGCGTATCGCTTGCAGTTCATCTCGCACCCTTGCCGCAGCTTCAAACTCCAAATCTTGCGCGTGTTTATACATTTGGGCTTCGAGTTGCGAAATGCGTTGTTCCAACTGTTTTGTCGACATAGATTGCACATCAGCCATAACATCATTTTTGATGTTATCTTTGGCTCGATTCTTGCCCTTGCCTCCCACTTTGTGACCAATTTGCAAGATATCGCCGACTTTCTTATTAAGCCCCTGTGGAGTAATGCCATGCTCTTCATTGAAGGCCATTTGTTTAGCACGGCGGCGTTCCGTTTCGGCAATCGCTTTTTGCATTGAATTTGTGACCCTATCGCCATACAGAATAGCTTTACCATTCAAGTTACGGGCGGCACGGCCAATAGTCTGAATCAATGAACGCTCTGACCGCAAGAACCCTTCTTTATCTGCATCCAGAATAGCGACAAGAGACACCTCAGGCATATCGAGGCCTTCTCTTAATAAGTTAATACCAACCAACACATCAAACTCACCAAGACGCAAGTCGCGAATAATTTCAACACGCTCAACTGTATCGATATCAGAATGGAGATAACGTACTCGCTCGCCATGTTCCTCAAGATATTCGGTTAAATCCTCTGCCATCCGTTTTGTTAGCGTAGTGACTAACACCCGCTCATTTTTCTGTACACGAATACGAATTTCAGAAATTAAATCATCAACTTGAGTTGCAACAGGACGAACTTCAATTATTGGGTCAAGTAACCCAGTTGGGCGAACAACCTGTTCGATAACCTCATGACCAGATTTATCAAGCTCATAGTTACCTGGTGTTGCAGAGACATAGATTGTTTGAGGTGCCAGTGCTTCAAACTCTTCAAAGCGCATTGGCCGGTTATCCAATGCGGAAGGTAGACGAAAACCATATTCAACCAGAGTTTCTTTTCTCGAACGGTCACCTTTATACATCGCCCCAATTTGCGGGATAGTAACGTGAGACTCATCAACCACTAATAAACCGTCAGCAGGGAGGTAATCAAATAAGGTTGGAGGGGCTTCACCCGGTGCTCGCCCTGACAAATAACGTGAATAGTTTTCAATCCCTGAGCAATAACCGAGCTCATTCATCATTTCTAAATCATACTGAGTGCGTTGAGTTAACCGCTGCTCTTCTACTAATTTGTGGTTTTCCAATAGAACTTTACGTCTATCAACTAACTCAACTTTTATCTGTTCCATCGCTTCAAGAATACGTTCTCTCGGCGTAACATAGTGCGTTTTAGGATAGACGGTGAAACGAGGAACACGGTGTTGGATTTGGCCGGTAAGTGGGTCAAACAAGGATAACCTTTCGACTTCGTCATCAAATAATTCAACACGTAAAGCATATTCATCTGATTCAGCTGGGAATATATCAATAACTTCACCGCGTACACGGAACGTACCACGGGTAAAGGCTTGGTCATTACGTGTATATTGTAGATCTGCCAAGCGACGGAGAATCGACCGTTGATCAATAATCATACCGTCCGTTAAATGCAACATCATTTTTAAATAGCTATCGGGATCACCTAACCCATAAATAGCAGATACCGAAGCGACAACAATGACGTCTCGACGTTCAAGTAAAGCCTTAGTCGCAGACAAACGCATTTGCTCAATATGTTCGTTAACAGAGGCATCTTTCTCAATAAAGGTATCCGAGCTTGGTACATAAGCTTCTGGCTGATAATAATCATAGTAAGAAACGAAGTACTCAACCGCATTTTCAGGAAAAAACGCTTTCATTTCACTGTAAAGCTGAGCCGCTAAGGTTTTATTATGCGCCATCAACATGGTTGGTCGATTTTCTTTTGCGATGACGTTAGCTATCGTAAAGGTTTTCCCCGAACCTGTTACCCCTAATAGGGTTTGATGAGCGAGACCATCTTGTAGCCCTTCCCTTAATTTTCGAATAGCTTCAGGCTGGTCCCCCCCCGGTTGGAAATCAGAATGCAGTTTAAAATCCTTACTCATATTAACGCCCCTTAGCTTATCTCTTGCGTTATAATACTGGATAAAAAACCAGCTTCAAGCCCTGAGATGAAATTTTCTGTAATTAACCATTCCAATAAGTTTATAAAAATGTTATCCCCAAAAAAGTACTTGACCTTTTCTAAACTTTATATTTTATGCTATTGCCTTTTTGCGCCCTATGTTAAATACAAATTGAAGGCTTGATTTTATTTAACCAGTTGAATTTAAAATAAATTAATTTCGAGTCCAGATTCACATCAAATAAAGGCAAAGCCGCTTGTCACCTAGCATAGAACTTGTTTTATAACGTTAATACACAAGGTTATCCACAGAAATAGTGGATAACTCTTGAAGCCCTTAGGGCTCATGCTTTCACGCAATATCTAAAATTTGTTAAATGATAGCTAAATGACAATAAGATGGCAGTTCGATGAAAAAATTTTTACGTAGTATCCGCTACGAAAAAGGGATTTTATCTTTTTTACGAAGATCCAGCAGGTATCTCAGGTGAAAAACTTGACAAAATTTAGGTTGATCACGTTAAAAAGATCGCCAATATAATTAACAATTATTACAGCCCACTATCGCTTTCTATATAGGGGCTGATTCATCATTTTAAAATGTTTGATCAAGATGTTAGTAAAGAAAGATCTAAAAACTGCCCCAATGAGCAGCCCATTATATCTTTGCGATGCGGGATCACACCTAAGCAAGGTGCTTTAATCATATGTTTAAGTGTCTCTAAATACTGTTTTTGGTAATCCCCAGGGGTTTCTACCTCATTAGCAACCCAACCAACCACTGATAAGCCTGAAGCGATAATCGCTTTCATCGTTAATAATGCATGGTTAATACAACCTAACTTAACGCCCACCACTAGAATCACTGGTAATTGCTGTTCGATAACCCAATCAGCGTAAGTCTGTTCATGGGATAACGGTGTATACCAACCACCAGCACCTTCAACTAATACCCAATCCGCTTGCGATTGTAGATGCTGTAAGCCTTTATTGATCACTGAAAATTCGATCGGTTGCTGCAATTTATCACTAATTATATGCGGGGATGTTGGTGCTTCAAATACAATCGGATTAACTGCGCTATAAGGTAATGTTAACCCGCTATTTGCTTGCAATAGTAATGCATCACTATTTCGTAAACCATGTGGTGTAATTTCACTGCCTGATGCAACTGGCTTGTAACCTGCTGTTTTAACACCTTGGCAATTTGCAGACTGCAATAAAGCACAGCTTACGACCGTTTTACCAACTTCGGTATCCGTTCCTGTTACAAAATACGTTTTAGTCACGATAAAGTACCCCAAATACCGTATAATAAGTTAAAGGTAACCCTTGTTCTGTTATCGGATATACAGCCGCAAGCTGTTTTAGGCGCTGGCGTGTCATTAACCCCGTTTTGCGCCCAGCGGTTAAATGAGTTGCCCCTATCCCTTTTAATGAATGAAGTAACTCTGTAATTCCAGAAAAATACAATGTATCTTTTTGAATAGTTAGCTGATTTCTCCATCTTTGGCAGCTATTGCGCATTTGCTGAACTCCCAAAAACACATTAACATGAGGAGCATCATCTAATGCTTTCCAAGCGCTCGATAATTCACTTAATGAATGTTCTCCCAGTGTGGTAAATACCACTATTCCCCCACGTTTAGTCACACGGTATAATTCGCTTAATGCTTGAGTGATATCTTGGCACCATTGGAGTGCTAAATTGGAAAACACGACATCAACACTTTGATCCGCTAATGGGATCGTTTCTATATCTGCACAGATATAATGATCCGCAGCACACTTCCCTTCTGCAACATCTAACATCCCTACAGAAATATCTAACGCTGTGACTTGGTAACCTTGAGCTGTAAGTTTTTGACTGAAATACCCCGTGCCACACCCCGCATCCAACACCCGTAATGGCGCTGAATGTGGCATTAATGCTAATTCGGATGTCAGTTGCTTCAACAGCTGTTCTCCTGTTGCTTGCTGGTAGCTAGCAACAGAATCGTAATTTTTCGCAGCGCGGCCAAAAGCAGCCGCTATTTTATGCTTTTCACGACATAGAGACGAAATCATCTAAAGTCTCCAATAATTGATCAATATCTTGACGTCTATGGGCGGCACTTAATGTGATCCGTAGCCTAGCACTTCCCACTGGCACTGTGGGTGGGCGGACCCCGTGAACCCAAATATTTCTATTACGCAAAAAATTTGCGAGTTGTTGGCTAGCTTGGTTATCACCAACAATTAATGGTTGGATAGCCGTCTTTGAGTCGGCTAGTTTCATCCCATTGAAATTCGCATTATTTCTAAAGTATTCGATATGTTGGTTAAGATTAAAACGCGCTTCATCTGCTTGCTTGATTTGTTGCATCGCCGATAAAATGGCAACGGCCTGTGCAGGCGGCATTGACGTGCTATAAATTAAGTGGCGTGCAGATTGCACCAAAAAGTCAGCGGTTTGCTGGCCACAAAGTATTGCTGCCCCACTTAAACCGAATGCTTTACCAAACGTCACCACTAAAATTTCAGGCTTAACTCCCTGCTCAAAGCAGCTTCCACGTCCTTGCTCACCTTTAACTCCAATCCCATGAGCATCATCAACCATCAGCCAAGCTTTGTGTTTTGTAGCGATTTGTTGTAATTGTCGCAAAGGCGCACTATCGCCATCCATGCTGAATACCCCTTCAGTGACAGCAAGAGTTTTCCCTGTAATAGGCTTAGTGATTAGATGTTCTAGAGATGATGTATTATTATGATGAAAGCGACGTAATTTAGCCCCTGAATGCATCGAAGCTTCGATGATTGAAGCATGACTTAATTTATCTGCTAAAATACGGTCGTTTTGTGTCATCAACGCCGTGATCACCGCATGGTTGGCAGCAAAACCCGAAATAAACAACAATGCCTTTGAATACCCCAACCACTCAGCAAGTGCCGTTTCGAGCTCATCATGTGCTTTGGTGTAACCAGTAATATGACCTGAGCCACCGCTACCGACCCCATATTGATTTGCTCCTCTTTGCCAAGCTGCAACAACCTTAGGATGGTGAGTTAACCCTAAATAGTCATTGGATGAGAAGTTAAGATATTCTTTGTCTGCCAGATAAAGTGACCGGCCATCAGCCCGGTCAATACATTGACGTTGCCGCCAGATCGACGCTTGTTTACGCTGTTCAATCTGTTCTTCGATGAATGATTGCCAAGACATTATACAACAGCGTTATAAAATTGTGGGTTATCTGCGGTTAGCAACGTTTCGGCTAGTTTAGCCGCTTGCTGGTTATCTCCCTCATCTGTTTCAATTCGCTCTGGGTTAATGTTTAGTTTGTTAAACAATGCGAGGTCTTTGTTCTCGTCTGGGTTAGGCGTTGTCAGTAATTTACAGCCGTAAAATACTGAGTTCGCTCCAGCCATAAAACACAGCGCTTGAGTCTGCTCATTCATATATTCTCGACCAGCAGAAAGCCTCACATAGGAGGTTGGCATCATGATCCGAGCCACTGCGATCGTGCGTATAAAATCAAAGGCATCAACATCTTCATTATCCGCCATCGGCGTCCCTTCGACTTTCATCAGCATATTGATGGGAACACTTTCTGGGGGCTTTGGTAAATTGGCAAGTTGCACTAAGAGTGCAGCACGATCACTCACTTTTTCCCCTAACCCTAAAATCCCGCCTGAACACACCTTGATACCCGCATCACGCACATTTTCTAAAGTATCTAAACGGTCTTGGTATGTACGTGTTGTAATAATATTGCCGTAATATTCAGGAGAAGTATCAAGGTTATGATTGTAATAATCCAAGCCCGCTTCTGCTAAACGCTGGGCTTGGGTATTATCAATCATTCCAAGTGTCATACAGGTTTCCATCCCTAACGATTTAACCTCTTTAACCATCATTTCAAGATAAGGCATATCCCGTTCTTTAGGGTTACGCCATGCAGCCCCCATACAAAAACGCGTTGAGCCTGCTTGCTTCGCTTTCTTAGCTGATTCTAAAACTTGTTGTACTTCCATTAAACGCTCAGTTTCTAGCCCCGTTTTATAACGAGCACTTTGAGCACAATATTTACAATCTTCGGGACAAGCCCCTGTTTTAATTGATAGAAGCGTACTCACTTGCACTTGTTGGGGATCAAAATTTTGCCGATGAATTTGCTGCGCTTGAAATAACAAGTCAAAAAAAGGCATTGAAAACAGTTCATTAGCTTGTTTTATTGTCCACTGTTTTAATTGGCTCACGGGAACTCTCCAGTTGAAAAAGTTGTTGCCAGTTTAAATATTGCGATTATCATGTCAACTAAAATGATCATAAAAAGTTGACGAAGATAAAAATGAACAATGCTGATATTACTTTTGATGCCAAACATATTTGGCATCCTTACACATCAATGAGCCAACCCATTCCAGCCTATCCCATTGTGGAAGCGCAAGGAGTCGAACTCGTGATGCCTGATGGAAAAAGATTGATTGACGGCATGTCTTCATGGTGGGCTGCAATCCATGGCTATAATCACCCTGAACTCAACCAAGCTGTTACCACTCAGTTGAGCAAAATGTCTCATGTCATGTTTGGGGGGATCACTCACCCACCAGCAGTAAATCTATGCAAACAATTAGTGGCTATCACTCCTGAACCACTGGAATGCATATTTCTCGCTGATTCAGGCTCTGTCGCAGTTGAAGTGGCACTAAAAATGGCACTGCAATATTGGCAAGCCAAAGGCGAAAAACGCCAGCGAATTTTGACATTACGCCACGGATATCACGGTGATACCTTTGGTGCTATGGCCGTTTGTGACCCAGATAATTCCATGCATGGACTGTACAAGGGGTATTTGCCCCCCCACGTGTTTGTGGAAGCTCCACAATGTGGTTTTAATGATGAATGGAACCCCGCAGATTTACATCCACTCGAAGCACAATTAGCAGAAAATAGCCATGAAATTGCTGCGATCATCCTAGAACCCATTGTTCAAGGTGCTGGGGGAATGCGCATCTATCACCCTGCCTATTTAAAAGGCGTACGTGATTTATGCGACCATTATGGCCTCTTACTAATAGCAGATGAAATTGCGACAGGATTTGGCCGCACCGGTAAACTATTTGCCTGTCAACACGCAAATATCTCACCTGATATTATGTGTATCGGCAAAGCATTAACTGGGGGTTATATGACGCTATCAGCAACCCTGACAACTCGCCATGTCGCCGAAACCATAAGCAATGGCGAGGCTGGTTGTTTTATGCATGGACCAACATTTATGGGCAACCCCCTTGCCTGTGCGGTTGCAGATGCAAACCTATCACTATTGCTCAATAGCCCGTGGCAACAAACCATCGCCAATATTGAGCTACAACTCAAAGCTGAATTAATGCCTTTGCGCTCTCACCCTAGCGTCGCAGATATACGCGTCCTCGGTGCCATCGGCGTTATTGAAATGAAGCAGCCAGTGGATACAGCGGCATTACAAAAGGTATTTGTTGAAAATGGCGTTTGGGTTCGCCCGTTCGGCAAACTGATTTATGTGATGCCACCGTATATCATCACTCCCGAGCAACTCAGTAAAGTGACGAATACGATGGCAAAAGTGTTGGGATAACACAATAAATTCAATGATAATCGAAGTGATCCTTACTGAGTTTTTAATTAGATAATCTTCTAAATACTTCGAGTTATAGCAAGGCGGCAATCGAGGGTATCTTGGGGAGCATACATCAGTATGTGACCCAAAAGTAGCCGAGTGAAGCCAACACCGCTATAGCTCGAAGTATGACGAAGATTAAAGGATGACTGAAATAACCCACATAGGGCCTTTCCCAACCGCATACCTTCCTATTTGCGTTAGTTTCCCTGTAATTGGGTCAATTTCAGAAACTGAAATATGGTCTGACTTTTGCCCACTGGAAATTAAAAAGCGGCCGGTGTTATCAATATTAAAACCTCTTGGATGGGCTTCTGTCGGGTAACGCGCTTCCAAAGTGAGTTCGCAGCCATCATCAGAAATAAGATAGTGGCTAATATAGCTTTCTGACCGTTCACTGGCATACAAATGGCGGCCATCAGGCGTCACATGGATATCAGCGGCCCAACGCTGGCTTTCATTTCCTGCAGGATAGTTTGCTAATGTTTGCATGGTGCGATAACGGGTAAACTTACGGTAAACACCAATGGTTGAGTCTAACTCATTGATACAGTAGATCACTTTCTCACTAGGGTGGAATACAAGGTGACGAGGCCCTGACTGCGGTGCTGTCGTAATTTGATCCGCGGTCGCTTCAGTTAGATAGCCATTTTCTTGCAAATCAAACAGGCGAATATGATCTTCCCCTAAGCACGGCACCCAAAGCTGTTGATTATCAGTATCAACATGAGATGAATGAGGGTTACGCAACCCTTCAATAACCTGAACAACTTGGCTTGGAATGCCCTCTTTATTGATCGTCAATACAGATAAATTGTGTTGATGATAAGAAGGAACAAAGAGATATTTGCCATTGTTATCAAGTGATAAATGAACCGGTGTACCTGGAATGGATGTTTCCGCTTTTAAACGTAATGTGCCCTTTGGCTCAATGTCATAGGTCACAACACGAAAATTTGGGCGAACACCGATATAAAGGTGTTTTTTATCATGGCTTAATACCATTGGTTGTACCTGACCCGGTGTTTTTACTGTCTGTAAAAGCGTGAGTTCCCCAACTTCGTTCATCGACCATACGTGGATCTGCTGGCTTTCGGGGCTGGCAATATAAACAACCTGATTCATTCTGACTCCTTAATTCATGACAAAATACTAAACAGCATCTATAGTCCACTACATTGGCTTAACTATACCCTATATTAAGTAAATTGCTGCGAGTAAATAGCACCACCGTTTCAGCCAAAAGGATCGATAATAATGGTACTAAAACGGTTCAGTTAACGCTATGATGATAAAACATACTAAGCTAATTATTTTCGAATGGATAATTTATAGCTGTAATTAATTCATCTTCCCTCCTATCTTTATACTTGATTAAGATAGGCAACCTGTAAAATCACGTGGAGCCGTTTATGTCATACCGCGTTATTGCGCTCGATCTTGATGGAACATTGCTAGATCACCAAAAAAAAATCCTACCTGAATCTTTAGCTGTCTTACAGGAAGCTCGACGCCAAGGCGTTAAAGTTATCATAGTAACAGGTCGCCACCATGTTGCGATCCACCCGTTTTACCAAGCCTTAGACCTTGATACCCCCGCGATTTGTTGTAACGGTACATACCTATATGATTATTTGGGTAAAAAAGTGTTAAAGTCTGATCCGATGCCGCTCGACTCTGTCACTCAAATGATCGATAAATTACGTGGAACCGATATTCAACATCTAATGTATGTCGATAATGCCATGCTCTACAACGCACAAACTGAAGGGATTAAACGTACCTTAAATTGGGCGGAGTCATTACCTGTAGCACAACGACCAACTATTGAGTTTGTGGAAGACTTTGCTGATGTTATGCATGACTATGAATCTATATGGAAATTCGCCGTTAGCTACCCAGATACAGAAAGATTAAAACAAGTCGTTCATGAAATTGAAACGGACTTTGGCTTAGACTGCGAATGGTCATGGGTTGACCAAGTGGACATTGGTCTCAAAGGTAATAGTAAAGGCCAACGTTTGAAAGAATGGGTTGAATCTCAAGGTATGACAATGCAAGATGTTGTTGCTTTTGGCGATAACTTCAATGACTTAAGCATGCTTACTACCGCAGGTTTAGGTGTAGCAATGGGCAATGCCGTGGATGAAATCAAACAACAAGCAAAACTGGTGACACGTGTAAACACTGAACCGGGTATTGCCGAAGTCATTCGTAAGTACGTTTTATAAGCCATTAGCCGAATAAAAGGAGGCACACCGGCTCTTTTTATTCGGCTAGCTAATAATACGTTAGGCTATTGAGCAAGTAACTCTATTAATGTTTGTTCCAAAACAGGTAAAGCCGCACCATAAATCCGTGAGTTACGGCTAATTTGGCTCATTGAAAGTTCAGGTAATGCCTGACCAAAAAAACGGTTTTGCTGTTGAAAACTATCACAAAATGCAGCCCAAATTTGTGGGTTTTTCACAAATGGCCCTGAAACAATCAGCCGTGAAGGAAAAAATACCCGACAAATATTGGATGCTGCATGTGCCATATGTGAAATAGCTTGCTGCATTGTCGAATTATTTGCCTCACTATAGCTGACGAGAAAGCGAGACACTTTTCACCTGTGCAAACACCTTTCTTCCTTTACGAATAGAAAGCTCATCCCTCGCCCAGCGGGTGATGCGAGCCCATAGATAATGTTCTTCACCTAAATCTAGCTTCACATCAACTTGCTCACCATCTTCAATCCATTCAATAACTTCTGCCGCTAAAATATTACGAATACTACTCACTTGCGGCTTTTCTAAAACCAAAGAAACATCCGAAGCATCGATACGTATACGTACTTCAGCCCCTTGCTGCGTTTCAACTCGCGGAACCCATAACTTTTGACCGCCGACAATTACCGCTGTCATATCGTAATCAGGGTGTTGACTATGTACCTTTGCACTCACCACACTGCTCAATGTTTCTTGCTGTAACCAAGGACGTAATGCACTGCTCGCCCAGACGTCTTCTAATGGGCCAAATGCTTTAACTTTCCCTTGAGCCATTACAATGACTTTATCCGCTAGGCGTAATATTTCATCAAGACTATGACTGACATATAAAATAGGGATTTTAACATCTTGAGAAAGCTTTTCTAAATAAGGTAATAACTCACGTTTGCGGGGTAGATCCAAAGAAGCAAGGGGTTCATCCATCAGCAGAATTTCTGGCGCAGTTAATAAAGCACGACCAATCGCAACGCGTTGTTTTTCACCACCAGATAATGTTATTGGATAACGGTTGAGTAACTTTTCGATACCCAGCAACTCAACGATATCATCAAAGCGTGTTTTCATTTTTGGCGCCATGCCATAACGTAAATTACTTTTGACACGGTAATGTGGAAATAACCGCGCATCCTGAAAAACATAACCTATGTGACGCTGCTCTGGCGGTAAACAAATCCGTTTTTCGACATCAACCAATGTACGACCATTTAACACTATCCGCCCTTTATTTGGCTTAGTTAAACCGCCTATCACATTGATTAAAGAGGTTTTACCTGCACCAGAAAGCCCGAAAACCGCAGTAATGCTTTCTGTTGGTAATTGTGTATTCACTTCCAGCTGTAAGTCCCCTAACTTTTGGGAAAAGTCGAGTTCTAACATATCAGGCTACCCCCAAACGCTTTTTACCCCAACGGGTCAGCCATTCTGAAATTAATAATGAAATTAATGCAAGAACGATCGCAATAATACATAAGCGTGCAGCATCAACCTCTGCACCCGGCGTCTCAATTAAGGTATACATCGCTAATGGAATGGTTTGAGTTTCTCCAGGTATATTTGATACAAATGTAATCGTGGCACCGAATTCCCCTAAAGAACGGGCGAAAGCAAGCACTGTGCCTACAATAATACCCGGCAAAGAAAGCGGAATGGTGATGGTGAGAAAAACGCGCAATGGCGTGGCACCTAATGTTCTAGCCGCTTGCTCTAGCTTTCTATCTACCGCTTCTAATGCTAAACGAATTGCTCGTACCATTAACGGAAAAGCGACCACGGCCGAAGCAAGCGCAGCCCCTCGCCAACTAAAGGTGAAGCTAAAACCAAACCAGTTATATAACCATTCACCGATAAAACCGCGTTTTCCCATACTGATCAATAATAAATAACCCACTACCACTGGTGGCAATACCAGTGGTAGGTGGATAATACTATCGAGCAATGTTTTGCCAGGAAAATTACAGCGAACTAATACCCATGCAACTAATATCCCAAGCGGTAAGCTGAATAATACCGCTACGCTTGATACTTTTAGGCTTAAGTAAATTGCTTCCCATTCATAAGGACTTAACATCTGCAACAATATAATCTCTTAATGTTTATTTGGTACGTGGCTCGAAACCATAACGTTTAAAAACCTCAGAAGCTGCTGGAGTTTTCAGATACTCATAATAATCACGAGTCGCTTTATTATCTTGGTCTTTAACTATTGCCATTGGGTATTCAACAGGTTTATGCGTATCTGCAGGGAATACACCAACTACTTTTACTTTTTGGCTAGCGACCGCATCAGAACCATACACAATGCCTAAAGGTGCTTCTTGGCGTTCAACTAGTGCCATACCACTGCGGACATTGTTAGTACGCGCTAACAGTGGATCAACCGTTTCCCATGCTCCTAAATTACCCAATGCTTCTTTAGCATAAATACCAACAGGTACATGATCAGGATCACCAACGGCTAAACGACCGCCATCTAATAATTTTTTCCAATCTGTTTGCTTATTGATTTCCACTTTATCCAATTTAGAATCTTTTGGTGCAATCAACACTAATTCATTACCTAATAATGTATAACGAGTATCATCCACCATCAATTTTTTATCAATTGCATAATCCATCCACTGCTGGTCAGCGGAAATAAATAGATTAGCAGGTGCTCCTTGCTCAATTTGACGCGCCAATGTTGAAGAAGAGGCATAAGATGCCACAACGTCTACTTTCGCCTCTTGCTTATATTGCTCAGAGATTTCATTCAGCGCGTTAGTTAATGAGGCAGCTGCAAAAACCGTTATTTTATCCGCAGCAAAACTATGGCTAGCCATAGTGAGTGTCAGTGTTACACCCGCGAGAAGTGATACCAAACTTTTTTTCATTTTTATTCACCATAGTATTAATCAACACGCTATATATATCAGGATACAGCGATAACTTAAAGTCAAACTCGTGATAAAAGTGTGCTGGCTCAAGAAATGATGTAATTTTTCTGCATGTTATCCTAAATGGTAAAGAGACACGCCATGTTTTTAGTTTAAGAAGAATCGTTTTTGTATAGTTTATAACTTATTTCCCTTGTAACTTTATCGGCACAAATCGTGTGTCTTTGAATATTTCATTCAACTTTTTACAAGTATATAAAAGCAGAGGAGATAATATGGCAATTCAACCTACAGTACATTCTCCAACTAATGCTCATTACTCAGGCAGCTTAACCACTCAACAATTTTATGGGCTATTTGACAAAGATATTCCCCAAGAAACCTTAGATTCTTTAGCTAAATCGTCTGGAGAAGGGAACTTAAATAGTATTGATTTATTACATAACCTAGCTTTACGACAAGACAGTGTAGGAAAACAAGCACAAAATATCTTGTTTGATTTATTTAGCGGAAAATTGCCAGCGAAGAAAGGTGTAGATAAAGAAATACAAGAAACGAGCAAAGTTTTATATCAATCAGCACATCACCAAGCCGTATTGTCTAAACCATCTAAATTACTGTATATCATTGGCTCCGCATTAAACAATATTGCAGATAAATTAAGCCTAACGCGTTTATTTATGGAACCCGATAATATAAAACCGGCAGCGCCGAAACCACTCGCTGAGAGTAATTTATGGTGTGATAACCGAATGCAGCAAAGTGATGAGCTTTATTCAAACTTAATCAGTGATGATTATTTAGCTTTATTTTCAGTTAACTACCCTTTAGATATCAGCGAGGACAACGCGGCTTTGCTAAAAACAACTATTGAGGAAATAAAAAGACAAAGCAACTTTCTAAATAAGCCCGAAATATTTCCAATAAATACAGGGGCTCATTGGGTGCTATTTATGCTCTATCACGACGTCACTGACAATAAAGTTAAAAGCTTTGTTTTTAATTCATACCATCAATTACCATCGGAAATTAAGCAAACTATAACAGAATGCGCTAAAGAAGCTGGAATACAGAGCGACATTGAATATATTGAAGGGAATATCCAAGAAAATGTGCCAAATGGCTGTGGCCTTTTTGTCATTGAAGCCGTTAAACAACTCGCTGAAACAGCAACAAAAAATTATGTCGAAACACTGAAAAATTTCAAAAATAATTTTTTAGCGTTACCTTTAGCAGAACAACAACAATTTAACCAGTCTAGCCGCAGACAACTCTATGGAAATTACCATGATACATTATATCCATAGAGGGGAACTTGATTAAACGAAAAACTCCCTGATAACTCATTAAGCTATCAGGGAGTTTTATAATCCGTCAGAAAAGAAACTCGCTAAAAGTTACTTGTTCTCTGTATTGTGGTGATGTGGCACATGCGCTTTAGATAACAAGTTAAAAAACGCACCAAGACCATAAATCAGGCCCATGATTAAAAACATCACAACAGGAACCATCATCAGGGCGAAACCTAAACTTTTAATCAGTTCTAACATAAAAAAGCCTCTTCAGTGATACTGTACCCACCAGCCTACAAGATACGCTGACGAGGGAAATTCGACTCTCAATTTTTTGATTATAAATCAAATCAAAATAATAACGCATAATAGCGTTATAATGGAGACTATTTTAGACAAAATATTATACTAACGACATACTAAACGTGCTTTTTACCTCTGTCACCACCAACCAAGCCGGAAGGGAGAAAAATATGCAGGCAGAAATCTTACTCACACTTAAATTGCAAGGCAGTTTATTCGCTGATCCACGCCGTATCGCGCTACTCAAACAAATTAAAGCGACGGGCTCTATCAGCCAAGGGGCCAAACTTGCAGGTATCAGTTATAAAAGTGCTTGGGATGCCATTAATGAGATGAACCAACTCACCGATGATATTTTAGTCGACAGAGCAACCGGTGGCAAAGGAGGCGGCGGTACGACATTAACCCATTATGGTGAAAGACTGCTCCAGTTATATGACTTATTAGCTCAGATCCAACAAAAAGCGTTTGATGTCTTAAAAGAAGATAACCTACCTTTAGACAGCCTGCTGGCAGCGATTTCTCGCTTTTCACTACAAACCAGCGCCCGTAATCAATTTTTTGGCACCCTTATCACTCGCGACCACATGCAAGTTCAACAGCATGTACAAATTCGTTTAGCGGACAATAGTACCGTGATTAATGCAGCATTAACCGAACAAAGTGCTAACCGTTTGGGGTTAGTTGAAGGTAAAGAAGTACTTGCTCTCATTAAAGCGCCTTGGGTAAAACTAAGCAAACAACCACAAGCAACCGAGTTCGATAACTGTTTAGCAGGTAAAATTACCATGTTAGAACGTGGTAAAGATAATAGTGAAGTTATTGTAACCCTGACTGGCGGGGAAACACTCTGCTCAACCCTGCCAAATAGCGAGGTTGATACACTGTCACTCAATGTTAATGATGCTATCACTGCCTTATTTAATGCAGACCAAGTTATTGTTGCCACCCTGTGCTAACCACCGCTGCTTACTTACCAAATAAGTAAGTAAGCATTTACCTTTTTTTCATCCTCCCACCTACAGTTGTTGACTTTATCTTCAATCCTGATTATTTGTGATAGATGACAAGGTAAATAAATGATGATAAGGAAGCTTAATGAGCTCAATAACTATACAACATGGCAGCTTTAAGCTCAGTGAAACACAAACACTTGAAATTCAACAACTCAATATTGAAAAAGGTGAAAACTGGGCTTTTATTGGTTCCAATGGCAGCGGTAAATCCTCTTTAGCTCGCGTGCTATCTAATGAACTAAAACCCCTTTCTGGTATTGTCACCAATACCTTTCTTTCCCCTGTCCGCCTTTCCTTTGAACAGTTACAGAAAATTATTACTGAAGAGTGGCAACGTAATAATACGGATATGCTGAGTGAAGACGAAGAAGACACTGGATATACTGCGGCTGAGATTATTCAATTTAACCATAAAGATAATGAATATTGCCTAGAGCTTGCTGCTCGCTTTGGCATCAGTGACTTGCTCTCCCGTCGCTTTAAATACCTTTCAACAGGGGAAACCCGCAAGATATTGTTATGTCAAACATTAATGGGTAATCCTGACTTATTAATCCTTGATGAACCCTTTGATGGTCTGGATGTCTATTCCAGAAGCAACCTCAGTGAATTACTCTATAGTTTGTCTGAAAAAGGCTTAACTTTAATCTTAATTTTAAACCGTTTTGACGAACTCCCTGAGTTTGTTGAAAAAATGGGGGTCGTCGCGGACTGCAAACTGTCCCTTTCAGGAGATAAAGAGTCAGTACTCGCTAACACGCTAATTAACCAATTACAGCACAGTGAAAAAATAAAATTACTATCGATTCCCGAAACGGAAGATCCGACTGCTGATGAAAAACTAGATGATACTGTTCCTCGTATCATTTTGAAGAATGGGACTGTTAGCTATAACGACCAACCTATTTTGCATGGCCTAAACTGGCAAGTTAACCCAAATGAACATTGGCAGATTATTGGCGAAAATGGGGCGGGAAAATCCACATTATTAAGCCTAATTACAGGGGATCACCCACAAGGCTATAGTAATGACCTCACCTTATTTGGCCGTCGCAGAGGTACAGGAGAAACAATTTGGGATATCAAACGCCATATAGGCTATGTCAGTAACAGTATCCATCAAGAGTACCGGGTCGCAACCAGTGTACTAAATGTCATTATATCTGGCTTTCATGACTCCATCGGCTTATATCAAGCCCCGTCTGACCGTCAAATTCAATTAGCTAATGAATGGTTAACCTTATTAGGTTTTTCAGCCCAAACTGCACAGCAACCTTTCCATAGCCTGTCTTGGGGGCAGCAACGTTTAGTCTTAATTGCGCGTGCTCTGGTCAAACACCCTGCAATGCTAATTTTAGACGAACCATTACAGGGGCTCGATGGGTTGAACCGCTTGTTAGTCCTTAGGTTTATTGATGTCATGCTAAGCCAAGGCAACACACAATTACTGTTTGTCACTCACCACCAAGAAGATGCTCCAGCCTGTATTACTCACCGGTTAACCTTCGTCCCTGATAGCGGAAAATACCGCTACGAAATTGATGAACTTTAAAATTTGATCACTTCGCCAATAAGCTCTATTTCGGATTTATTGGCGAAGTTAATCTAGTGATTAACCAACCAACTACCAAAATAATAATATAATGAATTGATTATTAATAATATTTTTTATTTTTAATTCTTTACGATTAGCAAACTCATTAAAAATGATTAAACTCTGCCGCCCATAATAGTTTAAAGATTAATATAGGTATTATTTATGGCTTGGTTAATATTAGCCTCTTCACTTGCAACACTTGCTACGCATCGATTGATTTCATTCATACTGTTATTGCTTGGGGTTGTTACCGCAGTATTGTCTGGAATTATGAGTTGGCCGGCCCTTTTACTTTGTATTGTTGTCGCAGCCGTTTCTTTTATTCGCATACACTACCAACACCATTTAGCGCTGAAAATAAGCAGTGAGATTGTGTTAATTGCCTGTGCTATAGGGCTATTTATTCACTTATTTCCTGGGTTTAATAACCTGAAATATCTCGATAAAGTCACCGTAGGCACACATAGCGCCCCTTTTACTATGTATTTTAATTTTGATAAGGCATTAGTCCCTTTTATTTTACTCGCCTGCTTACCAACGTTATTTGTCTGCCGTCCAGCCAAGCATGCAACTAAAGTTCAATGGGTACTGCTGGTTATTTCTGTGCCTCTTTTATTGCTGGTCGCGACTACTGCTGGCGGATTAGCCTTTGAATGGCATTTTCCTAGTTGGTTACCTGTTTTTGTGCTCTGTAATCTACTTTTTGTTTCACTAGCTGAAGAAGCGCTATTTCGTGGTTATTTACAACAAAGACTCACCCAATGGTTCGGTTCCCCTTACCTTGCTTTAATACTTACAGCTCTCTTATTTGGTGGGGTGCATTTTGCCGGCGGCCCACTCTTAATTCTCTTTGCGGCCATTGCAGGCTTAATTTATGGCTTAGCATGGATGTGGAGTGGAAAATTATGGCTTGCTGTATCGATTCACTTCGGGTTAAATTTAGTTCATCTGTTATTTTTTACCTACCCTGTAAAAATGGTAACTGGATAATAAAAAGGCAACTTTCCCCTTACAAACCAAATTATGGCTTGAATATTTCCATTGTTTATCCGTTTTTTGATTTGGTTTCGATAAAACGTAAGTTGCTACTAGCGTTCGAGTTGACTATCCCTATAATGTAGGTCAGCAATAATTCATTTTTAATTTGAGTGTACTGATAGGAGTTTTAGCTATGGCTGTAACTAAACTGGTTTTAGTAAGACACGGTGAAAGTGAGTGGAACAAAGAGAACCGCTTCACAGGTTGGACTGATGTAGAACTGTCTGATAAAGGTCGTGAAGAAGCAAAAATTGCAGGCCAACTGCTAAAAGATGAAGGCTTTGTTTTTGATTTCGCTTATACCTCAGTTCTAAAACGCGCTATCCATACTTTATGGAACATCCTTGATCAAGTTGAACAGCAATGGCTGCCAGTTGAAAAAAGCTGGAAATTAAACGAGCGTCATTATGGTGCTCTGCAAGGCTTAGACAAATCAGAAACTGCGGCCAAATATGGTGATGAGCAAGTTAAACTGTGGCGTCGTGGTTTTGCCATCACTCCACCAGATTTAACTAAAGACGATGAACGTTATCCTGGCCATGACCCACGTTACGCAAAACTTTCTGAAAAAGAATTACCGGTTACTGAAAGCTTAGCAACCACTATCGAGCGTGTTGTTCCTTATTGGGAAGAAGTGATCAAACCTCGCGTTGCTAGCGGTGAAAAAGTGATCATCGCAGCTCACGGTAACTCTCTGCGTGCCTTAGTTAAATATTTGGATAACATGGGTGAAGATGAAATTCTGAACTTGAATATCCCAACTGCGGTACCAATGGTTTATGAGTTCGATGAGAACATGAAACCTATCAAACGTTACTACTTAGGTAACCAAGACGAAATCGCGGCTAAACAAGCAGCTGTTGCGAACCAAGGTAAAGCGAAGTAATTACTTACTTTATCTATAGTACGAAAGGGTTAAGCCGTTTGCTTATCCCTTTTTCTTTTCAAAATACCTTTCATTTCCCCCCTCTATCAAAAATAAAAAATACAAACAGTTAGTGTTAGAAATAGGAATAACGGATTATCATAGGGAAATACACATAAAAAGGTGCATAGAGCAAAGAAATGAACAAATTTAATATTTACGTGTGGGTAGGGCTGGTTCTTAGCGCGAGTATTTTGGGCTCACTCCTCTATATGATCAATGCAGGTGAGCTCGCCATTGATGGTTCAAATGGTGCAGCAAACCATGAATTAATGAAAACCTTGATGACGATTGCTTGCATCAGCTTTCCTATTCAAATTGTCAGCATGATGGTCATGAAATATAAACCAAGGCTCGCCATTGGCCTTGCTATCATCAGTAGCGTTGCACTCATGCCTATCACAATAGTGTTTGTCATGGGGATGATTTTTTCTGCGATCCGCTGGCGTTATCGCCAATTAGAGCCATTCGATACCACCATCAATATCGACTTTGCAACAAAAATCGAGTTTAATAAACGTAATAATCGTATTGTTGTCATTGCTCTAGGTATTATCAGTGTTGCCTTTATCTTACTTAGCCAAAGTTTAGGTATGTTTCTATTCGTCTTAACCATTTTCCTTGGTTATTTTGGCAAGAAAGCAGCTGATAGCGTTTATTTAGCCATTAAAGATGCACACTTGTATATTCGCCCAAATATTTTCGCTCATTGTTACCGTATTCCACTAAAAGACGTTACTTATACCAAGGGTGAAAAAGGGAAAGTGCATTTTAATGTGCAAACATCAAATGAGGTATTGCAGCTAACCGCTACTCCAGCAAATGCAACCCCTGAAGAGCAAAAGAAACTAGAAGAACTATTAGCCAAAATACCAAAGTAAAAGAGACTGCAATTTATTCGTCCCCTTTACCTACTTTAATATGTAGGTAAAGGGGATAATGACTTAAAATACTTTTATAGGGCTCAAGGGCGTCAGCGTTGATAATCTAGGAACTAAATTATTTATATTCATCGCCTCCATCAAGATAGTATTAGTAGCATTAAACACAGCCACAGCGCAAACTAAGCTCATTGAATCACTAGAAAAATCTTTTTCTACAAAAAACATATATTGAGCTTCAATAGAATATCTTTTTAAAGCATCCTCAGTATGAACAACTCTATATTGTAAATCTTCACGAGCCTGTTTCATGGCATTAATTTTACTTTCACTCTCTGTATTTCTTTTTTTACCCTGTGAAACCGCGTTCTCTTTCGAGATTAATTTATTATATTTCTGAATCATTTTTCTGGTGCCATCTAGGTCACTGATAAAATCAACACCATCATATATTTCATTTTCTTCAAACGATTGAATATTATTCAAAAACTCATTTAAGTTATCAACTAGCTCTTTATATGTGTTAGTTAATAAATTAACTTCACTATATTCTAACCCTTTTATATTTTCATTAGGTAGAGTTGAGTTAAACTCACCAACCAAATTTTTATCTAGTTCATCAACTACACAAATTGGCTCTTTTTTAATTATCTCATCGACCTCCATTAACTGTTTATACATATCAACTCTATTATCCTTTTCTACAATATATTCCTTCATTGCATAAATCATACTCTGATAATACCCATGAGCCGATTTAAGTTTCTCTATATGTTTATAAACAACTTTTAACGTATTTAGTTTTGATTCCAATTCTTTAGCATTACCCTGAGAATTTTTATTTTTAATCTCATATTTTTTTATCATTAACCCTATTTTATATTTTCTTTCTTTAATGGACTCATAGAGTGAATCTGATTTTTTTAGTGATTTTAACAATTGATAATTTAAGTTAATTTCATAATTTACTTTCTCCATAAAATTCTTAGAATTAGAATAACCAAGATCAACCGTGATACCATCTGATTTTTTATACTTAGTCGTTTGATATTTTAATTCTTCTCTAATTTCTTTCTTAATAATCATTTCATACTCCATTATGTTAGTTTTACAGGTGATATCCTTGCATCCATAAAATAACAAGCTATTACTTTACTATAAAAAAAACAAATTTTTATTTTATATAAATAAAAGAATTCAACAGAAAAATCACTTAAAATTAAAAAAAGGAAAAAAACATTAAACAATGAATTAATATAAAATTATATTAATAAAAACATCTATATTGTAATGGTAAGGTGTTTTTTGGTACAACCCTTTGATTCTATCTGCAAAACCGATAGTTTTTATTTAAGGTGCTAACCCAACTTAAATGGATTGATATCATAAAAAAAGCGAGTTTAATAAATAAACTCGCTTTAACTTTATTGAGTGAACGTGGTCTTGATTACTTGTTACGACGGGTAATCACTGCATCTGCTAATTGGCGTAATACTTTTTCTGTATCATCCCATCCAATACAAGCATCAGTGACACTTTTACCATAAATTAATGGCTCACCGGACTCTAAATTTTGATTACCCTCTACAAGGTTACTTTCAATCATAACACCTGTAATTGAGCGGTCACCATGACTAATTTGTTCACTTACATTGGTAGCCACTTCCATCTGTTTTTCAAATTGTTTACAGCTATTCGCATGGCTAAAATCGATCATAATACTGGGTGCTAAGCCGGCTTTTTCTAAACCTTCACAGACTTCTTTTACATGCTTAGCACTGTAGTTGGGTTCTTTCCCGCCACGCAAAATAATATGGCAATCAGGGTTACCACTCGTATTGACTATCGCAGAGTGCCCCCATTTGGTGACTGATAAGAAACAGTGGGCTGAACGGGCAGAGTTTATTGCATCAATCGCAATTTTAATCGTCCCATCTGTCCCGTTTTTGAAGCCAACAGGACAGGATAAACCTGATGCTAATTCACGGTGAATTTGTGATTCAGTGGTGCGAGCACCAATCGCTCCCCAACTCATTAAATCAGCAACGTACTGAGGGCTAATCACATCCAAAAATTCACCTGCGGTAGGTAAACCTTGGTTATTGATCGTTAATAATAATTCACGAGCTATACGTAAACCTTCGTTAATATCAAAGCTATGGTCCATTTTAGGGTCATTAATTAGCCCTTTCCAACCCACAGTTGTACGCGGCTTTTCAAAATACACTCGCATGACAATCTCAAGTGAATCTTTTAATTCTTCGCGTAGCTTACCTAAACGCTCTGCATACTCTAAAGCCGCTTTAGTATCATGAATAGAACAAGGGCCAATCACCACCACTAAACGATCATCTTTACCCGCTAAAATATTGTGGATTGCAAGTCGTGCTTCATGAACGGTAAACGCAGCTTTATCAGTTGCTGGAAATTTTTCAAGTAAAGCAATTGGTGGTAATAATTCTTTTATTTGTTTAATTCTGACGTCATCGTTCTGATAGTTCATACCCGTATATCCAATGTTTATTATTTTTTACTGTCGTTGATTTGCATGCCAAGTTTCTTCAAGTTACCCGCGCTAGAGCAAAGCATTAAGCAAGCAGATGAAAGCCTTCACTGCGCTTCAAAAGTTAACTGAAAATTGAAAAGATAATTAGCATCGAATTTTTAATCTAACTGTTCAACCGACGTCTGTAAACAGGCAAACGCACGATAAAACCATGGTTTTACCGTGGGCTGATTATAAAATGAGGTTTAATGTTGATATTTAGCACGATAAATAGGTTAAATACCGATTTTACAGAGCAAAAAATAACTAAAACGGCTAAACGACGATAATGTCACTTTAGCCGCTTTAAGCGATTTTTTCTGGTTAAGTTCGTGATATTGGTGAGGAGCCGTTCTCTTTGGCTGATTTTATCCAAAGCCTAGAGCCATTAACCGCGATACCTAATAAAATTAAGTATTCTAAAGACATTGCATAAACACCCTGAATAAAGAAAATCACGATACTAATCACGTTAATAATGACCCACAATAACCAGTTTTCAACATACTTACGCGTCATCAAGATCATTGCTACAACCGAAAGTACTGTCATTGCAGAATCCCAAAATGGAAATGCATCTGGTTCTATGGCTGGCATTGCTAAGTTTGCGCCAAATAAATTCAATAATTCAACGGCCCATATCGCTAACACACCAAATACAGCATCAATATTAAATGTTAAGTAAACGATAGCTAAAATAGAAACCACGAGTGTGACCATGGCTTTTGGGAAGCTCAACCAGCGAATTTTTAACTCCGCTTGTTGTGAGCTGGTCACTCGGGTCCATGCGTACCAACCATAAATATTCGCAACAAAGAAAAATATCTGTAAGAGCAGGTTTGCATATAATTGGATTTGAAAAAATATGACAGCAAACAATGAAACATTAATTAAACCAAATAGATAGTTAATCGTTTTTTCAAAACTAGCCAGTAAGATACAGAGCAGCCCTGCAACCGTCCCCACCGCTTCAATATAAGACAAATCATAAACAGAACCCCAAAGTGGGATTTGCACTAATGTATTGGCTGTACTAAAGAAATCCATCCCAAAACCCTTTATGATTGATAGTTAATGTTGTATTGCTCAGTACTGAATTAGAATATAGCTAACATATCACGCTAACTTATTTTTATTTTAGACTCTCGGCAAACTCTAGCATCTTATTCAAAGGCAGCAATGCTTTTTCGCGTAAACTTGCACTTACCTCAATTTGATGATTTTGAGTATGGCCTTCTAGAGCCTCTGCAATTGCCTGTAACCCGTTCATCGCCATCCATGGACAGTGTGCACAAGTACGACATGTTGCGCCCTCACCAGCAGTTGGAGCAATATATAGCGCTTTATCAGGGCATGCTTGCTGCATTTTATAAAAAATGCCTTTATCCGTCGCTACAATCATTGAAGGGTTAGGTAGTGCTTGTGCCGCTTTGATTAATTGACTTGTTGACCCGACGGCATCAGCAAGGTCAACAATAGCTTGTGGGGACTCAGGATGAACTAACACTGCTGCTTCTGGGTAAAGCGCTTTCATTTTTTCCAATGACTGTGTTTTAAATTCATCATGAACAATACACGCACCTTGCCAGCACAAAATATCAGCCCCTGTTTGTTGCTGTACATAGCGACCTAAATGACGATCTGGAGCCCAAATTATTTTTTCACCTAAGCTATCAAGATGCTCAATCAATTCTACCGCAATACTGGATGTAACCACCCAATCGGCACGCGCTTTGACCGCTGCTGAAGTATTTGCATAAACGACAACAGTTCTGTCCGGATGTGCATCACAAAAACGAATAAACTCTTCTTCTGGGCAGCCAATATCAAGAGAACATTGGGCATCTAGAGTTGGCATTAATACGTGTTTTTCAGGGCTGAGTATTTTAGCGGTTTCCCCCATAAACTTTACCCCAGCCACGACTAAAGTTGAAGCTGGGTGCTTAGCCCCAAAACGTGCCATTTCTAATGAATCAGCAACGCAGCCCCCCGTTTCTTCCGCTAACGCCTGGATTTCTGGGTCTGTATAGTAGTGCGCAACAATAACTGCATTTTTTTCAACCAAAAGAGATTTGATCCGTTGGCGATAAAATGCTTTTTCATCCGAGCTTAATAGTGCCGGTTTTGCTGGAAATGGATATACTGACTGATCAAAATCGATAAACACGCTCATTTCTTGCCTCTGTTTAGCATAAAGCGATTTTAATGCTTCAAATAAGTTAAGACCGCAAAATTAGCCGCTTTTTGTTTTATATACTAAACAAGATACCCCACTTTACGAAAGAAGTCTCCACCCTTTTTCAGTTATCAAGCATCATTTTCCCCTTACGGTTGCTTTTCTTTAAAAGATATAAAAGTGAAAATTATTCTTTAATTAGATAGAAGCCGATAACGCCCTACTTGATTGGTCATTACACTTGTACTTTTGGTAAGAATTGCAGTGAACTATAAAATTCGACTACAGTTTTAGCATATCGCAAAATAATCGTTCTGATTCATCAGTTTTAAACTGCCATTATATTGAAGTAACTAGAACTCATTGCTTCACTTGATGCTCTAATATGATGATACTGACGCATTTTTGGGATATCTAGAATGGTTCAGGGCTGCCATCCCCATTTATCTGTGATTGATTTACCAACGCTGATGTTATGAGCACAGGCAAATCAACCGCAGAAAGTTGTGGTAATGATTAGTTAGGCGGCTTTAAGTTTTAATTTACTTTGCCATAATATTACTTATAAACCCTTAGGTGTATAATACCTCCTCTATTCAGGTGGCTAAATTAGCTATGTGACTTCAATACCACGACAAGTAGAGTAAAAATTTATTTTCACCACCCGCCGAGTTACATTGTAGGTAGAAATGAAATTAGTACTTTAGCACCATTACTAATATTTATATTATCACTTATTTTATTTAACAATGCTTGTTCACTGCTATATAAACTAACAATATTTTCTATCAATTTAATTCCTTCATTATAAAAACCTAAATTCTCCATATCTTTATCTTTGATTGATTTGTCTTGTTTTAATGATTCTTTTTTTAAACTATCATTTGGCGTATCAGTATTACCCAAATTTTCAGTCATTATTTTAGGCTTATATTCAACAAACTCACCAACTTCCCCTCCTGTTTCTTCATAATCTTTTATTTCATTTATTTTTCTAGATATTAATGCTACTGGCTCTCTTATTTTGGCCAAAGAGGTATGGAAATCTAATGTATAATCTTTAGCTTGATTTGTTTTTTTTGGGGATTTTTGTTTAAACTTAGATGGCAACCTATACAAAGAATAGTTAATAGTAGGATAATTACGAATACTTAATGCCACATTACTATAGATTCCTGTTATCTCTGATGGAATATTTTTTATTTTCACTGGTTCATCAAGATAAGGTTCCAACTTACCTTTTAGTTCCATATATGTGTCCAATCCCCCCTTAACTCTATCAATATATTCATTAACCCTATCAATATATTCATTAGCTACATCATGTTTATCGATTGTTTCTTTTAGATTTGATATTTCTTCAGTTAATGATTTTAGTTCTTTATAATAAGCTGGTATTTTTTCATAGATATATTCAAAATTCTCCTTCAATTCTAAATAACTTTTATTCCTTCCACGAATACCCTCTTTACGATCTTCCTGAGTATTGCTCCCCTGAAAAATAGCATTCATTTCAATTCCTTTTGAAAAAAAACATGATACTGATTAAATTATATTAACCTAAAATAAAATACAAATTTTATTTTATTATGTTAAATAAAGAAGAATAATTTTAAATTATATACATGACTTAAATTCAATTTAAGTCATGCATTATCCTAATGTAAATTTTTCTCGTAAAAATGCGAATAGTCGAGAAAAACCATATCACTTTTTCAACAAGTCCACATTAATACTTGAGATGACTATACTATAAGGTCTCCTCTACTTTGCTCTATAACCTTCGTTTTTCACTTACTAAGCATAGACTTTAATCATTTTCGTGCCTTTTCTACACTTTTTACGTTTGTCCTTTAGCTTTTCACTCATTTTATCGGTATCGTAGCCATTCTTATCAAATTTAATTAGGCCAGTTATGGAATTACCTGTATCTATTATAAATAAAATTATATCCATTTCATTACTCGACCCAAGAATCGAAGCTGTGGTACTCACAGGCTCACGAGGAAGAGAGCAAGATGTTGATAATTACTCCGACATTGACATTGAGTTAATCGGTCACGGTGTGACAGAAATATTTAACCAAAAACATTGGGTTGACCATTTTGGCTCCTCTTTAGCAGCTCTACATTTACTCAATCAAGAAGAGGACGCACCAGATTGGCCGACATGTTTAGTTATATACGAGGAAGGTCGCAAAGTTGATTTCACATTTGCTGAGCCTGAACGCTTATATAAAATGAAACGTGAGGGGTTAGATGCGACATTCTCTCGCGGGTTTATTGTTTTGTTAGATAAAACTGGGATCACTGAAGGGCTACCAAAAGATGCCAATTTGCTATCTTTAGCACCAACACCGTTAACAGAGACTGAGTTTTCACAAACTGTCACAGACTTTTGGCACGAAGCCCATCAAGTCGCCATAGCACTAACCCGTGAAGAATTATGGGTGGCATGGTCAAGAAGTGCCGATATGAAGCACTATTTCTTAACGCTACTTGAGCACCTTGTAACCATACAAGGTAAGCATGTTTGGTATAATGGCCGTAAGTACCATGAATGGATGCCACAAAAGTACATACAGGCACTAGAAATCATTTTTAATTGCAGTACCTCAGAAAAAGCTGCCTTGTCATTACAATGTTTAATGCGTTGTTTTGATGAGGTGAGTATCGACCTTGCCAAGTTACAGGGCTTTTCTCCTGCGCATAATTTAGCAAAAAAAATGCAAATGTTAGTCATTGGCTTTTTACAAGATAATGGCTTGCTACCTGAAGGATTATAATTAATTAGCGTAGAGTACAGCAAAAAAAGGCGATTTAATGACTATCTTTACAAAACAATGAGTTCTTTTATTTTGACTTTCAAAAGATGACTCATTTAACGGTATAACTGTATACAAGAGTTACCCTCAGTTAAATAAACCATCCCTTTTGAGCCCCAACACCAGGGGCTATTTTTTTATCTTGTCACTTTTCAGTTTATCTCAGTCATATTTAAGTCACTAACTAATTCATGCACTTTTTAAAGGTATGCTTAGAACCATTGCGCGCTTGCCGAGGTATGGATTGCCGACTGAGTATTTACGGGGTAGTGAATTGGCTTGAACTGCTGTTAAGATGGTGGGTCGTGCAGGATTTAAATTCTGCGAATTTAGCCTGCGGCCTGAACCTGCAACCAGCTTGCCGAGGTATGGATTGCCGACTGAGTATTTACGGGGTAGTGAATTGGCTTGAACTGCTGTTAAGATGGTGGGTCGTGCAGGATTTAAATTCTGCGAATTTAGCCTGCGGCCTGAACCTGCAACCAGCTTGCCGAGGTATGGATTGCCGACTGAGTATTTACGGGGTAGTGAATTGGCTTGAACTGCTGTTAAGATGGTGGGTCGTGCAGGATTCGAACCTGCGACCAATTGATTAAAAGTCAACTGCTCTACCGACTGAGCTAACGACCCATCTGAATTGCTTGAATTGTTTGTTTCTTTTAGATGGTGGGTCGTGCAGGATTCGAACCTGCGACCAATTGATTAAAAGTCAACTGCTCTACCGACTGAGCTAACGACCCATCTA